>Ga0207719_100045_pt1 | contig 134365 bp, 124 predicted proteins | sample A23P1SouthBayCA_2_FD_187279 | JGI IMG/M metagenome (GOLD analysis project Ga0207719, IMG submission 187279) | Aerobic enrichment media microbial communities from Eden Landing Ponds, California, USA - A23 P3 (3) (SPAdes) | ecosystem: Environmental > Aquatic > Marine > Unclassified | place...
CCCGCCAGCGCCGAGGCCGCGCCGAAACCGAGTGCGCTCTTCAGCAGTGACCGCCGCTCGTAGGAGGTTTCGGAGGTACGCTCGTCGCTCACAGTGTCGTCACCATCGGCTTGCGAATCGTCTAAGGGCATCACTGATCCATCGTCTCGTACATATATAAAAATGAGGGACGGGCCACTGAACCCGTCCGATGGTCGCTCACTCGCGCAGTCACGGAGAGTGGCGACCGACGGGACCGGCGGCGGGCCACCTGGATCCGGCCAGAGCCAAACCGATGTCGGTGAACAGCTGGAGAACCGGTCGCATCTGTCGGATCAGAGGAAGGGAAACAGTGCCTCGCGGTTCTCTTCGGTCAGGTCGCCCCCGTACTCGCAGTGTTCGAACGCCTCGGCGAACTCCACGTTCCGCCCGTGGTCCTGGCCGTACTCCTCAACGAGTTCATCGCGAAAACGGTCGGCCAGTTTCCGATTGCGCGGCGCGTATCGAACCGGGAGCCACTCGCGGCGCGCGTCCTCCTCGTCGGGCACTTCGTCGAGGATACCGAGGTTGTACGGGAGCCACTCGTACATCTGGGAGGTGTACTGGTGGAGCATGTCCATCTTCGTCTCCCAGGCATCGTCGATGTCGACCACGACGTCCGCATCGAGCGGATACGGTTTCCGGAAGTCGTCCGGGAGATAGCAGATGGCGGGGTTGTACCGGAGGTGGTCGGTCTGGGGGCAAATGTTGGGAACCGTCACCATGTACGCTGCGTCCCGGACGAGTTCGGCCGTGTAGCGGTGGTCGGGGTGGTAGTCGTTGGGTCGGTGGGTGAAAACGATGTCCGGTTCGACCTCTCGGATGAGGTCTATCACGTCGTTGCGGTTCTCGATAGTAGGCTGGAGTTCGCCCTCGGGCTTGTTGAGGCAGACGTACTCCGAGCCAATGACGTCCGAGGCAGCCTCCGCTTCGGCACGCCGCCGCCGGCCGAGCGTCGCGCCACCCTCCTCTTGGTGGCCGGCCACACCGTCGGTCATACAGACCAGCGTCACCTCGGCACCGTGCTCGCGGTACTTGGTTGCAGTCCCGCCGAAGCGGATCTCACAGTCGTCGAAGTGCGCACCGAACACCAGTACCGAGAGCGGTTCCTCCGGTATACGTCCGCCGAATCGAGGCATGATGTTGAGAATGGTCAGTTAGATATTTATATGTACGCATGGCGGGCACGGTCGGTGACCCGTGACGCTGGGGTACCGACTGACCTAGGACGGCCGCACGGCAAGTTCGACAGCAGCGAACACCAGCAGTCCGTTCGGATACCAAGAGGTAAGGGGTTGCGTCCGCAGTGTACGGATGACTTACCGGAGAGCGAGATAGGCATGCAAGCTATCGTCACCGACGGAACGGGAGATGTATGGGCCGAAGAGCGCGAGCGACCGACGCCCAACGCGGGCGAGGTGCTCGTCCGAGTCCGGGCGGTCGGGATCTGCGGGAGCGACCTGGGGCTCATTCGCGGGGAGGGACCGCCGTGGGCCAACTGGCCGATCGTCCCCGGTCACGAGGTCTGCGCCGAGGTCGTGGAAGTGGGCGAGAGAGTCGACGACCTCTCGGTCGGCGACCGCGTCGTCCAGCACGGCTTCGTCTACTGCGGGACCTGCGAGGCCTGCCGGGACGGTCGATACTACCAGTGCGACGAGGTCCAGGAGATCGGGTTCACCGTCGACGGCGGCTACCGCGAGTTCGAGGCGCTCCCTGCCTGTACGGTGATGCCGCTGCCCGACGACATTTCCGACGTAGAGGCCACCCAGATCGACTCCGCCGGCTGCACGTTGCACGCGCTCCAGCGAGTACAGACCGGGTTCAGCGACAACGGGGCCGTGCTCGGGCCTGGGGCGCTCGGGCTGTTCGGCGTCCAGTTGCTCGAACGGCAGGGCGTCGACGACGTGATCCTGACCGGGACCCGCGAAGAACGACTTGCGGCCGGCGCCGACCTCGGCGCGGATTTCACCGTCAACGTCCGTGAGACGAACCCCGTCGATGCCATCGACGACTACACCGACGGGGAGGGAGTGGATGTCTCCATCGAGGCCGCGGGCGCCGGCGACGTTGTGAATACTGCGCTCGAAATCGCCGCGAACCAGGGTGACGTTGTCCTGACGGGCGCGTTCGGCGAGAAGAAGTCGATCGACCCAGACCACATCGTCGCGAAGGAGTTGAACGTCGTCGGCGGTGTGACGGCCGCCAACGCCGTCCAGCCGGTCATCGACCTGTTCCGCCGTGGCGGCCTGACTGCCGACGGAATCGTCACCCACGAGTTCGCTCTGGATGACTACGAGGAGGCGCTCGACACCGTTCGCGAGCGTCGCGACGGCGTGATCAAGGCCGTCCTGCGTCCCTGACCACTGATACATATCGAGTCGCTGTGAGCGGACCACGGTGAGGTAGTCGGCGAGCGCAGAACCGTCGCGGAACACGGATTCCGGCGGTCGACGTGAGCCGGAGAGGCGGAATTTCGCCTCTCACGGGAAGTGCCGTCGTGATTTACCGATACGTGCCGGCCTCGGGGTCGGCACGGTCCGAAGAGAAGCGCAGGTGCTCAGTGTCAGTCGTGGTACGCGAGGAGGCGCTCGGCGACGTAGTCTGTCTCTTCGTCGGTCATGCACATCGGGTTGACGGTGAACGCGGACTCGTGGATGTGGTCTGGACCGACGAAGATCCGGGGGTCCTCGTTGCGGAGTTTCCGGACCAGTGTTTCGACAGCGATACCGGCGACCGCCGGGTCAACGGACACCCACACCGACGAGGCGGCGTCGGTCTTGCCGCCCGGTCGGAGTTGCGGGTCGTAACCGGGGGCGTCTGCCAGCGCAGCCGCGACGCGCTCGGCCTGTGCCCGCCAGGCCGCCTGCCGTTCTGCGGTATCTTCCTCGACGAACAGTTCTAGCGCGCGGATCAGGCCCACGAGTTCCTCCTTGCCGACCTTGAGGTGGCGGCCGATCCCCTGGCGCGGGACGCCACCGAAGTGGTCGACGTCGACCAGTTCCGCTGGCGGCTCCCAGACCTCCTCTGCGACGTGCATGTCGAGGTGCTGCATCGCCGCGGAACCGATCAGGTCGCTCCGCCCCGCGAGGATGCCGGTGGTCTGCGGGCCGCGGATGGCCTTTCCGCCGCTGAAGACGACGAGGTCGGCCCCCTCGTCGACGAACCGTTCGAGGTTGGAGGTCGGCGGGAGTTCCGCCGCGGCGTCGACCAGCACCGGCACGTCGTGGTCGTGTGCGACCTCGACCACGTCGGGCAGCGGCGGTTGCGTGTAGGCCTTCTGCATGTAGGCGACGGCGGCGGTGTTCTCGCCGATGGCGTCCTCGATCTCCCAGCGTTCGACGTTTTTCGACCCGGTCCCGAGGTGGTTGTCATTGTTGCCGACGTCGACGACCCTCGCGCCGGCCGCGCGGATCGCGTGGTCGTAGCCGTTGCGGTGTGTCCGGGGCATCACCACCTCGTCGGGGACACCGGGCGTCTCCGGTAATCGACTCATCGCACCGAGGTCGTCGCCGGCGATACACGCAGCGATACCGAGGCACATCGACGCCGCCCCGCCGCAGGCGACGTAGCCCGCCTCCGCGCCGGTCACGTCCTGTATCAGGTCGCTCGCCCGCGCTTGTAGGTCCGAGATGCGAACAAACGACTCCGAGGCCCGACGCATCGCCTCCATGGCCTCTGGGCGGATGAGACTGCCGCCGATCCGTGTCTTCGTGCTCGCCGCGTTGATCACTCGCGGGACACCGATTTCGTCGTAGATTGTCGGCTCGTCATTCATCGGTTACGCAACCTTTTCGGCCGCAGTAATTAAGAGATCTGATCGCTCTGGTCGGCAGTGTTTACTCCAAGACGTGCGCTGGTGCGACCGAGTAAAAAGCGTGAAATCCCGACCCATTCGACTCGGGGGACTCGCTGCACGCTCTCACTGGTGGCGTGCTTGCTTCGCCTGCCGCCGTGGAAAACGTGGTCGGTTCCACCGGCCGTCGCAGTACCAGGGGGCTACGCCTGTCAGTCCGGTCCACCGGGGCCGCCCCGGGCCTACTCCTCCTCGTCGGTGAGGCGGTTCCGGACGGCGCGAGCAGCGCCCAGAGTACCCAGACCCGAGAGCGCGGCCACCATTCCGAATCCGGGGCCAGAGGAACCCGTCGTCTCCGTCGGGGTATCGCCCGACGGTCCGCCAGTGTTCTGGGTCGCAGTCTCCGTCGGGGTGGGCGTCGGGTCAGCGGGCGTCGGCATCGGCGTGAGCGTCGCCGTCGGACCCTCGGGCACATTACCCAGTTTCACCGCGTACACGTAACTCGTGGTTTCACCACCGTTGAGTGTGAAATCGCCGGGCTTGTCCGTCCAGACGGTCGCTCCGATAGTGTCTCCCTCCTGCACCTGTTCGACTGTGGCGACGTGATTCGAGAACGTGTTGCCGTCCACGCCGACAGTCCCGTTGCGTGCGATACCGTCCTGATACCCGGTCCCGTTGCGGAGTTGCGTGACGATCCGGGCGCGGTCCGGGACGTCGTTCACCTCGACGTTCATCCCGATCAGGTAGTAGCCGGCCTCGGAAAGCGTGATGTAGCCCGGTTCCCCATCCGGCGTTTCACCCGCTGACCCTGGCTGTGTGACTTCGATGCCGCCCGAGGTAAACGAGGCCGCGTCCCACTTGGGCGGATACCAGCTGTTGGCCAGAGCCGTATCAGGGTCGCCGCTCAGGTACGCTCGCACCGCGGGCTGTCCGTCCACATCGCCGAGACGCGCGGCGAAGAGGGCGGTCCCAGCTCCCGAGGTGCCGATGGTCGCGGACTCGCCACCGTTCTGTCGGACTGTTGCGCCGATTTCGTCGCCCTCTGAGAGTTGTTCGACGGTCGTCGCGTGCGCCGAGACGACGGCGCCATCGCTCGAACCGAGGGAGGTTTCGCTCGCGACGACGCTGTCACCGGCGTCGCCGTTGACAGTGATCCCGCCGGTGTACCGGGAGCCGTCCCCGGCGCTGTCGAAGCGGACCGTCGCGCCGAGGACGTAGAGCCCGTCGGACGGAGCGGCGAGCGTCCCGTCCTCCGTGTCGACGATATCTCCCGTGTCGAACGCCGCGGTGTCGAACTCAACCGGCGTCCACGACTCGTCACCGGGGACGGAGTGCTCGGACTCGCGACGGAGTCCGCCTCCGGTTCCGGGACTGGTCCTCACGACAGCGAGGTTGGCCTTCTGCGGGCCGCTGTCGAGCGATAGGGGGGCGTCGGCGCTGTGGCGCATTTGCGACTTCACACGAGCGCCCTTCGAGAGGGAGACAACGGCGGATACCACCGTCGAGACGTCGAGTCCGGCAGTCCCGGTCACGGTTTCGGCCACGACCCGGTCGCCGTTGACCGCGATCGCGCTGTGACAGCGCGCGCCGTCCGGCAACTCGTCCACTTCGTTCGTGACGGTAACGGCGTACAGTCCGTCCTCGGGTGCGACGAAGTAATCGTTCTCGACGTCGAAGCTACCGGTCGAGAACGCCGCCGTGTCGTACTGGAGGTCCGTCCACTGGTCGCCGGCCGGGATCTCCTGTGAGGAGTTCGTGATGGCTTTCCCCGCTGTCGGGACTGTCGCCTCCTGGGCCGCCGCGGTGCCGCTTCCGGCCAGCGCCGCGAGGCCCGCGAGGCCGACCGCTTCCAGTACCGTCCGCCGGTCGGCAGTGATCGCTGACAGATCGGGGTCGCTGTTCGTTCGGGTCGGTTCCTCGGTTTCGGTCCGCGCTTCGGCGTTGTCAGTCATGTGTATCTCGGTCATATTTTTGCAGTACGTTCCACACCGGGTTCGGACAGTACCGGTCGACAAAAACCGCGAAAACGACACGAATCCGCCATCACCCCGGACGATCGTTGCCGCGTCAGGCGTTACGGGTTAGTGGCCCCGAGGTTCCAGTCACGCTCGCAAAACGACTCCGTCGCGTGTGACCGGCGACAGCGCCGGTACGGAAAACGTCGTCAGAACCCCGCTGTCGGGAGAGGCGATCGGTCGGGTCTACGGTCCGAACTTGGCGACGCCGAGTCCGAACGGCTCTTTCCCGCCGAGCATCCCACCGCCGAGGTTGCGATAGTTCTGCCCTTCCTCGCCGCGACGGTCGTGGCTGACGATGGTCATCGAGAACTCCTTCCCGACCTCGGGACTGAAGTCGTGGCCGAGCTCGGACCACGGCACGACGTAGGCGAACTTGGTCCAGCCCTCGCCCTCGTCAGGGGAGTGCTCGACGCGCATGTCGATGTCCGTGATCGCCCGGGCATCGTCGCCCGAGGGCTGCATCGCGTGCCATAGCGTCGGCCCGTCCTCCTCGGTGTCGCTGAAGTTGATCTCGACGAAGTTCGACTCCGCGCCGGGCTGACCCGGTGCGATACCGATCTGGAAGCTGTCGTTGTCCCAGTTGGCGCTGCCGGACCCGACGTCGTTGACGAACTCGGGGTTCCAGATGTCCGCGGCGAAGTAGAGGTTGTCCTCGTCCCAGCGCATCCAGACGAACCCCTCGCCGAGTTCGTCGCCGGCGTACAGGTCGAATTCACTGAACGTCGCCGTCTCCGTACCGAACGTCGAGAAGTCACTGATGTCGAGCGAGCCCTGGTCGATAGTGACGCCGGTGAACGGCTCCTCGTCGCCGGACGCGCTCTCGCCGAGTTCCGCGACGCCGAGCCCGAAGGGCTCCTTGCCGCCGAGCATCCCGCCGCCGAGGTTGCGCCAGTTCTCGCCTTCCTCGCCACGCCGGTCGTGGCTGGTGATCGTCATCGAGAGCTGCGTGCCGACCTCGGGGCTGAACTCGTGGCCCAGTTCACCCCACGGAACGGCGTAGGCGAACTCCGTGCGGCCTTCGCCGTCGTCGGGGAAGTGCTCGACGCGCATGTCGATTCCAGTAATCTCCCGCGCGTCGTCGCCCGAGGGCTGCAGCGCGTGCCACAGCGTCGGTCCCTCCGACTCGGTGTCACTGAAGTTGATCTCCACGAAGTTCGACTCCGCGCCGGGCTGGCCCGGCGCGATACCGACCTGGAAAGCGTCGTTGTCCCAGTTGCCGCTGCCGGTCCCGACGTCGTTGACGAACTCGGGGTTCCAGATGTCCGCAGCGAAGTAGAAGTTGTCCTCGTCCCAGCGCACCCAGACGTCGCCCTCGCCGAGTTCGTCACCGCGGAAGAGCTCGAACTCGCTGAGCGTCGCGGTGGGCTCCCCGAGATGGGAGAAGTCGTCGACGTTGATAGCGCCCTGGTTGACGGTGACCGTTTCGGGGCCCTCCGACGATCCCTCACCGTAGACGGCGGTTCCGAGCCCGAACGGCTCCTTGCCGCCGAGCATCCCGCCACCGTAGTTGAGCCAGTTCTCACCGTCGTCGTCCGGGTCGTGACGCGCGATGGTGAGGCTGAAATCGCCCCCTTCTTCCGGACTCATCTCCGCGGAGAGGGAATCCCACGAGACTGCGAAACTGTACTGGGTCCGTCCCTCGCCGTCCAGACGGGTTACGTCCGTCTCGGCCTCCTCGAGGACCACCGAGTCCTCGCCGGCCGGCACGTAGCGGTGGTGGAGATGCGGCCCGGTGACTTCACCGGTGCTCGCGTCCCCGATGGTGAGTTCGCTGAAGTTGCTCGTGGAACCGGGCTGGCCGGGTGCTAGGCCGATCTGGAAGCAGTCGTTATCCCAGAGCCCGCCGGCCGAGCCGTTGTTGATGATGTAGTCCTCGTCGACAACGTCGGCCGCGAAGTAGAAGTTGTCCTCGTCCCACCAGGCCCACACGTCGCCTTCGCCCGCCTCTCCTTCGTAGATGGCGAACTCGGACAGAGACAGGAGCGAGTCCCCGAGGTCCGAGTATTCGCCCGGCGTGATCGAACCCTTGGGAATGGTGAGTGTCTCGAAGTTCACCGGCTCCGGCGTGGCGGTGTCGGTCCCTTCGTCCGGCGTATCGGTCGCGGTCGGCTCACTGGGGGACGACGTCGGCGTGTCGGTCGTCTCACCGGGCGTCGGCGTCGACATCCCGTCAGTCGGCGTGTCGGCCGGCGTATCGGCCGGCGTGTCAGTGTCACCGGAACCGCCGCCACCACAGCCGGCAAGTCCTGTTGCACCGATCGTAACAAGCCCCATCTGGATCGCCTTGCGCCGTGAGAGCTTCTCCGATTTCTCACTCTCTCCGTCATCTAATGGTTCGGGCACCATGCGTAATGAATCTCTGCCCACAATATATAAATATTTGGTTAGGGTAGTGGACTATTATGAAGGATCGGTCCGTCTCCGAGGAGCGGAGAACTACCTGCTAGGTGCGGACCGGCGCCAGGCATCCCGATTCGATCAGTCGGAATTCGGGGGTCGCGTGTGTCTCGCGCGTCGCCGCGACGGGAACCCTATCATGAGATACCGATGGGGAGTCATAAGCTACCGATGATGGATGGGACAGCGTATACCGCAGCGAGAAGCGCCGTGGCGTATCTTACTGGAGGGCGATGCAGTCGCACGGAGTAGTGATCGGAGGATATTTTGCTCGGGGACGGGACCCTAATGGTATGGAGTTCAGGCACGAGCCGATAGACACTGAACCGCCGAACGACGAGCACATGATCTGCCTGACAGCGGACCTCACTGGAAACGGGCGCGACGACGTGCTCGTGGGTGCCAGGAACCCGTCTCCGAGCGTGTACTGGTACGAAAACCCCGGGTGGGAGCGTCACGATATCGTGGATGCCGAACCACTCGAGTCCGGCGGCGCGTTCGCGGACCTGACGGGCAACGGGCGGCTGGATATGCTCGCGGGCGGCCACTGGGGCTGTCACGAAGTGTTCTGGTTCGAACAGCCCGAGGACCCGCGCGACGAGTGGACGAAACACGTCATCTGCGACGACTACCACAAGTACCACGATCAGGCGTTCGCCGATGTCGACGACGACGGCGAACCAGAAGTGATACTGCTCTCTCAGTTCTCGGAAGTCGTCTTCTACTACGACCTCCCCGACGACCCGCGGGACGGGACCTGGCCCCGGGAGAACCGCACGATAGTCGCCGCCGGTGTCGGCGACACCGAGGGCATCCAGGTGCTCGATATCGACGGGGACGGCCGAACCGAACTGGTCGTCGGGCGACGGATCTTCCACCGGCAGGACGAGGCCGGGGAGGAGTGGGAGGCCGAACGAGTCGCGCCCGAGTGGGAGGACGAACGAGTGCGAGTCCAGGCCGCGGACGTCGACGAGGACGGCACGCCGGAACTGATCCTCACCGAGTGTGAACTGCCGACGCTCGGCGCCCGGCACGGGATCCACCACGACGGTCGGCTCGCGGTCTGTTCCGCGCCTGACTGGACGGCCGAGGTCCTCCGCGACGACCTCCACCACCCCCACAGCCTCCAGGTCGCCGACTTCGACGGCGACGGACACCTAGACGTGTTCGTCGCCGAGTCCGACTACGGCGAGATCGAAACCCCGCGTCACTTCGTCTACAGGGGCCGCGGCGACGGGACCTTCGAGGAACACCTCGTCTTCGAGGGCGTCGGAACGCACGAGGTGAAGGTCGCGGACCTGACCGGCACCGGCACGCTCGACCTGGTCGGCAAGACGGACACCGAGAACGCGCGCGTCGACGCCTGGTACAACGAAACTGACCGATAGGGCGGGCCCGGCTGACACCACACTTCTCAGCGGACAGTCACGGTATGACGAGGAGAGCGTAGCCGCCGGAAGTACGACGAGGGGAGCGTAGCCGCGGGAATGTTGTTCGGAGCCTGTTGGTCAGCATATGACGCCCGAGGACGGGCTTTGTGCTCGCACTCATGCGCCGCGATCGGCTTCATGCGCTGCGATCGGCTATCGATTCTGACTGTGGATCTCGCGGAAGAGTTCCGCCAATTCCACGCCGAGTAGATTGAAGATCTCCTCGCCTTTCTCCGCGCTGGCCAGTTCCGGGTCCCCGATCGCGCCGGAGGCCGAATACTCCTCGAACGTCCGATACACTGCGAGCGGTCCACCGTCGAGGAGGTCTTTCCCCCCTCGGTCGTAGGGTTCGTTCCAGTACGTCGCGTCGCGGTCGTCGCCGACGAGTTCGGGACGCAAATGCAATAGCAACGACGTTTCGAACTCCCCCCCATGAGCCATTCCCCCGTTCTCGCTATCCCGGATGTCGTCGATGAACTCCGTGGCGAGCTCGAAGTAGGTCAGGCCGAGGATCTCGGTGTCAGAATGGGTCGTCCCGATCGTGTTCACCACCCCGTCCACGAGCGGCATATTTCCGCCGTGACCGTTGAGAAGGAGAGCCGCGTCGAACCCATTTTCGAGCGCTCTGTCAACAGTTTCTTCGATCATCTTCCGAAGGGTGTCGAAGTCGAGCGAGATAGTCCCCCCGAAAGGCAAGTGATGGGGAGAGAAGCCCGCCCAAACGGTAGGCGTTACCAGGACCGGTACGTCGTCGTCGACACGCTCTGCACCGAGATGTGCGACCGCGTCGACGAGTATCGTGTCGGTCGCCACGGGCATGTGGTTACCGTGCTGTTCGACACTCCCGATAGGAACGACCAGAACCGAGCCGTCTCGTTCACCGATCTCTTTGATCTCCTGATATGGCTTGCTAGCCCAGGAGTTTTTGCACACGTCGATAACCGACTCCATACCCACTACAATATCAACCATAAATATAAATCTCCGCTTCTCCACCGAAGGGTGAATTATGAACGAGTTCGGGAGATAGAGCGTTTGAGAGTGCCACATTCCGAGATTATGGCCTCGATCCGAGCCAAAGTGTTGTCCGAACTCCAGGTCAGGTCTTTGGGCCAGTCCGCGTTCCGCCCCGACTGCGAATGTTGGTAGTTATCGATCCACACAGATGGGTTCGATCCACGCAGATGAGTTTGATAGAGACAAATATTGAGACAGGAGCGATCGGTGGCAATCTCGGACCGGTGTGGACTCTCATCCGGATACCGGATTACTGAGGACCAGCAGGCAACGGATCGGGCCAGTCGAGAACCCCGAGACACCGAAAGTGCCACGTGATCGGATTTGTCACGATCAAATATAGGACATACTACTTCACGTAATCGCCAGTCCGGAGGTTAACCTCGATGAGGTTCGCGGCGTCCTGAACCTGTTCGGGAATTTCCTCTCTAAACCGGTCGCCCTTGAACCGACTGGCCGGGCCTCCGACACCGACCGAACCGGCGATATCGCCGTGCCTATCGAATATCGGTGCGCTCACCGCCCGGACGCCTTTTACCTGCTCCTCGCGATTGAACGCGATGCCGTCGGATCGGATCTGTTCGAGTTCGTCACGGAGCTCCGCGGGATCTGTGATGGTCTCGTCAGTGAGGCGGGGGAGGCCGTACTCCTCGATGATCTGTTCGACCTCGTCCTTGGAAAGATGGGCCAGGATGGCCTTCCCGGACGACGTGTAGTGGAGTAACCGTCGCGGGTTTTCGCGTGCCTGTCTGAAGAACTGCTTCCCGGCGGTCTGGTCGCCGAACACCTCGTACAGCGTGATACCCAATCCGTTGTGTTCGATCACGAGATGGGCTTTTTCACCCGTCATATCGGCTAATTCGTCCACTTCAGACCGACCGGCCGAATACAGCGAGTTCTGATTCCGGACGTGTTCTGCGATGAATATGAACGACGGACTCAAGTGGTACTTCCCGTCTTTCTGGTACACGAGTCCCTCCTGTTTGAGCGTGGCGAGGTGCGTGTGGACCGTGCCCGAAGACAACCCCATCGCGTCCGCCAGTTCGGACACGGTCGCACCGGACTGGGCCTGTAGTTCCTTGACGATCCCGATAGAACGCTCCACCGAGTCGATTGTTCGGTTGGCTTCGTCCTGCATAATCAAGGACTGGGTCCGCAGGAAGATATATTTTCCTCCGTCAAATCCTGCGCTCGGTGCGGGCAGGACGCACACGGTCCGGCGGTTCAGACACTGTTTTCAGTTGTGTCACCTTTCTCTTTCCGAGTGTCGGGGCCCGCTACAGGATGCCGGTTCCGGCCATCCTGACCGCGATCTCCGGAGCGACCTATCGACTCTCCGGTGACGACACGGACGGTCCCCGGTCACACATCACAGAATCGCGGCCACTCAGGTACGTGATGCCACAATGGTGTTCCTCCCACGACCGTTCGGGAGCGCCGGTACCAGGAGACCCCAGTCGAGATATCGGTGAGATATCACTGTGGTTGTTACGGGAACCGGGTTGGCCCACGTGTATTTGGCACTGACAAATCCCCTCCAGTGGTCGGTTTTCGATCCACCGCGGATCGCTGGATCCCGCTATCGCGCCGGTAGTTCTCGGACGAACCGGTACCTATTACACACATAATATTGTAATCCCCATCCGAGTCCGCGTAGGACGAGGGAACAGGCTCGATACGTGTACCTCCGCTCCCCAACAAACCACCTGTTTTATAGCCCTGTCGCAGTAATCGTCCGTATTTCGCTACGATCCGGTAACGGCCGACGGTATATCTCCGCTAAATTGATTCGGTTCTATCAAATGACCGGCCCCGTTCAATTACGGCTATAATGATGTAATCAGTGTGGAGGTCATCGGAATCACCAGCGTGTGAGAAGGAATTGGAATTATAAGTAACAGCCCACTCTTGATAGAACAACCAGTCCGGAGCGGTTCGATCGTCGTGGACGATTCCACGAGCGGGTCGAAAAGACGGTGCTGAGAGCGTCTCGGAGGTGCCAAGACCGTCTCGGAGGTGTCAAGACCGTCTCGGAGGTGTCAAGACCGTCCTGCCACAGAACCGAATTCCGACAGATAGGCCCCGTACGTGACACGGATAACGTCTCACGGGCCATCAATTCCGCGAGACCGACGCCTGAAAATCCGGATCACGGTCTACCACGATACGCAGTTTATATCTGTATTCCATCTATACTATAAATTTGATAATATATGGATATCCAACGACGCATTCGGTAAATATGAGAGGGCCTCACCCTGTGTTTTCGGTGATGATGTCGAGAAGACACGCCCAGTCGCCGTGTCCAGAAAGCACGGGATTCGACGACTATCGCGCGGTAATCACGCACTAGACGGTTCGACTTGGACGAATTTCGTGGATTGTTCGGGACAGACTACTGTGGCGTCCACCACCCTCCCCCTGTTCGAGATCGTGAGAAGTGCATATGTTCGAATCCTCCGCCCTCAGCAGTTGATAGACGTGTTTTTGGCACCCCGATCCGGTTTTTCAACAACTGCTGACAACTCGGAGAGGGCTACTCAACGCCGGCGGCCCCTTTCAGAGATTCCCGGACGACCGCCGGCGCCTGCGCCAGTGCGTCGACCCCGACTTCTCCGAAAGGGTCGCGGACAGTTTTATTCAAGTCTTTATTATTCTTATAATTCTGATTTTCTGCAGTTTTAATTACTATTATCGGGAACTACCTGGTCGAGTGGTTCGTCCGTATCGAGTCGCATCAACCAGCTGTAGATCGTTCCTTCGGCAGTACCGTGCCACTCCGCAAATTCAGTCAGCGCCACACCGTTCTTGTCCGCTATCGCGGCCACCAACCGCTGAGTTTGTGTATTCCGTCAACCGTGTCGAGGGCGCCCTGGAGTTGTTCGACGAATAACTGTCCGAGACGGTAGATCGAACGTCTCGCCCAATTTCGGGCAGAAAGTTCTAACGGATATCTGATTCCCACAGATCTAGCAGCGGTATCCGCTATTGCTGAATGTACTCGCGTGCGTTCGGGTCTCGGCAGTTTGTGATCAAAGCCACTTCTATCGAGAAGTGCCAGCCAGTGTCAAACGTTTATCTTTTCCGCACTATCTGGCATAACAGACACCACTAGCCGTCAGAAAATATGGCCAGGGGGCACAGTGTGTCCCCGGCTATCCGAACATCTGGCGCGTTTTAGGACGGAAACAATTAATATCTGCCCTCTATTAGGCAGTATACGGTGAACGTCAACGACACCAACAACACTGAGGGGAAGGTAAACCGGCAATGGGAGTTGCTGGAACAGGCTGATATCCCTGAGCAAGATCGAGAAGCCATTACCGACTTCGTCCGGATCGAGCGGCAAGGGAACCAGAATCGGGCCCAAAATACGCTCTACTCGGACCTCAGCAATCTCCGGAATGCCTCCGAGCGGGCGGACACGGCGCTGGTCGAGATGGACCGTACCGATCTCAGAAGCCTCATGCGGGTCCTGACGAAACCGAAAAGTCAGGGTGGCTACGGCCTCGACCCCAACGGCGGGGGAATCTACAACTACAAACGGGCGCTCCGCGTCTTCTTCCAGTGGCTCGACCAGCAACCGGATTACCCGGAGTTCAGTTTTTACGATAGTATCGAGATCCCCTCTCAATCGGTGAGCCGCGTCAACGAGGACGAGATGCTCGACGACGACGAGATTGAGGAGTTGAAACAGCACGCCCGGAACCCCCGCGACCCAGCTATCATCGAGTTTTTGGCCGATACCGGTGCTCGCGTTTCGTTGGCCTCGCAACTCCGTATCAAGGATCTCCACGACCTCGAAACCAAACGGCCCTACTTTACGCCGAATCCGAACGGGAACGGCCACAAAGGTGCCCCCGATAAACGTTACCCGATTCTCCAGAGCCGGGCAGAGATTCGGAGTTGGGTGAACCAATACCATCCCGACCCCCGCCCAGACTCTCCACTCTGGCCGGTTATCAAGGGATACGACCGTGACAACCCCCAAGAATGCGCCCTCAGTTGCGATCGGCTGCGTGACGCACTTCGGGCATGTGCTCGACGATCCGGTGTCGAGAAGCCTGTGAACCCCCATAACTTCCGACACACTGCAATCACCCGACTCTCTAGGCAGGGATACACGCCTCAAGAGATCCAGCACATCGCCGGCTGGGCCGACGATCGGATGCTGGAAGCCTACGACCACACGACTGACCGGCAACGGAACGAAGAGATGCGTCTCAAGGCTGGTTTCATCGAGGAGTCCGAAACAGAGAACGGGCCCGTCGAACCGAAGACCTGTGGGAACTGTCGAGAAACTCTCAAACCGACGGCACAGTTCTGTCCCCGATGTGGTGCACCGGCTACCAAGGAAATCGAGGAAGTCATCAGCCAACAGGACGACCGGATCGTCGAATCGGCTGCACTGGCCGATGGGGAATTGGCCAACGCTGTCTTGGAGTTCCGACGATTGGTCGAGGAGTCGCCCGAACTCAGGCGCATGCTGCTCAACGTGTGAGCTGCTCACTGATCTTCGCCCCCGTCAGTGAGTGCAATCGCCTTCTCGGCGTCTTCGGCTATCGGTAAGTTTGACTCGGCCAACTCGACAAAAGTGCTCAAATTTTCCTGAACCAACTCATCGGCCTTATTCGTACGCTTGTGCCCAGTAGAATTAGGCGAATCTGCCGTTTGTTTGTTCTGCGATTCCTCAGCACAGTTCTCGCCGGATTTGTCCGTCATATCTGTCGGTTTTCCCAGGCTATCCCAGGTCTTGCAGACGGACAGGCCGACCAATTAGGAAGTTTCCGGCGAATGGCCCGAAACCATTTTGTTAGTCGGATTCCCACTTGTTGGTAGCCGGTGATGGTCGACCATCATGGTCGGTCTGTCCGGTCGGTTTGCTTCTGATGTTGGTGGGAGCCTTGGCGGGGTTCACCGACATCGATCGTTTCGCCTCCGAGCTGCACGCCTCCTCATGGCCGGATTTCACCGACCTCTGCGTGACCACCTTGGGACCTGACGAACTGCTTGTTCGCTGTCAACAGTCGAGCCACGCCTGCGTGTACAAGGATAGGCCACCGACAAAACTATTTCGCCCGACTACGGAACCCTAGTTAGGAGATATTCGACTTACATGGCCGAGGAAAACAACGACGAGATCCCGGACTTATTCACTGGTGTCGATGATTTCCAGAAGCCAGACTCAAATGAGTCGCTTCTGAAGCCCATTGACCGACCAAGGGGTATTCTGTCACCGACTGATCGTGACTACTTGTGTGGCCTGAAAGACTATAGCCACAGTCAGACGGAACTCAATCGGCGGCAAGAGATCCGGGAGCGAACTATCGAGGGGATCCAGGATTTCAATCTTCTGTGGCTACTGTTGGAGAAATCGGAACGGGAGAAGGTCATCAAAGCCATAGAGACTGAAGACCTGAATACGTCTTTTTCGTCTATGATTGCGTTTATTTACACCGGTATCGGTCAAGATACCGGCCGCATGGAAGAGATCTTGGAGCGTGGCCTTTATTTAGGTGCTAACTACGATACATCGGGCCGTTGGTCGGGGAGAGCGAACGACGTGACCGTCGATATAGATATCGAGTACGAACCCAATGTTGAGGAGCTGTATGCACGGGTCCAACAGGGTGAAGGAAATAGTTTGACACCGGCAGAAATTGGCGCACTAGTACAAGCCGGCAAGCTTGATCCGGAAGATCTTGAAACGCTGGAAGATACTGGTTCGGATTTTCCTGGCGTATCCGCCGGTGGTGCTATTGAACGCACCGATGACACAGACACTGAAGAATGATCCGTCACTCAGTCCCGGCCGTCGCAGACACTAAACCGCGCTTGCTTCGCTCTCTAGTATGTCATAGAACGGTTTAGTGATGGTTGATTTCAGGACCGCTGAGGTTGAATCTACTGCTAAGTAGGTATGCGTAGATACCGCTGCCATTTCAGATAGAGCAATGATTTTCGGAGTCGCCCAAGATAGGGGTGCGAGTTTTGTACAACAACCTGTTCAAATAAGGAGTGAGTAGAATCACTCAGTCTGGTAGTGTGACGGATCAAGGGCAGCGCATCACTGAACTCTCTAAACAACCCATTCTAATCATGCAAAGGCGGATAGGAAATCAACTATTTGCTTGACCCTGAGGAAACATCATCAGTCTGTCTACAAATTCACTGAATTTTATCGAGTATATTCTGTTTCTTTTCTATAAATTCCTCCTCTGTCAATACACCATCATCGTATAGCTCTTTCAGCCGTTTTAGCTGTTCTGTTGGATCAGGTTCCTGCTTAACAACACCTCGTGATTGGTGAGTTTCGTCGGCCTTATCCCGAATAAATTGGGCAGCCTCACGAACTTCTTCGGCTTCTGGCCTGTCTATCTGAATATGATATGTTTGACTTCGAGTCTGAATTGATATGCGGTCTCCCACTACCGCCCCAATATCAATGTCAACACTTGTGATAGATCTGTATGGTACATACCTTGAATCGTTTCCTGAGATTACTTGGGGGATATAGATTGAAACCCGTTTGTCAGTGACTGCTGTCCAGATACTCTTGGCTGTCATCTTCCGGTCCCGGTTGTCCCCTAGCAATGATTCTCCTGATTCATCTCCTTGTACATCAATAGTGTAACCTTTCAGAATGTAATGAATTCGCTCATCACCATCAAGTATCGGCTCAACCTTTGAGACGACAGGAGAGTTCACAAAGTCGCCACGGTTTGACGGAAGTCGTTTATTGAACGCTTCTGGTTGCCAGAGAGGGTCACCGAGATGTTTGATTGATTCATCCCTTGACTGCAAATCTTCATCAAATGCAAGATTCATCGCGTTGTATAGAAAATCAGTATCATGGTTTTTTGTCCGCAGGGTGTACACGGTCTGATCACATCTGAAGTCGACGCGGCCATGAATCATTCCGGACTTATACTGTATTACTTCGTCAATTGCCGTGTAGGGGATGCTGAGACCGATATTGTACTGCCCTGCACCTGTCATAGAAATGACTCGCTGGTCGGTCCAGACTGTGCAAGTCCCGTGACCGACATTATCCGTAATTGACACCTGCGATTCAATTACCTCTCTTCCATGTGAACCCTCGTACGCAGTCTGTTTTGATGAATATGTGAGATAATGTGGTTGTTCATCCTCTTCGATATAGCAGATTGGCGGGAGAGATGGTGAAATTCCGTGCCCAACCGTTGCGAGACGCTTCCGTGTTACCGATTCGTGTAGTGCATTATTGACAAGCTCCTGTATATCGAGAGGTGGCACACATGAGATGAAATAGTTCGAGGTATATTAACTAAGCCCCGTGCTGGGGGTTGGAATTCAGAGATAGATGAATGAAAGTAATGCAGACTATTGTATCTAAGACTTGGACGCCACACGCATCGAATAGAAAATTCTTCGACTGAAGTGTCACGGCAACCCTCTGTACTGAATAATTCGAAGATTGGGTATGACAGCTTTTTCTATGTCTCCCTATGAGAGGGATTAATTCTCGTTCAGTAGCTCCTCTGGAGCTGGTTCTACAGGAAATCAGACCCGCGGTGTAGCCTCGAAAGCTGCATCCTGATACAGCGTCCGAGTCGGGGCATCAATGGCGCACACCACTGAGAATATCAGCGTCCCTTCGTGGCAAGAGACATTGAGGAACGCGAAGTCTCCGAGTACGTAGTCCCGACGTTCTTCCGGAAACTCCGGTAGGTCAATCATGAGCACGATCACTTCAAGCAGGTCCATCTCCAAGGCGGCGTAGTCGTCCCCGAGAGCTGCGAGCGATGAGAGTCCTTCGTCGTCAATGTGGTCCTCACAATCAACCACGTCGGCAGTCGCCAGCCCAAGCCCATCCGGCTGTTGGGTGAACACGTCGAATCTGAGGCTAAAGTCGCTCGTGTAGGTGATGTTAAATTGGCCGATGTCGAGCGGGGGACCGTCGGTGAGTTCCTCCAGTTCATGCTCCGGCTCGCTGATTGCGAGCAGGCTCCGGAGCGACGCCTTGATCCGCTCGCGGAAATCCTCGTCAAGGGCTCAATCTGCCGACCACGATCCTCCGAATTCGACGGCTTGGTTTGTCGCCATAGCCACTCGATGCGACGGAAGGGGGCTGAAAAAAGTGCGCCATACCCAGAGTGGATGTGAAAGTGGTCGTGCAGGGTGTTTAATATGACTCGGTTACATCCAGTTGATACTTAATGATAAGTCGGATACGTCCATTATTCCACGACGAATCTTTCTCTAACATCGCGGACCAGAAAATCACCAAGATGAAAAGTGAAGTTGAAAACGAAGATGCGGACAAAATCACTAGCTCTAAAAAAGAGAAATATGTCGACTACATCGTTTCTAAGTACTCAATCAATCCGGTAGAGATAGCAACAGAGGACGCGCAAATCGACGCCGATACTTTCAGCCGCAACGAGGACCCTACGCTGCTGGTCCCTGTGGCGGGTAACACTGATATCCTCTACTACGAGCCGAGCACCATTTCTATCGGATACTCTGTACGGGGAGAAGTCAAAGGCGATGAGCTACAAATTGAACTCCGAGGAAGTGGGCGTGGAGGATGGGATAAAGAATCCTTGAATAATGAAATTGATCGGGCTACAGACTACATCGAGACACATCTCGATAGAGTAAAGGGACAAATAGAGGACTACCATGAAGAGTTGCGAAGGGAGGCAGAGCGATCGTTCGAAAAGCGTCGAAAAGAGGTTCGTGAGCAACGCGAGATGCTCGGTAGCCTCGATGTTCCGCTTCGAAAGGGCGACGATGTACCGGATACGTTCTCGATTGACGCGCCCGAATACCGGGATAAAATCTCTTTGACTCCCCCGGAGTCGTCCGATCTATCGGCCAGCGATCCAGCACCTACGTTGCCCGAATCCACGTATGAAGATATACTCGAAGTGATCAACGATGTTGGTATCGGATTTGAGCGGTCCCCACGACTGTTTCGCGATTTAGAAGAGGAGGATCTCAGAGATCACGTCCTATTCACACTGGAACGCAATTTCGAACCCGGAACAACCACCGGAGAGACATTCAACAAGAGTGGTAAGTCAGATATCCTTGTTCGTGCGAGCGACGGGACGAATGTCTTTATTGCGGAGTGTGCTATCTGGGGTGGCGAGAAGTACTTCACTGGGAAGATTGACCAGTTGAACGGCTACCTGACGTGGCGAGATACCAAAGCAGCAGTAATTATGTTTGTCCAGAATCAGAAGATGGAGCCCGTTCGTAAGCAAATTGAACAAGGCATTGAGAGCAACGATCAATTCATTAAGAAAGTGGACCAGCCCGATGAGTCGTGGTGGCAGTATCGCTTCCACTTTGAAAACGATCCGGATAGAGAGCTTGATCTTGCGGTTTTGGCCTTCCACATTCCACCTGAATAGAACATTGAAACGGCTGCATCCACCCGGCCATAGGTTCTGTATGGAGGCTGTTATAGAACTATTCACAAGGGATTGATTCCATCCCGAGTTCGCTAAGAGCTTCCGGCCAATTCCCCTAGGTAATCTTCGGCCAATTCCCCAGGTAATCCCCGACCAATTCCCCGTGAATTCTCGGGCCGGTCTATCGCCAACAGCCTTTGACTGAGGTCCGGTATCGGAGTTCGATGACAGACGTATTGAACTGCTGAATGGTCGTGGGGTCCAATTCTTGTCGGGCGTTGTCGAGGTTCTGCTCGGACTCAATGAGATGGGTGAGCGCCGCATCGATGACATCAGAATTGGGCGGGTCATCGTGTGGGCCGTCGGCAACTATCTCGCCTGCCTGCTCCAGGAGACGTTTGCGCTCGTCGGTCATCCGGATCGTGGTTCGTTTCGTTGAACCCATAATAAATCGATGTATGCACTGGGGATCCTAGAGTGTTTCTCTCGACTCCCTGAACAATTGATTGGGTATAAACGAGGGGCAACCGATCCCAGTTCGGGCAGAACTGCTGGGCCAATTCTATGAAATCTATATACATTCCCGGCGAGCAATCCCAGGGGATTGTGCATACATTCAGGATCCTGAATACATCTACCTCCAACCCCTGGAACTTGCGGTGAAAGGTGCGGTGTCTCGGCAGTCACTGTGCCAACTAATTGGAGACACTCCAAGTAGACGACCGCTTCACTTCAATCCCACAAGGGTCCGTCTGAAACCGCCAGTCGTTGGGTCGGTGACCTGGAGGCGGTCACTTCAACCCCACAAAGGTCCGTCTGAAACGGGCTGATAACCATTGTCCTGCTCGTCATCATCCTGCTTCAACCCCACAAGGGCCCGTCTGAAACCGCAAAATCAGGGTGCCGTCGACGCGCCACAGGTGCTTCAACCCCACAAGGGTCCGTCTGAAACCCCGACAACGACCTCGTGGAGCGGGTGACTGTGGAGGCTTCAATCCTACAGGGGTCCGTCTGAAACGACATGGGTCACTCCTGGCTCACGTTGAGCGGGTAGTTGCTTCAACCCCACAGGGGTCCGTCTGAAACTGGTCGGGCTGGTCCCGAAACGTGAACACGAGGTCGCTTCAACCCCACAAGGGTCCGTCTGAAACCCAGTATTCAGGGGCGCCCGTGACGCTTCCGAGGCTTCAATCCCACAAGGGCCCGTCTGAAACCGTGAGAGTTTCCACTTTTCCCGATACTCCGCCTGGTGCTTCAACCCCACAAGGGTCCGTCTGAAACGATGTCGATTAGTGTCCCTGCAACCGGCTGGTACGTCGCTTCAACCCCACAAGGGTCCGTCTGAAACAAAGGCGTAGTGGGGGTATGATCCGGAAGTGCCGGCTTCAACCCCACAAGGGTCCGTCTGAAACTGGTCCTTGAGGGACAGGGTGTTGAACGGAGCGATGGCTTCAACCCCACAAGGGTCCGTCTGAAACTCGGTCTCGTCGCGGAGTGGCGGGGCTACGACACGGCTTCAACCCCACAAGGGTCCGTCTGAAACTCTCAAAATAATGGGTTCAGACACTCCGCCCGAGAATGCTTCAACCCCACAAGGGTCCGTCTGAAACCCGGAGCGCCTCGTGTTGATGCGCGTGATTGAAGACGCTTCAACCCCACAAGGGTCCGTCTGAAACTTCCTTTTCCATAGACTCTAACTCGGCAATTACATCTGCTTCAACCCCACAAGGGTCCGTCTGAAACGGTTCACTTCGCGGCGGGGCGCCTCCAACTACCTCCGCTTCAACCCCACAAGGGTCCGTCTGAAACAGTAGGTGGGTCGCTCGCTGGCCCAACAGCCCACAGCTTCAACCCCACAAGGGTCCGTCTGAAACTCGGCCCGTCCGATGCACGACCAGCGCCGGGGTCTGCTTCAACCCCACAAGGGTCCGTCTGAAACGGCCTGTGCCCGGAAAGTCCCCCGCGGCGAGGGTGCGCTTCAACCCCACAAGGGTCCGTCTGAAACCCCCGAGACGGGGCACAACGGAGACAACCAACCATGCTTCAACCCCACAAGGGTCCGTCTGAAACCGTCAACAATCCAGTAGTCCCGAAGCTTGGGAAGGATGCTTCAACCCCACAAGGGTCCGTCTGAAACGCGGGCGTCCCGGAGACGATCGACGGCGAGCGACGGCTTCAACCCCACAAGGGTCCGTCTGAAACCGTCATCGATGTTTCGCCTCAAAATGGTGTGGCCGGAGCTTCAACCCCACAAGGGTCCGTCTGAAACGCGGTTTGTCTTCGGGTTCTCACACGCTTCGAGTTGCTTCAACCCCACAAGGGTCCGTCTGAAACTCAAATTCACCGACCCATGCCCGCCCGCTCTCATGGCTGCTTCAACCCCACAAGGGTCCGTCTGAAACACAGCGTCAGGTTGAATCTCAGGGTACTGCCCTTCGAGCTTCAACCCCACAAGGGTCCGTCTGAAACGGCGCGATTTCCGTCCGATTCAAGCCCCCGGGACAGGCTTCAACCCCACAAGGGTCCGTCTGAAACTGGGGAAACGACCGCGTCACCTCCTCTGCCTCGACGCTTCAACCCCACAAGGGTCCGTCTGAAACCTCCGGGAGCGAACGCGACCGATTGGCCGAGCGGGGCTTCAACCCCACAAGGGTCCGTCTGAAACCATGGCCGATCTGCGGGCCTTACACCAACAACACCGGACGTTTCACTTTACTGTTTCCGTCGACCCTCAATACCCCCTGAACCCCCGGGGGTCGATGGAATCCAACTGAGACAGTCCACAAATAAAGCATAGTCCAAACAGTTCTTTCCTAACTTTGGAATTTGAAGCTATTCCGCTTCCTCCAGGAGTTATCGTTCTATTGTGTCGGAGATATTCCCGTCTTGGATGCCGCGCCCGGTAGTTATCTCGTACTCATCGGGGTTATCTACCAAGTTGACGACCTCGATAAACTCATCTTCCGGGTCAGTCGCTTCATCCGTTACTGGAACGGTCACGATGAGTGGCTTGAGGGCGGTAAAGGCGTCCTGTGCAGCCTTCCATCGCTCGTTCTCCCGGTGGCCAGTATACCGGGCGTACTGGTTGCTATCTGCTTCAGATAACAACACCGCATAATCCCGAGTCTCGTAGTCTTGATTGATCAGGGAGGCATTTCGAAGTCGCTCGCCATCGCCATCGTCGAACGCTGCAGCCAGAGAGTCTGTCCGCTCTCCTGTCTGGCGTTGGTCGTGAAGGATCCGATAGTACTCGTTGACACCGTCTGAGATCATCACCGATTCTGGAATCGACTCCTTCTGTTCATCTTGGAGGCGCCGGAGAGAGAGTCTGGTTGGTCGGAGAAGAGATTTCTCGCCATAGATTAGTCTTGAGGGGGGAGTACCATCATCGTCGGGGCTCGCGAGCCGCCACACCTTGACCGTCCCGACCCGTCCCTCGAACTCCCGGTTGCACCGCCCAGCCGCCTGCACGAGTGACGGGAGTGGTGCGAGGTCGCGATACAAATCGTCAAAGCTGATGTCCACACCTGCCTCGATGAGCTGCGTCGAGACTGTAATCGTCCGAATATCGTCTAACGGCGTAGGCGTGGCCTCGTCAAGCACCCGTCTGAGCGCAGTCAGGAGTAGTGACCGATCGCGGGGCCGCAACCGAGTGGTCAGTGTTGCCACGAGCGTCGAATCTTGGTCGTTTAACGTTCTGTCGGCTAGATATTCGAGATACGAGTTGGCGAGTGTCTCGCTGTTATCGTCTCCAACTGGTGATTCCTGATAGAACTCATAGAGCGCATCTGCTAACCGGATCGTCGAGGTCGACTCGTCGACCTGTGAACAGAGTGCTTCGGTCATCGTTGCAGCGCTCTCGATAGTGTTGACGATGGATAGAACGTTCGAATCCCCCGCTGTGCTATCGAGAATCTCGTTCGCAGCGTCTGCTATCGCTAACGACGACCCATCGCGACCATCTATGTAATCAGTCAAACTGTTATGCAGGTCGAACTCGACACGTGGATGTCGACGCAGAAAATCGGTACAGGAACCGGTTTTATCGGTGAGGGCTACCGGTTCGGGGAGATCAGGAGCTCGGTCCAGAATCTGTGGCTGTGTCGCCGTCATCAGTATGATCGTCGCGTCGAACTCTCTGGTAACGAAGCGAGTAAGTCGGCTGACCAGCCCCCACCAATCGAGCGAAATGCTCTGGGGTTCATCGATGACAATAACGCTGTCTTGGAATGCGGGGAGTTTCATCGACTGAGTGTTTCCTGGTCCGGCAATACTCTCGAACAGTTGCGTGAAAGTAGTGAGTACAAGCCCCGATTGCCACGTTTCGGCGTAAAGCGCATCACTTCCATCACTGACGTGATCGCCGGTTCGGAGTTCCTCGACGTTGGTCCGCGTATCTGCAAGATGGTGGTGGACTGTGTACTCACGCCCAGCTGGGTCAACGTTTAAGAATTCTTGACAAACACTGTCGACTTGGTCAAGTATCGAAGTGTATGGAAGCGCGTAGATTACCCGACTGTCGCGCTCGGTCGCGAGTTCAAGTGCGGAACGCAACCCGGTCAGTGTTTTCCCAAATCCAGTCGGTAGTGTGAGACGGAAGAACCGCTCACCTTCGTTAAATCGGTTGAGGATCCGTTCCTGGCTCTGGTTGTGGGCCTGGTTCCGTAAGTCATTCAAATCCATCTCTAAATCCGTCTTACCGGATGGAAGATCCGAGACCTTCTCCCTGAGAAGCTCTATTGATGGTTGGCATACAGACGAGGATATATCTAATCTCGCAGCGTCTGTCTTGTCTGCACAGACTAACGTCGACCAGGCGCGGAGGACAGTCCCATAGAACCGTTCATCAAATTCTGGCGGGTGACGTAGTAATTTCTTGTAATTCTCCGGCGAGTCGACGTAGATATCCTCCCATCCCAGATTACCGTCAGTTGCCGCTTTCAGCGCATCATCCGCTGCATTGGCTGCTTGTCTGTCGATACTGCGGAGTTGTTTCTCTACAATTTGGTACTGACTGTCGACCTTCGGTTTGTCGAGCGTGTAATTATCGCGGTCCGACGGGAGTGAGGGGATGACGCTGTGATGTTTGGCGACAGCGTAGAATCCAGCCGCTCGAGCGTGGTCCGACACATCGAGACTGTAGAGTGCGTGAGCGGTAAGGAGCGAACTCACGAACCCGTGATAGGTATACTCGACACGATCGGCTGTCGTTCGGTCGTTAGTTTCGAGATATTTCTGGAAGTACTCGGTCAATTTGCCGAGGTCGTGCGTCCATGCGATAGCGTTTCCGACTGTCTGCCAATCATCGCCGTATGCAGTCGTACCCTCTCCCGGAAACAGACTATTGACGTTGTCGACGACTCCCTTCAGGTGGGCGGCTAACGACTGCGTGGGGCGTGCAGGGTAACTTTCGAGCGACTCGAAGTGCCTGGCCATCAGATGAAGCAGACAGTACGGTCACCGACCGAATGTGTGGGTGCGTCGCTGACAGTGATCGTGTCGTTACCACCGGCGTACGCGTAGGAGACGAATCCGGTAGTGTGGCGACCACCACTGTCGGCAGTCATATAAGCTGGTGTTCGCTCGATCTGGAGCCGCTCCCCAGCAGTCGGAACGACGTACTCCTCAGGAACTGTCGAATCGACAGCTGTCGCTGCATCATCTTTATTCACCCGTCCACGTTCGACGTCGTCGATCGTCGCTAGACACTCGGACTTGCCCAGATATGGTGTATATATTGCCCGACCGTTAGTTAGCATTTCCGCGATTTCGTCGAAGACAGCATCATCGTCGAGGACAACATCGATACGATACGACGGATCGACGATGTACTCGAAGGTCCGCCGTTTGCGCTCTCTGGCTATATTTCCCGGAGATACGACGGTCTTGCCCTTGACCCCGTCTGCTGTCTGAATATCCCCCTCCTCGGTCGGGAGTGTAAGCTGCGGAATGGACAGCGTAGAAAGCGAAGACTGTGGTGTAATAGCGATTGCGGAGGCATCTGGGGCGAACGTATCGTAGTAGGAATCCCGCGGCTGGCCGAGGACGGCTGCGATCAATCCGGCGGTTGTGGTCCGGGGAATAATCTTATAGGTCAGTTTCTCTGTGGTCGTGTCGATCCGACGAAAGTGGGCCCAGGGCCCGCTCACGGTAAACGAGAGGCACTCTCTTCCCACTACATCGAGAGTTGTCAGCGTCATCACTCAGTTGGTTTCGTAGACGTCGATTCGATTCACGCTATCCGGCCCGACAGATCCCTCGAGAGCGTCAAATAGGTCGGATCGATCACCCTCTCCTTCGTCGGTTGAAACGCTCAAGTGAGGGTTAGCTCTGACATAGACTGCTTCAATGTGCTCGCTATGGTCTTCCAGTTCTTTGACCAGCGTCGAAACGTCCAGCACTACGTCGGAGATATTCCGAAGTTCGTTATCAGGAGCATCTTGAACCATATTCAGGCCGTCATCGAGACGGCCGATGTGGAACTCGTCGGTCGCGTATTCGACTCGTAGGTACAACTGGGGCTGGTGACCCATCTTCGACCGAGTTAGCGTCTGATTCTTCAATGCCCGCCAGAGTAGAGAGTCGAGACGCTCAACGTCGTCATCGGTGAGGCCCGTAGATTCAGCACCAACTTCGTTGACGATGCCGTGAAACGGTATAAGGGCGTACTGGAGGCGGTTGTCCGTCGCGAAGGTCCCCTGGTCGCTATCTCCACCGCTGGAGACGACTGTCGACAGCTGCTTGGACTCGCTCTTCTGGACGACCGTGTTAATGCTCCGAGCGTGTGAGAACTGAACCGGTCCGATGAATTGTCCCGGGAAATCGTCTCCGAGCTCCGCCTGGAAATCCGAAGAGAACGAACAGGTCGCTCCGAAATACCGAACATCCGCGGCATTGTTCAGGAACTTATCTGCGGCTTCCTGGCCCGTGTACTCCTCGAGGTCGTCTTCCTCTAACCCCGTGACCGCTGTGAAGAGGTCATCACGGTCGATCGCTCCCTCGTAGTCCGCTTTCGAGGGGTTCTTAATATAGATCCCGTGGCCGTCGTCATCGAGCTGATCACGGAGATAGCGCTTGAGCCGCACGTCTGTTACAACTGCCTTGCCGGTGGTCTCGTCGATGCGTGGTTTGTCATTTGCGGACAGCGGGTTACCATTGGGGTTGGTGTCCTCTGCGTCGTAGAGGAATACGATCTCGGATCGGTTTTCGACGGTTTCGGTGGTGTCACTCATTGGTAGTCAGTCGTCTGCGGGAGTCGCGGTATCAGCTTCGTCTTCCGTGTCTTGATCGATGCTGGTGTCGTTGAGGCCGTAGGTGATACCCAATCCGTAGATCCACTGAATCTCGGCATCCGACATCTTCCAGTCGGTCGGATCTTCGGCCAACATCGTGTCTGTCAGTCGCGTCGAGTACCGCTTGTTCGTCCAGTAACTCCGGTTCTCCTCGGCTTCGGCGTAGGAGTTGTCCATCTGTAGGACCTCAGTGGTCACCTCCTTGATTGTCTGCTTCGTGAGGTAGTCCACGGGATACCGGCGTACGAGTGTCGAGGAGATGTTTTCTCGACTCTGGTAGGCCGTAATGCGGCCGACGAGTCCCCCAAGAAGGAACACAGCCTGGGTTCTCGTGGAGTCAAGCGCATCGTGGGTATTCAGGAACGATTCGAGTCGGTCTTGCTGGTTCTCTTGGTCGTCTGGCATCGGTGTGGTCGTGAAATCGAAACTCGTGTTTGAGGTCGCGAGCATCCCGGCATCTGCCAGCGCTCGCAACTGCGTGTACTGTTCGACAATCGAACGGCGCGGGAATGCGATGTACTCGTCATCGCTCTCGAACCGCTCATTTTGGTCCTGAACCAATTGATGAACGTATTCCTCAAGCAGTGGCTGGAGCGGGATCTCGTTACCAGTGAGAAGCTGTCGAACGCGACGCATCTCGTGGTCGTCAATGTCCCCAACGCTGGGGGTTTCGCTTGCCTGTCTGCTCGACCGCGTCGGCTCCGTTGTCCGACCGAAATAATAGCCGTACAGGATAGGTCGTGCGAGGCTGAGACTTAGCCCAAGGAGCGGGCTGCTTTCCGGGGACGGTTGACTGGCAAAGATACCATCGCCTTCGTAGATTGGGTCCTGCGTCACCTCGTTATGTGCTTCTTGCAGAGTCGCAGGAGGGTACCCGCCATCGAGGGTGTCGAAGTATACGCGGTCCGGGTTACCCGTGACTCGGAGGACGACTGCGAATTTCACTTTATCCCAGTACTCCGTTGGACCTGCGAGGTCGCTGAACGCGTCTTGGTCCGGATTCTGGTTTGTGTTCTCTACCTCGCTAATGAGGCGCTCAACGACCTCGTCAAACGTCCCATCCTCGCCAGTTTCTGCGTCCCGGAGCGGAGTGAAGACGGTATCGTAGAACCACTCGAACGTGTCCGAGTCGATATCTTCGCGCCGCATCGCGAGATAGGGGAGCAGGTAGAGCCGCCGATTGTTACCCAGCCCACGATAGAAATCGTCGAAGATCGAATCGGCCGCTGAGACAGCGGCTGCAACGTCGAACGAGAGAGGCCGTGCACGCCAGGCGTCGCTGCCTTTGGTGTCGATGTCCGGGAAGTGTTCGCGTTGCTTCTTTCCATACATCCCGAACAGGCCTGGAGATCCGCCAGTCACAGTTTCAGCGTCGCTATCTACGTATCCGGTCCCTTCTCCGCTCGCCTCATCGACGGAAATGTTCTCGAGGCGGGCTGACTTCTTGGCGACCATCCCCTCGTTGAGAACCGAAATCTCGCCAGGATAGCGATACTGGTCGTCTCCGGGGCGCTTTACCTTGACCGTGATTAGTGATTCAAACTCCTCGTCTTCGTCACCTGCAACCTCGATAAACGCCTCGCCGAGTTCCTGCATCCTCTCGGAGTCGTCACCGAGCGCTGCTAGTCCATCGAGAATAGCACGGTCAGCATCCGATGCCTCTTCACGAACAGCATCAGCGTATTCAGACCGTGCCCAGTCAGTAAACCGGTCCTGGACGTTGTTCGTTCCCCAAGCGTCCTCCCGAAAACCTGCGAGATGATGTGCATCTGCAGATTTCTGGGTCGTGATCGAGTAGTCGGTCATACTACTCGTTTTGCCGGCTGGGTAGGAGTGACCGACCCGGAACCGGTCGGCACGGGTGTATGTTCCAATCTCAACCGGACCACCATTGTCGGAGCCTCGTAGCTGCGGATTCTCTGGATCAGAGAGGTCGGCGTAGACGGTGATCAGGCTGTCTGGTTCACCGAACAGATCACTCTGTGCCCCCGGAGTCAGGTATGCGAGATGCTCGGGGTCAAGATCCCAGTCGATATCGCCCGACTGTACTGCACTGTACCAGTCGAATAGCGAGTACTGCCAGGCAATCTCGTACAGCGAAGCCGGTAACCGCGGCTGGAACCGTTCGACAGCCGTCTGGGCAGAGTCGTTACCCGGCATTGTTGATGATATTGACGAAGCCGAAACCCAGCGAGTTGCGTTCCCCGATACCGACATCCAGCGCGAGATTCAAATGCCGACGGTGATCGTCATCGCGAACCGTGTAGTCGAATCTCCACTTACTCAACACCCACGTCTCGGTAACACCTCTTGTCGGTGTGACCGGGATCGAGAAGGTCTTGATCAGTTCGTATCCGTCGAACAGTTCACCGTCTACATCGGACGGCCCAGGGAGGTAGTCGGGGCAGTAGAGGTCGTGTTTCTTGTCCAGATTGGCCTCGATTTGATTCTGGAACGGTTCCATAGTGTGCTCCGGTCTCCAAAATTCCGCTTCGTCGTGCTCGCTATCTATCCCGTACTCGTCGAAGCGCCACGGAGGGATTCTCACGAGAACACCAGTTCCAGTGCTGATGGTTCCTGATGTTCCGGGTTCCCCGACGTCAGGCGCGAGCGGAGTGAACTCGTCGACAGTGAAAGGCATCTCACCGATGTTCAACTCGGGCTCATCTTTCAGATCAGCGGCAACGTGGGCAAGCAGATCCTCGTGGGGCGATGCAACGAGTAAAGTCCGCTCGTCGCCCTCTTCCATATCTTCCGGCGGGAAGGGGTTGCTGTAGGTGAAGGGTTTGGGCTGATTTTCGTCGTGGAGGGTATCGTATTCGGTATCCTCCAGTGCACCCCACAGCCGCCCCTGAAGTTTGTTATGGTAGGCCGAATCATACGCGGCATCACGCCGCGCACGCAACCGCGTGAGTACCCGCATCTGACTATCTCACCTCTGTCTGAATTATCGTGTTCATTACTTTTCGACGGTCGTTCGCCTCTGTAATAAATGTCACCACGGTTCAGTGAAAGTGGAAATTCTGGGAAGGGCCTGAAACAGATTCCAGGCAACGGCTGGCACGTTTTCGTGTACGTGGCTCCAGTAAGTGGGATGTTTCAACCCCCACAAGGGCCTGTCTGGAACCGCTCGAGGCGATCTCGTCGGCGGCCGTGCCCTCGATACTTCAACCCCACAAGAGTCCGTCTGGAACACGGCGGCGACTACGCGGATATCGACCCCGAGTCGCAACTTCAACCCCACAAGGGTCCGTCTGAAACTGGGGTATGTAAGCGAGCAATTGGGGTTGCATCCATGCTTCAACCCCACAAGAGTCCGTCTGGAACTCGGAGATGGCCTGTGCGAGCGCGACGTAGTCGGCGTTTCAACCCCACAAGAGTCCGTCTGAAACTCCAGATGTATCGGGTTGTCTGCCGCGTCGTCAGTCCCGCTTCAACCCCACAAGGGTCCGTCTGAAACATCCCGTGAAACCGCTTCCGGTCGAGGACCCGGACCCGCTGGAGCTGACTTCAACCCCACAAGGGTCCGTCTGAAACACGATGACGGCGACCTAATCGTCCGTGCAATCCTCACTTTAACCCCACAAGGGTCCGTCTGAAACCGGACGAGTGGCTACTTGGCGACGTTCGCAGGAGATACACTTCAACCCCACAAGAGTCCGTCTGGAACGCGAGCAACACACAAGGCTACCGAGTAACCTGCCTGCTTCAACCCCACAAGAGTCCGTCTGAAACCGTCGACGAGGACTACCTCCAGCCCCACGGGGCACGACGGGGCGTCGGACTTCAACCCCACAAGGGTCCGTCTGAAACCGTACCCGCCGCCGGTGTGGTTCGTTGACGAGGGTTTACTTCAACCCCACAAGGGTCCGTCTGAAACCCGTGTTGTTCGCCGTCACGTTGGCCAGTGGGCCGATACTTCAACCCCACAAGGGTCCGTCTGAAACATCCCGTGAAACCGCTTGTGGAACGGGCGTTCCCGGAACTTCAACCCCACAAGGGTCCGTCTGAAACTCGGCACAGTAGACGCCGGACTGCTCGCCCCGGTCACTTCAACCCCACAAGGGTCCGTCTGAAACACAGGCTGATAGCCAACAATAAAAATACCATGCTGCTTCAACCCCACAAGGGTCCGTCTGAAACGAATGAATCGGGCACGGTCAATGTCGAACAGGTCGAACTTCAACCCCACAAGGGTCCGTCTGAAACCGGCTACAACGGCCAGAGCATCTCGGAGTTCACCCTACTTCAACCCCACAAGGGTCCGTCTGAAACGCAGAACACCGGACCGTAACGAACGAACAGGCAGAGACTTCAACCCCACAAGGGTCCGTCTGAAACAAGGTCAGCGAACAGAGAGAAGGGAGTGCACTTCGAACTTCAACCCCACAAGGGTCCGTCTGAAACAGGTAGACGTAGATCCGGTCGACAGGGTCGCCGTGACTTCAACCCCACAAGGGTCCGTCTGAAACCATAGTCGTAGAGCGCCGAGTGGACGTTCGACGACGTACTTCAACCCCACAAGGGTCCGTCTGAAACGCGCTCGACCTACCGGAGTTCATCGGCGAGCGCGGACTTCAACCCCACAAGGGTCCGTCTGAAACATGGCCGATCTGCGGGGCCTTACACCAACAATACCGGACGTTTCACTTTACTGTTTCCGTCGACCCTCAATACCCCTCGAACCCCCCAGGGGTTGACGACTAGAATACCAACAGTATGGGGATCGATACTGAAACCACCTCCTCTTCGTGTGGATCGGGTGGAGTCCCCCTGTTGCGGGAGCCGGTGTTTTGATTTTGTGCCCTTAGGCACACCTCTAAGGGGGAATCCGACTCCTGAGGTCGGATTTCCCCTCTGGACGTGGACACGGCCAGAGCCAGCCAGTCGATAGACTCGATATACTGAGTTATTTACGCGCTCAATCGACAGAAAATAACCGAAATGAGTGGTTCGGGAGAGTGTTGCCACTCACTAGTCGGACGTCAGTCGAGTGTTCGGAACAGCTGACCACTCATTGGTTCCGTGACAATCTCAGCGAGATAGTTGCTATCGGGGTGCTTCTCGTAGGTGACTCTCGCCGTCCAGTTACCGAGTCGCCATTTCATTTCGTCGTTCCGCATTTCGTCCCAGAGTCGCTTACCCTCGCGGAGTTTTTGACGAATGTCACGATTAGCCTCTTTGACTGTGTCGGCCTCAACCTCCCCAAGGTCGATGGTTACACCGTCGTCGGCTTCACGCCAGGACTCACAGTGCTGTGAGGCCCATGCGATGAAGGCGCTGGTCCGTTTGTCAAGTCCACGCTCGGCGGCTTCGAGAGCCTTCGCACCCGCTTCAACGGCCTCACGGGTTCGCTCTTTCGCGCTAGTGACCGCGTCGTGAACAAGCTCGCCGACGTAGCTACTCTGTAGTTCGATACTACCGTACTCGCGCTGAATCATCTGGTCGATACGGCCCAATGCTCGGTACACAGAGTCGATGTGGAAGTCACCGGACTCGGCGATATCAGCGGGTGCGACCTCGCCGCCGTCCGTTACCAAGACTTCGAGAGCCTCCCACTCAACTGGACTCATGCCGTCGGCCACGTTCGACATGACCACCGACTCTTGCCGCTCTTTGATGTCCTGCAGTGGGAGTTCCACTATCTGACGTTCTCGGTCGGACAGCTCAGCATCAAAATAAGCGTCTTCTACGAACGGAACGGTCGTGGTGACAGGGATACCGCCGTCGTGCAGGATGCCAAGAACGGCCTCATCGAGTTCCTCACTCAACTGTTGCAAGTCGTCGGGTGTCACACCGAGTTTCTGGTCAGAGTCACGCCAGAGAGTCGGGTAGTATATTGCGCCGACTTTTGGGTGACTAAGTGGGTGGTCACTGGGCATCGACTTGTGCTCGCGAGCGTAGTAATGCTTCAGCTGCTTCGGGAGCGCATGGTTTGGCCACACTTCCTGAATCCGAACTTCGTCGACGCCAGCTTGGTGACGATACCCTGGCGATTGTTCACCGTCTCCATCCATATCCGTTTGCTCAGTTCGCCTGGAACCGTGGCGATCGGACTCAAGTAGATGGCCGACTCGGGCAAGGGGGCCGTCCCGGGCATGCACTGCACCGCTTTCGTCTTCCGAAAGCCTAACGTAGCGCTCAGCTTGCTGAACATTGCTACTCTCGTGTGGCCCGGCAAAATAGGACCAGTTCAGCCCCAGCGCCTTGGCAGCTTGTTGTAGAAGATTGATGTACTCCTGAAATTCGATATTTGAACCCTTAACGCTAACGTTGATTCCTTCATCAAACGGTACACTAATGTTGTGAATAGTGCCGTCTGATTGTTCACCTTCGATGCCATCCCATCGCGGCGAAATTTTGGCATAGAAATCGCGCTCTCCGGTACTATCCTCGTCAGATTCTACTTTCAATTCAAATTCTCGAATAGTCTCGATCTCGAACGGTGTGCCGAAAGGTGTGGTATCTCCGGGGTGCTTGAAGCCACAGTCTTTGTACGACAATCGGGCGGTCCATGTCTCTCCTTTGTGATCCAACTGTCCGGTAACGGAGCCACCTCCGTCTTTAATAACAGAATCAAGTGCGAAATATGGTCTAAGTCCGTCAGCGAAGTTGTAGTTCGCAGTGAATTCGTGCGGGGCCGTCTCGATCAACTCTGTCAAGCTGACCACCCCCTGTGTCGCATCTCGACCGAGTGCTCCGGCTTACACGTGTGTCGACGACCAGCGAAACACCCAATTTCGTCGGCTGGCTCGTCACACGCGCCCGACCACCTCCATTTCCTCTCAGAATCACAGGAATGCGGTGACTCGCGCCCGTGATTCTGATGAACTCCATTCTTCAGGGGCGTGTTCTTCAGCCTAGAAGTGGCAAATTCGGCGGTTACAGTGCATCTACCTTGCGACCGTGAAACCTGGACACACCGGCGGAAAACTACTGGACCCGCCAGGCATAATCGCGGTTGGAAGCCGATAGAACAGCGCTTTTTTCGATTCGACCACTTTCTTCCCTGCCCCGCGCTGACCAGCAGATGTGACGAATTCGCGCGGCTAGGGGTAGTGAAAGTGGGATGTGAAGGAAACGGTCCAAGCCTAGGCCGGGACTTGATATCCTGCTTAGTGGGTGAATTTTGAGGGCGAGGCGGCCGCTCAGCGGTGATAGCGTTCTTAAAGAAATGTAGATATTCGGCGGTTCTATCCGAACATCTGGCGCATCATGGGGTGCATCTCCATGAGTTGCTCCTCGGCGATCTCTTCGTAGATCTTGTAGGTGATAGACACCGTCAGCAGGAGTCCCGTTCCCGAGACTCCGCCGATAGTGCCCAGCATGTTCGCCATGACGGCGAGTAGACCGACGAGAGCGCCGCCGATGACGGTCACCTGCGGGATGTACCGCTCCAGCACCTTCTCGATCACGCTGACGTTGCGGCGGAAGCCAGGGATCTCCATCCCGGAGTTGTGGATCTGCTCCGCGGTGGCTTCCGGGCCCATATCGGTCGTTTCGACCCAGAAGATGGCGAATATCCCGCCGCCGATGACCATGAACGTCAGGTCGACGCCGATCCGGAGCATGACCTGCCAGGGCTCCTGAGCGACACCGCCGAGGAACCACATCCAGTCACCGGGGTCGCGGATCGGCGCCATGTAGTAGAACATCCCGCCGACCGGTTGTGCGGTGCCCTGGGCGTCCTGGTAGACGCCGAGCCAGGTCGGCATGTTCGACATCTGCGCGTTGAGGATCCGGCCGAGGAACTGGAGGTTCGCCTGCAGCGCGCGAACCAGGATCATCGGCAGAACGCTCGCGTAGATGAGCTTGACCGGGAACCGGCCGCGGGCGCCTTTGACTCGCGTGTTCGACAGTGGGATTTCGACGCGGACGCTCTCCGCGTAGACGACCACGACGAAAATGAAGACGGTCGTCACGATGGCGATGACGTTCCCCTGGTTGAACAGCAACGCTTCCAGCCCACCACCGCTGAACAGCGACCCGATGTTGACGTTCGGCGCGAAAGTGGTCCCGAACAACGACACCTCGCCCAGCATGATTCCGATCCACGTGGGAATGACACCCACGCTGTTCGCGTTCCCGATAGCGGGTATCGAGATGAGGCCGCCGATGAGCTGCTGGCTCACGCCCGCGATGATGAACAGCCCGATACCGGAGCCGACGCCCCACTTCGAGATGACCTCGTCCATGTAGAGGATGAGGACGCCACCGACGAAGATCTGGGCGAACATCAGCCACTTGACGCCGGTGACCCCGATCCCGAGATTGTTCGCGACCGAGCCGCTGGCCGGGAGGAAGCTCCCGGCGAAGACCATCGGCAGGCCGGTCAGGCAGATCATCACCAGAACGAGGAACTTCTGGAGGCCCTGGTAGAGGATCTGGTCACGGGGGTTGTTCTGCGTGTCGAGTCCGAGGAGGTCGGCACCGCCGAGCAACTGCAGGACGATGCTCGCCGTGACGATGGGCCCGATGCCCAGCTGGAGTATCGTCCCCTGGCCACCGGCCAGGATCGAACGGAACTGTCCGAAGAGGTCGCTCCCCTGTCCGCCACCGAGGCCGAACAGGTAGACGTTCGTCAGGAAGAAGTACAGCACCAGCACGCCGGCGGTCCAGCCCAGCTTGCGCTTGAAGGGGACGTGCCCCTCCGGCCGGGCGACCGAAGGCATGCGGGTGAGTACTGGTTCGGCGGTGTCCTTCCAGCCCATATCTATGACTCGTCTTGTTCGTCCGGTGTATCCTTGTCGGTTTCAGCGGCGCGTTCCTTCCCGCTGGCCGTCAGTTCGACCGACCCGCCCGCGGCCTCGACCTTCTCGGTCGCCGCCCCGGAGAAGTCGTCGGCCAGCAGGTGGAGCTCGTTGCGGACCTGTCCGCCGCCGAGTACCTTCACGACGTCGACCTCGTGGCCGTCTTCGACGACGTCGCGCGCGTCGATCCGGTAGCCACCGTCCTCGGTCTCCGCGACACCCTCGGCCGCCAGGAGCGCGGCGTCCTCGTCGAGCGTCCGCACCTCGACGGTCGCCACCTCTTCCTGAGCGTCGTCGGGTCGGGTGAACCCGTACTTTCGCCACGGACCGTGGTGGTGCATCTCGTGTTTGCGGCTGCCGGCGTTACCGCGACCGCCGCGGTGGCCGGCGCCGCGTCCGTTCTTGTGCGAGCCGCCGCTGTGTGTGCGGGACCCGCGCTGGCGCTTTTTCTTGGATGTCATCGCATCGCCTCCAGGAGGTCGTCGATGGCCTCCGTCGAGTGCTTGCCGAGCTGGCCGCCCTCCTTGGTGGGATGTTTGATACCGTCGTGACCGCCACGCGGCGGGTGCAGACGGATCGTGGGCGCCAGTCCCTGCGCTTTGAGCGTCGTCTCCTCGTCGACGAGCGCCGCCGCGAGCGCGTCGACGTCGTCGTAGTCGGTGTGCTCGGCGACCCACTCGTCGTCGATGTCGGCCTCGCCCTCGAGCGGTTCCGCGCGGCGCTCGATGAGCAGGGCGACCGTCTCGACGCTTGGCTCGCCGTGTGCCACGTAGTCGTTGACCTTCGTGACCATCCCGCTGTAGGTCTCGGTCTCGGGCACGAAGGTGGCGTGGTTCACGCTGTGGACGTTCAGCATGCCGAGCGTGTCCTGCACATCCTGACTCATGTCGACTTCACCGCGAAGCTGGACGAGTGCTCTCATTCGATCACCTCACGCTTCTCCCAGGTCTCCTGGGGGACGCGTGCCTCAGCGGTGTTCCGGAGCGCGTTGAAGGTCGCTTTCGCGAAGTTCACCGTCGTCCGGGTGTTGCCCGACGAGCGCGTCCAGATGTCCTCGATACCGGCGAGTTCGAGCACGTGGCGGACGGTCTCCCCGCCCGCGAGCCCGAGTCCGCGCGGCGCCGGCTGGAGCGTGACTTCGACGCTGCCGGCCTTGCCGGTGGTCCGCAGCGCGACCGTGTGCGGTCGGCCACAGCCACACTCCCAGGAACCGCACCCGCGAGAGACATCGATGAGGTTGAGCTTCGCCACCTCGATGGCCTTCTGGATGGCGCCGCCGACCTGGTCGTCACGCCCCTCGGCGTAGCCGACGAGGCCGTCGCGGTTGCCCACGACGACGACACAGCGGAACTTCACCCGCCGGCCGGAGTCGGTCATCCGCTGGACCATGTTGATGTCCAGTACCTCGTCTTCCAGCCCGGGTTCGAGCTGGTCGACGATCTCGTGTTCTTTCAGCGGAAGTCCCGAGTTCAGGGCGTCAGTCATCGAGTCGATCTCGCCGTCGGCGACTCGCTTCCCGAGCCTGGTGCGGGGCTCCCAGCCACTACCGCTCATAGGTCAGCCTCCAGCAGTGTGTCTCGCATATCGTCGAAGTGGTCCGGTAGGTCTGTTGCGTCGAACTCCCCGCCGTAGAGGTCCTCGTCGAGGTCCTCCGCGTACGTGGCGATGTGCTCGCCCCTGGTCCGCGACCAGTCGGCCAGCACGCCGTCGTTGTGGGGGATTTCGAGTCCGGCGTCGATTGCGCCTTCCTGTACCGCGAATACTTTGCTACCCGGTGTCGGGGAGTTGAGTCCGATGTCAAGGACGGCCTCGTCGAGGCCCGCCTCGACCGCACGGCGACCCGCGAGCAGGCCAGTGAGATACGCCGCGGGCAGGTTGCCCGTCGGCGCCTCCCAGCCGAACTCCGCGAGTTCGCTCGAATGTGCGCTCGTCTCCGTCTCGTCGCCGTCGGGGCCGGTCGTGATCAGCTGCGCCGTGACGTGCCGGTTGCTCTTGCGAGCGACCAGGCGCGGTTTGCCGGATTTCAGCAGGCGCAACCTCTGATTGTAGTCCGTCCGGGCCTCGCGGCGACGCCGCATCGGCACCGTGTAACGTGGTCCTGTCGCCATTAGTTGTCCTCCAGTGTTCGTTCGATGTCCGCGACGCTGTCGAACTCCCCGCCGCTCGCGCGGTCGTAGAGTTCGCGATACTCCGAGCGCGAGAGGTCGCCCTCGTCGCGCAGTTCCCGGAGCTTCGTCCGCTGGGCGCGGATCTTCGACGCCCAGTTCTCCTTCTCGTTTTCCCGCCCGCCGGCCGTCCCCTTCCGGGACCCCTGTCCCTTCCGGTGGCCGTAGGCGCGTTTCTCCTGGCGCTCTCGGGCGCGCCCGCGGGAGTTGCCCTCGGGTTCGGCCGCCCGGATCGCCCCTTCGTCGACGAGGTCACGGACGTCCGCACGCGTGATCGCGTCCGCGATGTCGCCCTGTCGCTCGGGGTTGAGCCAGATCTTGTTCTTCCCGACGTCCAGCACCTCCGACGCCATTCGCTTCTGTGCGCTCAGGTCAGTCATTTACTTCGACCTCCTCGTAGGTGGGATTGAGAACGCGGATCTCGCGTTCCTCGGCCTCGTCCTCGATCTGCTCGCGCTTGCGACCGCCGACCGTCGAGGCGATACGGACGGCCTGCCGGTCGCCGTCGACGCCCTCGAGGTCGTCGGTGTTGTGGACGCGAACCTCCTCGAAGCCGGAGGGGTGCAGGCCACGAACCGCCTTCGGCGAACGGAAGCCCGCCTCGACGGTGTCGCCCTTGCCCTTGATACCGCGGCGCTGTTTCGACAGCTGGCCACGCGGGCGCCGCCATGACGTGCCGACGCGCTTTTTCTTGTGGTGGTCCTGTCGGTTGAACTTGGGCGTGTTCACGCTCGCGCGCTTGCCCAGCAGACGCTCGGTCTCCTCGTCGAGGTCGGGTTCGATGTCGACATCGATCCGGGGCTGCAGTTCCGTCTCGACGTCCTCGTCTTCGACCGCTTCTTCGGTCTCGTCTTCGACCTCGGCTTCGGTCTCCTCGGCGACTTCGAGGCCGCCAACGTCAGCCTTGATTCGGGCCGCCAGGGCGTTCCCAACGACTTCGGCGAGAGCGTCCTGGCTCGCGCCGCGGACGTCGTCGACCGTCTCGTAGCCGGCCTCACGAAGGTCCTCGGAGCGGGCCGGACCGACGCCGCTGATGTCGGTCAGTTCCTCGTACTCCTCGGCATCCTCGTCGGCGTCGCCCTCGTCGGCCGACTCCGTCGCGGACTCGGCCGTCTCGGGTTCGCTCTTCTCGTCCTCTTCGACCTCGGCCTCGGCGTCCTCGTCGACCTCGATCTCGTCGACGTCGGCCTTGATGCGGGCCGCCAGGGCGTTCCCGACGACCTCGGCGAGTTCGGCCTGACTGGCCTCTCGCAGGTCCTCGACGGTTTCGTACCCGGCCTCGCGCAGTTCGTCGGCCCGGTCGTCGGTGATTCCGCTAACGTCCGTCAACTCCTCGTGTGCTGCCATCAGGCGTCACCTCGGTTTGGCTTGTTCGTGATGTAGACCCCGTCCTGGAAGACGCGAACGTCCTTGTCCGTGACGCGGGTCAGCTGTTCGATGTCCGCCGCAGTCTGGCCGACGGCCTCGATGTCGGGACCGCGGAGCGTGACGGACTCCTCGCCGGTCTCGACGTCGGTGTCGCCGTGGATATCGGTCCGGCGCGCGGCCCGCTCACCGAGGAAGTTCTCGATGACGACCTCGCCGTTCTCGACAGTGACCTGCATCGGGAAGTGGGAGTAGAAGACTTCCATCTCGTACTCCCAGCCCTCGGTCACGCCGTGGAACATGTTCCGGACGTGGCTCTCGAAGGTCCCCAGCGTCGACATCGTCTTCGCGTCGTCGTTCTCGCTCTCGATGACGACGCTGTCGCCGTCAACGGAGACCGTGACGTCAGGATACCAGAGCCGTCGTGTGACGCTGCCCTCGGGTCCCTCGACGGTCAGGTCAAGGTGGTCGACGGCGGCGTCGACTGCTTCCGGGATCTGTAGTTCTGTGCGTGGCATTGTTAGTAGACGTATGCGATCACCTGGCCACCGATGCCCTCCTCGCGGGCCTCGTAGTGGCTCATGATCCCGTGGCTGGTCGTGACGACGAGCGTCCCGTAGTCGCGGGCAGGGAGGAACCGCTTCTCCCACTTCTCGAACTCGTTGGCACCCGCCGAGTAGCGGGGTACGACCGGGCCACACTCGTTTATCGCTCCTTTCAGTTCGACCTCGAACGTGCCGGCCTTGCCGTCGTCGACGAACTCGAAGCCGTCGATGTACCCGCGGTCGTAGAAGACCTCGAGCACGCTGCCGATTTCGTTCGAGGCGGGTGTTACCTCGTGGTCCAGATGCCCCACGCTCTCGGCGTTGTCGAGCCCCGAGAGCGCGTCGGCGAGTGGGTCGTTTCGTGTCATGAATACTTCCTGAATCCCATGCTCCGGGAGATTTCGCGGAAACACTGGCGACACAGCCAGATGTCGTATTTCCCGACCAGTCCCTGCTCGCGACCGCACCGCTGGCAGGACTCGAGCTGGCCGGTGCGTTTGGCGACCTGCTCGCCGGTCCGTTCCTCGGCGTCGTCCGTTTCGCTCTCGCTCATTCGTTAACCTCCACGTCGAACCGTTTCTCGACGAACGCCACGGCGTCGTCCACGTCCAGCCGGTGGCTCGACGGGATCTGCCGGGACGCCTTGTCGCGTTTCGACACGCGATACCCCGGACGCACGAGGTTGACCGTCACGTCCAGCCCGTAGATGCCGGTCGTGGGGTCGTACTCCTGGCTCGGGAAGTCCGTGTGCTCCTCGACGCCGAAACTGAAGTTGCCGGTGTCGTCGAACTGCGACCGGCTCACGTCGGTCAGCTCGATCGCCGTCTCGAGGAACGTCTCGGCGTCTTCGGCACGCAGCGTGACCTTCGCGCCGATCGGGTCGCCCTCGCGGATCTCGAACTCGCCGACCGTCGCCTGCGCCTGCGTGCGCACCGGCTGTTGCCCGGCGACCTCCGCGAGTATCTCCTCTCCGTCCGCGAGTTCACGACCGCCCTGGCCGACGCCCATGTGGACGACGACCTTCTCGACGCGGGGCTCGCGCATCTTGTGGAACTCGCTTGCCGTCTCGGAGCTCATTCGTCGTCACCTCCGTCTTCGGCGTCGGCCGCCTCGGAGTCAGCGTCGGCCGCCTCGGAGTCAGCGTCGGCCTCGTCGTCGACCGCCGTCTCCTCGGCTTCCTCGGGCGCCTCGCCTTCGTCGCTCGTGAAGTTCTCGTCGATGACGACGATGTACTCCTCGACCGTCTCGAAGCCGCTGGCGGCTTCGCCGCCGTCGTCTTGCTCGGCCAGCACGTTGTTCGGCGAGCTGCCGGGCGTGACCTGAATCTCGTCGATCTCGCCGATCTCGCCCGCGTGTTCGCCGTCGACGGCCGTGACAAGGGCGCCCTCCTCGAACTCGAAGTGGGCGACGACCTCGTCGTCCTCGTTGTCGACGACGATGGAGTCACCGCCGTCGTAGCCGCTGTCCTCGTCGACGATCAGCGTCTGCCCGTCGTGGAGCGTGAGCTGGACATCGCCGCCGGGGACGTGTTTCTTGTTCACGATCTTGCCGAGCTTCGAGTCCGCCGCGTCCTCGTCGATGGAGGTCAGCGCGAGCCGACCGCCTGCGCCCGGGAACACACGGTAGTGCTCGCCGCGCTCGACGAAGGCCAGGATGTCGAACATCCCGACCGGACGCTCCTCGTCGGAGACCGGCCGGCCGTTGATCAGGACACTGTCCTGGTCGAGGGCGTACCGGGCTTCCTTTCGCGAATCCGCGTAGCCGAGCACGTCCCGCAGGACGATGAGCAGGGGAACCCCTGCCTCGCCGTGGGGACCGGCGTCGGCCTTGACGGTGAACGTCTCGGTCTTGCGCTCGACCGGCCAACTGTTCGGTACGGAGAGTCGTTTCTGGTGTTTCGTCATGCGCTGTCCTCCTCGTCGTCGAGACGTGCCTGGCGGCGACTGTCCTCCAGGTCGAGAGCGGTCACTCGCAGGTTCGAGGCGTCGAGCGGGCGGAGAACTTCCTCCCCGTCCGCGGCCTCAACCGTGACTCCCTCGACGGACACCGTTTCGTCCTTGAGGTCGACGTCGACCACCTCGGCCTCCTCCCCGGCAAAGTCGCCGCGGAGGACCTCGACGGTGTCGCCCTCGTTGACCCGCACGTTGCGCTGGTCGTGCTCCTCGCGGAGGTCGTTGGCCAGCGTGGCGCGGACCTTCTCGTGGCGCTCGTGGAGCGCCGCCGTAGCGTCGTCGTATCGCTGTTTGCGTGGTTGCTCGCTCATACTATCATCGTCGCTGTTGAGGCGATCGACCCGAACCGCTCCGCGACCTCGCGGGCGATCGGACCTTTGAGTTCGGTCCCGCGGGGGTCCTCGTTGTCGTCGATGACGACCGCCGCGTTGTCCTCGAATTTTACCCGGGTACCGTCCGGTCGTCGGATCGGCTTGCGCTGGCGGATGACGACCGCTTCGAGCACCTGCCGGCGCATCTCCGGGGTCCCCTTCGTGACCGAGACGGTGATCTTGTCACCGAGTCCGGCCTTGGGGTGTCGGTTCTTCGTGCCCGAGTAGCCGCTGATGGAGATAACCTTGAGTTCGCGTGCGCCCGTGTTGTCGGCGCAGTTGATCAGCGAACCCTTCTCGAGGCCCTGCGTGACGTCTGCCTTCAGGGCTTCCATCAGTCGTCACCTCCCTCGGGGGCCACGCTTACGACCACGTGGCTTTTCGTCTTCGAGAGCGGCCGACACTCGGCGATGGTGACCGTGTCACCCTCGGCGAGGTCGAGACACTCGGGGGCGTGAGCCGGAACGCGGCTCCGCCGTTTCATCAATCGGTCGTATTTCGGGACTGTGACGTCGTACTCACGTTCGACGACGACGGACTTGTCCATATCAGTGGACGCGACCGTCCCCTCGATCGTCTGCCCGCGGACACTCAGCGTGCCGTGGAACGGGCAGTTCTCGTCGTCACAGGCCTCGTCCGGTTCCTGTACGTTCAATCCTAGCGCCATTTGCTATCACCTGTATTCTCCGTTCGTCGCGCAGACCGGGCAACCAGCCTGCGACCCTCGACCGTCACGACCTCCGCTCGCGGTTCACTGCGTTCTCCGCTCGCGTCCGGGGCGCTTCGCGCCCCGTGCGGCAGGTCGAACTCGAAGGTCGTCCCCTCCTTGGGGACGTGTGCCACCCGGTCGCCGCCGGACGCCGACCCGGCCTCGGCGCGTCGCACGCCGAGCGTCTTCGTCGTCTCCGTGACGACCTCGCCGGCGAGGCCGACCAGGTCCGGGTTGTCGGCGTCGGCCACGCTGACCGACAGGCCGACGAGTTCGTGTCGCGGCAGCGTCGCGGGTGTGACTGGACTCATTCCAGATCGCCTTCCTCGCGGTTGTCACCGCTCGGTGTCGGGACCATCATTCGATGTCCCCCTCTTCCCGCTGAATCGTCTTGATCCGCGCGATGGTGCGACGGAGTTCCTTGATACGTCCGGGGTTCTCCGGGGCACCACCCGCGGCCTTGACCGCGTTGTCCTGCATCAGCTCAGTCTCCAGATCCTCGAGTTCCGCCTCGCGCTCGGCGGGCGTCATGTCGCGGATCTCCTCGACGTGCAGGATCGTCATTCGTCGTCACCCTCCTCGTCGCCGGAGGCCGATTCCTCGTCGTCGGAGGCCTCGTCCATCTCGTCCATCAGTTCCTCGGCTTCGGCCTCGGTGTCCTCGTCGAGTTCCTCCTCGACGGCGGCGTCGAGGTCCTCGAGGTCGTCCTCGACGTCGTCGTCGTCAGGCACGTCGACGTCGTCGAACTCCTCGGCTTCCTCGACGACCTCTTCCTCGACGTCGGCCGCATCTTCCTCGGCCGTCGCTTCGGCCGCGTCGTCGGCCGCGTCGTCGTCGCTTTCGGCCGCGTCGTCGGCGGATTCGGGCTCGCCTTCGAGGAGTTCCTCGACGCTTTCGCCCTCCGTCTCGGCGACGAAGTCCTCGACCTCGACGTCCTCGTAGATCTCGAAGTCGTCGGGCAGCTCCGCGTTCGGCGGGATGATCTTCACCTGGACCCCGATGGTCCCGAGTTTCATCACCGCGGTCGCGATGCCGTGGTCGACGATCTCCTCGGCGGGTTCGCCGTTGTGCTTGATGTACCCGCGGTTGAACTTCTCCACACGCGAGCGGGCGCCCGTGACCTTCCCTGACAGGACGATCTCCGCACCGAGCGCACCGGACTCCATGATCCGGTCGATCGTGGTGTGACCGGCCTTCCGGAAGTACCAGCCACGCTCCAGGGCGTTGGCCAGGCGGTCGGCCACGATGCTCGCGTTGAGGTCGGGCTCGTCGACTTCCTGGACGTCGACCTGTGGGTCCTCGAGGTCGAACCGCTCCTCGAGTTCCGTCGTGATCTTGCGGATGTTCTTCCCGCCCTTGCCGATGACCATCCCGGGCTTCTCGGCTTTCAGGACGATCTGCGTGCCCATCGGGGTCTTGGCGACTTCCATGCCGCCGTAGCCCGCACGGCCCAGTTCGTCGGCGAAGAACTCGTCGATCTGGGTCCGCTGAAGGCCGTCCTCGATAAACTGCTGTTCGTCGGCCATTATTCGGCCTCCTCCAGGATGAGTTCGACGTCGACCTGGGGCGTGTTCCAGGGGCTCGCTCGCCCCATCGCGCGGGGCCTCTGTCCCTGTGCCTCGCCGACCTTGTGGGCGGCACAATGCATGATCTGCATCTCCTCGCCCTGGAACCCCTGTTCGTCGGCGTTCCCGACGGCGTTCTCGAGCAGGTCGAGGAACGCCCCGGCGGCCTTCTCGGGGTAGCGGCCGGCGTCCCAGCCGTCGATGTCGTTTCGGTGCCCGACGCCGGAGTTGTGCTGTCGGAACGGGACCGACTGTTCCTCGGCGATGACCGCCTCGAGGTAGTCGCCGGCCTCGTCGGCCGTCCGACCCTTGATCTCGCGGGCGAGGGCCTTGCTGTGCTTGTGGCTCATCTGCCGCTCCCGAAGCATCGCTTTCGCCGTCGTGTCCGGGTCGGCGTCGACTGAGTAGCTGATTCCCATGATTACTTGAGCGGTACGAACTTGGACGAGCGTGTGGCCCCGATACCGGCCTGGCCGTGCTCGACGGACGTTCGTGTGAGCTGGAACTCGCCGAGGTAGTGGCCGATCATCTCGGGCTCGACCTTGACGCGCTCGAAGCTCTGTCCTGTGTAGACGGCGAACGTGACGTCGACCATCTCCGGGACGATCGGCATATCGCGCAGATGCGTCCGAATGGGGTCGTTGGCCGTCTCCTCCTCGCCGGCCTCGCGCGCCTCTTCGAGCAGTTTCTGCTTCTCGACCGAGAGGCCACGCGTGATACTTCGCCGCTGTCGAGCGGGGAGCAGTTCCGCGACTTCCTCCAGCGACATCTCCTGCAACTCCTCGAGCGTGTGGCCACGGTAGGTGAACTCACCTTCGTGACCGATCTGGTAGTCAGAACTCATTCGTTACCACCGCGACCGGTGCGCCGTGAGGCAATGTCCCCGACCTTTCGTCCCGGCGGGGCGTCCCGGGAGACCGACTTCGGCTTGCCCGGGTGCTGGCGACCGCCACCACCGAACGGGTGGTCGACAGCGTTCATCGCGACACCGCGGACGTTCGGCCACTTCGTGCCGCGCGCTTTCATCTTGTGATACTTGTTGCCGGCCTTGACCATCGGCTTCTCCGTACGGCCACCGCCGGCCACGACGCCGATCGTCGCTCGACACTCGGGGTCGAGACGCTTCGTCTCGCCGCTGGGCAACTTGACGACCGCAACCGATCGGTCGTGGGTGATAAGCTGCGCGTTGACACCCGACGCGCGGGCGAACTTCCCGCCGTCGCCGGGGTTGGCCTCGACGTTACACACCGGGATCCCCTCCGGGATCTCCGCGAGCGGGAGCGTGTTACCCGGCGCGATTTCGGCGCTGACGCCGACCTGAATCTCCTCGCCGACGCCGACGCCTTCCGGCGCCAGCACGAGTCGGTGGTCGCCGTCCTCGAACTCGATGGCCGCGACCGGCGCCGACCGGGCCGGGTCGTGTTCGATGTCCACGACCGTCCCCGTGACGAGGTCGCCGTCCTCGACCGTTCGGTGCGAGAGTTCCGCCTTGTAGCGGTGCGACGGCGCCCGGAACGTGGACGTGCCGCGACCGCGTCGTTGTCCCTGAATTCGTCGTCCCATCTTAGAACACCCCGATCCGCGAGGCGACGTCTTCGGCCTCGTCGTCCTCTGAGAGTTTCACGACGGCCTTTTTCGTGCCGTCCGGACGAACCTGCGTGTTTACGTCGACGACCGTCACGTCGAACTGCTCGCCGACCGCCTCGGCGACCTCGGGCTTTGCCGCGCCCGTGTCGACGATGAACTGGAGCTTGTTCTGGAAGTCCAGGTCGTCCATCGCCTTCTCGGTCATGTGCGGGTGCTTGATGATATCAGTCATCGGTCAGCAACCTCCGCGATGGCGCTCTCGGTCCAGACCGTGAGGCGACCGTGCTCGGCGCCCGGCGCCAGGTCCTCGGTGTTGACCTCGCGTGCGGTCGCGACGTCCGCGCCCGCGAGATTCCGCGCGGCCCGCGAGGGCTCCTCGCTCGTCACGAAGAGGATCGACTTCGCCCGGTTGTACTTCCGGCCGCGGGTCGTCCCCTGTCCGGCGCGAACGGTCGCCTCGTCGGCGCGTTCGACGTCGGCCGCAACGCCCAGCGCCGCCAGCGTCTCGGCGACTGCCTGGGTCTTCTGGAGCTCCTCGAAAGCGTCGGAGACGACCAGCGGGAGGTCGACGTCGTCGTCGAACTCGTGGCCGCGCTCGCGCACGGTGTCGGCGTCCACGGTTGCCGCGATGGCCGCCCGCGTCGCCAGCTTTCGCTCCTTGTCGTTGAGGTCGAGCCCCTGGTCCTTCTCGGCTTTGGGCGGGTGGGCCCGCCGGCCGCCGACGGCCTGGGGCACGCGGCGTGCCTGTCCACCTTCGCGGGGGACGTGTGCCATGCCGCGGCCGCTCCCGAACGACTCCGCGGGCGTCCGCATGCCCGCGTACTCGTCGCTGCCGTAGTCCTGTTTCCTGTTTGCCTGTGCGGCGAGGACGGCCCGCCGGACCAGATCCGGTCGGTGGGTCGTCTCGAAGACGTCGGGCAGCTCGATGCTCCCGTCGTCGTCGCCGTCCAGGTCTCGTACTGTCGTTTCCATGCGTTAGTCCTCCTGTGTGGCCGCTGCCCGGCCGCCGCCGCCCTGGTTGGACTGGTTCGAGACGTAGCGGATCTCGGGGTCCAGACGGGGCTGGTCGTTCGGGCGCACCGCCGGCCGGAAGCGCACGACGCGCTGGTCCGGACCGGGCACCGAGCCCTTGACGAGCGTGTACGGCCCGTCGACCTCGCCGTAGTTGACGAAGCCGCCGTCGACCGTCGGCTCCGACCCCGCGCCGATGTCGAGCAGGCGCTTGTTCAGTTCGGTCCGCTGGTGGTAGCCGGTCTGGCCCTGCTGGGGGACCGTCGAGCGAACCCGCGAGGGGTTCCACGGTCCGAGGTTGCCGATGCGTCGGCGCCAGCCCTGCCGGGCGTGTTTGCCTTTCCGCTTCTGGACGCCCCAGCGCTTGACGGGGCCCTGGGTCCCTTTCCCCTTCGTGACGCCCGCAACGTCGGCGTACTCGCCGGCGCGGAAGACGTCGTTCATGGCGTGCTCGCCGCCGTCGGCGACGAGTTCGAGCCCGAAGTCGACGCGCTCCGCGAGGGAGCCGCCGCCGATTCGAGTCTCCATGACGTCGGGTTTCTTCTTGGGGACACCGGGAACCGCGCTCGGGTCGGTGTGCGTGATTGCGCGCACGTCGCCGATGCGGCCGGCGTCGAGTGCGTCGCGGATCTGTTCCTCTGCGGCGTCAGCGTCGTGCTCGTCCGGGACGTCGAGGGTCCGGTCGAGTTCCCCGTGGAACTCGTCGGCCCAGACCTCCGTGAGCGGACGCTGGCCGTACGGCGTCGATTCGTAGGCTCGCAGCGCGACCGCGCGCATCGGTGGCGTCTCGACGACGGTCACCGGAACGGTCTCCTCCATCCCCTCGCGCGGGGAGTCGGGCTCATCGTTGATGAGCACGACGTGGGTCATGCCGGCCTTGTAACCGGCAAAGCCCTGGAGTCCCGGCTGGCCGTCGTCGTCCGGCCAGCTGTTGAACCGGGGCGTCTCGCTGACCGCTCGTGTACGCGGGCCGAAGCCCAGCGAGCCTTTGCGTGGTCTGTTTATGTCTGGCATCGTTTACTCCGTGAGCCCCAGAGGTGCGAGGGTGGCGAACACCGCTTCCTCCGTTCGCACGACCTCGCTCCCCTGGTCCGGAACCGTATTCAACCACAAGTCGAACCGGTCGTCGCCCGTCTCTCCGCGCTCGGGCGTGTCGATCCCCAGTATCGCGGGCAGTCCCCGCTCGGGGGCGCCGAAGGCGACCGTCAGGTCGCCCTCGGGGCCCGCTGGGTCCGTCTCGTCGGCGTCGGCCGCGTCGGCGTCCGCCGCTCGCGCGTCGGCCGCTCGCGCGTCGGCCGTGGTGCCATCCTCGTCACGAAGCCGTGCGACCAGCTGGTCGAGCTTCGTGACGGTCAACTCCTCGCCGTAGCGAGAAGCCGCGATGGTCAACCCGGCGTCGCGACGCGTCAGCGCCGCATCGAGGTCCGACCGATCGACGACGAACCCACCGAGGGGTTCGTCGACGAGTTTCGCCCGGACCGGTTCTCGCGAAGAGACTCTGACGGAGACGCGTTCCCCCTCCCGGACCGTCATTCCTGACGGGACCGGGAGCGAGATTGGGTGTTGCAGGCCGCAATTGACCCGAACGCGCCCATCAGCTCCGACCGTGGTCACGATTCCCTGTCTTAACGACCCCGATTCGGTCGAACCGGAGCCGGTCCATGAGCGGACGCGGAGCGCCGGCAGGACGCCCGCGTACTCTAGTTCGTCCCGCCTGTCCCATGCCTCCTTTCGGAGGTAGGGGGGTGTGGCGGCGTACCGCAGCACCGTTTCGACGAACCCGGAGCCCCACTTCTCGACCCCGTCGGGGTCGGGAAAGACCGTCAACCGGTCCACGCGGAATATCGCGGCCGCACGGGCCACGTAACCTATCTTGCGAGTTGCCTCGCGTTTGTCTTCGGCTTCCCGCGTGAGGGACGCCGGCACGAGCACACTGGTTGTCATGCCGTGACGCTTCCACGTCGCGCCACTAGACTGTGCCGGTACATCCCCATCCCACCCTTAAAAAAAGCGCGTTTCGCGCGCGTGGAGGGAACCGTTCACATGGGTCGCCGTCACAGGAAACTGGCACAGACGGCCCCGATATGAGGTGTGTGACGCTATCACGTGGCCAGGGTCCGGTCAGCACTCGACGGCGAACTCGCACAGGTATTGCCGGGTTCGAAACTACGGGGCCGGATCCCGGCGGCTCCTGGCCTCACCGTGACCCAACGAGTCCCAGGTTCCACAGCGTGGCGTAGCACTGTTCTCGTGCACAGATGCGTCTCCTTGACAACCGATAGGTACAGGCGGTGTAGTTAGCACCGGAACGTCCGCCGAGCGAGGCGGTTCACCGGACGCGAGCGACCGAAGGGAGCGAGGCGTCCGGCCTTTTTCCCCACGTTTTTGCGGCGGAGGATCCCCGCAGCGCGCCGAAGGCGCGCGAGGAGCTCTCCGCCGGAAAAAGTGGGTAGGCACACCTACTGAACAGGGAATCCACGACAGTCCCCGGTAAAATGAACGTCCGCGTGGACCAGTCAGGCTTGGCGTCGGGGATCGACACCGCAAACCGATAGCCAGCACGGGGATCGCTACCACTCGTTCGCCCGATTCGGAAGCCTTTTATCCCAACCGGCGAGTCGAATGTAATAGAGGCGCGGCGGTAGTGTAGTGGTATCACAGGACCCTGCCACGGTCCTAACGCGAGTTCAAATCTCGCCCGCCGCATGTTTTCTCGCGACCAGCACGGGAGCGAGAAACATCGCTACGGGATTTGAATCAGGGAGTGGAGCGAAGCGGAACGACCGTGGTTCAAATATCGCCCGTCGCACTTCTCCATCACCCATCGACGCGGAGTCGCGACACTCCGCCGACGGGACGACGACGCGCTTTCTGAGAAGCGGGGACCGAGTGGCCTCGGACCACTGGAACTTATACAGACCGCGGTGGCAGGGTAGCGCATGCGGGGACTCGCGAAGACCCAGCGAACCGAGGGGGCGATGGAGCTCGTCGAGCGCGACCGGCCCGAGGTCCAGACGGACGAGGCGCTCGTCGAAGTGGACTACGCCGGCCTCTGTGGCAGCGACGCCGGCATCTACGAGTTCGAATCCGCCTTCGAGCGGATGAGCCTCCCCACCGTGATCGGTCACGAGTACACCGGCCGGGTCGTCGAAGTCGGCGACGACGTCTCGAACTTCGCCGTCGGCGACCGCGTCGTCGAGCGTCCGATCCGGGGTTGTGGCGAGTGCTACCAGTGCCAGATCGGCGAGGGCAACGTCTGCCAGGACGCCGTGATCACCGGCGTCGACCACGACGGCGCCTACGAGCGATTCGTCGCGGTGCCCGAGCGGGCACTCCACCCCGTCCCCGACGATGTCGAACCACAACACGCCGCGACGGTGGAACCCACGAGCATCGGCGCCCGCGCGGTCATCCGCAACTCCCGCGTCGGCGCCGGCGACCGCGTGCTCGTCGAAGGTCCCGGTCCGATCGGGCTGTTGACCGCACAGGTCGCCGCCGCGCAGGGCGGCGAAGTCGTCGTCTCCGGCGTCGGCAGCGACGCGAGCTACCGCCTCCCGCTGGCCACCGAGTTGGGCTTCGAGACGGTCAACGTCGCCGACGAGGACCTCGACGCGCGCCGCGACGCGCTGACCGACGGCGTCGGCTTCGATGTCGTCTTCGACACGACGGGCCATCCCTCGGGGCTGCCGACCGCCGTCGAGCAGGTCCGCAAGGGCGGCCAGATCGTTCTCGTCGGCCAGACCGGCGAGACGACGATGGAGTACTCCCCGCTCGTGCGCGCCGAGATCGACCTGCAGTGTTCCTACGCCTCGACCTACGAGGATTTCGAGCGGTCGCTCCGGCTCATCGCCTCGGGCGACGTGGACTCGGCGACGTTCGTCGACGACCGCTTCTCGTTGCTGGACGCCGACGCCGCTTTCGAGGCGTTTCTCGCCGGCGAAACCGCCAAGCCCGTCTTCGACGTGTCGGAGCTGTACGAGTGACTTTTGGCGGTGGGGCCCGTCCCCCCGGCCATGACAGTCATCGGATTCCTCAGCGTCGCGCCGGTCATCGAGGGGAGCATGGCCGAAGAGGTCGCCAAGGCCGTCGCGGCCCTCGACGAGTTCGACGTGGGTTACGAGACGACGCCGATGGGGACCATCATCGAGGCCGACGACAGCGCGGAGCTGTTCGCGGCCGCGGCGGCCGCCCACGAGGCCGTCGACGCCGACCGCGTGAGCACGTTCCTGAAAGTCGACGACAAGCGCACCGTCGACCAGTCCGCCGGCGAGAAAGTCGACGCCGTCGAAGACCACCTCGGGCGCGAGGCCCGTCGCGAGCGGTGAAACCGTGAGCGGGCCGGTTCGCGAACGGAGTACTCTGTGAAACTGTTGGCCGGTGTGGATTTTTCCGACAGTGCTCGGTACAGTCGGTTTACCGAGCAGTTGCGGTGGCGCGCGCCGTTGCGGCCGCGAGTCCATCCCGGACGAGCGGCCACAACGGTGTCGCGCGAGGGATGAGAAGCGCAGGAGCCTGCGACGAGCATCGCAGTCGGTTGGGGAGGTGTGTGGCCGCCCGCGGTGCCGTGCGGTGCCGTTCCTGGTGTCTGCGCGAACGGAGTGAGCGCAGGCTCAGGAGAGCGTGTCTCCTGGTGGATCGAAAGGGCGAGGTACGCGAGGCCGACTGGAAGGAGGCCTCGAAGCCGAACGGCGTCCTCACGAGCGACGCGAGTGAGGGCTCGAAGGACGAGCGGAGCGAGTCCTTCGGCGAAGCCGTGAGGCTCGCTCGTGGGTTCTGCGCGGGCACTATCCGAGCGGTGCGAGACGCGAACGAAGTGAGCGTCTCGACGAGGCGAGCGGCGAGAGCCGCGAGCCAAGAGGATATCCCGCACAGAACCCACGAGCGGGCCGAGGGCTTTCAGCACTCAGGATCGACCACGGCCATCACAACGAGTAGCGAGCGGGCCGAGGGCTTTCACCGCTCACTGACCGGATCGGTGTCTCGAAGCGAGTTTCTTCCACGAATACGTCGCACGAAACCATTGATAAGGTCATCGTCGGAAACACCGGGTACGGGAGAGACCCGAGAAGGTAAGGCCGAGGGGGGACCAACCGGGAGTATGGACAGTCTCAACCGGACCGCGACGGAGCTCGTCGACGAGGCCATCGACTTCGCCGACGAGCTGAACGTCGCCGTCCACCAGCTGGACAGCGAGGCGCTCGTCGTCGACTTCGGCGTCGACGCGCCCGGCGGGATCGAGGCCGGACTGATGCTCGCGGAGATCCAGACCGCCGGCCTCGCGACCGTCGGGACCCGGATGAGCGAGGTCGGCGGTGCGCCGCTAACCCACGTCGAGCTGTCGACCGACCAGCCCGCGCTCTCGCTTTTGTGCTCGCAGAAGGCCGGCTGGGAGATCGAAACCGAGGGCTTCGACGGCCTCGGCAGCGGCCCCGGCCGCGCGCTCGTCGCCCGCGAGGAGGAGTTCCAGCGGATCGGCTACCGCGACGACTTCGAGTTCGCCGTCCTCTGCGTCGAGAGCGACCGGCTTCCGGACGAGGGTGTCGTCGAGCACGTCGCCGACCTGGCCGAGGTGGCCGAAAGCGGCGTCTTCCTCCCGGCGTTCTCGGCGGCGAGCACGACCGGCAGCACGGCGATGGCCGCCCGCGCGGCCGAACTCGCGGCCTTCCGGCTCTCGGAACTGGGCTACGACCCGCTTGACATCCGGTCGGTCGCCGGGTCCGCGCCGGTCGCGCCCGTCGCCGACGACGAGGAGACAGCTATCGCGCGGACCAACGACGCGCTGGCCTACGGCGGGCAGGCCCACGTCGTCGTCGACGAACCGTTCGACCGGTTCGACGACGTGCCCTCCACCGCTACCGCGGAGTACGGGCGCCCCTTCGCCGAGATCTTCGCCGACGCCGACTGGGACTTCTACGAGGTCGACGAGTCGGTCTTCGCGCCCGCGCAGGTCACTATCGACGTCATCGGCGGCGACACCCACGTCGTCGGCGACGTAAACGAGGACCTGCTCGTCGAGAGCTTCGGGCTGTAACTCGGCCGAAAACTCACCGGCCGGTTGTCACCCGCTCGACTCGTAGGGATCCACGTCGAGACCGAGCAGCCCCCAGCTTTCGGTCCCGGCGGAGACGGCGTACACCTGCCCCTGATATTCGACGTGGGCCGGCAGCGAGACGAACTCCTCGTCCGGTCCCAGGGCGTACGGGCTGTCCTCGACCGCGCGCTCGAACAGCGCCTGCTGTCGGGCGGTGAGGTTCGCGAATCCGGTCACGTCCTCGGGGTCGTCGTCCGCCTGCGTGATGCTGAACGCATCGGTCCCCTGGCGGACGCGGACCGACCAGAGCCGACCGTCGGCGTAGACGTAGCCCATCGCGTCCAGTCGCTGGGCCGTGTCCTGCTCGATCAGGACCCACTCGTCGTTGCCCTGCGCCTGACGGAAGGCGTCCTGCTGGGCAGTCGAGAGCGATTCCAGCCTGTCGACTTCGACGGGGTCGATCCCGTCAGGCAGGTCGAGCGGCGTCGGCGTGGCCGTCCCCGGCGTCGGCGTGGCCGTCGCGCCGTCGGCCCCGTTCGACGTTCCGGAGCCCCCGAGCGACGCACAGCCCGCGGTCAGGACGAGAAGACAGACCACCGCGACGCGATAGTTCGCCATGAATCCTGATCCCTCGGCAACAGGTATATGCTTTCTGTGAGCAGCGGTCGCGGCCGGTCGAAGGCTACACGTCGCCGGCGGCCCTCAGCCCGACCGTGCGCTACAAGGTTGCGCCCGAACCCCGCGATATCGCGTTCCTCGAAGACGCACAGCGGGCGGTCCCGCTCGTTCCCGAAACTGTCGAGGACTGCTGTGCGCGACTGATCGAGCGAACGGACGTGGACACCCGGGAGGCGGCCCGCGAGTACCTGACCTTCCTGCAGGCGCTCGAACTCGTCGCGGAGACGCCACGCGGGTACGAGCGCGAGCGCGTTGACCCCGAACAGGCGGCGCTGGCCGACGCCTTCGAGCGTCGGGTCTTCGGCGCGCGCGAACTGCTTGACGCGCTTACCGAGGCGGGACCGCTGACAACCGACGAGGCGTTCGAGCGACTGCGCGAGCACGTCCCCCACTGGGAGCGAGAGCGACACACCGACTGGGAGCAGGAGTGGCGCGGGCGGACCGAGCGGTTGCTGGCGTGGGCAGCGGTCTTCGGGATCGTCGAACGCGTCGGGGATAGGTATCGAGCGACAGGGACAGCCTGATTCGAGTGTCGTCCGTATTGGTTATTCACCGGTCTGTCGCGGAAACGTGCCGAAAACGTGGTACCGACACGCGGTGAAAACGGTGTTCTCGGAGCTTCGGAGTGGTCCCGGTTTGTACACACCAAACGGTTTTACTCACGGGGTTCCTACCGCCGGTATGGCGACCCAGGACCGCAACGATAGCGGGCAATTCGAGGGCAAGATGCGCGACCAGGACATCCTGAAAGCGTTCGACTTCGAGGCGACGGCAGCGGACCCGTATCTCACCGTTAGCGAAGTCGCGAACGCGCTCGCGACCCACTGGGACATCGACGTGACCGACGAGGCGGTGCGTACTCGCCTCGAATCGATGCGCGAGGACGATACAGTCGCGAAACGCCGGTTCGGACCGGGTGTCGCGTATCGCGCGCTCGTCGGTCCAGAACTGGACGACGACATCGAAACGGCCGTCGAGGAGACGGAGGGCGAACTCGAAGCCGGCGAGACTGCGTCGCACGACGCCGTCTGGACGGACCGCGACAACTGAGAGGACACGATGGCCGACATCGAGTATTCGTCGCGCGCCGTGGAGTGGATAGAGAAGGCCGACGCGGACCCAAGGGAGCAGGTCCGGAAGAAACTCGAACAGGCGGCCGACTTTCCCGACCACTTTCTCGACCGGCTGACGAACAGTCCGTATTACAAGATCCGAGCGGGCGACTACCGGTGTCTCGTCGACTGGCGACGCGACGATGACGACACCGACGTGCTCTTCGTCCGCGAGATCGGACACAGGGACGGATTCTACGACTAGAACGACACCGATCCGGGTTCGTCCGCTGCCTTCCGTGTCTCTCCCACACGCCGAAATCAGGGTCGACCGGGGACGGCCACCCCCACACCGTGGGCCGCATTCGCACGACAGACCATCACACGCCGCTGAGACGAGCGGTGAGTTTATATACGGCGAGTGGCCACTGTAGAGTACCTATGTCCAATACTGAGGGCACGTCGGAATCCCCGGCGGATCGAGTTCTTCCAGGGTACTCTGAATAGTACCTCTGAGATCAACGAGGCACGCATTTTCGATACCACGCTCCGCGACGGAGAACAGTCACCACGCACGAGCTTCTCGTACGAAGACAAACGCGAGATAGCGGCCGTGCTGGACGACATGGGGACCCACGTCATCGAGGCGGGGTTCCCGGTCAACTCCGACGCGGAATTCGAGGCCGTTCGCGACATCGCGGACGCCACTCGAACGACGACCTGTGGATTGGCACGGGTCGTCGAGAAAGACGTCGAGGCGGCGCTGGACTCGGGCGTGGAGATGGTCCACGTGTTCGTCTCGACGAGCGACGTCCAGCTGGAGGACTCGATGCACGCCACCCGGCAGGAGGCCAAAGAGCGCGCCGTCGAGTCCGTCGAGCGCGTCAAAGAGGCCGGCGTCGAGTGCATGTTCTCCCCGATGGACGCCACGCGGACGGACGAGGCGTTCCTGATGGAAGTCGTCGACGCCGTCACCGAGGCGGACACCGACTGGATAAACATCCCCGACACCACGGGCGTCGCGACGCCCGGCCGCTTTCGCGACATGATCGCGAAGGTGGTCGACCGCACGGACGCTCGCGTCGACGTGCACACGCACGATGACTTCGGGCTGGCCGCGGCCAACGCGCTGGCCGGCTACGAGGCCGGCGCCTCACAGGCGCAGGTGTCGGTCAACGGCATCGGCGAGCGGGCCGGCAACGCGGCCTACGAGGAGGTCGTGATGGCGCTGGAATCCCTGTACGACGTCGATACCGGGATCGACACGACCCGCATCACCGAAATCTCCCGCATCATCGAGGGCAAAAGCGGGATCGACGTCCCGGCGAACAAGCCGGTCGTCGGCCGCAACGCCTTCTCCCACGAGAGCGGGATCCACGCGGCCGGCGTCATCGAGAACGCCGACACGTTCGAGCCGGGCGTCATGACCCCGGAGATGGTCGGCGCCGAGCGCGAACTCGTCCTCGGGAAACACACCGGCCAGCACTCGGTGCGCGAGCGACTCGTCGACGCGGGCTACGCGCCCACCGACGACGAGGTCCACGCGATCACCCGGCGGGTCAAGGAGTTCGGCGCGGAGAAAAACCGCGTCACGATGGACGTCCTCGAGGAGTTCGCCGAGGACGTCGGCGTCGACCACGAGGTCGACGAGGAAGAGGAGGTACGGGCGTAGGCCCATGCGGACCTCCACGTTCCAGCCGCCCCGCCAGCGACAGGTAGCCGCCGGCGAGCGGCGCCCGATGGACCGCCGTCGGCGGGCACGCCCGGCGGACCGCCGTCGACAGGCACGCCCGAACGTGACACAGAAACCTTATTATCGGGCGTGTCCACGACTCTACTACGATGCAGTCCGCTGTCGCGCCCGGAACCAAACGCCGGTCGGACAGCGGAGCCCGCGTCCGTATCGTACGGGCCGTGTAGGCCCCACACTCTCCCATTCTCGACGGACGCACCGACCTATCGCGGACGGGACCCGACGCGGACGTCCCGAACCAGCCACACACCAGCCATGAGCGAACAAACACCGGTCTCACCCTCGGACACGGACGACGAGACCACGGACACAGCGGAACAGTCACCGGCGGCGTCGCCGGACGAAACAGCCGAACACGACGAGACGGCCAAAGAGCGGACGACTGCGGGCCCGGTGACGACGGGCGCCGAGGCGGTCGTCGCCGCGCTCGAGGCGGCCGGCGCGGACATGCTCTTCGGCGTCCAGGGCGGGGCGATCATGCCCGTCTACGACGCGCTGTACGACTCCGAGGAGTTGACCCACGTCACGATGGCCCACGAGCAGGGCGCCGCCCACGCCGCCGACGCCTACGGCATCGTCTCGGGGAACCCGGGCGTCTGCATGGCCACGTCGGGGCCGGGCGCGACCAACCTCGTGACCGGCATCGCGGACGCGTCGATGGACTCGGACCCGCTGGTCGCGCTGACCGGGCAGGTCTCGACCGAAATGGTCGGCAACGACGCGTTCCAGGAGACGGACACCGTCGGCGTCACCCAGCCGGTCACCAAACACAGCTACTTCGCGGACGACGCCGACACCATCGGCGCTGACGTGGGCGAGGCGTTCGCGCTGGCCGACCAGGGCCGCCAGGGACCGACCCTGGTCGACCTCCCGAAGGACGTGACGAAAGGCGAGACTGACGTGCAGGCGATCACGCCGGAAAAGCCCGACACGTACAACCCGCCGACGACGGCCGACGAGGACGCGGTCGCGGCGGCCGCGAACGCGCTGGCCGAGGCCGAGCGCCCGGTGATCCTCTCGGGCGGCGGCGTCATCAAGGCCGACGCGAGCGACGAACTGCGCGGGTTCGCGACCGACTACGAGATCCCGGTCGTCACGACGATGCCCGGAATCGGCTCGTTCCCGGAAGACCACGACCTCGCGCTGGAGTGGGCCGGAATGCACGGCACCGGCTACGCCAACATGGCAGTCACCAATACCGACTGCATGCTGGCCATCGGGACGCGCTTCGACGACCGCCTGACCGGCGATGTCGAGACGTTCGCGCCCGACGCCGACCTCATCCACGTCGACATCGACCCCGCCGAGATCAGCAAGAACATCGAGGCCGACCACCCGCTGATCGGCGACGCGAAACAGGTCCTGCGCCAGTTAGACGACGCGATGGAGGCGGCCTACGACGCGGCCGACACCTCCCCCGAGCGCTACGCCGAGTGGCGCGAGCAGTGTGGGACCTGGAAAGACGAGTACGAGATGGATTACGACACGCCCGACGACGAACCGCTCAAGCCCCAGCACGTCGTCGAGCGCTACTCGGAACTGGCCGATGACGACGCCATCGTCACGACCGGCGTCGGCCAACACCAGATGTGGGCCTCCCAGTACTGGACCTACAGCGAGCCCCGCACCTGGGTCTCCAGTCACGGGCTGGGGACGATGGGCTACGGCGTGCCCTCGGCCATCGGCGCGAAACTCGCCGCGCCCGACCAGGAGGTCGTCTGTTTCGACGGCGACGGCTCCTTCCTGATGACGGTGCAGGAGCTCTCGGTCGCGGTCCGCGAGGACCTCGATATCACGTACGTCATCCTCAACAACGAGGCGGTCGGGATGGTCCGCCAGTGGCAGGACGGGTTCTACGAGGGGCGCCGGATGGCTTCCGAGTACCCCTGGATCCCGGAGTTCGACATGCTCGCCGAGGCCTTCGGCGCGCGCGGCTTCCGACTGGAGGACTACGACGACGTCGACGAGGTCATCGAGAAGGCACGCAACTACGACGGCCCCGCGGTGATCGACGCGATCATCGATCCGGCCGAGAACGTCTACCCGATGGTCCCCAGCGGCGGGGACAACGGCCTGTTCGCGCTGAACGACGACCAACTGGAGGACATCTGATGTACACACGAGGTGATTCACGATGACGCAAGGCATGGACGGCCCCCACCCGGACGACCGAATGCGTCCGGCGGGCCGACGGAACTCACAGGGGATCCGCATCGACCCGGAGGCGGAGGCGACTCACCAGCCGCGCAAGGCGGTGCTGTCGACGCTCGTGAAACACGAACCGGGCGTCCTCGCGGAAGTCTCGGGCCTCTTTAGCCGCCGGCAGTTCAACATCGAGAGTCTGACCGTCGGCGCGACGGTCGACGACGACGTGGCGCGGATGACCATCGTCATCGAGGAGCCCGAGCCGGGCGTCGACCAGGCCAAAAAGCAACTGCGAAAGCTCGTGCCCGTCATCTCCGTCGAGGAACTCGACCCGCGAGCGGTCGAGCGCGAACTCATCCTGATCAAGGTCAGCGGCGCGAAACCCGACGACGTGCACGCGGTGGCGGAGATGTACGACGGCAAGGTCGTCGACGCCGACCCCGACGCGATCACCGTCGAGTTGACCGGGAGCGAGCAGAAAATCGACGCCGCCATCGAGGCGTTCGACCAGTTCGATGTCAAGGAGGTCGTCCGCACGGGCGCGGCGGCCGTCGAGCGCGGCGCCGAGACGCTCCGGGACACGCGGGCGCGAGCGGCGGAACGGCAGACTGAAAGCCCCGCGGCGACCACTGGCGAGACAGCTACAGATGACTGACGACGACGCATTCACGACACCGGTGTACGACGATACGGACGCGGACCGAGCGAACATCGCCGACAAGACCGTCGCGGTGCTTGGCTACGGTAGCCAGGGCCATGCGCAGGCCCAGAACCTGGACGACAGCGGGATCGACGTGGTCGTCGGCCTCCGCGAGGGGTCGGCCTCCCGCGCCGAGGTCGAAGCCGACGGCATCCGGGTCGCCACGCCCGACGACGCCGTCGCCGAGGCGGACATCACCGTGATGCTCGTCCCCGACACCGTTCAGCCGGCCGTCTTCGAGGCCGTCAAGGACGGACTCGACGAGGGCGACACGCTCCAGTTCGCCCACGGGTTCAACATCCACTACGGGCAGATCGAGCCCCCGGAGGGCGTCGACGTGACGATGGTCGCTCCGAAATCGCCGGGCCATCTCGTTCGCCGCACGTACAAGCGCGGCGAGGGGACGCCCGGCCTGATCGCCCTCGAGCAAGACGCCACCGGCGAGGCCAAATCCGAAGCGCTGGCCTACGCGCAGGCCATCGGTTGTGCCCGCGCGGGCGTCATCGAGACGAGCTTTCAGGAGGAAGTCGAGACGGATCTGTTCGGCGAGCAGGCCGTCCTCTGTGGCGGCGTGACCGAGATGGTCAAGGCCGGTTTCGAGACGCTGGTCGACGCGGGCTACGCGCCCGAGATGGCCTACTTCGAGTGTCTGAACGAACTCAAACTCATCGTCGACCTGATGTACGAGGGCGGCAACATGGGAATGTGGAACTCCGTCTCCGACACCGCGGAGTACGGCGGGCTGACCCGCGGCGAGGAAGTCATCGACCGCGAGGGGATGGACGAGATCCTCGAGGGCGTCCAGACGGGCGAGTTCGCCCGCGAGTGGATCAACGAGAACCAGGCCGGACGCCCGGCCTACAAGCAGTACCGCGGCGCCGAACAGGACCACCAGATAGAGGAAGTCGGCGCCCGCCTGCGCGACCTGTTCGCGTGGGAAGAGGACGACGAGTGACGATGCGAGACACGGAGTACGACTACACTGACGCCGTACGCGGACGACCCGACGCGGGGTGCGCAAACTCCGCCGTCGAGCACCGTGTAGCGGCGGACGAACGGACGGATCCGGTATGAGTTCCGATAGACGTTCTTGCTCGCGCTGCTGCGCGGGCTGCGACTATCGACCTCATGCTCAGCACTGGAGGCACTTCGCATGAGCAAGGGAACACTGTACGACAAGGTCTGGAACCGACACAAAGTCACGACGCTGCCGAACGGACAGGACCAGCTGTTCGTCGGACTGCATCTCATCCACGAGGTCACGAGCCCGCAGGCGTTCGGCATGCTCGAAGAGCGGGACATGGAGGTCGCACGGCCGGACCTGACGCTGGCGACTGTCGACCACATCGTCCCGACGGCCGACCAGTCCCGGCCCTACGGCGACGACGCGGCCGAGACGATGATGTCGGAACTCGAAGAGAACGTCCGCGACGCGGGCATCGAGTTCCTCGACCCGACGAGCGGCGAGCAGGGCATCGTCCACGTCGTCGGTCCGGAGCAGGGACTCACCCAGCCCGGGAAGACCATCGTCTGTGGCGACTCCCACACCTCGACCCACGGCGCCTTCGGCGCCCTGGCCTTTGGTATCGGGACCTCCCAGATCCGCGACGTGCTGGCCACCCAGACCATCGCGATGGAGAAACAGAAGGTCCGGAAGATCCAGGTCGACGGCGAACTCGGTGAGGGCGTCGAGGCCAAGGATATCATCCTCGAGATAATCCGTCGCCTGGGCACCGAGGGCGGCGTCGGCTACGTCTACGAGTACGCTGGCGAGGCCATCGAGAACCTCGACATGGAAGGGAGGATGTCAATCTGTAACATGTCCATCGAGGGCGGCGCTCGCGCGGGTTACGTCAACCCCGACGAGACCACCTACGAGTGGCTCGAAGAGACGGACTACTTCCAGGAGCACCCCGAGAAGTTCGACGAACTCAAGCCCTACTGGGAGTCCATCCGCTCCGACGCGGACGCCGAGTACGACGACGTAGTCCACATCGACGCGAGCGAACTGGACCCGGTCGTCACGTGGGGCACCACGCCCGGACAGGGCGTCGGCATCCACGACCCGATCCCGGCCCCGGAGGACCTTGCTGACGACAAGGTCGACACGGCCCGACGCGCCCAGAAGCACATGCGCGTCGAACCCGGTGAGACGATGGAAGGCTACGACATCGACGTGGCCTTCCTGGGCTCGTGTACCAACGCGCGGTTGCCGGACCTGCGTCGCGGGGCCCGCATCGTCGAGGGCCGCGAGGTGGCCGACGACGTCCGCGCGATGGTCGTCCCCGGCAGCCAGCGCGTCCAGAAAGCGGCCGAGGAGGAAGGTCTCAAGGACATCTTCGAGGAGGCCGGCTTCGACTGGCGCAACGCCGGCTGTTCGATGTGTCTCGGCATGAACGAGGACCAGTTGGAGGGCGACGAGGCGTGTGCCTCCTCGTCGAACCGGAACTTCGTCGGCCGACAGGGCTCGAAGGACGGCCGCACCGTGCTGATGAACCCGCGGATGGTCGCCGCCGCGGCGATCACCGGCCAGGTGTCCGACGTACGCGACCTGAAGGAGGTGAATCTCGCATGAGCCGCGAGACGCGAAGCGTCTCGGAACGGCGAGCCGGTGTAACCGGCGAGCGTGAGGGAGTGCGACCGCTGGAGGTGGTCGCATGAGCGACCCGACCGAGGACATTCCGTCCGTCGACTACGTCGAGGGGTCGGGCATCCCGATCCGCGGCAACGACATCGACACCGACCAGATCATCCCGGCGCGCTTTATGAAGGTCGTCACCTTCGACGGTCTGGGCCAGTTTTCCTTCTTCGACCTGCGCTTCGACGACGATGACAACGAGAAGGATCACCCGATGAACGAGGAGCGCTTCCAGGACGCCAACGTGATGGTCGTCAACGCCAACTTCGGCTGTGGCTCCTCGCGCGAACACGCCCCGCAGGCGCTGATGCGCTGGGGTATCGACGCGATCATCGGGGAGTCGTTCGCGGAGATCTTCGCGGGGAACTGCCTCGCGCTCGGCATCCCCACCGTGAGCGCCGACCACGAGACGATCAACGCGCTCCAGCAGTGGGTCGACGACAACCCCGACGGCGACATCGAGGTCGACGTGCGGGCGGAGACTGTCAGGTACGGCAACAACGAAATCAACGTGAGCGTCGACCGTGCCCAGCGCGAGGCCCTCGTCGAGGGCAACTGGGACACGACGGCGCTGATGAAAGCCAACCGGAACGCCATCCAGGAGACGGCCGACTCGCTGCCCTACGTCGGGACCCCCGACTGAGCCCGCCGCTGGATACTCTCGTTTCGTCGTCAGCCGTTCGTTCGAGGTGAACGGTTTGCGTTCGAGTTTGTGCCGGGAACGTCGGTTCCAGACGTTCAGCGACTCATTCCCGGCGTGTAGCCCGCGTCGACGGGCGCTGTCGTCGCGTCCGGTCCGTACCCCAACTCGTCGCGGCGGGCCCGGAACCGTTCGACGGCGTCCGCGTATGCCGGGTCGTCGATCAGGTTCTCGGTCTCGCCCGGGTCGGCGTCGAGGTCGAAGAGCACGTCCGTATCCTCCGCGACGTGCTGGTATTTCAGGTCGTCGCGTTTGATCAGCAGGTCCTCGCGGTACGCCGACACCGTCTCGTTCTCGTGGCCGTCCAGCCAGTCCCCCGAGCGGCCCTCGAGCAACGGGACCAGGCTCCGACTGTCGAGCGTGGGGGTCTCCGGTGGCGGGATGTCAGTCAGGTCACAGAGCGTCGCGAACAGGTCACAGAGGTTCACGTTCTCCCGGACGACACCCGGCTCGAACCGTTCGGGCCACCGGACGACCAGGGGAACGCGGGCGCTCCCCTCGAAGAACTGTCCCTTCTCCCAGATGCCGTGCTGGCCGAGCATCTCGCCGTGGTCGGAGGTGAACACGACTATCCACTCGTCCAGGTCCTCGCCGGTTTCCTCGAGCGCGTCGAGGACCCGCCCGAAGTAGTCGTCGACGGTCTCGATCATCCCGTAGTAGGCGGCGGTCGCCCGCCTGACCTCCCGGGGTGAGAGGTCACCTTCGCGGCCGCCGAAGGCGTCGGACCCCACCTCGAGGCGGCGCTGCCCGAGAAGCTCGTGGTCGTCAAACGCCGTGTCCGCCTCGTCGACGTACGGGTCGACGCGGTTGAGGTAGTACCTGAACCGCTCCTCGGTCGTCAGATAGGGGTAGTGGGGCTGTGTCAGACTCACTTTGAGCGCAACGGGGCTCTCGGGGCGCTCCCGGTCGTAGTAGTGATTCAGGTACTTGTTCTCGATGTAGTTGAGCGCTCCCTGGACGCGGTACTGGTCGGTGTTGTCTTTCCAGCCGACGCCTGGTTTCCCCGTGCCCGCGCGGCGGACCTCCTTGGCGTCGGACCACTTTGCGCTCCCGGGCCGGTCCGAACCGGACACGTCGGGGGCGTCCTCGGTGGGTTCGACCTCGCAACCGCCGTTCGCGCCGATCAGCGTCGTCCATCCCTGGGCCTTGTCGGGACCAGTGTGGTGGAGTTTGCCCGCGGCCACCGTCTCGTAGCCGTACTGGGCGAGCCGTCGCGCCCACGTCATCGACTCCGGCGGCAGGTCCTCGCCGTACGTCTCGCACCCGCAGTTGCGGGGGAGCCGACCCGACATCAGGCACTGGCGTGCCGGCACGCACCGCGGCGACGGCGTGTACGCGTTCTCGAAGACGACGCCCGTCTCGGCGATCCGGTCGATGGTGGGGGTCCTGACGGTGTCGTTCCCGGCGTATCCGAGAACGTCCGCGCGGTGCTCGTCGTCCATCAGAAACAGGACGTTCGGCCTCTCGGGCATACTCTCTGCTCCGTGGATGGGTTGATAAATGCCTCGGGTGATCGTCGGTCCCTGCGTCGGAGCCGTCACCCGGGGATTGAACGAAACACTGCGACTGTTCCGTCCGCGCCGGTTGCGACCCCGAACCGAACGACTTTCTACCGGCCCCCGCCACCCCACGGACATGACTCACGAGATCGCCGTGATCCCCGGCGACGGCATCGGACAGGAAGTCACCCCAGCCGCGGTCGAGGTGCTCGAAGCGCTCGCCCTCGACCTGGAGTTCGTCGAGGGCGAGGCCGGCGACGCCGTACAGGCCGAGACGGGCGAGGCCCTGCCCGCGGAGACTCGCGAACTGGCCGCCGACGCCGACGCCACCCTGTTCGGCGCGGCGGGCGAGACTGCGGCGGACGTGATCCTCCCGCTGCGCGATATCGTCGGCTCGTTCGCCAACGTCCGTCCCGCTCGGACCTACCCCGGGCTGGACGCCGTCCAGCCGGACACAGATATCGTGTTCATCCGCGAGAACACCGAGGGCGTCTACTCGGGGATCGAGGCCGAAATCGACGACGGCGTCCGGACGCTGACCCGCGTCGTCACGGAAGACGCCTCCCGAGAGATCGCCGAGTTCGGCTTCCGGTACGCCAAGCGCAACGGCTTCGACGACGTGACCATCGCCCACAAGGCAAACGTCATGCGCGAGACGGACGGGCTCTTTCTGGAGACCGCCCAGGAGGTGGGTGACTCCTTCGATATCGACTACGACACCGCGCTGATGGACGCACTCGCGATGCACCTCGTGATGCATCCCGAGGACTACGGCGTCGTCATCTGCCCGAACCTCGCCGGCGACATGCTCTCGGACCTCTCCGCGGGGCTCGTCGGCGGCCTCGGCCTGCTCCCGAGTGCGAACGTCGGCCCGGAGAACGCGCTGTTCGAACCCGTCCACGGGTCCGCGCCGGACATCGCCGGCGAGGGCATCGCGAACCCCGCGGCGATGGTCCTCTCGGCCGCGATGATGCTCGATCACATCGAGTACGGCGACGAGGCCGCCCGCGTCCGCGAGGCCGTCGAGGGGGTTCTGGCCGACGGGCCCCACACACCCGACCTGGGGGGAGACGCGTCGACCGTCGAAGTCACCGACGCCATCGTCGACCGACTCTGAGCCGTCGGTCCACCCGTTCGGCCTTCTGACCGATCCACCCCGACACTTTTCTACGGGCGCGTCGATCTGTCGTCCATGACGGATTACGCCGAGGAGTTCGACGTCGAGGTCCAGGGAGAACTGCCCGACACGCTCGACGAGGCGTCGCTGGAGCGGATCCGGACCGTCGCCTACATCCTGGACGAGAGCATCGACGTGCCGGGGACGCCGCTGGAGGTGGGAGTCGACCCCGCGCTCAGCATGATCCCGGTCGTCGGCGACGCCGTCGGCGCGGGCTTCTCGCTGTACATCGTCGCCGAGGCGGCGTATCTTGGCGTCGGCCCCAAGACCATCGTGCGGATGCTCGCGAACGTCACCCTCGACTTCGTCGGCGGCTCGGTCCCCTACGTCGGCCCGGTGTTCGACGCCTTCTGGAAGTCAAACAAGCGCAACCTCGAACTCGCGTTGAACGATCTGGCCGTTCCCGAGGGCGAGGCTGGCGACGACGACGCCGACGAAGGCGCAGTCGAGATCGAGGTTACCGGTCCGTAGTCGAGATCGAGGTTACCGGTCCGTAGTCGAGATCGAGGTTACTGGTCCGTAGTCGAGATCGAGGTTACTGGTCCGTAGTCGAGATCGAGGTTACTGGTCCGTAGTCGAGATCGAGGTTACTGGTCCGTAGTCGAGTCGCGGGCGACCGCACAGACGGTTTCCCACTTGCCGCGCGCCGCGAGTTTGTCCTGCAGGTCGTCGGCGTACATCTGGGCCATCTCCTCGGCGGCGGCGAGCTGTTCGCGGCCGTCGTCGCCACCGATGCCCAGCGCGTCCTTGACACCGCCAAGAAAGCCACCGGAGTCCGACTCCTCGGTGGTCGCCGCGTCGGCCAGGCCGTCGGAGCCGTCGCCGGACCGTCCACCTGAACCGGGCAGGCCGCCACCCGGTCCCCCCTGCTCCATCCGTTCGAGTTCGGGCACGATCGCCTCGAACTTGCTCGTGTCCGCGACCAGCCGCGCCCGCTCGGGCTCGGCAGGTGCCTCGATCTCGAACTCGACGGCGGTCATGATCAGGCTCCACTGCTGGCGCGAGAAATGGGAAGCCGCCACCTTCTCGGCGAACTCCTGGTCGAGTTCCATCCGCTCGCCGACGATCCGGTCGGTCCAGTCGCCGGTCGGTCCCTCGGGGGGTGAGTCGTCCGGAGACATGTCAGCTCCCGTTGCTCTCGCTCGATTCGACGCCCATCGCGTCGAACAGCTTCTTCCGGACGGCCTCCTCGGTGAGCTGGAGGAGCGTCTCGCGGTTGTCCTCGCTGGTCTCGATGCCGGTGAAGATGCCCAGCGGGATCTCGACGGAAGCGTCCGTCGAGTGACCTTTCGCGTCGCCCATCTCGCCGAAGGCGTCGCTGAGAACCTTCCCGATGTTCATCCGGATGTCCTTCGACCGCGCGGCGAGGTAGATGGTGTCGTCGGCGATGGCGAAGACGGCCGTCGTCGTGATCCCCTCCAGGTTGAGGAGGTGCTGTGCGGCCTGGGCCAGCGCGTCGCGGTCGCGGATGAAGCCAGCGTTGGAGACGAGATGGCTCCCGCTGACCTCGCGGTTTCGGATGGCTTCGGCGAGCACGTCGAGCGTCTCGGGTGACATCGACGGCGACTCGACCTGTTCGAGCGTGTCGTGGTCCGCGAAGGGGTAGAGGTAGGCGGCGGCGGTCAGGTCCGCGGGCGTCGTGTCGCGCTTGAAATCCAGCGTCTCCGCGCGGATGCCGTACAGCAGTGCGGTCGCGACTTCCTGATCCAGCGTCAGGTCGAGTTCCTGGATGTACTTCGTGAGGATGGTCGAGGTCGCGGAGACGTTCGGGCGCACGTCGGTGAATGGCGCGTCGATCTCCTCGCTCTCGTGTTCGTAGTGGTCGAGCAACACGTCGATGTTCTCGGTGTCGGGTTCGCCGCCCTTGGCGTAATCCACGAGCGCGATGGTGTCGTAGTCGTCGAGGTTGACCTCGTCCTCGGAGACGAGTTCGATGCCGAGCAGGTTGACGAACGCACGATTCTCCTGATGGCCGATCTCCCCCTCGTAGACGATGTCGGCCTCGACGCCGCGGCTCTCGGCGATGCTGCGGAGCGCGGCGGCGCTCGCGATGGAGTCGGGGTCGGGGCTGCGGTGGATCAGGATGGCCATCCGCTCGTCCGTACCGTCGATGACTTCCGCGAGGTTTCGCGCCTTGAACTCGAGTTCGCCGGTTTCGAGCGCGCGCAGTGCCGAGTCGGCGATGACCGACGAGGGGTTGATGACCACGTCGGCGCCGAGTTCGGTCAGTTCGTCGGACGAGACGGGGTCGGAGGCGCGGGCGACGATGAAGTGGTCGCCCTCGCGTGCGCGGATGTTCTCGACGGCCGCGGCGTTGGCCTCGACGTCGGAAGACAGGATGAGGACGACGTCGCAGTCAGCGATTTCGTCGACGATAGATTCGTCGCGGATGTCCGCGACGTTGGCGTCCAGGTCCTGGTCGCGCAGGGCTTCGACACGGCCTTGGTCACGGTCGAGGATCTCGACTTCCTTGCCCTCCGCGACGAGTTCCTCGGCGACGGCGTGCCCCACACTCCCACACCCCAGAATGGCGTAACGGGACATCGACGCCATCGTAATACCGGTACTCATCGTGTCACGTCACAGGGCGACGAAGCATATAAGTTCACAGTGTTCGGTCGACGGCCGTGCGAACAGTAACGTATTTCAGTGGACCGCGGTAAGCCGATGGCGTGGGCCGGTAGCTCAGTTAGGCAGAGCGTCTGACTCTTAATCAGACGGTCATGGGTTCAATTCCCATCCGGCCCGTGAAACCTGTGGCTCGCAAGTCGCGAGCCGCTGGTGAACGCAGCCGGTGAGAATTGAAGCAGACGAGTCACAGCCCGGCCGCGAGCGTAGCGAGCGGCCCGGAATGTCTCGGCGTGGTTCAATTCCCATCCGGCCCGTGCAGTGAACCCGCGAGCAGCGCGAACGGGTGAACGAACCGCGAGCAGCGCGAACGCCCTAGTAGTCCACAGTCCAGGACCCACAGCGAGACGTTTAGGGGCGTCGCGTCCGAAGGAGGGGTCGTGTACGGGTCCCGTATCGTCTCCGGTCTCGCGACGGTATTCGCAGGGACGGCAGTCCTGTTTGCCGTCTTCGGCGTCGTCTACAATCTCGTCTTCTTCGTCGTCGCAGCCGTGTTCGGCGCCGTCGCCTACTTCATGTGGTACCACGCCTCGGGCCGGTTCGCACGCCGACTCTACCGGAGCGTCGAACGACAGGCCGCAGTCGACGACTCCCGGGGTGGGTTCGGCGCCGGCCCGCGTGAGGAGTGGACTTCGCCCCGCGACGAACAGCGGCGTCGTGCCCGCACAGCCGCCGAGAACGCGGGGCAGCGGGCCGGTCGCCGTCGTGCCGCGACCGGGCAGCGTGCGAGCGGGCAGGCGGGCCGAGGCGGCCGCGCGGGCCGTGCGGGCCGGGCCGGCCGCCGTCCCGACCCGCGCGCGGACGACGGGCCGACACCGGCCGAGGCCTACGACGTGCTCGGACTCGACCGGGGCGCCGACGCCGACGCGGTGAAGCGGGCCTACCGCGAACGGGTCAAGGAGGTCCACCCCGACTCGCCCGACGGCGACGAGGAGGCGTTCAAGGAGGTCAAGGCAGCCTACGAGCGACTCTCCGGGGACTGATCCGGGCTGGGGCGCCGGGCTGGGGCGGTCCGACCGCCTACGGCCGTCCGGTCAACCGCCGACGTGGTCGGCCTCGGAGACCGTCATCGAACCGTAAAAAACCGAATACTGTTTCATCCCGGGTCGCCCAGTTTCGGGCGTGACGCCACCGCTCGCAGTCGACATCGACGGGACGCTCTCCGGTCCGGACAGGGCCATCGACCCGCGGGTCTTCGACGCCCTCAGGGAGTGGGACGCGCCGGTCGTCATCGCGACCGGAAAGGCGCTGCCCTACCCCATCGCCTTTTGCGAGTTCGTCGGGATCGAACGGACGGTCATCGCGGAGAACGGCGGGGTCGCGTTCGTCGACGCGACCGACGACCTGATCGTCCTCGGCGACCGTGCCGGCTCACAGGCGGTCGTCGAGAAGGTCCGCGAGGCCGGCCACGACCTCGGCTGGGAGGGCGAGGACTTCGTCAATCGCTGGCGCGAGACCGAGGTCGCGGCCAGCCGTGACGCGCCGCTGGAACCGTTCGAGCGATTCGCCGCCGACCACGGCCTCGAAGTCGTCGACACCGGTTTCGCCTACCACGTCAAATCGCCGGACGTGAGCAAGGGACGGGCGCTCGAAGCCGTCGCCGACCGGCTCGGTATCGACGTGGAGTCTTTCGTCGCCATCGGCGATTCGGTCAACGACGTTTCGATGTTCGAGGTGGTGGGGCGGTCCTTCGCCGTCGCGAACGCCGACGACGCGGCCCGCGAGGCGGCCGACGAGGTAGTCGAAGCCAGCTACGCGGACGGCTTCCTCGAAGCCCTCGAGCGGATCCGCGGCGAGTCCGTCTGAGTCGGATCGAGTCGGATCGGGTCGAGTCAGGTCGGGCCGGATCAGATTTCGCTGCGGGCACCTGCCCAGTACGTACCGTTCCAGAGCGCTCCGGACCGATACCGAGGGGTACCGGCCAAAACCCGGGGAAGGCTTTTGTACCGGCCCCCGTTACCGAGTCGCATGAGCCCCGACCGGGCCGTCCTCGAACGCGCCATCGAGCGCGGTGAGCGCGAGGGCGGCAGCGTCGAGTTCAAAGAGCGGCTCACCAAAGACCTCCACCTCGCCGACGGCCGACGCGAGTCACTCGCGGCGCAACTGCGCCACCGGGTCCTCTCGGGCGACGGCGAGGCTACCTACGTCGTCGGCATCACCGACGACGGCGCCATCGCCGGCATCCCCGCCGACGCGTTCACCGAGTCGATGGACGTGTTGAGCCTGCTGGCCGAGGAGGCCGACGCCCACATCGAGAACGTCGAGACGTGGGGTGTCGACGCCGACGGCAACGCCAAGCCGAAGGGCAACGGCGCCCGACCGCGGGGAAGCAACGGGGCCCAAGCGGCTGACGAGGGTGACGGCACTCAAGCGGCTGACGAGGGTGACGGCACTCAAGCGGCTAACGAGAGTGACGCGCCCGCCAAGGGTATCGTCGGCGTCGCCACCGTCCGCGAGGGCGCCGTCCTGGAAGACGACGAGCACATCGTCGTCGGCACCGCCGGCCACGTCGACCACGGCAAGTCGACGCTGGTCGGGTCGCTCGTGACCGGCCAACCCGACGACGGCGAGGGCGGCACGCGCTCGTATCTGGACGTCCAGCCCCACGAGGTCGAGCGCGGCCTCTCGGCAGATCTCTCATACGGCGTCTACGGCTTCGACGACGAGGGGCCGGTGCGGATGGACAACCCCGACCGCAAGACCGACCGAGCGCGCGTCGTCGAGGAGGCCGACCGCCTCGTCTCCTTCGTCGACACGGTCGGTCACGAACCCTGGCTCCGGACGACGATCCGCGGCCTGGTCGGGCAGAAACTCGACTACGGACTCCTGACCGTGGCGGCCGACGACGGCCCGACGAAGACCACGCGCGAGCACCTCGGCATCCTCCTCGCGACGGACCTGCCGACGCTGGTCGTCGTCACGAAGGCCGACCTCGTGAGCGACGACCGCCTCGACGAGGTCGAACGCGAGGTCGAGCGACTCCTCCGGGAGGTAGGCAAGACGCCGCTGTCGGTCGCGCGCCACGGCGTCGGCGCCGCCGTCGAGGAGATCGACGACACCGTCGTCCCCGTCCTCGCCACGAGCGCCGTCACGATGGACGGGATGGACGCACTCGACGAGCTCCTGGAGCGGTTACCCAAGACCGCCGGCCCGGAAGAGGGGGAGTTCGCGATGTACGTCGACCGCTCGTACAACGTCACCGGCGTCGGCGCGGTCGCCTCCGGGACGATCCGCTCGGGTCGGGTCGAGGCCGGCGACGAACTCCTGCTCGGGCCGATGCAGGACGGGGGGTTCCGCGAGGTCGAGGTCCGGTCCATCGAGATGCACTACCACCGCGTCGACCGGGCCAAAGCCGGCCGCATCGTCGGCATCGCCCTCAAAGGGGTCCGCGAGGCCGACGTCGAGCGCGGGATGGCGTTGCTCCCCCGTGACGCCGACCCCGAACCCGTCCGGGAGTTCGAGGCCGAGGTGATGGTGCTCAATCACCCGACGCGCATCCGGGACGGGTACGAACCCGTCGTCCACCTCGAAACCGCCAGCGAGGCCGCCGTCTTCTCCCCCGAGGGGGGTCGCCTCCTCCCCGGCGACTCCGGGGTGGCGCGCGTCCGGTTCAAGTTTCGCCCGTACCTGGTCGAGGAGGGCCAGCGGTTCGTCTTCCGCGAGGGCCAGTCCAAGGGCGTCGGGACCGTGACCGAAATCTCTCCCGACTGAGACTGCCCTGTTACGCGTCTCTTGACCCCATTACGCGTCCCGGAACGCCGACCGCAGGACCCGCGCCTCGGCTTTTCGGAGATGTTCGGCCGCCGTGCTCGGCGCGCAGTCCAGCGCCTCGGCGACCGCCACGTGGTCGGCTTCGCGGGGGACCTCGTAGTAGCCGAGTTCGAGCGCGGCGTCGACGGCCTCTCGCTGACGGTCAGTCAGGGACGGGCCGACCGCGGGCGCCGCCGAATCCAGCCCGCCGACCTGCTCGACGACCACCTCGACCGGGTCGGGAATCTCCTCGACGGCCGTCTGGAGGGACTCGTCCGCGCCGAACAGCGAGATGGACACCCAGCCGTCCTCGCGGTAGACGATCGGCGGCACGATCACGACCGCGCCGGTCAACAGCGACCCGAACATATCCCGGAGCGAGGTAGTCGTATCGTCCCTGAGATAGACGTAGAACGCCCCATCGCCGGTCCGTTCGAGGTCGTAGCCGAGCACTTCCGGGATGTCTTCGACCGCGGCCTCGAAGGCGTCGGCGTCGCCGTCCGCGACGTGGAGGATGCCGAGTTCGTCGCCAGTGTTGTTCCACTGGAGCGCCCGCGACCGCTCGATAAACGGCGCGTTCGCCCAGAGGTCGTACACCGGGTGGATCTCGCTCTCGCGGCCGTGTGCCGTGACGCGAACCCGGACGTGTTGCACGAGCGAGTCGACCACGCCGCTTGTGTTAAAACCCCCGAGCGGATCCGGCAGTGACGATTCGGGCGGTCCGGTCGAAGTCGGGGGTATGGAACGAACGCTCCTGACCGGTGCGACGGGAACGCTCGGACGGGCACTCCGGCCGCGGCTGGTCGAGGCGGGCCACGACGTCCGCGCCGCGAGTCGGTCGCCGCCCGGTACGTCGGCGGATAACACCGGCGACGCAGCCGAGACGACCGCTGAGTCGGTCGAAACGGTCTCTGAGTCGGTCGAGTGGGTCGAACTCGACCTCGCGGACGGAACGGGGATCGAAAGCGCCGTCGAGGGCGTCGACGTGGTCGTCCACGCCGCGACCGCGCCCCAGGGCGACTCCAAGGTGGTCGACGTGAGCGGGACCGAGCGCCTCCTCGACGCGGCCGCGGCGGCCGGCGTCTCGAACTTCGTCTACCCCTCCATCGTCGGCATCGACGAGATTCCCTTCTCCTACTACGAACACAAACTCGCAGCCGAGAGAGCTATCGAGGAGGCGGACGTGCCCGCGACGATCCTCCGGGCGACGCAGTTCCACGAGTTCGTCGACGACCTCCTCGGGATGGTCTCGCGGCTTCCGGTCTGGCCGGTCGCGCGCGGCTTCCGGGTCCAGCCAGTCGCCGCGGCGGAGGTGGCCGACCGACTCGTCGACCTCGCGACGCCGACGGCGAGCGGCCGCGTGTCGCCGATGGGCGGGCCAGCGGTCCTGAAATCGGGCGATCTCGCGAGAGCGTACCGGGCCGCGCGGGGGACCTGGCGCCCTATCGTCGGGGTTCCGCTCCCCGGTGGGACGGCCCGGGCGTTTCGGGCCGGAAAGGCGACCTGCCCCGACCGCGCGGTCGGGGACGAAACCTGGGAAGCGTGGCTGGCGACGCGGTACAGCGAGCGGTCGGCGGCGGACTCGGGTGCGATACCGTCGTGACCGCCGGTCACGGTCTGCTGTGACGACATCCCGTCGAGCAGCCCCGTCCCCACTGCCGCCGGACGCGTCACGTCCGCGGCTCGTTCGTCCGACTCTCGGCCCACGGTTCGGCGGCCACGTCGTGGAGCGACTCGGCGACGTGGTGCGGTTCCGGGTCCGGATCGAGCGGTCGGTCGCCGTCGACGAGCCAGACGGCACGGAGTCCCGCGGCGCGGGCGCCGGCCACGTCGGACTCCAGCGAGTTCCCGACGTGGACCGCCCGGGAGGGGTCGACATCGAGCGCGTCCAGCGCGTGGTGGAACGGCTCGGGGTCGGGCTTGTACGGCGCGTCGTGGCCGCCGTGGACGACGACTTCGAACCGGTCGGCGACCCCGAGTCCGTCGAGCTTCTGGGACTGCATCCACGGGTCGCCGTTGGTCACCAGCCCGATCCGGTAGCGCTCGCCCAGCACGTCGAGTGCGGCCTCGGCGCCGTCAAGGAAGGCGACGTTCGACTGGTCGCGCTCCTCGGCGTAGACCGCTGCGACCTGTTCGCCGACGTGGCGGTCGTAGCCCGCCTCCTCGGCGAACGTCCCGAACGCGGCGGCGCGCATCTCGCGGACATCCGCGCCGGCGTCGGTGAACTCGTCGTAGCGGGAAATGTACTCGTCGCCATCGAAGTGTGGTTCGACGCCGACGCGGTCGAACGCGATTTCGAGGACGTCGTCCGCGGTTCGCCGGTAGGTACACAGCGTATCGTCGAGGTCGAAGAGAACTGCGTCGACGGCGTCGGTCATCGACCGCGGATACGGGCGCCGTCGGCAAAAGCGAGTCGCTTCCGCCACGACACCGCGGGGGTGTCGGGACGGGATCGGTCTGTCCTATCGGTCCACGGCTCCGATACCCGCGACGATGGCGTCGACGGCTCGTTTCACCGCCGCGCCGGATTCGACGCGGAGCGTGACCGACGTGGCGCTCCCGTCGGCCTCGCCGCTCGCGACGACGGACAGGTCCTCGCCCCGGACCGCTCCGGAGACGGCCGCCGGATCGAGGGTGAGTTCGCACTCGACGGCGTCGGGATAGAGGACGACGGCCCCGATCCGCCGGTCGCCCGCCGCGATGCCGTAGGCGTCGGTGCCGGACGGCGACGGCTCCGAATCGGGGTCGGCGTCGACGACGGCCACGTCGGCCAGTGCGCCACGCGTTCGGCCGGAGAGTTCCGAGGAGAGCAACTGTGCGATCCGCTTGCCGTCGGTGATCCGGTCCTCGACCATCTCACTCACTTGCCTCCCGAACGTCGCGTTCGTCGCGCATCTCACTCACCCGCTCCGCCGCCGCTCGCGAGCAGTTCACGGGCCGCGCGGTCGGCCAGGTCGGCCACGTCGACGCCTTTCCGACGGGCGTAGACGACGGCGGCCGTCTCCGTCGTAACCGCCAGGTCGGCCTTGAGCTTGTTTATTTCGGCGACTGCGGTCTGTTTCTCGACGCCGCTCTCGACGACGGCGTCGAGCGCCCGCTCGAAGGTCGAGCGCTGACGCAACACGTCGTCCGCGGGAACGAACCCGTCCGGAATCTCGACCGCTCGCGCGTCGAAGGTCGGTTGCAGGTCGTCGTCGCTACGCTCGAGGAGCCCCTCGCTTGTGGCCACGTCGACCAGCCGCTTGGCCTGTTCGGGCGAAAACCAGTCGCGGTCGAGCGAGAGCGCGACGACGAACTGGCTCGTCGACAGCGACTCCGACCCCTTCTCGCGGAACGGGACCGTGACCGCGCGGCGCAGACTCATCGCTCTGTTCCGGAACTCCCGGCGGCCTAAAGATGCCGATCGCAGCGCGTTCGGTCCCGACGACAGGTCGACGGCTCGGTGTCGCGGGCAGGTCGAACACTCGGTGTCGCGGGCAGGTCGAACACTCGGTGTCGCGGGCAGGTCGAACACTCGGTGTCGCGGGCAGGTCGAACACTCGGTGTCGCGGGCGGGCTACTCGTCCTGTTGGTCCATGGGGTCCTCGAGTTCGCCGGCGATAGACTCGAAGGCGTCGGTCGGCGTCACGAGTCCGACGACTTCGCCGTCCTCGAGTACCAGCGCGAGTTCCTGACTTTCGGCCTGGAACCGGTCGATGAGGTCGCTGACGGTCGTCGTCGCGGCGACGGTCATCGGCGGCGCCGCGAGTTCCGCCAGTGTCAACTCACCGCTACGCAGCGCGTCGACGTTCGCGAGCACTCGCGGCGTGTAGACGATCCCCTCGAACTCCTCGAAACCGTCACCAATGAGCGGCAGGCGAACGTGCGGGTGCTCGCGCATCGTTTCCAGGTTCTCCTCGAACGAGGTCGTCGTCGAGACCGCGATCACGTCCTCGACCGGGACCATCACCTCGCGGACCTGCCGGTCACCGATATCGAGGGCGTTCATGATCTCTCGCCGGCGCTCCGGGGCGAGGTCACCCTCTTCGAGGACCGAACCGAGCCGGTTCCGGAGGTCCGCGCGGGACTCGATGACGTCCTCCTCGGTTTCGAGCCAGGCGCCGGTCATCTCGACGCCGAACAGCTTCAGCGTCGCTTTTGCGATCCAGTCACCGAAGCGGATCAGCGGCGAGATGGCGTAGTGAAACCAGTACAGTGGCCCTGCCCCGAATCGACACACCATCCGGGAGCGCTCGACGCCGAGGTAGGTCGGCGTCTGCTCCCCGTGGGTCAGGTGCAGGAGGTTGATGATCAGGAAGGCAACGATAGCGCCCGACCCGATCGACGCGAGGACGGTGTCGTGAAAGACCGGCTCGAATATCGCGGCCAGCGCCGGCTCCGCGACGATACCGACCGCGATGCTCGAAGCAGTGATCCCAACCTGACACGTCGTCAGGTAGATCTCGAGGTTGTCGGTCATGTCCCAGGCCCGCTGGAGCGACGGGCGGTCACCGACGAACTCCGCTTCCGAGTACTGCCGAGCGCGCGTCAGACCAAACTCGATAGCGACAAAAAAGCCGTTGGTGAGGATGAGCAACGCCCCGGCGACGAGACGTATCACTATCGCGATTGTATTCATCTCCGGGTTGCTACTCGCTCTTCAGTGAAAAAATGTAACGGATCGGACGATATATCGCGGTGTCGTAGACCGGGGTCAGGCGTAGCGTTCGATGATCTGGCCGATCTCGACCTCGTCCTGGACGCCGACGAGACGCTCCTCGAGTTCGCCGTCGACGAAAAAGAGCAGCGTCGGGACGCCCTGAACCTCGAACTGCTGGGCGATGGGTTGGTGCTCGTCGACGTCGACCTTGACCACCGTGGCCGGCATCGTCTCCGCGACGGCGTCGACGACCGGTTCGAGCATCTGGCAGGGGCCACACCAGTCGGCGTGGAAATCGACCATCACGACGCCGTCGCTGCCGGTCAGTTCGTCGAACTGCTCCAGACTCTCGACGTGTATCGGTGTCTCCGAGGAGTCCTCCGAAAGGAGTTCCGCCCGCTTCTGTTTGCGGATCTCGCTGATTTCGTCGTCGCGGCTCTCGTCCGATTCCGATCGGCTGTCGGTCCCGTCTGCTGGATCGCTGGCGTCACTCATGGCACCTCGTAGGAACTCGGCCCGTTTAACCGCGGCGGTGGCTGGTTTGGTGGGTACACGACCGCCAGGGCTGGTTTGGTGGGTACACGACCGCCAGGGCTGGTTTGGTGGGTACACGACCGCCGGAGTCTGCCGACGTGACTCTCGCCGACGCGTTCGGTCCGCGTCGGACGCGCGACCGACGGGTGACGGACCGACGCGGTCGAACGCCGGCACGCGGGAACACAAATTTAAGACCCTGCCAGCCGACCCGTTCGGTATGGATACCGGAACTGCGCCACAGGAGATCACGACCCTGGTCGGGCGTGAAGTCTACACGAAAAACGGGGTTTTCGTCGGGGAAGTCGAGGATCTGCGCCTCGATCTCGACGTTCAGCAGGTCACCGGACTCGCACTCCACCAGCTCAACGGCGAACTGTTCGACCCCGAGGTCAACTCCTCGCGGGGTGTCATCCTTCCCTATCGGTGGGTGCAGGCCGTCGGCGACATCATCATCGTCAACGACGTCATCGAGCGCGTCCAGGGGGAAAAAGCGGACGACGAGCAGGAAGTCGCCGCCTGATATCGAGTACGAGACGACCGGGACAGTCGTTTTCGCGCCTTCTGTCGGAAAATCGCGTGAGTCATCGCGTCGCCGTCGGTAGCGACTTGCGTACGCCGTTGTCGGCGACTAGAATGCGCCGTCTTCGAGCGTGATCTCGGCGTGGAGTTCGTCGACGAGCGCCGAGTGGACGTGGCAGATATCCTCGGCGAGTTCGACGATTCCCTGGCCGTCGTTCCCGAAGGTCTCCTCCGTTTTGACCACGAACTCGATGGCTTCGAGGTCGTCGTCCTCGTCGAGGTCGGCCGCGACCTCGACCTCGACGTGACCGATGTCGTCGTAGCCCTCGTTGTCCGCGGCGACACGCAGGGCGGGGATGTAACAGGAGGCGTAGTCGGCGGCCAGTACCTGGTTGGGCGAGGGCCCGTCCTCGGAGAGGGCGTCGACGACGAGTTGCCACTCCCCGTCGATCCGGCTCTCGACCGTGTATCCGGACTCGCAAACGCTCGTGACTTCGATGTCTGACATTGCGTTCGAACTGTCGACCTCCCGCTCCTAAAGCGTACCTACCCGGAGACGTTTGGCTCGACTCCGGATCGCGATGCCTCGGATCGTTACGGCCCACTGGCGAGTGACATCGCCGCGAACCGGGACCGCCGGGAGCGACAGTAGATGCCGGACGGCGGCGAGATCGCTTTCAAGTCAACGTCTTTTTACCAGCGGCGGGGTGTCGTCCGCTATGTACAGCAGACGTTCGTATCTCACGGCGCTCGGGACGGGGCTCGCTATCGCCACCGCGGGTTGCAGCGGCGACGGAGACGACAATGAACAGCAGGCAGACGACGACCAAGGGATCCCGACGCCAACTGACGACTCCGAGTCCGGTTCGTCGTCGGATGTCGATTTCGGCCCGTCGTCGGATACCGAGTCCGGCTCGCCGTCGGATACCGAGTCCGGCTCGCCGTCAGATACCGAGTCCGACAAAACCCAGACTGCCGTCGAAGACACCTCAACCTCGGAATCTGAGGGAGTCACCGAGGAGGTTTCGAAACTGGTGGCGCCCGACGGCGAACCGACCGATAGGTTCGGCGCGGCAGTCGCCGTCCAGGGGGACACCGCGGTCGTCGGTGCGTCGAGAGACGACGACGACGGGCGCAGTGAGGCCGGAACGGCGTCCGTGTACGTGGCGGGCAGCGACTCGTGGACGCGGCAGGCGAAACTCACTCCGGACGACCCCATCGAACAGGAGTTCTTCGGGGCCGCGGTGGCCATAGACGGCGACACGGTGCTCGTTGGCTCCGAGGGCACGGTCGCGGATCGCGCGTACGTCTTCGAACGGTCCGAAGCCTCCTGGACCCAGCGCGAGACGCTCGCGCCACCGAGCGAGACCGGCGCGGCGGGGTTCGGGCTCACCGTCGCCCTCGACGGCGACCGCGCGCTCGTTGGCGCGCCTGTCTCGGGGGAGAACTCGGGGACAGTCCACGTCTTCCGTCGGAGCGGCGGCTCGTGGGGCCACCGAGCGACACTCGCGGCGAGCGATGGCACCGCGGGTGACCGGTTCGGCGACGCGGTCGCACTGGACGGCGACCGCGCGCTCGTCGGCGCGTGGAAGTCCGAGACGAACGCCGGCGCACAGGCCGGGAGCGCGTACATCTTCGCCCGGACGGACGCCGGATGGGAGCAGCGCGAGAAACTGACAGCGAGCGACGCCGGGTCTTACGACAACTTCGGCCGAGATGTCGCCGTCGACGGCGACCGTGCGCTCGTCGGCGCCCCCGATATCGGCGTCTACGCGTTCCAACGGACCGAGGAGTCCTGGACGGAGCGGTCGAAACTCAGAGCCGACGACGCCGACGACGGGGACTCGTTTGGGACCTCGGTCGCGATAGGCGATACCCGCGCTCTCGTCGGCGCCGCCAAAGACACGGACCCGAACGGCGATCGGGCCGGGTCCGCCTATGTCTACGCCCTGGGAGACAGCAACTGGAGCACCGAAGGGAAACTCGTCGCGCCCGACGACATCGCAGAGGACGACGACCTGTTCGGCCAGGCCGTCTCGCTGGACGGGTCGACCGCGCTCGTCGGTGCGCTGTTCGACGACCAGTCGAACGGCGACGACGCGGGATCTGCCTACGCGTTCACGCTCGCGGAGTGATTCGAGGACCCGCGCCGGGTCTGGAGGTATCCAGAAGAAAGCGCGACCGTCGAGTCCGAACTCAGTACCCCTCGGAGATGTCGAACGACTCGTCGCCGTCGAGGACGTGGACCTCGGCGTCGCTTCCGGTCGCCGTGACCTCTTTCTGGAAGCGGTCCGTGTCGATCTCGATGGGCGGGAACGTGTCGTAGTGCATCGGGAAGGCGTGGTCGGCGTCGAGCCAGTCGACGGCGATGGCGGCCTGCATCGGCCCCATCGTGAAGTGGTCACCGACGGGCACGGCGACGGCGTCCGGTTCGAGGTGCGGGCCGATGACATCGCGCATCTCCGTCATCAGCGCCGTGTCGCCGGCGTGGTAGAACGTCTCCGATTCCTCGTCGCTAAGCTGTGTCGGCTCGCCGTTGGAGATGACGTAGCCGGCCGGCATCCCGGCGCTCGGTGTCTCGAACCCGGCGCCGACGCCGTTCGTGTGGTCGGCGCGGTGCATCGTCACGAACGCGTCGCCACACTCCGCGGTCCCGCCGAGATTCATCCCGACGACGTCGTCTCCGTCGAAGTCGTGCTGGGAGGCGACGTGGTTGGTCACCTCGGGTGTCCCCACGAGCGTCGCGTCGGTGAACGCACCGGCGTCGGCCACGTGGTCGTCGTGACCGTGCGTGAGCAGGATGAAATCGGGGTCGAAATCGGCCGGACCGAGATCGGTCTTCGGATTGTCGAAAAACGGGTCGATCAGCAGGTCTGTACTCCCCACGGAGACGTGCCACGTCGAGTGGCCATGCCAGGATAGTTCCATGCGAGTGAACGTACGGCGCAGTCTCACTTAACGGTACAGCCGCGCGTCCGCAAAAACGCCGATCGGGTCCGAGAGGCAGTCGCCCTCCGGAATTACTCCGAGTCGTCGCGTGACACTCGCTGACGTTTGCGCGCACGCTGGCGCCGGCGCGCCTGGTCGCTCGCGTAGCGGACCCACGCGAGCACGTGCTGGTCGAAACTCCAGAACAGCACCGCCACGGACGCGACGATACCGATCGAAAGTACCAGCCCCGAGAGCAGGCCCGGCTCGAGCGTGAGCGTCAGATACGCCGTCGAGAGGACGATCAGCGAGAGCTCCAGTCCACAGCGGATCGCCGCCGGCCGCCAGTCCGGCTTTCGACTCCCGCCGTCTGTCGCGACCCGGCTCATATCCCCTCGTTTCGCGCCCTCGGTGTTGTAGTTTGCCCCGGGAGGAGCCCGTGACTTTTTCCGTTGCCGCGTGAAGGACCGAACATGGCAGACGACGGCTCCGACGAGGACCTCGCCCGGTTGGTCGGTGACCTCGTCCGGACGTTACGCGAACTGGAATCGGAACTCGAACCACCCGAACCTGGTGAGCGGCCGCCGCTTCCGACGCCGCGGGACCTCCGCCGGTTCACGAGCGAAGTCGCGATTCCGGGGCTCGTCCTCGTCCTCGAGACGAACATCCGCGCGTTGCGCCTCCTTCAGCGCGCGCTCAGACTGGCCGATGGCGCCGACGCCGCGCGCGAGGAAACGTCCCGGATACAGGACCACGCCCGCTCGGTCAGCGAGTCGTCGCTCGAACGGCTCGACGACGCGCTCGTCGACATCCGCGAGGCCATCGAGGGGCGCCCGGACGAAGCGGAGGCGGCGGAGTTGCTCGACCAGGCCCGTGAGTTGCGCGCCGAGGTCCAGCAGCGCCTCCGCGAGAGTCGCAACGAGAAGGGATCCGGCGAAACAGGTGGTAAAGCGGTCGAGGAAGGGGAAACGGAGGCGAAGGACGACGATTCGGCAGCGGAGACGGCCGGCGACGGCACGGTCGAATCGGATCCCAGCCCGGTCGACGTGGATGCCGAACTCAGAACCATCAAGAGCGAACTCGAAGACACCGACGGCCCCGGAGAGAGTGACGGAGCCGACAGCGGCCACGAGTCCGACGACCACCCCGATAGCGACTCGTCTGCCGACGACCACCCCGATAGCGACTCGTCCGACGACGATTCACCCGCTGATCGTCGGGGAGACGGCGAATAGTCAGCCGAGAATTACTGGCCGTCGTCAGTGAGCGGCGCGTCGATCCGGGCGACCGTGAGCAGGATCCGGTCGTCCGTCTCCGTCGTGGCGTACACCTCGCCGGCGAGGGCGAGGCGGGTCTTCGGTGTGGGCCCGACGATAACCGGGTCGCCGACGCCGATCTCCGGCAGAGCCCGCTGGAAGGAGACCCACGCGCGGCTTTCGGACGGGTCGAAGACGTTGGGGAACCTGATGCGCTCGACGGGCACGTCGAGTCGGTCAAACTCCCGTGAGACGGTGATCTCCTCGCGCTCGACGCCCGGGTCGCGGTCGAGCAACGCGAACGCCGTCTCGGTGGGTTCGTACCCGCCCGTCGGGCCCGCGACGCTCTCGACGACGCCGATAGAGAGGAGTTCGGGCATCTTGTTCCGGATCGTTCCCGGATTCCTGTCGAGTGCGTCGGCGAGTCGCCGGGCGGCGATGGGCTCGCCCGCGTCCTGGTACTCGTTGACGAGCACCCGCAGGATCTGGCGCTGGCTCTCCGAGAGGTCCCTGGGGTTCGATGTCATCTGACACGAACGAATACGTGCTCGGGCGCCATTCCTTCTTCGGTCAGGCGCGCCCCCGTTCGCAGTAGCGACACCGACGGTACCAGTAGCGACACCGACGGTACCAGTAGCGACACCGACGGTACCAGTAGCGACACGCTTATTCGCGCCAGGCCACGACTCCCACCAACCAGCCGATGAGCACCGACTCGACCGACACCGGCGACGGCGACCCGGCCGAGAGCGACGCCTTCGAGCGGGCCTGTGCGGAACTGGTCGACCGCATCCTCGCCGGCGAAATCGAGCGCGACGACGTCGAAAGCGCCAAGAAAGAGGTCTGCGGGAAGTACTCCGCACCGAAGGTGCCCCGTAACTCCGATCTGATCGACTTCGGTCCCGACGAGCGCCGCGAGGAGCTCGAAGAAGTGCTCCAGCGAAAGCCCGTCAGGACCGCCTCGGGCGTCTCCCCCGTGGCGATCATGACCTCGCCGCATCGATGCCCGCACGGCAAGTGCCTCTACTGTCCCGGCGGCCCGGACTCGGAGTTCTCCAGCGCCCAGAGCTACACGGGCCACGAACCCGCGGCGGCCCGCGGCGTGCAAAACGACTACGACCCGTACGGGCAGGTCCGCCTGCGCCTGGAGCAGTTGCGCCAGATCGGCCACCCCGTCGACAAGGTGGAGTTGATCCTGATGGGCGGGACGATGACCGCCCGGAGCCACGACTACCAGGAGTGGTTCGTCAGGCGCGCCCTGGAGGCGATGAACGAGTACGACCCCGAGGACGAGCCCCAGCCCGCCGAAGACGAGAGTTTCGCGCAAGCCCCCGACGAGTACGACTTCCGGTACGTCGAGGACGTCATCGCCGAGAACGAGACAACCGACGTGCGCAATATCGCGACCACCTTCGAGACCAAGCCCGACTGGTGTGACCCCGAGCAGATAGACCGGATGCTCCGCCTCGGCGGGACGAAAGTCGAAGTCGGCGTGCAGACGACCTTCGAGCGCATCAACCGGGAGATGCACCGTGGCCACGGCACGCAGGACGCCATCGACGCCAACCGCCGCCTGCGCGACGCCGGCTTCAAGGTCGGCTTCCACATGATGCCCGGCCAGCCCGGAATGAGCAAGGAGATGTGCCTCGAGGACTTCCGACGCATCTTCGAGAATACCGACTGGCGGCCCGATTTCCTGAAGATCTACCCTACGCTCGTCGTCGAGGGGACCGCCGTCTATGACTCGTGGCACGAGGGTGAGTTCGACCCCCTCGACAACGACGCGGCCGCCGAACTCGTCGCGGAGATCAAGTCGATGATCCCCGAGTACACCCGCCTCCAGCGCGTCCAGCGGGACATCCCTGCCGACTTCATCGAGGGCGGCGTCTGGAAGTCCAACCTCCGGCAACTCGCCCGACAGCGCATGGACGAACACGGCTGGACCTGCGACTGCATCCGCTGTCGTGAGGTCGGCCACAACGACGCCGAACCCGACGAGATTACGCTCGACGTCGACACCTACGAGGTGGCCGGCGGCACCGAGCACTTCATCGGGTTCGAGGACCGCGACCAGGACCTACTCGTCGGGTTCTGTCGCCTTCGATTCCCGAACGATCCCGTCCGCCGGGAACTGACCGACGCGGCCGTCGTGCGGGAACTCCACGTCTACGGGAGCGAGGTCGGGGTGGGGCAGTCCGCCCAGGAGGGCGGTCAGCAACACCGCGGCTACGGCCGGCGGCTGATCCACGAGGCCGAGCGTCTCGCGGTCGACGCCGGTTACGACAAACTGGCCGTCCTCTCGGGCATCGGCGTCCGGCAGTACTACCGGGACAAGCTCGGCTACCGACAGGACGGCCCATACGTCTCGAAGCGACTGTGAAGGCCGGAACCGCTTACGACAGGTCGAACCGCTCGGCGGCCGTCTCCATGTCCTTGTCGCCCCGTCCCGAGAGGTTCACGAGGATCGTGTCGTGGGCGTCCTCCTCGGCGAGCTGGAGCGCTCGTGCGATCCCGTGGCTGGACTCCAGCGCGGGGATGATCCCCTCACTCTCGCTGAGTTCGCGGAAGGCGGCCAGCGCCTCGTCGTCGGTCACGCCCGTGTACTCGGCGCGGCCGATCTCACGGAACATCGCGTGTTCCGGCCCGACGCCGGGGTAGTCAAGCCCCGCCGAGACCGAGTGGACGTCGACGTCCTCGCCGATGACTCGCGTTTTCATCCCGTGGATGACACCCTCCTCGCCGGCCGCGAGCGGCGCGGCGTGACGCGAGGAATCGGCGCCTTCGCCGCCACCCTCCGCGCCGTAGAAGGCCACGTCGTCGTCCCGGAACGCGTGGAACAGGCCGATGGCGTTCGACCCCCCGCCGACACAGGCGACCGCGGCATCGGGGAGCCCGCCCGTCCGCTCGCGGAACTGCTCGCGGGCCTCCCGACCGATGACCGACTGGAAATCCCGCACCATCCGCGGGAACGGGTCCGGGCCGACGACGCTTCCCACGAGGTAGTGGGTGTTCTCGACGTTCGCCGCGAAGTCCTCCAGCGCGGCGTCGACGGCGTCGGCCAGCCCCTCGCCGCCGCGGGTCACCTCGTTGACCTCCGCACCCATCAGGCGCATCCGGAAGACGTTCATCTTCTGGCGCTCGACGTCCTTTCGCCCCATATAGATCTCCGTGTCGATGTCGAGCAACGCTCCCGCCATCGCCGTGGCGGTGCCGTGCTGGCCGGCGCCGGTCTCGGCGATGAGGCGCTCCCGACCGGCCTTCTTCGCGAGTAGCCCCTGTCCGAGCGTGTTGTTGATCTTGTGTGCGCCGCCGTGGAGCAGGTCCTCCCGCTTGAGATAGATGTCAGTGTCGTAACGGTCGCTCAGGTTCCGTGCGTAGTACAGCGGTGTCGGCCGTCCCGCGAACTCCTCCAAGAGCCCGTGCAGTTCCGACTGGAACGCCTCGGTGCCGGCCACCTCGTCGTAGGCCGCGGCCAGTTGTTCGAGCGGTTCCTCGAGCGGTTCCGGGACGTGACGCCCGCCGTACTGGTCGAATTCTCCGGACATATCCCCCATCTCGCGGTGGGACTACTAAGCCCTTGTGCGGTTCGGCGGACGCCCGACTCTGTCACCGACTCGGCGTCGGTTCACCGCAACGTCGCGGTCGTGATACCCGCGAGCCGGTCGGCCAGTTCGTCGGTGAGTGCGTCCGCGGAGACGCGCCAGTTCCAGTTGCCCGTGGCGGTCCCGGGCGTGTTGAACCGCGCCTCGCTCCCGAGGCCGAGCAGATCCGGTACCGTCGTCATCGCGAGGCGGGCGTCCGAGTCCCAGACCGCCTCGATCAGGTCCCAGTGGATCTCGGCGCCGTCGGTCGCCAGCGCGTAGTCGAGACAGTCCCGCTGTTCCGGCGGGAGCGAGCGGTAGTAGCCGACGGCGGTGTCGGTGTCGTGGGTAGCGGTGTACCCCACGGAATCGGGCGGGTAGTTGACCGGCTTGTCGCGGCTCTGTTCGTCACACCAGTCGGCGTACTGCGGGACTCGCATCCCCGGGATGTCAAAGCGCTCGCGGAGTTCGATGACGCCCTCGTCGATGAAGCCCAGGTCCTCCGCGACGAACGGGAGGTCCCGCTCGTCGAGGCTCAGGTCGGCGGCGACGGCCGCGAAGAAGTCCGCGCCGGGGCCCGCGCGCCACTCACCGGCCGCCGGCGCGTCGGCGTCGGCGGGGATGGCCCAGAACTCGTCGAACCCCTTGAAGTGGTCGATACGGGCCAGGTCGACCCGCGAGAGCAGTCGGCGCACCCTGTCGAGCCACCACTCGTAGCCCGTCTCGCGGAGGTGGTCCCAGTCGTAGACGGGGTTGCCCCAGCGCTGGCCGTCGTCGCCGGGATTGGGCGGGACGCCGGCGACCGCGGCGGGTTCGCCGCCGTCGTCGAGCTGGAAGGTCTCGGGCGCGGCCCACACGTCCGCGGAGTCGGCGGCGACGTACAGCGGGAGGTCGCCGACGAGGGAGATCCCGCGGTCGTCGGCCGCCTCGCGGAGCCGGTCCCACTGCTCGTCGAAGACCCACTGGACGAAGGCGTGGAACTCGACCACCTCCGCGTGGTTCTCGCGGGCGGCTTCGAGCGCCGCCGGCTCTCGCTCGGCCAGATCGGACGGCCAGTCGGTCCAGGCGGCGCCGTCGTGGGCCCGCTTCAGCGCCGCGAACAACGCGTAGTCCGCCAGCCAGGACGACTCGCGCTCGCGGAAGGCGGCGAACGACTCCCGGTCGACCTCATCGGCCGCGGCGTCGAAGCGCTCGTAGGCCGTCCACAGCAGGTCGCGCTTGTACGCGGCGACGGCGTCGTAGTCGACCGCGTTCGGGTCTGCGCCGACCGGACCGCCGAGGTCGCTCTCCGCGAGATAGCCCCGCTCGACCAGTTCGCGCAGGTCGACGAGCAGGGAGTTTCCGGCGAACGCCGAGTCGGCGGCGTACGGCGAGTGGCCGTGCACGTCGCTGGTCGGGCCCAGCGGGCAGAACTGCCAGTAGGACTGGTCCGCGCGCTCGAGGAAATCGAGGAAGGTCCGGGTGCCCGCGCCGAGATCACCGATACCGTCGGGCCCCGGAAGCGAGGTGAGATGCAGGAACACGCCGCTGGTGCGGTGGTGTGGCATACGCGGGCCTTCGGCCGGACGTGGTTTGAAATGCGAGGGTAAGGACCTGGGAGTCACCGGCCCGACGACTAAAACCCGGGTTTTGGATCGGATTCGGAGCGATACTGTTCGCTATGTAGTGTTCAATAATCTCGGTAGAGGGTTGCAGATCCAATCTATATTGCCGGTTCCGGTGACCATTTCTTTTTGTTGTGCGTTTATTCGTCCACATGTCCCGATATCCTCGAAACGCGCGGAACGCGAAAATGAAATGCGTCGACTGCAACGCGCCGGTGGTCAAGACGACCGACGAGGAGTTCGTCTGCGTCGACTGTGGTGGGGTGCCGATCGAGTGAATGCAGTTCGGATGACTGCAGTTAGGTCGGATGACTGCAGTTGGGTCGGATGACTGCAGTTGGGTCGAGTGAGGGCGAGATGCCGAGCGTGCCGGACGTGGATCGGCGAAACGCCGGCCGCTCGGACGTGGATCGGCGAAGCTGTCGAACTGCGGACGAATCGGTAAAGTGGTGGGGGGTCGAAAGGGGTAGCTATGGTACCGCGCGTGTTGATGCTCGGGTGGGGATTCCCGCCCAACGTGAGCGGGGGGCTGGACACCGCCGTCGGGGAACTGTTCGAGGAATTTGTCACGCGCGATAGCGTCGAGATAGAACTCGTGTTGCCGGCCGAATACGCCCCCGAGGGCTACGACAACATCACCGGCGTTCCGACGGGTGACGGCGACGTGGGCACGCGGATCAACAGGCTCGCCGGCGAGTTCGTCGACCGCGCGGCCGACGCCGACGTGGTCCACACGCACGACTGGTTCGGCTACGGTCCCGGGTCACGCGCGCAGGGCACCCACGACGTCGAGTGGGTGACGACGTTTCACTCGCTGACCACCGACCGGAATCGCACGCCCCCCGACCGCGAAGTCGAGACCGAACAGCGGATCGTCGACCGCGCGGACCACCTCATCGCCGTCAGCAACCTCGTCGCGCGCAACGTCCGCCACGAGTACGGCGGCGAGTCCTGCGTCATCCACAACGGGTTCACGTCGGTCGAAACGACCGGCAAGGACCTCAAGGCGGAACTCGGCATCGACGGAAAGATGCTGTTTTTCGTCGGCCGACACACCGACCAGAAGGGTATCGAACACCTCGTGTACGCGATGTCGAAACTCCGCCGTGAAGACGTGACGCTAGTCCTTGGTGGGTCGGGCCACCTGACCGAGCAACTCGAGCGCCTCGTCGAACTGCTCGGCATCGAGGACCGGGTCCGCTTTGTCGGCTACGTCCCGCAGGAACAACTGGGTGACTACTACGCGAGCGCGGACGCCTTCGTCTCGCCGTCGCTGGCCGAACCGTTCGGCATCACCATCGTCGAGGCGCTGTCGGTCGGGACGCCCGTCGTCGCCAGCGAGTCCGGCGCCGCCGAGGTCCTGCCCGAGGGCTGTATCTTCGAGGTCGAGACCGACTCCGACTCCATCGTCGGCGGCATCGAACGGGCGCTCGACGCCGGCCCCGTCCCGGAATACGAACCCCGTACCTGGGCGACGGTGGCCGACGAGCACGTGGCGTTCTACGAGGAGATCACCGGGGAGTAATCGGGGAGTTGGGGTACGGACGCATCACCATCAGCGTAACAGACGCCATCGGCGTCAGCGCAACAGTCTGAAGTCGGTGACGGGCTCGGGGTGGACGATCCGGAAGCCGTTCGCGGTGGCGGTCAGCCCGAGCGAGGCGGGCGCCTGGCGCGCGGCGCCGTAGGGACTCTGGTCCGGGACGCCCTCGTAGGGGCTGTCGCCGCTCCCGGCCGGTCGGTACGGGCTGTCCTCATCCGGGCTCGTGGCTTCCTCGGGTGGGAGATACACCCGCTCGCCGGACGCCGACCGGACGACAACGGCGGCGTCCTGGTCGCCCGTGACGGTGATCGTCGTTCGCCCCTCGCTGATGTCGATATCGACGGACACCGGGCCGTCCGTCACGTCCGTTCCGGCTGCCATAGAACAACGCGGTGTGGGAAACGACTTAACCGTTCCGTCGGACTGGACGGTTTCAGCCTGCCGGTCGCCCCCTTCGACTCACCGCAAGTGCCAAGGGGGCGTCAGTCGCATACGTCGTCAATGCATCATCCGGGACCGCCCCGATTCGTGGCCGCGGGCGACGAGGTCGAACTGGCGCCCCGCGACCCGGATCCCACGGCGACCTACACCTGGCGCGTCGCGAACGCACCCCCCGGTTCGACGGCGACGGTCGGCGACGACCCCGTCGAACACGTCCAGCCGGACGTTCCGGGCACGTACCGCGTCGAACTCACCGCGCCCGATGGGACCCACGGCCTCACTATCCGCGCGTACCCCGGTCATATGGCCGGCGGTGGGTCGAGCGGCGACTACGGCCACTCCGGCGAGGCGACCGAGACGGAGACGACGCCCGCGGCCGGCGGCGAGAGCGGCGAGCGCACGTCGGCCCGTGAAGATTCCGGAACGACACCGGACGGCCCCGGCGGCCGACCGCGCGTGAGCCTCTCGGCGTCGGTCGAGGACGGGTCGGCCGGGGACGAGCAATCGGTCGGGGACGGATCGGCTGAGGACGAGTCGGCCGGGGACGGGCAAGTGGTCGTCCGCGCTGACGCGCGGGGCCACCCCGACGGCCCCGAGACCACCGCCGATCTCGAGATCGAGTTTCTCCTCGACGACCGGGACGCGCTCGAACGCGACGACGTGATCATCAAGGGGCCCGAACTGCGGATCCCGCGCGAACGGCTTCCCGACCTCGCGCGGGTCCACGCCGTCGCCATCGGCCGCCACGGCTACAGCGTCCCCGACGCCGTCGAAATCGAACGGGAAAGAGCGAGCGGTGACGGAGCGGTCGACGACCCAGCGAGCGACACCGATAGCCCGGTGACGGTCCGGCGTCCCTACCACCCACCGGGGTGGGCACAGGACGCGGTCATCTACGAGATTTACGTCCGGACGTTCCCGGACCGGGACGGCGAACGCGGAGCGGGCGACAGGACGGTTCTCGACGCCATCGCCGACCGACTGGACTATATCGCGGAGCTGGGCGTCGACACGCTGTGGCTGACGCCGGTGCTGGAGAACGACCACGCGCCCCACGGCTACAACGTCACGGACTTTTTCGCCATCGCCGAGGACCTGGGCACCCGCGAAGACTACGAGGAGTTCGTCGCGGCGGCCAACGAGCGCGGCCTGCGGGTCCTGTTCGACCTGGTCTGTAACCACTCGGCCCGGGCCCACCCGTTCTTCCAGGCGGCCGTCACCGACCCGTCGAGCGAGTACCGGGAGTGGTACGAGTGGCGCTCCGAGACCGAACCGGAGACGTACTTCGACTGGGAGTACATCGCGAACTTCGACTTCGACCACCTGCCCGTCCGGCGGCATCTGCTCGACGCCGTCGACGAGTGGGCGCCGCTGGTCGACGGCTTCCGCTGTGACATGGCCTGGGCCGTCCCCGACGGGTTCTGGCGGGAGATCCACGCCCGACTCAAGGCCCGGGACTCCGAGTTTCTCCTGCTCGACGAGACGATTCCCTACATCCCGGACTTCCAGGCGGGTCTGTTCGACGTCCACTTCGACTCGACGACGTACGCCGCGCTCCGGCGGGTCGGCAACGGCGAACCCGCGGCGGCGGTGCTCGACGCCATCGACGAGCGGACCCGCATCGGCTTCCCCGACCACGCCGGGTTCATGCTCTACGCCGAGAATCACGACGAGACGCGGTACATTTCCGAGTGTGGCCGTCCCGCGGCGCGGGCGGCGCTGGGTGCGCTCTTTACCCTCCCGGGCGCGCCGATGGTCTACGCCGGTCAGGAGTTCGGCCAGCGCGGCAAGCGCGACGACCTCGCCTGGGCCCACGCCGACGAGACGCTCCGGGAGCACGTCCAGCGACTCGCCGCCGTGCGGACCGACCGCCCGGCACTCTCCGCGGACGCCGACCTCCAGCGCGTGCGATACGAGGTGGTCGACGGCGCCCCCGCGCCGGTCGTCGCGTTCGCCCGCGAACGCGAGCAGGCCGACGGGAAGGGTGACGGAAGCATCGACGGAAGCACCGACGAGCGCCTGATCGTCGTCCTGAACTTCGCGGACGGCCCCGCGACGGTCGCCGTCGGCCCGGCCGAAGGCGCTGGCCCCGTGACGGACGGGACTGACATCCTCACCGGCGAGTCGGTCGCCACCGCCGAGGGAGTCCGCGTCGACGACGTCGTCGTCCTGCGCGCGGCGGGTGACGCCCCGTCGAACCAGTAACCGGCGACCCCGTGATCGATCCGTGACCGACGACCCCGTGATCGATCTGTGACCGGCGACTCCGTGATCGATCCGTGACCGGCGACCCCGTGATCGACCCGTGAAAGCACAGCCGACGACAAGAGAGTTGCGGCCGATCAATAATATAGGGTTCTAACCCACATTCAATCAGCTATTCGGGAGAATTCAGGACGTTTTTCGGTCGCTCGTGGATCTGTTCGTGCCGGGATCTCTGGATTTATATGCGCAAGCGTGTTGGTGAGGGTATGCGGCTGACGACAGCGCTCGACGAGTACAAGCGGGCGGGCTCGGGGCGCTTCCCAGAGGAGAGCAGGACGGTCGACGGGGCCTTCTCCGGCCACGGCGACCGGTTGGTTCACGTCGACGAGAACGGGTCGCTACGGGACTACTCGGCCCCGCTGTCCGGACTGTACGGTATCGACCGGTCGAAACTCGGGATCCGGACCAACAGGGGGACCGACTGGTTCGCCGACCTGGAGACCATCCGCCAGCACTACTACCGGGACACCCGGCTCGTCGAGACGGAGTACGACGCCGGGGGGTTCACGATCCACCAGTACGACCTGACGCTGGGCCGGGCCCACGTCACGCACGTCGAGTTACGCGGGCAGGTGCCCGCCGACGCCCACCTCGTCGCCTTCCTGACGATGGCTCCGGAAGGCAAGGAAGCCGGGGTCGGCGCGCTGATCCACGACGACAGCGGCCCCGCGGGGTCGGAAGTGCTCGAGGTGTACCACCGACAGGAACACGACTACCTCGCCGCGTCGACGGGTCTCAACGGCGTCTACGGCCAGCGCCCCGAACGATTCTCCGAAATCCTCTCCGACGCCCCGGTCGAGTTCCCGCGGGGCGAGGACCCCCGTTCGTACGACGAGACGCGCCTGAGCGGCGACTTCGTGGTGACCGCGCCGCTCGAGCGGGCCGGACGGAGCAACCGGACGACGCTGGTGAGCCAGCTCTCGGACCACGAGCAGGTAAACAGGGAGACGGCGCTTGCGGACCTGCGGCGGTGCGCGGCGGCCCACGATGGCGCCGACGCCATCCGCGGCGCGGCACGCGACCGGACGACGATTTCGGTCCCGCAGTCGCTGCCGCGGGCCTCCATCGTCCGGACGGACCTTCGGGTGGCCGACCTGCTCGAAGCGCCCTCGGGCGCCCGGATCGCCGGCCCGGAGTTCGACCCCTTCTACGCCAACTCCGGCGGCTACGGCTACGTCTGGTTCCGCGACGACGCAGACGTGGCGGCGAACATGCTCGCTGCGGGCGACCGCCTCGACCTCGACGTGGGCGACACGGTCGAGCGCAGCGCCCGCTTTCACTGCGAGACGCAACTGGCCGACGGCTCCTGGCCCCACCGCGTGTGGGCCACCGACGGGTCGCTCGCGCCGGGGTGGGCAAACGCCAACGTCGAGCGCAACGAGGACTCCCGCGAGTACCAGGCCGACCAGACCGCGACGGTCACGGCCTTCCTCGCGACGCTGTTGCGCGAGCGCCACGGTGAGCTCGACGACGACCTCACCATCGAGATCCGCGAGACGGTCGTCGAGGCCGTCGACGCGCTCGCCCGCGACGTGGCCGACAACGGCCTGCCCGAACCCTGCCAGAACGTCTGGGAGGACGCGGTCGGACAGTTCACCCACACGGCCGCAACGTTCGTCCAGGCCTTTGCGGCCGTGGCCCGGGCACCGGTCCGCCACCCGCTCCGCGAACGGGCGCAGACGATGGCCGAGACAGTGCTCGACGGGCTCGACGAGGTCTGGCACGAGGAGCGGGGGATCTATCCGATGCGCGTCGCGGACGGCGAACCGGACTACCGGCTCGACGCCGCGACGCTGGCGCTGGCGGGGGCCGTCCGCGAGTACGACGACATCGACGGCGCGACGGTCAGCGACGAGCGCCTCGACCGCCTCGCCTCCCACGTCCGCGCGACGCTGAACGGCCTGTTCCGGAACCCGCGGGACAGCCCCGTCGCGGGGATGATCCGCTACGAGGGCGACCGCTGGCGCACCGCCGACCAGGACGAGGAGAAAGTGTGGTCGGTCGCGACGGGTATGGGCGCGCTCGCGGCGGTCCGGACGGGGCGCCTGCTCAACGAGCGCGGGAAAAGCGGTGACGCGTACGTCGACCGCGCCGGGCCGCTCTATCGACTCCTCGGTCCCGAGGGACCGCTGACGACGGACGCCGGCTACCTGGCCGAGCAGGCTTTCGACGACGGATCGCTCGACAGCGCAGCGCCGCTTTGCTGGGCGCACTCGCTCCGGCTGCGGGCCACCGCCCTGCTGGCCGAGGAGGACGCCCTTCCCGCCGTCGCGACGGAAATCGAGGGACCGACGGAGCGCCTGCGCTGGACGACCGGCGAGAAGTTCGGCCTCGGGACCGCCGCCGACCACAAGAGCGACGACCCCTCGCGGGTCTGGTTCACGCTCACCGAGGGCGCGCTCACGGAGGCGCGCTTCCCGCAGGTCGACCTGATGAACCTCCGGACGCTGGATTTCCTCGTCAACGCCCGCTCGGACGAGGACTACACCGTCCGCACGCACAACGAGGCCCGCGACGCCGACGACACGGTCGAGCGCCGGGTCGAACCCGTCGCGAACGACGCGCTCCTGTTCCGGCACGTCTTCACCGAGACCGGCGACGGCCGGGGCCACGAGTGGCGCCTGACCGTCGACTACACCACCGACCCACACCACGACGCGGTCGTCGCCGACGTGACCTTCGAGGCCACCGACGGCAACGAATACGAGGTGTTCGCCGTCGCGGATACCGCCCTGGTCAACAGCGGGGCCGCCGACCGGGGACTCCGCCTCGGGGCCGACGGCGCGCACCACCTCGTGGCGCGGGATCCAACGGCCTACACCGGCGAGACGGACGAACCGTTGCTCGTCGACGAGGACGGCGAGGGCTACTCCGTCGCGATGGCGATGGCCTGCGCCGACCGGTTCGACTGGGCGACCGTCGGCGTCGCCGGGAGCGAACCGCTCCGCAACCTGTTCACGGAGGGCGAACTCCCGCCCGCCAGCGAGAGCGTCGACAACGAGAGCGTCGTCCTCGTCGGCCGCCTCGGTAGTGGCCAGCGCATCGACTCCGAACTCGCCCTCGGGTTCGCCAGGGCCGCCGACACCGCCGCCGCGCTCGGTGAAGCCGACGGCGCGCTCGAACGAGGGTTCGAAACGGCACGAGCCGACTACGCCCACGCCTGGCGCGAGTTCCTCGACGACAAGCCGCTCCCCGACTCCGTTGCCGGTGACGACGAACTCGCCGACCAGTACCGCACCGCCCTGATGAGCCTGCTGGCCGTCGAGGACAAGACCTACCACGGCGCCTCGATCGCCTCGCCGTCGGTCCCGTGGGGCGAGGCCGTCACCGCCGAGGAACCCAAGGGGTACGGTTACAACTTCGTCTGGTCACGGGACCTCTATCAGGTCTTTACCGTCTTCGAAATCGTCGGCACGCTCGACGTCGCCGCCGACCAGCTCGCGTACATCTACGAGTTCCAGCAAGACGAGATGGGGTTCATCCCGCAGAACACCTACATCAACGGTATCACCCGCTGGGGCGGCGAGCAGATGGACAACATCTCCTACCCGGCGGTGATGGCCTACCAGCTCGCCGAGCGGGGGATCGGGTTCGACGACGCCGACTACGACTACGAGAACGTCCGCCGGTCGGCCGACTACGTCGCCCGCTACGGGCCCGACACCGCCCAGGAGCGCTGGGAGGAGGAGTCGGGCTACTCGCCGTCCTCCATCGCCGCCGAGGTGGCCGGCCTCGCCTGCGCGGGCAAGCTCGCCCTCGACGCGGGCGAAGACGCCGACGCGCTCGTATGGCTCGGCCTCGCGGACCACTGGGCGAACAACGTCGAGGCCTGGACCGCGACGACCACCGGAACGGAGCGCCACGACGAGACGCCCTACTACCTGCGGGTGACCCGGGACGGCGACCCCGACGCCGGCCACCTGCGCACGCTGGCCAACGCCGGCCCCACCCTCGACGAGCGCGATGTCATCGACGCGGGCTTTCTCGACCTCGTGCGCCTGGGCATCAAGTCCGCGGACGACCCGGTCGTCCGCAACTCCGTCGCGACGGTCGACGAGACCATCCGCGTCGACGCCGGTTCAGCCGCCGGATTCTACCGGTACAACGGCGACGGCTACGGCGAGCGCGAGCGCGGCGACGTGGGCGGCCCGTGGTCCGTCGAGAACAAAGGCAAGGGGCGGCTCTGGCCGCTTTTGACCGGTGAGCGCGGTGAGTTCGAACTCCGCCTCGACGACCCCGACCTGTCGCCGGAGGACTGCCTGCGCGCGATGCAGGAGTTCGCCAACTCCGGGCGGATGATAGCCGAGCAGGTGTGGGACCGCCAGCACACCACCGACTACGACTGGGAGTTCGGCGAGGGGACCGGTTCGGCTACGCCGCTTGCGTGGGCGATGGCCCAGTACGTCCGACTCGCCCACGGCATTAGCGCCGGTGAACCCGTCGAGACGCCGACGTTCGTCGACGAGCGCTACCGAAAGCGCGGCCTCCACGAACCCGACCGGAGCCCCGCCCTGCGCGTCGATACCGAGTTCCGCGGCGACACGCTGGTCGTCTCCGGCGAGACCACCGGCGAGCGCGTCGCGGTCAAGTCACCCGTCGACCAGTCGATCGTCGACGTCGACGGCACCGAGTTCGAGACGACTGTCGACATCGAACGCGGCCAGAATCAGGTGATCGTCTCCGCGGGCGGCGCGAACCCGGCCAAGTCGGGCACGACTGTCCGTCGGATGAAGCTGTAGGTGTCCACACCGTCGGGGAGGTCCTCCTCGGGCGGCTGGTTGGGCGAATCGGGTCTTCCGACCTCGGCCGTGCAGTCGACGCAAAAGCCCGTTTCCTCGTCGTAATGGCGGTCACAGACCAACTGGCCACACCTATCGCAGGTGTGGTCCACGTCCGGTCGCTGGCAGATCTCACACAGCCCGGAGACGCTCATACACTGACTTTGGCCGCGCGACGTTTCAAGCTTGGGCGAGCGGAGAGAATATCCCGCACAGAACCCACGAGCGGGCCGAGGGCTTTCAGTTTTCACTGACCGAATCAGTGAGAACTGAACACTGACCGAATCGTTGCGCCGAAGGGAGCTTTGTCCGCGAACACGTCTCACAAAATCACGGATACCACCACGCACGAACTGATCGGAAGCCCGCCGCGCCCGTTCCGCGAGTGGCGGACGTGGGGCGGGCGTCGAAGTCCCACGGGCTACTGATTGATACCGTACACGTCGCTGGACCAGTCGCGGGCGGGCGTGTCGTAGACCGGGTAATCGCGGTCGCGTGCGTCGAGTTTGTCGAGGTCGGCCTCCTCGATCTCCCAGCCGAACAGATCCGCGTTCTCACGAATATGGCCGGACGAGGAGGATTTCGGCAGGACGACGACACCGCGCTCGATGGCCCATTTGAGCACCACCTGCGAGGGCGAGCGGTCGTATGTTTCGGCCAGTTCCCGAACGACCTCGTCCTCGAATATCTCCGTGCGGGCGAGCGGCGCCGCAGCCTCGACGACCACGTCCGTCTCTCGACAGTACTCGACGAGGTCGGGCCGCTGGAACCAGGGGTGGAACTCGATCTGATTGACGGCGATAGGGACGTCCGAGACGTGCTGGGCGCAACTGAGCTGGTAGGCCGAGAAGTTCGAGACGCCGACGTTGCGAACGAGCCCGCGGTCATGGAGCGTCGCCATCGCGTCCAGCGACTCGCGGAGTGAGACGGCCGGGTTCGGCCAGTGGATCAGGTACAGGTCGAGGTAGTCGGTGCCGAGTCGTTCGAGCGAGTTCTCGCAGGCCTCGATCAGTGCGTCGTAGGTGAGGTGTTTCGGGAGGACTTTCGAGGTGAGAAAGACGTCCTCGCGGTCGTGGTCGTCGAGCGCGGCGCCGATTTCGGCCTCGTTGTGATACCCTTCGGCGGTGTCGACGTGCGCGTAGCCGGCGTCGAGGGCGGTGTGGACGCCCTCGCGGACCGTCTCGCCACCGATATCCCAGGTACCGAAACCCAGTTGCGGGAGTTCGTCGCCGCTCGGAAGCGTTCGCGTCGGAATCGTCGTCATGGTGGCGAGTTCGGACGCGTACCCGTTCAAGCTACTGATCGGGACGGGAACGGATCAACTCCGTGCGTTCGAGAAGTCGACGTTTTCGAAGCCGGACGGTCGTTCACCCTCGGTCGCGTAGACGTAGAGTGCGGTCTTGGCGACCGATCCCAGCGTCGTGCCGAGAAGGAAGGCAAGCAGGACGACGAGGATGGCCAGCCCGATGGCTCCGACGGCGCCCACGGCGGTCGACCCGAGGGTCACGAAGACCAGCCCGGCGATACCGAGGCCGACGAGCGTGAACAGGACGGTGACGATTCCCACCCCGAAACCGGCCCCGGCCGTCTCGCCCCACGTCTCCTTGAACGTCTGGCCCGAGCGCGTGAACATCTCTCTGGCCGAGACGTCCTCGAAGACGATCACGGGGATGATGAAGTACGTCAGGATACCCCAGGCCACGCTGAAGAGCATGCTCGCCAGGTCGGCTATCGGGTTGTCTGCGCTCTCGATGGCCCGGAGGATCACGCCCACGATGGCGGAAACGAGCGCCCACGTGAACAGCGTGCCCTTGTTCCCCCAGGCAGCCGTCAGCCCGTCTTTGAGCGTCGGATCACGGCCCTCGAACACCTCGCGGGCGTTGTACGTCAGCGCCGCGGAGAAAAACGCCGAGATGAACGCCGTCCCGAGGTAGACGAGAAACAGCGCGCCGTAGAGTACCGGCCCCGGATCGGTCCCGGTGAGAAGCACCGACCCGCCGAGCACCAACCCCAGGAAGATGGCGCCCGCGAGCGCCGAAATGATCGGGAAGATCGTCAGACTCGGTTCGCGCCGCAGTACCTGAAAACTGTCCATCGCCAGCGCCCAACCTGTCTTGAGTCGTCCGAAGAATCCCATATCAGTATGTGAATACGTCGGCCGGCATAAAGGTAGTGACGCCGGGTCAGCGATGGACTGGGTGCCACAGTCGCTCGAAGCATGGAAAGCAGGCGGCAGGCCCGGGTGCCAGTCCGGACTCGGCGCGCTTAGAGCCAGTCCATTTTTCGCGCTCGCGCCGTTTACAGCTGTGAAGGACAGACCTAACGCTACGGCTGTGAGCTACCCTCCCCTACTCACTCGCTGCTGACGCGGCTCGTTCCTTGAGGTAGGGGCTTCCCGCTTCGACGACGCGCTTTGCAGGAACCACCGTGGTTCCCGTAGGGAGTGCAGTCTCCACAGGCGTTGCTTCGGAGCGTCCCGTTCCTCCTTGTTTCGCACCGCGAGAGAGAATGTTCCATGCCGCGTTCGCGTCCCTGTCCGCCTCAGTCGACGGTACCCGGCGGCGCGCCGCGGCCGATCCGGATCTCGTAGGACTCCAGATCCTCGAAGGCGGCGACCTGGCCACCGACCTCGATCTTTCCGTCCGCGGTTTCGACGGTCAGCGACGCCTCTTCGCGGCTCGGGCTGAAGGTCACGTCGACGACCGGTCCCTCGACGACGAGCTGTTCGCCGGTGAGGACGTCCCGGCCCTCGATCGTGGCGTAGAAATCGCCGTCGAGAGCGGTCAGATCGGAGATGGCGCGACGGATCGTCCCGTATCGGCGGGGGAACGTCAGGTCGTCGTCGGCCGTGACGACGGTGTCGGCCGTCGTCCAGAGCACCGTGTTCATGAACATCGAGACGAGGAATCCCAGTTCGGAGCGGTCAAAGATGACGCCGTAGCGGTCGGTGTCGCCCTTGATGCTCTCGCGGGTCGCGTAGATGGAGTATCGGCCGTCGGCGACGGCGACGACGGGTGTCGTGACGCCGCGGCGTTTCTTGACCGCGCTCGCCACGCCGTGGTAGTCGTACTCGCGGGGGTCGGGGGCCTCGGCGGCCGGCGAGAGAAGGATTTCGATTGCGACGCCGGCCTCGCGGCGCCGGCGGAGCTGGTCCTCGAAGCGGTCGAACAGCGACGGCGTCAGCGAGAGCATCAGTTCGTACTCGGCGGATTCGATGATGTCGGAGAGGTATCGGAGTATCGTCGGCCGGGATTTCACGAGCGAGACCGCCTCGGTCCCGCGGGCCGGCGCCGTGTACTCCGCTTCGAGGTCCTCCACGAGAGCGTCGAGCGAGTCCTGGAGGTCGTCGAACGCCTCGGCGGGGTCGATGGCGAGGACCTTCATCGGGCGGGACTCCTGCAGTTCGACGAGACCCACGTCGCTCAGGCTCCGGACGGTGTCGTAGACCCGTGGCTGTGGGATGTCCGTGTACTCGGAAATTTCCGAGGCCGTGAGCCGGCCGTGTTCGAGGATCGTGAGGTAAGCCTTGGCCTCGTACTCGCCGAAGTTGAACCGCTCGGAGACGCGTTCGAGCGACCCCAGGAGGTCGTCGTCGACCATGATGGTCCACTGTACCCGTACCGGCCAAATCAGTCTGTCCCTTCAGTCGAACGTCGCCGCTACCAGCCCGCAAACGTCGCCGCTGGGCCTGCGGAGGATGATTTCGCGAGGGAAGGGCCTGGGGAGGACGATTTCGCAAGGGAAATCACACGATGGAAGCGATCCGTCGGCTACAGCGTGTCGAACTCCACGACGGCCTTGATCTGGTGGTCGTCGTAGACAAAGGCCGGCGCGACGTCCTCGGGGGTCGCAACTGTGGTGATCAGGTCGTCGAGCAACCAGTCGGGGAGTTCGCGGATGGCGTCGATGGCGCCCTCGAAGTGCTTGACGTGGGAGTTGACCGTCCCGACCAGCGCCTTGTTGTGCAAGACGAGTTCGTTGTGGAGGCGGCCGCCGTCGACTTCGAACTCCCAGGACTCGGGGATGCCCAGCAGGGCGCCGACGCCGTTGGGCGCGAGCGCCTCCACGGTGTCGAAAGCGTGGGGGGCATAGCCCGTCGCCTCGTAGACGAAGTCCATCGGCTCGAACGCCTCGGAAACCGCCGCGAGTTCGGTTTCGTTGGAGTTGACGTATGTGGCACCGATCTCATCGATGAGGTCGACGGTCGGGTCCGGACGCTCGCGCCGCCCCAGACAGTAGGTCCGATCGAATGACTCGGTGGCGAACGAGCGGTCGCTGTCGATGCCGTACTCGAGCATCGCGAGGGTCACGAGGCCGAGCGAGCGGTTCCCGAGGACCAGCGCCGACTCGGGGTCCCACTCGAAGGCCGACCGCGAGGCATAGGCGTGCTCGAAGGCCTTCTCGGAGATGCTCACCGGCTCGGTGAAGAAGCCGAACTCCCAGCGCTGTTCGGGGTAGGGGACGAGATACTCCGGCCGGCTGGTGAAGTATTCGGACATGTAGCCGTGCGCGCCGACGATGCCGCGCTCGACGTATTTCCCCTCGGGAGCCATGTCGGGTTCGCCCCGCTCGAAGTACCCGTTGGTGCCGTCCGCGGGCGGTCGGCGGACCGTCGGCACGACCACGTCGCCTTCCTGGAGGTCGGTCCCGTTGGGGTCCTCGACGACGGCGACAGCCTCGTGGCCGAGCACTATGTGGTCCTCGCCCTCGGGGAAACCGCCGTGTGACCCGCTGATGACCTCGTGGTCGGTCCCATCGACACCGACCCTGAGTGTTCTGAGTAGTGCCTCCCCCGCGGCCGGATCCGGCCGTGGCTTCTCTATCACCGCGGGTTCCTCCGCGCCGCGGCGAACGGCGATCGCTTTCATTGGAGAAAAAGTTACTCCATTTCGAGTTAAGCTTTCCTGTACGGGGAGCGCGTTCGTGTACTCACGTTCGCGACTGCTCAGTCGACGTCCGCGAGCGCTCAGTTGGCGTCCGCGAGCGCTCAGTTGGCGTCCGCGAGCGCTCAGTTGGCGTCCGCGAGCGCGTTACAGACGTAGACGGTGCGGAGTACGTCCCCGGCCTCGCCGGGGGCGAACACCAGATCATCGGTCGCCCTGACGTGTTCGAGGACCGCCTCGGAGGCGTGTTCCGGCGCCGCGGCGACGCCGGCGTCGTGCTCGTCGGCCCACTCCATCACCCGGAGGTCGCTCTTGCTATCACCCATCACGAGGGCGAACGGGTCTTCGACCCCGAGTACGTCCAGTGCGGCCTCGACGCCGACGACTTTGTTCAGTTCGCGACTCGCCACCTCCGCGGCGTCGCCCTCGTAGTACGCCACGTCGACTCGCTCGAGGAACGCCCGCACGTCCTCCGGCAGGTCGACCGATCCGGGGAGCGCATCGTGCCCGTCCAGTACCGCGCGTATCTCGGGGTCCTGGGCCGCGTAGTAGGCGCGCGCCCACTCGCCGGCGGTTTCCGCGGCCGTCCCGTCGGCGGTCTCCGCGGCCGTTCCGGCGTCCTCTCCCTCGCCCTCACCCTCGTACACCGACTCGATCACGACTTCGCCGAGCAAGTCAAGCAGGTAGACGAGGGCGTCGTCGATGATCTCCGTCGCGGCGTCGCTTCCGGTCTCGAAGTTTGGCTTGAGCGTGACGTTGAATTCGTTGCCCTGGAGGTGACAGCCCCGGCGGACACGGTCGGGTGCCGCCGAGAGGACGCGCCGGCGCAGGTGTTCGAACACCGTCCGCACGTCATCGCCCAGCTCATCGTAGAGCAGGCGCTTGGTGTCCGGGCCGTGGCCGGGCGTGAACACGCCCGTTCCGGCCTCGTAGACGACACTCAGTTCACCGGAGTGGACCAGCGCGTTGCCGAGCCCCTGGCTGAGAAAGCCCTTGACGTTCTCGAGGGTCTGGCCCGTGCAGACGACGATGGGGACGCCGCACTCGTGGAACTCGGTCAGCAGGTTCAGCGTCTCGCGTGGGATCTCGTTGTCGGTCTTTCCGGCCGAGCGCAGCGTCTCGTCGACGTCGAGGACGAGCACGTTGACCGGGCGGCCGTACTTCGTCGCCAGGTCGAGGCCGGTAAACGCCTGGTCGCGGGTGGCCCGCGCGGCGATATCGGCGTAGGTGTCACCCGTCCCCGGGAACCCCTCGCGGACGGCGATTCGGTGGCGCTCGAGTTCGTCGCTGGCGTCCTCCCAGTACGACAGCGCGACGCGCTCGTCGACGGGCGGGAAGAGGTCGACGAACTCTTGGTAGGCCCGCATCCGGTCGGCGTCGAACTCCTCGTAGAGGCGGTACAGGTGGTCGTAGCGCTCCATTGCCCGAGACTACGCTCGGCCCGGACGTGTACCTTGGGATGGTTCCGCCGCGTCCACGTCGGACGAACCCATGCACGCGGCCGAAAACGCGGTCTCGGAACCGTGCACGTGGCCGAGACAGTCCCGAAGCGGGACGAGACAGTCCCGCAGTGGGACGAGACAGTCCCGCAACGGGTAACACCCCGGCGTTCGAAGGCCGTGGTGAGAACGCATGAAGAACATCGACGACCTCATCGAAAGCGCGGCGGAGTTGGCCGAGGGCGGCCTCTCGAAGGGCGAAATCGCGGACGAGCTGAACGTTTCCAAGGAAACCGCCTCCTGGCTGGTCTCCCGCAGCGGCGCGACCGCAACCGGTTCCCGCTCCGACGCCGGCACCAGCCCCCACGACATCCACGTCGACTGGAGCGCTATCGGCCGCGACAGCGCCCGCCTCACCTACGTCGGCAAGGCCGTCGCGCACCTCCTCTCGAAACAGGGCGAGGACGTCGACCTGACCATCGGCGTCGAGAAGGCCGGCGCTCCCATCGCCACGACGGTCGCGCGCGAACTCGACACGGATCTCGGCACCTACGCGCCGAGCAAACACCAGTGGGACGACAGCGGCGGCGAGGAGCTCTCGGGTTCGTTCTCCCGGAACTTCGCACAGATCCGCGACCGCGACTGCTACGTCGTCGACGACACCATCACCAGCGGGACGACGATGACCGAGACTATCGAAGCCGTCCGCGACCACGGCGGCAACCCGCTTGCCTGTGCCGTCCTCACCGACAAGCGCGGCGTCGAAGAGATCGAGGGCGTCCCCGTCTACTCGCTCGTACAGGTCCTCCGCGTCGGCCAGACTGAGTGACCGGTTCCGCCCCCGTCCGCTCCCTCGTCCGGAGCCAGCGCGCTTTTGCCACTGCCCCGCGCAGGCGCTGCCATGGACCCGTCAGTGCTCGTCGCCGGCGAGACGCTCGTCGATTTCCTGCCCGACAGCCCCGGGCCCCTCGCGACGGTCGAGTCCTTCGACCGCCGCGCCGGCGGAGCGCCGGCGAACGTCGCTGTCCGGCTCGCCCAGCTGGACCGCCCGCCCTGGTTCTGGACGCGCGTGGGCGCCGACCCGTTCGGGGAGTTCCTCGCAGCGACGCTCGCCGACCACGGCGTTCCCAACCGATTCGTCGAGCGTGACTCCGACGCGAAGACCACGCTCGCGTTCGTCAGCCAGAACGCGGAAGCCGACGCCGACTACACCTTCTATCGCAACGGCACCGCCGACACGCGCCTCCAGTCGGGGACCGTGCCGGACGGGACGCTCGCGGCGGTCGACCTCGTCTCGGTCGGCGGCGTGGCGCTCGCGAGCGACCCCGCCCGGAGCGCCGTCCGCAACCTCTGTGAGCGCGCGGCCGCCCGTGACTGCACGGTCTGTTTCGACCCCAACGCCCGTCCCGAACTCTGGCGCGACACCGACTTCGCGGCGGAAGTCGACGGCCTGCTCCCGTCGTGTGACGTGGTGTTCGCGACGCCCGGGGACCTGCGATCGGCCGGGTTTTCGGGGGACGACCCGGAGACCCTGGCCGAACGCGTCCGCGAGCGCGGCCCACACACCGTCTTCCTGACGCTCGGCGAAGCGGGATCGGTCGCGTTCGCGGGCGAGGACGCCCCATGGGGGCCGGCGACGGCCGAGCACGGTGGATTCGAGGTGTCAGTCGTGGACACGACCGGCGCGGGCGACGCGTTCACGGCGGGCGTGCTGGCCTCGTTCGCCCGCGGTGAGACGGATCTGGGCGCGGTACTGGCCTTTGGCAACGCCGTCGCGGCGGCGTCGACGACCAGCGCCGGTGCGATGGGGCCGCTCTCGGGCGTCGACGCGCTCCTGAATGGGGACAGCGAACGAGAACAGTAGCGAGCGAACAGAGAAGAGCGAAATCAGTAGGAACGAGAACAGCGGCGGAGCGAGGGACCGCCGACCGTCGCGCTGAGTGCGCGGAAGGCGTCAGCGCTCCAGTTCTTCCCAGACGTCCGAAGTGATCCGGGCGTCCGGTTGCTCCGGCGAGACGAACGTGACCGCGTCGCCGTGATACTGGACCTCGAGTTCCGGGCGGTCCACGTCGGGGCCGTCGAGGTCCGCTCCGTCGACTGTCCCGTCGACAGCGCGGTCCGCGTTCGAAACCACCGGCCGTGACGGCTCCGTTCCCTCGTCCGAGACGATGGCGTCGTCGATGACGTCCCGGGAGACGATGGTGTCGGCGTCGTCGGCGAGTGGGTCGTCAGTCAGCGAGTCGTTAGTCGGCGGGTCGTCGGCCGACGCGTCCGGGGTCGGCGACTCACCGCCCGGGACCGCGGCGTCGTCGGAGACCAGGGTGTACTGGGCCGGCGTCGTCTCCCCGGTGGCCTCGCCGTCGTTGACGGACCACGACGGGGCGTCGAGGAGCGTCACGACCGCGTTCCGGGCCGCACGACCGACGGCGCGGCACGCGCCCGTGACGCGGCCGACGGCCCGTTTCAATCGGGACTGCGCCACCGGACCATCCTCGTCGTCTACCGGAGACGGGTCCGGTTCGGCGGCCTCGCCGGGAGTGGTGAGGCTCATACACCCCCTTGGGGCGCTGTGCTAAAAAACGGTTGTGCTAGTTGTTCCCACGGGATCGGCCGGGGTCGGCGAACGGGGGCGTCGACGAGTAGGAGCGTCGACGAGTGGGGGCGTCGGCGAGCGGGGGCGCCGCCGGTGGCGAGTCCCTCTCAGAGTTCGATCCGCTCGACGATGTTGTTCTCATCCTCGCTGGTGTTGAGCGCGACGATGCGGACGTGCGGTTCCAGCCCCGAACCGCGCAGTTTCGCCTTGAGCAACTCGTCGACCTGGTAGACGCCGGCGGCGTTGCGCATCGAAATTTCGACGAGGACGCGTGCCTCGTCACCCGGCTTGAGCGAGACGCGCTCGATGGCCTGGCTCGAAACGGTGTTGATCCCGCGCCCGCCGTGTTCGTAGGGGATGCGCGAGCGGCCCTGCTCCATGTCGAGCGCGTCGGCCACGCGGACGACGCCCGCTTCGAGCGTGAGCGGGTGCTCCTCGGTGGTGTGACAGAGAATGGCGTGGAGCGTCTCGGCCTTGACCCGAACGGCGTCCTCGGTGTCGTAGAATTCGGGCAGGATGCGGTCGAGCAGGTCGGCGGCCAGCGGGATCGAGTAGTAGGTGTGGTCGTCACGGTGGACGACGTGGCCGATGTCGTGAAGCGTGGCCGCGAGCGCGACGATCACCGACTCGTCGGCTTCCTCGAGACCCTGGTCGGTGGCCCCGTCGAATTCGACGCCCGCCCCCTTCAGGAGTTCGTAGAGACACAGCGCCCGGTTGCGAACGATGCGGACGTGTTTCGACCCGTGGTCGTTGTACCGCATCCGGTCGACGGGGTTGACGTTCTGTGCCTCGAGGTACGTCGTCACCTCGGGGTCGTCGTCGAGGAAGGCGAGCACCTCGTTGAGTCGCTCGTCCGGGAACACGTGGTCCTCCGTGGGGTCGTACGCACGGCCGTCAGTCATGCCTCTATCGAGCGGTTCCGGCGGCAAAAACCCCGTGCCTTCGTCAAATACGTGGCTCCGCCGCAACTTCAGGCTAGATCCGCGACAGCTGCGAGTACGTCGTCGTAGTCGGGTTCGATCCCCGGGTCGTCCGAGACCCACGCGTACCGGACGACGCCGTCGGCGTCGACGACGAAGACGGACCGCTTGGCCACGCCGTCGACGCCGGACGACGCAAAGTCCGTCCGCACGTCGTAGGCGTCGATCAGCTTCCGGTTCGTATCGCTGATCAGGGGAAAGGAGAGGCCGAGCTCGTCGCGGAAGGCAGCGAGAGCGAACGGCAGGTCGACGCTGACGCCGTATATCGACGCGTCGTGGGCGGCAAAGTCAGAGCGTCGGTTCTCGAACGTTTCCAGTTCGTGCGAGCAGGTGCCAGTGAACGCCGCGGGGAAAAAGGCGAGGACGACCGGCCCGCCGCCGAGGTGTTCGGAGAGGGAGAACGCGGAGATGTCGCCGTTGGCCAGCGGTGCGGTGAAATCGGGTGCGGCGTCGCCGACAGAAACCATACGGCGGGCTTGGCGCGGGCACGGAAGGGTCTTCGGACCGCGGCGTCGGTCTCGGGCGCCGAAAGATTGATATCCGGACGTTCTCCGGGACTGGCAGACAGCAAAAAGGTTATAATTAGCACCGAGTAACCACCGGATAGCGATGTACGAAGTAGCAATCCCCCTCTTCCCGGGGGGCATCCCGGGTGGGCCAGAACTCGTCGTGATCTTGCTGATAGCCGTGCTGTTGTTCGGCGCGAACAAGATCCCGAAACTCGCGCGCTCGACAGGGCAGGCGATGGGCGAGTTCCAGAAGGGCCGCCAGCAGGTCGAAGAGGAACTCGAAGAGATGCAAGACGGCGCCTCACTCGACGAGGAGGAAGACGAAGACGTCGAGAGCGAGTTCGTCGAGACTGCAAACACCACGGACTCGTCGAGCGAGAGCAAGTAATCGTCGCGGGACGGTCCACACCTTCCGGTCTTCTTTCGCTGTTCGGAGTGCCAATGGTAACCGTTTTTTCCCGCCAGCGCGCGACCATCGGATAGGGCGTGTGGCCTAGGGGACAGGGCGAGAGGTTCCTAACCTCTCGATCGCGGGTTCGAATCCCGCCACGCCCGTGCAAGGAACCGGTGAGCGTAGCGAACCGGTGACTGAACCGGCATGGCAGGATTCGAACCCTACGAGTCGCAGCCCGCGCAGCGAAGCGAGCAGGAACGTCTCAGTCCGGTTCGAATCCCGCCACGCCCGTGCAACCGAAATTTGACGGGTAGAAGCGGTTTGGGCCGTGATTTTCCCCGGTACGGAGGTAATAATTTCGTTCAGGTGCTGAACGCGGGCTGTGGTTTCTTGTGATTCGCGCGCTTCGATTGCCGAACGACAGACCCGTAATCAATCGGTCGTTGATTGTTCTGCTGTGCGCCCCATGCGAAGCTATGCGGGGTCGGTTGTCACTCCCATTCGAGAGTTTTCGATGTGAGCGCACGGTTCCTGTACCGTTCTGTGGTATCTACCGATCTGTTCAGTACAGTTGAACAGACTGCCGGCTTATCTTTCCTGAAGGCCCTCGAAAAAGAGCGAGAGTATCCAGTAGCCTATCCCCAGTGTAACGATTACACCGATAATACCGATCAGGTAATCCCCAAGCAAAAGTCTCCTTGCCATCTCAATAGCAAATAAACCAATTATTCCGAGAAGCAGTCCCAAGAGCCCACGATGCAGTGATGACGCTAATTGTTCAGTCTCGGATCCTTGGGAAGGCATGACGGTATAATAATAACTCACACGACATTTTGAGTGTTTCGGTGCTTGGTCAAAGCTTCAATGAGCAATACGCAGATACACTGATCAGATTTCGGCGTGCGAACATTTTTATGTGATACAGATGTATCACAACCTATGAGCACCGACACTGAACCCGGCGACGACCGAATGGAAAAGATCAACGTCAGAGTCCCTGAATCGCTGCTGACGCGGATCGACGAAGAGTGGGAGCGTCGCGGCTACTCCAGCAAATCTGAAGCTATCAGGGACGCGCTCCGGGACTGGGTGAGCCCGCCGGCGACCCTCTCCGAGGACACGCTCGAAGATTTGGAAGAGAGCCGTGAACAGGCAGAGCAAGGCGAGACGGTGACCGCCGAAGAGGCACGCGAGCGGCTGGGTCTGGATGACTGACGTTGAGTACACTGAGAAGGCCATCGACCACTTGCAAGGCCTCGATTCACAAGTCGCCGACCGCGTCATGAACAAGGTAGACGAGGCGACCGACTGGACTGAACACCGTCTCGAACCGCTCTCGGGCTATCCGTACTACAAACTGCGGGCTGGGGACTATCGCGCTATTATCACGTGGGACCGTAGTGCCGACCTCCTCCGCGTCGAGGCTGTCGGTCACCGTCGAAACATCTACGACCGCCATCTCCCACCGTGACACCGAAGTCGGTCAGACATCCCATGACAAGCCGCGCGAGACTCGTCATTTCACCCGCCCGAATCCGACCGTCTCACGGCCGAAAGGACGGTCCGTTCAACAGCTGAGCGAAAGCCCGCCACGCCCGTCCACTTTTTACTTCGTCGGGTTTCCTCGCTCACTGCGTTCGCTGCGGGAACCACTCCTCGCAAAAACGTGGGGAAAAACGACCCGGACGTCTCGCTCCCTTCGGTCGCTTACGTCCGGTGAACCGCCTCGCTTCGCTCGGCGGACAGGGAGTTCGAATCACGCGAGACGAGCGAAGCGAGTCTCGCACCGGGTTCGAATTCTGCCACGCCCGTGGAACCAAAATTTGGCGGGTAGCAGTGGTATACGTCGTGATCTGCCCCAAACGGAAATTTTTGATTTCGTTCAGTCGCTGAACACAGTTTGAGGTTCCCTGTGATTCGCGCGCTTCGATAGCCGGACGACACGCCCGTGATTAATCGGTCGTTGAGCGTTACATTGTGTCCCTTCCACGGGGTCCAACACAGAGTCGTCGACTACTATACTCGGGAGTTTTGGATATAGGAACCCACTTTCCATACCGTACGTTGCTATGTACCGAATCGGTCACTGTAAAGCACCGTGTGAACGATACGGGGAAATTATGAAGCGTGTTAACAAACTGCATTATTGGCGGCCTCCCCAAATGGTTGGGGCCCCGGGGGCGTCTGAGGCCATCGCTCTCACCCATATTCAGTAGGGAACTGGTAGCTACTGCCTGTCTTTGAAATCAACGCGTGTCACAGAAGTCTCCACAAGAACGGAGTCTGCCGATTCAAATTGGTGACTGTAAAGAAACAAGGGACCGTTTCAGTCAGACACCTATCCGTTAGTAGGTAGGTCCGGTGTGGAAGATCCAGAGCAGATATCCATCAAGTTTCAAAATCCGCGATCAGCGCCGCGTGATCACTATAGGCGGTGTAGGTAGCACCGAAACGTCCGCCGAGCGAACGAAGTGAGCGAGACGGTTCACCGGACGCAAGCGAGCGAAGCGAGCGCGCCGTCCGGCGGTTTTTCCCCACGTTTTTGCAACGGGGGGTTCCCGCAGCGCTCGCAGAGCGCGAGGAAACCCCCCGCAATAAAAAGTGGGTAGGCAAAAAGACTTTGCAGACGATTCGTCCTCGCCAGTCCCGAAATCAGCTACCCTGCGAACTGATCTACGCCTAACGGGGACGAGGCCAGACAGGCCGCCGCTCAGTCGCCGACGCGGCTGGCGTCGATGCTGACGCCGGGCGGGGTCATCACGAGAAAGCCCCGGAAGTGCATCAACTCACCGTCGGCGTCGCGCACGTCGCGGGCGAATCCGGCGGCGAGTTCGTTCACGTCGCCCTCAACCGAGAGGACGAGAGTCTGTCCCGCCTCGATGGCTTCGACCCACTCCTCATCGGGGGTCGAACCGTCGAGGACGCCGAGGACGACGCGGCCACTTCCGTCGGCGTCCTCGTCGGTCGCGTCGTCCAGTTCCTCCTCGACCGTCTGGAGATCGAGGTCGAAGTCGCCCATACTCCCACCTCGCGGTCGACCGAGAAAAAGGTATCCGGGACCGACCCCCAGAAGTGTGCCTTACTGCTCGGCCAGCCACTCGCGCGCTTCCGACATGTCGTCGGTCAGCATCGCGTCGTAGGGCATGTCGGAAACGTCGTCCATGAACTCCTCCATGTCCATCTGCGCGATGACGCTGTCGGGGTGGACCGTCACCGCGTGCTCGACACCGGCGTCGATGATACGCGGCATCCACTCCTCCTGAAGCCACTGGGTATCCTCGTCGTCGTGGGCGCGGATACCGCTCGTGTCGACGAGTAACTTCGACGCGTTGCGCTCCTTGATAGCGTCCAGGAGCTTCTCACACCCCTCGCGGTATTCCTCGCCGGAGGTGAACTCGTCCCAGCGGTGAGTGACCGCGTTCAGTTCGCTATCCCAGGCGATCGTGTACTTCTGCGTGTCCGCGTAGATATCCTGTGACATACGAACACTGATCTGGCGGATTCCATGATGAAACTCCGCCTCCAATATTCAGCAGTGAAACCCCTAGTGTTCATTTTTGATGTTTTATAGCTGAATTCAACCGCTGTACCGGGCACTGTGGAGAAGACTGCTCACCGTCCAACAGTTTCGCAGATCCACTCTCGCGTCGTGGGCGAACGCTTCCCCCCTCGCGCCGCGGGCGAACGCTTCTCCTGCGTTCCGGGGAGCACAGTCACACCGTCCGGTAGTCTCCGAGTCGTGTCCCGTCCAGCAGGTAGGCGTCGCCGTCGGCCAGTCCCTCGGGGAGAAACGGTGAGAGAAAGTCGGCGTCGACGTTGACCCAGGTGCCGCCGGACAGGTCGTTGAACGCGGGGAAGACGACCAGGTCACTGTCGATAGCGAGGTCGGCGTCGTGAAACGCCGCGAACGGGGCCGGTCGAAGGCTACCGCGGAGCCAGACGCGTTCGACACGGTGGCCACCCACGTCGTCTTCGAGGCGTGCGACCGGGTGCTCGTGGGCCGTACAGACCACCTCGGCACCGAGAACGTCCGGACTCGGCCAGGTGTGGCCGTGGGCAAACCCGACATCGCCGATGCGAACCCCGTGGGCGGGGAAAACCTCGACCACGCGATCGAGGTCGTCGAGCAGGTCTTCGATCCCGCCATCGTGATTGCCACGGACGAGCGTGACCGCGAGGTCGGCCGGTAGCGCGTCGAACAGCGCGCGGATCTCCGCGCGCTCGTTGCGGCCGGGGTCGCCGATGGCGTCGCCGAGGTCGCCCAAGAAGACGAGACGGTCCGGCCGCTCGCGGTCGATGACCGAGAGCAGAGACGCGCGACGCTCGTCCGCGTGGTCAGGGAGTTCGACACCGTCGCGACGGAGGCCCGCCTCGATGCCGGCGTGGTAGTCGGCGACGACGACGGCGCGCTCCGCGCCCAGGTCGGCGACTGCGGCCGGTTCGCCCGGGATCGGTTCGACGCCCATCAGATTGGCTTGTAGACGTCGTCCTCGGGCTCGTAACACTGCCCCTGCATCAGCGCGTCCTGGATGGCTTCGCGGACCACGTCGGCGTCGGCACCGGTCCGGGCAGTCACTGCGTCGACGATATCGTCCTCGGCGGCGCCCCCGCCACCGTCCTGCTCGGCCATCGCGTCCATCACCGCCTCGTCGAGGTCGACGTCCTCGGCCGGTTCGGACTCTCCGTCGGCCGTCTCCGCGTCCTCGGGTTCCGCCTGATCGGCCTCGGACGCCGCCGCGTCGGTGGCTTGGACTGTGCCACTCTCATCGTCCGATTCGGTCGGCGCGGACGTCGCCGACTCCGACGGCGTCTCAGTCGTCGATTCGATCCCGGTTTCCGCGGCGGATTCCGCTTCGGTTTCGGGTTCCGCGTCGGCACCGGGCTCCGGTTCAGCTTCGGGTTCCGGTTCGGCTTCGGGCTCCGGTTCGGCTTCGGGTTCCGGTTCGGGCGTCTCGATATCGGCCTCGCCCGGTTCCTCGACCTCGGTCCCGCTCTTGAACTCGGTGCCGTACTCTTCCTCGATTTCCTCGCGTTCCTCGTCGTCGAGTTCGAACTCGCCGGGGTCGAAATCGCCCAGGTCGTCGGCTTCGTCTTCGGACTCGGCGCTCGGCTGAGCGCTCGACTCGGTACTCGGCGCGGTGCCCGAGTCAGCGCCGATATCGGCGGTCGACTCCGTGTCGACCGTCGCGGTTTCGGATCCGGTGTCACCCATCGACTCCGCCTCGGCCGTCGACTCTGCCTCGGCCGTCGCCGTCTCAGTTGTCCCCGTCGTGGCGTCCCCTGCCGTCGCCGTCTGCGCCGTGGACGACTCGCTTTCCGTCGTGGACGACTCGCTTCCCGTCGTGGTCGTCGTCTCGGGCTCACTTTTGTCGGCGGACGCGCTTGATTCCGCTTCCGTCGATGCAGTCGATTCCGCTTCGGTCGAGGCGGTCGACGCGCCTCCAGTCGATGCGCTCGGTTCGGATCCGGCTTCGGGTTCCGCGGCCGCGGCGTCGCCGTCGGCGCCGACGCTCGCCGGCACGTCGAGGGCGGCGAGCGCGGTCAGGTCCGCCTCGCCGGGACTCGCGGGGTCGGCCGAGAGCGGCGTGACCTCCTCGCGCTCGCCGGCGACGACCTCCGCGGCGGAGACGGCGGTGTCACGCACTGCGTCCAGGTAGGCCGGCGTCGTGCCGTAGTGGTCGATGGCCAGGGGGACACCCGCGGCCAGCCCCTCGTCGACGCCGCGCGCTTCGAGGGCGGCTCTGAGTTCGTCGCCGCGCTCGTCCATCTCCAGGGCGCGAGCCATCGTCGCGACGCGGTCGAGCGTCTGTCGGACGGTCCCGACCGTCCAGCCGTCGCGGGTGCTCGCCTCGACTTCGTTGACGTTCTCGGGGCGGATCGAGGTGTAGGTCACGTCCGAATCGTCGGGCTGGAAGGTTCGGGCTTTCCCGGTGACGGCGATGAACGCGGGCGGGTCGGCGCGCTCGAAGAAGGCCTGTGCCTCGGGCTGGTACTGCCCGGCGTAGACGACGAACGCGCCCGTCGGGTCGACCACGCGGGCACGCAGGACGTCCTCGCTGGCGTTCTCGACTTCGGTGAGGACGCCGACGACGAACAGCCGGTTGACGCGCGCGCCGGTCGGCGTGACGACGTAGTTGGGGGCTCGCTCCTCGTCGCTCTCCGAGTACGAGAAATCGGCGTCCTCGAACTCGGCGGCGAACATACGGTAGGCGACCTCGCGGCGGCCCGCGCCGCCCTGATCGTCGCCGTTCTCGCTCGAACTCATCGTCCCACCTCCGCGAGGAGGGCGCTCGCACGCTCCGCGGGGTCGTCCTCGGTTTCGGCGAACGACCGGGCGTTGAGGTTGGCGCCGTACTCGTCGACCGAGAGCGAACCCCGCACCCGGAACTCGCGGCCAACGATGGTCTCGCGGATCGCGTCGGCCACGGCCTCCTGGTCCATCTCGTCGCGGGCGTGTTCCTTCGCGGCCTCGACGCCGCCGCCGTAAATCTCGGCGGTCAGGTCGTCGTCGAGGATGGCCGTGACGGTCCCGGTCCCGTCGTCGAGGATCGCCTTGACCCGCAGGTCGTCGACCCCTTCGACGGCGCCGTGGCTCCGGCACTGGCCGTTCTGGACGACACGACCACAGTCCGGGCACCGCTCGATGAGGCCCGACCCGTCCCGGACCGCGATGACGTTGCCGACGAGTTCGACATCGAACAGACCGCCGCGATCGATGGCGTCGCGCACCGCAAGTTGCGGCGCGTCGGCGGTCGCCTCGACCGCGCGGTCGAGCGTCGTGACCGTCGAGAACTCCGAGACGTTGACCGAGGGAACGCCGCGAAACTCGCGAACGAAGGCGTCCTCGATGCGGATCGAGGCGTCGGCTTCGATCGCGTCGTGGGGGTCCCAGTCGGTGAAGGGCAGGCGCGCCGTCTCGTCGGCGAAGATGCCGCTGAGGATGTCCGTCTCGCCGTCGCGGCCGTCGATGGTTTTCTCCTCCACTTCGAGCACGCGCACCTCGACGTTGCGGCCGCGGTCGCCCGGTTCCAGGGTCGCGAGCGTCGAGTCGCCGCCGACCTCGAAGTCGATGGTCAGCTCCTCGTCGGCGAGCGAGACGGAGGTGCTCTCCCCGAGGTTGAGTTCGGGGTGGCCCTCCCACTCGCGGACGCCGGCGTTGCCGACGGTGACGGTCTGGCCGGGTTCGAGGCCGAAGTCCTCCCACGCGGTGTAGGATATCTTGCCCGACTCGTCGGCGAGTTCGCCCTCGACGATGACGTGGTCCGACCCCTGGTAGCGGATCGAGCGGCGACCGACCGTGAGAACCGTCGCGGTGACGGTCACGTTCGAGTCGCCGGTCGCGATCTCCGCGATGGCCTTGCTCGTCGGGCCGTCGCTGCCGCTCGACCCGTCGCCGTACTTGCGCCGGAGGCTGTCCTTGGCTTCCTCGATGGGAACGCTGTACTCGACGAGGTTCTCCAGGTCCGCTTTGACCTCCGTTTTGTCAACGCCGAGGCTGGAGGCGAGGTCCTCGGCATGGTCGTCTAAGCTCATCGTCCGCCCTTCGGCTGGCACCGGTAAAAATGGTTGCAGTCGGTCGCCGAACGGCTCTGGCGGACCTGCTCGGGTCCGGCCCCACTGGCCGGAAGACGTTCTCGGCCGGTCGGGAGACGCTCTCCGCTTGCCGGAAGACGCTCTCCACCGGCCGCGAGACGCGCCACCCGCCTGTCAACCGAGTTTCGTCTACCCCCGGCGTATATAGAGGTAGCCGCCCGAAATGGGGATATGGAACCCCCTACCTTCCGGGGGAAGCCGTCGGACGATCACGTCATCTGGCGGCGGAAGGGTGGGGCCAACAAGCGGTTCGACGAGGACGCGCTTCGCGAGTGGTGTGCTAGCCGCGGTATCGACTTCGAGACGTCGAAACGGGTCGACCACGACCGGTCGTCCCGGCCCCGAGTCCAGTACCGGGTCGTGTTCACCTGGACGAGCGAGGAGGGCGAGTCGTTCGACATGGGCGACGAGGAGTGGGACATCTCGACCGGGAAGACCCCCCGGATGTTTCTCGAAATCGACGATGCCGGCGAAGCCCGCCTGAAATCGTGGTCGAGCGAGCGCGTCCTCGACATCGAGGAGTTGTGGCTCGACGGCGAGGCGCTCGTGTTCGACGCCGACGGCCTCGACGGGGCCAAGCGACTCGACACCCGAACACTCCGCGAGCGGCCCGATTAGGCGGCGACCGCTGTCGCGACCGAAAGCGGTTTTCCAGCCACTGCGCTGGTATCGGTATGCACGTCGTCGTCAACGCCGCGATGAGCGCGGACGGGAAACTCTCGACGCGCGAGCGCGACCAGGTCGAGATCAGCGGCCCCGACGACTTCGACCGGGTCGACGCGCTCCGGGCCGAGAGCGACGCCGTGATGGTCGGTGTCGGCACGGTCCTGGCCGACGACCCGTCACTGACCGTCGACAACGCGGCCCGCCGGGAGCGCCGCCGCGACCGCGGCGAGCACGAGAACCCGGCCCGCGTCGTCGCGGACTCGCAGGTTCGGACGCCGACCGACGCGCGTGTGCTCGACGACGCGGCGACGACCTACCTCCTGACGACCGAGGCCGCACCGCCGGATTTCGTCACCGAGATCGAGGAGGCCGGTGCGACCGTCATCGCCGCCGGGGACCAGCGGGTCGACCTCGCGGCGGCCCTCGCGGCGCTCGAATCCGAGGGTATCGACCGCCTGATGGTCGAGGGCGGCGGCGAACTCATCTTCTCTCTGTTCGCGGCCGACCTCGTGGACGAACTTTCGGTGTTTGTCGGACCGATAGTGATCGGCGGCCGACAGGCCCCGACGCTGGCCGACGGCGAGGGGTTCGTCGACGACTTCCCGGCGCTCTCCCTCCGCGGAGTCGACCCCCTCGACGAGGGCCTACTCGTCCGCTGGGACGTGGAATAACGAGGGTTCGTTGTCGGTGCCGTTGCTGTCGCTACCGACGAATTTGATCCCGTTGTGTCGCTACTCGGGAGTTCGATCAGCCCGAAAACGGACCGCGGGACGACCGATCAGTGGTCGTGGCCGGTGAGTTCGGCGAACGAGCGGCCGAAGCGCTTCTCGAAGAGGTCGAGGGTGAGTTCCTCGACTTCCTCGAGTTCGTCGTCGGTGTCGCCCTGACTGTGATGGACCGCGCTGTGGACGCGCTGGGCCAGGCCGAACATGGCGATGTCGCCCACGACCTGGGGCGGCGTCTCGTCGCCCTCGGCAAGCATGTCGATAAGGGATGCCGGCACTTCGAGTTCGTCTGCCTCGCCGTCGTCCGATTCGAGTCGCAGCGTCACGATGTCCGTGTCTGCCATAGCCACCCTTCGGAAAGGTCACTTAAGGCTCTGGTGGGACGGTCCGGCAGCCACACGAGCGGGAATTCCGACGGGCACACGAACGGGCACCCGCCCGCAGTTACATGAACGAACTCGATCGCAGTCACACGAACGAATCCGGCCGCACCGCGACTGCGGTCAGTCGTCGGCCGCGGCCTCGCCCTCGAGGTCGGCGGTTTCGGCCGCCCGCTCGTGGGACTCGAGGTAGTCGTCGGCGTCCATGGCGGCCTTACAGCCCATCCCGCCGGCGGTGATCGCCTGCTGGTAGTGGAAGTCGACGACGTCGCCGGCCGCGAACAGCCCCTCGACGCCGGTGGCGGTCTGGTTCCCGCCGTCGCCCCCGTTCGTCTTCACGTACCCCTCGTCGTCGAGTTCGACGCCGGTGTCCTCGAGATACGCGGTGTTGGGGGTGTGGCCGATGGCGACGAAGACGGCGCCCACGTCGAAGTCGAACGTTTCGGTGTCGGGGTCGTCGAGGGTCTCGCTGGGGTGGCCCGACTCGTTTTGCGCGAGGGTCACGTGGTCGACACCCGCTTCCTGGGAGCCGTGGACCTCCAGCAGTTCCGTGTTGCGCATGATCTCGACATCGCCCTCGTCAACTTTCTTCTGGAGGCGGTCGACCCAGTAGTCCTCGGCGCGGAACTCCTCGCGGCGGTGGACCAGGTAGACCGTGTCCGCAAAGCGCGTGAGAAAGTCGGCCTCCTCGAAGGCGGCGTCGCCGCCGCCGACGACGAGCATGTCCTCGCCGCGAAAGAAGGCGCCGTCGCAGGTGGCACACGTCGAGACGCCAAAGCCCATCAGGTCGTCCTCGCCGGGAACACCGAGTGTGCGCGCGCTCGCGCCGCTGGCCGCGACGAACGCGTCCGCGGTGTAGCGGTCGCCGTTTTTCAGTTCGACCGCGAACGGGCGGTCGTCGTCGTCCACGTCGACGACGATGCCGTGGTCGATCTCGGCGCCGAACTGCTCGGCCTGCTCTTTCATCCGGGTTATCAGCTCGGTTCCGCCGATCCCATCGGGGAAGCCCGGGTAGTTCTCCACGTCGGTCGTCAGCGTCAACTGGCCGCCGGGTTCGTCACCCTCGAGGACGAGCGGTTCGAGGTTCGCTCGCGCCGCGTAGATAGCGGCCGTCAGCCCCGCGATTCCCGTCCCTGTGATGACAAGCCGTCGGTGCTCGACTGACTCAGTACTCATTGTGCTACCGTAATCGCGGATTGCGTATGTAGATTGCGCTGTCTTGTCGGTGGCGTGCACACGCCCCGCAGACGCCGAACGCAGTAGTTCCGCCCGCAGATGCCGAACGCAGTAGTTCCGCCCGCAAACACCGACGCGATACGTCCGTCGAGGCGGCGCCGTGGCCGAAAGCTTAGGGCCGCGCCGGCGTACGGTCCGAGCATGCCCGCCGATCTGGGAGAGAAAACCGACCGCTACGAGGAGTTGCTCGCCGAGGCCCTCGACGCCGCCACCGTCGCACCGCCGGCGGGAACGCCGATGGCCGACGCGGCCGCCGAGTGCGAGGAGATGGCCCGATCGTACCTGAAAGACGGCCGTCATTTCCGCGAGGGGGACGACCCCGTGAACGCTCTCGCCGCATTCTCCTACGGCCACGCCTGGCTCGACGCCGGCGCGCGCATCGGCCTGTTCGATGTGCCCGAGGAGGGGCATCTCTTTACTGTCTGACTCGCTGCACAGCGTGTCGTAGAACCGTTTTTCCAGGGTTGATTTCACGATAGGTATGTCGAAAGCACCGCTCAGTGCGTTTGCGAACTGAACAACAGAACTCTAATTAGTTGCCGGTTTGGAACATATCTCATGGACGCCCTCCAAAAGAACGGGAGTACTGCCAGACTCTCCGAGTCAAGCATTGTCCTTATTGGCCTCTTGCTTGCTATTGTGGGCCTCACATTCCGAGATTCATTCGGGATCACCTCACTCCTCACTGCCCTAGGAATCGGTCTTGTAGTCGCTGGAACGGTCTATATCGCTGTCGAAGGCTCCGAATTAGTCCGGCTCTCACTGGCGTTCATCTCACTTGTTGCGCTGCCACTGCTTTCCTATGACAGCGTTGTCCGATGGATTGGCGGGATACTGATTGGAGTCGTTATTGTTGGTGCTTCATACAGTCGAATAGCGGAGTAAGCGAAAGATTTGCGCACTGTCTCTATCACGTCGAATCCTACGAGAAGAGTTCTCTGACGCGCTGTCACTGTGGACAGGCCGCGGCCACCGGTTCGGTCCGACCGCTTCGACGGCGGGGCGGCCCCGCCCGGCCGTGAATTTCATCCCTGATTTCCGGGGCTCCGGGTTTAAGTGTGCGCTCGGTCAAGAGGCTGTAACTGCAGCGAGGGCATCCAATGTCACGAGACGGAGTCGGGGACGGGCGAGCGAGCACGGGGACGTTCGGGGCCGTCCAGCAGTGGCTCTCGCGGACCGCCGCCGCGATAACGGGCTCGCGCATTCACGTCCCCAACTACGACCCCGAGAGACACGGCCGACTCGTGGCCGACGAACCGCCCGAACTCGGCCGGGAGGTCGAACGCTACTGGGTCAACGCGCCCTTTGCGTACGTCTCGCTCTCCTACGACGATGCGGAAAACGAGTACCACTACGAGGTCGTCGAGCCGAGCCTCGATGAGGACGAACTCGACCTGCTGGAGCGACTGTTCGAGGACGTCCGCGACCCGTTGCTCTACCGCGAGGACGTGAGCGACGACCCGGTCGACGCCCTCCGTGAGGAGACCCGCCGTCGCCTGGAGGAGTACGGCGTCGGAACCGATACTGAGACGTTCTACCGGCTGTTTTACTACCTCCACCGGTCGTTCCTGGGCTACGGAAAGATCGACCCCGTCATGCACGACCCACACGTCGAGGACATCTCCTGTGACGGGACGAACCTCCCGGTGTTCGTCTATCACGAGGAGTACACCGACGTGGAGACCAACGTCGTCTTCGAGGATGAACTCGACGACTTCGTCGTCCAGCTGGCCCAGCGGTCGGGCCGCCACGCGAGCGTCAGCGAACCCGTCGTCTCGACGACGCTCCCGGACGGGTCCCGCGTCGAACTCGCCCTCGGCGAGGAGGTTACGCCGCGGGGCTCGGCGTTTACCATCCGAAAGTACGCCGAGGAGCCGTTCACGCCCGTCGACCTGATGGAGTACGGCACCTACGACGACCGGATGCTCGCCTTCCTCTGGTTGGCAATCGAGAACAACAAGAGCCTGATCTTCGCCGGGGGGACCGCGGCCGGCAAGACCACCTCGATGAACGCCGTCTCGATGTTCATCCCCCCGCGCTCGAAGGTCGTCACCATCGAGGACACCCGCGAACTCTCCCTGTATCACGACAACTGGCTATCGTCGGTGACGCGAGAGCGCATGGACGACTCCGACATCACGATGTACGACCTGTTGCGCTCGTCGCTGCGCCACCGGCCCGAGTACATCATCGTCGGCGAGGTCCGCGGGGAGGAGGCCATCACGCTCTTCCAGGCGATGAACACCGGCCACACGACGTTCTCGACGATGCACGCCGACTCGGTCCAGACGGTCATCAACCGCCTCGAGAACGAACCGATCAACGTCCCGCGGCCGATGGTCCAGTCGCTGGACGTGCTTAGCGTGCAGGTGCTCACGCGCTCGGGCGGCCAGCGGGTCCGGCGGGCCAAGACAATCTCCGAGATAGAGGGCATCGACCAGCGGACGGGCGAACTCGACTACTCGAACACCTTCGCCTGGCAGGGCACCGAAGACGAGTTTACCCGGAACAACAGCGAACTTCTCGAGGATATCCGGGAGGAACAGGGCTGGAGCCAGGGGAAACTCAGGCGGGAGATGCGAAACCGGCGGCGGTTCCTGCGATATCTCGAAGACGAGGGGATCACCGACTATCGCCGGTTCACCGCGATGGTCAACAAGTACTACGCCGACCCGGACCAGGTGATGGAGATGATCGACGAGGCCGACGTACAGGTGGAGGAGGCGCAGTGATGGACGCTCTCCCGCCCCAGCGGATGGTAAATGCTCTCTCGTTCCGGCGGACGGTGAATGCTCTCTCGTCCCGGCAGAGTGCTCACTATCGGTCCGGCCACCCGTGACTGGAGACGAGGACTCATGAACCTGATCGGACTCTCACCGCTGGCGTTCGCGGCCCTGCTCGTCAGCGTGGTCTTTCTGACTCCCCACAGCCGATGGCTAAACGCGGCGATGACGCGACTCGCGCGCCGATACTTCGGCCGCTACGTCCCCGAGGACGCCCCGGACCGACGACGGCGACTCCGATCGGCGTACATCGAGGAAACCTACCGGACCTACGCGACGAAGTCGTACCTGCTCACGGCTATCGCGGCCGTCGCGGGCGTCGTCCTCGGCGTCTACCTCACCGGCGGTGCCCTCCTCGCGTTGCCGGCAGTGAAGGCGTTCGTCGAGAATCTCCCCAGCGCCATGTCCGGCCCGCTCGGTGCTATCGTGGTCGTGCCGGAGTTGACCGAGCGCCAGGTTCTGACTATCCTGACGGTCGGTGGGACTATCATCGGACTCATCATCGCCGGACTGACCTACTGGTACCGGTGGGAGAGCCCGCGGAGCCACGCCGAGGTCCGTCGTCGCGGGATAAACGAGGGGCTGCCACGCACCGTGGCGTTCATCTACGCGCTCTCGCGGGGCGGGATGGCCATGCCGAAGGTGCTCCGCACGCTCGCCGACAACCGGGACGTGTACGGCCACGGCGCCGACGAGATATCGGTCGCCGTCCGGGAGATGGATCTGTTCGGCCGGGACGTGGTCACCGCGGTTCGCCACGTCGGCCAGCGGACACCGAGCGAACAGTTCAAGACCTTCTCGGAGAACTTCGCCAGCGTCCTCCAGAGCGGGCAGAACCTCACCGAGTTCCTCCGTGCGCAGTACGACCGGTACACGGACGAGGCCGAGGACCGCCAGGAGGAGATCCTCGAACTGCTCGCGACCATCGCGGAGGCGTACGTGACGACGCTCGTCGCCGGGACGCTCTTCCTGATGACGATCCTGCTCGTCTTCGGTCTGACGACGGCCGAGACGCTCGGCTTCCTGAAACTGATGGCCTACGTGATGATCCCGCTGGCGAACGTCCTCTTTATCGTCTACCTCTCGGGCAAACTCGAACTGCTCGGAGTCGCACGCGGGAGTTCCACTGGCGCGCTCAGGGCAGCGATCGACACGAACTACTCGCTCCCCGAACCGGTCAGTCGGAGCGATGCCGGACACGCCGGGAGCGATCCGGCCGCCGGAAGCGGCGACGATACCGCTGGTCACCGCGCCGACGACACCGCTGGTCACCGCGCCGACGGCGCCGCAGGCCACCGCGCCGACGGCGGAGCGGCGACCGACCGGTCCCCGATCAGCGCGATACGGGGACAGCTATCGGCGTACGACAGGGTCGCAACCGTCAAGCGGGTCCTGGCTCGACCGGTCGATACCCTGCTTCGCCGGCCGACGAGCATCCTCTACGTGACTGTTCCGGTCGCGCTGCTCATCGTCGCGATTCGGGCGCCCAACGCCTTTGGCCCCGGCGGACTGCAGGTCCGGATCATCGACGACATCGTCATCCAGGCGGTCCTGTTCGTACTGATACCGTTCGCGGTCGTCTGGGAACTCTACAGCCGCCGGATCTCGAAACTGGAGGCGGCGCTCCCGGAACTGCTCGACAGGCTGGCGAGCCTGAACGAGGCGGGGATGTCGATGATCGAGGGGTTCGAACGGGTCCGCGAGAGCGACCTCGGGCCGCTCTCGGTCGAGGTCGACCGCATCTGGCGCGATCTGGAGTACGGCGCGAACGTCGACGACGCGCTCCGGCGCTTCGGTCTCCGCGTCCGGACGACCGCAACCACGCGGGTCGTCACGCTGCTGAGCAACGCCCTCCGGGCGAGCGGCAATCTCGGCCCGGTCCTGCGCGTGGCCGGCGAGCAGGCCGCGTCCGAACTCACGCTCCGGCGCAAGCGACGCCAGCAAATGTTCACCTACTTGGTCGTCATCTACATCTCCTTTCTCGTCTTTCTCGTCATCATCGGCGCCATCCAGGAGGTGCTGGTGCCGAGCCTGCCCAACAACGTCCCGACGCCCGAGGACACCGACCGCCTGAGCGTCGACGTGAACGCGTTCGCCCGCTTCGGCCAGGTCAACAAGGCTGCCTACACGCTCGTTTTCTTCCACACCGCGCTCGTCCAGGCGGTGCTCTCGGGGTTCATCGCCGGCCAGATCGGCGAGGGCTCGCTCAAGGACGGCGCCAAGCACGCGGCGATCATGCTCACCGTCGCCTACGTCGTCTTCCTGTTGCTCTCCACGCCGGTCGCGCAGGTCACCTTCGAGAACCAGCAGATCCGGGGCGACACCGTCACCGTCGACCAGGTGTCGGTGTCCAGTGGCGGCTTCGTCACGCTTCGCACCCGGGCCGCCGACGGGCAAGTGGTCGGCCAGAGTGCCTATCTCGAACCCGGAACCCACCGGAACGTCGAGATAACGCTCGAAGAGGGGTTCAACGAACGGATCACGCTGTACGCCGTCCCGCATCTCGATACGAACGAGAACAAGCGCTTCGACTTCGTCGAAGGCGGGTCCGCGGACGGAACCTATCCGAAAGAACGGACCCGGATCTACGACAGCGCGGACATCAGAAAACCGGGCGTGAGCGAACGGACCGCACTCGATGCGCCACAGTCGTTCTCGGTCGATGACGTGCCTCGCGCGTGGTCACTACGAGCGATTTCCGGGTCCGCCGGGTGACTGACCGACCCCGGCCGGGTAAGTGACCGAGCCGACCGGATGACTGACCGACCACGGTCGGGTGAGTGGCTGATTCCGGGTGAATGACTGACCGACTACAGCCGGGGGTCGGCAGGCTTTAGGCCGACGGGTCGCCTACCGAGGAGGCGATGGAGTTCGCCGCCCTGGCCGAGCGCGCACGAGCGATCGAGGACGAGACAGCCGACGGCGAAATCGTCGACCGCGTCGCGGATCTCTTCGCCGCCACCGGAGACGACCTTCCGGTGGTCGCCCGCTACCTCCAGGGCCGGGTGTTTCCGGCCCACGATTCGACGAAACTCGACATCGGGCCGGCGCTGTGTCACGAGGCCATCGCGAAAGCCGCGGGTCGAAACGTCACCGCCGCAGACGTCGAGGAGCGCCTCGCCGACCGCGGCGAAATCGGCGCGGTCGCCGCGAGCTACGACATGGGCGGCCAGCAGGGACTCGCGGCCTTCGGCGCCGGAGCGGCCGGGACCGATGACGCGCTCACGGTCGCGGGCGTCGACGAGGACCTGCGGGCCCTCGCGGCCGCCGGGGGTGCCGGCAGTCAGGACCGGAAGCGGGACCTGCTGTTCGGCCTCTTCAACCGCGCGAGCCCGGACGAGGCGCGCTATCTCGCCCGACTCGTCCTCGGGGAGATGCGCATCGGCGTCGGGGAGGGTACGGTCCGTGACGCCATCGCGGCCGCCTTCGACGTGCCGGTCGCGGAAGTCGAGCGCGCCCTCCAGGTGACCAACGACTGCGGCGAAGTGGCCGTCGTCGCACGCGAGGAGGGGATCGACGGACTGGACACGCTCGGCCTCGAACTCGGCCGGCCGGTCGGCGCGATGCTCGCGCAGGCCGGGACGGTGACCGAAGCCCTCGGCGACTGGGACGAGGCCGCGGTCGAGTGGAAGTTCGACGGCGCGCGGGTCCAGGTCCACTGCGGGTGCGATCCGCGGACCGATGCCGGCGGCGAGGAAGACCGGCAGACCGATGACAGCGCCACAATCCGCCTGTTCTCCCGAAACATGGAGGACGTAACCGACGCGCTTCCCGAAGTCGTCGAGTTCGTCGAGCGGGCGGTCGACGGCCCGGCCATCCTCGACGGCGAGGTGGTGGCCGTCGCGGACGACGGGTCGCCGCTCCCCTTTCAGGAGATCCTTCGGCGCTTCCGCCGGAAACACGACGTGGCGAAGGCCCGCGAGGACGTGACCGTCGAGTTCCGCGCGTTCGACTGCCTGCACGCCGACGGCGCGGACCTCCTCGACGAGCCCCTGACCGAGCGTCACCGACGGCTTCGGGAGGTTCTCGGCGGGGACGGGCGCGCAGCCGTCTCCGATCTGGTCGTCACCGGCGACCCCGACGAGATCGAAGCTGTCGAGGCGGCGTCGCTGGACGCGGGCCACGAGGGGATCATGCTCAAGAACCCCGACTCGGCGTACACGCCGGGCCGGCGGGGGAAAAACTGGCTCAAGCGCAAGCCCGATGTGGAGACACTTGACCTGGTCGTGACCGGCGCCGAGTGGGGCGAGGGACGGCGCGCGAACGTCCTCGGGACCTTCCTGCTTTCGGCCCGGACCGACGACGGCTACGCGACGCTGGGAAAGGTCGCGACCGGGATCACCGACGCCGAACTCGAGGATCTGATGGAACTGCTGGAACCGCACGTCCGGAGCGAGGACGGGACCGAGGTGGACATCTCCCCCGATGTCGTCTTCGAAGTGGGTTACGAGGAAATCCAGGCGTCACCGACCTACTCGGCCGGCTACGCCCTGCGATTCCCGCGCTTTCTCGGCGTCCGCGAGGACAAGGATCCGGCCGACGCCGATAGCCTCGAACGGGTCGAACGACTCGCCGAGCGGCAGTGACGGTATCGTCGTCACGGTGTCGTCGCGGTGTCGTGACGGCGCTGCGCCGGTGTTGCCGGGGTGTCCTGACTGCATCGTGACGCCGCCCGGTCGACGCATCGGTCGCCCACTCCCGGAGGGACGCGCTCCGAACCCAACGGCTTTGCGACGCGAGGCCGCAGGGTTGGGTATGACAGTCCGACACGACGGCCTCACGGTCGACTGGCTCGGCTACGCGACCCTCCGGATCGAGAGCGACGACACGGTCCTCTACATGGACCCCGGCCGCTACGGCACGCTCACCGGCGAGTGGGAACCGGACACGCCCGGCGTGGGCCACCCGCCAGGACAGGACTACCGCGCTGCGGACGCCGATATCGTCTGTGTCACGCACGTCCATCACTACGACGACGACGGTGTCGAGCGCGTCGCCAACGAGGACACGACGGTCGTCGCCTACGAGGGTATCGACGTAGCCGAGTCCTCGCGGGACCTGCGACCGGTCGCGGACCTCCCCTACGAGGTACTCGAGGTCGGGATGGAGGACGAACTCGTGGTCGACGACGTTCCTATCTGGACGGTGCCCGCCTACAACGACCCAGACGGCCCGAACGTGGACGACGACGGAGCGCCGTACCACCCCGAGGGGATCGGCTGTGGGTTCGTCGCCGCCGTCGACGGGACGAACGTGTTCTGGACCGGTGACTCCGACGCACTGCCCGGCCACGAGGAACTCGACGTCTCGCTGTTCGTCCCCTCGATCGCCCAGTCGTTCACGATGGACCGCCACGCCGCCGCCGACCTCGCAGAAGCGCTCGACCCGGACCTGACACTGCCGATCCACTACAACACCTTCGCGGCGCTCGAGGCAGATAGTGGCGCGTTCGCGACGGACGTGGCCCGACGCGGCGTCCCGGTCGTGCTGGACGAGCAGTAATACGACTGTCCTCCTGGCCGATTCCTGGTCGCGTTCCTGCCAGACTTAGAGAACGCCCATCTCGTCGAGACGCTCCGGGAGATAGGTGTCCGTGACGAAATCCAGGCCGTAAGAGGCCAGGCTCTGCTGTTCGGACTTCTTGTCGATGTCGAGCTGGAGTTCGATCTGTTCCTCCCAGTAGTCCGTCTGGAAGCGCGGGTCCTCCAGTTCGGACTCGAGCGCGTTGACGTCGGAGTCGCCCAGCGGGTCCGTCGGCAGGTCGTATTCGACGATGTCCTCGGGCTGGATGCCGATGAACTGCGCTTCGGGCGTGGCGAGGTACTCCGAGAGGTGCGCGCTCTTGATCGACCCGTAGGAGACCGAGCCGAAGATGCGATACGACCACGGGTCGCCGTCGGTAAACACCGTGACCGGCAGGCCGAGTTCGTCGTGCAGGCGCTTGGTGAGCCGCCGGGTCGCACGCGCCGGCTGGCCGCCGAGGTGTACCACGAGCGCGTCGTACTCGTCGTCGAAGCCGTTCTCGACGAGACGGTCGCGCATCCCACCGGTCTCGACACAGAGAACGAACTCCGCGTCGTTGTCGAGAAACTCGATGGTGTCGGGGTTGTTCGGGATCTGGTAGCCGCCCTGTCCCACGTCGTCCTGGCAGTGGATCTCCCGGTCGCCGCGGTTGGTCTGCTCGCGGAGGAGCAGCGGCCCCATCACCTTCGCCCCGGACTCCTCCGGGCGCATGTGGAAGTCCTCGCGTTTGACCTCGGAGACGATTTCGAGGTCCTCGATGAGGCTGTTCGACTCGTCCTGACTGTTGAACTGCGCGTCGTTGACGTCCCAGGACTCGCTCAGGTAGTAGAGTTCACGCAGGGTCGACGAGCGGTCCTCGTCGAGCTGGCGCGCGAGGAAGTCGATGGTGTAGGTCGCCTTCAGCATCTTCTCGGCGCCGGAGATGGTCTTGGCGGTCCGCGTGCTCTCGCGGTCGCCGTACACCCAGACGTTCTTGTCCTCGTCGTACTCGATGTTTGACTTGGTTCGGGTGGGGATACGCATCTTCGGCACGTCCCCTTCCTCGAACTGGTCGTAGAACTGCTCGGCCAGGTCGATCAGCTGTTCTCTCGCGTCCGCGTCCGTATCTGTGCTCATTGGTTTGGTGTCCGTGTTCGGTTACGCGTCGATAGTGAGTCGCTCCTCTTCCAGGCCGTCGACGGAAACGTCGAACTCCACGTCGCCGTCGACCTCGTACTCCAGGGTGGCCTCGTCGCCAGCCGAGACGGAAGTCGACCACTTGAGGAACCACTCGCCGTCCATCTCGACGACGCTCGCGTCGCCGTTTGCCAGCGCGGGCTCGCTCCCCGCCACGATGTCCGTGATCTCGACGTCCGCGCTGCGGTCGGAGTTGTTCTCGACGGTCAGCGAAACCGTGGTGCCGTCGACCTCGCGCTCGACGAGGACGTTGTTCATGATCCGCGCGAGCGTGTCGTCGATCTCGAGTTCGCCGTTGCCCGTCACCTGCGTCAGCTTCTCGGCCATCTCCGGGAGGATGGTCGCGAGCTTGTCCTGTTTCTCGCGGCGCTGTTGCATCGAGCGCCGTTTCTTCAGGAAGGATTTGAGCTCGCGGGCGGCCTCGCGGATGGCGAGTTCGATCTCCGATTCGAGTTCGGGCACGTTCGCGACGGCGTCTTTCGACTCGCTCGTGAACGGCACGTTCGTCGAGGCGACGTGGACCATGATCACTGTGGGGCCGTTCGGGATGCCCGAGCCGCCGGGCTGGTCCAGGTTGTAGTTGCGCCAGTTGATCGACTTCACCACGTCCGTCGTGGCACAGGCGCCGCGCTGGTAGACCAGCGGGACGCGGTTGGCAAACCGCATCACCTCGGATTTGCCCTCGCTTTCGACATCGCCGCCGTAGGCGATGCCCGCCTCGACGATGAACGGGTCGCCGCCGTGGACGGAGGCGTCACGCGTCGACGCCGCGTAGAAGTCGGCGTCGTACTCCTTGCGCAGGCCCTTCTCGATGAGGCCGTCGGTGATCGGCGCAAGACAGTCCGTCGGCGGCGAGATGATATCCGTCTCCCGCATCGCCTCCAGAAGTTCGCTTGCGGTGTCGCGCTCGTCGGCGACGGTTTTCACCTTCGGCGGGTCGTCGGGGACGCGCCGCGCCACATCCCACAGCGCGTCGAGGACGTTCTCGCGGGCCGTCTCGCCGAAGGTCGCGTCGTCGTACTCCTCGGTCGCGTCGGCCGACCGGCGGACGAACTCCGCGAGTTCGTCGTGCGTGAACCGGTGGCGTTCGTCGTCAGCGTCGTCGAACTTCGCGGCGAGTCTGTCGGCCACGCCGTCGATTGTCTCGTCGTCTTTCCGGGTGCTCGTCGCGTCGTCGACCAGCGTATAGAGGTCCGAGCGGAGCCGTTCCCGTCTCCCCTCGTCACCGTCGGCCCCCTCCTCGTCACCGTCGGCTCCCTCCTCGTCACCGTCGGCTCCCTCCTCGTCACCGGCGGCGTCACCCTTGCCCGTTATCGCCGCCCAGCCGGCGGCGACGGCTTTCTCCCGCACCGTCGAGCCGAAGGACTTGTCGTAGGCCTCCTCGGCGTCGCCGGCGGCGTCGTCGACGAGCGCGGCGAGTTCGTGGTGGGCGACCCGGCCGGAGCCGTCGAGGCCGTCGGCGACCCGTTCGGCGAACGCCGCAGTGGCCTCCTTGCCCTTGTTCGCGACGGCGTCTTCGAGCGCCGCCGCCACGTCCGCATTCTCGTGGGCTTCGGGCGGCGTCCAGGACATCTCGCGCCCGAAGTGGCGGTCCCGGAAGTTGTCGAGGACCTTGTCCGACGTCGTCGCGCCGACGCGGGTGAACTCCCCCTGCAGGAACCCGGACACGGAGTACGATTCCGTCGCGTCGAGCATCTTGATGAGCGTCCCGAGTTCGACCCCGTGGGGGTGGGGCCGGATCTCTTCTGTCTCCTCGGGGAGCTGGTCGGTGACCCGCTCGTATTTCATCTGGGTCTCCGGCTCCTGGAGTTCGATGCGGGCGTGGGGGTTGACGACCGCCGTGTGCTTGATGTAATCGAGGAGCTGAGTCCGGGCGCGCATGTTCCCCTCCATCTCGAGTTCGATGCGCGTGCCGTGGGGGCGCTCCCACGTCGTCGTGTCTTCGACGTCTATCTCGGGCTCGTTGGTGTCCGTGTCGATGATGAGCTCGAAGTATTCGGCCTGTTCGCCCCCCTTCGTCCGCGAGGTGATCTTCGCGGGCTTGCCACTGGTGAGCTGGGAGTAGAGGACGGCGGCCGAAATGCCGATCCCCTGCTGACCGCGGTTTTGCTCGCGCTTGTGGAACCGCGAGCCATAGAGTAGTTTCCCGAAGACCTTGGGGATCTGCTCTTTGGTGATCCCCGGCCCGTTGTCCTCGATGACGAGGCGGTAGTAGTCCCCGACTTCCTCGATTTCGACGTAGATGTCCGGCAGAATGTCGGCCTCCTCGCAGGCGTCCAGGCTGTTGTCGACGCCCTCCTTGACTGCGGTGACGAGGCCCCGGGCCCCCGAGTCGAACCCGAGCATGTGCTTGTTCTTCTCGAAGAACTCGGCGATGGAGATCGACCGCTGGCTCTCTGCCAGCTCCTCGGCGATCCCCTCTCCCTCGCCGAGTTGCGACTGATACGATGTCATCCGTGCACGCTCATACTGGCGGGCAGTTTATAAGGCGTTCGGCGGCGTAGTGAAAGTGAAGCTGCCGCCGACGGCCCACACTCTCCGATTTCGGGTGTCATCGCCTACGAATAGCCTGGGATGTCACGCGACCGTCACGGGAGCGCGCTCGCGCGCGTGCGAGGGTTTTAAGGACCGTCGTGTGCTACCCGGAGACAGATTCTATGTCAGGGGAGTCCGACGAGTACGGAGCGAAACAGATCCAGGCCCTCGAGGGGTTAGAGGCCGTCCGCAAGCGGCCGGCGATGTATATCGGCTCGACCGACGACCGGGGGTTGCATCATCTGGTCTACGAGGTCGTCGACAACTCCATCGACGAGGCCCTGGCGGGCCACTGTGACTCCATCGGAGTCACCGTCCACGACGACGGGTCCGTCTCCGTCCACGACGACGGGCGTGGGATCCCCGTCGACACGCACGAGAAACACGACAAGCCGGCCGTGGAGGTCGTGATGACGATTCTCCACGCCGGCGGGAAGTTCGACAGCAAGTCCTACCAGGTCTCCGGGGGTCTCCACGGCGTCGGCGTCTCCGTGGTCAATGCCCTCTCGGAGTACCTCGAGGTCCAGATCAAGCGCGACGGTGCCGTCTGGCGCCAGCGCTACGAGCGCGGCGCACCGACCGACCCCGTCGAACGGGTCCGCGACATGGAGCCCAGCGAGGAGACGGGCACTACCATCCGCTTCAAGGCCGACGAGGACATCTTCGAGACGACCGACTACGACTTCTCGACGCTCGAATCCCGGCTGCGCGAACTCGCCTTCCTCAACTCCGGGGTCGAGATCACGCTCACCGACGAACGCGACGGCAGCGAGTCCGCCTTCCAGTACGAGGGTGGCATCCGCGAGTTCGTCGAGTACCTCAACGAGACCAAAGAGGCACTGCACTCCGAGGTCGTCTACTTCGAGGAGGAAGAAGAGGGTATCCAGGTCGAAGTGGCCCTGCAGGGAACGAGCGAACTCCAGGGCTCGATCCACGCCTTCGCGAACAACATCAACACCCGCGAGGGCGGGACCCACCTCACCGGGTTCAAGACGGCGCTGACCCGCGTCGTCAACGACTACGCCGAGGAGAACGGACTTCTCGGCGACATCGACGGCACCCTCAAGGGCGACGACATCCGCGAGGGGCTGACAGCCGTCATCTCGGTGAAACACCCGGACCCCCAGTTCGAGGGGCAGACGAAGACGAAACTCGGCAACAGCGATGTCCGCGGCGTCGTCGAGTCGGCCGTCCACCAGCACCTCGGGACCTACTTCGAGGAAAACCCCGATACAGCCGAGGTGATCGTCCAGAAGGCCGCCGAGGCGGCCAAGGCTCGCCAGGCCGCGAAGAAGGCCAAGGAGCTGACCCGGCGCAAGTCCGCGCTGGACTCGACGGCGCTCCCGGGCAAGCTCTCGGACTGTCAGACCCGCGACCCCGAGGACGCCGAGCTGTTCATCGTCGAGGGTGACTCCGCAGGGGGGTCGGCCAAACAGGGCCGCAATCCCGAGTTCCAGGCCATCCTCCCCATCAAGGGGAAGATTCTGAACGTCGAGAAACACCGACTCGACCGCATCCTCGAAAACACCGAGATCCGGTCGATGATCACCGCCATCGGCACCGGCATCGGCGAGGAGTTCGATATCGAGGAGTGTCGCTACGAGAAGATCATCATGATGACCGACGCCGACGTCGACGGCGCTCACATCAGAACCCTGCTCCTGACCTTCTTCTACCGGCACATGCGTCCGCTGCTGGAAGCGGGCTACGTCTACGCGGCGCAACCGCCGCTGTATCGCGTCCGCCACCGCGGGAACACCTACGACGCGATGACCGAGGCCGAACGCGACCGGATAGTCGAGGAGGAGTGTGACGGGTCCCCCTCGCAGGTCCAGCGGTTCAAGGGCCTCGGCGAGATGAACCCCCAGCAGCTCTGGGACACCACGATGGACCCCGAGCACCGCCGGCTCAAGCAGATCACCATCGAGGACGCCGCGGCGGCCGACAAGATGTTCTCGGTGCTGATGGGCGACGCCGTCGAACCGCGCAAGCAGTTCATCAAGGACCACGCGCCCGAGGCGGAGTGGGTCGACATATGAGTTCGGACCTGCCCGACTCGGACGTGACTGACGCGGCCGCGGAGGTAAGTCGCGTCCGCGTCGAGAACGAGATGGAGCAGAGCTACATCGACTACGCGATGAGCGTCATCGCCGGCCGTGCGCTCCCGGACGTTCGGGACGGGCTCAAGCCCGTCCACCGGCGCATCCTCTACGCGATGCACGAGATGGGCGTCACCCCGAACACCTCCCACCGGAAGTGTTCCTCCATCGTCGGCGAGACGATGGGTGACTACCACCCACACGGCGACTCCCCCATCTACGACGCCCTCGTGCGGATGGCCCAGGACTTCTCGATGCGGTACCCGATGGTCGACGGCCAGGGGAACTTCGGGTCGATGGACGGCGACCCGCCCGCCGCGATGCGCTACACGGAGGCCCGGATGGCCCCAATCGCCGAGGAGATGCTCGACGACATCGAGAAAGACACCGTCGACTTCGAGCCCAACTACGACGACCGGCTCACCCAGCCCGAAGTGTTGCCCGCGAAGGTGCCCAACCTCCTCGTCAACGGCTCGTCGGGCATCGCCGTCGGGATGTCGACGAACATCCCGCCGCACAACCTGCGAGAGATCATCGACGCCGTCGTCCATCTCATCGACAACCCCGACTGCGATGTCGACGACCTGGTGGACACGCGCGACGAGCGCGGCAACGGGACGCCCGGTCCGGTCAAGGGGCCGGACTTCCCGACCGGCGGCACCATCGTCGGCAAGGAAGCCGTCTACTCGGCGTACGCGACCGGTCGCGGTCGCGTGACCGTCCGCGCGGACTACGAACTCCAGCGCGACGAGGGACGGATCGTCGTCACGGAGATCCCCTTCCAGGAGAACAAGGCGCGGATGGTCGAGCGCATCGCGGAGGACGTCAACGAGGGGAAAATCGAGGGCGTCTCGGACCTGCGCGACGAGTCCGACCGCAACGGCGTCCGCGTCGTCGTCGACCTCAAGCGCGGCGCCAACATCGACCTCGTCGAGAACCAGCTCACCAAACACCACCTCGAATCCACGTTCGGCGTCATCAACCTCGCCCTCGTCGACGGGCAACCGCAGGTGCTGACGCTGAAGGAGACGCTCGAACACTACCTCGACCACCGCAAGGAGGTCGTCCGCCGACGCTCCGAGTACGAACTCGCCGAGGCCGAGGACCGCGCGCACATCCTCGAGGGGCGGCTGAAGGCGCTGGAGAACGTCGACGATGTCGTCGCGGTCATCCGCAACAGCGAGGATCGCGACGAGGCCAAGGCGGCGCTCAGAGGGGAGGTCGACTCGACCGAACTCGACGGCGACCACGAGGTGAACCCGAACGTCACCTTCGACTTCTCGGGCGACCAGGCCGACCACGTCGTCCGGATGCAACTCGGGAGTCTCACCTCGATGGAGGCCGCGGAGATCGAATCGGAGTACGAGGACATCCAGGCCGAGATAGAACGGCTGACGACCATCCTCGAGGACGAATCCGAACTGCTCGCGGTCATCAAGGAGGAACTCCAGGCGATCCGCGAGGAGTACGGCGACGAGCGCAAGACGACGTTCGTCGAGAGCGACGAGATCACCAACGAGGACCTGATCCCCGAGGAGGACGTCGTCGTCGTCATCACGGAAGACGACTACATCAAGCGGATGCCCGTCGACCGGTTCGACCCGCAGGGCCGCGGCGGCAAGGGCATCATCGGCGCCGACCCCAAGGAGGGCGACCGGGTTTCGAAGGTCTTCCGGGCCAACACCCACGACTACCTGCTCTGCTTTACGAACCAGGGACAGGTTTATCGTCTGAAGACCTACGAGATCCCCGAGATGTCCCGCACGGCCCGCGGGAAATCGGCCGTCAATCTCATCGACTTCGACGACGGCGAGGAGATAACGGCCGTCGTCAACACCGACGAGTTCGAACCTGACGAGGCCATCACGATGGTCACGCGCCAGGGCTACGTCAAGCGGACCAACGCCGCGGAGTTCGAGAACATCCTCTCGACGGGGATCATCGCCGCCTCGCTGGAGGCCGAGGACGAACTCGTCGACGTCGAGGTGACCGACCGCACGAAGGACCTGGTCGTCGCCACCGAGCAGGGGATGACCATCCGCTTCGACGAGGAGGAGGTTCGCGAGATGGGCCGCAACGCCCGCGGCGTCCGCGGCATCGACTTGCAGGAGGGCGACGCCGTTGCCGGAATGGTCGCGACCGACGAGGCCGACGGCCGCTCGCTGCTGACCGTCACCGTCAACGGATACGGCAAGCGCACGCCCCTCTCGGAGTATCGCGTCCAGTCACGCTACGGCAAGGGACTCATCGACATCAAGACCGAGGAGCGAAACGGCTCTGTCAGCACGGTCAAGGCGGTCACGCCCGACGACCACCTCGTCATCATGAGCGAGGCCGGCCAGATCATGCGGATCCGCGCCGGCGACGTGAGTGAGGTCGGCCGGAACACCAAGGGCGTCGTGGTGATGCGTCTCGCTGATGACGACCACGTTGCCAGCGTCGACGTGGTGCCGGCGACTGTCGAGTCGGCTGACGAGTAGGCGGTCGACGCGTCGCGGATGGCGTCCGGCGAGGCGCGAAGCGCCGAGCCGGTTCACCGCTCGCGCTCCGCGCGAGCGGCCGTTTTTCGTCCACCGTCAGAGCAAGCTCTGACGAGCCTTGGCTCGCTTCGCTCACGGCTCCG
>Ga0207719_100046_pt1 | contig 126205 bp, 110 predicted proteins | sample A23P1SouthBayCA_2_FD_187279 | JGI IMG/M metagenome (GOLD analysis project Ga0207719, IMG submission 187279) | Aerobic enrichment media microbial communities from Eden Landing Ponds, California, USA - A23 P3 (3) (SPAdes) | ecosystem: Environmental > Aquatic > Marine > Unclassified | place...
GGAGGGATTGGTCGAGAACGATTCGCGCACCTTTCAGGACATCATGCAGGGTGTCTCGAATCGCATCGAGAAGATCACCCTCGATAAGCGCCTCTCGACGATGTTCAATCACGTCGCACCCGAGAACGGCGAAGACCAAGCGGACACACCGAATCTCGATTTCGGCGATCTCCTCGACGAGGACAAGACGATAATCTTCGACCTCGGAGGACTGCGCTCGGAAGCGACGCGGGTCGTCTCCCTGGTCGTGCTCTCGGCACTCTGGAGCGCGCTCAAGCGCCGCGCCGAGAGCGAGGATGATTCTGACTCGCCCGTCGTGAACCTCTACTTGGAGGAGGCGGCCTCGCTCGCCGTGACGGACCTCCTGAGCGAACTCCTCTCGCAGGGCCGGGGGTTCGGGCTCTCGGTCACACTGGCGATGCAGTATCCCGCCCAACTCAGAAACGCCGACGAGCGCGCCTACGATGAAGTGCTCAACGACGTGGGTACCTTCGTTGTCGGGAACGTCCCCATCGACCGGAAACTCGCCGAGCGTTTCGCGACCAGCGATATGCAACGCGACGATGTCGGCGCCCGCCTTCGCGCGCTTGGTCGGGGCGAGTGGGTCGTCAAACCCGCTGCCGAATACGGGGCGCCCGACCCACGTCCGTTTCAGGTGGAATCGGTCACGCCACCGCAGGGCCATCCCGCTGCTGATGGCGGTGGCGTTGATATTCTCGATGCCCCGACTCGGGGGTTCCAGACGGCACTCCACGATGTGCGCCAGGACACGAAAGAAACAGCTGGCCTGACCGTCCAACGGGCGCGTGCCACTGACGACAGAACCGAGGGGAGAGTGACACGGGAATCGGATTCAGAATTCGAATCCGACTCCGGATCCGAATCGAGTACATCTTCGCTTCCACGCGTCGATACGGCGCTTCCCCACACCCAGCGAATGCCCGAGCGCGTCCGCTACGACGGGGACGCCCACACGCTCGTCTGTACGGCCTGTGAGAACCGCTACGCCCCACGGATGGAGGGCATGGAGCAGGCGCTCCGCTGTTGTGCGGAGAGCGAGAATCCTCTCGAAGCTGTGGAGCGCGACGACGTCCCCATCTGTACGCTGGATTTGAAGTTGAGCGAGGAGGAACGAGCCGTCTCGGAGTATTCGACGGCACAACTCTGCTTTCTGCAGGCTGTTTTTAATGCCTCACAGCTCCGCTATCAGAACTTGGGCTACGATTTGCGTTATGATAGTATGGTCCGCTTGCGCGAGTACACGGGCGTCGATACGGATGCGGTGGGTGAACTCGTCGATGATGGGTTGGTCCGCGAGGACTGCACCCGCCCGCACAAACTCTACAGTCTCACGCCCGATGGACGAAAGGAAATCAACGAATCGTTCCGGGAGGGCATCGCCTACGGCCACGGGTCGGGTGACTTAGACGAGTCGAGTCAGCATGTCTTGGCCGTTGAGTTGGGCCGCGAGTTCCTCGAAGAAGCGTTCGTGCAGGATACGGAGTCGGATGCGGTCGAGGTGCAGCCGTATTTCGAGCCTAAGGGAATGGATGCCCGCTTGGACTGCGTCGCTCTCGACGCGGACGGGGACGTTGTCGTCGCATTAGAGGCCGAACGCGTCAATAATGACGTTGGGGAGGCCGTCCCGAGTGACTTCGATAAGATGGCCGCCTGCGAGCCCGAGGAGGCGATTTGGGTTGTGATGAGTCGTAAGGGTGGACACAGGGTGTTACAGGCGCTCAACGACCCGATTGATGGCGAGCCGCGGGTGGAAAAGACCTACAGCGACTCAACGAACCCCCGCGAGTTTACTATCGATACGTCGGGATTGAATCGGATGTACACCCTGAATTACCTTGCAAACACACTATTGGCCGATGAGAACTCACAGCAGTGAATGTGGCGATACAGGCGTTGTAAGCGGCTTAGAGGGAGTCAGGCGACGACTCCGGTGTTTCACGGTCGGGGAAGACATCCGCAAAAAAGTGTCTTGGGTTGAGACAGTGGGGGTCTTGGGGAGCGGTACCGTCGAATTGGGGTGGGCAGAGTAAAGCGGGGAATCGTTCGGATTTGGGCTTCAAAGGGCATCAGGAGCCGATACGCGAGTTTGGGATGGGCGTTTACTGATGGGTTTTCCTGTCTGTTTTCGTACCTTAGTTTGACATCGAAGTTTCCTATTCGTTTTCCGTCCTGCGTTTTTACCCAATTAGGAGAATAGTTATTTCTCAGTACTTTCTTTTCTTTCGCGCGCTTTGCTCGATACTATTCCGGCCTCTTGGCGTCTCTCTCGTCTCTCTGTCTCTCTCCCCATGTGTTGCTCCCCTTCCAACGCCCTCTCCGAGGGAACAGCGAGGAACTGCCCTCTACACAGTGGTTCTTTGCGGACGGTGTTTCCAACTGTGAACTGATTCTCCGTCCTCGATAGAGTCTCTCATCACCATATATCCCTTCAAATCCTGTCTGTGCAGGTGTGGTTTTCTCACCCGGAGTGCGCACTCATACTCGAAGCACCCCTGAAGGGGTGGGTTTCCGCGCTGCATCCGCTATGAACTACGTGGGAGTTGGCCTTCGAGCGCGCCGGCGGGAACGTCTCGGTTCGGGACATCGACGGCGATACCACGCCGAGCGTCGTCGCGACCTTCGACATGACGGGCGTCGACCTGTCGCTCGCCCGGTTCCAACTCCGAACCGCCCGAAACGCCCGGAGTTAGGGATGGCCTTCTTGTTCTTCGGCCTCCTGGGAAGTGTATGAGCGAACAGGGGCTCAACGCCGAGGACGCCCACCGAATCGCGTCGTGGGTCGACTCGGCGGCGGCCGTCGCTGCCGTCCTCGACACTAGCGGACAGGTAGTGTGGGCCAACGCGGCGGCCAGGGAAGTCACCGGTCGGGACGCGGCGGAACCCGACGGGGTCCACGTCACGGCCTTCTTCGCCGACGGGGACCACGAGCGGGTCGCCTCCGCGGTCGCGGCCGTCGCGGAGGACGGGTTCGCCCGCCTCACCGCCGGCCTCGAAACCGTCGCCGGCGACTCCATCCCCTACGAGTTCCTCGGGGCGCGAATCGACGGGGACCACGTCCTCGCCGTGGGGTGGCCCGCGGCGGAGGACGCCGACACGCGGCGCCACCAGGCGATTCTCGACCGGATGGCCGAGGGCTTTCTCGCGCTCGAAGCGGGGGGCGAGCTCACCTACCTCAACGAGACGGCCTACGAGTTCCTCGCGGACCTTTCCGAGGGCATCACGGCGCGCGAGGACCTGTACGGCGAGTCCCTCTGGGACGCCCTGCCCGAGAGCGTCGCCGGGAAGCTCCGCCCGCGCTACGAGGAGGCGATGCGGAGCCAGGAGCCGGTCTCCTTCGAGCTCCACCGCGTCACCCCGGACCGGTTCTTCGAGGGGGATTTCTACCCCTCCGAGAGCGGGCTCTCGATATACGTCCGGGAGGTGACCGAGCGCCGGCTGGCGGCCCGCGAGCGCAAGCGTAGCGAGCGGGCGATACGGCGCATCTACCGCGTCGCCTCGAACCCCGAGTTGGCGTTCAGCGAGAAGGTCGAGCGACTCCTCGACATCGGCAGCAGCCGCTTGGACCTCCCGCTCGGGTTTCTCACGCGTATCGACAGCGGAACCCAGACCGTCGTCAGTTCGCTGGGCGGGCATCCGGACCTGGAGCAGGGGGACGCCTGTCCCCTGGAGGAGGCGTACTGCCGGCGGACCATCGACGAGGAGGAGCCACTGGTGGTCGCCGACGCCCTCGGGGAGGACTGGGGCGGGGACCCGGCCTACGAGCGCTTCGGGCTGGGCGCTTACGTCGGCGTGAAGGTAATCGTGAAGGGCGATCTGTACGGCACGCTCTGTTTCGCCGACGAGGAACCCCGCCCCGGCGGGTTCAGCCTCGAGGAGCGCAACTTCGTGGAACTGCTCAGCCAGTGGGTTCGTTACGAACTCGAACACCAGCGCGACGAGGCGGTCCTCCGCCGGCAGAACGAACGCTTAGAGGAGTTCGCGAGCATCGTCTCCCACGACCTTCGCAACCCGCTCAACGTCGCGAAGGGGAACGTCGAGTTGGCGATGGAGACGGGGGAGACCGAGCGCCTCGACTCCGCGCTCGACGCGCTGGAGCGGGCCGAACAGCTGGTGGGCGACGTGTTGGCGCTCGCCAGACAGGGCCGAGTCGTGGACAACCCAGGGCCGACCGACCTCGCGACGGTCGCCAACGCCGCGTGGGACGATATCGAAGGGGGCGAATCGACGATGGAGATCGTCGAAAGCCCCACCGTGGAGGCCGACCGCGAGCGCCTCCGGGCGCTGTTGGAGAACCTCTTTCGCAACTCGGTCGAGCACAATACGGGAGACCCCGTCCACATCGAGGTCGGCCCCCTTCCCGATGGGTTCTACGTCGCGGACGACGGCGTGGGCATCTCGGCGACGAAGTCCGAACAGATATTCGAACACGGCTTCACGACGAACGAGGACGGCACCGGGATCGGCCTCTCCATCGTGCGCTCCATCGCGGAGGCCCACGGCTGGGAGGTCGACCTCGCGGACGGCCCCGGCGCGCGCTTCGAGTTCCGCGACGTCGAACTCGTGTAGCCGAAAGAAAGCTATTTGGCCCGTTCGGACGGTAACCCGGTAGATGCTCCCCGACGCGTCGACACTGGCGGCGCTCACCGCGGTCGTCGGGGTCTGGTTAGTCCTCCTCGGCGCGTCGCTGGCGCGGCGCTCGGACATCGGCGCGACCAGCCTGAGCGCGTTCGCCGTCGCGCTGGGCTCGAACGCCGTCCTCACCGCGGTCGTCGTCATCACGGTCGGCGCGTACGGCGTCACGGACGCACTCGGGTTGGCGACGCTCTCCGTGCCCGCGCCCGTCGAGTGGTTTCTGGTCGGCACGACGCCGCTTTCGGGCCTGTTGGCCGTCGCGGCCGTCTTCGGCTGGCTCCGTTTCGTCCTCACCTACACCGTCCGCCTCGAACCCGAGGAGCGCGCCGGCGTTCTCGCCGCGGCCGGCGGCGTCTTCGTCATGACGACGCTCAACGGCCTGCTGGGCGCGCTCGACACCTTCGGCTACGTCTCGCTCCCACCGGCGTGGTGGGGCCCGATGCTCCGCTTCACGACGCTTATCGAGATTATCGGGATGGGCGCCGCCATCGGCGGTGGCGCGGCACAGCTCTACCGGGCCTCCCGTCGTGGCGGGACGTTCTCCGAACGGGCGGCGCTCGCGCTCTCGTTGGCCGTCACCCTCCCCTATCTCACCCGCTATCTCTACCAGTTCGGCCTCGTCAACGACTTCGGGGCCGTCGGCGCGCTCCGCCTCGGGAGCCACGCCGTCGCCCTGTGTTGTCTGTGGGTCGCCGTCGAGCGTGAAGGGGTGTTCGAGGCGCTGCCCGCCTCGCGGAGCGTCGGCCGTGACACCGCCTTCGAGACGGCCGAAACCGCCATCGCCGTGCTCAACGACGACGACCGCATCGCCGACCTGAACCCCGCCGCCGAGTCCCTCTTCGGGGTCGACGCCGACGACGCGGTCGGCCGCCCGGCGGCGGCGGTGCTCCCCGAATCGACGCTCGATACGGACCGGACGACCTACGAGTTCCCGAACGAGGACCGAATCGTCGAGGCCGGAACGACTGTCACGACCGACAACCGGGGGAGGGAGGTCGGACGGACCGTCGTCTACACCGATATCACGGAGGAGCGCCGGCGCGGCCAGCGCATCGAAGTGCTCAACCGCGTGCTCAGGCACAACCTCCGCAACGACGCGAACGCCGCCGCGGGCCACGCCGGGATGGCCGCGCGGGGCGGGGAGGAGGGCGAACACCACGCGGCCGTCGCGCAGGCCAAACTCGAAGACCTGGTCGCCACGGGCACGAAGGCCCGGACGACGGAGTCGATGCTGTCGCGGGACCCCTTCGGCGACCCGACGCCGGTGGCCGATATCGTCGCGGACGCCGCGGCCGACACCGAGCACGACGGCGACGTGTCCATCGACGTGCCCGAGGACGTCCGGACGACCGTCACGCCGGGGCTTCTCCGGCCAGTGGTGGCCGAACTCGTGGGGAACGCCTTCGAACACGGGGCGACGGCCGTCGAAATCCGCTTCGACGAGGCGGCGAACGCGCTCGTCGTCGCTGACGACGGGCGGGGCATCCCGACGTACGAAGTCGAGGTGTTCGAGGCGGGGAACGAGACCCCGCTGAAACACGGCTCCGGTCTCGGTCTCTGGCTGGTGAAGTGGGGCGTGAGCCGCTTCGGCGGCGACGTGCGCTTCGACGTGAGCGACGGGAGCAAAGTGGGCATCGTGCTCCCCGCGGAACGGGTCGAACGGGCGGAGGACTAGAACGCGAGCGCCGCGGCCCCGTCGTTTTTCCGTCTTCCCCGCGAGCCCTCGGCATGGACCGCCGCGCCGTCACGCCCGTCGTCGGGAAACTCCTGGAGGCGGGCGTCGTCGTTCTCTTCGTCGGCGTCGTCCTCGCGGGACTCAACGCGGGCGTCGTCCCGGGGTTCCAGGCGACGGCCGCGGACGAGGTCGGCGAGCGGACGCTCACGGCGGCCGCCGACAGCGTCGAATCGGCGGCGCGGGCGGACGCCGACGGAGTCGTTCACCCCGACCCGAACCTCCCGGCGCGCATCGGCGGCGAGCCCTACGTCCTGCGCGGCGCGGGCGACGAACTCGTTCTCGCGTACGGCGATACGGGGCGCCGCGTACCGCTCGCGCTCCCGGCGAACGTCACAGTAGAAGGCGCGTGGGAGAGCGGCGAACCGGTGGCCGTGGAACTCGGGGACGGCGTCGCCGAACTGCGAAACTAAAGCGGGCCCTGTACCCTCCCGAACCGTTAGGGGAGCGCGCGGAGAGTGTGTCGTATGCGAACTGTCACGATAGCCGGGGTAGGCCTGCTGGCGCTCGCGCTGGTCGGCGCCGCCGCCGTCGGCGCCGTCGTTGGCGTCCCCGCGCTCACGGATTCGGGCTACGACGAGACGACGCTCCACACCTTCGAGACGACCGGGCCGGCCTGTCCGGCCGACGACCCCGAGGAACGCCCGAAAAGCGGCGTCTACTCGCGGGAAACGCCCGACGGCCGACAGCTCTCGGTCGTCGACAACGTCACCGCGCGGGGCGCCGCCTCCCTCGATGCCGACGTCTCCGAAATCGGCCCCGGACGCTACCAACTCTCGCTCTCGCGGGTCGGGAACGCCGAGTCGTCGGCGTGCGAGCCGGAACTCCGGTACAACGCGACGATGAACGTCTCACAGCCGTCCGATTACACCCTCGTCGTCACGCTCGATGGCGAACTCCGGGAAGTGTTGTGGGCCGAGAGCGGGACCACCTCGGGGAGCGCCGGCGCGTCCAGTAGCGTGAGCGGCGGCGGCGCCGAAGCCGGCGACGCGTCGGAGAGCGCCGGGAACGAGAGCACGACAAGCGACGCGTAGGGGGAACGGCTTGCCGGCCCACGAAGCCCTTTGAGTCCGGCGTTCGAGGGGTTCGTATGGCCGAGAACCAGGCAGACACCTTCGACATCGGCGGCGAACTCACCGTCCGGCGGTTGGGCTTCGGCGCGATGCGGCTCACCGGCGAGGACATCATCGGACGGCCCGACGACGAGGAGAACGCGCGAAAAGTGCTCCACGAGGCGGTGAACGCGGGCGTTAACCTCATCGACACTGCTGACTCCTACGGCCCCGGCACGAGCGAGCGGCTCATCGGCGAGGCGCTCGCGCCCTACGCCGACGACCTAGTGGTCGCGACCAAGGGCGGCCTCCTCCGGAACGCCGACGGCGAGTGGCCCAAGCGCGGCGACCCCGCCCACCTGAAGAACGCCGTGCTCTGCTCGCTGGACCGCTTGCGGACGGACTCGCTTGACCTCTACCAGTTCCACCGCCCGGACCCCGACGTGGACTACGAGGAGTCCATCCACGCGCTCGCCGAGGAGAAGGACGCCGGGCGCATCGACCACATCGGCGTCTCGAACGTCTCCGTCGAGCAACTGGAGACCGCCCGGGACATCGTGGAGATCGCGACCGTCCAGAACCAGTACAACATGGGCGACAGAAGCGACGAAGATGTCTTGAAAGCGTGTGAGGAATACGACGTCGGCTTCATCCCGTGGGGGCCGCTGGGCTGGGGCGACCTCGGCGAGAAACAGGAGGCGGCGGAGGCAGTCGCGGAGGAACTGGACGCCTCGACCTACCAGGTCGCGCTCGCGTGGTTGCTGGAACACTCCGACGTGATGCTCCCGATTCCGGGCACATCGAGCGTGGAACACCTCCACGAGAACGTCGCCGCGACGGGGTTGGAGTTGAGCACGGATCAGTACAACCGGCTGACGGAGTAGGGTTCCGGCGAACGGTCGCCGTCCCAGCGACCACCCCTTCCTTACGCTCCGGTCACGTCGCTGTTCATCGTCATGTCCCCCGAGGTGGCGCCGCTGCTCGGGTTGTCGATGATGACACCGTACTCGACGGTGTCGAAATCGACCGTCGCCTCGCTCGTCACCGAGCTGTTTGAATTTACGTTACGCACATCCAGGGTAATATCGACCGAGACTCGGGTCCCGGCCGCCTCGCCGTCACCGATTCCTTGCGGAAAAACCCCCGACGAGAACGAGTCCATGAGGCTCTGTTCGGTGAGATTGACGGTTCCGAGCCCGCTCGCGTCGTCGAAGGACGCGTCGCTGCCGGTGGTCACGTCGGAGACATCGCCGTTGTTACCGCCGTCCGTCTCGAACTGGCTACTGTTGACGACGTCGACTTGGCCGCCGGTCGACTGGTTGTTCCAGTCCGTGACGATGTTACTGGCGGCTATCGATTTACTGTCCGGGAGAAGTTCGTTCATGCTGGACTCTGTCAACCCCGATTCGGGGGACACCTTCACGTCGAGTTCGAAATCGCTCACGCCGTTCGAGAAGTCGCTCCACTCGAACCCGATTTCCGGGGCAATCGTCACCCCGGTCACGTCCCGCTGGTTCGAGTCGAGTTCCACCGTCGCCGTAGTGTCGATTCCGTTCGAGGCAGCGGTTGCTGACTGGGAGCCGTGGATGAGTGCCCCACCGCCGATGACGGTCGCGCCGACCGCGCTGCCGCCCAGTTTGAGTACTGTTCGCCTGTCGACCTGTCCGATACGTGTGTTTCCCATACAATGTACCGGTCGATGACACATATACGGAACCGGGCCAAATGAATAGGCTTCCCGAGTGGAAGGGCGTGTTTTCTCACCCTGGAGTGGTTCCCGTCGCTCGAAGCCGACGCCACGGGGCGGACGGCGACACCGGCTCAGTACGTCCGTAGCGTCGCGGAGCCGACGTCGATGCGGACGAGCGTGTTCTCCGCCCACTCGTCCTCGTCGGCGCCGTACTTGCGGTTTATTCTCCGGTTTGCCTCCCGAAAGGCCTCCGGGTCCTCGACGACGGCCGCGGTCCCGCGGAGCGTCACCGTCCACTCCGGGCGCCCGCGCTCGGCCTTCTCGACGGACAGCGAGACCCGTGGGTTCGCGCGGATGTTGGCGAGCTTCCGGCCCGTCGTGACGGTTTCGACGGTCCCGTTCTCGTAGCGATACCAGACCGGCGCGACGTGGGGCCGGCCGTTCCGGCACGTCGCGAGATGCGCGGTGAGCGGCTCCGAGCGCAGACGCTCGGGGACGCCGTCGGGAATCGCGGGCATACGCACACGGTGTGGCGGAGCGGAGAAAGCGTTGTGCACGCCGTGGGCGGCGCGTCCGAAAGGACGGGGACAACCTACATATGGTTCGACTCGGGAGATTAGAGGAGATGTCGCATCGCCTTCTCTGTGTCGACCCCGACGAGGACGCCCGCGCGGAGACGGTGGCGAGTCTCCGGGAGGAGCTGGCCGACCTGAACCCGACGTTCGTTTCGTGCGGGACGCTCGCGGAGGCCGAGAGCGCACTCTCCTCTGAGACCGTCGCGGTGATTACGGAGTACGAACTCCCCGATGGCACCGGGTTGGACCTCGTCCGGGAGGCCGAGGAGGTCTGTCCGGACGCCGGCTGTGTCCTCTACACGGCCACCGACCCGGACACCATCCCGACGGACGACCTGCAGGGGTCGCTCACCGAGTACGTCGGGAAGGGGTCGCTGTTCGGCGACGACCGGCTCGTGAAACTGGTTCGGACCACCATCGAACGCGGGGGGCAGACCTCCTATCCCGTGCCACAGACCGAGGACGAGCGTATCGACGCGCTCCGCTCGTACGACCTCGACAGCGACTCCTTGCGCGGCGCACTGAACAGGCTCACGGACCTCGCGGCGATGCATTTCGACGTCGAAATCGCCTCGGTGAACATCATCGACGAGCACAGCCAGGAGTTCCTGGCCTGCCACGGCCCGGCCACGGAGTGGGAGTCGACGGACCGCGAGGCCTCCATCTGTACGTTCACCATCCTGGAGGACGACGGCGTGATGACCGTCGAGGACGTCGGCGAGGACCCCCGCTTCGAATCGCGGCGCACCGACCTCGTCGAGATGGGCATCCGCTCGTATATGGGCGCCAGCCTCCTCACGCCGTCGGGGTTGCGCATCGGGTCGCTCTGCGTCTACGACGGCGAGCCGCGAACGTTTTCCTCGGCGGACGAGGAGTTCCTTCGGACGCTCGCCGCGACGGCGATGGAGTTCATCGAGCTACACGGCCGCGCCGACGGGACGGAGGTGGCGGGATGAGCGATTCGAACCCCGCGGAGTCGGCGTACCGGTTCCCCGAGGGGATTCCTATCGACCCCGTGCCACAGGGAACGGTCCTGCTGGTGGCCGGGCCGTCGCTGAGCCCCGCCGAGGACGTCGCCCGGACGCTGGTCGCCGACGGGAGCGTGCGCGAGGAGGGGGTGTTGTTCGTCTCCACCGGCGAGACGGCGAAAAAGCTCCTGGCGGCGTGTCGCCGAACCGTCCCGTCGATGGACACGGATCGGGTCGGGGTCGTCGACTGCACCGGCCAGGACATCGGCCAGTCGGACTCGGAGATACAGGTGAAGTACGTGTCGACCCAGAGCGACTTGACCGGCATCGGCATGAAGTACTCGGCGCTGTACGAGTCGCTGTACGCGGACGCCGAGGCGGGCCGCGTGCGGACGGGGCTGATAAGCCTCTCGTCGCTGTTGATGTACAACGACCTGCGACAGGTGTTCCGGTTCACGCAGACCATCGCGAGCCGCATCGACAGCGCCGAGGGGGTCGGCGTGTTCTCGATGGACCCGACCACTCACGACGAACAGACGGTGAACATGTTCCACCAGGTCGTCGACGGCCTCGTCGAGGTTCGGGAGGCGGACGGCGACGCGGACGGCGAACTACGAGTACGAGGACTCCGCGACCAGCCCGACGACTGGCAGTCCTTCGACCTCCCCTGAGCGGGATAGTTTTTTCTCACCCCTCAGCGGACGTGTGGGTATGTCCCCCATCGAAATCGACTCTCTCCGCAAGGAGTACGGCGACACCGTCGCGGTGTCGGACCTCTCCGTCGCCGTCGAGGCGGGCGAAATATTCGGGTTTCTGGGGCCGAACGGCGCCGGCAAGACGACGGTCATCCGGACGCTGATGGGCTTCCACGCGCCCACCACGGGGGAAACTCGGGTGCTGGGCGCCGACGCGACCGACGAGTCGGCGCTCGTCGGAGTCAAAGAGCGGGTAGGTTACCTGCCCGCACACCCGACGTTCGATTCGGACGTGACGGGACGGGCGTTCCTCGACCATCAGGCGAGCCTGAAGGGGGACGCGCGCCGGGAGGACCTCCTCGAACTTTTCGACCCGCCCCTCGACCGGAAGGTTCGGGAGTACTCCACCGGGAACGCCCAGATGCTCGGGCTGGTGACGGCGTTCATGCACGACCCCGACCTCGTCATTCTGGATGAACCGACCGCCGGGCTGGACCCGCTCAAACAGGAGCGCTTCAACGAGTTCCTCCGCGCCGAACGGGAGCGCGGGACGACGGTGTTCTTCTCCAGTCACGTGCTGGGGGAGGTGCGGCGGGTCTGCGACAGGGTGGGCGTCCTCCGGGACGGAAAGCTCGCGGCCGTCGAGGACGTGGACGACCTCCTCTCGCGGGGCGGCAAGCGCGTGCGGGTCCGGACCGTCGACGGCATCGCACCCGCGGACGTCGACCTGCCGGGCGCCGTCGATGTCGAGGCGCTCGCCGACGGAGTCGGCTTCACCTTCACCGGCGATTTCAACGACCTGCTGGACGCGCTCGGGCGCTTCGACGTCGTCGAGTTGGACGTCGAGGAACCACCCCTTGAGGACGTGTTCATGCACTTCTACGGGGAACCCGAACCCACAGAGGAGGTGGAGAGCGATGTTTGAGCTCGTGGGCTACGAGGCGCGCCGCCGGGCGAAGGGGAGCGCGGCGCTCGCGGTGCTCGTGGGCGCGTTCGCGGTGATGATGGTCGCCATCTTTCCCTCCATCGAGGCGAGCGGGGTGGACTTCGCGTCGTACGCCGAGAGCCTCCCGCCCGCGGTGCAGGCGGCCTTCAACATCCAGGCCATCACGACCGTCGAGGGCTTCCTCGCGGTGGAGTTCTACCAGTTCGTCTGGGTGCTCCTCCTCGGGTTGTACGTGGCGTACGCCGCCGGGTCGACGCTCGCGGGCGAAATCGAAAGCGGGCGCATCGAACTCACGCTCGCGGCGCCGATACGCCGGCGACGGGTCGTCGCGGAGAAGGCCCTCGCCCAGCTCGCCCCCGTCCTCTTCCTCTCGGCCGTCACCCCGCCCGTCCTCTATCTCGCCGTGCTCGCCATCGGCGAATCGCTCCCGGTCGAGCGCCTCGTGGCGGCCCACGCCCTCGGCGTCGCCTACCTCGCGGCCTGTGGCGGTATCGGGCTCCTGCTCTCGGCGGCGCTCTCCCGGGCGGACTTCGCCCAGCGGGGCGCCATCGGCGCCGTCTTCGGGCTGTTCGTCGTCGACTCGGTGAGTTCCGGCACTGACTTCTCGGCGCTCGGGGCGCTCTCGCCGACACGCTACTACGACCCGACGGCGATACTGGTCGAGGGGACGTACGACCTCGGGGGCGCGCTCGTGTTGAGTGCCGGCGCGCTCCTTCTTTGTGCGCTCGCGGCCGTCGTGTTCGCCCGGCGCGACGTGTGACATCCTCCCCGCGGTGAACAGCGTTGCCTCGGAGATGCCACGGGCAGACGGCGCGAAGCGCCGTCGACGGCAGGACCCTCGGGACGGCTGGCCGGTAGCGTCTTTTGCGGGCCACGAGTGGGAGGCCGTATGACGGGGCGCGCGCAGTCGAACCTCCCGGCACTGGCGGTGTCGCTCCTCCTCGTGAGCGCCGCCCTCGGTGCCGCGCTCGGGGTCGCCGGCGGCGCCTTCGCCGCGGCCGACCGGCACGCCCTCGCCGACCAGCGCGCCGAGGCGGTCGCGGACGGCCTGCTCCGCGAGTTCGGCGCGCCGGGGCGGGAGAACGCGCTGGTCGCGCCCGTCGGCGTGAACGCGTCGGCGCTCCGGGAGCGGGTGCCCGCCGCCGGGCGTTCGGCCGGCGTCTCGCTCGGGAACCGGACGCTCGTCGAGGGGAGCGGGGCCGGAATGGCTCGTCAGTTGGTATCTATCCTCACGCCGGTCCCGGGCCCGAACCGCTCGCTCGCTGACGGGAACGCCACGGTTTCAGGAAGCGTCGCGCGTCTCGAACTCGGGTCGAACGCGACGAACGCCACGGGGGGAACGAACGACACGGAGCGCGTGGAGTGGGTCCGGGTCGACGGCCGGCCCGTGCTGGCGAACCGCTCGGGGCTCACCGGGACGTATGACATCCCGCTCCCCGGCGAGGGTCCCCACCGGATTCGGGTCGAACCGACGGGGACGGCCAGCAGGGTTCGGGGCGTCGCCTACAACGAGAGCGGCGCCGTCCTCCGGGTGAGCGCCGATGCGTAGGGGCCAACTCTCCGTCTCGGTGCTGGAGGCCGGTATCGGGATGCTTCTCCTGTTGGCCGTCGCCAGCACCCTCGCGGCCGGCGTCCCCGTGCCCGACGAGCGGGAGGCCCGCCTCGACGGCTACGCCGCGGACGGGCTGACGATACTCCGCGACGGGAACCCCGCGCTCGGAAGCGCCGAACCGGCCGCGCTCGGCGAGCGCCTCGACGCCCTGGCGCCGCCCGGAACGCGCGCCCGACTCGAAACAACGGGAGGAACGGTCGGCCCGTCAGTTCCCTCGGGCGTCGCCGTCGGAAAAGCGCGAACGACGACCGCGAACGGAACGGTGACGCTCTGGCTATGGTACGGGTAGGTGAGCGCGCGCAGTTCGTCCTGCTGGCGGCCGCGCTGTTCGCCGTCGCGCTCGTGCCCGTCGTGACGGCGTACTACGGGATGGGATACACCGGCGACATGGACCACCAAGGTCCGACCGTCGGGGACGCCACCGAGCGCACCGTCGAGTCGACGCTCGGCCGGGCAGCGGGCGAACCGACCGCGAACTGGAGCGCGCGGAACCGGACTGCAGAGCGAGTGCGGGCGCGCCTCAGAACGGCCTTCAAGTCCCTCCGCGAGAGCAGGCTCGCCGGAAACGTCACCCTCCGGATGGCGCCCGAGCGCGCCGCGCGGATGGCGGCCGAGTCCTGTCCCGGGGGGCCGGCGCGGCGCTTCGGGACCTGCGTCGCTCACAGGGGCGTCGTGCTCCAGAACCGGACCGGGCGGGCGGCGATTGTGGGCGCCGCCGTGCGGGTGACGTGGGTCAGCACCGAGCGGCGCGGCGAGCTGGTGTTGGCCGTCCCCTACAGCGAGTCGAAGCCCCACTCCTCGGCCCGGCTCTCGGCCTCCTCGCGGGCGCGCTCCTGAATCTCGGCGACGGCCTCCTCGTTTTCGAGGAACGAAGCGACGGCATCGGGGTCTTCGGTGGGAACGCCGTCGGGCGCGGCCCGGCGGGTTCGCTCGGCGAGCGCCTGGTCGCCCGCGAGCACGTCCGCGGGTCGGTCCGGCTCGACCGGCGCGCCCCGCGGGTCGGGCGGGCAGTCGTAGCGGCTTGCCTCGAAGGGGCCGGGCGCCGTGAGTTCCGCCAGCGCGTCGGCGCCCACGAGTCCCGTCCCCGTGTGTTCGGCGTGGGTCGGGACGCCCGCGTCGAGCGTGAGGACGACCTTCCCGGCGTCATCGAGGAGAAGGGCGTCGCCGGGTTCGAGAACGAGGTATCCGGTGAACCCGTCGTCGAGGGCCGTTTCGAGGGCGTCGCCCGGGTCGGTGACGACCTTCGAGCGGACGAGCGCCGCCTCGGGAAGCCCGCGTTCGTTCATCAGGGTCGTTCCGGGATGACGGCGCTCCGGAAGCGCTCCGCGACGGCCTCCGGGTCGTTTGCGCGCACGTCCAGGTTCGCTGCGGCCTCGCGGAACGCCCGCGCGGCGTCGGAGTCCGGGGCGTGCGCGAGGAGGGGAACCCCGGCGCGACGGGCGCGGCGGGCGGCCTCGTCGTCGGGCACTGACGCGAGAATCGGGCCCTCGAAGTAGCGTTCGGCCTGCTCGGCGACGCGTTCGACGCCGTCCTCGTCGTGGACCCGGTTGAAGACGACGCCCGCGATGTCGGTGCCGTAGGAGCGGGCGTACTCCTGGACCTTCAGGCCGTCCGAGAGCGCCGGGACCGTCGGGTTGAGCACGAGAACCGCACGGTCCGCGAGGGCGATGGGGAGGACGGCGGACTTCGACCCGAGCGTCGCGGGCGAGTCGAGGATGAGCACGTCCGTGTCCGCGGCGAGCTCCGCGACTACATCGCGAAGACGCTCGGGGTCGGCGGCCTCGAAGGTAGCCAAGTCCGTGCCACAGGGCACGACGCGCATCCCGAAGCGCTCGTAGACGGCGTCCTCGACCGGGCGGTCGGCCTCCCGGAGGAGCAGGTCGTGGAGGGTGACGTCCGCGTCCTCCAGCCCCGTATGAAAGAGGAGGTTCGCCATCCCGGTGTCCGCGTCGATGACGGTCACGTCGTACGTCTCGGCGAGCGCCATCCCGAGCGCCAGCGTGGCGGTCGTTTTGCCCGTGCCGCCCTTGCCGCTGGCGACGGCGAACGCCTCTACCATTCGACCGTTCTACTCGGCCGACGGACAAAAATCACTCGTCCAGCAGGTCGGCCACGACGGTCGGGTCGTCGAGCGCCGCGAGCGCCCGGTCGGCGGCCCGCCGTGCGTCGGCGACGTTCCCGGGGTCGGCGAGCGGGTCGGCCATGCCGCCGGCGGCGCGCTCCCGACAGCGCTCGTAGAGCGACTCGACGGCGTTCCGATAGTCGATGACGGTCTCGGCCCGCTCGATGGCCGCGTCAAGGGTGGACGCCGTGACGGGCTTCCGGATGCGCTCGTCGTAGGAGCGCAACGCGAACGCCCCGTCGCCAAGCAGGACCGCCGGGCGGTCCGGGCGGCCCAACTCGCCGGCACGGAGGCGCTCGAAGAGGTCGGCGCCGCCCGACAGGGCCACATCGAGGACGAACACCGACGCGCCCTCCGACAGCGCCGCGGCAGCCCGGCCGGCATCCCCGACGCGAACGGACTCCCCGCTGACCGAGTGGGCCGTCGCCGCCGGTCCGGCCAGCAGTATCACGGTACATGTCTCCGCGCCCCCAACTATAATACTTTGGCACCGGGTGTGAAATTATCCGGTGTTCCCCGACCCGTCCATCCGCTCCGCGAACCACTCGAACTGCGCTTCGAGGGCGCGGGCGCCGGGTTCCGTGAGCGAGAAGCGGTCGTGGATGCCCTCGACCTCCCTTCGGAGGTAGCCGTCCTTCTCTAACTCCTCAAGCGCGCCGTAGAAGCGCCGTGGCGGGATGTTCTTCCCGTAGCGCTCCTCGATCTCCTTCTTTATCTCGCGGTCCGAGGGCGATTCGAGGCCCGAGACGGCGATACAGACGTCGCGGCGCAGGCCGCTGGCGAGCCAACCGGTCATGGGGGGTAATTGGGTGACGGGAGTATATACAGTTGGGAACGGGGACAACGACTCGGACTGCCGCGACCTGCAAACGGGTCGTCTCCTCGTCTCGGGAGTTTCCACAAGTGTGCCGTGAATTACCCGTCCCCATGGGTAGCGATGGCTACGGAGAGAAAACCCGGGTGTTTCCGGTGGAGGTCGGACGGGACGTGCTGGGCAAACACTATGGACAAACGGGGTGAAGAAGTGAAAGGAGAGTAACTGAGGAGCTACTCGGATAGAATGTAACTGAGTGGGGAACCCTGTTTGCAGGGCGTGTCAACGGAAAGTTACAACCGGAATTACAACACGATATATGCCCCGCTAGACGTTCAAACGGACGGAACTCAGAGCAATGCCAGAAGACGACCGGGCAAACGACATAGATGAAGAAACACGGAAACAGCAGTTCCAACACTGGATGGCTGCCACTGGGTTGGTAGTCGATTCAGATATGAAATACGCGATGCACGACTCCCTCTACTCGAACCCCGACCAAGTCGATGCCTACGAAGAGGCGAGCGAACTTGGCGTGGATAACTTGGCGTATGCTATCTGGAAGCTGGGCTGGGACGACCAAGTAGACGGCTGGGTTTACGATACGGAACTTGGATGGCAGGAAAAGGAGACACTCAAAGCGGCCCGAAACGCCGAACAGAAGGCATCAGATAGGCCGAACAGAAACAAACAAATCACACTTAGTGATATCGGACCGGACGGAGGGGTTGACAGCGACTCAGACGAGAGTTGGGTCTACTACGTTGGACCTGACGGACGGAGCGCCTGGCAGAGCATGGAGACGGGGGCAGTAAAACGCCAGAAGGTGCGACCCGGACCCGCTCCTGACGGCGGGGGTGGCTACGACGACTCCTTGCCGGGCTGGCGAACGCCGCCGAAGAATATGAGACGGTTGGAGAAGGGCCAACTATTAGAAATCCGACTGGCCGACAGAGACCCGGAATTGGCGGTCGTGATGAGTGTCGACGCGCACGTAAGTATCAGAACGGAGTATCCGGACCACCTCTTTGCCAGTGACGAATACATATCGGTGCTAGCCGTCGAAGACGACGAGGCTACCCATCCGGTGGAAGTTCCGGAGTGGGCCGAAGCTTACCGCGACGCCTGACCTCTAAGAAATTCCCCCGGATGGATTCATCCTTGACCACGGTTGGGAATCAAGGATTACTCAACGAGGCTAGTGGGCCCTTGAGAACGATCCGAGGGGTGCCACCTGCCGGTTCAGACAGTTGCCGCCGCTCCGACAAACCTCGGAGTACGGCACCGAGGGTCTTGTTCCCCCTCCGGTCGGGCCGGTGCTCGCACGAGTTGATGCACCGCTCTCGGCAGTTCGGACATTGGTACTCAACGAGGTCCAAGCCCAGAACGGACTCGCCCGGGTCGGGCGTCACGTGGGGGCGCAGTACGCGCCGAATCACATCGGCGGCGTCCGACTGCTGGACGGTCACAGCGCATCACCCCGGTGCGCAATTTCAACTACGGGATTCGTACGACGGCGCTGACCCCCGACGGGAGCCCCGTTCAACCACGATTTGAAACGGGGAAACGTGAAAACGGAAACGTACGTTTCAGCGTCGCTATCGTAACAGAACCGGTGTATCCACTTCGACCCTGATTCGACGGGAGAAGTAGTCCGCCCTCCCCGATTTGAACGGGGGACAAGTCGATCTACAGTCGACTGCTCTACCAGTCTGAGCTAAGGGCGGGCGCAAGAGAAACTGAGTCCCGTCTCGGGCTTAAGGGTTATTATTCACGGAGCGCGCCGACAGTGTGTGACACAAGCGAAAACGCGTTCAACTCCCGAATTCGACCGCCCACCGGCGGACGCGAGCGCGTTCGGCCCGTCTGAGCGCGCCGGCACGAGCTCGAACTCGCTGGCCGTGTCGTACACGACGGCCGCACGGAGCTTGACGTCCAGGTGAATCCGTTTATGTCACGCCACACACGCCCACGGACGTCGGATCGCCCCCAACAGCGGCGCGACGACATGCGTCGGACATTCGGAAAGGATTAAAATAGGGTCCCGACGAAGGGAGCCCGTGAGCAAAGTCACGTTCCGCGCCGACGAGGACCTTATCCGACGCGTCGAGCGTCTGGACGCCTCGAAGAGCGAGGTGATGCGCGAGGCGCTGCGCGCCTATCTCGACGGGGAAGCCCGAGAGAACGCCGTCGAGGTCTCGGATGCGGCCGGCTTGGACGTGACCATCAGCATCGAACCGCGGGAGCGGGAGGCGGCCGCCGAACCGGATCGTGTACGACAACCACAGGACGACGAACGACGGCGGAGTCAGAACGACAGCCGCTCATGCAACCAGTGTGGCGAGGATCTCTCCGCCGACCACGTCTACTGCCCGAACTGCGGCGAGAAGGCGGCGAACCGGCTGTTCTGCGACTGCGGCGACGAGATCCGCTCCGATTGGGCCTACTGCCCCTCCTGCGGCCGTCGTACGCCGTCGGCCGACGTGCTGGACGGGTAAGACACACTGTTTACATCGCCAATAGATTTTTAAGCTTGGTCGGTATGGTCTGTCATACGTAAGACGGAGCGTAAGACGCGCGGCACCGGGGCGCCGTCCGTTCCGTCCTACGGGAGCCAATACAACCATGGAGCGTGTGACACTCCGCATCCCGAAGCAGCAGATCGAACAGGTCGAGCGAATGGTCGAGCAGGGGACGTACCCGAACCGCAGCGAAGCGATTCGGTCCGCCGTCCGCGACATGCTTGACGACGAGCACGAGAACGACAACCGCACATGGGCGAGGGTGTAAGACGATGGATTCAATCGTCGACGAAGCCCTCGACCGCGAAGCGCAGGAAAGCCGGGAAGTCGACGTAGACGGCGACGAGTTCGGGGAGCCCCGAATCGTCATCGTCGGCTGTGGCGGCGCCGGCAACAACACCGTCAACCGGCTGTACAACATCGGCGTCGACGGCGCCGACACCGTGGCTATCAACACCGACAAACAACACCTCCAGATGATCGAGGCCGACACCAAAATCTTGGTCGGCAAGTCGCTGACGGAGGGCCTCGGCGCCGGCGGCGAGCCGGACGTCGGCGAGCGCGCGACCGAGATGGCCCAGGGGACCATCAAGGAAGTGCTCGGCGACGCCGACCTCGTCTTCGTCACCGCGGGTATGGGCGGCGGCACCGGAACGGGCGCGGCGCCCGTCGTCTCGCAGATAGCCAAGGACCAGGGCGCCATCGTCGTCGGGATGGTCTCGACGCCGTTCAACGTCGAGCGTGCCCGCACGGTCAAGGCCGAGGAGGGCCTGGAGAAGCTCCGCAACGAGGCGGACTCCATCATCGTCCTCGACAACAATCGCCTGCTGGACTACGTGCCCAACCTGCCCATCGGCAAGGCGTTCTCGGTGATGGACCAGATCATCGCCGAGACGGTGAAGGGCATCAGCGAGACCATCACCCAGCCCTCGCTCATCAACCTCGACTACGCCGACATGACCTCGATCATGGACAAGGGCGGCGTGGCCGTGATGTTGGTCGGCGAGACTCAGGACAAGAACAAGACCGAGGAAGTGGTGAAGGACGCGATGAACCACCCGCTTCTCGACGTGGACTACCGGGGCGCCTCCGGTGCGTTGGTCCACATCACGGGAGGTCCCGACCTCGCGCTCCGCGAGGCCGAGGGCATCGCCGAGAACATCACCGAGCGACTCGACGCGAGTGCAAACGTCATCTGGGGCTCGCGCATCCGGGACGAGTACAAAGGGAAAGTCCGCGTGATGGCCATCATGACGGGCGTCCAGTCCGCACAGGTGCTCGGTCCTGCGACCCACGAGCAGGCCCAGGAGTCAAAGCGCCGGATTCAGGAAGTCGAAGACGGTGCCAGCCGTGCGGACGGCAGCGGCGACCAAGACGTGCTGGGCAGGTCGGACGACCGCTCGGAGTCCGACACGTCAGGCACGGACGTCTTCGGCGAGGGCGTCGGCGACGGCGGCCGCGACCAGGAGAAGCGGACGAACAACGGCATCGACGTCATCAAGTAGCAAGCCCGCGGCGCGGCCATGGGCTGTGAGGAGGTGCGCAGACAAACTGTCTTACACGGCGCCATCGCGGCGCCCGCTTCTGTTTCGCTAGTCAGCGGTGCCGTCGAGACCTGCGCCCGCCTCGTGGACCGAGTGCACCAGGTAACACTTCCGACAAACCTCGCGAGTAGTGGGCGCGCCACACCGCTCGCACTCGCCGGCCGCCGTTCCGTCGTTGCCGCTGTATTTCTCGGCCGCGAGCGCCGCTAACTCCTCGTACCCCGCGAGAATCGAGTGCCGGGTGCCGGGGTGTTCCTCCTCCAACGCGATGAGGTGCTCCTGGATTTCGGCGCGGAAGGACTCCTCCGCGTGGGGGCACTCCGCCATGTGCACGGGTAGATCCGCGAGGTGTGCGTACAGCGCGACCTCCTTTTCGGGGACGTCCCGGAGTGGTTTCGCGCGCGGGAGCATCCCCTCGACCTCGTGGCGCTCGTCGAAGGGACCCAGCGAAGCGTCGTAGTGGCGACCCATCTGTCTGACGTCGCCCTCGAAGACGTTCATCAGCGCCGTTTCGGCCTCGTCGTCGAGGTTGTGGCCCGTCAGGAGCTTGTCCGCGCCGAGTTCTTCCGCGTAGCGGGTGAGCACGTCGCGGCGGAACACCCCACAGTACGCGCAGGGCGCCATGTTCTCCGGGTCCTCCTGTGCGACGTCGTCCATCTCGATGCCGAACTCCTCGGCGTAGGACACGAGCTCGTGCGTGAGGTCGAGCTCGGAGACTAGTTCCTCGCAGGCGTCGAGGCTCTCGTCTCGGTAGCCCTCGATGCCCTCGTGAATCGTCAGGGCGACCAGTTCGACGCGGGGGTCCTGCCCGAAGGTGTCCGCGAGAATATCGGTGAGGACGACGCTGTCCTTCCCGCCCGAGAGCCCGATGACCCACGTCTCGGGGTCCTCGGGTGTTGCGTCCTCGGGGAGCAGGCTGTCCTCCCGAATCCTGCTCCGGACGCGCCGGACCACCGAGCGCTTCAGGTGGCGCTCGCAGAGGTGGGTGCCGGCGTAGGCGGCGAACATCACCGCCTCCGCGTCGCATTTGGTACACTCCATTGAGTCGTTCTACCCCTGCCAAGGAATCAGGGTTTCGCCCGCGGACCGGGAGCCGAACGCACTAGCGGGGGTGAGCGCTCGTATCCCCGTTAGGGCGCCGCGTTCGCGGTCCCCGCCGTGTCCGCCCGTATCCACGCGTTCGGCCGCTCCGTGTCGTAGAGGAGGTACCCGTCTTCGAGTTCGACGCCGACGTAGCGGTCAGCGACGGGCAATTGGGGGTCGTCGGGGCGGGTGTCGGTTATATGTGTCACCTCATGTCATGGTTGGGAGCGAGACGATATACGTACACCGCTTATAAACCACATATCGCGATAGGAAATCCGAATGAGTGCTACGCGACCTGGTTTCGCAGGTCGTCGTACTCGCCCGTTTCTTCGGCGCGCTCGACGTTCTCGGCAACGATATCGGCGACACGCACCCAGTAGTCGGGCGTGTGCCCGGCGTTATGCGGCGTGATGTAGGCGTTCCCGAGGTTCCAGAGCGGGTGCTCTTCGGGCAGGGGTTCGGGGTCGGTCACGTCGAGGGCCGCGGCGTGGAGCTTGTTCCCGCGGAGCGCGCCCACTAGGGCGTCCGTCTCCACGATGGGCCCGCGTCCGACGTTCGCAAGGACGGCGTCGCCGGGCAAGGCATCGAGTTCGGCGCGTCCGACGAGCCCCCTGGTTTCCTCGGTGAGGGGCGCCGCGATGACGGCGTAGTCGGCGCCGACAAACGCCTCCTCGACCTCGTCGAAGCCGTACACCTCGTCCGTCGGGCCGCCCTTCTCGGGCGAGTAGCGCACGCCGACGGTCTCGACGCCGAACCCGTCGAGTCGTTCGACGATGGCTTGCCCGATGGCGCCGAGGCCGACGACACACACTGTAGAGCCCTGGAACTCCCCGAACGCCTGATAGTGGCGCCACTCCCGCTTTTCTTGGCGTGCGAGCCCCTCGTCCAGCCGTCTCGTAATCAGCAGGAACTGGCCGATGACCTGTTCGGCGATGTTCGGGCCGTGGACGCCCGAAGCGTTCGTGACCGCGACGCCGCGCTCGCGGAACGCGTCGAGGTCGAGGTGGCCGACGCCCGCCGACGTGCAGGCGAACAGGTTCAGGTTCGGCGCGGCGTCCAGTTGAGCCTCGGAAAGGTACCCCCCGACGACGACCTCGGCGTCGGAGAGGGCCGCGCGCGTCTCCGCGTCGGTGCGGACGAGGGTACTCTCGATGCCCCGCTCGCGGAGCGCGTCGACGCATTCGCTCGCGGGGACGCCGTGTGCGGTGCCGTCGAGGACGACGATGTCCGTCATACGGGGACCTCACCGAGCGCGGGGTTAAGCGCCGGGGAAGCGGCCGACGAAGGGGTTTTCCGCCCGAACGCGAAGGGGAGGTATGGACAGAGCGGACGCCGTGGCGCGGGTCGAGCGCCTCGTTGACGCCGTCGAGAGCGAGGAAATGCCCGTCCCGGTGCGGGAGGTGTGGGTGTACGGCGACGTCGCCCTCGGGTTGGACCCCGTCGAGCGCCTCGACGTGTACGTCACCAAGGAACTGCTGATGCGCGGGGACGACCCCGACGCCGCCGACGGGTTCGAGGCCGAATACGGCGTGAAGGGTGTCGGCAAGACCGTGCGAGCGTCGTGGGCCAACGAACACCCCGAGCACATCCGCGCGAACGAGAACGGCTACGTCGCGCCCGAGAAGTGTCTCGCGGCCCATCTCTTGGATTCCGACGAGGACGTGCATCTGGAGGTGTGTAACGCCTCCTTCGAGGACAACGTCACCCAGCGCCTGGAGGGCGCCCGCGCGCGGGACGCCTACGAGAACGTCCTCGACCCGCGGGGGGTCTGCCTGTGGGCCGAGGGGCGGCGCAGCGAGGAGGCGTTCAGAAAGCTCCGGGAGAGCGAGTTCGCCTTCCCCACCCTGTCGGCGGCGCTCGAAATGCTGGGCGCCGACGAGGAGGAAGCCGAAACGGCCGCCGCCGCCGTCGAGGCATACAGAGAAAACCAGGAGGGCGCGAGCGTCCGCGGCGACGTGGTCTAAACTCGCCCGACGGCGACGTGGAACGGGATGACCTCCGCGCGGCGGTAGTTGTTCTCCTCCATCGCCTCGACGACGTTCTCGCCCATCGCTCGCCAGTCGGCTTCGAGGGCGTCGTACGCGGACTCGCTCAGTCCGCTCGCGAGGAGTTCGCCCCGGGTGTCGCGCAGTTCGTCGCCGCGGGCCTTCCGGCGCGCGGCCTCGTAGTCCGACTCCCCGTAGGGTGGTTCGACCGTCCGGCGGTGGTAATGGATCCGGCTCTCGACGTCGGAGATCCCAGCGCGCTCGAAGAGCGTTTCGAGGTCCTTTCCCAACGTAATGTCGGTGTCGACGCCCTCGATGTACGCCTCGCGCGCGCTCGCCGCGAGCGCGGACTCGCCGCCGACGGTCGACTCGACCGCGACGGCACCGTTGTCGGGCTCCACGGCGGCGACGAGTTCCGTCGACGCCGAGGCGAACTCGCGGAGCGCGCCGACCGGGTCGGGAAGGTTGACAAGAAGAGCCTGACAGACGACCAGATCGAAGGCCGCGCGGAAGGGGAGCCGCGTCGCGTCCGCCAGCACGCGCTCGTCGGCCGTCGCGTACCCGAGGAGCGCGGGGTCGGCGTCCGCGGCGACCACCTCACCTGGGGATTCCTCGGCGAGGACGGCGGTGAGTTCGCCGGTGCCACAGCCCACGTCCAGCACGCGCTCGCGCGAGCCTAGACGGAGGGGTTCGAGGGCCGTCCGGTCGGCCCACATCCCCTCGCGCGTGTCCTCCAGATACTCGGCGCTGAACCGGCGCATCGCGTTACTCGCGCAGGTCGCGGACGATATCGATGTCGTAGGCGAAGTCCTTCTCGTCGCCGTTGGGTGTTTCGAGGACAAAGGGTACGTCGCGCCAGCCCTCGTGGTTCACCACCGCTCGCATGCCTTCGCGGCCGATTTCGCCCTCGCCGATGTGGTCGTGCTCGTCCTTGTTCGTCCCGCAGGGATGTTTGGAGTCGTTGAGGTGGATACACCGCAGCAGGTCCAACCCGACGACGTCGTCGAACTCTTGGACGGTCTCGTCGACCGCTTCGGGTGTGGAGAGGTCGTAGCCCGCGGCCCACATGTGCGCGGTGTCGAGACAGACCGCGAGGTCGTGTTCGCTGGCCTCGATAACCCGGGCGAGGTGTTCGAAGTCGCCGCCGAGCTTCGTGCCCGAGCCCGCGTCGGATTCGATGAGGACCGTGACCGACTCCGGTATTTCGAGTTCGTCCAGCGCCCCGGCCGCGTTGTCGAGGCCGCCGTCGACGCCCGCGCCGGTGTGCGCGCCGAGGTGGACGTTCACGTACTCGATGCCCAGTTTCGCCGCGGCGTCGACCTCCTTTTGCATCGCGTCGACGGACTTCTCGCGGAGGTCCTCTTTGGGGGTACAGAGGTTGACGAGGTAGGAGGAGTGGATGACCCACGGCCCGAGGTCGTCGGTGTCGTTGCGGAACGTTTCGGCCTCGTCGTCGCCGATGTTCGGGTCCTGCCACACCTGTGGGGAGTGGGTGAATATCTGGCCGCAGTTGCCGCCGAAGCCGCGCTGGCGCTCGGGCGCGTTGTCGACCCCGCCCGCGACGGAGACGTGCGCGCCGACTCGGAGAGTCATACCTGTGGGTGTCGCGGAGGCATAAAAGGGGCTTCGAAAGCTCAGGTCAGAAGCGAGCGGACCGGGCAGTCCTCGCAGTCGGGGTGGGCCGCGCGGGCCTGCGCTTCGAGGGTCGTCTCCGTCTCCAGCAGGCGGTCGTAGACGTCGTGTTCGACGAGTTCCGCGGCGGGCTTGCTCTCGTCGAGCGCACAGCGGGCGCGGGCCGCGCGGACGAACTCGCGGGCGTCGCCCGCCGTGTGTTCCGCGATGGCCATCGCGTCCTCGATGGCGGCCCGGAGTTCGGACTCGTCGATAGGTTTGGTGACGTAGCGCTCGAAGCCGTGTTCGGCGACCCCGTAGTCGGCGCTCTCCGCGGAGAGCATTACGACCGGCGTCTGGTCGCCCCGCTCCCGGAGCGCCGAAAGGGCCTCGTCGCCGCTTAGCCCGGGCATCCGACGGTCGAGAACGAGGACGTCGACCTCGGGGCCGGCGGCCTCGAGCACCGCTTCGCCGTCCGCGGCGGTCCGGACCTCGAACTCGGAGCCGAGCCAGAGCCTGAACGTCTCCCGAAGCGCGTCGTCGTCGTCCGCGAGCAAAACAGTGTCAGTCATCCCCTTCTCACACGAAAGGAATCCAGCGGGGATGAGGACGTGGCCTACAACGAAAGGCCGCGACCGGGGGGTGACGCGAGGACTCGTGGACGAAGCGCTCCAGCCCGTAGAACCCGAGGACCGCTGCGGTAGACGTGGTGCTCGAAGCGGACAGGGTTGGCCGAGGCGGACCCACAGTGCTCCGCTCTCACTCCGGTTCGGCGACCGTCAGCACCGGGACCGGCGCCGAGCGGACGGTCTTCTCGGCGACGCTGCCGAGCAGGATGCGGTCCGTGCCGCGTCGCCCCGTCGTCCCCATCCCGACGGCGTCGATGTCGTTCGACTCGATACTGTCGAGAATCATCTCGGCTGGCGTCCCGTGTTCGAGATGGCGGACGGTGTCTACCCCGCGCGCCTCGGCCTCCGAGACGACGGTATCGAGTGCGTCGACCGCGGCTTGTTCGCTCTCCGCCCCGGAGTCCGACCCGACATCCAGCCCGAGCGCGCTGTCGTCCACGACGGACAGGGCGTGAACGGTCGCGTCGAGCGCCGCCGCAAACTCGATGAGGTGGTCGGCAGCGTGCGTCGCGGCGGTGCTCCCGTCGGTCGGGACGAGGATGTTCTCGTAGGGGAACGCCAGTTTCTCGTCGGGCTGCATCCGGACCGTGAGGACGGGCACCGAGGAGAGACGAACGACCTTCTCGGAGACGCTCCCGACGAGATACCGCGTGGCCCCTTCGCGGCCGTGGGTCGGCATCACGACCAGGTCGTGGTCGTATCGCTCGGCGTACTCGGCGATTGTCGGGGCCGGATTCCCTTGCACGACGTCGGTGTCGTAGGAAACCCCGAGCGTGTCCAGTGTTTTCGCCGCCTCCTCGACGGCGTCCTCGCCCTCCCTGACGAGCGCGTCGACGGTGTGGCCCTCGACGACGGTGACGCTGTCGCGCGTCGTGTCGGCGACGTAGAGCACCTGAACGGTCGCGTCCGTCCAGTGAGCGAGTTCGCTGGCGTGATGGAGCACCTCTGCTGCCCCCTCACTCCCGTCGTACGGGATGAGAACGCTCTCGTACATTGTCGATGCGAAACGGTTCCGCCGCCGACCTCCTAATGGTTTTCACCGATTTCTCGGCACGCGGCCTGCGCGGCCGCTCAGTCGCCTTCGTCCTCCCCGGCCGACGAGCCCTCCTCGACCGACGCGACGGTATCGCGGTCGACGGTTATCCGAACCTGTCGAATACGGGTGTCCTCCACCTGCTCGGCCCGGAGCGTCGTGCCCTCGTACTCGAACTCCTCGCCCTGTTCGACGAGGCGGCCGGCGCGGTTGAAGATGAATCCCGCGATGGTCTCGAACTCCCCACCCTCCGGGAGTACGATGCCGAGGGCCTCGTTGACCTCGTGGATGTTGACCGACCCATCGACGAGGGCGGTGTCGTCGTCGACGAACTCTATCGGGTGGTCCTCGTCGCTCACTAGTATCTCGCCGACGATTTCTTCGAGAACGTCCTCCATCGTGATGAGCCCCTCGGTGGCGCCGAACTCGTCGATGACGATGACCATGTGCATCCGGTTCTCGCGCATCTCGCGGAGGAGTTCGTCGACGTTCTTCGACTCGGGGATGTGCAGCGTCGGATTGACCACGTCCGCGACCCTGAGGTCGGCGAACGTCTCGTAGTCGGAGTCCTCCAGGTCGCGGATGTCGAAGACGCCGGTCACGTTGTCCAGACTCCCCCCGTAGACGGGAAGGCGGGCGTGACCCGACTGGATGCATTTCTCGATGCCCTCCTCGACAGTCGCGTTCTCGGAGACGGCCGCCATGTCGAGCCGGGGCGTCATCACCTCCTTGGCGGTGGCGTCGGTGAAGCGGAGGGTTCGGTGGAGCATCTGGCGTTCCTCCTCGTCGAGGACGCCCTCGCGTTCGCCGGTCTTTATCATGTTCCGAATCTCGTCGCGGCTGACGTACGACGATTCGATGGCCGAACTGCCGCCGACGAGTTTGTTCACGAGCGACGTCACGTAGTGGAACACGATGATGAGCGGCCACAGCACCTTCTCGACGACCTTGAGGCCCCTGGCGACGCGTCGCGCGTGCAGTTCGGTGTTCTCGACGGCGAAGGACTTGGGCGCCGTCTCGCCGAATATCAGGACCATCGACGTGATACCGAGCGACGAGACGATGACGGCCGTGCCCGCGTCGAAGTAGAAGCCGACGAGCGTCGTCGAGACGGAGGACATCGTGATGTTGACCATGTTGTTCCCCACGAGGATTGTCACGAGCAAGCGGTGCGGGTCCTCCTTGAGCGATTTGACGGCGTTCGCGCCGCGTTTCCCCTCCTCGACCATCGCATCGATCTGGTGCGCCGGCAGGGAGAACAGTGCGATCTCGGACGAGGAGAAGAAGCCCGACCCGACGAGAAGCAGCAGAATCAGACAGACGCCGACTACGGTGATTTCTATTCGCCCCAGTTCGACACCGACGATCGGAACCGTGTACAGGAGGGCGCCAGCCTCAGCTACTGCTGTGAGCATGGATGACATCACTCACCCCACCTATGGTCAGGGTGGAAAAGTAACCCGTGGTAATCGACGCCAGGTCGCGACTTTCGACCTCGGCGCGCGCCCGATCCGGATTCGAGGCGCCGAGTCGGGACCACGGGGCAGCGGAGGGGTTTCGACCCGACCACCCCATTCGATATCGTCACATGGGATTTATCGGATACCCCGCGGGGCTTTTACCCGCGCCGGGCCAAGAGTCGGAAAATGGTACGTAGCGTGGCCAGCACGGTGGCCGAACTCGAACCCGAGGACTTCTATCTGCTCTCGGGTCTCGAGCAGGGGATGCGCTTCTCCGAGTGGGTCAAACAGGGGAAACTCGCGGAGTTCTCGGACCTCTCGCCCGAGGAAGCCGAGTACAGATTGGACCGGACGATGGACCGCGACCTGGTGGAGCGCAAGACCATCCAGTACGAGGGCTACCGGCTCACCTTCGAGGGGTACGACGCGCTCGCCCTGCGGACGTTCGCGGAGCGCGAAACCGTCGAAGGCTTCGGCGCTCCCTTGGGTGTGGGCAAGGAAAGCGACGTGTACGAAGTCCAGTCCTACCGGCCGCTGGCGCTGAAGTTCCATCGGGAGGGGTACACCAACTTCCGGGAGGTGATGAAGGAGCGGGATTACACCAGCGAGAACGAGCACGTCTCGTGGCTCTACACCGCGCGGAAGGCGGCCGAGAGAGAGTACGACGCCCTCGAATCGCTCTACCCGGACGTGCGGGTTCCCCGCCCGGTGGACCAGAACCGCCACGCCATCGTGATGGAGCGCATGGACGGCGTCGAGCTCTCGCGGGCGGGCCTGGAGAGCGAGCAGGTCGTGGGCGTCCTCGACCTGATTCTCGACGAGCTCGCGCTCGCCTACGAGGAGGGTTACGTCCACGCGGACATCAGCGAGTACAACATCTTCATCGACGAGGACGGCATCACGCTCTTCGACTGGCCCCAAGCGGTGCCGACGGACCACGAGAACGCCCGCGAGTTCCTCGAACGCGACGTGAAGAACATCGTCGCGTTCTTCGAGCGGAAGTACCCCGCCGAGATGCCCGATTCGGACACGGACGCGGCGGCTGCCGCGGTCGCCGAGAACGAGTTCTCGGGCATCGAGGAGTACTGACGTCGTTTCTTCGAGCCCGTCGGTTCCCTGCGTCTGATGCCTTCACTGCCAGGGAGCGACAGCAAACCGACAGGAAACTCAACGGCGAGGGTCCGTCCGTTCCGAAGGCCTTAATCCGTCGCTCGTGCTTTTTTCCACAACTCGTCGGACGCGGGCACCGACGGGCACCCGAGGAATCGGGACGGAATGTGACCTGCGGGACGCCGCGTCCCGATGGAGCGGCACACCGCCGCGAAGAAGGTTGAACCGCAAGCGCCCGCGGACAACCCATGGCAAAAAGCTTCTACTCCCACATCAAGGAAGCGTGGCGCGACCCGGAGGACGGCAAGCTCGCCGAACTCCAGTGGCAACGAAAGCAGGACTGGCGCGAGGAGGGCGCCATCGAGCGCATCGAGCACCCGACCCGCCTGGACAAGGCCCGCGAACTGGGCTACAAGGCCAAGCAGGGCATCGTCGTGGTGCGCGCCAGCGTCCGCAAGGGCACGGCGCGCAAGCAGCGCTTCAAGGCCGGCCGGCGCTCCAAGCGACAGGGCGTCAACCGCATCGGCCGCGTGAAAAACATCCAGCGCATCTCCGAGGAACGGGTCACGCGCAAGTACCCGAACCTCCGCGTGCTGAACTCCTACTGGGTCGGTGAGGACGGCTCCCAGAAGTGGTTCGAGGTGATTCTCGTGGACCCCGAGCACCCGGCCATCGAGAACGACGACGACCTCAACTGGATCTGCGACGACACCCACAGCAACCGCGCGCTCCGCGGCCTGACCGGCGCGGGCAAGGCCAACCGCGGCCTCAACAACCGCGGGACGGGCGCCGAGGACGTGCGGCCCTCGAAGAACGCGAACGGCCGCAAATAACGCGACGCGGACGTCCGCAGTTTCGTTTTTCCGCACGTGTCCCGTAGGGTGTTTATCCCTCGACGCGTAGGGGAGTGGTAATGAGTTGGTTCCCGTGAGCGACCAGTCGATAGTCGAGGAGTACCTCGCGCTCGCTCGGGACACCGACGCGGACCTCGTGGCGATGCAAGTCGGGGACTTCTACGAGTTCTTCGCCGATGGCGCCGAGCTCGTCGCCGATGAGTTAGACTTGAAAGTATCCCAGAAGTCGAGTCACGGCTCGAACTACCCGATGGCCGGCGTCCCCGTCGGGGAGCTCACGCCGTACCTCCGCCAGTTGGTGGAGCGGGGGTACAGAGTGGCAGTCGCCGACCAACACGAGGTCGAGGACGGCCACGAACGCCGCGTCGAGCGCGTCGTCACCCCGGGAACGCTGTTGGAGACGACCGACGCCGACGCGCAGTATCTGGCGACCGTCGTGGACGGCGAGCGCATCGGGGTCGCGCTGGCGGACGTGACGACCGGGCGCTTTCACGTGACGGACGTCGAGACCGTCGACGACGCGCTCGCGGAGCTCTACCGCTTCGACCCGGCCGAAGTGCTGCCCGGGCCCGAGTTGCGCGACGGGGGGTTTGCCCGGCGCGCGGAGGAGCGGACGGGCGCGACGCTTACGCTCCACGACGCCGCGGCGTTCGCGCCCGGGCGGGCGAGCCACACCCTGAAAGAACAGTTCTCCGCGTCGGTGGCCGACACGCTCGGGCTCTCCGAGGAGGCCGTGCGCGCGGCGGGCGCCGCCCTCGACTACGTCGCCGAAACGGGGGGCGCGCTGGGCGCGTTCTCCCGGATTCGGCCCTACCACACGAGCGACGCCGTCGCGCTCGACGCCACCACCCAGCGCAACCTCGAACTCGTCGAGTCGATGGGCGAGGGCGGCGCGACGCTCTTCGACACGCTCGACCACACCGAAACCGCCGCGGGGGGACGCCTGCTCCGGGAGTGGCTCTGTCGCCCGCGGGGCGATCTCGCCGAACTCGAACGGCGCGCCGACGCCGTGGCGGCGCTGGCGGACGCCGCGCTCGGCCGGGAGGGAATCCGCGAGACGCTCGACGGCGCCTACGACCTCGAACGCCTCGCCTCGCGGGCGGTCCACGGAAGCGCCGACGCGACGGACCTCCAGCGGATCCGGGAGACGCTCGCGTTGCTCCCTGAACTCGATGAAACGGTCGCGGCGGCGCCCGCGCTCGCGGAGTCGCCGGTCGCCGACCTCCTGGGCGAGCTCGACGCCGAGCGCGTGGCCGCCATCGAGGCGGAGATCGGCGACGCGCTCGTCGCTGACCCGCCGTCCTCGACGGCGGCGGGCGGGCTCTTCCGGAAGGGGTACGACGACGAACTCGACGAACTCATCGAGCGCCACGAGGAGGTGAGAGAGTGGCTCGACGGGCTGGCCGCCCGCGAGAAGGAACGCCTGAACATTACGCACCTGCAAGTCGACCGGAACAAAACCGACGGCTACTACATCCAGATCGGCAAGAGCGAAGCCGAAAAAGCGCCCGATGAGTACCGGGAGGTGAAGACGCTGAAGAACTCCCGGCGCTTCGTCACCGAGGAGCTCGAAACGAAGGAACGGGAGATACTGCGCATCGAGGAGGAGCGAAGCGAACTGGAGCGGGAGCTGTTCGCGGAGCTCAGGGGGACGGTGGCGGACGCGGCGCCTCTCCTCCGCGAGACCGGGAGCGCGCTCGCGGAACTCGACACCCTCTGTTCGCTCGCCACGCACGCCGTCGAGAACCGCTGGGTTCGCCCGGAACTCCACGCGGGGGACGGGTTGGACATCCGCGCGGGTCGTCACCCCGTCGTGGAGCAGACCGTCGAGTTCGTCCCCAACGACGTGCGCTTCGACGAGGAACGGGGCTTTCTGGTCGTGACCGGGCCGAACATGAGCGGGAAATCCACCTACATGCGCCAGACGGCCCTCATCGTGTTGCTCGCGCAGATCGGCAGTTTCGTACCTGCCGATTCCGCCGCGGTGGGGCTCGTTGACGGCATCTACACTAGAGTCGGCGCGCTCGATGAGTTGGCCCAGGGACGCTCGACCTTCATGGTCGAGATGGCCGAGCTCTCGAACATCCTCCACTCCGCGAGTGAGGATTCGCTGGTGATTCTCGACGAAGTCGGGCGGGGGACGGCGACGTACGACGGCATCTCGATTGCGTGGGCCGCCACCGAGTACCTCCACAACGAGGTGCGCGCGGAGACGCTGTTCGCGACGCACTACCACGAACTCACCTCGCTCGCGGACCACCTCCCCAGAGTGGCGAACGTCCACGTCGCGGTAGACGAGCGCGGCGGGGACGTGACCTTCCTCCGGACGGTCGAGGACGGCGCCACCGACCGCTCCTACGGGGTGCACGTCGCCGATTTGGCGGGGGTACCCGAGCCGGTCGTGGACCGCGCGGACGAGGTGTTAGAGCGCCTGCGCGCGGAGAAGGCCATCGAGGCGCGCGGGGCCGGCGGGCGGAGTGGAGACACGAAACAGGCCGTCTTCGATCTGGGAAGCGGCCAGTTCGGGAGCGCGAGCGCCGACGGGGGAGACGAGTTGGACCCCGCCGCGGAATCCGTACTGGAGGAGTTGGAGGACGTGGACGTCAACGAACTCCCCCCGGTGGAGTTGATGGCGAAAGTACAGCAGTGGCAAGAAGAGTTGGAGTAGTTAGTCGTCGTCGACCGGCGCGATGTCCTCCTCCGCCATGTGTCCCTCCGGCGCGCTCACGAAGCCCGCGGTGTTGGCGACCGCCGCGATCTCCGGGCGGAACACCCACGCGGCCAGCAGGACGATGGGGACCATCGACGCGCCGACGACGGAGTATCCCAGGTGGAGGTTCGGCAGTACCGTCGCGGAGTAGACGAGGGGGTAGACGATGCCGCCGACGGTGCCGACCCCGCCGACGACGCCCGCGACGGCGCCCGAGCTGTTCGGGAACATCGCGGGCACCTGCGCGAAGATGGCGCCCTCCGAGAACGCACAGCCGGTGCCGACAAGGAAGCCGGCCGCGACGGCGATCATGACCTGTCCCGAGAGGCCCGCGACGGTCATCAGGACCATCGTCATCACCACGAAACAGAGCGAGAGGAACGTCCACTGTTCGCGGTAGTGACCCGTGAACACGGGGAGGATGTTCTTCTCCTTGCGCGCGAGCACGTCGCTGACGTATCCCCCGATAGGTCGGAGCAGGCCGGCCGCGACGGAGAACGTCGCGGCGAACGTGCTCGCGAGCACGAGGTTGTCCGTGTTGAACGCCTCGCGGTAGTAGGTGGCGAGCCACCCGTTCATCGAGAGTTCGAGGCCGAAGGTCATCACGTACGCCAGCGCGAGCACGACCGTCCCGTAGCGGGTCGCAGTGTACACCCAGTCCTTCAGGCTCGCGTTGTCGGCCGTCGCCTGGCGCTTGGCATCGTCCTTGGCCGCCTCGCCGAGCGTGTAGTAGGTGACCGCGAGCAGGAGCGAGACGACGCCCGTGTAGAAAAAGGCCGCGCGCCAGTTCGTCGAGAACAGCGGCCCGTTCCACCCGGAGCCGAAGACCCGAGGGAGGATGAGCGCGCCGCCCGCCGCGCCGGCGTTCCCGATGCCCGCGTAGACACCCTCCGCGAGCCCGAGGTTCTCCTCCTCCCACCACTCCGCGACGTGCTGGATGCCGATGACGAAGGTGATGCCGGCCGTGGCGACGATGAGGCGTTCGACGAAGAACACGCCGTAGGACTGCGCGAACGCCGAGGCCATCGAGAAGACGCCGACGTATCCCAACACGATGGCGAACACCGCGGGCGCGCCGAACTTATCGGAGAGCCACCCGGTGAGCATCCGGCCGAAGGGGGCGAGCCAGATGTTCGCGCTGGCGAGCACCCCAATTTCGGCGAGCGAGAGGCCGAACTCCTCGGCCATCGGCCCCGTGAAGGGCGCAAAGGAGAACCAGATGAGAAAGGAGAAATTGAACGACGCGGTCGCGAGCACCAGCGTCCGGTACTTCGTCATCCGAATCAGACCCATTACGCCGATTCACCTCTGTTTAGAACACTAATCAAGGAATTACCGCTACAATCGTCCGTTGATTTCGTTTGTGTCCCCTCAAACGGTCGCATTGTTACACCCAACCCACGACGGGAGAAGTTCATAAACCTGTCCGTTAACATACCGTGTTTTTTCACCTATTCAGACCTTATTTTTCCATACGTCCCCTAATATACCCTCATTAAGGACATATATCCACTAGTTGACCGTGACAAACCGAGCGTCCGAACCGGGAGACATCGGTGTCACCTGATAGCCCGGACGTTCGCTCGTTCTTATCCGCACGGGGTCCCAAGTGGAGGGTATGGCCGACGAATCCATCCCGACGACGCACGAGAAGCCCGACAGCCCGTTCCACACGACCGGTACTGACCACATCACCATCTGGGGGTCGAACGCCGAGGACACCCTCGACTTCTACCGCGACCTGCTGGGCATGCCCCTCGTGATGCGCCAGCCCAACCTGGACGACCCCTCTCAGACCCACCTCTTCTTCGACACCGGCGACGGCCGGATTCTCACCGTGTTCGTCGGCGACCGGCCCTCTAACCAGGGCCAGCTTCGGGGGGGCACAGGCGCCGTCCACCACCTCTGTTTCAGCATCGACCCCGAGCGCTACGAGGAGGTCATGGAGGCCCTCGACGAGGCAGGGAAGGGGTACAACGTCTTCGACCGCGGTGTCTTCCACTCGCTCTACACGAGCGACCACAACGGCCTCATCATCGAACTCACGGCCGACAAGTACGAGTTCCCCGACGACCGGAAGGCCGAGATATACGCCACGGCCCAGCGCCTGCGCGAGGAGGACGGCGCCGACTACGCGAAGGACGAACACCTGAAGGCCGCGCTGGAGGAGCTCGGCATCGAGGTCAAGGAGTACGACCTGCCCGACGCTTCGAGTGGCGTGGGCGGCGTGAACTAGTCCTCGACGAAGTAGTAGGTCAGCGTATCGCCGTCTTGGAACGCCATCGTCACTTTGAGGTCCCACGACCCGGAGTCAGACGTCCGTTCGAAGTCGTCGAACTCGTGAGGTTTGAATTTCTTGCCGGCGACTTTCCCGAACTGCCCGACCCAGACCGTCGCGGTGGAGTCGGAGTTGATGACCGGCTGGTCGTCGAGATAGATATTGCTCCCGTCGGCGGAAAACGCATCGTTGAGGTCGGTGTTCTGTGGGATTTCGTTCTGAGCGTGCCCCCCCTTCTCACCGCCGCTTACGGACACGTCCACTTCGTGGGAATCACGCCGCGAAGCGTCGTCGTTCCAGACCACGTTTGCGCCGTTCACCTTACTCTGGACCGAGAAGCCTTCGTTGAGACGGGCTTTGTCGTCGCCGACGTTCGTGAACGAGAACTGCAACGCGCTGCCGGACGCGTCCAGGCTGTCCTCCTCGTATCGGATCCCGTTCTGTACGGCAGGCGGTGCACCACCCGCGGGTTGCCCTTCGGATTCACCGTTTTTGCAATCCTTCTGGTTCTCGAAGCGGTCCCCGCCGATGGTGATTGCCGTGATACAGTCCTCCGAGTCGACGGCGTTCCGGACGTTTTTCTGCTCCAACGTCACCTTCTCGTCGTCGCCGCTGGCGAAGTGGACAGTAACGTCGACTGGATACGGGCCCTCGACGTGTACGTTTCCTCCCCCTTTGAATGATACGTTGTAGTCCGCGCTGTCAGCGGCGCACGTGAGGTCGTACGTCCGCGTCAGGTCCGCCGACGCGCTGGCCGTCGAGGCGTCCACCAAGACTCCCGTTTCGCCCCCCTCGTCGAGCACGCTGCACGCGTCGACCGGCACGCTCTCGCCCGGGGGAACCGGCGTCGAAACGTAGACTTCCTGTCCGGCGACGCGAACGCGCAGGTCCGTGATCGGTTCGGCGAAGCGATTGGAGACCGTCAGTTCGGAGCCCGCGCTCTCGACGCCGAGATAGGCGGCGTCGTCGTCGACGATGGAGACGGACACCGGACGGTCGGCTGTGACGGCGGAGAAGCCGGCGCTCGACCCGATGAGTACGAGCGCGGCCGCGAGCGCGAGGGCGAGACTCGTCCGCCGCAACGGGGTCATTCGCCGAGTTCGATGGGGGTCTCGCCCGCCCCGAGTCGGTTCCCGCGGGCGTGATAGTAGTGGACCAGCGACGAGACGGTGAACGCGACGACGGCGAAGACACCCCAGGCGAAGTCAGGGAGCAAGACGAAGGGGTACGCGTTCACCGCCACCGCCGCCAGCAGCGCCGCAGCTACCGCGGAGAGTGCCATGTAATACTGGCTCCACGGGATCTCACGGCCCCGGACGACGTCCATGTACACCGTCGCGTCCTCGAAGTCGTCGGTGGGTTCGATGACGCCACGGTTCTTGTCGAAGTCGACGACCCCGGCGCCGTCCATCTTCGGGAGGTGAGTCTGCTGGAGCGCGGTGTACACCCGCTTGCGCTCGGCGGAGTTCACCTCCGCGACGTCGATGTCGTTCTCCCACGCCGCGACGCGTTCCGCGAGCGGGCCGAGCTCCGCGGTCGGCTGGCCCTGGAGCGCGTGGAGCGCGTAGCGCCGCCGCTGGTTGGCGAGCACGTCGAACAGCTCGTCCTCATCGAGGTCCCCCGTTTCTGGTTCGGCCGGTCCCTCGGATCGGCCTACTGTCTCCCCCGTAGATGTTGCCATCCGTTGTCGGGTCAACAACCTTACTGTACATAAACTTCAGGTTAGTTTTCATGATATCAGTGACTAGATTAAACTCTAATAGGAAATATACCGGTTGTCAGGGCCTCAAACGCCCCGTTTCGGCATCTTTCACAATCGGCGAACGGCGAGAGAAACGGCGTTCCGGCGCGTCGAGGGGAAACCGCAGTACGGCACGGGTTTTAGGCGGTCCCTGAACGCCCGTATCGCCCTGTTTGAGCATGATATCACGACCCCTGAACTGCGTTCAGCGACTGCAATCGGAACGACTGGTCAATCCTGAAACCTATCAGTCGGCTCAATACAATGGGGTACCCGTTCTTGGGGGTAATCGAGTACGCCGGGGACGGGGAGAGAACCCGAATCGGCGTACCGTGATCAACTATGCAACGACGCAAGTTCCTCGCTGGGATTGGATCGCTCGCGGCCGGCTCGGCCGCTGCAATGGGTACCGGTGCGTTCACAAGCGTGCAGGCGCAACGTGACATCACAATTCAGACGGCTGGAGACAAAGATGCATACCTCGGCATTTCTCCGTCTTCAGGACCTAACGGGCAGTACGCGTCAACCTCCAATGGCATCGTATCGCTCGACTTCACCTCGACGGACGAAAGCAGTGATACGGGTCTCAACGACGAGGCAAAGGTGAATATCGAAGATGTCCTTGAGATTACCAACAACGGTACCCAATCAGTCTACGTGACCGTCATGGTCGAAGACAGTGACGGGAACACTGGGAGGGATGTTGTGGGTCTCACCGAGTTCGGCATCAGTGGAGACGACGATATCGACTTCGCACGGGCAGCTGGAAGCTACGACGGTGACATGCTCCCGCCAGGAGAGTCCGTCGGGATGGGGTTCTTCTTCAATTTTAACGGAAACAGTAACTTCGGCGACGTCGTTAAAGACATTAATTCAATCACCCTCATAGCCGCAGCGAGTAAGGACGAGCTCAATCGGTTTAAGCCTAGTCAATCGAATTAAAAATATTAGTTAAATCTACCATAAAATATCCTCGCGCTGGCCTGACAGTGGTTCAATCCACGGCCAGGTCTTTGAACGGGGTAATTAATGTATGAAACGACGTAACTTCATTGCGACGTTCGGCGCGGCCGTGGCTAGCGGATCAGCAGTTTTGGGTACTGGCGCCTTCACAAGCGTCAGCGCCGAGCGAAGCGTCTCTGTTGAGGTTGGCCGTGACTACGAGGCGCTCCTCAAACTCACGCCACGAGGGGACGGTCGGAGGTCGTACGATGACGGTGGGACCATCGGCTTCGATATCCCGGGTCCGGACGACGACGACTACCCCACCGGGAGCGAGACCGACCCCGAAGGTCTCGCTCCCGACTCGGTCTATCGCTTCGGCGACGACGCAGCCCACGACGAACCTGGACTGTTCGCCGCCGAGAACCAAGGCACCCAACCGGTCGAACTGTACAGCACACAGACGGCCGCGGCGGGTGTCCCCGAAGTCACGATGTACAACGTCGAGAACGGCGACCTTCTCACCGAGGACTCGCCGTCAGAACCGGTCGGCGTCGGCGAGCAACTCCTCTGGGGTCTCGAAATCGACACCCACGGCGTGTCCGTGCGCGAGGAGGAGTACGACCTGACGCTCATCATCAACGCGGTCGCGACCGGCAGCGACTGACCCACACGGCTGCGGACGTCGGTCCGCGCGGCGGTTCGACTCCGCCGGTGGGTTCTCTTCGATTGCGAGGACTGTATGCAGGTACTGCGAAAACTCGTCGCCGCCGTCGTCCTCTGTGCGCTCCTCGTTCTCGTCGTCCCGACGGGCGCGGCACCGACAGGACCCTCTGACGCGCTCGCGGACTCGAACGTCGTCCTCACACCCAGTAGCGACTACACGCACCTCCAAAACGGCGAACTCGTCCTCGATTTCTCCGACGCGAACCCCACACTCGACGCGAAGGGCCTCAACCCGGAGAGCGTGACCTACGTCGCGGACGCGTTCCGAGTCACCAACGCCGGCAGCGGGCCGGCGAACGTCTCCGTGCGGGCGGACAGCGCCGCCGTGGCGCTCGGGGTAGGCGGCTGTCGCACCTGTAGCGTCGGACAAACCCGCCTCGCGCCGGGCGAATCGGCCAGCGTGGGCGTCCGTATCGACACGCGCGGCGTCGAAGCCATCGGCGCGGCGACCGTCGAAATCAACGTCACCGACCCCGAGGAATCCGGAGTCGGGGGCGGAACGATGCCCGGGATGGTCGTGGACGTCAGTGATGCGCCGCGACGGAGCCACACCGTCAGCGTGCGCAACGTTCCGCCGGGCGGTGCGAGCGTCTCGGTGTCGCTGAACGGCAGCGATACCGACGACGGAACGCCCGGGGCGGCCCCCGGCGACACGACCCGCGACGCGATTACGGTGGAGTCGATGGACCTCACGCTCACCAGCGGACGGGACGTGGCGCTGAACGTCTCGACGGGTCCGGACCCCGCCGCGGACGCGCCGACGTTTCCCGATTCCGACCCGCTCATCGGGTATGTCAACGTCGCCCACGACGCCCCGGACTCGGCGTTCGGGAACGCCACGATCCGCTTCAGCGTCGCGGCGAGCGCGCTGGGGAACGCGCGGAACGTGAGGCTCCTGCGCTACGACGACGGCGGGTGGGTAACCCTCCCGACCGAACCCATCGGAAAGCGGACGTTCGTAGCGCGGACGCCGGGGTTCTCGACGTTCGCCGTGGTGGCCGACCGGCCCGGCATCGCCGTGACGGACGTCGAACTCGATGAGCGGGTCCGTCACGGCGAGGCGATGAACGCCGAGGTGACCGTGGAGAACACCGGTGCCCTCGCGGGGACGAAACGGGTGGGGCTCAGCATCGACGGCGAGGGCATCGCCTCGCGGTCGGTCCGGGTGCCGCCGGACGAGTCGGTTCGGGTCGGGTTCAAACACACCTTCGCGACGCCGGGCGAACGGACGGTCCGAGTCGGCGGCCGTCGCGCGACGGTCGAGGTGTTCGAGGCGGAAACGACGACCGTATCCGAGCCGACGACAACCGACGGAACTACGACGACGGCCGGAACCACGACGACGAGCGGGGTGTCGACAACCACTCAACCGACTGCGACGACTCGGACCACGACGCCCGGGACGGCGAGCACGACCGACGGCACCCCGGCACCGGTGCGCGAGCGGTCCGGGTTCCCCGTCGGCGCGCTCGGGGGTGTCGTCGCGGTTCTCGCCGTGCTCGTCGCGCTCGTCGCCCTCGCGCGGCGTCGGAACGAGGAAGAAGAGAACGAACCGTGAATATCCCGACAGCTTTTGTGGGCGGCGCGCCCGAAGATGGGTATGGAGCGGCTGACAAGAGAGCGGGAGCGCCTCCACCTCGCCGACGCGGCCGTGGTGCTCGGTGTTCCCGCCCTGTTGGTAGCCGTCTACGCGCTCCCGGCGCCTGTGAAGCGCTCGCTGACGTTCGACTACGTGGACCCGACGGTCGCGACGGCGCTAGCCTCGCACTTCGTACACTTCGCGCCCGGCCACCTGTTCGGGAACGCCGCGGGCTACCTGCTGGCCGCACCTGTCGGCCTCGCGCTCTGTGCGCTCGCGGGGTACCGCCGACTGTTTTACGTTGCTTCGATTACCTATCTCGGCTGTTTCCCGTTCGCGCTCTCGGCGCTGAACCTCGCGGTGCCCCGAACGGCCGTGGGATACGGCTTCTCCGGCGTCGTCATGGCCTTCGTCGGGTTCGCGCCGGTCGCCGTCTGTCTGTACACCGGCGGGGAGCGCGCGGTCGTTCGGGGCGCGCCCGCGCTGTTCTTCCTCTCGCTGGTGCCAATCGGCGTGCTCGGCGCCCCCCGAGCGGAGGGGGCTGTCGTCGGTGCGGGCCTCCTCGCAGGGGTTTACGGTGTCTCGCTGCATCGACGGCGGCTCCTCCCGACCCGGTCGGGGGTCCGCTCCCTGCTCGGACGTGGGGGGCACGCCGAACTCGTGGCGGTCGGAACGGCGCTCCCCCTCCTCTATCCGTTCGTCGGCTTCGCGCCGCGAGTTGGGGCGACCGTGCCGAACCTCTACGCCCACCTGCTGGGCTACTGTCTCGGCTTCGTCGTACCGTACGCCTTCGTGGCGTGGTTCCGGTCGAGCGGACGGGGGAGGTGACCCCGTGAAGCCCCGACGCGCGCTCGGCCTCGCCGTCGAACTCCTCGTCGTGGTGGCCGTCGTCGCGCTGCTGGCGGGGCAGGTTCTCGGCCAACCCGTGCTGTTGGGGTACGTCGAAACCGGGAGCATGGCGCCCACGATGGCCCCCGGCGACGGGTTCGTCGCGGTTCCCGCCGCGCTCGCCGGCCCGATAGCGGAGGGCGACGTGGTGACCTTCCGCGCCGAGGAGCTCCACGGAGGCGGGCTCACGACCCATCGCGTCGTCGGGGAGACCGAACGGGGGTTCATCACCCGGGGAGACGCCAATCCGTTCACCGACCAGGACGGGGACGAACCGCCCGTCCAGGAACCCCAAATCGTCGCGGTCGCGTGGAGCGTCAACGGCGAGGTCGTCGTGATACCGAACCTCGGGACGGGCGTTGCGGCCGTTCAAGGTGCGCTCTCCGAGACACAGCGGATGCTCGCGGTCGCCGTGGGCGCGCGCTCGCTGCTCGGGACGCAGGGAATCGCCTATCTCCTTCTGGGCCTCTCCGCCGTCGCGTACGTCGCTGACGTGCTGTTCGGGGACGACGGCGGCCCCGAGCGCGAGCGCGAACACGACCGGGAGAACGGGTGGGACGCCCGCTATCTCCTCGCGGCGTTGGCCCTCGTCGTCGTCGTCGCGGCGACCGCCGCGATGGTCGTTCCGGGCGGGACCCAGCAGTTCGGCGTCGTGAGCGCGGAGTCGGACGCGCCGGGTCCCCGCGTCATCGAATCGGGGACCTCGGAGTCGTTCACTTACGGCGTCGGCAACGGTGGTCTGCTCCCCGTGCGGTCCTATCTCGTTTCGGCGAGCGAGGGAGTGACGGTCGAGCCGGACGTCGTTCACGTCGAGGGGCGAAGCGTCACGAACGCGACGGTGACCCTCTCCGCGCCCCCGGAAACGGGATACTACCGGCGCTTTCTCGTCGAACACCGGTATCTGGCCGTCCTGCCCGACGCCGTGCTCGACGCGCTCCACGCCGTCCACCCGTGGGCTCCTATCGCGGTCATCGACAGCCTGCTGGGCGCGTCGTTCTATCTGCTCGGGCGTGCGCTGGTCGGGGAGGGTCGGATACGCCGCCGCGAGCGACCGGGCGGGTCAGTTCTGGGCCGGCTGTTCGGCTGACTACCAGTCGTGTGAGCGACACGATTATGTCGACCGCCGTGAACAGCGGGGACGTGACGGAGGTGACTCTCAGAGCGCGGGCATCGTTGGAGGGGTGGGGAGGAGCGGTCGCCCTCTTGTTATGTGTGCTCGCGGTTACGGGGGGGTGGGCGACGTACACGGCCCACGTCGCGCCGGGGACGGAAACAATCGAGCGGACGGAGACCGTCTGGACCGGGACAGGGACGTTCGACTACGCGGCGACGGTAACGAAGTCGAACCCCGTGTTCCCTGTCGGCGCGGAGTTGGAGGGACGGACGCAGTACTACACCGGTGTCGCACCCGAGCTCGGTGGGTCGTTCAGTTACCGATACGCCGCGCCGAGCGGGGAGGCGACCGTCCGAGCGACGACCTCGCTGGTCTACCGTTCCGTCGGCGAGAACGGGGAGGTCTACTGGACACAGCGCGAGGAGCTCGCCGCGAGAACGGCGACCGTTCCACCGGGAGAGGGGATGGAAGTGCCCTTCGCCGTGAACGTCTCCACGCTCCAGGACCGGGTAGCGGAGACGCGGGCCGGGCTGGGAGCGGAGCTGGGGACGGTCGAGGCGTTCGTACTAGCGAACGTCACGAAAACCGGGACCATCGGTGGAGAGCCAGTCGAACGGACGCTCCAATACCAACTCGGAGTCGGGACTGGCGGGGGGACGTACACGGTTTCGCCGCCCGAGACGACGCGGACGACCGGCGAGCGAACCGAGACGGTCGAGGTCCCGCGCTCGCACGGCCCGCTCCGGACTCTCGGCGGGCCCCTCCTCCTCGTCCTCTCGCTCGCCGGTCTTGCCGGGGTAGCGTGGGCGTCCCGCAAGGGCCTCGAACTCTCCGAACGGGAGCGGGCAGTGCTGGCGTACCGGGGGGAGCGCGAGGAGTTCGACGAGTGGGTCTCGCGGGTCCGGCTTCCACCGGAAGCCCGCGAGCGGCCCACGGCGGAAGCCGAGAGCCTCTCGGACCTCGTTGACTTCGCCATCGACACCGACGAAGGAGTCATCGAGACGCCCGACGGGACCTTCGTCGTCCTGCACGGCGACTACTGCTACCGGTACGTGCCGCCGACGCACGCCGAATGGGAAAGCGAGCCGGAAGACGATGGGGAGTCGGCCGACGAGACGGCCGAATCGGACGAACCGGACGGCCGTGCATCGGATTCATAGGGGCTGGCGCTCTGTCCCGGTGTAATGGGAACGACAGCAGAGGGGTGGCCGCGATGACCGATACGGAGATCACCCCCCTCTCCGCGGAGACTGTCGCGCGCATCGCCGCGGGCGAGGTGGTCGAGCGGCCCGCCAGCGTCGTCAAGGAACTCGTCGAGAACAGCCTCGACGCCGGCGCGTCGCGCATCGACGTCTCCGTCTCCGAGGGGGGCACCGAGGGCGTCACCGTCGCCGACGACGGCGAGGGGATGAGCGAGGCCGACGCCCGCGCCGCGGTCCGGGAGCACACCACCTCCAAACTCGACGACGCCGAGGAGTTGCGCTCGGTCGGAACCCTCGGCTTCCGGGGGGAGGCGCTGCACACCATCGGCGCCGTCTCGGCGACGACCATCACCTCGAAAACGGAGGGCGAACCCGCCGTGGAACTCGAATACCGCTTCGGCGAAACCGAATCCGTCGCGCCCGCCGGGCGGGGCGTCGGAACAACGGTCGAAGTAACCGAGTTGTTCGGAAACACCCCGGCGCGGCGGAAGTATCTGGGGTCGCGCGCGACGGAGTTCGGTCACGTGAACCGGGTCGTGAGCCGCTACGCGCTCGCTAACCCCGACGTAGCCGTCTCGCTCACACACGACGACACCGAGACGTTCGCTACCACCGGCCGGGGAAACCTCCGGGAGGCCTTGCTGGCCGTGTACGGCCGTGAAGTGGCGGAATCGATGGTCGAAGTGGAGTCCGACGGGGAAATCGGAGTGTCGGGCTACGTGAGCCACCCCGAAACCACCCGCAGCAGCCGGGAGTACCTCGCCGTCTTCGTCAACGGGCGGGCCGTCTCCGACGCGGCGGCCCGCGAGGCCATCGTGGACGCCTACGGCGGCCAGCTCGCGCCCGACCGCTTCCCGTTCAGCGCGCTCTTCCTCGACATCGACCCCGAAGCGGTGGATATCAACGTCCATCCCCGTAAGCAGGAAGTCCGCTACGACGACGAGAAGCGAGTGAAGGAGGCCGTCCGCGGTGCCGTGAAGGAGGCGCTCATTGAGGAAGGGCTCGTCCGCACGCGCGCGCCGCGGGGCGCCAGCGCGCCGGGGGATGCGACCATCGCGCCGGAGAGCGCCGAATCGGGGATCGACCCCGAAGAAGAACCGGACTTGACGACTTCCGCACGGACCCGAAACGACGGTGCGGGCGCGGCGGACGCGTCGGACAGCGCGGACGGCGTCGAGACTGACACGTCGGAAGCAAGCGGACGAATCCGACGCGAGACGGACAGCGCGTCCGGAAGCGCCCGTTCCGAGCGAACTGAACGGACCGAGCCGGCCGACACGACCGACGAACCGAACGAGGCCGACTCGCCCGGTGAGTCGGACACGCCGGAGCGGAACGGAGAAACGACTGACCCGACGGCGGCCACCGCTGGGGACGACCCTACCCCGGAACGGAAGTTCCGCGAATCGGGGCGGAACGCCCGCCTGCCCGGCGCCGAGGGGGAGCGCCCCAAGTTCGACTCCCTCCCCTCGATGCGGGTGCTCGGCCAGTACGACGAGACCTACGTCGTCGCGGAAACCGATTCGGGGCTCGTCCTCGTGGACCAGCACGCCGCCGACGAGCGGGTCCACTACGAACGCCTGCGCGAGCGACTCGACGGCGGTTCACAGAGCCTGATGGTCCCCGTCGAACTCGAACTCACCGCGGGCGAGGCGGGCGTCTTCGAGGACGCGCTGCCCGCCCTGCGCGAACTCGGCTTCGAGGCGAAACTGAGGGAGAGGACCGCGGTCGTCGGCGCGGTGCCTGCGGTGTTCGCGGACACGCTCTCGCCCGAGGCCGTCCGGGACGCGCTGGCGGACGTGCTCGCCGGCGAGGCGCCCGACACGGCCGACGCCGCGGACGACCTGCTGGCCGATTTGGCCTGCGCGCCCGCGGTCACGGGGAACACCTCCCTCACTGAAGGGTCTGTCCTCGACCTGCTGGCGGCGCTCGACGCCTGCGAGAACCCCTACGCGTGCCCGCACGGCCGGCCCGTCCTCGTCGAGTTGGGGGAGCAGGAACTCGCCGAGCGCTTCGAGCGCGACTACCCGGGGCACGCGGTGCGGCGGCCGGAGTGAAAGTCGGCCGCGGGAGGGAACCCGACGCGCGGCGACCGAGCGCTCAGACCGGGCGAGTTATGCCGCTCATCGTTCACGTGGGGGTATGAGCGAACTCGTCACCTTCGGCGAGACGATGCTCCGGCTCTCCCCGCCGGGCAACGAACGCCTCGAACGCGCCTCGGAACTGGAGTTCCGCGCGGCGGGCGCCGAGAGCAACGTCGCGGTCAACGCCGGCCGGCTCGGCGTCGAGGCGACGTGGACCTCCAAGCTCCCGGACTCCCCCCTGGGCCACAAGGTCCGGGCGGAGTTGAGCCAGCACGGCATCGACGTCGACCCCGTCTGGGCCGACGAGGGGCGACAAGGGACGTACTACCTCGAACAGGCCGGCGAGCCCCGCGGAACGAACGTCGTCTACGACCGCTCGGGTGCGGCGGTGACGACAGCAACCCCTGGAGAGCTCCCCACGGGAAAGATCGCGGACGCCGAGGCGTTCTACACCTCCGGCATCACCCCGGCGCTCTCCGACACGCTGGCCGAGACCTCGCGGGCGCTCCTAGAGCACGCCCGCGAGAACGACACGACGACCGTGTTCGACGTGAACTACCGGTCCAAACTGTGGGAACCGGCGGACGCCCGGGTGACAATCGAACGGCTCCTGCCCGACATCGATACCCTCGTCGCAGCCCGGCGGGACGCCGACGCCGTCCTCGGCTACGGTGGCGAACCCGGGGACGTGGCGGCCTCGCTGGCGGCGGACTGGGACGTCGAGACCGTGGTTCTCACGCTCGGCGAGAAGGGGGCGCTGGCGTTCCACGACGGCGAGGTTCACCAACAGCAAGCCTACCCCGCCGATACGTACGACCCCATCGGCACGGGCGACGCCTTCGTCGGCGGCTTCCTCGCGCGGCGCCTCCAGGGCGACGGCGTCCCCGAAGCGCTCGCCTACGGCGCGGCGACGGCCTCGCTCAAGCGGACCATCCCCGGCGACGTCGCCGCGGTCACGCCCGAGGAGGTCGCGCGCGTCCTCGACGCCGAGGGCGGCGATATCTCGCGGTAGTGCATCACAATCTTTTTCGTCGGCGCGCAGTCACTCCAACTGACTGATGCGAAAACTTATCATAGCGTTGCTCTGCGTGTCTCTCGCCTTCGCCGGCGTCCCAGCCGCGTCCACGGCACAGACCGGAGGGGAGGTCACGACGGGCACCAATATCTCGTTCGGGGTAGCGGACAACGCTGTCACGGAGTACACCGTCGGCGGAACCGAGATGTTCGCGTCCATCCGGGCGCAAAGCGAATCGAGCGCCGTCGAGGAAGGTCTCATCGAGGCTGACATCGACGAGATCTCGGCGATCGCGAACGTCAACGGCGCCGGCCTCTCGGTCAACGCCGAGACGGCGGTGTCGACGACCATCGACGTGGGGACCAGTCCCGGCGCGAAACTGACGACCCACGACAACAGCCACGGGACGCTCACGATGACGCCGGGGCAAGACACCCAGGTCGCTATCGTCAACGTCTCCTCGAACACCGAGGTCAGCGTCGAGGACGAGGAGATGGCGACTGTCACCGCCGACAACGGCGCCGAGGGGAGCTTCATCCTCAGCGGCAGCGGCGGTGAGCTCGCGCGCAACGACGACGGAAACCTCGTGCTCCGTCTCAGCCCGAACTCCGACCTGGTGTTCAAGGCCTACCCGGACGGCAAGAGCGCCGCCGAGGACCAACAGGAGAGCCTCATCGCTGACGGCATCATCGGGGCCGAGGTCCACGTGATGGAACGCGACGGCGAGACGCTCTACGACGCCGCGACGTACAGCACGTTCGTCAACTACCACGGGAGCGAGAAGACCGCCAACGGGACGAACCTCACCTTCGGCAGCCCCCAGGGCACCGGTACCGTCGTCGTCGCGAACGTCAACGAGGCGGCCGTCGGCTCGCTCTCCTCGATGGAGGTGTACGTCAACAGCTCCAGCGGCGAGGAAACCGTCGCGGTCGACCAGCCCAACGCCACCGCGGCCCTCGACGAGATCGACGGCTACATCAGCACCAGTTCCTCCGGCTACTACGTCGTGCCGCCCGCGGAGGGTTCGACCAGCACGGACGTGCTCGTCGGCATCAACCACTTCACGAACCGCACGGTCGCGATGGGGCAGAACGTCGGTCCCAGCGACACCAGCAGTAGCGGCGGCGTCCCCGGCTTCGGCGTTCCCGTCGCGCTCGCCGCGCTCCTCGCGCTCGCGGCGTTCGCCCGCCGGCTGAACTAGACGCCCCGTTTTTTCCGGGCGGTAGGACTAACTTTTCGCCCGTACACCCTCGGGTATGACACACGCCGTCGTCGTCGGGGCGTACGGGAGCGCCGGCGTCGCCGCCGCGGAGGGGTTGGCCGACGCCCCCGAAATCGACCGCGTCACGCTCGCCGACGACGGGGAGCCGGGCGGGCTCTGTATTCTCCGAGGCTGTATGCCCTCGAAGGAACTGCTCTCCGCGGCGGGCCATCGCTACCGGGCCCGTCGCGACCCGCGGCTGGGCGAGCCCCCGGAGCTCGATGTTCCCCGAACTGTCGCCCGCAAGGACGAGCACGTCGCCTCCTTCGCCGCCCACCGCCGGGAGGCAGTCGAATCGCTCGCGGAGCGCGAGGGAGTGGAGTTCCTGCCCGAGCCGGTGCGGTTCGTGGGCGAGGACACCTTGCGGGTCGGGGAGCGGGAACTCGAAGCGGACTACGTCGTCGTCGCCACCGGGTCGACGCTGGCGGTGCCCGACCTCGACGGCCTGGAGCGCGTCGACCCGTGGACCAGCGCGGACGTGCTCGACGCGACCGAGCTCCCGGCGTCGGGGGTCGTGATGGGATTCGGCTACGTCGGCCTCGAACTCGTCCCCTACCTCGCGGAAGCCGGGGTCGATCTCACAGTTATAGAACACGACGAGCGCCCGATGGACCGAGCGCCCGACGCTGTCGGCGAGACCGTCCTCGACCTCTACCGCGAGGAGTTCGGCGTCGACGTCCTCACGAACGCCCGGGAGCGGCGGGTCGAGAGGACGGAGAACGGGGTCGCGATGGAGGTGCAGTGTCCGGGCGAGCGCCGCACTGTCGAGGCCGAGTCCCTGTTCATGTTCACCGGGCGCCACCCCAACCTCCGCGGGGTCGCCCTCGACGCCTGCGGGGTGGAAACTGAGGGAAAGTGGGTGGCCGACACCCTCCGGACGAGGGGCAACGAGCACGTCTTCGTCGCCGGCGACGCGAACGGCGAGCGTACCCTGCTCCACCACGCCAAGGAGGAGGGGTATCTGGCGGCCGAGAACGTCGCCGCCGCCGAGCGCGGCGAGGAACTGGAAGCGTACGACCCGATTACCCATCAGGTGACGTTCACCGCGGCCGCGGAGTTCCCCTACGCCAGCGTCGGAATGACCGAACGGGAGGCCGACGCCGCTGGGTACGACGCCTTCTCAGTCGAGCGCGCGGCGAGCGACGACGGCGTCTTCGCGGTCCGGGACGCCGAGGTCGGGATGGCGCAACTGGTCGTCGCCGAATCCGGGACGGTGTTGGGGTATCACGGCCTCCACAAGGACGCCGACACGATGGCCAAGACGATACAGGTCATCGTGGAGAACGGAATGAGTATCGCGGAGATACCCGACCGGGCCTACCACCCGACGACGCCCGAAATCATCGACGGGCTGGTGGGCGACGCCGCCGAACGTCTGTAGCGAGCGCGCGGTTTTTCCGTCGGCGGCCGCTCTCACAGGTATGGCCGGCGAAGTCGACCCGGAGACGGTCGAGGAGAAAGTGAAGGACGCGCAGATTATCGACATCCGGGACCCCGGTAGCTACCGCGAGGGACACATCCCGGGGTCGCAAAACGTGCCCGCCGCGCAGTTCGGGAAGAAGGTGGGCGAAATCGAGTGGGAGGAGGACATCGTCGTCACCTGTTACATCGGGAAATCCTCGCGGCAGGCCGCGAGCGCCCTCGAAACGTACGAAGGAGTCCCCGAAGAGGCCAGCATCGCGAGCATGGCCGGGGGCATCGACGCGTGGGAGGGCGAGTTGGAGGAGGGCGTCGGCGGGCAGGACGTCGACGAGAGCGCGGCGCCCTTTTAGAGGGAGTTCCCTAAACGCGACAGTCGCCCTCGTACGTCCCGGCGTCCAGGGAGTCCATCCCCCCGTCGCCACAGACCGGACAGGCGGGGTTCCGTGCGATGGTTATTTCCTCGAAGCCCGGTTCGAGCGCGTCGTAGACGAGCATCTTCCCCGTGAGCTGTTCGCCGATGCCCATCGCGTGTTTGATGGCCTCCGTCGCCTGCAGACAGCCGATAGTGCCCGGCAGAACCCCGAGGACGCCCGCCGTCGCGCAGTCCGGCGCGACGCCTGCGGGCGGCGCTTCGGGGAAGACACACCGGTAACAGGGCCCCTCCGGGAGGAACGTCGCGGCCTGGCCCTCGAATCGATGGACCGCACCGAAGCTTCTGGGAACGCCTTCGAGTTCGCAGGCGTCGTTTATCAGATAGCGCGTCGGGAAGTTGTCCGCGGCGTCGACGACGAAGTCGTACTCGCCCACCAGAGAACGGGCGTTTTCGGAGGAGACTCTGGTTTCGTGGCCCTCGAAGGCCACGTCGGGGTTCAGGTCCGCGACGAACTCCCCCGCCGATTCGACCTTCGGCCGCCCGATGTCGCTCTCGGCGTGGATGACCTGGCGCTGAAGGTTCGAGCGCTCTACGACGTCGTCGTCGGCGACGGCGAGCGTGCCGACGCCGGCGGCGGCGAGATACTGGACGACGGGCGCGCCCAACCCCCCGGCGCCGACGACGAGTATCGAACTGTCGCGGAGCGCGGCCTGCCCCTCCTCGCCGACGCCGTCGAGGAAGAGATGCCGCGAGTAGCGTTCGAGCCCCTCGGCGTCGAGGCGCAGTTCGGACATACCGGGGGGAGGGGGTACGAACCCAAAAACCCGCGGGTCCGGGGGCTTGATGTGGACGCCCGTGGAGAAACACGGCATGGACACCGCCACGGTGCTGAGCGACATCGTCTCCCGGACGCTCGGGGAGCTGTCGGCCGGCTTCCAGCAGTCGATCCCCCTCCTCGTCTCGGGAGTAGTCTTTCTCACCTTCGCGTACGTCGGCATCAAAATCGTCGTGACCGTCCTCCGGCGGGTGCTCCGCCGGATGTACGGCGACCGCCAGCTCGTCGCCGACCTCATCGTCACCGTCGTCGGCGTCTTCCTCTGGTTCGGCGCGGCGCTCGCGCTGTTGAAGATCGTCGGCATGGGCGACGTGGCCGCGAGTTTGGGGACGGCCACCGGTTTCATCGCGCTGGGAGTTTCTTACGCGCTCTCGAACATGCTCGCGGACACGGTGGCGGGCGTCTACCTCCTCCGGGACCCCGACTTCACCCCCGGCGACCGCGTGACGGCGGACGGGATGACCGGCACCGTGAAAGCCATCGAGTTGCGCAAGTCGCGCTTCGAGGTCGACGGCGACACCGTCGTGCTCGCCAACCGCGACGTGGAGAAGAAGTGGACGAAGCGAAACTCAGAGTAGGTCGTTCCAGAGCGGTTCGTTCGGATAGCGGTCCCCTCGGTCGGCGAACATCGCGACCACGCTGGCGTCCGGGTCCGCGGCGAGTTCCTCCGCGAGCGCGAGCGCCCCGCCCGAGGACGGCCCGACCAGAACGTCGCCGTCCACGCGGAGATGCTCGCGGACCTCGCGCTCGGTGAGCCGCCCCGGGTCGGCGATAGCGATGTCCCGTTCGGCGTACGTTTCGCGCAACCGGCGGGCGGCGTCGTACCCCTCCTCCGTGGTGACGTAGCGCTTCGAATCGAGGACGGACTCGTCGTACGTATCCGGATGTATCCCCCCGTCGCGGAGGTACTTCAGACCCTCCAGCCCGTGGTCCCGGTTGGCGGGTTCGTACCCCACGACTTCGACCGCGTCGGGGAGCCCGCGGCCCACTCCGGTTATCGTGCCGCCGGTGCCGACCCCCGCGACGAAGTGAGTGATATCGGGCGCCTGCTCCCGTATCTCGGCGGCGGTCGTGCGCTCGTGAGCGCCCGGGTTCGCCGGGGAGGTGTACTGGCTGGGGCGGGCGTACTCCCCCCCGGCGGCGATTTCCTCGCAGGCGTCGAGCATCACGTCGTACTCCCCGCCCGTTTCGATTTCTCGGACGCGGCCGCCCGCCTCGCGGACGGCGTCCTTCTTCCCTTGGGCGGCGTCGGCCGGCATCACGATTTCCACGTCGTACCCCCGCGCCCCGCCGATGCGGGCGACGGCGGCGCCGGTGTTGCCCGAGGAAGGCTCTAACAGGGTCTTCTCGCCCGGTTCGGCGTCAAGGCCGTCAAGCATCGCGACGGCGATGCGGTCCTTGATTGACCCGCCGCCGTGAGGGAGGGTCGGGAGGTTGAACCACTCCGCCTTGGCGTAGATGTTCCCGGGAGTCCCCACGTCGAGTTCGAGGAGCGGCGTGTCGCCGATGGCGTCCTCGGAGACGTGCATGCGGGCTACTCGACCCGGACGTGCTCGGCCAACCACTCCGTGGCGTCGCGGTGTTCGTCGGCGCCGATGCCGTGGCCCGTCGGGTAGGTGTTGTAGGTCACGTCCGCGCCGAACTCGCGCAGACGGTCGGCGGCCTCGGCGGTTCTGGACTCGGCGATTATCTCGTCCGATTCGCCGGCCGCGAGGAAGACCGGCTTTCCGGACACGTCGTAGCCCGACTCGTAGCGGGCGGGGAGGTAGCCGTGCAGGCCGACGACGTACTCGTAGGTCTCAGGCTTGTCGAGCAGGGAACCCATTCCGAGAATCGAGCCCTGGGAGAAGCCCAGAATCCCCACGTCGCCGATACCGTACTCCGCTTTGGCCTGCCCAACGAACTCGTCGACGAGTTCCCGGGAGCGGAGGTAGTCCTCCTCGACAGGCTCGGAGTTGGGGAGCCCGCCGTTCGAGAGGTCGAGTTCGTACCACGTGTACCCCTGGCCCATCCTGTCGGGCGCGCGCGCCGAGAGGATATGGACGCCGTCGGGGAAGGCGTCGGCGAGGCTGAGCAGGTCGCGTTCGTGGGAGCCGCGGCCGTGCAGGAGGAGGACGGCGGGCGCCCCCTCGGGGTCCTCGGGTTCGATGTGCTCGTGGACGAGCGCGAAGTCGGTCATGGATGGGGTAGGAAGGGACGGGAAGAAACGGTTTGGGTGCGAGCGGGGCTTGCTTGGATGCGGGCGGCGTGCACACGGCGGACGAATACCTCTCGGATACGACCGCCGCGTTCACGGCGGGCGAATACCTCTTCGGATGCGGCCGGCGCGAACGCGGCCGCGACGCCGGGCGGAAGGCTACGACCCGAGCGGTTCGCCGGCGTAGTAGTTGCCGAAGAAGCCCGAGAAAAACGACGCGACCGCGACCGCGACGAGCGCCCCGACCAAATCCCAAGGGGGCGCGATCACCTGCGCGACAAGCGCGGTTGCGACGACGGCGATAATCAGCGAGATGACGCCACTGACGGCCGAATCCTGTATTTCGGGCATACGGGCGGGGAACTATCCCGACATGGCATAATTTTGTCGGTGGTGACGGCGAACGGAGGGGCCGAAGCTACCCCTCGCGGCGCAGCCGTCGGACCACGAACTCGCGGTCCAGCGACCCCAGAAGGGGGCCCAGTTGCGGCCCGGAGTCCTGGCCGAAGAACAGCTCGTATCCCGCGGCGAAGAACTCCCCGACAGGAACGCCGTGGCGCTTGGCCGTCTCGTAGATCTCGCCCTGGATTTCCTCGCCGTCGTGGCCCGCTTCGACGAAGTCCGCGAGTTCGTCCAGCGCGCTCTCGACCTCGACGTCGAAATCGGTCTCGGGCAACTCGTTTTGAATGCGGTAGTTGTACTCGTTGTCCAAGCGCTTCGCCCAGTTCCGGGCCTTCTCGACGCGCTCCATCGCCCGCTCGATTTGGGCGTCGGTGGCGTCCGCGGGGATGTGGCCCTCGTTTTTCGCCATCTCGACTCTGAGCTCGCGGTCGTCGGTCATCCCGAGGACGGCGGCGAACGTGTATGGCAGGCGGATTCTGCCCGCCTCAACCGAGTCCACAGTGAAGGGGTAGGCCCGCTCGGCGAACGCGTCGCTTTCCTCGAAGTAGGCGCGCTCGAACTGGTCGAACTCCTCGACCAGCCGGTCCAGTCGGGAGAGGTCCAAATCGCGTTGCTTCTTCGGGTTCAACGCGAAGAAATAGCGCACGACTTCGGGCTCGACGAGTTCGAGGAACTCCGGCGGCGTGAGGACGTTCCCCTCCGAAGAGGAGAGCGCGTCGCCGTTGAGCGTGAACCACTCATAGACCATCGGAACCGGCGGTTCGTTCTCCAACACTTCCCTCGCGATGTCCTGGCCCGACGGCCACGACCCTTCGGCGTGGTCCTTGCCGAAGGGCTCGAAATCCACCCCCAACACGTCCCACTGGGCGGGCCACTCGAAGCGCCACGGGAGCTTGCCCTCGGAGAACTTCGCTTCGCCCTCGTGGCCACAGCCCTCGATGGTTCGGTCGCCGGCCTCAACGTCGGTACAGACGTACTCAACCGTCCCCGCCTCCGGATCGACGCCCGTGACGGCGTCCGTCTCGGTGACGTGCCCGCAGTTCGCGCATATCGGGCGGAAGGGGACGTAACTCGAATCGACTTTGTCCTGGTACTCGCTCAATACGTCGCGGGCGAGATCGCGCTTGGCGAGGATTTCACCCACTACCTCGTCCATCTCGCCGTCCTCGTAGAGCGCGGTGTTCGAGAGCGTCTCGACGGGGACGCCCAGGTCGTCGGCGGCCGAATCGAGGAGCGCCGCGAAATGTGCGCCGTAGGAGCCGTGACAGCCGAAGGGGTCCGGAATCCCGGTGTACGGCGCGCCCAGATTCCGTCCCAGCGCACCGGCGTCGACGTCGCCCAAGCCCACGAGGTTCCAGTCGTCGTCCGCGAGCTTCCGGGGCACCTTCCGGAGCGGGTCGCGGTCGTCGCTGGTGAACACCTGTCGCACCTCGTGGCCGCGCTCGCGGAGCACTTCCGCGACGAAGTACCCCCTGAGAATCTCGTTGAGGTGGCCGATGTGGGGGACTCCGGAGGGGGATACGCCGCCCTTGACGACGAGGGGGTCCTCCGGGTCGCGGGCCTCTACCTCGTCGGCGACCTCGTCGGCCCAGAAGGCCTGGTGGTCCCCGGACCCCTCCTCCTCGACCGCGTCCGCCGCGCCGTCCTCGCTGGTGGTGCCCATCGGTTTCGGATATCGCGCTGTCGGGAATAAGGCTTCGGAGACGGGGCGACTTCGACGGGGAGCGCCGTGAGAAAGCCCCCCGGGAGGGTGCCCGGCCGCCGCTCCGGGCCCCGATTCAGGGGCCGACACCGAACGATTCGGGCTAAATTCCCCGACGCCACCAATAGGTATTTTACCCGACAGCCTGATGTGGTGGATGACATGGAACGCGCACTCGTCGTCGTCGACGATACGGAGAAGCACCGCGACTTGCTGGAAGAGGCCGCCGAGCTCGCCGACGGGGTCGGCGCCGACCTCGTCCTGCTCTCGATGATCACTGAGGAGGAGTACGAGGAGATGACCGAGACCATCGAGGCGATGGCTGAGAGCGGGGACACCGGCTTCGGCTCCGACACGGTCCTGCAGGTGGCCCGGAACTTCGCCGAGGACGTGGCCCGCGACGCGCTCGACGACATCGACATCGACTACGAGGTCGTCGGTGCCACCGTTAACGAGGGCGAGCGCGCGGACGAGATCATCCGCACCGCGGAGGAGTACGGCTGTGACCACGTCTTCCTCACGGGTCGGCGCCGCTCGCCGACGGGGAAAGCCATCTTCGGGAACACCGCGCAGGCGGTCATCCTCAACTTCCCGGGGACGGTCACCGTCGCGATGGAGTAAGGGTTTCCGCGCCGGCTCAGCGGTTGTCGTGCTTCCAGTTGTCGATAGGCACCTGACCGCCGTCGACGCGGAGCTCGTGGCCGTTGATGTAGTCCGCGGCGGGCGTCGAGAGGAAGGCCACGGCGTCCGCGATGTCCTCGGGTTCGGCGTAGCGACCCATCGGGTTGAGCCCCTTTATCTGCTCGTGGGTTTCCTCGGTGAACGACTCGGTCATCCGCGTGTTCACCCAGCCCGGGGCGACCGCGTTGACGTTGATGCCCTCGCGCCCGAGTTCGAGCGCCAGCGACTTCGTGAGCCCGAGAAGCGAGAACTTCCCCACGTCGTACTCGGGGCTCATGCCGACGCCGTTCTTCGTGTGGATGGAGGTGATGTTGACGATCTTCCCCTCGCCGGCGTCGAGCATCGGGTCCAGACAGGCGAGCGTGCAGTTGATGGAGCCCCAGAGGTGGACGTCGATGTTGAGTTCGAAGCGCTCTCGGAGCGCCTCTTTGTCGTCGCCGGTGAACGGACCGGCGTCGCCGACGCCGGCGTTGTTCACGAGGATTTCGACGTCGCCCAACTCGTCGGTTCCCTCCGCGACCATCGCCTCGACCGCCTCGCGGTCGCTCACGTCGGCGGTGACGGCGACCGCCTCGCCGCCCGCCTCAGTGATGACCTCGGCGGTCGATTCGGCCGGTTCCTCCTCGAGGTCGTTGACGATGACGCTCGCGCCGAGCGCCGCGAGTTCGATGGCGATGGCGCGGCCGTTTCCGCGGCCCGCGCCGGTGACGAGTGCGGTTCGTCCGGAGAGGTCGGTGTCCATATCGGCCCTTCCGCCGGCCGGGATATAAACGTGGGTTACTCCTGCTCCCGGACTACCAACACGGGCACCGGCGCGGCACGGACGAGTTTCTCCGCGACGCTCCCGATGAGAAAGCGGTCGAGACCCGTCCGGCCGTGGGTCCCCACGACGAGCAGGTCGATGTCGTTCTCCTCGATGTAGTCGAGAACGGCGCCGTGAATCGAGGCGCCCGACTCGACGGCCCCCACGACCGAGTCGAGTCCCCCCTCGGCCGCCCGCTCCGTCGCCGTCTCGACGGCCTTCTCGGCGCGGCCCTCCAGTTCCTCGGCGTACGCGGTGGAGTAGGTGTCCACGCCCAAGCTCGCCGTGTCGACCACCGAGAGGGCGTGGAACGTCGCGCCGGCGAGGCGCGCGACCCCGATGGCGTCGTCGAGCGCCGCCTCGGCGGTGTCGCTCCCGTCGGTTGCCGCGAGGACCCGCTCGTAGGGGTACGCGAGGTCGGCCTCCGGGCGGAGTGTGAGCACGGGCGTCTCGGAGCGCCGGATGACCCGCTCGGTGACGCTCCCGAGGAAGAGTCTCGAAACGCCGCCGCGGCCGTGCGTCGGCATCGCCACCAGGTCGAACTCCGCGGCGTAGTCCGCGATGGTCTCGGCGGGTGCGCCCTGCATCGTCTCGGTCGAGACCGGCACGCCGCGCTCGCGGGCGCGCTCGGCGGCCTCGTCGACGATTCGCTCGCCCGCCGTTTCGAGGGCATCGACGACCTCCCCGTCGACGGTGGTGACGCTGTCCCGCGTCGTGTCGGCCACGTTGAGGACCGTGACGCTCGCGTCGGTGGCCGCGGCCAAATCGAGGACGTGCTCGAGGGCCGCCGTCGCGCCCTCGCTGCCGTCCGTTGGGAAGAGGATGCGCTCGTACATACCTCCCCTTCGGCGCGTGGGGCTTTAAATGAAGGCGCTCAGAGGAACGTCGGGACCCGGCGTGGCAGAGAGCGCGACGCGGAGGTGGACAGCCGAAGGAGTCTCAGCGCCCGACCCGGGAGCGGAACTCGGGGAGCCCCCGCACGCCCAAGTCGAGGCGGAACAGCTTGCCCGCGTCGGGGCCCTCCTCCTTTCTCGTGTTCGCGGGGCCCTCGCCGGGACCAAGCGCCGTCGTCACGTACACGTCGGTGTAGTCCGGGCCCGCGAAGGTCAGACAGGAGACCTTCTTCGCGTCGAATTCGACCCGGCCGGCGGGTTCGCCGTCCGGCGTGAAGCGGGCCAGGCAGCCGCCACCCCAGCGCGCCGACCAGAGGTGGCCCGTCGCGTCGACGGTCATCCCGTCGGGATGGCCCGGTGCGCCGCCCGACACGACGGTTTCGGGGTTCGAGAGGCCCCCCGTGTCCTCGTCGTAGTCGTAGCGCAGGATCTCGCCCGCGACGGTGTCGGTGAAGTACATCGACTCCCGGTCCGGGGTGAATCCCATCCCGTTGGGGAGACCCACGTCGTCGCGGAGTTGAGTGAGCGAACCGTCGGTGTCGAGGCGGTAGAGCGAGCCGACGCCCTCGCCGTCGGCGGGCATCGTCCCGCAGAACACCCGGCCGCGCGGGTCCGCGATGACGTCGTTGAATCGTTTTCCCTCCTCGCCCTCGATGGTCTCGACGACGGCCTTGGTGGCGCCGTCGTCGTAGAGTTCGATGCGGCCCCCCTCCTCGAACAGTAGGAGGGTGCCGTCGGCCTGGACGGTGAAGCCGCCGATGTATTCTTCGGGGCCGTCGCGGCGGTAGACGAGTTCGCTCGTGCCGTTCTCGGGGTTGTACCGGTAGAGTTCGCCGTCGGGGATGTCGAGTGAATAGACGCGCTTCTCGTCGGCGTGGTAGACCGGCCCCTCGCCGGTGTGGGCCTCGTAGTCCGCGACCGCAGTGGGGGAAGTCGGTTCCATATCGAACGTTCAGTCCGGGGGGTGAAAACGTCTCGGCTCCCCCGCGCCACCCTACCGGTTCCTCTGTCGCCCCGCCACTTCCCTTACTCCGCCCGCACCGACTCCCGGAGACCACGCATGTATCCGACGGCGAACAGCCGCCCGTCGGTGTGATAGCCCGGATTGGAGTTGTCCTCGCGCACCGTGGTGGGCACGTGGTCCGGGCGCATCGGGACGTCCGCGCCGACGTGTTCCTCGTAGGCCCGCATCGCCGCGAGCATGTCGGAGGGGCCGTCGTCGTGCCACGTCTCGACGAACTGCTCCGAATCGCCCTCGATGTCTCTGAAATGGACGAAATGGATGCGCTCGCCGAACTTCTCGATGGCAGCGGGGATGTCCGCGCCCATCGCCGCGAAATTGCCTTGGCAGAAGGTGATACCGTTATGCGGGGAGTCGTTGAGGTCCAGCACCCGCTGGTAGTTCTCGACCGACGTGGCGATGCGGGGGACCCCCCGGAGCTCCTCGCGGGGCGGGTCATCGGGGTGGAGCGCCAGTTTCACGCCCGCCTCCTCGGCGACCGGAATTACCTCGTTCAGGAAGTACTCCAGCGCCTCCCAGAGGTCCTCGTGGGTCGCGTCGATCTCCTGGGTTCCCCCCTGTGCCTTCTCGTTGTCGAAGCCCGTGACATAGGAGCCGCCGCGGGATTCGAGGTGAGCCTCCGTGCGCGCCCAGCGCACGCCGGCCATCCAGTCGTAGGCGACGACGGGGATTCCGACCTCGCCGCAGTCTCTCAAGAACTGCTTGAACACCTCGATGTCCTCGTCCCGCCCTTCCTTTCCGAGCCGGACGGTGTCCGAGATGGGCACCGACCCTTCGATGACGTCCACCGAGAGCCCGGCGTCCTCGTACCAGTTGGTGAGGCCGTTCAAATCGTCGTACGACCACTGCGTTTTGTTGTCCCCGATTTCGAGGGGGTGGACGACGGCGCTCGTGACGCCCAGCTGTTTCGCGAGTTGCCATCGCTCGTCGGGTTCCGGCGGCAGGATGAGGGAGAACTCGACCATACCAGAGATTCGGGAGGCGGCGATTAAAACGATACGGAACGGTGAACAGGGTCGTAGTCGTGGGAACCGCGCCGGGCCTGGGACGTCACGTCGAGAGTGATTCGGGAGCGCTCGGAGTCCCGTCTCAGCGGCTGCGACGCCGCTGACGGTATTATGTATCGCGCGGTGAACTGTCAACCGTGCCCGAGGACCCGGACCCCGAAGACGTGTTCGCCCTCCTCGCCGACGAGTGCGCCCGCACCCTCCTCGCGGTTACAAGCCGAGAACCCATGTCCGCACCCGAACTCGTGGAGGCGTGTGACGCCTCCCGCGCGACCGTCTATCGCCGCATCGCGGAGTTGAACGACGCCGACCTGCTCACCGAGCGCGGGGAGTACGACCCCGACGGGAACCATCGGAGCGTCTACACGGCCCGCCTGCGGGGTCTCCACGTCGGACTCGAAGACGGCGAGTTCACCCTCAGCGTCGAGGAGGACCCCGCCGACAGGTTGAGCGAGTTCTGGGAGGGGCTATGAACGCCGCGACCCTCGCGCTGTTCGGGTCGGTGCTCTCGCTCGCGGCGCTCCCCCTCGGTGCGGTCGTCTCGGTGCAGGCGTTCCGGGCGGCCCGCCGGAGCGGCGACCAGACGACGCGCTATCTCGCCGCCGGGCTCGCCCTCGTGCTCGTCGTCTCGCCGCTCGTCGGGGTCGCCGAGGAAATCGCACACGACGCGCTCGTCGCTCGGAGCCTTGTCGCGGGGCTCTCGTTGATAGTTCTCGAACGGGGAATCAGATTTCTCGGCGTCTGCCTGCTCGTCTACGCGCTCTACGCGAAACGCCGGCTCTAAAGCTCCTTGAACACCCGCGCGGGGTTCCCGCCCACGACGACGCCCTCTGGCACGTCGTCGACAACGACCGCGCCGGAGGCGACGACGCTGTCGTCGCCGATGGAGATGCCGGGGTTGATGACCGCGCTGCCGCCGACCCAGACGTTCTCGCCTATCGAGACGGGTTCGGCGTACTCGACGCCCTGCTCCCGCTGTTCGGGGTCCAAGGGATGGGTCGCGGTGTAGACGTGGACGCCCGGACCGAACTGGGTGTTCGCGCCGATGTCCACGGGCGCGGAGTCCAAGATTGTGCAGTCGAAGTTCGCGTAGAAGCCCTCGCCGGCCTCGATGTTGTAGCCGTAATCGCACTTGAAATCCGGCTCTATCGTCGCGTCGGCGCCGCCCGACCCGAGGAGGTCATCGAGGATGTCAGGGCGCTCCTCGGCGCCGGGGTCCGTCGCGTTGTATCGTCGGGTCAACTCCCGCGCGCGCTCGCGGTCCACGACGAGCTCCGGGTCGTCGGGGTCGTAGGGCTCGCCCGCGAGCATCTTCTCCTTCTCGCTCATGGAGGGGAGTCGTCGCCCCCGGGAATAGCCTTTGGCCTTCGCCCCCTATTCGCCGGCCGCCCAGCGCACGCCGTTGGCCAGGAGGGTCTGGAACTCGGGGGTGGCGAACGTCTCGTCGGTGTGGCCGATGGAGAGGTAGAAGACCCTTCCAGTACCGTAGGCCTTCGTCCACGCGACGGGATAGGTTTCGAGGTCGGGGTGGTTCATCTCCGCGAGGACGCGCACGTCGTCGTCCCACGCGACTTGATAGGGCTCGTCGAAGACGGTGAAGTCCGAGACGCCCTCGGTGATCTCGTGACCGGGGACCGTGATTTCGACCTCGTACTCGGACTCCTCGGGGTGGGTGATGAAGTGGCCACCGATCAGTTCGCGGAGCGCCGGGAACGGCTCGTCGCGGCCCGCCAAGACCTCCTCGGGGTCGTCGGGCTCGACGCTCGTCAGGTCGGAGGCACAGTGCAAACCGACGTAGCCGCCGCCGTTCTCGACGAAGGCGAGCAGGGAGTCGAGTTGCTCGTCGCTGAGCGTGCTGTCCGTCAGATAGTCGAGGACCACGTCGTACTCCGAGAGGTCGGTCAAATCCTCCTTCTCCGTCGTGAGCGTCACGTCGGCGTCGCGGGCGAGCGCCGTCGCGATGAGCGGGCCGGCGCGCTCGAAGTCGTGGAACGGGAAAGCGGTGCCGCCGATGGCGAGTACCGTGGGTGGCATACTCGTCTCCGCGTCCGGCGTGAGGTTAAGGCTGTCCCCCGCCCGCACGCCGTACCGGTACTCGGCCCCCGAGTGGTAAGTCAGGGGGCCGACCCGTAGAGTGAAAGTCCCCGGGGACGCGGGGAGCAGTATGCACGAACGCGGAGGCCGGCGATGAGAATCGGTGTCACGCTCCCCGTCGTCTACGGCGAATCGACCCCCGACGCAGTCGCGCGCGCCGCCGCGGCCGGCGCGGACGTGGTGGAGATATTCGACTGGGAGAGCCACGGCGAGGCCGTCGCGGAGGCGGCCGAGAAGGAGAACGTCGAGTTCGGCGGCGTCCTCGCCGCGGGCGCGGGGTCGAACATCGAACAGCCCGAAGAGCCGTCGGTCGCGAACCCCGAAACCCGCGAGCAAGCGGTCGCGGACCTGAAACGCTCCGTCGAGGGCGCCGCCGACCTGGGCGTCGGGACAGTCATCACGACCGTCGGGCCGAACATCGACACCGTGCCCGACGACGCCCAACACCGGGCAATCGTCTCGGTCCTCCGCGAGGTCGCGCCCGTCGCGGAAGAACACGGCGTCACGGTCGTCGCCGAGCCCCTCAACACCCGCGTCGACCACCCCGGGTACTACCTCACGTCCTCCTACGAGGGCTACGAAATCGTCGACGCCGTGGACTCCCCGAACGTGGGGATTCTCTTCGACGCGTATCACCAGCAGATAACGGAAGGCGACCTGGTTCGGAACGTCCGGGAGCACGTCGACGACATCGGGCACGTCCACCTTGCCGACAATCCCGGGCGCAACGAGCCCGGAACCGGCGAAATCGACTACGCCGCCTTCCTCGCGGCGCTCGACGACGCCGGCTACGAGGGGTACGCCAGCGGCGAGTTCTTCCCGACGGGCGAACCCGACGACGCGGTCGCCGGCACCGTCGACCGCGCCGAGTAGCGGGGCCCTCGCCGAACCCGTCGGATTTATCTTTCGGCGCGCGGACCCGCCGGTATGCGCTACTACCGACTCGACGGCGAGGACGGAGCCCGCGTCGTGGCCCGCGACGGCGACGACGCCTACGACCTCTCGGCGTCCGACCCGCAGTTCAGCTCCTTCCGCGGCCTGGCCCGTACCGCCGCCGGCGCGGACGAGGCAATCGACACCATCGCGGAGAAACACTTCGACGCGGCCGAGCCCGTCGACGTCAACGACCTCGACGACGCAGGGCGCCCGCTCGTCGCTGAGGAGATCTGGGCCGCCGGCGTCACTTACCTCATCAGCGAGGAGGCCCGCGAGGCCGAAAGCGAGGAGAGCGCCGACATGTACAGAAAGGTGTACGGCGCCGACCGCCCGGAGATCTTCTTCAAGGCGACGCCCTCCCGGACGGTGGGCCCGAACGACGCGGTCGGCATCCGCGCCGACTCCGGGTGGGACACCCCCGAGCCCGAGCTCGGCGTCGTGCTCTACCGCGGCGACATCGTCGGCTTCACGGTCGGTAACGACATGTCGAGTCGTTCCATCGAGGGGGAGAACCCCCTCTACCTCCCCCAGGCGAAGGTGTACGAGAAGTGCTGTTCCGTCGGTCCTGCTGTTCTTTCCGCCGGCGGCGTCGACCCCCACGACCTGGAGATGACCGTCGAAATCGAACGCGACGGCGAGGTCGTCTTCGAGGACGGCACCGACACCGGCCAGATGAAACGGAGCGTCGACGAACTCGTCGACTACTACACGAAGCACAACGCCGTTCCCGAACTCGCCGTGTTGCTGACGGGTACGTCGCTGGTTCCCCCTGAGTCCTTCACCCTGAAGGAGGGCGACACGGTCACCATCGACATCGAGGACATCGGGACGCTCGAAAACCCGGTCGTCGAAGTCTAACTCCTACTCCTTCCGCCGTTCAGCCGCGACGAACGCCGAAATCACGAGCGCTAGGAGCGCCCCGACGAGGGTGAACCCGGGCGTTCCACCGCTTGCCGTCGTAGTCGGCGCCGTCTCCGGCCCCGCGGCCGTGGTCGTGGTTTCCTCGGCGGTCGACGTGCTCATCGTCGCGGGTGCGTTCGTTCCGCTCGTCCCGTTCGTGCCAGCCAGGAACGCCGACAAACCGGGCGCCGTGGCGCGGTACGTCCCACCGGTTTGCTCGGTCGGTAGCGCCGTCCACGACCCCGCCAGCCGATAGAGCGAGACGTTCCCCGGACCTCCCTCGACGGCAAAACGCACCGTGACGTTCGACGCTTCGATGCCCGGATGAGAGACGGTGAAGCCGCCGAGCGACTCGTGCTCGAAGGCCGGCGCGTCCGCCGGGACCCCGCTGGCGGCCACCGTGAGCGTTCCGTTCGCACCCGCGGCGTCGAAGACGACCTTTTCGGGCGCGACCGCCCCCTCGAACGTGGGGAGGGAGACGGCGACCCGCGGGACCGACACGGGCACGTCGACGCTGGCACGGGCCCGGCCGGCGCCGATGGCTTCGGCACTCACCTGTGCCGTCCCGCTCGGTGCGGCCTCGTTCGCGGTTCGGAGCGCCGTCACGCCCTCGATACCGGCGGGCGTCCCGGCGGCCCCGGCGTCGATGCGCGCCCCGACGGCGTGGGAACCCGGGAGAGTGTACGTGCTTCGGGCCCCGTTCGCCCGGAGCGCCCGGGCGACCGTGTCGAGCGAGACGTCCTCCGCGACCTGCGCGACAACTGCTGTCGACCCCTCTTCGGAACCGAGAGCGTCGCTGACGGGGGAAGCCGTGTCGGAGCCGGCGTCGTCGTCTCCCGTCCCGATTCCGCCGCCGGTCGAGTCGCCCGAGTCGGTCGAGTCATCCGAGTCGCCCGAGTCGGTCGGCCCGGCGAGCGGGATTTCGAGGGCCGCCCCCGTCGTCGCGACCTCCGTGGCGTTCGGGTCGGCGACGCCGGTATCGGTAAAGGAAACGGACAGCGGTCCCGTGGCGTCATCGGGCACCGCCACCGTCACCTGCGCGACCGTCCCGGCCCCCGAGACGCCGCTGTCGACGCCCGCGCGGGTGGCCCCGAAGGACGCAGAGCCGCCGCTCGCGCTCCGGTCGAGCACGAGGAGGTCGGAGCCGAGGAACGGCCCCATCTCCATCGAGAGCGCCCGTCCGCCTTCGATTCGGAGGTCGGCGGAGACGGCGTACGCGGGCGTGTCGGTGTCGAGTGTCACGTTCAGCGTGACGGTCTCACCCGCCGACACCGATTCGGGCCCGGTGACGCCGAACGACGCGGGTGCCGACTGGGCCTGCGCGCTCGTGGCCGCGGGCGCGGCGAGCGAACAGAGGACGAGCACACAACAGAGCAGCGCGCGCCGGGCGCCGGTCATGGTCGGCGCAGGGCCAGCAGCGCCGCGGCCGTCAGTGCGAGGAGGGCAATCGGAACGCCGAACCCGGGAGTTCCCCCGCTATCCGTCGTCTCGGTCGTGGATTCCGTCGTCGTGGGGGAGGTCGTCTCGGTCGTGGATTCCGTCGTCGTCTCCGTCGTGGTAGTCGTGGATTCCGTGGTTGTGGACTCCGTGGTCGTCGTGGGCTCCGTCGTCGTAGTCGTCGTGCCCGTCGTAGTCGTTGTCGTCGAGTCTTCGGGCGCGGGGAAGAACCCACCACCGCCACCACCGCCGCCACCGCCACCGCTGGTGGTGGTGTTGGCCGACGTCGTAGTCGTAGTATTCATCGTGGTCGTTGTACTCGTCGCGGTCACCTCGAAAGTGGCGTTCGAGACGCTGTAGGGAAGGGCGGTCCCGTTCGTGTCGGTGAAGCGCTCGACTGTCACGTCGAGGTCGCTGTCGCCCGTGGACTCGCCCGTGACCGTCAGCGACGCGAGCGCGAGGTCGCCCCCGGCGGTCGTGGACTGGTCGGTGTAACCGACGACCGTCAGGACGCCCGCGGTCGGGCGACGAGTCCGGACGGTGAACGTGCTCGTATCGGACGCTGTGACGTTCGCCACGCTCGGGTCGTAGGAGAGGTTCATCCGGTAGGCACCGACGTTGGCGTCGTCGGGCGTGTCCGTGGCGTTGAGCGACGCCGCCGCGGTCTCCCCTTCCGTCACGTCGTCCGGAACGACGGGTGTGACCGTCGGGTCGGCGGTCTGCGCGCCCGTGAGGGCGGCGCCGCCGAGCGCGAACGCGACGAGCACGAGGGCGAGGGCAGTGCGGCGCATCTACGCCCCCACCCCCGAGTAGTCGGCATCGCGTTCGCCGTTGGCGTACTGCGCGGCGTACATCGCGTCCACGACGGTTACACGGCCGTCGCCGTTCACGTCGGCGGACGGCGGGCCGGTTTCGTTTCCGGCCGCGATGTCGGCGATGGCCGCCGCGTCGTCGTCGGTGACGCCGGCGTCGCCCGAGACGTTCCCGAGCACGTAGCCGTCGAAGGCGACGTCGACGCCGACGTCACCGGTGGCGTTCAGGTTCAGGACCGTGAGGTTGCCCGCCCGGGAGACGTTCTGCGAGATGACGTTCCCCGAGAGGGTGATTCCCGACTGGTTGTAGCCGGCGGGCGTCTCGAAGGCGACGACGGCCTGACCCGCGGTGTCCGCGACGGTGAAGGAGACGTTGCGCTCCCCGGCCGCCGTGGCGTTCGGGACCGTCCGCTCGACCCGGCTAACCGAACCGGGAAGGACGGCGGCGTCGCCGACGTGGGCGACGGCCGTCGGGTCGGGGTAGCGCGGCGCCGGCGTGTAGGAGACGTTCTGCGTGCCGAAGCGCGGCACCGTCACCGAGAGGTTCGGCAGTTCGAGCGCGCCCGTCGCGTCCGCCGAGACGTTCGTTCCTCCCGAGGGAAGCGTCACGTTCGCGCTCCCGTTCGTATCGAGGGGCGTGCGCAGCCCGCTGAACGAGACCGACGTGGCGTTCGCCGCGGTGGCGTTCGCCACCCGCACGTTGAGGTTCCCGACGCCCTTCACGTCGAAGGTCGCGTTCGGCCGGGCGTTCAGCGACTCGTTGTACAGCGGCCGCACGTCCGCCTCAAGGGCCACCTCGCCGGGCGAGCCGAAGGAGACGTTCAGGTAGTAGGTCCGCTCGGCGTCAGCGGGCACCTCGCGGCCGAAGACGCTCACGGAGGTTCCGTCCGTGAAGCTGCTGTTGATGATGTCGACCGTCACCGATTCCTGAGAGTCGTTCACGACCGTGTACGCCGAGGCGTTGCTCGCGTTCATCGCGCCGGTGATGGGCACCTCCACGATGGGGTTGAGCAGCGTCTCGTCGGCAGTGTTATTGACCGTCACCGCGAGCGTCGCGTCCCTCGTCGTAAGCGTTCCCTCCGTGCCGAGCGTCGCGGTGAACGGTGAGGGCGAGCCGTCGGCCTCCTCCGTGAGCGCGGTCGTGCCGACTGCGCCGTCCATCGCGGAGACGGAGAACGTCTCAGTGTCGTCCTCCGTGTTCGCCTCGTACTGCGTCCGGTTGACGAGTTGGTCGTTCTCCAAGGCGACGACCGTCGCTCCGAACCCACCGTCGGTCGTGTTCACCGTGATGTCCTTCGTGACGCTGCCGTTGCGGAGCCGTTCGAGCTCCGAGTCGGTGAACGCCACCTGTTCGCTGTTGTCGGTCGACGAGACGCTGACCGTCTTCGTGATGTCGCCGTCGTCGTCGGCGACCGTCACGTCGACCGTCCGGTCGACGGCTTCGAGGCCCTGTCCGAGCGTCTGGAGCGCCTGAATCGCGACGGCGCTGGCCTCGGTGTCGCCCCAAGAGCCGCCTTCCTCGTAGACGCCGACGAGGTGGGTCACGCCCGCGCTGAGCGTCTCGTTGTCGTCGGCGTCGATGCCGGTCGCGTTCAGCGCCAGTAGCGAGTAACTCGTGGCGATGCTGTCGCGGCCGGTCGAGTCCCAGTAGTAGCCCGACTCGGCGCGCCACGCGCCATCGTCGCCCTGCACGTCGATGAGGTGCGCGGTGGCGTTGGCGATGGACTCGTTGGCGGCCTGCTCGGTGCTTTCGTTCAACGCGTCGCTCTCGACGGCGGACTGGAGGCCCCACAGCGCGAGCGCCGTGGAGCGGTTGTCGCCCCAGCTACCCGACTCCTCTTCAGCGAGGAGGAACCCGGTGGCGTTCCGCCGGATTTCGTCGGCGGCCGCGTTGGCGCTCTCGTTGAACGGCCCCGCCTGCGAGAGACTGATGGTGACGAAGCCGGTCATCGACTCGTCGTTGTCGAGGAAGTAGCCGTCGGAGGGGAACGCGCCGTCGCTCTCTTGGTTGTCGCGGAGCCAGAACACCGTCTCGTTGAAGTCGGTCGCGTTCGACGCGAGCTCCTTCACCTTGGTGCGCTCGCTCTGCACGGGGTCGTTTCGCACGGCCGTCATCCCGCGGAAGGCGTAGGCGGTGTAGAACATGTCGCCTCTGGGGTCGTTGCCCCACATGCTCCACGCGCCGGTCTCGTGTTGGCCCGCCTCGCCGTCCGGCGCGAGCCGCCGGACGCCGCCGAGTATCGAGCGGTTCGTCCGGTCGCGGTCGTAGTCGTCCGGCGACGGTCGGTCGCGGTAGTACTGGTCGGTGTAGAGTGCCGCCAGCATCGGCGAGGTCGTCTGTTCGACACAGCCGTAGGGGTAGGTGAACAAGTACTGCAAGCCGTCCAGCGTCCGCCCCTCCGCGCCGGCCTGCACCGAGAGGGTGAGGTTGTGCGCGAAGGTCTGTTCGCCCCGGACCTCGATGCTCGTCGTGCCGTTCTCCGTCTCGTTGGCCAGCGCCACCGAGGCGGTGTCGCTCGCCCGGACCGTCGGCACCTTCACGGTCACGTTCGTGGTCTCGGAGACCGTCTCGTTACGCGAGCTCGCGGAGACGTTCAGCTCGTAGGTGTCGCCGGCGGCGCCCGACGGCGCCCGCACCGACCACATGTCCCACGTTCCCCAAGTGTCGGTTTCCGCTCGCTCGAGCAGGTCGTTGGTCGTGAGGTTCGCCGGGAGGTCGAGGGTGACGTTGACGTCCGAGGGGATGTTCGGGTCGATATCGCCGTACACCCGGAACGTCGAGTCGCCTTCGACCGTCTCCGGGGCGTAGATGTCGGCGTCCAGGTCGAACTCGACGACGTCAATCCATTCGCGGTCGCTCTCGTCGCCGGCAGTCGCATTGATCGTGTAGTCGCCGGGGTCCTCGTAGGAGTGGTTCAGTTCAGTCGTTTCGCTCCGGCCGGGCGCGACCTCGTCTAACGGGAACATCGTCGATTCGCCGTCGCCGAAGCTGACGTTCACCGTCCGGTTGGTGATCGTCGCGCTCCCGTCGTTGCGGACGTAGACCGTGACCGGACGGGACTTGTTCGGAAGCCGGTCGTCGGCGCGGACGTAGAGGTCGAATTCGCTGAAGGTGGCCGTCGTCCTCGCCGTCGCTCGGTTGTTCCCCTCGTTGGCCTCGGTGACGTTGTTCGTCGCGTCGGCCAGCGCGACCAGCGAGATGCGTCCGGAGGCGAGCGAGTAAGGGTTCAACTCGTCGCGGACCCAGTCGGTGAGGTTCATCTCCTTGGTGACTGATTCGCCGGCGGCGAGCGAGACGTTCCACGACTCGCTCGTCGTCTCGTCGTCGCGCGAATAGTAGGTCCCTTGAGCGTCGAGGCGGAGCGTCGCCATCGGCGCGGCGTCGGTCCCGACGTTCGTCATCGTCACGTTCGCCACGACGTCCTCGGAGAGGAGCTGGCGTTCCGGCGCCGAGACGCTCGCGCGGAGGTCCGCGCCGGGGACGACGAAGACGGTCGCAGTCGCTGTGTCCGTGTTCCCCGCCACGTCGGTGACGTTCACCGAAACTGTGTGGTTCCCCTCCGTCGAGAGCGTCAGATTCGCGGTCGGGCCCGCCGAGGACTGGACCGTTTCCCCGTCGACCGCGAAGGTGTAGTTCGCGATGGTGCCGTTGTCCGTCGAGGCGCTCGCGTTCGCGCTGAAGGTCGTTCCCGCGGCGACTCGGTCGGGAACGTCGAGGCGGGCCGTCGGCGCCGTACCGTCGGTGACGCTCACCGTGCCGGAAACGGTCGCCGAGAGAATCGGGTCCTGGTCGGCGTCGCTGAGGATGACCTCCGAGAGGCCGAGTTCGCTCAGGGTCGTCGGGCCCTGCGCTCCCTCGGTGGCCCGGAAGCGTACGGTGAAGAGTGTCTCCTCACCGCTAACTCCCGAAACGTCGCCGCGGAGCGCCTGCCCGTAGTTGATGCGGCCCGCCTCAGCCTCGTTTGTCGTGATGTTCGTCGTTCCGGAGCCGAAGAAGTCGCCCGGCATGACGTCCTCAACATCGAGCACTGTGGCGTCGTAGCTGAGCGTAGCCTGCGCGCCGTACACCGCGTCGGTACTGTCCACGGTGACGTTTACGGTGAACGTCTCGCCGGCCTCGACCGGACCGGAGAGCGTGGCGTTGCCCGCCGTCACGCTCGCAGCGGCCGGTTCGTCAGTCTGCGCGAGCGACGCGCTGCCGGCGTCTTGGGCGGCCGGAAACGCGACGGCGCCCGCGACAGGTTGGACCGCGAGGAGCACGACCAGCGCGAGGCCGAGGGCCGCGCGTCCTGCATTTCGTGAGCTGTTTTTCATCGGAGGAACACCTCTGTGCTGTTCTTCCAGTTCTGCCCGAGGAGCGCAGCGTCCTCCACCGAGACCTCCCCGTCGCTGTTCAGGTCCGGCGCGCCGCCGTAGCGGGCGTCGCCCGCGGTGGTGTCCCACGCGGTACCCACCGAAACGGCGTCGAAGATGTTCACCGTTCCGTCGCCGGTCGCGTCACCCGCGATGTGGACCGTCACGGAGACGTCGTCGCGGGCGACCGTCTCGCCGACGCTCGCTTCCGCGGTGACGTTCACCTCGTTGTAGGACTCGCCGTTCCACGTGCTCGTGCTCGGTGTGACGGTGAGCGAGTCGTCGAAGGAGTCGCTGTCGGGTGACGTCTCGTTCCGCTCGCCGAACGGCCCGACGACATCGACGCGATCGAGGGTGGCACCCGGCGCGCTCGCGGTCACGGCGACCGGAGCGGCGGAGCCGACGTTCAACACCGTGTCGTACATGGACGCCCCGACCGACACGTCGACCGTTTCGACGGTTATCGTCGTGTGGTTCCCCACGTAGGGTATCGGGTTCTTGTCGGCGTCCGAGAGCTGCGTCTCCTGGCCGATGGAGAGGGCGGCACTCGCCCCGGCCGGTGCGTCGGCGGCGACCTCGACGGTCAGCGTCGCCAGCGTCCCGTTCCCGGAGATTCCGCTCGACCCTGCCTCCGTATCGTTCAGCCGCGTGACCGATATCTCGGCGGTGCCGTTGGCGTCGTCTATCTCGGGCGCCACGACGGTGGTGTTCGCGCCGTCACTCGCGAGGAACCCACCGGCCTCGATGGCGGTGACGCTCAGCAGGTCGGTGTCGTAGTCGACGACCGTCGTCGCGCCGTAGAGGCTGGCGTTCCCGGTATCGGCGGTGACGTTCATCGTGAGCGTCTCCCCGGCGTCGGCAGTTTCGTTCGCCGGCTCGAAGCCGAACTCGACGGCGTCGTTCGATAGGCCGGTGACGGTCACGTTGTGTAAGGCGAAGTTGTTGTCGGGCGTGGGGTCATCGTCGGTCCCGTTGAGCACCGCAGCCGCGACGAACGGGTACTCCGTGACATCCCGGTTCACCGTAACCGAGAGGGTCGCCAACTCGCCGGGCTCGAGAGTCCGGTTGAGTGTCTTCAGCGGCCCATCGTCAGTTCTGAGTCCGATGCCGGCGGTCACGTTCTCGGCGGTCGCGTCGCCGACGTTCTCGAAGGTCGCCGTCGCGGTGACGTCCTCGCCCGCGGGGACGGTGTCCGGCGCGTCGAGCGTGGTCACGAGGTCGGGTGCGGGCCCGGCGACGTCGACAGTGGCGTAGGCGAGATTGTTGTCCTCGTTCGACTCGTCGGGGACGTTTTCACCGAAGTCAGCTACCGCGCGTACCTCGTAACTACCCTGGTTGTGGGTGATCGTCCCGTTCAGCGTCAGCGACTCGCCCGCGTCGAGAGCCTCGGAGACTTCGGCGAAGGTCTCCCAACTATCTGACGACTGGTTGTGGAACTGGAGGACGAAGCTGGCCCCCATTGCGTTCGCAGTTCCGGCGTTGGTGAACGTCGCGTTCACCGAGACGTTCTCGCCCTGCTGGACAGCGTCGGGCGCGTCGAGCGCGGCGACGAGGTCCGGCTGGTTCACCTCGACGAAGGCGAGGTCGATGTTGTTGTCCTCGTTCGATTCGCTGGCGTTGTTGCCCACGTCGGCGCGGGCGCGGAGCTCGTAGGCGCTCTGGTCGTGGATGACCGTCCCATTCAGCGTGAGGGACTCGCCCGCATCGAGGGCGCCGGAGACTTCGGCGAATGTCTCCCACGAGTCGGAGGAGACGTTGTAGGACTGCACGTCGAAGGTGGCGTCCGTTGCGTTCTCGTTGCCGGCGTTGGTAAACGTCGCGTTCACCGAGACGTTCTCGTCCTGGTCGACGGCGTCTGGCGCGTCGATCTCGGCGACGAGGTCCGGCTTCGGCGTGACTACCTCGACGAATTTCACGTCCCCGTTGTTCGACTCGTCGAGCTCGTCAACCGTCTCGTTGAAGTCGGCGAACGCACGGATCTCGTATTCCGAAAGGTTCTCCGTGACCGTCCCGCTGAGAGTGAACGACTCGCCGGGTTCGAGCGTCCGGTTCACGCCGTTGAGCTCCTCCATCGCCCTGGCGGTTTCGTTGTAGAAGCGGAGGACGTAGGTCGCGTTCGTCGCTGTCACGCTCCCGCCGTTGGTGAACGTCGCGCTCACGGGGATGTTCTCGTCGGGTGCGACGGTGTCGGGGACGTTGAGGTCGCTTCTGAGGTCCGGCTTGTCCGAGAGCGTGGGTCTGGTGAATCCTTCGTTGCCCACGACGCTCACGTTGTCCGTCGTCACGCGGGCCCGCGTCCGGACAGGTTCGCCCGCGAGGTCAGCGTCCAAGTGGACGGGGATGGTCGCGGTGCCGTCAGCGCCGGTCGTCCCGACCTCGTAGCCGCCCTTCCGGGGGCGCGGGAATTGGGTGTGCTCGCTGGCGTTCACCGCGGAAAACGCCTGGTAATCCCAGACGACCGTCGCGTTCGGCACGGGGTCGCCGTTCCGGTCGGTAGCGCTCACCGAGACGTACGTCGTGTTGCCCGCGACCATCGGGTTGGGAACCGAACTCTGGACCGTGAGTCCGTCCGCTCGAGCGTATCCGCCGCCGCCGAAGTACCAGCTCGGCGGGATGCCCGTACGCGCCTCGGCCTCGAACTCGCGGGGCGTCGTCGGGTCGGTCGGCGCGTCGAACGTGTAGGACGGTGTCCGGTTCTGCGGGTTGACGTACGTCACCGCCACGTCGGAGGTGGTTCCGTACGTGCTCGGCGAGGCCACGCGTAGCAGCGTCCATGTCGGGTCGGCGGGCGCGCCGGTCTCGTTGACGTAGGAGAGGTTGACGCGCAGAGTGTCGTCGTCGAACGTCACCGTCGACTCGGCTTCCACCCGGTGGGGTGGCGTCTCGGGGCGCTCGAACGGCGCGCTGATCCAGTCGTAGGTGTCGCTGATGGCCCGTCCGTCGGGGTTACTGAGGTTCTGGACGACTCCCAAAACCCCCTGGTCCGTCATCCCCGCCGGGTCGTCGGGACCGACAGTCGGAGCGGAGACGTTCACCGTGGCCCGCCCTTCCGAATTGAGGGTGACGTTCTTCGTGGCGCCCGTCGTCGCGTACAGCGAGACCGTGACGTTCCGCGGCGCGGAGTAGTCCGCGGGACGGTAGGTCACGTCAACCTCGTAGTGCGAGGAGGCGTTCGTGGGGGTCACCCATTCGCCGGAGACGTAGAGGTCGTTTTCAGGGCTCTCGGCCGGCTCCGTCCGCCGGTCGAAGTAGCCCGACAGGCGGTCTTCGACAGTGACGATTCCGGTGGCCGACGCGGAAGAGACGTTCGCCGCGCGCGCCCGTACGATGCCGAAGACGGTGTCGTCGGGCGCGGTCACGGAGAGGTCCGCCCGGCCGCGGGCGTCCGTCGGGAGCTGTCCGGTCCGCTCGTCGGGAGCGACCGCAGTCGACTCAACGGCGTTCCGGACCCGCTCGCGCTCACCGGCGTCGAGCGTCACCGAGTCGCCGGTCGCGAGGCGTTTGAGGTCGGCCCCGAGCGAACCGGAGAGGTTCGATGCCAGCGAATACACCTGGATATCGGTGAGCCACAGGGCCTCGTAGGCGGCCGTGCCGTTGAGGGGGCGCGTGGCGCCGTCCTCCGAGCGGGTGAGCTGTACCGAGAAGTTCGCCGTGCCGCCCGGCGAGACGGTGTGAGCGGGGGGGGCGAAGGACGCATCCGCCTCGGTGCCGATGCGGATGTCGCCGGCCCAGTCATCGTACCCCTGGTCGGGGGGCCGGACTTCGATGTTCGCGTCCGTCGTGCCGTCCTGGAGCATCGAGAGGTCAACCTGCTGGGTCAACACCCCGCGCTCAACGGAGACATCGGAGTAGGTAACGCCCTCACCCAGGCCGTCAACGATGAGGTCGGCCGTCCCGTTGTACGGAACCACGCCGTCGGGAGTCTCGTAGTGAATCGGGATGTTCACCGTCAGCGTCTCGTCAGGGTCGGCGCGGTAATCCCGGTCCTCAACTTGGAGTCCGTCGTCCTGGTAGATGGGGTCGCCGTAGTGAATGGCCGCCTCCTTCGGGTAGGCCTCTATCTCCTCGGCGACCGAGTTGCCGTACTCGTCGGCGATGGAGACTTCGAAGTTCTCGAGGCGCCAGTCCTTGGAGGTGTTGTACGGTAGCGTGAGCGTGGCGTTGGCCGTGCCGTTCGCGCCCGTCTTCGCGACCCGTTGGTCGAGGGACTCACCGTCCGGCCCGGAGAGCGTGAATGTGAGGTTCGTGCCCGCGTCAGGCACGCCCGGACCGGTGTCCCACGCGACAGCCTGGGCGGGGACCGAGACGTTCACGATGGACGGTACGGCCTTCTGGCCGGTCCCCTGCGCCGGGAAGGCGTCGGAGCCGGTGCCGTCGGGCGTCTCCGCGACGAGGTGCCACTCGAAGGACGTCGGAAGCGCGTCGTCCGTCCACACCGAGAGGTAGTTCTCGCGGACCATCTCGACGCCCGCGTAGCGGTCCTCCACCCGCTCGAACGTGGTGTTCGTGGTGCTGTACGCGTACACCGTCGTGGTCGTGTTCAGGTCACCGCTCTCGTTGCGCCGCTCGACGACGATCTTCACGTCGGAGCCGCGCTGCGCGCCGGTCGAATCGTCCCGGTCGGTGTCGGCGAACAGCGTGAACGTCGCGTTCGGGGCGTCGTTGTACGTGCGGACGGCGAGCTTTTCACCGACGTCCCGTTCGACGACCCAGATGTCGGGGGCGCCGCCGCTCGCGTCCTGTCCGTCCTCGAAGGCCGGAATCAGGACGTCGTCGTAGTTGCCCTGCTCGCCGGCGAGGCCGCCGTACAGTTCGTGGCGGGCGAGCGAGCCGTTCGCCGTCGCACTTAGGGTCGTCGTCGCGTTCACCGCGGCCCACGCGTCGACGACGCCGGCCCCAACCGCGTTCGGCGCGTCGGGCGCGGGCTGGGCGGTCGATTTGAGGCGGTCGGTGAGTTGCGTCCGGTTCAGCGAGCCGTTCGCGGCGTCCAACATGAGAGCCGCGACGCCGGCGACGTGGGGCGTCGCCATCGACGTGCCGCTCTTGGTGCCGTAGGCGGGCACGCCGTCGGCTGTCTGGTTCGTGGGTATCGTCGAGAGGACGTTCATACCCGGCGCGATGACGTCGATACCGGCCCGCTTCGCGTCGTCGAAGCCGACCGGACCGCGACTGGAGAGGCCGGCGACATCATTCGTCCCCTCGGCGCTCGCGCCGACCGTAATCGCCGATGCCGCCGCGCCGGGCGAGCCGATGGAGCGGTTGCCGAGTTCGAAGCCGCCGTTACCGGCGGCCACGACCGGCGTGACGTTCGTCGTGTTCGCGAGGTCGTCGACGAACGCGGAGAGTTCGTCGCTGCCGTTCGAGGGGTAGATCGCGATCGCGTCGTACTCGACGGGGACCGACCCGCCGGCATTGGTCACTTCCAGCGACCAGTTGCCGCCCGGAACGGGACCCGAGGCGGGCTTGTACTTCCAGAGCCCCGTCGTGTTCGGGAAGACTCCGGCCTGATAGAGCCAGTCGGCCCGGTTGCGCTGGAGGGCCTCCCCGTTCGGCCCGGAGAAGGAAACCGAGAGGTTCGCCATCGCGGCCGAGCGGTTCGCCACGTTGTCGCCGGGTGCGACGCGGACGAACACCGAGGCCGGTTGATAGCCGGTGGCGCTGATGTTCGCCGGAACCGAGACGTTTCGCGATAGCGTCTCGGAACTGTTGAGCTCAGATTCGCCGGTCGTTTCGACAGCCTTCGGCGGAATGCCCAGACTCGCGGAGACGACGTCCGCGCTTTGGTTGACGCTCCACTCGAAGGCGGCCATGATGTCGGACATGTCGCCGGCGCCGTTCGCATCCAGCGCGCGTGCGCCGAAGAGGTTGGTGTCGGGAGCGACGCCGACGGCGTGCTCTCTACCGGGTTGACCGGCGATAGTGCCGGCGACGTGCGTCCCGTGGCCGTCGGGGTCGACCGGCTCGGTGTTGTTGGCGACGAAGTCCTGCCACTCGATGACCCGTCCGCGAAGCGCGGGGTGTTCGTCATCGATGCCGGTGTCGACGACGCTGACGTTCACGCCGGAGCCGTCAACGCCCCGGTCCTGCACGGCGTCGGCGCCGATGTACTCGACGCCCCAGGCCCGGTCACCACTCGTGGTCCGCTCGAAGCCCTGCGTCGACGGGGCGTTCGCGAGGGTACCCTCCTCGGCCAGTTCGTCGAGCAGCCCATCGAGCGGTCCGCTCGGCCCGCTTCCGAGCGAGTGGACGGGCTGGTCGTAGACGACGCGTTTCACGTCGGAGCGCGCCGCAAGGTCGCGGACGACGCCCGGGGTCGCGTTCACCGCGATGGCGTTCCGAACCCAGAACGAGCGGACGTCGCCCGCGGCCCCCCGCTCGGTCGCCGCGGCGACGGCATCGCGCACGCCGGCCTGTTGGTCCTGCGCGAACGACTGCATCCGCTCGGTGCTCGTGTCATCGCCGAACCGGTTGTCGGGTTGCGATTCGAGGACGACGATGACCGGAATCCGATCACCGTCGTCGCTGGTGGCCAGTTCCGCCCGGACGGAAACACCGAGGTTCGTGGCATTCCCCCCGGCCGTGGAGTTCGTCGCGGCTCCGGCGTCCGCGGTCGCCGGCCCCGCGGCGACCGCCGCACCGGCCGCCCCTGCGACCGGCGAGAAGACCATCGCTATGGTCATGAGGACCGCGAGGACGCGCCTTACGGACAGTTTCGTTGTTCGTCTTCCGGTGCCACGGCTTCTCAGGACCCCCCCATCTCCCCCGGCAGACATGTCAGTTCTAGGTGTAGCAATAACATAATAGTATTTAAACTTAATCGGATTATACTGTCATTTTCACCCGTGGAACTTTGTTTTGCCCATCCAGCGGATCATTTGTATCAGACTCCAGTAGTTTTAAACCCAATAGACGAGTGAACTGGAGCATGCAGAGAAGGGGGAGGCCGCGCCCAGGGGAGCGGGCGTGGCGCGTCACAGCGGGTAGCGTAGCCGCGGTAGCGCTCGCCGCACTACTGATACTGGCACCCGTCGCCGGGGCGACGGGGAACCTGACGGGGAACACGACGGCGAGCGATGTCGAAAATGGAACCGTCGCGAACGGAACGAATCCGGGTGACACGAACGGAACCGTCGCGAACGAGAGCGACAACGCGACGGAGCCGGCCGACGGGAACGTCTCCGAGGCAAACAGAACCGAGAACGCCACCAGCGCCGCGGGGAATGCGACTGCCGGTACGGAGAACGGCACCGCGACTGAGACGAACGCGACCCGCGATGCGAACGGGACCACGACCCCCAACGGCACGTCTACGCGCAACTCCACGGAAACGAACACGACGCACAACCCTACCGGGACGAACGCCACAGGCAACGCTACCGGGACGAACACGACGCACAACGCTACCGACGCGAACACGACACTCAACGTTACCGCCACGGAAACGACAGTCTCGGCGACCGATGGGCCACGGAACGTCACCATCATCGAGTACCGCCTCGACAGCGGGGAGGTCGTCAACCGGACGCGAAGCGGCGCGGAGCGAACTACCGGGACCGACCGCTATCTCGACGGGACCGTCCCGGCACGCGACGGCGGTGTCGTCGACGGGGAACGCTCGCCGGGCCGCGAGCGCGTCGAATCTACGCGAGAGTACCCGTGGAGCGCCATTGCGCAGGTGGACGCCGACTTCGGGGAGATGACGGGAGGCTGTTCGGCGACGCTCATCGACGACAACCACGTCCTGACCGCGGCCCACTGCGTCTACAACCACGAGGAGGGCGGGTGGGCGAGCGACCTCACTGTCTCGCCGGGAGCGAACCTCCAATCCCGCCTCGACCACCCGCTCGACGACCGGCGCGGCGCAACGTTCCCCTTCGGCCGCGCCGAGGCGGAGCGCGTCCAGACGTACGAACGCTGGGTCGACGACCGGAACCGCGGCTTCGACGTGGCGGTCGTCACGCTCGACCGGAACGTCGGCGACTACACCGGCACCTTCGGCCTCGCGGGCTACCCAGACAGTAACGAACGCTACACCGAACCCGCCCACGCGAGCGGCTATCCCACGAACCCGCCTCGTGACCCGAGCGTGACGCTCTGGGACGACTACGGAAACACGGGCGGGACGACATCGGCGGCGTTCCTGCCTGACCTGGGCTGTCTCGGCACCGACCTCTGTCACTCCCTCTCGATGACGCTCTCCGGCGGGCAGAGCGGCGGGCCGGTCTGGCAGAACCGGACAGCGATGAGCGAGGCGTCGACGCCCTTTGTCCTCTCGGTGAACGCCGCGGGCTACGAGGCCTTCGGCGTGCCCCTCTCGTTGCTCCCGACGACGGGCGTGCGCATCACCGACGGGAAGTTCGGCGACATCCGGAACATGATGACCCGCGGCGACGACGCCGGCCTCGCCGATGACAGCCCCGACCTCCGGGGCGCCGGACGCTACTACACCTGGCACAGCCGCGAGCAGGTCGTCGCCAACGAGTCCACGCTCGCCGTGCGCGTCGGCGTCCTCAATCGCGGGACGGCGACCGCCGGCTCCTTCGACGTGAGCTACCGCGCCGTTAGCGCCAGCGACGGGACGAGCGTCACCCTCGGGACGGAGACGGTAGACGGCGTCGCACCGTTCGACGACGTGGTCAATGCGACGTGGACCGGGACCGTCCCCACGATGGAGGCCGGCACCTACCGGCTCATCGCCGAAATCGACGCGAACGACGACGTCGAAGAGTTCAGCGAGTACGGCGCGAACGTCAGCGTCGGGGAAGTGTCGGTGCGCGCGGCGCCCGAGAACAATACGTTGCTGGACACGCGGGGGGCATTGACCACCGGCGACCCGTACAGGGACGACAGGTACAATCGCCTCAACGGATATCACGACAACTACACCGTCTCCGTCGAGGAGGGCGAGCTGTTGAACGCCCACGTCCGGCCCGACGCCAGCCACGAGAACTACGCGCAGATAGTCCTCTACGAACCGGACGGCGACCTCGCCGGAGAGTACGACGACGGCCCCGAGGGCGACGCCGTCTTCTCGAAGTACGTGGCCCAAGAGTCCGGCCGCTACACCGTCGCGGTGACCAACGGCGGGGGCGAGGACACGTTCGGCTACGACCTCCACGCCTACACCGGTCGGCCCGCGGACTACGCCGTCGGCTACGGGACGGAGATCGAGGGCGAAATCAGCGACACGGACAACTACTACTCGGGGCTGGGATACCCCGCGTACGAGGGGTATCACGACGTGGTGACGTTCAAGGGGCGAGCCGGCGATACCGTGAGCGCCGTCGCCCGCCCGAACAAGAGCCACGAGAACAGCGCCGAACTCGTGCTCTACCAACCCGACGGCGATAGAGTCGCGTTCTCGGACCGGGGCGACGAGGGCGACGCCGTCCTCTCCCGACACACCCTCCAGGAGAACGGCACCTATCGTATGGTTATCACTGCCGGGAGCGCCACCAACGAGTTCGACTACGACTTCCGCCTGTACGAGGGACTTCCGGCCGAACGAACCCTCGCGTACGGGACGAACCTCTCGGAGCGCATCGGAACGGACGACCGCTACCTGCAAGGCGACCCGTCGGGATACCACGACACCTACGCCTTCCAAGGCCGGACCGGCGACGTCGTGAGCGCGGAGATGCGCCCGAACAAGAGCCACGAGAACGACGCGCAACTCGTGCTCTACCAGCCCGACGGTGACAGAGTCGCGTTCTCGAGACGGGGTGACGAGGGCGACGCCGTCATCTCGCGGCACACGCTCCAAGAGAGCGGACGGTACAAGCTCGTTGCCACCAGCGACAGCGCCGACACCTTCGACTACGACCTCCGCTTCTACGAGGGCCTTCCCGTCGACGGGGGCCTCGAACGCGGACGGACCCTCACGAGCGAGTTGGACACGGGCGACGACTACCTCTACGGCGACTTCAGCGGCTACCATGAGACGTACGCGTTCGACGCCGAGGGCGGCGACACCGTGAGCATCGAGATGCGCCCGCGGACCGGGAGCGAGGCGGACGCAGAGCTCCTGTTGTTCAGCCCGAACGGCACGCTCGTCACCAGGGGGGCGGACGGGGACGGCGGGAACGAAGTCGTCTCGCGGTTCACGTTGCCGGACGTCGACGGGACGTACCGGCTGGTGGCGACTTCGGGTTCCCGCACGGCCGCGTTCGGCTACGACCTCACGCTGTACGGCGACCTCCCGCCCGAATCGACGCTTGACGCCGGGACGTGGACGAACGGGGAAATCGAGACGACCGACCGCTACCTGCGAGGCGATCCGTCGGGCTACCATGACACCTACGCGTTCGACGGCACGGCGGGCGAGCGCGTCCACGTTCGGGTCAACGCACCCAAGGAGTACGACGGCGAGGCGAAAGCCCTGCTGTACGCGCCCAACGGAACCCTGCTGGAGCAAAGAGAGGGGAACGTGCCCGGCAACGACGCGGTGCTCCCGCCGCGAACTCTGCGGACGAACGGCACGTACAAGGTCATCGTCACCGGCGACAGCTACGCCGACACCCTCGATTACAGCGTCCGCGTCGACGAGCACGTCCCGGCGGACGGGAACCTCACGTACGGCGAGACAGTGAACGCGACGGTCGACGGGAACGACACCTACCTGCTCGGCGAGCCCAACGGCTACCACGACGTCTACACCTTCCACGGCGAGGCGGGCGACGTCGTGAACGCGGCGGTTCGACCCGGCTCTGGCTACGACAGGACGTACGACTACGCCAAGGCCGCGCTGGTCGACCCCGACGGGACCGTCGTCGCGCGGGGCCGCGGGAACGGCCCCGACCGCGAGGGCATCACGCCGCCGCGTCGGCTCCGACAGAACGGCACCTACCGCGTCGTCGTCACCGGAGACAACCGCGAGGACACCTTCAACTACGACCTCCGCCTCTACGAGGGATACCCCGCCGAGGGAGACCTGTCGTACGGCGACTGGGCGAACGGCTCAGTCGCGGACGACGACCGCTATCTGGACGGCGTGCGCTCGGGCTACCACGACACCTACACCTTCGACGGCGAGGCCGGCGAGACGGTCGGCCTGAACGTGCAAGTTCCGACAGACAGCTACGACGACCCCGCGGTCGTGTTGCTCGGGCCCAACGGGAGCGTCGTCGCCGAGGACCGCGCCGGTGCGGGCGTCGGTGATGACGCTGCCCTCTCGCGGGTCGAACTCCCCGACGACGGCACGTACAGAGTCGTCGTCACCGGCTACTCCGCGACGGACACCTTCGACTACGACCTCCACCTCTACGAGTCGCTCGCGCCGGAGGCCGAACTCGGCGACGGCGACCGGGTCGCGGGGAACGTGACGACCGAAGACCCCCTGTTGCTCGGAGTGGTTCGGGGATACTACGACACCTACGCCTTCGAGGGAACGGCCGGGGAACGGACCACGCTCGAAGTCCGGGCCGACGATAGCTACGTCGGACACGCCCGCGTCGCGCTGGTCGCGCCCAACGGCACCCGCATCGCCTACGACGAGTACGGCGACGGCGCCGGTAACGACGCCATCCTCGAACGAGTCAACATTCCGGAGAACGGCACGTACAAGGTCGTCGTCACCGGCGACGGCTACGGCGACACGTTCGGGTACGACCTCCACCGCTACGACTCCTTTGCCACCGACGGTAACCTGTCGTACGGCGGGCGGGTGAACGGCTCCGTCACCGCGGACGACCCGTACCTGAACGGCGCGCCCAACGGATACCACGACGCCTACACGTTCGAGGGCGAGACCGGCGACAACGTGAGCATCGAGGCGCGGGCCGACCTCGTCTCCGGGAACGCCCGCCTCGCGCTGTTCGCGCCCAACGGCAGCCTCGTCGCGGAGGACGAGTACGGCGACGGCATCGACGACGGCGCGTTGCTCGCCGACATCGACCTCCCGACGAACGGAAGCTACACCGCCGTTGTCAGCGCCGACGGCGGCACGACGACCTTCGACTACGACCTCCGCCTCTACGAGGGTGCCACCGTCGACGGCGAACTGACGTACGGCGACCGGACGAGCGGTGCCGTGACGGTCGGGGACCCCTACTACCGGAGCGGCGTCGGCTTCCACGACCTCTACGCCTTCAAGGGCGAGGCCGGCGACGAGGTGAGCGTCGAGGTCCGGACCGACGCCGACGGCGTCACCGCGGGCGCAGTCCTCTACGGCCCCGACGGGAGCGTCGTCGCCGATGACTACGGCGGGGGCGCCGACGACGACGCCGTCATCAGTCTCGAAACGCTCCCCGCGAACGGCACCTACCGGATAGCGGTCGCCGGGGAATCACACGATAGCACCTTCGACTACGACCTGCGACTCGACGAGGGTATCACGGTCAACGGCGAGTTGTCCGCGGGCGAAACCCGGAACAGACACCTCGACTCCGGCGACCGCTTCCTGAACGGCGACCCGTACAACGGCTACCACGAGGTCTTCACCTTCGACGGCGAGGCCGGGGAGACGACGACCATCGAAGCCCGGGTCGCGGACCCGCTCGAACAGCAGGTCGAACTCCGGCTCTACCAGCCCGACGGTGACGAGGCGTCCGAGGCGCGGTACAACGGCGACGGCGGGAACGCCGTCATCGGGCGCCATACCCTCCTGGAGAGCGGGGAGTACACGGTCGTCGTGACCGGAGCGGGCACGACGGAGACGTTCCGCTACGACCTCTCGCGGTACAACGGTCTGCCCGCCGACGACTCCCTGCTGTACGGCGATACCGTCGAATCGGAGGTCACGACCGCGGACAACTATCTCCACGGGTGGGCGTTCAGCGGCTACCACGACGTGTACGCGTTCAACGCCAGCGCCGGCGAGACCGTTTCACTGAACGTCTCGGCCGAGGACGCGACCGACGTAGACCCGCGGCTGACCCTCTACGAGCAAGACGGTGACGAGGTGGCCCAGAGCCGGGGGAGCGGGTACACCGCGCTGGAAGACATCGAGATCATCGAAGGCGGGACGCATCGGGTCGTGGTCACGTCGGTGAACACGGACGCGATGGAGTACACGCTGAACCTGAGCGGGCCGGACAACAACCCGCCGCGGGCGCTTGGGAGCGCCGACCCCGGCGCTGTGGCGGTCGGGAACACGGTCCACCTCGACGGGACGGACTCGAACGACCCCGACGGCGACGCGCTCAACTACCGCTGGACACAGGACGACGGCCCCGACGTGGCGCTCCGGGACGCCGGAAGCGCCCGCGCGGCGTTCAGCGCGCCGAACGTCAGCGACGGCACCGAGTTGAGCTTCGAGTTGCGCGTCACCGACGCCGAGGGGAAAACCGACACGACGGAGGTGCGCGTCACCGTGCACAACGAAACGGACCGCCCGGTCGTGCGCGCGGCGAGCCGGACCGGCGCGGCGGACTACACGACGGCGGTGCCGCTCACGCTGAGCGAGGCGCCGACCGGGGTATCCGGGTTCACCGTCGTCGCGACCGTCGCGGACCCGAGTGTGGCGAGCGTGACGAACGCGACGCTGGCTGACGCGTTCGCCGCCGGCACCGTCACCGTCGGGCCGGATAACGAGTCGGTTCGCGTCGCCGGCGTGGACTTCGAGGAGCGCATCGAACCCGGCGACGAGAACGTCGCGCTCGGCGCGGTGAACCTCACCGGCGGCACGAGGGGAGAGACGACCCTCGCCCTGCGGGTCGTGCGCCTCGACGACGACCACGGCGAGGGCGTCGCGGCGGGGACGAACGCCGGCACCTTCCGGGTGCCCGACGTCGCGAGCGTCGTCCCGCCCCGCGTTCCCTCCGACCCCGACCGCGACGGGCTGTACGAGGACGTGAACGGTAACGACGCACTCGACATGGACGACGCGGTCGAACTCTTCCGCGGGCTGAGCGCCGGCCAGGACGCGATCGTCGACCACCCCGGCCCGTACGACTTCAACGACAACGACGAGCTCGACGCCGACGACGCCGTCGAGCTGTTCCACGAAATCGTCTCGACCGAACGCACCGGTCCGGAAACGGCCGTCGCGACCGGCGAAGGCGCACGCGTCGCCTCCGCGGCCGTCGAGAGCGCGGCGAGTGATGCCGGCGGTCCGACGGTTCGCCTCTCCAACGTGTCCCTCGGACCGAACGGCACGGCGGATGCGACACTTCGCCTCTCGCGCGCGCCGGACGGGCTTTCGGGCTTCGACGTGCGCGTCAGCGCCGCCAACGGGAGCGTCGTGAACGTTACCGGAGTGACGGTGGCCGAGCGGTTCCAACCGTCACTGAGCGCCGTCGGAACGAGCAACGGAAGCGCCCGGGTCGCGGGAGCGGACTTCGACGCGAACGTCGGCGCCGGCGCCGAGAACGTCGCGCTCGGGACAGTCTCGCTCGCGGGCGTCAGCAAGGGCGAGACGGAACTCCAGGTTCACGTTGCGCGGGCCGACGACGACAGCGGGGGGGCAATCGCCCCGACCGACCCCGATGCGTCAGCCATCGTCATGCCGAACCAACTGCCCGACGTGCAGACGCTTACCCCTACAGTGACGACGCACGTCGGCGCGCCGACCCGTATCGCGGGCGTCGCGAGCGACCCCGACGGCACAGTGACGAACGTCACCCTCGAACTCCCCGACGGGAGCGTTATCGGTGCCGGAACCGGGAACGAGTGGACCAGCGAGGTCCGCTTCGGACGCTCGACGTGGGAGGACGGGAGCTACGAGCGAGTTCCCGTCCAGGTCCGTGCCGTCGACAACGACGGCGCGGCGAACGCGACGGCGGTCCGGACCCGAGTGTTCATCGCCGGGGACGCGACCGGCGACGGCGTCGTCGACATCTTCGACGCTGTCGCGGTCGGTCAGAACTGGGATACCGGTGCGAACGTGGCCGACATGAACAACGACGGTGAGGTCGACGCCGTCGATGCGGCGATACTCGGGCAGAACTGGAACGAGACCGCGGGCTAGTTCCGCGGGTCCGCCATCCCTTCTTTCACGCCGAGACGTACCAGCAGAACGTTCACCGGATAGGCGACGACGAACCCGACGGTGAGCGAGAAAACCAACGCGGCCCAGAACAGCGGTTCCCCTATCGTGGCCTCGCCCGCTAGCCAGACGTCCGTCCCGATAGCGGCGACTTCCATCACGGTGATGGAGGGCGTCTCGCTGTAGAGCGCGTCGGTGAGCGCCTCACCGAGGCCGACGCCCTCCTGCATCAGCGGGCCGACCGTGAGCGCGAAGCCGGCGAGGTACGCACAGGCGAAGGTCCCGCCCATCACGTACAGGGAGGGCAACGCGAGGACGCCCGCGGCGACGGTGACGCCGACGACCTCACCCATGCCACACCCCGAATAGCAGTGCGCGACCGAGCGGGCCCCGCGGCGCCACAGGCTGTCCCGGGATATCTGTTTGCGCCCCGAACCCCAGTAGACCCCGAGCCCGAGCGGGCCGGAGTAGAGGGTCGTGAGCCCCCAGACGAGTTGCATCAGGGGCGCGATGTGGTCGTTGTTCGCACGGAGGTCCCACACCAGTATCGAGAGCGACCCGCACACGAGCACCGCCCAGACGGCCAGGAACGCCGGGTTCGTCAGGACGCCCCGGAGTGCGGCTTCGAGGCTCATCGGAGGGGAGAAGCGCCGGCACGGAAAAGAGCGTTCGGGCCGCTCAGACGTCGACTGATTCCTTCGCCTCGGCGAGGAACTCCTCGACGTCGATTGCCTCGCCGGTCTCGGCGCTCTGGATGGCCGCGAACACCAACACCATCGAGTCCAGGTTCGCGCGGGCGTGAGTCGCCATCCGCTCGCCGCCCTCACACCAGTCGACGAACTGCTCGACGAGCCACGCGTTGCCCCACTTCTCCTGTTCGTCGAGTTCGACTTCCTCGCCGTCCTCGAAGCGCGTGTTGCCGATACAGCCCTCCTCCTCGGCCTCGTAGGGGTGGCGGCGGATCTCGTGGCCGTCGAGGACGAGCGTGGCGTCCCGGCAGTCGGCCCTGACGTGTTCGTCGCCCCAGCCGTTGAGCATCGCGGCGTTGGTGTTCGTCCCCTCGTAGACGACGCTGGTGCCGTTCTCCATGACGATCTGGACGTTTGCGTTCGGGTCACCCTTGAACTCCGAGAAGTCGGGGTTCCAGGAGTGACAGAACACCGTTTCGGGGTTCTCGCCCGCCATGTCGGCGAGGAGGTCGAGGTGGTGGACCGAGCCGTCGACGAGCAGGGGGTAGGTGTCTTCCTCCCACTCGTACAGGCGGGGGCCCGCCCACGAGCCGTAGGAACGGGCGTTCACGGCGTATCGGCCGTAGATGTTGTCCGCCGGACCGTTCTCCTCGGTGCCGATGTGCCGGCGCAGGGTGGTGATGTCCTCGCGGAATCGATGGGTCATGGTGACGCCCATCTTCGTGTTCGACTGTTCGACCTTGCGGACGGTGCGAATGGCGCCCTCCATCGTGTCCGCGAGGGGTTTCTCGGAGATGACGTCGAGGTCGTGGTCGATACAGAGGTCCACGAGGTCCTCGCGGACGTGTGGCGGGACGACGAGCGCCGCGGCGTCGGCCTCGACGGACTCGAAGGCCTCCGCTGCGTCGGTGTAACAGTCCTCCTCGCGCAGGTCGAGCGCGTCGGTGGCGTTGTCGAGGGCGTCCTCGTCCATGTCCACCGCCGCGACGACCTCGACCGTTCCGTCCGCGGCGTTCGGCGGCAGGAAGCGCCGGACCCACGCCTCGCCCTGTCCGCCGGTTCCGACCTGGATAAGTCGCTGTGTCATGGGGAAGGGGGAGATGGAGGACGCTTGAAACTGACGGTGTTCGAGGATTCGTGCCGCTTCATCCCGGTAGGCTAAAGTTGGACCCTCCGGTACGAGGGGGTGAGGGCCTTTAGCTTAGTCCGGTATAGCACTCGGCTCATAACCGAGCGGTCGGTGGTTCAAATCCGCCAAGGCCCATCCTGCGAGGAACGGAGTGACGAGTAGTGATGGGTCCGCGATTTGAAGCAGGGAGTGAAGCGAAGGGGAACGACCGGGGTTCAAATCCGACAGGGCTATGCACGTTCTGCGCGGTTCCGAGTCGACCCCTGTGGATTCAATCCTTACCTTCATACCGAAAAGTCGCGATAGCGCACCCGTGTCACGCCTCGTCGTCGTCTGTGGACTGCCCGGAGTGGGGAAATCGACGGTCGCGGCCGGACTCGCGGAGCGCCTCGGCGCCGAACATCTGCGCACCGACGCCGTCCGGAAGGAAATCCGCCCGTCCCCGAGATACGACAGCGACGAGTCCCGGCGGGTGTACGCCGCGCTCGTGGACATGGCCCGGGAGAACCTCCGCTCGGAGGAAGACACCGTCCTCGACGGCACGTATGGAGCACCGAAACACCGCGCGTGGGCCCGTTCGCTCGCGGAGGACGTCGGGGCGACGTTCGCGCTCGTGAAAGTCGAATGTGGCGAGCCGGTCGCCCTCCGCCGCATCGAATCCCGGAAGGGCGGCGTGAGCGACGCGACGCCGGAGACGTTCTACGAAATCAAAGCATCGTTCGACGACCCGGAGGACGCGACGGTCATCGACAACACGGGGGAACGGGAGACGACGGAGCGACGATTGGACGCGTGGGTCCGGGCGTTCACCGACGGCGAAAAGGGGAGATAGAGGGGGCCGATGTGGGGCCGAACCGGCCCCCGACCGGAACGTGTGAGAGTACCGTACTCGTTGTTTCCACGATTCCCAGTCGCTGGGAGAGCGACGGGGGTTTAGTCCGCGCCGTACACGGGCGGATATGGACCGAACGCGCGTCGTCTGTGTCGCGGACGACCGAACCGGAGCGGGCGACGCGGGCGACCGCTTCGCCGAGCGCGGCTACCGGACGGTCGTCGGCCCCGCCGGAACGGAGGCGCCCGTCGCCGTCGTGGACACGGACTCGCGCTACGTCGACCCGAGCGTCGCGGCGGAGCGGGTGAGCGAGGCCGTCGAATCCTACCCCGATGCACTCGTCTACAAGAAGGTCGACTCCACCCTCCGGGGGAACGTCGCGGTCGAGACGGCCGCCGCGCTCGACGCCTCGGGGGCGGCGCTGGCGCTCGTCGCGCCAGCCTTTCCCGCGGCGGGCCGAACCACCGTCGGGGGCACCCATCTGGTCAAGGGGACGCCCGTCGCGACGAGCGACGCCGGCGCAGACCCCGCGAAACCGGCGCCGACCTCCTCGCTGCCCGAGCTGCTGGCCGACGCCGGGATGGTCGCACACGTGGCTCTCGAAACCGTCGTTGAGGGGCCCGACGCCGTCCGGGAGGCGCTCGACGCGGCCCGACGAGCCGACGAGGCCCCGCTGGTCGCCTGCGACGCGACGCGCGAGGAACACCTAGAGACGCTCGCGGCCGGGGCGGCCCGACTGGAGGGTTCGGTCTGCTACGTCGGGAGCGCCGGTCTCGCCCGGCACGTCCGCGTCGGCGGGGAGCGCCCGACCCTCGGCGTCGTCGGGAGCGTTGCGAGCGAATCGCTGGCTGGGGTTCGCACCCTCGACTGCGTCGTCGAGTTGGACGCGTCGGCACTCTTCAAGGAAGGCGAACCCATCTCGGGGGCGTCCCACCGGGTCAGCGACCGACTCGACGCCGGAGAGAACGCCGTCCTCACCGCCGCGCGCGAACCCGAGGATGTGACCGCGACGCTCGACGCCGGGGCGACGGCGGGCTACACCGACGCGGAAATCCGGAACGCCGTCGGGGACGCGCTCGCGCGGTGCGCCCGGGGCGCCGTCGAGCGCGCCGCCGGGGAACCGGGAGGCGTGTTCCTCTCTGGAGGCGAGACGGCCAAGCGGACCCTGGACGAACTCGGCGCGGAGGGCGTCGAACTGGAGGGGCGGCCCGTCGAGGCGGGCGTCCCGCTCGGGCGTGTTCGGGGCGGCGCGCTGAGCGACACGCCGGTCGTCACGAAGGCCGGCGCGTTCGGGGACCGTGAGACAATCCTTAGGTGTCTCGGCGCGCTCTCCCGCCACGATGGCCGCTAACCCGCGGGTCGCGCTCACGATGGGCGACCCGGCAGGCATCGGTGCGGAGGTAATCGCGAAGGCGTACCCCGAGTTACTGGCCGACGCACGGCCCGTCGTCGTCGGCGACGCCGGGGCGATGCGTCGCGCCGTCGAGGTCGCGGGCGTCGAGGTGGACGTGCGCGTCGTGGACACCTTCGCCGTGGAACCGAGCCCGGATTCGATACCGGTCCTCGATTTGGACAACGTGGGGGAGCTCGTCTACGGCGAGTTGCGGGAGGAGTACGGCCGGGCGAGCCTCGAATACGTCGAGCGCGCCATCGAGGCCGCCATCGCCGGCGACGTGGACGCCATCGTCACGGCGCCCATCAACAAGCAGGCGATTCGGTTGGCCGGGGCGGAACACGCCGGGCACACGGGACTGCTGGCCGAGCGGACCGACACGGAGGAGTACGCGATGTTGCTCATCGAGGGCGACCTCCGCGTGAGCCACGTCAGCACACACGTCCCCCTCCGCGAGGCCTGCGACCTCGTTCGCACGGAGCGCGTGCGGACAACCATCGACGTGACCGCCGGGGCGATGGCCAACTTGGGAATCTCGGAGCCGACGATTGCCGTCGCGGGGCTCAACCCCCACGCGGGCGACGGCGGGCTCCTGGGAACCGAAGAAGCCAGCGAAATCGAACCCGCCGTTGCGTCCGCGCAGGACGACGGTATTGACGCCGTCGGGCCCGAGCCCCCCGATACGGTCTTCGCCCGCGCGGCGGGCGGGGAGTACGACGCCGTCGTCGCGATGTACCACGACCAGGGCCACATCCCGGTGAAGACCATCGGCTTCGATTCGGAGGGTGTGCGCGGCGTGAACGTGACTATCGGACTGCCCATCATCCGGACGAGCGTGGACCACGGAACTGCCTTCGACATCGCCGGCGAGGGCGTCGCCTCCGCCGCGAGCGTCGGCGAGGCCGTTTCGGTCGCGGCGCGGATGGCCCGGAACAAGAACCGCGAGTCGTAAGTCGAAACCCTTTTTCTTCACTTGGTTCTCCTTTGAGTTGCGCGCCGCCTTAGCTCAGACTGGGAGAGCACTCGACTGAAGATCGAGCTGTCCCCGGTTCAAATCCGGGAGGCGGCATACTTCTGCCGCTCGAATGGGATTCGAGAGTGGTGACGCCGTGTCGAATCAGGTGACCCGCATCTCGCGATAGAATGCTCCGATTGTGATGGCGGTGAGGACGCCGAGGTAGAGGAGCGTCCAGCCGACCGATGCAGTCTCGACGGTGCCAGTGAAGCCGGCTTCCATCGCGACGCGGAGCGGGTAGTGGCCGGGGAGGAACCGAGCGGCGGCTGGCGCGTCAGTCGCGAGGGGGTTCTGGAAGATGAACAGGTCGATCATCGAGCCGAAGAGGATGAGATAGACGCCGGTGATGCGCGCCAGGAGAACGCCCGCGAGCACACCGACCATGCCGTAGACGAGTGCCGTGAGACCGGTGCCGAGGACGAACCAGCCGAGGTGGTCCGGACTGAAGGCAGTGAGCATCACGCCGACGGAGACCGCGGTGGCGACGGCCGCGACGCCGAGGAGAAGCCCGAGTCGAGCGAGGACGACCTGGTGGGCGCGGTAGCCGGCGACGACGAGCCGCGAGTCCGCGAGTGCCGAGCTGTGCATCAGGAACAGCCCGGTGATGCCCGACAGCAGCGCCGCGGTCATCGGCGTGGTGAACGCCGGGAACGCCTCGGCGAGCGGCGTTCGCACGACCTCGCCACCCAGATGGACGACGGCGGTTCCCCCGGGCGCGACGAGCGTGAAGACGTAGATGACGTAGGCGGGTGCGAACACGAGGAGCGCGAGGAGCAACGGGGTTCGTCGGAGTTCCGTCGCTCCGCTTCGGAGGGCGGCGCCGACGCGCGTCATGCTGACCCCCCGTTCGACGTGAACCAGCCGTTTCCAGCGGTGTGCCCGTAGGCGACGAACGCGATAGTGAGCAATCCGAACACCCAGCCGAGCGCAGGGAGGAGGTGCCCCGATGCGACCCCACCGTCGAGTACGGCGGTGACAAAGAGTTCGCGAGGGTGGTACAGCGGAACGAAGTCGGTCACAGCGACGTCTCCGACGAGGGGAATCGTCGTCGACGCGTCGATCGGGAAGAGCCCCGAGGAAAGGGCGTTGTCGATGTCGGCCATGAACACGAGGACGATCGAGCCTTCGAGTTCCTGGGGAACGACCGTCCCGACGATGACGCCGATCAGCCCGTAGACGAGGGCGGCCAGGACCAGGAAGCCGAACGCGAGCGTAGCCGTGGCGACATCGACGTTGTAACTGAGAGCGGCCAGGGCGACGGTTGCGCCAGCGACAGCGATGATGACCATCGTCAGGAGACGCGTCGCCAGGAGTTCCCACCGGGGAAAGCCCGCGATGGCGGCGCGTTCGTCGCCGCGGCGAGCGCTGATGACCTGGAAGAGGCCGACGAGGCCGGCGAGAAACGCGACTGCGAACAGCGTCCCGGTCATGCGGCCGACGGTCGCCGGGTCCGCACCGAGGGTGGGGAGCTGTGGGAACGACTTCACGGCGACCCCGTACATCTCGATGACGATCGGCGGGAGGGCTAACAACATGACTAGCGTGAGCGGCTGGCGAGCGAGTTCGGTGACCCGGAGTCGGGTGACGGTCGTGAGGCGGCTCATGTCATCCCTCCTGCGCGGCGGCTTCGTCGGTGTCGGTCGTGGGCTGTGCGTCGTGTGCCGAATCCCGAGTCTGTTGTGGGGTACCCGATTGCTCGGTGAGGGTCCCATCTTCGAGTTCGAGGATGCGGTCGAAACGTTCGCGTTCGCTGATGAGATGCGAGATGATGGCGATCGTGGTGCCGTTCTCGACGAGTGTGTCCGTGAGGTCCCAGAACGCGAGGTAGGTTTCCCAGTCGAAGCCGGTGTAGGGTTCGTCAAGGAGCAACAGGTCGGGTTCGTGCAGGAGCGCGATGGCGAGGTTGACCTTCTGGCGGTTGCCGCCGGAGAGGTGGTCAACGCGGTAGTCGAGGAACTGCTCGAAGTCGAGGCGGTCGGCGAGGTCGTCGCGGCGCTCCACGACACGGTCGTCGGGGAGGTCGTAGGCTTCACCGAAGAGGGCGAACGTTTCGGCGACGGTGAGCCGGTCGTACAGGAGCGTCTCCTGCGGGCACCACCCGATCGCGCCGTCCCGCGTGACGCGGCCGGCGTCGGCCTGGAGCGCGCCGACGAGAATCTTCATCAACGTCGACTTTCCGGAGCCGTTGCCGCCGACGATGCCGACGATCTCGCCTTCAGTGAGTGTGATGTCCGCGCCGGTCAGAACCTCGACCGAGCGACCCACGAAGGGGAGTCGGGATTGGTAGGTCTTCTCGAGATCCGTGGCTTCGAGGACGACGGACCCGTCGGTGTCTCCGTTGGAGGCTGTATTATCCACCATATTCGGTATTATCCGAATATTCGGATCAAAACGTATTATACCTTACGCTGGCTACAACCGCGTAATGAGTGACACCGACGAGAGGACCGACTTCGACGTGAGCGAGGACGTCGAAACGGCGCGGGAATCGGTCATCGAGGCAATGGAACGGTCTGCCGACATCTACGGGTTGAGTCGAAGTTACGGTCGCCTGTACGGGCTCCTCTTCTTCGCTGACGAACCGGTCTCTCTCGACACGCTTGTCGAAGAGAGTGGTTATGCGAAGTCAACAGTAAGCACTGCGACGCAGGACATGGAACGACTGCACCTCGTCTACCGTCGGTCTGTCCCGGGCGAGGGGAAGAAAGCGTTCTACGAAGCGGAGCGTAACTTCTGGACGGTGGTCCAGGAGTTCCTCCGCCGGGAAGTCCAACGCGAGATCTCGATTATGAGGAGTGCACTGGACGAGGCCGAACAGTCCCTGGAGGACGCCGATGACCCGCAAGCGCAGGACGACCTCGAGAAAATCCGCGGCTTGGAGCAGATGTACGAACGGAGTCAGCGACTCGTGAACATCCTCACGGGGTCGTCGGTGGACCGTCTCAGTGGTCTGGTTGACCGGCTACGACGAGACTGACTACGTTCTGTCAGACGAGAACTGACGACGTGCAGACTCCCGTCTGCACTAGACTTTCGTGGACGCTGCCGTGGTATTATCGGCCCTCACTCGGCGGTTTCGACGTCGTCACCGACCTGAACCGTCTTCCCCCGGTCCTCCTCGGGAACACTGCTGATGAGCATCACCGTGTAGAAGTGCTCAAAGGCGTCCTCGTCGGCCCATTCGGGGAACGTCTCCTCGCGCTTGCGGACGAAGCGTTCGCGGAACGCCGGAATCGGCTCGCCCGTGTCAGGGTCCCGCTGGGGTACCACACACCGCCCGCAGGGCGTCACGCCCTCAAACCGGACGTCACCGGCGACGAACGCGGGGGCGTCCTCGCCGACGAAGCGGTCCTCCCAGAACGCCGGCACGCCCGACACTTCCACGTTCGCGCGGAGCCGCCGCCGCGCGCCGTCGACCGTCATCCCGTCGAACCACGACGCGACGGTCTCCAGCGTCGCGGTGCTGACGACCGAGGGGCCCATCTCGCGGCGGTCGACGTAGCCGAGCGAGGAATCCCGGCGGAGCGTCACGTCCTCGTCGAAGAACGACCTGAACCACGACGCCGCGCGTTCCGACTCGCTCGTGAGGTCGAACGACGCCGTCTCGCCCGCGGGCGTCTCGACGGCGAGCGTCCTCGCGTCGCGGTCGTAGGACGTATCGAGGTCGTGAACCCGGTCGGTGCGCTTCCCGTTGATTACGTCGCCGTCGGCATCGAACAACGCGAACTCGCGGTCGCCGGCGAGCGTCCCGCCCGCGAGTACGTCGGTCGCCGTCACGTCGATACCGTCGAGGCCCTTCACCGGATACAGTCGGAGCCCCCCGATGCGTGCCATGGCGAGTCAATCCATCGGGCGGTACAAAGGGCTTCGCTCGAACATGACCGCGCTCATCAAGGGAGACTCAGGCATGTTCCTTGACCCAACCCACCAGTTCGTCGGCGCCGACGAACCCCTCGGCGCGGCGGGCGACCGGCTCGCCGTCGACGAAAAGCACGAGGAGAGGGACGCTGCGCACGTCGAAGCGCTCGACGAGCGGCGGGTCGTCGCGCGGATTGACGGTCCCGACGGCGGCGTCGCTCGCCCGGGCGACGTTCGTCAGGACCGGCTCCATCGCGCCACAGATGGCACAGCCCTCGGTGTAGAACTCGACGAGGGCGACCTCGGAGTCGGAGACGGAAGCGTCCAGTTCGGCCTCGTCGGCCAGCGAAACGGGGCGGTCGGTCGGTTCCGTCACAACTAGACGAAATCGACAACGACGGGTAAGCACGTCGGGGGGAGCGCGCGCCGCCGGGACCGCAACCCTTTCACGTCGAATCCCCCGACACCGAACCCGTGCAACGAATCGGGGGTGTCGGCGACGCCGCGCTCGTCCTGCCGCCGCTCGCCTTCCTTGGACAGGCGGCCCTCACGGGAGCCGAAACCGCCCTCGCGTTGGGCGCCGTGGCGCTCGTCGCCGGCGTGAGCGCGGCCGGGGAACTCGACAGTCGGCCTGCGCTTCCCGGGGATGACGCCCGCGCCGTCGTTGGTGTCGTCGCCGCCGCGGCCGGCGTCACGTACGTGCTGAGCGACGCCGGTGCCGGCCCGGTCGTCGCGTCGGCGCTCGTCGGAATCGCCGCCACCGCGGTGGTCCCCGAACGCGCGGTGCCCGCGTACTGCGGCTCCTTCGTCGGGATGGCTTCGCCGGAGGCCGTCCCGTTCGCGACGGTCCTCCTCGGAGGTGTGGTGACCGGCATCGCCTTCGTCGCCGTCCGCGGCTCCTTCGACGGCTTCGGGGGGAAACTCGGGACGCTCGCGCTGTTCGGCTGTGTGACGGCGGGCGTGCTCACCGGCGCGGAGTACGGCACCGCACCGGCATTCCTCGTCCCGCCGTGGGCGGTCCTCGCGGTCGGTGCGGCCGCGGCGCTCCTCACGGCAGTTCTCAGCGAACCTGTCGGCGCCGTCGGGGCGTCCGGGCTGGTCGGCCTCGGCGCGGGCGTCACCTTCCCCCTCGTCACGGGGCCGGCGCTCGCCGCGACCGCCTTCTGTGCGTCCTTCGTGGGGATGTCCGCGCCCGAGCGGCTGAACGCGGGAGAAATCGGCGCGGCGGGGGCGCTCGCGGCCGCCGTCCTCGTCGCGGCGGGGCCCGCATTCGCCGGGGCAGGCGGGAAGCTCGGAACGGTCGCCTTCGTCTCCTGTCTCGCACTCGCCGGGACCGGAGAACTCCGCGAGCGGGTCTCGGTTCGGGCTGGGTAATCAGTCGAGCGCGTCGTGGATGTCGTCGGCCATCCCCTCGACCATCGTCACGGCCCGGTCGACGTTCGGGGACGTGGCGAAGCCGTGGACCATGTCGTCGTAGTGGCGACGGGTCACGTTCACACCCGCGGATTCGAGTTGGTCGGCGTACGCCACGCCGCCGTCGCGGAGCGGGTCGAAGCCCGCCGTCACCACCGTCGCGGGGGGAAGCCCGGAGCGGTCACACGGGTTTGACGGGTCGGCGTAGGGGTTTCTGAGGTGGACGTCGCTCCCGTAGTAACAGTCGCGGAACCACTCCAAATCCCCCTTCGAGAGCACGATGCCGTCGTTCTCCTCGACGGATGCCTGGTCCGGTTCGACACCGACGGCCGGGTAGATGAGCCCCTGGTAGCCGATGTCGGGGCCGTCTCGCTCGGCGGCCATCAGCGCGACGACGGCGGCGAGGGTCCCGCCCGCGCTGTCGCCGGCGACCGCGAGCCTTCCGTCCGACGCGAGCGCTTCGGAGTTCTCGGCGGCCCACTCGGTCGCGGCGTAGGCGTCCTCGACGGCCGCCGGGAAGGGGTGTTCGGGCGCCAGCCGGTAGCCGACGCTGACGACGACACAGCCCGTCTCGCGGGTCAACAGCCGACAGAGGCGGTCGTGGCTGGCGATACTCCCCACCACGAAGCCGCCGCCGTGGAAGAACACGAGCGTCGGGAACGGCCCCGACGCGTCCGGTTGGTACACTCTGATGGGGAGTTCGCCGTCCGGCCCCGGAATCTCGCGGTCGACGGCGGCGCCCACGGGGAGCTGGTTCCGGTTCCGATACCACGAGCTCGCCCGTTCGAGCGCCCGAAGCAGGTGGCGGTTGCGCTCGTGGAGGGGCTGTAGCCGCGTCGTCGCCGCCGCGGCCTCGCGGGCCTGTGGGTGCATCTCGTCGGCGCGCATGGCCGGATACGGGTCCGGCAGCGGGGAAACTGTTCCGGCGGGCGAGTTGATTTCATTCCTTCCCACGCGTGTTTATAACTGACATACCGCCGTATGTCGGCATTACGGATATCCCTGCGTATCGGATATATTCATGTAACGGCTAGCTTCCGTGGGCGGGGTCGGAAGAACTCGATCCCGGGGGGGCGACCGTGGAGCAAACCATGACAGACTCAAACGAAGACGGGTTCACGCTCGAACTGACGCGGCGCCGCGCGCTCGGCGCCCTGCTAACCATCGGCGCGGGTAGCGCCGCCGCGGGTGCGGGTACCTTCGCGCTGTTCAGTGATACGGAAGAGAGTAGCAATAATACGATCCAGGCCGGGACGCTGGACCTCACGACCGGAGAATCGAGTTCACTCTCGTTCGACATGACCAATCTCGCACCGGGCACTTCAGTCGTCAGCTCCGAGAGCGTCACTCTCGTGAGCGATGGAAGTCTCGATGGGTCACTCGACATCGACGTGGCCGTTACGGGGAACGATGGGACGGCGACGGAAGGGACGACAAACAACGTGAGCGCCAACAAGATGGCAAAGGCCATCGAAGTGACGGAGTTGACGTACGGTGGGACGAACTTGCTTACGTCCCAAAATGTCGGTTCGGTAACTATGGGGACTGATGACGGGTTCGACTCCGAGGTTTCGTACACGTCCCTCTATAATATCACGACTAACGACTGGGCGGATACCGACGATGGAGAGACAACAGAGAACGACTTCATCGATCTCGGTGACCCTGGCGAATCTGGAACTGATTTCACCCTATCCCTGAAATTCCGCTCGGAGGCCGGTAACGCGTATCAGAACGACGGGATAGACGTGACGTTCACGTTCGTCCTGAACCAGCAGAACAGCCAGTAATCCACATTCAGCGCGGTCGGTTCGAGGGCTCAGTAGCCGGTAGATCACATGGACAGGGACATCACACTCACGCGGCGACAGCTGCTCGGCGGCGCGCTCACCTTGGGCGCCGCGAGCGCCGCGAGCGGGGCGGGCACCTTCGCCTTCTTCTCCGATACGGAGACGGCGACGGGCTCCATCACGGCCGGCTCGCTGGACCTGTCCATCGAGAACACCGACGGAGACGTCACGAACGGCGACGGGTCGCTCTCCTTTCTGAACGCACCGAGCATCGAGCCCGGTTCGACGGGAAGCGGCGCCGTGACCCTCAAGAACGTCGGGTCACTGGACGGCTACCTAACTCTGCGAACGGTGCAGCTCACGAACGCCGAGAACGGCTACAGCGAGGATGAACCGGAGGACGACAACGGCGAGGGCGAGCTCGCGGACCTGCTGAGCGTCGACGTTTCGATGAGCGGGTCGAACGGCGACAAGACCTTCTGTTCGGGCGTCTCGCTGGCGAGTTTCTTCGTCCCGGACGACACCTACAGCCTCGACTACGAACTCGCCGCGGGCGACTCCGCGACGTTCACCGTCGACTGGGAACTGCCCAGCGAAGTGGGAAACGAGGTACAGGGCGACAGTATCGGCCTCGAACTCGTCTTCGGGCTCCACCAAGAGCAGACTGGGCAGGCACTGCCGAACTGTACGCCCGTGGATATTGGGGACGGCAATAACGGAGAGGACGGCGGGGAAGAGGAGGAAGACGACGGAGAGTCGACGGTCACGGCCGACGCGGACAGCGTGACCGTCGGGCTCGGGGACACTGCGACGAACAGCGGCTCGTTCGACGGGTTCGGCGACGACCCCGACGTGAGTTCGAGCGCCGGCACCGTCACCGTGAGCGACGGGACGTGGAGCTGGTCCTCCGACGACACCACCGACCTCCGGAGCGAAACGGTCACCGTCACGGTGACCGGCGCCGACGGAACAACCGAGTCGGTCAGTTTCGACGTGACCGTCGAACTCGCCGAGCTCGCGGCGTGTGGCATCTCGCCCGACGACTTGGCGAGCGAGACCCGGAGCGCGCTGGCCGCGGCGGCGAACGCGGGAAAGGTCTCGACCGTTGATTCGGGGAATAACCCCTCGGTGCCGGCAGGGGGTGCGGTCTTCCTCCGGACTCCGGTCCAGAACGTCAACGGGGGCGGGTCCGACGGCGTGGTCGTGGTCTGTGGCCACGAAATCGACGGGGAGGCGGTCAGCAACAACGTCAAACCGGACCACCTCGTGCTCCGGGACGCGGACGTCGGCGTGAACCTCAAAAACGGAAAATCGGTGTCGGTCGTCGGGTCCTCATCGGAGGAGTCCTCGTCAGTCGGGAAGAAAGTCAAGCTGGGCGGGGGCGTGCTCCACATCGCCGCGGGGGCCAGGCTCGTTATCGACAAGAATCTCACCGTGGGCAGCCTCGTGTTGGAACCGAACGCGAGGCTCGAAGTCGGGGGCAAGACGGACAGTATCGGCGGAAAGATAGAGATAGCCGACTCGGCCACGGTGACCGTCACCGGCAACGATAACGCCGGCATCGAAACAGGGAACAACTGATGGACCTTGACCGCTCAACCCTCAAGAGCGCCCTCGGCGCCGTCCTGATAGTCGCCGCCCTGTTCCTCACTGCGGCGATGGCGTTCCCGGCGGCCATCGGCGCCGCGGACAGCCACCCGGTCCTCTCGGGGAGCATGGAACCGACCATCTCTGCGGGCGACCTGGTCGTCGTCCGCGACGCCGACCCGGCGGAGATCGAAGCGGGCGACGTCATCACGTTCACGCAGAACGGCGAGCGCATCACCCACCGCGTCGTCGAGGTCAGAACCGGGGAGGGCGGGCGGCAGTTCGTCACGAAAGGCGACGCCAACGAGAACCGCGACCCCGAGGCCGTTCCCTCCGGCCAACTGGAGGGGAAAGTCTGGTTCCACCTTCCCCTCCTCGGTCATCTGGCCGTGTTCGCCGGCTCCCGGCTGGGGACCGTCGCGCTGGTCGTCGTCCCGGGCGTCCTGTTGGTCCTCTCGGAGCTGTACGACCTGCTGACGGAGGCAACGACCGACGAGGGGGGAGGTGAGTAGATGACGGGACCCGTTCGTCGACTGACAGACCGGGGAACGGAGCGGGTCGACGCCGACGACCTCGCCGACGGCGACCGGATACTCGTCCGGCACGGAGAGCCCGTTCGGGTCTCGGGGACCGTCGTCGGCATCCAGCGGCCCGAGCGGAACGAATACGGCGTCGTCCGCGGCGACGGCACGGTGGCGGAAATGCGAGTCGGCGGGCGAGGAGCGCCGGTCGGGGCAGTCGAATCCCCCGACAGCGCGCGCCGAACCGTCGATCTCGACGAGCGAGTACGCCCGGAGGACACCGTCATCGGTGCGACGCTCGTCGTGAAAACCGACCGCCGCGGGGTACTCCCGTGGCTCGTTGGAACGCTCGCCGGCGGGACCGGCGGGCGGGCGGCGCTGAAGGCGTTTGTGGCGACCGCACCCGGGCGGGTACTCTTGGTGACGCTCGCCGTGGCCATCGCCTTCGCCGGAAGCGGTCTCGGCCTCGGGGGGCCGGCGGGGGAGGCCATCTCCGGGGCCGGACAGGCCGTCGCGGACGCGCTGGGCTTCGGGGACCGAGATACCGATGACGCCCCGCCTGCGCCGGCGGTCGACGTAGAGCCGCCCGAAGCTGACGACCCGAACCGGACGACGACGACCCCGCCGCCGACAGAGGAAGACGGCGGAGACGACGGCGACGAGGAGGATCCGACAGAGACGACGACAGACACGACGACGGGCACGACGACAGACACGACGACGGGCACGACGACAGACAAGACGGGCACGACGACGGCAAACACGACGTCGACCACAACGGCCACCGCGGCGAGCTCGGCCCCACTGATCTTCAGCGGCAGCAGTTCCCCTGCTCCACTCGACCCGAACCTGACGCTCGATAACTCGGACCCGCCGACGATACGAACGCCGGACGGCACCCTCGAAACCGTCAACGGAACGGTGAGCGGGAAACTCGACTGGACGGGGCGGGCCGACGCCGTCGTCTTCGTTGTCCAGACCTGGGTTCCCGGGGAGGGGTGGGCGGAGGTCCGGCGGGCCACCGTGCGGAACCTGTCGAAACCCATCGACCTCGCCGACGTCCTCAACGAAACGGCGTACGCCGCCGGGAGCCGGGCCCGTCCCTTCGAGAACCCCGAACCCGGCACGAACCTGACGACGAGCGGGCGACTCAACGTGACGGCGGTCTTCTTCCGGGACGGCGCCGAGACGGCGCGGGCGTCCGAGGAGCGGGAGCTTAACGTTACCGTACGGAACGACGGAACGGAACCGGGGCCGCTCCAGTTACAGCTCGGGGAAGGTTCAGGGGGCGAGAACGGCACAGTCCAGATTATCGACTTCGGCTCCGGCGGCGGGAGCACGGGGTCGGACTCAGGCCTCGTCGTCCCGGGCGCCGCGGGGACGAACCTGGTCCCTCTCTCGAACGACGGCTCCCGGCGCGGAGTCCTCCGGCTGGAGGACATCAACTACACGTCCAACGAGAACGGCCTGACGGGCCCCGAGTCGAAGGTCGACGACACCCCCAACGAGGGTGAACTCGATGGCGCCGTCGAGATACGTGCCAGAGCCGAGTTCGCCAACGGGACGACGCGCTACGTCATCGGCAACGCGACGGGCTACCGGACGCTGAAATCGCTGGGGGGGTCGAACGCCGACATCGGGCCGCTCGACCCCGGCGAGTCGCTCGACCTGATGGTGGACTTCCGGGTTCGCGAATCGGCCGGGAACGAGATACAGAGCGACACCGTGGTGGTGGATTTCACCTTCTCGCTCACCGAACTCACCCGAGGAGAAGGCGGAGGTTGAACGCGGTGAGGAAGCCGCCGAGAACCGCGAGCGCCGCGGGCGGGAAGACGTACAGCGCCCGGTCGTCGGCGCGGACACCAACCACGGAGACCGCTATCGCCACGAGGAAGGCGGCGATTTTCAGCGCAACCAGCCCCGGAAGCCCGAAGGAATCGACGGCGAACCGGACGAGGGCGTTCGCCTCCTCGAGAGACCCGACGAACCAGAGGAGCGCGACCGTCGTCACCGTGTCCCCGACCCCGTAGGTCGCCAGCGCGACGGTCCACAGACGGGTGAACTCGTTCTCGTCGAAGCGCGAGACGCTCACCGGGTCGGGGATGTTCCACACGACCCGAGGGACGTGTGGCGATGTGTTATCCGTTCCGGACAGACCCCTGACGGTGCGAGGTATAAATACGACGGCGCGTGTACCGTCAGTCGGGAAGGGGATGGAGACCGACAGAGACGTGGCGGTGTTGCTAGTCGACGACGACCCCGACTGGCGACGCTTCGCCGCCCGACTGCTCGAATCCGAGGGAATGGACGTGACGACCGCCGGGAGCGCCAACGAGGCCCGGAGCACCATCGACGAGGGGGCGTACGACTGCGTCGTCAGCGACTACCAGATGCCCGGCGGCGACGGCCTCGACCTGCTGGAGTGGGTGCGCGAGCACGACCCCGAGTTGCCCTTCGTGTTGGTCACCGGCGCGGGCAGCGAGGACGTGGCGAGCGAGGCCGTCGCGGCGGGCGTCACCGACTACGTGCCGAAACGGCCCGGCCGCAACGGGGTCAAGGCGATGGCCCACCGGGTCCGGAAAGCCGTCGAGACCGGACGCCTCCGGCGGCGCGTTGCGGAGAGCGAGAGCCGCTACCGGACCGTCGTCGAACAGTCGACGGACGCGGTGTTCGTCGCGCAGGACGGCGAACTCGTCTTCGCGAACCCCCGGGCCGCCGAGTTGACGGGGCGCGAGCGCGAGGCGCTCGTCGGGGCGACGTGGGGAGACCTGCTCTCCGACCCCGGGGACGCCGCGCGCTTCGGCTCGGAAGCGGACTTCGAGATCGAGCTTCGGACCCCCGAAGGCGAGCGCCGAATCGCGTCGTTCAGCACTGATTCGATACGCTACGAGGGAGAGACCGCGACGCTGGCGACGGCACGGGACGTCACCGAACGGCGGCGCCGCGAGCGGGAGCTCCGGGCGGAGCGGGACCTCAAAGCGACGTTCCGGGACGCGCTCGTCGAGTCCTCGACGGCCGAGGACGTCGAGGCGGCCGTCGTCCGGGAACTCGTTTCGCGGGGGAGTTACGCCCTCGCGTGGGTCGGCGAACCCGAGGCTGGCGAGCTCCGCACGCGGACCTACGCGGGCGAACGGGCGTACCTGGACAGCGTCGATCTCGCGCTCGAAACCGGCGACGAGCCGAGCCTCTGGGCGGCGCGCCGCGGCGACCCGCAGTTCGTCGACGACGTCGAGTCGCTGTTCGGGTCGGCGTGGCGCGACGCGGCGCTCGACGCGGGCTACGCCGCGGCCGCCGCGCTCCCGATTCGATACGAGGGGCTCTCCTACGGCGTGTTGGCTGTCTACGCGACTGAAGCCGGCGTTTTCGACGCTGCCGAGCGCGACCTGCTCGCCGAGACGGCGGAGGCGTTGGCCTACGCACTGGACAGCGTCGGAACCGCCGACGTGCCGGACGCCGGACACGTGACAGCGGTCCGAATCCGCGTCCGGGCTTCGAACCCGCTCGCGGACGCGACCGCTGACCCGTCGTTCGGGGGGGTGGTGGCCGTCCGCGAGAGCGTCCCGAGCGAGGACGCGACGGCGCTCTTCGCGACCGTCGAGGGCGCCCCCGCCGAAGCCCTCCGGGAGCGCTTGGCCGAGCGCGAGACGATACAGGAGGTGACGGTCACCGACGCGTCGCTCGGTCGTCTCCGCATCGACGCGACGGGACCGACCGTCGCCGGCGCCGTCGGTGAACACGGCGCCGTGACAGGACTGACATTCGAGGACGGGGTGGCCGACCTCCGCTTCGAGTTGCCCCCCGAGCGTGACGTGCGGTCCGTCGTCGAGCGCCTCCGCGAACTGGGAACCGTGGAAGTGCGCTCGGTGTCGGCCCGCGAACGGGTGGATACGGACGAACAGCTCCGGCGCGGGGTGGAGGCGCTCACCGAGAAACAGGCGCAGGCGCTGCGGACCGCCTACCGCGCTGGTTACTTCGAGCGTCCGCGCGAGCACAGCGCCGACGAGGTGGCCGAGCTCCTGGACATCAGCCGGTCGACGTTCCTCCAGCACCTCCGGGCGGCCGAATCGAAGACGTTCGGGGCGCTGTTCGACTAGTACACGAGTGCGGCATGGACGATGGCGACCGTCTGACCGACGCCGAGGAGTGCGAAGCCGGCGAGCGCGCCCGTCCCCGTGAGGAAGCCGTAGAGATAGACGGCCGTGCCCAGCGCCGAAAGCGACGCCGCGGCGAAATACACCCGTGGCGTCGTGGTCCGGGCGGTAACGAGGAACCCGACGACCGGAAGGAGCATCCAGCCCGCGAGTTCGGCCGCCAGCAGCGTTTCGTTTCCGGTGGTCAGCAACACCGCCAGCCCGCCGGCCGTGAGGAGGAAGCCGACGGCGACGATCCACCACCACACCTTGAGGACGCCGCTTCGCATCTCCCGGTAGGAGAGGGCGGCGAACCCGAACAGGAGCACACACATCACTACGTGGGCGACGACGACCGTCCGGTTCGCCAGCGCGCCGGCGTGGGCGGCCGCGGCGAACGTCCACGCGAGCGGCACCAGCAGGGCCGGACCGTGTTCCCTGGCGGAGCGGAGCATGGGTAACCTTCGTAGGCGAAGCCCAAAAGCGTCGGATTCCCCGTGTTACTCGATTCGGAGCTCCGTCTTGCCCGCCACGGATTCGGACTCCGCGTTGCCCTCGCCCAACAGCCCCCGGGCCGCGCGCTTGCCCCACTCGACGGCGGGCTGGGTGAACGTCTCGACGCCGTAGAGCTCGCCCGCGAGGATGCAGGCCGCCTCCATCTCGTAGAGCAGGGCGCCGACCGAGCGGGCGTCGACCGCGTCGATTTCGACCCGGACGTTCGGCCGCCCGGAGGCCGCGAGGCTCGCCTCGGTGGCCTCGAACTCGGCGTCGATGAGCGCCGAGAGCGACGTGCCCGAGAGCAGGGAGAGGTCCTCGTCCTCGGGGTCAGGTAACTCCCCGTCGGGGCGCTCGCGCGGCCGGACGAGAGTGACCATCTTGTCCGCCGGGCCCGCGCGGTAGAGCTGGAGTTGGGAGTGTTGGTCCGTCGCGCCCAGCGCCCGCACGGGCGTCTGTCCGAGACCGTCCTTCCCCAGGCTCTCGGCCCACAGTTGGGCGAACCACTCCGCGAACCGTTCGAGCCCGTCGGCGTAGGGCATCACGGCGTTCGTGCCCGCGCCGCGGACGTCGAGGGCGTAGGCCGTCGCGCCGAACGCGTAGGCCGGGCAGTCGAACAGCGAGGCTTCGAGGTCGACCCCGCGGGCGCCGGCCAGCAGACCCTCGATGTCCGCGCCCGCCATCGCCGCCGGCGCCAACCCCACCGACGAGAGCGCGGCGAAGCGCCCCGGAACACCCTCGGGAACCCGCAGGGAGGGAAGGGGGTGTTCCTCGGCCAGCCGGCGGAGGGGGCCCTCCTCGCCCGTCGTGACGAGGGTGCGCTCGGTCCAGTCGACGCCCTCCGATTCCATCGCCTCGCGGACCGTGAGGAAGTTGGCGAGTGTCTCCGCGGTCGTGCCCGAGCGGGAGACGACGTTCACGACCGTTTCGTCGAGGGGGAGGTTCTCAAGGGCGCGCTCGACGCCCGCGGGGTCCACGTTGTCAAAAACGTGGACCGGGACGTCCGTTTCGAGGGCCTGCGCCAGAGTCGCGGCGCCGAGGGCGCTCCCGCCGATGCCGACGACGGCCACCGCCTCGGGGTCTGGGAGGTCCTCGACGGCGTTGCGGACGACCGTTGGGTTCGCGGTGTCGGGAAGGTTCAGGGCGGCGTAGCCGAACTCGCCGTTCTCACGGCCGGCCTCGATGCGGGCGTGGGCGTCCGCCACCCGCTCGTCGAGGCGTTCGAGGGCGTCCCGCGGGACGCCGGGCGCCGCGACGGAGGCGAGAGCGTTGCCGATATCGACGTACATGGGCGTTCCTGTCCCGGGCGCGCTAATAAGTACTCGGGGACTCGGGACCGGCCGATTGATTACCCGGGTCGTAGTTAACGGATGTATGAGCGGCGACGATTTACACGAACGGTTGGGGGCAGTCGCCGAATCGCTCGACCTCGGGGACTACGAGATCGCCGCGTATCTGGCGGTGCTCGAACACGGGAGCCTGACGGCGAGCGAGATAGCCGAACGCACCGACGTGCCACAGCCCCGCGTGTACGACACCGTCCGGAGCCTGGCCGACCGCGGCCTCGTGGAACTCCAAGAGTCACGCCCGATGCGGGTCGTCGCCCTCGACCCGGAGCAAGCGTTCTCCGACATCCGGGGCTCCATCGGCGAACTCGTCTCCGGGCTCGAAACCCGCTACACCGCGCCGGCCCGCGACACGGAGGCCGCCGCGCTGGTCCGCTCGCGGGCGACCATCCTGCGCTACGTCCGCGAGGTCATCACCGGCGCGGAGTACGAGTTGACGCTCGCGCTCATGCCCGGCCTCCTCGAACGCTTCGCCGACGACCTCGCGGACGCGACGGACCGCGGCGTAACCGTCGAGTTGGTCGTCAGCCCCGCCTCGGAGGCCCCCGACCCGGAGAACTTCGACTACGAACGGGTTGCCACCGCCGCGCGCGGCCGCCGGGGCATCACCACGCCCGTTCTCGCCGTCGCGGACGGGGAGTACTCGGTGTACACGACGCAGGACGCCGTGGAGGGGAGCCACGACCGCTACGGCGTCATCTTCAACCGCTCCGATTTGGGGTTCCTGGTGTCGGGGTTCTTCGGCACCGTCCTCTGGACGACCGCCGACCGCGAACTGCTGGCCGGCGGGGAGGCGCCGGGCTTCCCCCGACACTACGCCTCCATCCGGCGCTGCGTGAAGGACATCCGCGGCGTGAGCGACGCCGTCTACGTCACCGTCGACGGGCGGGACATTTTGACGGGCGAGGCGCGCACGGTCCGCGGCCGGGTCGTCGAAACCGAGGTCAGCCAGGACGAGGAAGTCGCGACCCTCGTGGTCGGGACCGACGCCGGCGAGGTCCGCGTCGGCGGCCGCGTCGCGGCCTACGAGGACGTGGAGGCCCACGAGATACGCGTGGGGCTCGGGGCGCCGCCAAATTAACTATCGCAGTAGTAATCCGAGGCGAGTCGAATAGAGCGTGTAGAATCCTATATAGACGCTCTCGAACATCCTCAGGCGTTTTTCGGGGGGGCCCTAACGACCGCTTCATTTATACGTCCGATTGTCCGTACGTCCAACCAGATGTACCCACTGACCGACTCCACGCTCGTTCGCGACGGGAAGTGTCTGCTGTTGGCTATGGACCACGGTCTGGAACACGGCCCCGTCGACTTCGAGCCGGTACCGGAGACGGTTGACCCCGCGGTCGTCTTCGACATCGCGACCCACGACGCGGTCACGGGGTTCGCAGTGCAGAAGGGCGTCGCGGAGACGTACTACCCCTCCTACGAGGACGACGTCTCGCTGGTGGCGAAACTGAACGGGAACAGCAACCTCTGGGACGTCGAACCGTACTCGCCCCAGACGTGGACCGTCGAGAACGCCGCCGCGATGGGCGCCGACGCGGTCGGATACACGGTGTACGCGGGCTCGAACCGCGAGGACGAGATGTTCGAGGAGTTCCGGGACGCCCAGGAGGCCGCCCGGGACCACGACCTGCCCGTCGTGATGTGGTCCTACCCGCGCGGCGCGGGCGTCGAGGACGACACCGCCGACGACGTCATCGCCTACGCCACCCGCATCGGCCTCGAACTCGGCGCCGACGTGACCAAGGTAAAATACCCCGGCAGCCAGGAGGCTATGGAATGGGCCATCGACTCCGCCGGGAACGCGAAGGTCATCATGTCCGGCGGGTCGAAGGTCGACGAGCTGAACTTCCTGCGGAGCGTCGAGAGCTTCATCGGCGCCGGCGGCGCCGGCCTCGCGGTCGGCCGGAACGTCTGGCAACACGAGAACCCCGAAGCGATGCTCGACGCCCTGGAAGCGGTTATCTTCGAGGGTGAGAGCGCCGAGGACGCGGCGAACTACGTGACCGCCTGAGATGTCCCTGATGAGCTCCACGAACACAGCGGCAGTGACGGACGCGATAGCCGAAACGGCCCGGGACGTGCGGGGCGGCCTGCTCTCCCGGCGCGCGAAGACCGACGAGGAGAACCCCAGCGGCGAGGCGCAACTCGCCGCCGACGTGTGGGCCGACGACCGCTTCGCGGAGGCCCTCACGGAGCTTCCCGCGGTCGGCTCCTACGCCAGCGAGGAGCGCGAGACGGCCATCGACTGCGGCGCCGGCCTCTCCGTCGCCATCGACCCTCTCGACGGTTCCTCGAACCTGCCGACGAACAACGCCTGTGGCACCCTCTTCGGCATCTACGACGCCGAACTGCCCGCGAAGGGCCGCGAGCTGCTCGCCGCGGGCTACGTCCTCTACGGCCCGGCGACCACGATGGTCGTCGCGGAGGGCGGCGCGGCGACGGAGTACGTCATCACCGACGACACCGTCGAGGAGCTGGGGCCCGTCGAACTGCCGGCCGAGCCCACCGTCTACGGCTTCGGCGGCCGACGGCCCGAGTGGACCGAGCGCTTCGCCGACTACGTCGAGTACGTCGAATACGAGGCGCGGCTGAAGGCCCGCTACGGCGGCGCCCTCATCGGCGACGTGAACCAAGTGCTCGGCCACGGGGGCGTCTTCTCCTACCCCGCGCTGGAGAGCGCGCCGGACGGGAAACTCCGCCTGCAGTTCGAGGCCAACCCCATCGCCTACGTCGCGGAGTGTGCCGGCGGCGCGTCCTCCGACGGGGATGGCTCCATCCTCGATCGGGAGCCGGATATGCTCCACGACCGGACGCCGGTCCACGTCGGGGACGCCGACCTCATCGAGCGCTTCGAAGGGGGTGAGAGCCGATGATCCGCGTCGGCGTCAACGGCTACGGCACCATCGGCAAGCGCGTCGCGGACGCCGTGGCGCTCCAACCGGACTTGGAGCTCGTCGGCGTCGCGAAAACCTCCCCGAACGCGGAGGCCGCGGCGGCCCGCCAGCGCGGCTACGGCCTCTACGCGCCCGCCGACTACGCCGACCGCTTCGAGCGCGTGCCCCTCGACGGCACCCTCGAAGACCTCGTCGAGAGCGTCGATGCGGTGGTCGACACGACGCCCTCGGGCATCGGCGCGAAGAACCGGGCGTTCTACGCCGAACACGACACGCCCGCCGTCTTCCAGGGCGGCGAGGACGCCGACGTCGCGGACGTGAGCTTCGTCGCCAGCGAGACCTACGAGGAGGCCCAACGCTCCGAAACCGCACGGGTCGTCTCCTGTAACACGACCGGCCTCTCGCGGATACTCGGCCCCCTCGACCGCGAGTACGGCGTCGAGCGGGCCCGCGCGACGCTTGTCCGCCGGGGCGGCGACGCCACCCAGCCGAACAGGGGGCCCATCAACGACTCGATGCCGGACCCGCCCGCGGTTCCCTCACACCACGGGCCGGACGTCCAGGAGGTCCTGCCCGACGTCGACGTGGACACGATGGCCGTGAAGGTGCCGACGACGCTGATGCATCTCCACGCCGTGAACGTCTCGCTCGAATCCGAACCCGAAGCGCGGGCGGTCGCGGCGCTCCTCGACGAACACCCGCGCGTCGAACTCGTGCCCGGCGAGGCCGGCGTCGAGGGCTGTGCCCACCTCCGCGAGGCGGCCGACGACCGTGGCCGGCCCCGCGGCGACGTCTGGGAGAACTGCATCTGGGAGGAGTCGGTCACGGTGCGCGACGCGGACCTCTACTTCTTCCAGGCCATCCACCAGGAGAGCGACGTGGTGCCCGAGAACGTCGACGCCGTCCGCGCGCTGGCGGGCGACGCCGACGCCGCGGAATCCGTCGCCCGGACGAACGAGGCGCTCGGCGTCGGCTTCGACCTCCTCCCCGAGGAGCGACAGGTCGAAGCGGGCGCGGATTAGGGGTCTCCCACGTACGTCAGTCGTGGGTGGACGTGGGTCTCCCACGTACGTCAGTTGTGGGAGGACTAAGGGTCTCCTACGTGCGATGAAGGTCTCTCACGTGCGACAGCCGTGAGAGGACGAAGGTGTGGGACGTGTGACAGCCGTCCCGCCCGAAGGTCTCGGCCGCGCGGACGGACCTGTCGAACGCGCGGACGAGCGTTCGGCTGTGAGCGGCCGACGCCAGCCGACGGGCTCCGCGGGCGGACTAAGCGTCTCCCGCGTGCGCTTCGGGGGAGGTTCTATGTTTCGTGCCAACCAATGGCATCTATGGCGCTCGCCCGGCACGGAACCGGCGCCCGGGACGCGGCCGGGGCGCTCGCCTCTCAAGTCCATCCGGTGTTCATGCTCCCGCCAGTCGCGGTCTCGGTCTTCGGGGCGGCCCTCGCGGGCGCGTTCTCCCCGCCCGTCGCCGCGGTCCACGCGCTGGCGGTGTTCTGTGCCGTCTACACCGCCCACGTGAAGGACGGCTACGTCGATTTCCATATCAGGGGCGAGGACGCGGACCACCCGCTGACGGTGGGCGGCTGTCGGGTCGCGCTCGCCGGCGCGACGGCCGTTTTCTGCTGTTGTGTCGCCGCGCTCTTCGTTCTCTCGGGACCCCGTGCCGCCCTCCTGACCGCGCCGCTGTGGGTCATCGGCTACCTCCACGCGCCCCAGCTCGACATGAACCCGGTGACGACGACGTTGGGCTACCCGGGTGGCATCGCGTTGGCGCTCGTCGGGGCGTTCTACGCGCAGTCGGGCTCGTTCGGCGCCGTACCGCTCGTGCTCGCCGGGGTCTTCCTCCTCGTGCTCGCCGGCGTGAAGGTTATCGACGACGCGAAGGACTACGGCTACGACCGCTCCATCGACAAGCGCACGGTCGCCGTCGTCCTCGGCCTGGAACGCGCCCGCCGTTTCGGGTTCGCGCTCGTCACCGCCGGGCTCGCCGCCGTCGTCGTCCTCGCCGCCGCGGGCGTCCTCCCGACGAGCGCCGTCCTCGCGGCGTTCGCCTTCGGCGCCGTGGCGGCCGTCGCGGACCGCGCCGAGCCGGAAACCGCCACGATGTTGCTCGTGCGGGGCGCCTACGTCTTCCTCGCGCTCCTGACGGTCGCGGTGTGGTACAAGCCGATGAGCGGCTCCCCCATCGTGGACATCACCGTCCTCGGGCCGTACACCTACCTCGCCACGGAGGTCGTCTTCGGGTCGGTCGCGTTCTACCTGCTCTACCGTGCCAGGGCGCTGCGCAGCGCCGCCCGGACCATCGCGTTGCTCTACCCCGTCGCGTACGTCTGGGACTGGTACACCCTGACCGTGGGCGTGTTCGCTATCCAGGTCCGGACGGGCGTCGACCTGCTGGGTATCCCCATCGAGGAACACGTCTTCATGGTCGTCGTGCCGGCGCTCGTGTTGGCGCTCCATGAGACCAGACGGAGTTGGGGACTCTAAATTTCACAGACGTTTTGTTGCAACAAGATTAAAATGTCGGGGATAACTACCGGACGGACGAACAGTCCCCCATGGGAAACCGACAGAGAACACAGAAATCGGGACGCTTTCGCCATCTCGTCGAACACGTCCAGGACGCCGTCGTCGAGTTCGAGTTGGTCGAAGGGGCTCCAGTCATCGTGGAAGTCAACCCGGCCTTCGAGGAGGTGTTCGGCTACGACGCCGGGGACGCCATCGGCGCCCCGCTGAACGACCTCATCGTACCGCCGTGGCTCGCCGAGGAGGCGACAGGCCTCGACGAGCGGACGGCCGCCGGGCAGGTGAACTACCGCCGTGTGCGCCGCCAGACGGCGGACGGGATGCGCGAGTTCCTCTACCGGGGAATTCCCTACGAGAAGGGACGGGGGTTCGCCGTCTACACCGACCTGACGACCGCAAACCGCCGGGAACGACGGCTGGAAGTCCTCAACCGCCTTCTCAGGCACAACCTCCGGAACAGCGTCAACGTGGTCGCGGGCGCGGCCGAGTCGGTTCGCGAGGGGAACGCCGACGAGGAGGCGCTCGGGTTGCTCGAATCCGGGGCGGCGGACCTGCTCCGTCTGACGGAGGAAGCCGGCGAAATCCACCGCACGCTCACGGAGACGCTCCCCGACGACCCGACCCTCGACTGTGTGCCCGTGTTGGAGAGCGTCGTCGCGGAGTACCGCGACCGGCACCCCGATGCGACGATACGCGCTGACCTGCCCGCCTCGCTGTCGGCGACCGCGACCGACCGACTGGGGGTGGCCGTCGGGGCGCTCGTCGAGAACGCGGTCGTCCACCACGACGGCGACCCGACCGTACGGGTCCGGGGCGAGTCCGTCGAGGGCGGCGAGTGGGTCGACATCACTGTCGCGGACGACGGCCCCGGGATTCCGGCCGCCGAGCGGGAGGTCATCACCGGCGAGGCCGACATCACACAGACGCGTCACGGCACGGGATTGGGCCTCTGGCTGGCGAAGTGGACCGTCGAGCGCTACGGGGGGACGCTCGCCTTCGAGGAGAGCGACGCGGGCGGGGCCCGCGTTCGGATGCGCCTCTACCGAGGCCGATAAGCGGAGGGCGTATGCCGGTGTGGAAAGCCCTTTCCCCAGCCCTCTCGGAAGGTGGGCTACGTGTCACCTCCGCTCCGCACCCGCGTCCGCGAAGCCGCCGCCGCGGTGAACCCGGTTCGCCTGGTCATCCTCGGCGTCGGCCTCGCGCTCGCCCGCTTCGAGCTGGTGAACCCGAAGCGGGTGCGCCGGACGACGGACCTCGCGTGGCCCCGCATCGTGACGGGCCTCGCGCGGATGTCGAAGAACGCCGTCGACGTGGCGATGGTCGGCGCGGCCATCGGCTCCTCCGCCATCGCGGGCGTCGGGTTCGCCGGGCCGTACTGGGGACTCGCGTTCGCCCTCGGCGGCGGTGTGGCGGCCGGGACCATCGCCCTCGTCTCCCAGCGCTTCGGCGCCGAGGCCTACGACGAGTTGGGCATCGCCATCCGGACGAGCGCGGCGCTCACCGTTCTGATTACCTTACCCCTCTCAGTGGCTTTCTTCGCGTTCGCCCGCCCGCTCATCGACGTCATCGGCAATGACCCGGCCCAGATACGGATGGGCGCCGAATACCTCCAAGTGGTCGCGCTCGGCGTCCCCTTCGCGGCGCTGAACCTCATCGGCAGTCGCGCGTTCATCGGCCTCGATGACTCCTGGACGCCGATGGTCCTGCGCTCGGGGGGCGCCGTGACGAACATCGTCCTCAACGGCGTCTTCATCTTCGGGTTCAACCTCGGCGTCGTCGGCGCCGCCCTCGGGACCGTCGTCTCGAACGCGCTCGTCGCGGCCTGCTTCGCCGTCGGCCTCGTCCGCGGCGGGCTCCCCCTCGTCGGCGCGTTCCCCGTCACGATAGACCCGCTCGGCGCGTATCTCGACCGGGGGACCGTCTCGGACGTGGTCGAAATCGGGCTCCCGGTGGTGGGGCGCTCGGTGGTGTGGACCGTCGCGCGCTTCCCGATGCTCGCCATCGTCGCGGCCATCGGGCCCGCCGTCGCCGCGGCGTACGTCATCTCCCGGCGCATCTGGGGGCTGATGACGACGCCGGGGTGGGGCTTCGGGCTCGCCTCCTCCTCGCTGGTCGGCCAGGAACTCGGCCAGGGCGAGGAGGAGAGCGCCGAGGAGTACGGCCGCGACATCGTGCGCTTCTCAGTTGCGACCTACATCGTGGCGGCCATTTTCGTCGCGCTGTTCGCCCGCCCCATCGTGGAGCTGTTCGTGAGCGGCGGCGCCGAGCCCGGCACGGTCGAAATCGCGACGGCGCTCGTCTACGCGGCCTGCGTGGCGACGGTCGCACAGGGCGTGAAGGCCGGCGCCGCCGGGCCGCTGGACGCCAGCGGCGACACGAAAATCCCCTTCTACAGTCAGCTGTTGGGGATGTTCGGCTTCGCCATCCCGCTGGCGTATCTGGGGCTCAGATACCCGGCGTTCGGCCTGATGGGCCTCTACCTCTCGCTGGTCGCCGAAGCGACCGTCCCGGCGCTCATCAACTACTACCGCTTCTCGACGGGGAAGTGGAAGCGAATCAGCCGGGAGTTCCGGCCCGACACCGCGGACTAGTCGGTACGCCCCCGGGTCGTGACGCCGGAAACGGTCACAACCGGCGCGCGGCGGGGGACACCCCAAAAGTAAGGCCGGTACCGACTCGCCCGGAACCATGAGACTCGAAGCCGAGTACGTCGCCGTCGACCAGGTGGGCTATCGCCCCGAGGAACCCAAGCGCGCGTTCGTCGTCGGGGGCGAGGCCGAGGCGTTCAGCGTCCAATCGGACGGCGAAACGGTTCTCGAAGGCGACCTCTCCGAGCCGATCGAGGACGCCGACTCCGGCGACACCGTCCGAGAGGCCCGCTTCGATTCGCTGGGGCCGGGCGAGTACGTCGTCCGCGCCGGCGGCGTCGAGTCCCATCCGTTCACCGTCGCGCCCGGCGTCTTCGCGGACCCTCTGAGAACCGTCGCGCGTCACTACAACCTGCGGCGCTCGGCGACGCGCGTCGAGGACCCGGTGACCGGCCTCGAGTTCGGCCCGGGCCACGAGCAGGACCGGGAGGCGGAACTCTACTTCTCCGACCCGTTCCACGACGAGGGCGACGAACTCGACGTTTCGGGCGGGTGGTACGACGCCGGCGACTACGGGAAGTACGTCCCACCGGCCGCCATCACGGTGGGCCAACTCCTGCTGACCGCCGAACGCTTCCCCGAGACGAGCGCGCTCGAGTTGAGACGGCCCGTCGAGGGACCCGAGGCCCCGAGCGACCTGCTCTCGGAGGCCCGCTTCGAGTTGGAGTGGCTCGCGCGGATGCAGCGCCCCGACGGCGCCTGCTATCACAAGGTCGCGGGGGAGGAGTGGCCCGCCATCGACACCGCGCCGGGCGAGGACACGATGGAGCGCTACGTCTTCGGGCTCTCGACGTACGGAACGGCGATGGTCGCGGCCGTCGGCGCGCAGGCGGCCCGCCTCTACGAGGGTGCGTTCGCCGAGCGGATGTTGACGATGGCCGAGGACGCCTTCGACTACCTCGAAGCGAACCCCGACCCCGAGTTCCGCTTCGACGAGGGGCAGGCCGGCGGGTCGGGCCCGTACCGGAAGGAAGAGGACAGGGAGGAGCGCTTCTGGGCCGCCGCGGAACTCCTGAAGACGACGGGCGAGGAACGCTACAAGGAGTACCTCCACGGTGAACACAAAGTCGAGTTCGCGGCCGAGCCCGTCGCCGTCGAGTGGTCGAACGCGCTCGCGCTCGGCCAGTGGGCCTACTACACGGCCGACGCGGGCGAGGAAGGGCGAAAGGAGACGCTCGCCGAGGGATTTCTGACCTACGCCGAGTCGCTCGCCGAACACGTCCAAGGGGACGGCTATCGCTGTGCGCTCGCCTCGGAGGAGTATCTCTGGTCCTCGACGAAGCTCGCGCTGGCGAAGGGCAACGTCTGTTCGCTCGCCGCCGCCATCGCCGAGGGCGAGAGCGAACGGGAGGACGCGGCCGCCGCGCGCTATCGGGAAATCGCCCGCGACCAACTCCACTACGCGCTGGGTCGGACGCCCACCGGATACAGTTACGTCACCGGCGTGGGCGAGGAGTATCCCGAGCGGCCACACGACCGCCTCTCGGAGGGGACCGGCACGCTCGTTCCCGGGCTACTCGTGGGGGGAGCGAACCGCTACGGACAGGACGAGGTGATGGAGGCGTACATCGAGCGCGAGTCGCCGCCGCCGGCGAAGTGCTACCTTGACCGGCTCGAAGCGTACTCCGTCAACGAGTACGCCATCGACTACGTGGCACCGCTCGTCCACGCGCTGGCGGAAGCCGAGGCGGGGTACTAAAAGACGGTCCGCTGACAGCTGCCACAGAGCGTCTCCTCCTTCTTGTCCACCTCTCGCACCGTGGGCGAGAACGACATCGCACAGCGGGCGTTTTCACAGTGGTCGAGTCCGATCGTGTGGCCGAGTTCGTGGACGACCTCCTTGCGGACGCGGTCGGCGAAGACGTCCTCGGGGTCGCGCTCGGCGAAGCCGCCGTCGCTGGAGGTGCGCAGCCGGTACGTCGAGACGACACATCCCTTCCCTTCGAGGTAGGCGAGGCCGAAGACGTAGTTCCGGCGGCGGTAGTAGAGGTCCTCGTTCGTGACAGCGATAGCCTTCTCCCCGTCGCCGACGCCCGAGGCGGCGTCGATGAAGTCCTCGGCCCGGTACTGTTCGCGGCGCTCGTCGTACGCACCTGCGGGGACCGGTTGGGGCTGGGCGACCGCCACCTCACAGTCGTAGATCGTGCGCAACGCCGAGGACGTTTCCCGCTTGACGGCGGCGGGCACGTCCCCCACGGGCACGATGTCGACGCGCATAGAACAGGGTAGGACAGCGCCCAGTATAAATATCCCGCCCGCCGGGCCCGGCGCGGAGCGCAACGCACTTCCCGGGGGGCGCGGAGAGAATCGCATGAACGTTGCCGCAGTCGTCCTCGACATCGACGGCGTGCTCGTGGACGTAGCCGACTCCTACCGGCGGGCCGTCGTGGAGTCCGTCGAGGAGGTGTACGGGGAGACCATCGGGCGGGCGGCGATACAGCAGTTCAAGGACGCGGGCGGCTTCAACAACGACTGGGAGCTGAGCGATGCCGTCGCCCTCCTCGTGCTCGCGCGCCGCGAGGGAATGGACGTCACGGTGGAAGCGTACACCGACGCCATCGCCGCCCGCGGCGGGGCCCTAGAGGCCGCGAAGGACGTCGTTCGCGCGGACGCCGCCGACTCCGAGGCGGTCTTCGCCGCTTTCGACCCCGAACGGCTCAGGGAGGTCTTCCAGCAGCTCTACCTGGGCGGCGACCTCTACCGCGAGTTGGAAGGGAAGGAGCCCGATTTGGAGACGGCCGGGTTCATCCACGACGAGCCCGTCATCCTCGACCCCGACGTGGGCGAATGGCTCGTCGAACGCTACCCCGTCGGCGTCGTGACGGGGCGGCCCGCCGCGGAGGCCGATATCGCGCTCGACCGGGTAGGCCTGGATATACCCCGCGAACACCGCTTCACGATGGACGACCCCGAAGCCGGCAAGCCCGAGCCCGACGGGTTGCTGGCGCTCGCGGATATCTTCGACGTCGACTCCCTGGCCTTCGTCGGCGACACCTTGGATGACGTCCGCGCGGCGGTGAACGCCGACGGCGCGGACTCAGACACCGACTACTACGGCGTCGGCGTTCGCACGGGCGGCCTCACCGGGGAGGAAGGCACGAAGAAGTACGAGGCCGCCGGCGCCGCCGCGGTCATCGACTCAGTGAACGACCTGCCCGACCTGCTGGACTAGTCGTCCGCCGCGTCGTCTATCGCGTCTGCGGTCCGCTCGGCGCGCTCGAAGAACGCCTGCGGGAGCGAATCCACGTCGCCCACCTGCACGCGCCACAGCGACGCGTAGAGCCCCTCTTCCGCCAGGAGGTCGTCGTGGGTCCCCGCCTCCACGACCTCGCCGTCGTCGAGGACGACGATACGGTCGGCGTCTCTGACCGTCGAGAGGCGGTGTGCGACGACGAAGGCGGTCCGGTCCTCGATGAGCTCGTTCAGGCTCTGCTGGATGAGGACCTCCGTCTCGTTGTCCACGTGGGAGGTGGCCTCGTCGAGGACGAGGATTTCGGGGTCCAACAGCATCGCGCGGGCGAGACAGAGCCGCTGGCGCTGGCCGCCCGAGAGCTTCACCCCGCGCTCGCCGATGCGTGTGTCGAGGCCCTCGGGCAGGTCGTCGACGAACGCCGCGGCCTCCGCACGCTCGATGGCGTCGCGGAGCGCCCCGTCGCTCGGGTCGGGGGTACCGTAGGTGACGTTCTCGCGGACCGTCCCCGAGAAGAGGAACGGGTCCTGGGAGACGTAGCCGATGTGCTCTCGCAAACTCCGCACGGTCAGTTCGCGCGTGTCGTGGTCGTCGACCCTGACTTCGCCCGAGTCGGGGTCATAAAAGCGGAGCAGGAGCTTCATCAACGTCGACTTGCCCGCGCCCGTGGGACCGACGATACCCACTGTCTCGCCCGGTGCCGCCTCGAAGGAGACGCCGTCGATGACGGGGCCGCCCGTCTCGCGGTGCTCGCTCGGATAGGAGAAGGTTACGTCGTCGTATTCGACGCGCCCTTCGGGGCTGTCGAGGTCGACGGCGTCGGGGTCCTTGCTGATTCCGTCCGCGGCGCGCCGAACCCCGAGGAGGCGGTTGGCGGAGGCCCGCGCGCTCTGGTAGCTCTCGACGACGTCGGCTATCTGGCCCATCGGCCAGCCGATGTACTGCATGTAGATGACGAACGTGACGAGGTCGCCCGCCGTGAGCGGTTCGCTGAAGAAGAGCGGCGGCCCCTCGACCACCCAGAACCCGCCGAGACCGATGGTGAGACAGAGGCCGACGCCCGTGAGCAGGCGCATCGCAGGGTAATGTACCGACCCGACGTCGATGGCGTCGATGCGGGCGTCGACGACCTCGTCGCTGGCGGCCGCGACGCGCTCGCGCTCGGTGTCCTCGCCGGTGTAGGCCTTCACGACGGTGACCCCGCTGACGCTGTTTCGCAGTTGGGCGTTGAGCTTCCCCTGCACGTCGCGCAGGCGGCCGTAGATGGGGCCGATGAGCGACCCGAAGTAGAAGTTCGCCGCGACGATGACCGGCGCCATCGAGAGCGCGACGAGCGCGAACTGCCAGTTCAGGAGGAACATGAAGAAGCCGACGCCGAGGAGGAAGGAGACGACGGTGAGCGCGGAGTCGACCGTATCGGTGAAGAAGGACTCCATCGCGTCCACGTCGTTGTTGAGGACCGACATGACCTCGCCCGTCTGCTGGTCGTCGAAGAAGGTCATCGACAGGCGCTGGACGGTGTCGTAGGTCTCGGTGCGCACGTCGTCCTGCAGGCGGTAGGCGAAGGTGCCCCAGAGGAGTTCGCGCACGACGCTGATGGCGTGTCCGACGACGGTGAGGCCGATGATGAGCCCCGCGACGAACAGCAACTGGTCGTACTGGCCCGCCGGTATCCAGCCGGGGGGCACGAGGGGGAACGTGAAGGGGTCGTCGCTGAACACCGAGCCGAAAGCCTGGCCCAGCAGGGGTGCGCCCGCGTTCCCCGGGATTATCCAGACGAGTCGGAGGAACAGCGCCGCGGCCGCGAGTTTCGCGTAGGGGGCGGCGTATTCTTTCAAGAGGGCCACCAGGGGCCAGTCGGCGTCGGCGACGTACTCACCCTCGCTCATGCGGCATCACCCGCGCGGACGCGGTCGAGGAAGGAGTCGGGCAGGGACTCCACGTCGCCCACCTGAACGTTCCAGAGGTTGGCGTACAGACCCTCCCGTTGCAGGAGCTCCTCGTGGGTGCCCCGTTCGACGATTTCGCCGTCGTCCAACACGAGCACGGTGTCGGCGCTTCTGACCGTCGAGAGCCGGTGGGCGATGACGAACGTCGTCCGCTCGGCCGCCACCTCCTCCAAGGTGCGCTGGATGAGGACTTCCGTCTCGTTGTCAACGTGACTGGTGGCTTCGTCAAGGACGAGGATTTCCGGGTCGCGGACGAGCGCCCGCGCGAGAGCGATGCGTTGGCGCTGACCGCCCGAGAGTTTCACGCCACGCTCGCCGACCTGGGTGTCGTAGCCTTCCGGGAGGTCGGTGACGAACTCGTGGGCGCCCGCGAGTTTCGTCGCCTCGATGACGTCCTCGCGGTCCGCGCCGGGCGCGGCGTAGGCGACGTTGCCGGCGACCGTCCCGTAGAAGAGGAAGGGGTCCTGGGAGACGTAGCCCACCGAGTCGCGGAGGCTCTCGACCGTCACGTCGCGCACGTCCGTGTCGTCGACTCTGACGGCGCCCACGTCGGGGTCGTAAAAGCGAAAGAGGAGCTTCATCAGTGTGGATTTACCCGCGCCGGTGGGCCCGACGATACCCACCGTCTCGCCCGGCGCCGCCTCGAAGGAGACGTCCGAGAGCGCCCGCTCGTCGCGGGTCGGGTAGGAGAAGGACACGTCGTCATAGACCACTTCTCCGTCCGGGTCGGCCAGTTCCCGGGCGTCCTCGCGCTCGGCGACGGCGTCGTGTTCGACCACGCCGTTGAGCCGGCGGACGGCTGCCTTGCCGTTCTGGTAGGCGTCGACCACGTCGGCGACGCCGGACATCGCCGTGACGAGCGAGCCCACGAAGCGGTAGAAGACGAAGAGCGCGCCCACCGTCAGCGCCCCCGAGAAGAACAGCGGCGGGCCGAAGAGGACCCAGTAGCCGCCGACGACGAGCGTCAGCACGCGGGCGGACTCGGAGGTGACCCGCATCGCCGGGTCCACGACCGCCTGCGCGCGGTAGGCGTCCCACTGGGTATCGACGACGGCGCCCGACGCGTCCGCGACCCGGCCGCGCTCCTCGGGTTCGGTGCCGAAGGCCTTGATGACGCCGATGCCGTCGATGTTGTTGTTCAGCCGGCTGTTCAGCCGCCCGACGCGCTCGCGGACGGCCTGGTGTTTGGGCTCGACCCACTCGGAGAAGCGGTAGCTCATCACCAGCAGGAGCGCCGGCACGACCAGCAAGAAGACGGCCAGTTGCCAGTTGAGCCAGAGCAAATAGACGTAGGCGGCGGCCGCGAGCGTCCCCATTCTGACGATGCGGTCGAGGACGCCGAACACCAGCGAGTTGAGCTCCTGGACGTCGTCGTTGAGCACGCTCATCACCTCGCCGGTGTCGTACTCGTCGAAGAAGCCGAGTTCCAGGCGCTGGACCGTGTCGAAGACGTCCGTGCGGATGTCGTGTTGCAGGCGCGCGCCGAAGTGACCCAACACGCGGCGGGCGGCGAAGTCCGAACCGGCCTCCCAGAGGAAGCCGATGCCGACGAGCGCCGTCACGAGGACCAACTGCTCCGTCCTGCCCGTCGGGAGCCACCCGTCGGGGACCAGCGGCAGACGGAAGGGGCCCGTGTTCAACAGCACGGCGTCGATGGCGACGCCGATGACCACGTCGGGGAGCCGCTGGCCGAAGCGTCCGAAGGCCAAGATGAGCGTCCCGAGGCCGAACGTCGGGAGCCGCGAGCGGCCGTAGCGGCGATAGAGCCAGGCGAGAGGGTTCCCCTCCACCTCTGAGCCGATTGACCTCTCAGAACCCATACTACTCGGGAGTATTCAAGAGTGTATCATAAACGTTCGGCCGGTTGGTATGTGAAAACATCTCGTGTTGTTACCGGGAACGAAATCGCGGGGGTACAGTCCCGAGGCGAGGCGTTGCACGCAACCCGAGCGCCGCTCAGCGGGTCGAAAACCCGGCGTCGCGGTGTGGCAAGCTCCGCGGATTGCGACGCCGGAAAGGAAAACGGGGCCGATGGGGAGGGGGGAGAGAACCGGCCCCGATGACTCATTATCCGTTGTGACTCATATGCTTTATCGCCAAACTAGATGCGTCCGCCGACGAACCGCCCCTCCGGGTCGTAGCGGTCCTTCACCTCGGCGAGGAACTCGGCGTGCTCCCCGTAAAGGTCCTCGCGGGCCGCGTCGTCCGTGTCGGCCTCGAAGTTCGGGATGGGGCCGCCCGCACCGGCCTCGCGGAGCGCCCCGGCGGTGTCGCGGACCCAGGCGACGTTCTCGGCGTTCGTCATCGGGTCGTCCCAGCCGGCCTCGATGCTGCAGACGAAGGCGGCGTCGCGCCGGCGGAAGGCAGTCTCGTCTTTCCCGACGCGGTTGACGGCGCCGCCCATCGGCCAGACGACGACGCTCGATCCCTCGCCGGGCGCGGCGGCCGCGCGCTCGCGGAGCGTTTCGACGAGTTCGTCGGTGAGTTCGTCCGTGTAAACGGATTTCCAGTAGTAGCGCCGTCCGTGGGGGAAGCCCGAATCGAAGGCCGACTGAAGGTCGGTGTAGGCCATCCGCCCGCTCTCGTCGGCGAGCGCGTCCGCCGAGCGAAAGCGCCCCAGTTCGTCCTCACCGGCCTCGGGGTCGCCGGCGTACGTCCCGAAGAAACAGAGCCCGGGGTCGCCGCCCCGCTCGTACTCGTCGGGGATGCGCCCGAAGTACGGCGCCATCAGCGTCTCGTCCGGTGCGTCGCGGTAGTACGCCCCGAAATCTGCAAGTAGTTCGGAAGCGCGTTCGGCGGGGTACCAGGCGTTGCAGACGGCGAGTTCGTCGGGAACCGGGTGGAGGTCGAACTCGAAGGCGGTCACGACGCCGAAGCCGCCGTCGCCGCCGCGGAGCGCCCGGAAGAGGTCCGCGTTCCGCTCGGCGCTCGCGCGCCGGAGCTCGCCGTCGGCGCAGAGCACGTCCGCCGCCACCAAATTGTCGGCCGCGAGGCCGTGTTTCCGCGAGAGGTAGCCCGTCCCGCCGCCGAGCGTGAGGCCCGCAACGCCCGTATCGGAGACGACGCCGCCGGGCGTGGCGAGGCCGAACTCGGTGGTGGCCGAATCGAGGTCCCCCCAGGTCGCGCCGGGGCCCACCGTCGCGACACGCTCGTCGGGGTCGACGCGCACCCAGTCCATCCGTGAACAGTCGACGACGAGGCCCGCCTCCGCGATGCAGGAGCCGGCGACGTGGTGGCCGCCGCTCCGGACGCTCGCGGGGAGGTCAGCCTCGCGGGCCGTGCGGACGGCCGCCCGAACGTCGGGGACCGACTCGCAGTACGCAATCGCCGCGGGGTAGCGATTGACCATTCCGTTCCAGACGCGCCGCGCGTCGTCGTACCCCTCGGAATCGGGGGTGACGAGGTCGCCCGCGAGCGCCACGTCGAGCGCGTCGAGTTCGTCGGACGCCCCCGTCGAAGCGCGCCGGGCCGCTGTCAGGTCGTCCATGAACGAGAGGGGTACGCACGAGTGGTAAAACGCGGTGTTCTCCGGTCCTCGCGCGGCCGTCGTGCGCGGGGTTCAGCGCTCCCCTTGATAGTCGCCGTCGTACTCCCCCGCGTGGTCCGCCTTCGCGAGGACGAGTTGGGCGATGCGGGCGTCCGCCTCGATTTCGATGGGGCGGTGTACCTCCAGGAGGCCCTCGCCGCGGCCCCGGTAGCCGGCGTCCCAGACGGCCGTGTGGAGCATACAGGAGTTACGCATCAGCGAGGAACGCGGGTAGACGAATCCGACGTGGTTCGCCGGGACGCCGACGATTTCGCCGTAGCCCGCGACGTACGCGCCGGGGTCGAGCTCGTAGACCCCGTCCTCGGGGGCGAGTTCGCGGCGCTCCCCGACCGACTTTCCTTCTTTCCCGATGCGCCCCGGGCCGGTCTGTTCGTACACCGCGCCCACGGTCAGGTCGACGCCGTTCGGTTGGACCTGTTCCGGGCGGAGTTCGCCCCCGTCTAAGGGTTCGATGTGTTCCGCGACCGTCGCGCCTGCCTCGAACATACCTCCCCCTCGCCCTGCGGTGTCGAAAGTCCTGTGGGTCAGGTGTCGAACCCCTCAGCCCGACGCCATCCGGCGAAAGATGCGGTTACACGCTGGTTTTATACGCATCGGGGGCGCATTTCGGGACGCTATGGGACAAACGCTCACCGAGAAGATTCTCGATGACCACCTCGTCGAGGGCGAACTCACGCCCGGCGAGGAGATCGGCATCGAAATCGACCAGGTGCTCACACAGGACACCACGGGCACGATGGTCTGGCTGCAGTTCGAAGCGCTGGGCCTCAACGAGGTCCAGACGGAACTCGCCGCCCAGTACTGCGACCACCAGACTTATCAGTTCGACTTCAAGAACACCGACGACCACCGCTTCCTCCGCTCCGCGGCGGGCACGTTCGGCGCGCACTTCTCCCGGCCGGGCAACGGCATCTGCCACCAGGTCCACAAGGAGAACTTCGCCGCGCCGGGCAAGACCCTCCTCGGGTCTGACTCCCACACCCCCACCCCCGGGGGTATGGGTCAGCTGGCCATCGGCGCCGGCGGCATCGACATCGCCGTCGCGATGGGCGGCGCGCCCTACTACGTGGAGATGCCGGAGGTCGTCAACGTCCGACTGGAGGGCGAGCTCCCCGAGTGGGCCACCGCGAAGGACGTTATCCTCGAGCTCCTGCGGCGCCTCAGCGTGAAGGGCGGCGTCGGCAAGGTGCTGGAGTATACGGGCCCCGGCGTGGAGACGCTCACCGTCCCCGAGCGGACCACCATCACGAACATGGGCACCGAACTCGGCGCCACCTCCTCGCTGTTCCCGACCGACGAACAGACCGAGGACTTCCTCTCCCGGCTCGACCGCGAGGAGGAGCACGTCGAGCTCCAGCCCGACGAGGACGCGGAGTACCACGACGAAATCGTCGTGGACCTCTCCGACCTCGAACCGCTCATCGCCGAACCGTCGATGCCGGACAACGTCGTGCCGGTCTCGGAGGTCGAGGGCGTCTCCGTCGACCAGGTGATGATCGGCTCCTGTACGAACGGCGCCTACGAGGACATCCTGCCCTCGGCGAAGATGCTCGAAGGCCGGGAAGTCGACAAGAAGACCGAGATGATCGTCGCGCCCGGCTCCAAGCAGGCCAGCGAACTGCTGGCCCGCGAGGGCTGGACCGCGGAGATGATGGCGGCCGGCGTCAACTTCTCCGAGGCGACCTGTGGCGCGTGTATCGGCATCGGCCACGTGCCCGCCAGCGACTCCGTCTCGCTGCGCACCTTCAACCGCAACTTCGAGGGTCGCTCCGGCATCGAGGACGACTCCGTCTACCTCTGTTCGCCCGAAGTCGCCACCGCGGCGGCGCTCGAAGGCGAAATCGTCGACCCGCGCAAGCTCGGCGAGGAAGAGGGCATCGAGGCGCCCGGCCTGGAGATGCCCGACGAGTACGACGGGTCCAAGGCCGACCTCATTTCCCCCGACGAGGCCGTCGACGACGGCCTCGTGAAGGGGCCCAACATCGGCGACGTCCCCCTCAAGGACCCCCTCGACTCCCACCTTGACGGGGAAGTCCTGCTGAAGATGGCGGACAACATCACGACGGACCACATCATCCCCGCCACGCAGGACATTCTGATGTACCGCTCGAACGTCCCGAAGCTCTCCGAATTCACCCTGAGTCGGGTGGACGAGGACTTCGCCTCCCGTGCGCTGGGGAAGGACGGCGGCGTCCTCGTGGCCGGCGAGAACTACGGGCAGGGCTCCTCGCGTGAGCACGCGGCCCTCTGTCCGATGTACCTCGGTGTCGAAGCGGTGCTCGCGCAGTCCTTCGCGCGCATCCACCGCGCGAACCTGTTCAACTTCGGCATCGTGCCCCTCATCATCGACGAGGATACCTACGCCAAAATCGACCAGGGCGACGACGTCGAAATCGTCGACAACGTGACCGAGGGCGTGGACTCCGGGCAGGAGGAGTTCACCGTCCGCGTCAACGACGAGTGGGAGGCGACGGCCGAGTTCGACGCCTCCGAGCGCGAGCGCGCCATCCTCTCCGCCGGCGGCAAACTGCCGTGGACCCGCGAGCAGGCCCTCGACGGCGGCGACGCGGCCTCCGCGGACGACTAACGCGGTTCTCCCTTTCCGTTCTTTTTCCGTTCTTTTTCGGGCCGCGTAGCCGCGGCGCCGCGAACCCGGCGCGGGCCGTGGGGGTTTTACTCACCCCCCTGTTAGACGCTCCCGTGACCGGCCCCGACGGGAGGTCCGTCCGCGCGGCCGAACAGGGGGACCTGTTGGCCGTCTTCCGCATCGAGCGCCGTACGTTCCCCCAGCCGTGGCCCTACGCCGCCTTCGAGCGCTACCTCGACGCGCCCGCGTTTCTGGTCGCCGTCGAGGGCGGGAACGTGATCGGCTACGTCGTCGCCGACGCCGTCCCGAACCACGGCCAGGGCTTCGGCCACGTGAAGGACCTCGCGGTGCACGGGGAACGCCGGGACGAGGGCGTCGGCACGGCACTCCTCTCGCGGGCGCTCGACGAGCTCGCCGACGCCGGCGCCCGGAGCGTGAAGCTCGAAGTCCGCGAGGGCAACGAACCGGCGCTGGCCCTCTACGACGACTTCGGCTTCGAGTACCTCAAACGCGTTCCCGAGTACTACGCCGACGGCGAAGCCGCGCTCGTGCTCGTGCGGAGCGTGGACGGCGAGCGCGACCCGGGGGCGACCGCGGGGACGACCGGCGACGATTGAGTCGCCCGGAACACCGAGTTTTAGACGCCACGGCCCGAATCGACGGTATGGCTTACCTCTGTCCCGTCTGTTCGGCGCCCCAGGCCGACGCCGAGCACTTGGCGAACCACCTGGCGTTCACTGCGATGCTCCGCGGGGAGGGCCACGGCGAGTGGCTGGACGAACACGTCCCCAACTGGGAGGAGATGGACCCAGAGGCCCTCGGGCCCGAGGTCGTCGAGTACGCCGAGGAGGACGAGACCGAAATCGAGAGCGATGGGCACGAACACGACCACGACCGTCCGGGCGTCGGGAACGGGCTCGCCCAGCGGGGCGGCGCCGGCCGCGAGTCGTTCCCCAGCGACCCCGAGAGCCAGCAGATACTCGCGGAGGCCGAGGAACTGACCCGGCAGATGCGAGACGAAGGTGCGGCACGCGCGGACGAGGGTGCGGCAGATGACGAGGCGGAGACCGACGGGGACGACGAATGAGCGGCCTCCTCGCCCCCGAAAGCGCGGCCGACGTACGGGAGACCTACGAGGACCTCGGCGGCGCCGCCCAAACCGTCACCCGCGAGGTCGCCCGCGAGATGGGCTTCGACCGCGAGGAGTACGGCGAACGGATGACCAGCGACACCGTCGAGACGGCACGCGACGCGCTCTTCGCCTCCCTGCTGGAAGTGGAGAGCGGGAGCCGGGAGGAGTTGGACGCCGTCGTCGAGGAAACCGGCTACGACCTCGACCTGCGCGGCAACGAGAACGTCGGGCGCGCGGCGTGGCACGTCGCCCGCGTGAGCGGGACCGTCGTCGCGGTCACGTTCGCCGAGGAGCGCGACGCGGCGCTCGCGGCGCTCCGCCGGCAGGCCCACGGCTCCGTCTACCGGCCGCTCATCGAGGGTGAAGACGGGCCGGACGGGAGCGCCGAGCGGGACGAGTAACCCTAAGCCCGCCCCGCCGTTTCTCGGGGTATGGACGACGACTGGACCCTCGTCGAGTCGGTCACGGAGTACGAGACCGGCTGGTACACCGGCGGC
>Ga0207719_100047_pt1 | contig 125528 bp, 117 predicted proteins | sample A23P1SouthBayCA_2_FD_187279 | JGI IMG/M metagenome (GOLD analysis project Ga0207719, IMG submission 187279) | Aerobic enrichment media microbial communities from Eden Landing Ponds, California, USA - A23 P3 (3) (SPAdes) | ecosystem: Environmental > Aquatic > Marine > Unclassified | place...
AATCGCCCGGGTCTCCGAGGCCGAATTCGTCGACCCCACCGAGACGTATGGGGATATCGAAGCGCCGACGCTGATTCTGAAAGCCGACGCGGACGAGGAGGAACGCGAGCAGGAACGGGAGATTGCCTCGCTCCTTCCCGACGGACAACTCGTGCATATTGACGGCGCCGGCCACTGCGTCCTCTGGGACGAGCGCGAGCAGGCGACCGAACAACTCCGGGCGTTCCTCACGGATTTCAGATGACCTCTCCCAATTAGTTGAACATTCTGAGTGCCGTGTTGTGCAACCTGACGGCACGATACGCCGGGTTGCTGCTCGTCTCTTTCCCCTACTGGGAACAAGTGGTGTTCAGAATCGTTGATCTCATGCGCAGGCGAACGCTTGGGTCACTGTTCGACGGTCTCAGCTTCGGCGTGACTGAAACAGTTTTAGAACTGGTTGTTTCGATATTTTACTCTTTGAATGACATGTTCAACGCTGTTCCGATTCCCGCGGCGTTCATACTGGAAGCGGAGGGCGTGTCGGTCAAGCGCCGCCTGTAACCAAGGCGTAGAACCAACGGGAAAGAGTGCGTTATGAACGAGATATTTCTCACGGAGTTCGGCAGGGAACATCTCGGTTATCGATTGATTTCTGGTCGGAGAGAACGTCATGTACAGTAGGCGGTTCGTGTCGGGATCGACTGCAGCGTACAGCCGAAATCTTCGTTATTCAGCCGGATCACGGTTTCGTCCACCGCAGCGCGATCCGGGTTGCCACCGTCGAAGGGCTGTAAATCGGCCTTCTGTATTCAGTTATGTACGGTCGAACGACAGCGCTGGACACCCAAAATTTCAATAGTCAATATAGTATCTAAAGATTGGATTTCCGCTAGATAGAGTCGGATGCCGAGGTTCACTGCCGGCTCGGCTGTCGCCTCTCGCTCTACAAACTCTAACTCGAAGCAACCGCCATCGCCACTGGATCTATCGATTTCGAGCATGGACCACTCCAAAATCGCACCGCCACACTCTTCACCCGTATCTGAACACTGCCGGCTACAAGCGCCCTGTACTTGCCACAAATTGATTCTAGACCGCCGAATAATGCCCTTCGTCTAGGCTACTACTTCGATGAGTCCACTCGAATGCGGATCTCGATCTCATCAGAGTCGTGCACGACGACCCCATCATCCGTCTCAGTGGACGGAATATCATTGGCTACGAGCCGTTCCCGAACTGCTTCGAGTGATTCGCCGTCCGGGAGGAGCACCTCGACCCACGACAAGCCACGTCCGCTGACGGGTCCCGTTCTGTGGTGCCACGTGTTCGCCCCGAGATGGTGGTGGTAGCCGCCAGCACCGACAAAGAGGGCGGCTGATGCTTCTGTTTGGATCTCGAACCCGAGTGTGTCCACGTAGAAGTCGCGGAATGCCTCCAGCGAGGACACTTCGAGGTGAACGTGCCCCACGTCCGTTCCGGCAGGAAGTCCTGACGCTCCCCCGGCGGCAGCCTCCAACGCGCCGAGATCGAGGGGATACGTGCCCATACGGATGCGCCCGTTGTCGGCACGGGGCCAGTCCTGACGGGGGTAATCGCGGTAGATCTCGATGCCATTGCCCTCTGGGTCGGTCAGGTATAGAGCCTCACTGACACCATGATCGGACGCGCCACCGAGCTGCCAATGCTCTCGAATGCGGGCTAACGCGTCGCCTAATGCTGCACGCGAGGGGACTCTGAACGCGTTGTGAAAGAGGCCCGCTTCCGATCGGTGTCGTCCGAGTGCGTCTGCATCACCTTCCAAGACGAGGAGTGGTGCGTTCTCGACACCCAGTTCCGACCTGGTATCGGATCGCCGAAGCACGCTGAGGCCAACGACATCCCGGTAGAACCCGGTCAACTCGCTGAGGTCGTTGACGCGAAGCGCGGTCCGTCCGATGTGTGCCTCTTGGGGGAGTACGTCTGGATCTGTTTTGGTGGTCATGGGAAACATCTCAGAGCCCGATGTTGAGCGCGTACGGCCAGGCGGTGCCACTAACTGTGACGAGTACGAGCGCAGCGCCCAAGAGCGTGGCGTTCTTCAGGAAATCCGTCATCTCGGACTGGCGTTGCTCAGGGTCGTCGATCATCCAGAAGTCGTGCATGACCGGCGTCACCCCGAGGAAGAACAGCGCGATCCATGGGAAAGGTGGCACGGATTCCGCGTTTCAGTGGGCCATCAAGTGGGCGCGGCACCTCGCGACCGAGACGGCAAGTTATACCGAACGGTTCGACGAGTTCCTCGAGTACCTCGTTACGAGTGGCTTCGCTGACGAGAAAGTAGCGCTCCGGTAAGCACTCCCGCATTCACACTCTGGGGGGCAGATAGGGACCTATCAGACAGAACCCTGACTCCTCTTAGAGTTGGTAGCAGACGACGTCCTCCTCGCCACAGGTGGGACACGTCTCGGTATCGGCGGAGAGCGTCGTTCCGCAGTGGCGACACTCGTACAGGGTAGTTGTGCGAGTGCCAACGACCCCGCGAAGCGTCTCGGCGAGACCCATTCTCCCGGCGATAGTGTCGCACCCGTTGTTAATCCCCAGCCTCCGATAGCATTCCCGTTGTAAACCCCGTCGTCCCGCCGTCGTTTGTTGTGCGCCCCCGAGGGGTGCGGCGCGTCCCGACCTGACGGAGACGTCGTCGTACCCGATGTGATGCAATCCATGATGACAGCTAGTGAGCCGTCGATGTCCTTCGAGGAGACCGACACGCGACACGACGAGATGCACAGTACCATCGAAGACTGGATCGACGACCTCGTCGCCGGCGTCGACGAGGCGAAAGATAGCCAGCAATTCCAGGAGTGGCTCAACGTCCAGAGTCGCTTCCACGACTACTCGCATCGAAATACGCTGCTGATCTCCCTCCAGTGTCCCGAGGCGACTCGCGTCGCGGGGTACAACACCTGGCGGAACGAGTTCGATCGGCACGTCCAAGAGGGCGAACAGGCGATCTGGATCTGGGCGCCGATCATCACCACGCAGTGCCCGGAGTGCGAAAACTCGCCGAGCTACCACGAGAACAGTGACTGTGAATACGACGAGACACCGCCCGAAGAGTGGTCGGAGGGGCTCGTCGGGTTCAAGCCAACAGCTGTCTTCGACGTCTCCCAGACGGAGGGTGAGCCACTTCCCGAGCTAGAGACTGAGGCGACTGGGGATGCCGAAGGCCTGGTGCCCGCGCTCACAGATGCAGCTGCTGAGCTCAATGTCGAGGTTCGGATCGTCGACGCGTCTGACTGGGAGCACGGCGACGCGAAGGGCGTCTGCAAATACCGAAGTGCCCACAATCTCCAGCCAGTCGTTGCGGCGAAAGCCCGCGCGAATCAGGCCGACCTCGCTGTGACACTCATCCACGAGTACGCCCACGCGCTACTCCACGCAGATATTACTGACGAGACTGAACGGACGAAACGCGAGGTCGAAGCCGAAGCCGTTGCGTACGTCGTCGGGCGATATTTCGGGTTGGATACGAGCGGCTCGGCGTTCTACCTCGCCGCGTGGCAGGACGATGACACAGAAACGATTCAGGATCGACTTGGTCGAATCGGGGCGACTGCGGAGGACCTCATCGAAGCTAGCGAGTCTGTGTGTATCCAGAAGGCGGAGTAGCTGAGTTTTCATCATTGTCGTTGGTTAATTCGGTTCGTGATCTGCGTTCCACGTACTGATATTAACCAACATAACTAAGATTTCAGCGCTAATGTTGGTTAACACGACCGTGGCCTATGTCCGATTCACCACCGACCCCACCACACGAACTTCCGGACGACGTTGTCGAGTCGCTTGATACCTACCCACCAGAGTTGCTTCGGCACATCGCTGGGTACGCAGAGGAGCTCGCCGAGTATCGGGAGCGTGAAGCGCGGCTTGCTGAGCAAGACGATGAGGATGAACAAATTGAGGATCGACCGGAGGATCTCCCGGACGATGTCCCGGCGAAGGCCACAATCACGGTTAAGGAGATCAATGACAACCGCTACTACTACTGGCAGTGGCGGGAGGGAGGTTCGGTGACGTCAAAGTATAAGGGTCCGGTTAATCCCGATGAGTAGGGAAAATGAGAGCCGCTGATACACCAATGGAGTCTTCGGACTCGATAGCGAGATGCTCGTCCTCCCACTCGCGTCAGCGTGAACGTGGGGGGTGAGAAGCAGTATCTTGCGAGAACACACCGGGTTTCCGGTGAAAAGCGGGAGTTCACATACGATTGCCGACGGAGAGTGGAGACAGACCCAGAGCAGAAAACCATCACGGGTTCAACTCGGCGGTAGCGCGGAGTCCCCTTCTGCTACGGGGTTCGCCCGTTCGCATGGTCCGTGGGATCGTAGGGTCCCACGGTATCCTCAAGAGCGAGCGGTAGGGAGGAGAGGAGCGCGTGGCGAAGCTGGACGCAACCGTTATTATCGCCCAGCCCGTCGTCCAGCGTAGTCTATACCGGGCTTCAGACAGCTCTGCAAAGGGTGCCGATACCAACATTGCGAGAGGTAAAGGGACGGTCTCTCGGGATGGACGGGCCGCCGTCAACCGGCCCTGAAGGAAGGATCGACGACGCGACCGCTCCGCGCTGGCTCGACCAGCCGCGAAGTCGCCGAGGTCACGTCCAATTAAATTGCCGCTGCTGACCGACCTCATCGGCACACAAGTCGGTCCGGGACGATAACTCCCGCCCGACGCCATGCAAGCCCCGCCCTCAGAGCGCCTTCGGCGCACAGGGCGGGGTAGTTGACTGAGAAGACGAATAGCGCAATCACATACACACCGGGTTTCCGGTGAAACGCACTATAGTGTGAACCGCTCCTCCACGGACAGTATTAGTCGGGAGAAATAGGAGAGCGCAAAGTATGCAGTACAGCCACTAATTGAGGCGATTTCTAGATATAGATCGCAAATACTGTCGAACACACACCGGGTTTCCGATGAAACCTGTAGCGAGAGACCCTTGCGCGGAACAGACCAAGTATTCTTTATCTGTCTGACGAAGCTTTATTACCTATCCACAATTACAGTCCATTGACTCTATCGCTGATCATAGAAAGAAGTGACTTCTGTCGCTTCGACGTTCTACCTGAATCAGTGGAACCATCCCTATAGTGGATGAATTCCCACGGTTTGATCCTTCTCGGTTATGCTCTCACAAGGTGACGTACGAGGATTCTTTCGGTTTTGACCTCGTTTCCTATGGATAACAACCCCCTTTTCACGTGGAGTGCAGACACGCTCGCACACAGTTTCACCGGAAACGTGGTGTGCGCGTGTCGGGGAAAGCCTCAAGCCATTTCACCAGAAACGTGGTGTCGAAGGAATGTCTGAGTCTGACGATCTATTCATTCGGGAGGATCCGATTTTCGTGGATAAGGAGTTGCTCGAGATCAATCACCTTCCCGAGGAGGGACGGATTGTCGGTCGAGACGAGGAAATCAGTCAGCTCGCGAACGCGGTCAATCCTGGTATTTTCGGTCAGTCTCCGAGTAATGTTCTCATCTACGGGAAAACAGGGACTGGAAAATCACTCTGTGCCAAATACGTGTCTCGTCGACTCGTTCAGACCGCAGATGAAGAAGATGTTAACGCGGCGCACGCCTACGTTGACTGCGCCCAGGACGGAACTGAAACCCAGGCTGTACAGACAATCGCGAGCAATGTCAATACTGACGAGACGGATATCTATATTCCTGATAAAGGGATCAGCACCGCTACGTACTACAAACGACTGTGGAAGATCCTCGACGCCGAATACGATGTCGTGTTGATCATCCTTGACGAAATCGATAAACTAGAGGACGACGACATTCTGATGCAACTTTCGCGAGCCGGTGAAGCTGGAAAACTGGAGTCCTGCAAGATCGGCGTGATTGGAGTCAGTAACAAAATCAAGTACAAGGACCGCATGGATGAGCGGGTCAAATCGAGTCTCTGTGAACGCGAATTCGTCTTTCCACCGTACAATGCCTCTCAACTCAACGATATTATGGTCGCCCGAAGCGATGCGTTCCGTGATGGTGTGTTGGAAGATGGCGTTATTTCGCGGGCCGCAGCGCTCGCTGCGCGCGAACACGGTGACGCCCGAAAGGCGATCGACATTTTGCGCTATGCTGGTGAGATTGCCCAGTCGACTGAGGCTGAGACAGTTCGCGAAGAGTTCGTAACTCAGGCCCGTGAACGAGCCGAAACTGACCGCTTCCGGGAGTTAATTCGTGGTTCGACGCCACACTCGCGATACGTTCTGCAAGCACTGACGATGCTGTCAATCAACGCCCGTGAAGACGACACTGTCCCCAACAATCAGGGGTACCGTACCACTCGTATTTACGATCTCTACGAGCAGATCTGCCGCCAGGAAGGATCTGATCCGTTGTCGCTTCGGCGGGTTCGCGATCTCCTGAAAGAACACGCGTTTCTGGATATTGTCGAGCAATCGCGCCATAGTGGCGGGAGCGCCGAAGGGAGTTTCACGGAACACACATTGCTTGAAGATCCTGATGTCGTCAAGGACGTCCTAGCTGATACCATTGAGTGAACGGTCCATATTTTCGGCACCGGCCCTAATTCTCGCAACGAGCATACTGAGCCCTGACGCACACCGGATTTCCGGTGTATCGGATAGAATACTGTTGGTTAGATATCCATTTCACCGGAAACCCGGTGTGTACCGTACATTCTTTAATTGACAAATATGATTAATATTAACCAACACTCCGAAATAACACGGGGTTGTGTTGGTTAATATCGCTATGTTCGTGAACGTCGTCAAATCCGGCACCTGAGTCTCTGTCAGTTCACTTGTCGGCGTATTCATCGAGAAGTCCGTCCTCGCCCTCGTCGAAATCATCCGGTGTGTACGTTGTCGGAGTCGACTCGTCATCACCGAGATCGAGAATCGAATAGAGCGCTTCGACGAGATCATACGCAGTTCCTGGTGACAGATCTGCGAGGCTCGCGATTTGCCGGATTGTGACGTCCCCCTCACTGTGTGCCTTCACGAGATCGTATGCGAGCGCGAACGTGACGATTCCGTGGTCTTCGAGAACTCGCTCGACCGCTGGGTACTCCTTTTTCTGTGCGATCACCTCAATAAGTTCGGGGGTGATTGAGACTTCCGTCTCGCGGACCGTCAGCGTCAGCTCGAACGCTTCAGCGGTGTATCGGGCGGTCCCGGCGTCGTCACCGACCTTGCTGATCAGACCCGCCTGCTCGAGCTTGTGGAGATAATCGTATACTGTCTTCTTCGAGACAGTCGTTGTGTCAACGAGTTCAGGGCCTGTGGCAGTTCCTGCCCGTCTAATCGAAGTATAGAGGCTAGCAAGGGCCGGGTTCTCGAGTAGTTCTGCGAACGTGGGGATCCCGGTGATCATCCCCGGCGTGTCCCCAGCGTTTCGCACGTGTTCTGTATCGTAGCTCATCTTGTATAGAATTACGAAACTCGAAACCATAAACGTTTGCCACGGAAACAAGGCGCTGTAGTGTTAACCAACAAACCATCCTATTATCCCGAATTACGTTGGTTAATTTGGATTCTGAATCTTCGCCACCGTGGGGGCTACTGAGGTACTACCGCCCCATCATCGTCGACACATTGCGATTTTTCGTGTAAACCGAATGGTATCTTACCTAATACCGTATCTAGCGCTTCCAATATCGGTCTCAGTCTTCGAATCTCCGCTCGTATATTTCGCATCTCGATTGTTGACCGCTCACAGCAATCGCAGATTTTTATCGGCCCCTGAAGGGTGCGGGGCGCCCTCAGAGGTGTTCCGTGGAGTATTCTCATGTCGCGTGTCTACAACTCGACCTTCGACGAGCAGAGTGGCAACCAACTTCCAAACGACACTAAGTGCCCGGAATGCGGTGGGCGCATTAGAGCGGACGGCGGCGAGCGAGCCTGCGAGGACTGTGGGCTCGTCGTTGAAGAACGACGCATCGATTACGGACCGGAATGGCGAACCTTCGAGGAGGATACGGAACCGAAATCTCGCGTTGGTGCGCCTCGGACGACGACGCGTCACGATAGAGGCCTCTCGACGACGATCGGGTACAAGGGAGACGGGAGTAACAGTCAGTTCTCAGCAGCGAAACAACGGCGGCTCCATCGTCAACGACGGGAGCACAGTCGGGCGCAGTTCGATTCGAAGCAAGAGCGCAACGAAATGTATGGCCTCGCCGAAATCCGGCGGCTACACGGCGCGCTCGATACGCCCAAATCAATGTGGGAGCGGGCGTGTGGGCTGTTCAGAGCGGCCCAACAGAAGGGCCTCTTCGTGGGGCGCTCCTTGGATGCGTTCACGGCTGGCGCGCTCTATGCAGCGTGTCGGTGTGCAGGACTTCCCAGACAGATCGAAGCGTTCGCGGAACACGCACGATGCCCGCTCCAGGAAATCAGGAACGCCTACCAGGTGTTGAATCTCGAACTCGGTCTTGAAGCACAGTTCCGAACACCGAGTGATTTTATCCCGAAACTCGCCTCCGAGGGAGAAATCGCTCCCGAGGCGCGGCGCCTCGCGCGCCGACTCGTAGACAGGGTTGAATCTGCGGGGATTGCTGGTGGCCGGCCGTCGGGCGTTGCGGCGGCGTGTGTGTACATCGCGTCGCAAGTGGCGGACCCCGAGCCAGTCACACAGACAGTCGTCGCGACGGCGGCCTACGTTTCGGCGAACACGATTCGAAGTCGGCGGGACGAAATTCGAGAGGCGGTCGATATTGAGGCGCTCCGGGGGTAGGGTTGACGAGAAGAGCGCCTTGAAGGATACCGCGGTTGGGGACGGGTGGTGACCTCCCAACTCCTGGTTTGAATCGCGAGCTACAGTGTGTTAGCAAAGCAGACAATCCGACGGTTACTGAGGTAGGTTCCCAGTCTTCTCGGAGTTACTCGTGGTGTGATGTGCCATCGTCAAGCCATACAGCGATTATGGGTTACTCAGCAGTGGCTGGCATCGTTCTCGTGAACGATTTGCACCGCCCACGACTCGTGGTCGAACTCGAACTCGTTGAGCGAGCAGTACCCCTGTGACTGCTCTAAAATCGATTCAGCGATGTCAAGGTCCTTCAGGTGTCCGAGGATTAAACGGATAGGACCGCCGTGAGACACGACGAGGACGGTCTCCTCGGACTCACACTCGGTCAGTGTGGTCTCCCACCGCTCGATGACGCGTTCGCGAACATCCACGAGACTTTCACCGCTCTCTGGCCGCCTGTGCGCTGCGTCCGTGCCAGCCACTCCAAGGTCGTGTTCGGGGAACCGCTCCGCTATCTCGTCGACCGTCAGGCCTTGGTGGACGCCGAGGTCGCGTTCGCGCCACGCCGAATCGAAGGTTACGGGCGCATCAACGTGCTTGAGAAGGAGCTCGACTGTCTCCTCCGCCCGATGAAGATCCGACGACAGAATACGGTCGACATCGTATCCCTCTATGAGTGTTGCGCCGAGTTGGCCGGCTTGCTCTCGACCGAGGTCAGTGAGTGGAGCAGGTGCCCAGCCTTGCAATCGTTGCTGCCGGTTCCACGTGGTCTCACCGTGTCGAACTACAACTAGGGTTGTCATTCTATCTAATTGACCGAATAACGATGTGAGGATTCAAAGTTGTTCTTCCGGTCTCCTGAGTTGCATCAGGAACCAGTTCACAGCGGTCGTGGTCCCTCTCCGTTCACCGCGGGGAGGATGTCAGCACCCCGCATCTGCCGGATTCGGAAGGGTGTGTCTAGCGTATAGCTTACCCGTGTGGCAGTCAAACGCAAACTCTACACATCTCAATATGTCTCCAGCAGATTCCTCCCAGCAACAGACGGACGACTTTCAGAGTCATCCGCCGATCCAGTGTGATGCGTGCGAGTCTGCTCTCCACTCTACCAGTGGGCACACGTTGTCTTTCCTTCTGTTGGATCAGCTCATACTCCCCCTCGTTGGCTGTACTGAACACCTTGAGAAGTTCGCCGCTGTCTGTGGATTCACGACCGAGGACACAGCAGAACTCCTAGACCATCGGCCAGCCGGCGGTATCAACTGTCCCAGTTGCCACCTCGCACCCAATAATCCAGATCAACCTGTGATCCCAATCCAAGACGGCGCAGTTGCCATCCTTGCCTGTCCAGAGCATCAAGAAGCAATCGTTGATCGGTTCCATACCGGTCTTGATCTGCAACAGCAGCTCACTGCGTCCCTCGATACGCTCCAATAGGCCACACAGATCTCGATTCACACGGAATAGACTGCGTGACGGGCCTGCTCTCGGTCAAAATGTGCGGCCATCGCTGTATTTTATCGCCCCCAGAAGGGTGCGGGGCAACTCACCTCGCAGATTCGAATGGGACATCGAGCACTCATCGCCTACAAGCGACCGGACGGACAGTACAACCTGCACTACTCCCACTGGGGAGCGTTGAATCTCCGATTGAAACACGAACTCACTGAGGACGCCCCCTTTGGTGGTGAGAAGAAACACGACGGCCTGCGGGCGTATTTCCGGGATCTTCTTGTGAGTAACGTTGAACTGGACAGAAGCGAGTACGCGGAGGAGCGCCCCTCAACGAAGGTGGAACCGGATCCAATCGCAATCGACGTCGAGTTCGATACCATCCTTCGGGACCACCTTGACTACCTCCACCACGAAGCGTTCTACGTCGTCGACTTGGACTTCCAAGTAACCGCCTATCGTACGCTCTGGTTCGGGATGCAGTACGCAGCGGAATCAGTCGAGAACGACCCCACTGTCGGGAATGGCGCCATTAGAACCGTGCGCTGGTACCAAGGTGAACCAGTGGGTGATGGCTATGGGAAAGGTGAATTCGAGGGGGTCAAAGACGCTGTCGGCGATCTGATTGACCGAGACGTCTTCTCGCATACGCAGGCGCTCGGCTATCTCGAACGGAAGGTCGCCGAGCAGGCGGATAGCGAGGAACTCCTGATCCGGACGCCCCGAGTCGAAGCGTAGTTTTCCCACCTGACTTTCGCCGTATGTATTTCATCGACCCCCGATGGGGTGCGGGGTTCCCCGCAATCGCTCATGTCGAACTCGAACTCAAATCCACTCGCACAACTTGACCCGTCGAAACGTATTCTCAAACGAGCGCAGTACGAGGCCTTCGCCTTTTCACTCCAGAATGGCGATGTGCTCGTCCGCAACGAGAGCCATGCGGACCCAGCGAATCACGAGTACAAAGTCACCATCGAGAACGGCCTCCCAACCTCCTGTGAATGCCCAGCGGACGAACACGCTGAGGAAGCGTGCAAACACCGCGTCGGCATTGCAATTCGTCCTTCGATCATCGAGTCGGCCAGTGAGATGCAGGCGCTCACCGACGGAGGCGTTGAGGCGAAACGGAACGTCGTAGAAGACCAATCCGAAGACGAAGCTCCTGAACCTGGATGTGAGCACCTCAGCGAAGAGTTCCCGTGTTGGGAGTGTGTCCGGACGGGGCGACGAGAAATACCGGAGTAGACTGCTGCTGGTCCCGTGGAGGTCCGCTTCTAGTCCTCGTCTTCTTCGTCAACTGGTTTGATGACAACGCGCTGTGTTTCCGCGTCTACTTCGTAGGTGACGGTATCCGTCTCTTTGGGGTCGACACCGAGTGTGCGGAGCTGATCCGGGGTAAGATAGATTCCCACTCCAAGTTGGATATCGCCATCTGCGGCGAGTTTGGCTTCGCGTTCACCGTCTGTGGTCGGTTCGGATGTGATGGGCACGATTGAGTCCATACAGCCTTCTACCAAGAGGTCATCGAGCTCTCGCAAAACCAGTTGTCCGCCGAGCGAATTGCTGATCTCCCTGATTTAGTGCTCGTGGCACAATCTACTTCCTGACACCATCTGTAGAGCGACATATGGCCTCAGGGGTGGTCGCCGGCGTTGACTGGGCTGGCTCGGGGTGGCTTGCGATGTACTTCAAAAATCGCTCGTTTGACGGCTATACATTTGCGTCAACATTCGACGCTCTCTGGGAAACCCGGGAGCAACCAGAATTGATGCTCGTCGACGTGCCAATCGGGCTCCCGGAAGATGCTGCATCCCTTACTGCTCGTGAACATCTCGATTCACAGGCTCGGTCGGTAACGGAGCGCCCGTCAAGCGTGTTTCCGGTTCCCTCACGTGAAGCGTGTCGAATGGCGTACGAAGACGACGCCTCCTATGAGGAGGTCGTTACCCAAAACGAAACCGACCTGGACAAGGGGCTGAGTTGGCAATCGTACTACATCGCGTCAGGGATCGGCGAAGTCGATGCGTTCCTTCGACAGCATGACGAAGCCGAGCAGTGGATTATCGAAGCACATCCTGAAGTCTGCTTTCGCGCATTGCTCGGCCGCCCGCTCGAAAACGGGAAAACAAGCGCTCCCGGTGTCGGTGAACGTCTCACGGCACTTGAGGCACTACTCGAGACACCTGGTAATACACTCGGAATGATCGCTAAGAAGCTACAGGGAGAACCACCCGCGATTGATATCGATGATGTACTGGATGCACTCGTGCTTGCCGTGACCGCTTCGAAGGGCGAAGAATTGGACTGCCTCCCTGAGGAGTGGTCGACGGACCCCGTGGGCATACCGATGCGAATGGCGTACTGGGGGGAGGAATCACTCACCGAATAGAGTAGTGCGGAATATTCACGTCTGTCTCGAACGCTTTTCATCCTCTGTATCGGTCAATCCGGGCACTCGACCGCTTGGCCAGCCAATGCCGGTTGCCCCCACGCACTGCGGGAGGACTCCCGGTGAGCGCTTCCAGAAATTCTAGAGGTCGTCGCGGGGACTGTGGTAGGCACGGTCAAATTTCTTCGCGTGCAGCAGCGCTTTCTCTTCCAGTTCAGTGAGGAACTTCTTTGCGGTCATTACTGCCTGATCGAGCTCATCTTTGCTACACGTGAAATAGACGTCCCGGAGATGGTAGTTCGGATTGTTAGTCTTGTATTCGGATGTCTGCCAATCGTACGTTGAGAACACCCTCGTTGTCTCGTCTACAATCCACTCTGCGATAGTATGGCGTCGCATCCCTTCCTCGTCCTCTAATTGATTTGGGTGATTCTTATCGAGATTGTATCCGACCGGTTCAGGAATGTCACCTACAATCACTTCGACTTCGTCTTCTCCCCGCTCAATCAGGAGGATCTTGGCGTCGAGGTCGGAAAATGGAGTGTCGATGTCGTATCTCACATCTGCTTCGTCCCTGAGCTTAGCTGACCGGTTACTACTTCGATTAGCCATAGTCAGTTGTGCCCACCCTACCCCCTTGATATTTAGCTGCGATATTGCCTGCTGAATACACCCCTCTGTCAGACCTACGATGCTGAGATGGCGTTCGAGAATCGGTGCCGTCCGTTACTCGGCTTCGATGGGCTCGGACGTCTCCTCGTCTAGATTAACGTACTCGTCTTCCCATTCGCGACGTGCTTCGAGCTCGCGGCGACCGCGTCGGGTCAGCGTGTAGGAGTTGGTTCGCTTGTCGATCTCGCCTTTCTCTAAGAGTCCTTTCTCAACGAGCGTATCGAGATTCGGGTAGAGACGGCCGTGATGAATCTCCCCCTCGTAGTAGTCCTCGAGTTCGTCCTTGATGGCGAGCCCGTGGGGTTCCTCAAGGCCCGAAATGACGTACAGAATGTCGCGCTGGAATCCAGTCAAATCGTGCATACATATGTATGGTGATAGGCATATCTATATCTTCTGCTCTCGGTGGCCAGAGACGTGAAATAAACGAACCATCTTGGATATGACTGTCTATTCTCATTTTGTTATCTCTCTTCGATATGAATTAGTCAGCTTCCCCGCTTTCACTTGCAGCGATGGGGAGGGTAGCTGAGCTTGGGGTACTCTCTTGGCCTGCAGGATAGGGCGAGTTTTTCGCCCCCTCAAGGGGTAGAGGCGGACTCACCCGCCTCCGTGATTCGATGAATGGTCAACCCACCCGACGACAGGACCGTCAACAACTCATTCCGAATCGGGGTGAATCAAATGCTAACTAATGACGCTATCAATCCGGTTGATTCCTTCAATCTACTTGGCAACCGCCGGCGAGTAATCGTCATTGTGTATCTCTCCCTGATCGAAACGGGTGCTCGTATCGAGGTTCGCCATCTTGCCCGCGTGGTGCGAGGGATTGAACTAGAGAAACCACCCCGTCAAGTCAGTTCAGGTGACTACGAATCAGCATATAACGGCCTCATTCAAACGCATCTTCCGAAACTCGCAGAGGCTGGTGTTATTGACTACGACGACTCGAGAAAGACGCTCTCTCCAACCGAACGTATTGATCAATACGCCCTTCTCGTGCAGATCGCTCGCTATCTCGACTAAAGCCACGATCAGCGCTACCAATATAGGGCTGAAGATGAGTTATCCACTATGAGCCACATCACGCAGACGACTCGACTTGAACGTGTAGAACACATCCTCGGAAGTGGTACTGGGACACTGGACTTCGCTGTCGAAGGTGAGGATTCCTATTACACATGGGAGGGCCAGGAAGACGCCGACTGGGATGTTGAGGATGTCGAATCAGTCGAAAATGTAGACGAAGACCGTTTTCTGATACAGCCTGAGGCGGCGTATTTCGTCTGTGAGATTGATGCAGAACGTGACGTCGTTCGCTGTTGGTGTGCTGATTGAGGTAACTCGTGCTGGTAGTTTAGCATCCGTTCTTGATCTGGTTTCTGACGAACTGAATAGATAGTACCAGCTATATTTCTCGCCCGGTATTCAAACGCAGAGTAACTAACGGGATCACCGTTAGTACCGATACTACGAGAACCTCGGAGATCACGATTGTCCTCAGCACCGCGCTACGTTTCGTTTTTCTCGCCCGCGAGGGGCGGAGGCGACTCTCATGGAGGCCCCGATACGAGTTATCGAGAACGATGGTACCGAACACGAATTATCCGGCGTTAAGCGTGATGACTGGGAGGATATGAGTGATCCTTGTCCAGAGTGCAATGGTGAGGAATTCAACCACATCGCAACGTCGGGTGGGCATTATGGGCCACGCGAGACTGCTGTCGTGATGCGTTCTGATTTCTGGGATGCTGAACAACCACTCTTCACTCGATGCCGCGATTGTCGAACGGTCCTCTACAAACATCCTGCATTCGACCTGCTCTTCGATTCCAGTGACGATGGTCTCGCCTTTGACTTCTAATTCCGATTGTGATTTAACTCATTATCCTCGGAGTTATCGTTAGTACTGTTACTACCAATAGTGGCGGTTATCGTGCTCATCATCGCACTGTTGATTGTCTTCACAACTGAAGAGCCCCGTGACGCCTCTGGAAAACGAGGTAGCTGGTGTCCCCGCCGTATTCGAAACACGAGCGAGGCGCGTTGCTTTCGTCGGGCTGGAGCAGGAGGTTGACGCCCTCACGGGGAAGCGCTCACTTATCGAGAATCTCTTCCCCGCGGTCGCGGAGGTAACTCATATCGGGTTCAGGGATTGTACCGGTTGGTTCAAACCGATATACATAGGTTCGATCATCTTTTTCGTCAGAAAGTTCTGTGTACGGGATTACGAAAAAGCCGTCTTTGTAGTTCGACCGGATGCGTACACAGTAGGGGTTCTGCCCGTCGTAATCGGCATCTGCCTCCATGTTGTTCTTCGCTCCTGTGTACCCGAACGCGGAGAGAAGCCGCTCAGGTGGTGTGTAGCCAATCTCTACTGCCGTATCACAGTTCTCGCACGAGCAGAGGACATCAGCCTGAAATCCGGACGCCGGTCGTTCGAAGTTTTGGTACGCGAATAGATGCCCGGCTTTTGACTCTGCGAGCGGGGTCTTGTCGAGTTCGTGGCCTCGTCACGAGAGGTATTCTGCGCCTCTGATCTTACCTCTCAGGTGAGCAACCTCCTCGCCCGACCCCGATTGGTGAAGCCGGTGTGCTTTGGCCCACGCATTCGATATTTCTTTTCGGGGTATCCAGTCCCGGCGGAGCGTGAGATAGCCGATATCGAGGAGATGTTCTACGCAGATGTGGTAATACGGGTCTGCGCTGCCGAATGGCTCCAGTATCCGTTGGAGTCCGTCTTTACCCGGTTCGATCAGCTTACCGGTCATCGCTCATCCATCGAATGCCTCCTGAAGCCGCCCGCGCATTGCCTCACGCCGGAGTTTCCGGCGCCGTTCCTCGCTGAGGTAGTTTTGATACACGACTTCCGAACTCGCGGAGCCCTGGTCCTCGGCGACAGGCCTATTCATCTGATTTGGCGAGAGCGTCTGTAAGGTCAGCTTCCGGCTCGGTATAGACTCCTATCTCAACCTTGTAGTGGTACGTTCCGGGTTGAGCCGGTTCCGCCGGGTGTGGGTCATCAAGCAATTCGTCTAGCTGCAACTCGCAATCGGCCCAATCATACGGTAGGAGCAAAAATGCCGCATCCGAGACTCTCAAACCCCCGTTCACAAGTTTTCCCGACCGGCACCGGCCAGCCTCCGCTATAATGTGGTGGTCCTCGGTGAGGTGAGCGACATCTGCCACACCGTTTTCATACTGTTCTTCAAAACACCAATAGTCCATCTCGCGGTTGATCTGTCGCCACCCATCACCGGGGCCCTCGCGTTCGTGTCCGAGATCGTGTCCGAGTTCGTGGAGAAAATCTGCGAGGACCAGTTTGAGATTCATATGTTCCTGTGATTGGTTGTCGTCGCGGTTGTTGTACTGGGCCCAGTCGCGGCTGAACGAGGTGCAGTACTCTATTGAGTGGGCTTCAATTTCACCCGAGTGAAACACGTCGGAGATATCACGGTTATTTTTTCGAGAAGATGGGTGCAGTGTGAAGGCGTCCGACGCTCGTTCTGGGTCGAGAGTGTTGAACTCCATCTACTCGTCCTCCGTTGCCGCGTCGATATCCGCGACGCTCTCGCGGGTCTCGATGTACTGGTAGGCCTGCGAGGTCACGGCCGGGTCGGCGTGGCGAAGCGCGTGCTGGGCGGCCTCGCTGCCCTGCTCGCGGTAGAGCGTGTCGCCGAGCCCGCGCCGGCCGCCGTGGGGTTTGAGGTATTCGCCGTTCACCGCGTCGATCCCCGCCTCCTCGCTGAGTCGCTTCATCACCGCACGGGCGCCGTTCGTCGTCAGTGCCGGCGGCGCGATCTCGTGCTCGCGGTGGACATCCTCGATGGCCGCCTCGTCGAGCATCTCGTTGATCTCCGCCTCGTCGAACCCGCGCTCGTGAAGCACGGTTCGCGCGTTGTCGTGTAGCGTCGGTGCGTGCGCGGTGGGGAACAGCGGCCAGCCCTCCGATGGTGGGTTCTGTACCCGCGCCCACTGGAGGAGCGGCCGGTACGCCCGCCCGCCGACCGGGAGGTCCTCCATCTCGCCCGACTTGCCGAGAACGTCGACCGTCCAGTCGCGTTCGAGGAGCGCGTCGCTGTCGTCGTGCGCCAGTATCGTGCCCGGCCCCGGCCCGGTATGCACATCGCCCCAGGTCACGCCCTGGCGGCCCTCGCGGGCGTCGTCGGGGTCACGCAGGAGTTCCGCCGCACGGGCGCCCGAGTAGGCCAGCATCGCCACCAGCACGCGGTCGCGGACCGGCTTTGAGGCGTCGGTCCCTTCTTCGTCGATAGCGGCGGCGGCGCGCTCGTCGGCGTGGCGCATGATCTGCTGGCGATGCTCGGGCGTCCAGATGTTCTGATTCTTCTGGGAGTTCGTCGAGGCGTCCGCGGGGAGTTCCTCCTGAGCTTCGTTGGTGTCCGCTGGGTTCGTCGCGATCAGTTGCTCGCGGACGCACCAGGTCAGAAACGCGGAGACGTAGGCGTAGTAGCGGTGGGCTGTGGAGGCGGCAATCTCGTCGGCTCGAACCCGCGCGCCCAACTCGTCGCGCGCCCACCGCCGAAGGACGGGTACCGTCACGTCTTCAACGTCGACGATGCCCTCGGCTTCGTCTAACCACTCAGCCCACTTCCGGATCGCGTAGCCGGCGTTCTTCTGGTACTGCCCCGAGTCGCGCTCGCGCTTCGATTTCGACGCACGCCAGCGGTCCAGCAGGGCGCTCCGGCCCTCGTCGGGGTCTACGATACGGTGCCCGGCGGTCATACCCCACCCCCTACGGCCTGAATCGCCGGTTCCAGCGCGCGCTGCGTGCTGAGCGGCGAGTGCGCTTCCCCGACAGCGTCGTGGTTCGATTCTCTACTGTGCATTACTCGTCTAATGTGAAGTGCGCCATTCTTGTAGTCGTTTGGGTTCGTTGGGCTCTCTCGGCCGCGTTCGTGGCCGTTTCGGGATGTTTTGTCTGTCCATAAACCACATCTCGCTATACAGAGTTTCACTTTCAACATGTGCACAGATTCTGCGTTTGGATTTCTACAAATCAACAAAATTCCAACATGTGGTCTGCGGGCGGGAATAAATAGGTGTTCGCGTCAACTTCGACACAGGCACGGAGTAGATAGTTTCTCGTGCCTCACCCGTGAGCAGGCTTGCACAATCGGCTACACTTCAGATTGGTCTCTGAATCGCAAAGTGGTCAACCCGGTTGAGAAATTACAGCATCGTGTGAAAGGACGAATGCGTGTGCGCCCTATGGAGATTCAGGCAACTCTTGTGAGTACGCGCTCCCGAACCACGAGCAGACACGGAAGTACCGTCACGCACGCGATGAACGCGTAGACGATACTCAAGCCTGTGACGATGCCAAACCGTTGGAGCGGGGGTGACAGCGCCAGTGCGAGCACCCCAAAGCCCGCCGCAGTCGTCACCGCACTTCCGAGTAACGCACCGCCAGTTCCCTCAAGTGCTGTCCCCAGCGTTTCGGCGAGCGAATCGTGGCGAACGCGTTCATCGACAAACCGCTCACTGACGTGAATGCTGTAATCCACGCCGAGACCAATGGCTAAACTCGTGATCACGACGGTCTCGCTGTTGAATGGGATATCGAGCACAGACATGGTGCCGAGCAACCACGCGAGCGCGATTACGACGGGTGCGAGCGTCACGATACCCAGCCCCGGTGCATGGTATCGCCACCAGTACATACTGATAAGAAGGGCAAGGATGACTCCTAAGGTGATAGCGAATCCCTCGACGAGCGTTTCGAACAGAGCACTCTGGACGACAGCAGTGATGACCGGACCACCTGTTGCAGTAGCTCGTACTGGGGCGTCCTGTTCAATGGTCGAGGAGATGTCTCGTACGTCCCTTGCGACCGACTGAGCCGAGGCGTCCCCCTGCACGCCGACAGTTAGCCGTGCAGATTCGTATGACCCGTTCTCGGCTCGATAGAGAACCGACGATGCTTGTTCGGGAGCAACATTGAACATTAGGTCATAGACTGCTGCGACGTCTCTATCTGGGAGACCATCACCATCCGTGTCACGGGCTGCAATTGCATCCGCAACCGTTTGATTCTCCGAAGCCACAGCTCGAAGGACAGATGTTGGACTTTCGATAGCTGGTCTTCCATCGGAACCAATAACGACTGTCTCGCTGCTCTTAGTATTGCGGACCACATCGTCAGTCGCGGTAAGGAGTGCTGGCGCGGTCACGTTCCCACGTATCAATATTTGACCTTCTGAGCCCTCTCCACGTTGGCGGAAATTGTCGCTGAGGTATGCAAGATTCTCACTCACCTCGTACTCACCGGGTGCGAACGGTTCCGGGAGGGAATCCATCCACGACGGCGCATCCTGCGGGATGAAATCGGCTTGGTTGAACTCGGTGTCGATACTGGTCGCGCCGTACGCCCCTGCGGAGGCGAGGAGTAACGATAGAACGATGACGACGAGGGGGGCTCGCCGAGCAAGCGTAGCGGTACCCGAGAGAACACGGTTCAGCCGCCCCGAACCGACGCCGACGGCGGGGGTATGCCGGTCGCGGCCACGGCGATCGAAAAACTGTTCGAGTTCAAGTTTGACGGCTGGTACAAGCGCGGCGAAAACGACGAAGATGGCGACGATTCCCACACCGCTCAGGATGGCGAAATCCTGAATTGAGCCCAGCGGACTGACGTAGTTCGAGAGGAACCCGACAGCCGTCGAGAACGCGGCGGTAGCGAGGGCAAGAACGACCCCAGCGATTCCGAGACGCATCGCTGTCGTGGGATCTCGTCGACCGACATTCTCATCGTCGGTATCGAGCGCTCCCTCTCGGGCTTCGCGGTAGCGCATGACGACATGGAGCGAGTAATCGATACTCAGGCCGATAAGCAAGAATGGAACGGCGATCAGGGTCGAATTCGACGGAATCCCGAGCCACCCCTGTATGCCAGCGTACCACACCAGCACGACGGCCACGCCGAATATGCTCACGAGAACGTCAATGAGGTCCCGGTAGGCAATCGTAAGGACGGTGAGCAAGAGAACGATTGCGACGGGCGTGATAATGATGAACGTGTCGCCGATGGCCTGCGAGGATTCCGCATCAATGAGACCCTGACCGAACACAAACGCATCGTCGAAGCGATCCTCGACGAGAGAGCTGATGACCAGCTGTGCATCGTTCACCGATTCGGTGGTTGTAGTCGAACTGCTCGGACTCTGTTGAAAGACGAGAGTCGTTCTCGCGTCTGCAGTCGTCGTCCCTGGTTCGTAATCCGTCGGTAGAAATTGAGTTGGCTCGTTGCCGGGAACAGACGTGTCTGGATCGAGGATCCGACTGAGATACGTTTCCACTTCCTCGTCGGTGCTGGATTCAAGTGCTGTGATCTGCTGGTCAAGTGTCGGTGCTGACGACTGACCCTGTCTTGCCATCGACGTATTGTTTCCAGAATCATTGCCGGTAGCTGACGAACCGCTGCTCTGTTGGTGTGAGTGCGCAACGTTTGCAACGATATTCTCAATGCCGACCATCCCCGTTCCGTCACGAAGTGTCGCATTGACCGATTCGTTTTCTCGGAGCTCCTGCTGAAGACGTAGACTTTTAACTAATGATTCGCGGGTGAGAACGTTACCTCCATCGGCCCTGATCACGACCTGTGCAACAACTGCATCGTCCGTCTCGTACGTCGCTTCGATACGGTCAAGCGCCGCCTGTTCCGGAGAATCGATTCCGGCTTGGCCAATTTGGCCTTCCGCAGTGGTGCCTACAATCGCGCCAGCACCAATGACGGCACTGATGACGAGCAACAGTATAATAACCAACCTGCTCCGCGATGTGACGAAATCTGCGTACTCAGAAGTAAGGCTTCGCTTCATCGATTACTGACACCCCCAGCTATACCAGAAAATACGATGTCTAATCGAGTTCGTTCTGTATCGGACGTGTCCATATGCGTATTCCAATAGGGATTGATAAGGAGCGATGCAAGCGTCCCAAGATGTGGGAGAACCAGTCGTAGCTTCGAACGTTCCTGCTGGAGTAGCGACCGTCAGCGACGACAGATCGGATTCTACGTTTGCCTGAGACCGTAGATCATCACGACGAATCCAATGCTGATAATCACACTCTCAAGAGTCATCCCGGTGATAGTGGACGCTCCACCGATGTGATGGAAGACTCCGACGAGAAACGTTCCAAGTGTGATGACTGCTAATCCTATCGCAAAGAACTGGAGGCCCGCGATTCGCGTGCGATTGTATGCTCTGTACGCCATCAGAGACACAATTCCCCCGAGAATGAGAGCAGTGATCTTCACGACGCCGAGTAACACGATAGAGAGGTTCATTTTGAATCCTCCTTCATTGCAGACCAGAACGTTGCCATGCGGTCTTCTGGGTCTTCCTTTGGTCGGGATACCTCTATCGTGAACTCATCATCGGTGACGCTAATTGAGATATCAGTAAAATCGCGTTCGTAGAGAGTCACGTTGGGTCCGTCACGTCGAACCTCGGTGTATTCACGGACGAGCATCGATTCACGGAGCAAGTCGAGCTTCCGATACACCGTCGAGCTTGAGAGACCGCACTCCTCACAGAGTTCGCTGGCAGATTTCGGTTCGGTCAGTAGCGTGAGTATGGTTCGACATTTATCGTCGTCGAGGGATTTTAATACCGTTGGGAGGTCGGGCTCGCCGAGTTCCTCGGACGACCATCGATCCATTTCAGTAGATGAATTGCGGAATGAATTCTTCGATGGGATTAGTGATAGCCGATTCGGATTAACGTTTTGTTCGGTCATCTTAGGTGCTATATATCGTAGAGGTGCTGTGGCATTTCATAAACAGCGTATTTTGTAGTGTTAAATTGGTTCGGCGCGATGGCTTTAGAGTCCCCGGTTATTCCCAAGTTGCTGGAATAGCACGCTGTGGTGCGTTACTGCTGTTTCTGGTCGTTTATAGGTACTACTCCCAGACGCTGGGACACCTCCTTTGGTGTATATGGCCAGCCTCGAATAATCGACTGATGACATACGAAGCTAATAAACAAATCAACCTGCGAGACGCGGGGAGTGAAGAATCCAGGACAAAACGCCGATCGAGCAACCCTAATTCGATTGTCACACAATTAATCGCGGAGGTGCGACAATGACAACTATGCTTGATGTGGTAATGACTATTCACACGGTCTTCGCCGCATTATGGACGGGCGGGACACTCGTGGTTGCAGGGGCCGTCATCCCGGCAGCACGCAGCGATTTGCTGAGTACAGAAGGGGTGACGCTTATCGCAAGAAGATTCTGGTATCTTACGGTGGCCTCAGTCCTGCTACTGTTGTTCAGCGGCGGCCATCTCGCAGGGACGCTCTATACTGCCGAATCGCTCCAGGCGACGAGCCGAGGAAACCTCGTCCTGACGATGGTCGGCCTGTGGCTTGTCCTCGCAACCGTGCTGTTCTTCGGGTTCCGTCGACTGACCGGCAGCCAATCGGAAACGTCAGCGGTCGCAGCTGCAACACGAGCGCGACCGTGGTTCCTTGGCGCGAGCGGTGTCTCGATAGCGCTGCTCGTCGTTGCCGGGCTTCTGTGAGACGAGGCGACAGGAGCTATCAGAGCCGTTGATTAGGACTCTACTTTATTAGGGTGTCAAAAGACAAATGACTGTTGCGGAGGGCATCATTGTTCACGCAGAGACGCTCTGTGAGCGTGAAGACCACCTCTGGGACGTCATCAAAAAGCTCTCGATTCCCGTTAGCGAACTTGAGGACGCACGCGACCAGAACCGCGTCACCTACGGAACCGACGAGATGTTTCGTGCGCTGCTGTTCATGGGGGTCCGCGGTATTTCCCAGAACAACCTCGCGGCTAGATTGGGACAGAGTCCGGCCTTGACAAAGAGTTTCCAATTCGACATTACTGATCTCTCCAACACTCCCACCCAACAAGACCTCTCGTACACGCACGGGAAGTTCAGCGAGGACACGCAAGAGGTTCTCAACAGGACGGTTGCGGGCGTGCGACAGGCTGCACTCGACCATGGCGTGATTACAGAGGGGCTGGTTCCGACCGGTCCAACTGAACTCGAGGAGGAGAACTCGAAGAGCAAGAACGAGTACAAGAAGGAGAAAGCCCAGAAGACGCTGACGCTCGCTCGAAAGCACGTCCTTCCCGAGTTCGACACACACCGAGCGGCCCACAAGACCTACTCCGACGAAGTGATACTCGACATGTTCGCACGAATCTGTGCAAACAAGGGGAGTGCTCATTCTGAATCGGAGTACGGCTGGCTCACAGACGACGACCTCATCTGCGACGACTCGACGTTCCTGCGTGCGATTAAGAAGATAGCGACACCCGACGATTCGGACAGTCAACTCATCTTCGAGGATGATGATTCGATGTTGGAAATCGACCGAATTAGAGATTCTATCATGACGGCGTTCGACGGCGCGACGGACAACATCATCAACTCGATTCGCGGAGAGAACCCTTTCAGCGCTCGTGAGACGATTGCAGCTATCGACATCACACACGAGCAGTTCCACGTCTGGCCGTGGGAAGACAAGGAAGCAGGCGTCGCCAAGCCAGATTATCCGAAGATGGTGAGCGGGTACAAGAAAGACGGCGAGTACAAGCGAGGGTACAAGTACGCGACCATCACCCTGGTCGGAGACCATGCACCGATTGTCCTCGGTATCGAGCCGGTCAAAGAGGATTCCGAGTGGGAGCCTGACGGTTCTCCGTCGTATTCGAAAGCCGACCTGGTGAGCCGACTACTGGACAGTGCCGAGCGGTTCGTCGATTTGGACACGGTGGTGTTCGACCGAGGATTCTACGTGAATCAGGTGTACGCAGACGTTCATGATCGGGACCTGACGTACCTTTCTCCAGTTCCGACGTACGAGGATGACTTGGCGGCGATTCAGGATATTCAGGAGCATCCGACGGCGGATGCAGCTGTCAAACACGATGTGCCGCTGGGAATCGACGGCGAGGTTCATCACGAGGCGGAGTTCCTCTACGTGCCGAGCACACGCGATGATGTTGACGGGAAGTACGCGGTATTCGTGACAAACGAGGACCGCGTTGAGCCGGAGGAGATTGCGAGCGTGGTGAACGGGTACAGTCGGCGGTGGGACATCGAAAACCAGTACAAGTCAATCAAGGACTTTCTGCCGAAGACATCGTCGACGGACTATCGGCTTCGGCTCAGTAACTTCGCCCTTTCGACGCTGATCTACAACTTGTGGCGGCTGACGGATTATCTGATCAAGGTGGGGCTCGACGAGCCGATTCGGTCACCGCCCGTGATCACGGCGAAGACATTCGTGCGGGCGTTAGGCGACTTCCTCCGAAAGTTTGGATAACGCCTTTTTCACGCCAGGCTCATCGATTCGGTAGCGGCCGCGCTGTTCATTTTCGCGTATTTCGCAGTATCTGTCAGTAGTTCGATCGATGGTCACTCGGTAAGTCGATTCTGTTCTGTGTTCGGGCGATTGTGGACTCACCAACTCCCGGAATTCCCAGTTTCGTTTGTAGCCTCAAAAGGACGCGAAGAATGTGACATGTGGTTGAGACATATATATGTCGCTTCGTTTGTAATGCGTATGAAGCAACACTACGAGACCTTGGGCGATATCGCCGGGATGCTTCACGCAGCCGAGTACAGCTTTGAATCGTACATCACTGATCCAGATTCAGGAGACTTCGAAGTGGGCTACAACGTCCAAGCGATGGGAGACAAAGTAATTGTAGGTGGTATTCCAAACCGCGATTATCTAAATGTAGTCGATAAGCGCCAACTCTCATTTATCGATGGTTTTGACCATACAATCTGCCCGCACGTTAGTGACGCCGAACAGCATGTGCGAGAAGAACGGAACGAACGCCAGTTCGTGGAACCGTTCGTCAGTGTCGAAAGCGTCCAAGCGAACGATGGTATCGAATACTTCGACGGCGTTGTAGTCGCCCAACGAATCCACCCTGACGACGGGGTAGACAGTCCTGAAGAGCTTTCGAAAGTGCTCCGAAACGTCGCATTTGCGTCGCAGCAGCTCTTCAATTCGGTCATCGAAGAATTTGGAGTTGAAATTGACGATGAGTCTGCCACGGAGCCAGACGACGGTGGCGATGCGGTCCGTGGGTTTCGCTAAAGTAGATTGTCGGCCTGTTCGTTTTGGTCCGGAGGTACAAGGGCGAATATAGCCCAGAAACCACCGTCTGTAGCCCCGTTTTGAAGTGTCCCCGCCCGAATCCCAAAGTATGAGCACCGACCTACCACCCGTTCGCCATCTGGGCGCCGAGAGCATCTGGCAGGCGCTCGCCCACCGGAACGTCGAACTGGACGAGGATGACTTCGGGCGCGTTCGTGACGCCGTCGAGAACGCGCAGGAAGTCCTCGAAGCCGAGCTTCGGCCGCGCTACGAGGCCGGCGAAGAGGGCTTCGAAGAGGTCTACGTCGCCGAACCGTTCTACGAGCGCGCCGTCCGGCCGCCTGCCGAGGTCCGTGAGACGATGTTCGGGCGGGCGGGCGTCCGGGACCCCGAACTCCGGAAGGCCGTCCAATACACGCACCGAGCCGAAGCGTCACGGACGGGACAGTACGGTGGGAAGAAGTCTAAGAAGATGTTCGTGCTCGTCGACGAGTCGGGCTACGCGGCACCAGTGGCAGAATAGGTGCCCAGTGGAGTCAGTATCACCCTCACCAGATGTTCAAACCGGACCCACACATGTAACGGGAGCGGATTTTTAAGTCGAAGGCGCCCGATGCTGTATCAAATGTCGTGGGGTGCTATCGTAAACCAGATTCTCGCTGGCAGTAAGCGGAGGAGAGAACTGGCGGTAGAGAGCCAGTCGGAGTACGAGCAGTGGATTTCTGAAATCGACTCCGAGATAGAGGTGTTTGTGAAGCGCGTGAATGGGCTGGATCTGAGCGAGTCAGAAGACCGTGACCAGTTCTATGACATCACGGAGGGCCTCTCTGACGATCTCCAAGAGTTACGGGAGCGTAGTGAGTCGGCAGCTGCTCCTGCGGAACTGTTGATCCAGTTGGAGGAGTTGATAGAGAAGACCAGTGAAACGCCCACCCATATCGGTGCCACAGTTGCGCACCTCGGTAACAACCCAGCTGAGAAGGCGAGGCGGGAAATACAGGAGCAAAAGAAGCACGAAAAGAAAGAAGAGAAAAGAACAGACGAGGCGCGTGAGAAACGTGATGCGATTGCGGAGGAGATTCAAGCGCTTACTGCTGCCTTTGAAGAAGACGCCTCGTGAGCCGTACATGGGGGGTTGACCTTTCGGTGAGGGGTTTCCCGTCGCGCTCAGCCTATATTCGCGCAATCGTTCGTAACCGAGACGATGGCGGACTGGAGGAGCGCGTCGAGGAGCTGGAGGGCGAGGTTGCGGAGATGCAGGCGGCTATCGAAGAGTTGCGCGAGGGGTGACCGGGCGCTGGGATTAGCGCGACCGGATGGCCGCGATATCGTGCTCGCGGCGCTTCACGATGATGTGGTAGTCCTGGCAGTTTTTGATGTCCGCCTCGGGCGGGAGTCGGTTGTCCACTTCAGGTGCGTGGTCCAGGTCAGCGAGATCGACCCCGTAGACCGCATCGTCGAGCGTCTCGATTGATGCGACGATTCCCCTCTCTTGGAGGCGCTGAAGCGCCCCGTAGATTGTAGGCATTGCACTTGGACGGTTTGTCCCGCGCGCATTAGTCTAGGCCCTATATTGAGCCTTTCAGGCGCTGTAACCGGCGTTTCTGTCGAGAAGAGTAAGGAAATGTTTTTCTGGGTGTTTCCTCGGCGCGGTCGTGAAAATCGCGTGCGCGGTGGGGGCGGTCAGAGCAAACGGTTGCCGCGTGATGCTTACGCAACGGTGATGAGGAAATACTCGGATTCCATCTCCTCTACCGAGACTACCCCAGACGGGATCGTCTTGCCGTCGATCACCGATTGCATCCCCCTGACTGCACCGTAGTCGATCTGGTAATCAACCGGCCCCTCGGAACCGATCTCATGTACGTCACGGTGGAACCGCTCGTCGCTTCCATCAGCTTGGACCGACACTTCAAATCGGTCGAGGCTCTCGTTCCGGCGGACGTCTTTCGGTTCCATCCCGTGGTCTCTGAAGAGTTGGCGGAGTTGTGATTCGCGGTCACTTGGCATATATCATACTTGTCTCCGAGATGTGTTAAATCATCGGACAAACCGATAGTAGCACCGTATTCAGGCCGGTAATCGGTGAGGGGTGGGGGTATTTATCTGTGTCAGCCGTGTGTCCTGATGAGTGAGTTGGACTATCGCAGCAGGCGCGGTTGCAGTTAGTGCATGGCTTCTGAGTGGCGAGCCCGAGCACGGCGATGTGGTTGACGCAACGTACGATGAACTGGCCAGTGAGGTTGCGGCGTCGGCAACAGTCTACGCAGACCATGTGGACGATGCGCCGAACTCCGAGGCTGAAATCGACGGTGTGAGCCACGTTCCAGACGTGATTGTGAAGTCGGCGGTGGACAACAACCTCGTCATCGAAGTGGAGACTGAAGGTGGGCTGGAGGACGACCCGCAACACGCGCTTGAACAGTTAAACGACTTCTCCACGGCCGGGTATCGCCGCCTCTTGGTCGTGCCCGAGGCCCATGCCGAGGCTGGCGAGGCATTCGTTGAGGAGTACGGCGACGAGTTGAGCGGGCAGTACTACCTCGCTTCGCCCGCGACCGTGACCGAGTTCTTGTAAACGGGGATTCAGCGCACTAATACGGTATCTGGTCCGCAAGTACTCGCTCGGTCGTAGTCCGAACTGGCGATTGAAGCGTGATTTCTGTACCCTTTGGGAGTGTCGTCTTCGCCCACTCGCGAGCTATTTCCCAATCGCGGAACGTGATTTCGTCCTGCACCGAGAGGTTAACCTGGCCTTTCGGTTGCAGAGACTGGATAGTCGGGTGGTCAATACACCGCAGTGCGTCAGCTATCACCGGCGATATAGCAGCATCATTGAGGTCTACTTCGGGGAGGTCCTCAGCATCCGGTGAAGTCCATTTGCCGCCACGAACAGCCTGGATTCCGAAGTGGCGCATCATATATTTCGTCAGTCGGTGTTCTACTGCTCGTGCGTATCGTTCCTCAGCTTTCCCGACCTTGCACATCTCGACGACCTTATTGCGAGCTGTCCACACCGCACCACGTCCCTGCCGGTGTTCTCTGACGCGCCGTTCTGGGTCGTCAGTGATGCCGACGTACCATGCCGCGTGTGGGTCTTTTTGCGGCTCCAGTTCGACGAGGTAAATCCACAGTTCCTTCGGCATCGCTTGTCAGCGCTGTCTCCGAGCGTCGAGGAGAATCTCAACGAACTCCTCGCGGTTCTCCATCGCCAACTGAATCAGCGCGTCGTGAACCTCACGCCCGGAAACGTTCTTCACACCCTCCTCGCGAAGGTCGCGCTTTACCTCGAAGTCGACAAAGTCCTCGAACGCTTCGTAGCTCTGCTCTCGTGGGTAGAAGTGCTCTTGGGCGGCCTCGTCGAAGGGGAAGGCCGGCTCGTCGACGCCGTTCGATTCCAGAGGTTCGGGGTCGGGTTCAGTCGTTGTCTCGGGCATCGTCGTGTTGGGTTCGGTGTCGGTGTTTTCGTCGCGAGAGTCCGCCTCTTGCTCCGCGCTTTCGTCGAGGTCGCCGAACGGGTCCGTCATCGGTTGAGCCCCCCATTCTCGACGATACACGCGAGTTCATCGTAGCAGCCGAGCTGGTCACAGGAGCCGTCGTAGTCACGGAGCGGGAGCCCGGCGTCGTGTGCGCGGTCGATAGCCGCGCGGTAGCGGATGCCGGGCAGGTCGCCATCATAGTTGCTCGCGTCGATGGCGTCCCAGTCCCCGTCGCGAAGCCGGGCGTAGTCGGGGACGAGGTCGTCGGCGTGGTCCATCGCGTTCAACTGTTTGAGCAGGCCGCGGTCGCGGGTCTCCTGGTCGATCCGGTCGTCGAGCGCCGTCGGCGTCACCGCGAGGATATCGAGATCGAAGTACTCCCGCGCGGCTTGGACGAGGCGCTCCAGCGTGTTCTGGAGGCCGGAGTCGTAGCCACTCTCCGGTTTGAGCGGGATGATGATGTTCTGCGTTGCGTACATCGCGTTGTCGTTGAGTTTGCCCCGGTTCGCCGGGCAGTCGACGACGATGTAGTCGTAGTCCTCGCCGAGCAGCGGTTCGACGAGGTGCCGGCGGAGGCGCGCGCTCGCCATCTGCTCGCCGCGGAGCGTCGTCTCCGTGCTTTCGAGCTCCGTGTGGGCCGGGAAGAGATCGAGGCCGTCGACGACGTTCACGATATGCGGACGCGAGTCGTTCCCGTCGACGAGGACGTCTTTCGCGTGGTTGGGCTCGTTCTGGTATGCGTCGTCAAACCCGAGTTGGCGGGTCATATGACCGTTATCGTCAAGGTCGACGACGAGTGCTGTTCCGTTGCGGTGGGCAAGTTCGCGCGCCGTGTTGAGGGCCGTCGTGGTCTTCCCAAACCCGCCCTTCAACACGCCGACGCTGACTGCCCGCGGTTCCTTCGTTGCCATAGTTACAGTAGCTACGGTACCTGCGGTGGCTGCGGTACCTACGGTAGACCACAGAAGCAGGCCACTTAGTGCTTTCCACCTACGGCACCTACGGCACCTGCGGCACCTACGGTAGGTGCGGTACCTGCGGTGGCTACGGTGGCAACAGTAGGGGCCGTGTTCGGCGTTAACCAACAAAACCATGCCTGAAGGCCCGATGTTGGTTAACATAGAAGCGCCCGACTCGTGTCCGAAGTATCTCGCCGAGGGGCTCGACAAGCAGTCCCCGGAGACGCTAGACGAGATCGGTGAGTATGCGCGAGCGTTGGCCGAGCAGAAGCGCCACGCCGCCCAACAGGAGCTCGAAGAGCAGGCCGTCGACGACGACATGCCCGACGACTGGGACGACGAGGAGTGGGCGGTGGCACTCGAAGAGAGCGGCGCGGACGGTGAGGTCCCGAGCGGCGCGACGCTGACCACGAAGGAAATCAAGGGCCGGCAGTACTACTACTGGCAGTGGCGAGAGGGTGAGATAGTCAAGAGCAAGTACGTGCGCCCGTGAGTCCGGCCGAGTGAGCCGGGGCTTATTTGCCATCCGCCTCAGTCATCTCCCCCCAGAACTCGTCTGCTTTCGGAACATACAGCATATCCTCATCGTGCGGCTCCTCTGGTACGTCCTTGAAGTCTACCGCTTTGATTCCCTCTTCAGGATACCCACCGAGGTCGTCGTCGCCCAGTTTCTCCTTTGCCTGACGTACGTTCTTGCGAACGGACTCAGGCTCCACATTCCGTATCCCAGCCCACTCTCGTGCGGCGTTGTTCGTTGATGTGACCGCCCAGTAGTCTAGCGCTTCTGCGGGCGACATTTCGTACTGTGAAACGAGTTCGCGAAAGCGGAAGTAGGTATACGATTGGGCGACATCCCAGTCGTCAGGATAGGGCACATAGATCGGGAGGAAATACGGATCTTTGTTCGAGCGTGTGAGTGGCCCGGGGATGGCCACAGTGGCGCCCCAAGACTGGAACTCCTGTAGATAGGCGACGCAGACAGGCGTGAGAAGTTCAGCACCGTATTCGGCGTCAGCCCTGTTCAGTTCATCAACGATACCGTAGCTGTTGAATGCCAGCCATGCACCGTTGCCCGGTCCATCAAGAAGCCAGTAATTCGCGCCGCCGCGGAGCCGCGCGCTTTCGAAGTGGTCGAGAAAACGGCTCTGGACAGCCTGCTCGATCTTCTCAGCAAGGTCTGCGAGGTCGTCAGCCGTGTGCTCCGTTTTCGCCGCGTATTTTTGGAGCACGCTGTCAGTGAGGTACACACCCAACATATAGTTGGGTTAGACTTGTAATTTTGGGATCACACAACCATAAGTTGGGAGTGGTTAACCAACATCGGCTTTCTTTCGGCCGAGTGTGTTGGTTAACAGTGAGACACACCCCGTGCCGAGTGTTCCACCCCGGGCACCCCGCCAAGACTATAACAAATTAGCAATAGGACGGCGTATGAGCATCGCCAAAAACGTGGCCACTTCGTTGCCGGGAGAGCATGTGCTCCGAATGTCGGATGCACCGTGTCGAGCCTGTGGCGACATACTATCAGCAGGCGACCAGTGCGTCGTGTACGCGGAGAAGGTTGGTGAAGAGTGGGACATCGTCGACGGTTGGTGTCCGTCGTGTGCGCCCGATGATCCATCAGGTGGTGGAATGGAGGGATACACTGACGATATCCTTCAGCACGGGTACACAGCGGCCCTCGTCGAAGTAACGTTGGAGGGGCAAAATACAGACCGCAATATAGAGTCTCTAGTCGTCGGGGACGTCCGGGACGTTCGGGTTGTGGCAGACGCATAATTGCGGACGCGGTGGTGTGTCGTTAACCAACATAACCACCCGAAAGGGGGTCCGTGTTGGTTAACGGATGGGACACACCCCGTGCCGAGTGTTTTCGGTGATTCGAGGGAGGTACTCCGCTGGTATTCAACGACGACGTGGGTCGGCGAGACGGCCGCTACTGCCCTCGATTGGGACTTCTGGCCCGGCGATGGTGACTCCCGTGTTCGAAGCAGTTCGCTGTCGACGCGAACGTGGGGACTGTGGTAACGTTCTCGTGGTCGTATCCGAGCGCGTCGTAGAGTTTGGCCACCTGTCCAGCTAAGATGACTGGGACGCGGATGTCGAGTTCGTCGTCGACGCCGGCGAGTAGTGTGGCGAGATGGACGCCTGTAAGTCCGCTCGCCGTGCAGAGAGTCTTCGAGCCGGCGTTCGTCCGCTTGACGATGGTGCCGATGGCCGCCGTGAGTTCGTCTTCGAACTCGCCGTTCGATGAACTATATATGAGGTAAATCAAACAACACCTACTGCATCAGAGTTTCCGATTCCGGTTCTGACGAGACAAATGATGTTCCTTTCGTCCTTTTCACGAATATCGTATCCTCTTTCTCAGCTAAGGACAGAATATCTTTGTCCCCCGACGGCATACATACAGTTGGACGGCAGGTCACCGCGTTGTGGGATGCGCGGTGGTCCGGTTCAATCGTCGTCCAATGGAAAGCTTGGGAATCGCCATCTTCCATCGGTGGCATCAAAATTCCCTTTCAACAAGACCGGATTGATGGAGTCAACTATAGTACGTCGGGATAAGTTGTCGATCAGGGATCTCTTGCAACCGTTCTATCGCTAGTTCGTCAGCGGCTGAGATATCCCAGACGATATCGAAGAACTCGATGGCGGCGCTAACGAGTTGCGTACGCTCCGTGTACACCCCACACTCCGGATTCCAGTCATAGCTGTTCTCCATGAAGTTCGCTGAACCAAGCAGAACTGCTCCTTCCTCGGGTGCGCCTACCGTCTGGAGTTTCCCATGAATCCCGAATTCACCGAGGTCCTGAAAGTCGGTATCGGACGTAACCCGCTGGTGTTCTTTGAACCGGGAGTACGTACGGACTGTAACTTGGTCTCGGTGGTCTTTGATCTCGCCCAGCAAGTTCCGTTGAAGCCGTCGCCACTCCCATGGTTCCTTGGTGTGCCGGGTAAGCAAGCGGAGTTCGAAGCCATCCTCGAGGAGCCGGCGAATCTGGGCTACGTATTCGTTGAACGTGTCGTCGTCGAAGGGCGTCATAATCCGCAAGACTTTGTCGTCGATCTCGCGCTCTAGACCAAGGCTGAACAAGCGGTCGGTCATCGCGGTATACGACTCCAACCCAGAATGTTGATTCCTGTGCCAGCGGCGGAGGCGAGCTCGTTCCCTCCCGAGCCCCCTCGACTCACCAGCGTAATCATCCATTTTCTTTTCGCCGAGCGCGTCCGGGTCGACGAGCGTATAGGCGAAGTACGTGGGTGATACAGCTCCGTCGTCGATCGATTCGTAGTCCTGCGCCACCATTGCCTCGGCCGAAACTGGTGAGGGTGGAAGTGATACTGTCGCCTGTGAAAGAATGTTGATGCGGCCCTGAATAGTTGAGCAACGCTCGGCGAGATATCTCATGTATTCATCGCGGATTGACTCACCCTCGACAGCGCTTGGCACAGCCTCAAACTCGATGAGGTCGCTATTGACCTCACATTCGACGTCAGGCACCGACGAAAGCGCCTGATAGAGAGAATAGGACGTGACACTCGGCCACCGTTCCGTAACGAATTGTACGTCAAACCTCGCCAGATGGGGGTCCGCTGCGACCGTCGCAACAAGCGCAAGAGCAGCCTCCCGAACCTCCGCCTCGATATCGACGCCCTCTCTTGTTTTTTCTACCCCAATCTCGCGGTCCCCCTCTATTTTCTCTACCTTCGAGTCAGATAGCGGTGTCAACAGCGACTGTGTCGCTTTGAACTCGGCTTCGTAGTCTTTCCGCCGTGCCTGAACCGCGTCTTCGACTTTATTTTTGTCGAGAAACGCCGCCTGTGTGGTTGCGAGAGTCGCCACATCTGTCGTTCCCAGTGTTCCCTTCGGTGCAGTCCCGACCAGTCGCTGTACGAGGCTCTCCAGACATACTTCATCTATGGGGTCGATAGCGTGAGAAAGGACTGCCCGATAGGCTTCTGCTATGGCGGTTTCTGTGGGAACCGTTTGTTGGGCCGACAGCGACGCGTCGATTCGCTTTTGATCGAGATCCACGCTGTCGGGATACATCGTCAGGAAGCCAAGGGAACCCAAGAGCGGGGCTAACACGACTTCGTCCCACTCATCGGCAAGCAGGCTATCGAGTTCACGCCGAGGAACGTTCCCGTCAGTCTCACTGCACGAACGGAGTACCTTTCCAGTTGACGAGAGTCGCGCCACAGCGGCGCTTCGGATGAGGGGCCGTGGTTCCTCCGAGGTCAAGACTACCATCCCCAGCAGCGAAACAGATTCACTGTCAACGAAGCCGAGTTCATTGAGCAACCACTCGTGCATCGAAACCACGGCGGTTCCGTCTCGCTCGTCGTTCGTTCGGATGGTTTCTGCGCGGATATGTGGTTCCAGTCGTTCTCGTATCGGCTCCCCGGTCGCATGGGAAGCAAGTGCGGAGTATATACTCTCGACGGAGACTGCCCAGAGTCGTTCCGGCGACTGGGTTCGAAGCGTGCTGCCGAGTCGTAGCGGTTCACTCATCGTTTCGGGTTTTCAGTTGTAGGTCATGGGACAACAGGTCCAGTAGTTCGTCCTTCGCAAATGACTCCGGATCGTTCTGCTCTACACACCCGTACTGATAGAGGCAGAACGGACATCCGTTTTCACAGTTGCATTTCGACTCTTCCGGCGAGAAGGCTTCGCGCATGAGATCGACGGCACGCTCAAATTTCGCTCCATCGTCTTGGGTCAGTAATACGGTGATGCCGCTGCCGCCCTCATCGGAGTCGTAAACCAGCGTTCCTTCGTCTTCGATGGATTCCGGCACTTGCCTCACACTGACACCGCCGATGTACTGAAGCGCGACTCGGAGACCGTGAGCGAAACCGTGCTCGAGTTCTTCGTCGTCGAAACGTATCCGAGCGGCTTTCGTATCGAATTTTGTCGCCGGTCGGACGGCCTCGCTCTTCTCGGCAGGATGTTCGACGTTGTTCGTACAGTACGCTGAGTCACCGGTCCTCGCAATCGCCCCGCTACATCCGTCAATCCCACACATCTCGAATACGTTCGGCAGCGGATCCGCTCCGCCGTCCTTGTACGTTGCCCAGTATTTACTCGTCGATGCCAGCAGCGTTACGTCGCCATATTCGAACTGCCCGTGGATGGTGCCGTTTTCGTCGACGATGTCCCTGGTGAACGTCGCATCAAACGAGTCCCCTGCATCAGTCTCGACGGGCGCGTACGTGTTCTGGGGCTCTATATCGTTTTGATAAACCGTCGACGGTTGGAGTTGTTCTGTACTGGGTGTCGAACTAAGCGGGAGATCGTGTTGGTATGCGACTACTCTCTCCGGAACCTGGGTGACGAGGGGCTTTAGCCTCGTCCCACACGCCTCGCAGGTGGGCGTATCGCTATCGTACTCGGTAGCGCAGGTCGGACAGATGGCCGCGTCCTCCATGTCTTCGGTAATCCGTGCCGACTCCAGCGGTTCCCAGTATACACGCGTCACGACGTATGTTTCACCATCGTAGAGATACGCGGCAGCGGGATGCAGTTCTGACAACGCGATCCGTCGCTCCCGAGAGCCATCGCTAACGTTCTCGAAGTCCTCGCCCACGAGTTGGTAATCAACCGTGCTCCCCACCGACCGTAGGCCGAACGCAACAGGACTCTCTCGATTCAGATAACTCCCGAAGTCCATGTCTTCCAACCGGTCAATATAGTCACTCAGTTGGTCGACTTGGCGCTCTACCTGTTCCCGTTCCTCTCGAAGACGACGCTTCTCGTCGCGGTCCCTCGTGTTCCGTTCCTCGCGCCGCAGGTCGCTAATCTCGTCATCGAGATCGTCGATATCGGTGTAGATTCTATCCTGTTGTTCGCGATAGAGATCGACAATAGTTTCCTCAAAGCTCGGCTCGTCGCCGCTCCCCGTGAGAATTCCATCAATGACATCGCCGTGTTTGTCCAAAACGGGTTCGGCAACGCCTTCACACCCGTCACGCTGGCAGTCTCCGCCGTAGCCTCCAGCGTGTTTTCTCCCACACTGTGAGCAGACGCTGAAAGACAAGAGGTCTTCCAGCCACTGCCTGATTTCGTCTTGATTCTCCTCCAAGAGGGCCCGAAATGCACCAAGCGGAGCGTCCTCGTTCCAGCTCTGGACTTGGAAGTTCGTGGACGCAAGCAACCCGGTGAACGTCATTACATCGTTCGGTCGGGGCTCCGTTCGCGGCGTCGGGTCGTCGTTACAGACGACGAGATCTTCGAGACCGCTCTGTTCGCGGCGCCACGGTATCCATCGAGTCGTTGCCGCCCAGTCGAGAACCGCCCACGAAAGCGATTGATGCAACACCTCCCGATTCACCTCGTTGAGCGGCACTTGTTGTGGGTCGGCGGCGATCAGTTCCTCCGGGTGCTCGTGGTAGTAGTAGTCGATGGGATTGCGCTGGCTGACTGAGTGAATGAGGGAGTTCCCCGAGGAACGTCCCGCACGTCCGATTCGCTGTAGATACGAGTTGGCGTTCGGCGGCGTCCCGTACAGAAGGAGTGTATTGAGATCACCGATGTCGACACCCAATTCCATTGCCGGGCCGGACGAGAGGAAGTGGGGGTATCGCCCCTGGCGGAACTGGTACTCCAGTTTTCGCCGTTCATCGCGGTCGGTTTCGCCATAATACGCCCGTGCGAGCAACATCATCGGATCGGATGTCGAGACCTGCTGAGCAGTCAGAGAATAATGCGGATGAGAGAACTCCGACCGATCCTCGATCGGCTCCTCGAACTCCACAACGTCACCGGGTGCGATACCGAGGGCGACTTCGAGTGAGGTAGCGAACGTTTCCCGATCCGGATTGTAGTTCGTCGGTGTCGCGTTGTCGACGACGGCACACTTGACCGCGCCTTCATCGACCAGTATGTATCGGCTCCCCTCCTCCTCTTCGCGGCGGAGTATACCGCGCTCGATGAGCGCATCGAGATGTTCGTGTCCGTCCTCGATCTCTTCCACCAAGTTCGGTTCGTAGTGGTGGTTCTGTCCGACTGATTCTACGAGTAGAGCTCGCTCGCCCTCGTTGAGACGGTCGATGTCGGCGTCTATTCGAAGGTCGATTAGCCCTTCGTCACTCAGTTGGTTGCTGCGATACCGCTGACTGTACTTTCCTTCGAAGACGCGAGATACCAACTCTTCTCTCAGATACTCATCGACCGACTGGTCGTACCCTGCCAGTCGCTCGTACATCTGGGGCTTATTATCGCTCTCACCAGCTAGCGCTTCCTCATACTGGTAGGCGTCCTCCATCCCACGCTCGATAACGTCAGAGAGTGTTGCCCACCCAGATTCATCGGTTTCGGACCGGACGGTCTCAATGAACAGCTGGTCGAAGAAGAACGACTCCTCCGGTTCCCGGAAGTTCCGCTCCAATTCCTTCATATCGGACTGGCTATCGGCGAAGGAGAGCATCTTCGACTCGGCGAACGTTTCCGGGTTGTCTCGGTCGGCCAGCGAACGGAGCAGATAGCGTCCCGTCGTTACGGCGGCGTTTGCGGGGCCGCGGAGCATCGAATCGTATCGCCGATTTTTCGCATACGTTTCTCGCCGATCCGCGTGGTAACACGGCAGCCCACCCGGGAAGTTGCTCGCCTCTCGGATCCTCCCATCGTCGTCGACCATCCGGAAGTTTCCGTATCCCCTCGCTTGGCGGTTGATATCGGGATTGTCGCACGTACAGTTGTGCGGGCCATCGGGGAGGAATTCGTAGCCACAGGACTGGCACTCGTCGACCATGGTGATATCGAACAGGGCCGACCGAACGAGCTTCCGCTTTCCACACCCACACGATGCCGGTGGATCCCCGAAGTACACCTCATCACACTCGGGGTCACGACAGGTCCATCCGAGGAAGCGTTTGGGTGTGAGTCCGCCATCACAGTCGTCGGTCGTACACTCTTGTCCCTCTGGGTCCTCGTAGACTTCGCCACACTCAGTACAATACTGAACACCTTCGTCTACAAGCGGCTCTAACGCCGTCGAGTGACAGGAGTGGCACTCTGGTTTCTGGGTCTCCTCGACAGCGATTTCACCGTCACAGGACGGATTAGTGCAGTTGTACGTCTCCATCGAATCGCCAAGAACCATTGCGGTGCTGCAATCCGGACAGTCGTGTTGGCGGTCGACTTTCTGACGCTCCCCGCAATCCGTACACTCGTAGTAGGGTCGCCAGTAGACGCGGACCATCTGCGGAGTCTCACCCTCGGCGGTCTCACACTGACACTCCCGCCGCTGGAAATACTCGAATCGGCCTTCTTCGGAGGTCACGGTGTGGGGGGCGAGGCGCTCACAATTCGGGCAGAACCACGACTCAAGCGATTCCTCGCCACATTCGTTACACAGAGAGAGCTTCGTCACGAAGTGGTGGTTGCATTCAGTACAGGACGACTGTGGAGTATCGTAGACCGTCCCGCAGTTGATGCAAGTGTAGTAGCCGTCGAGGGGCCAGCTGAACAGATGGGCTCGTCGCTCCAGAATCCCCGATATTTCGCCGATAGTCATGAAGTTCGCGACGGCCGTTTCGGCCTGTGGTTCTGAGAGTCCTGCCTCGTCTATCAAGCGCTCGCGGAGGCCGACTGGCCGAAGCGGGGTTTCGTGAAGCGTCGCATAGATCCCACGGACGAACTCCAGGGCCCCTCCTTCGTCCTCAACCAAGTGCTCATAGAGCATGTCGTCCACATCTTCGCTCCCTGCCTCAACACCGGCAGCGTCGAGTACCCGTCTCGAAGCATCGCTGTCTCCCGTACGCAGTTCCTCTTCGGTTATCTCCGCCGCGACAAACTCGTCGGGAATGATGGTGGGGAACGGTGCGTTGAGAGTGCGCTCGTCTTCCTCGACGACTTCGATATCGGGATCGACGAAGGGGTTGATACGTTGGAAGACAGTCCGCTTGTTCTCTACCGTCGCCGACGCACCGACGATGGTCAAATCATCTTCCTCCTCGCTTTCGTATCCGTTGAGCTCCTGTCGCTCCCGGATGTACCGTCGCATGAGCGTCGAGGTGAACGAACCGAAGAGCTCGGAATACTCGTGGATCTCGTCGAACACGAAATACTTCGGTTCGGCCACGAAACGCTGTTGTTCGTCGCTTTCGTTGACGTTGAAGAGCCGATAATTAATCGTGTCCGGGTTCGTCAACAGAATGTCTGCCGGCGACTCGACGATGGCGTCGCGGGTGACCTTGATGAAGTCGAAGGAGAGGTCGTTCTCGTGTTCTACCATCGGTTCTACGATGAACGACCCGTCATTGCGCTGATTAACCGTTAGCGATGAGTCACACTCGTTGCAGGGGCAATCGAAGTATTGGAACGTGGTCTGGAGATACGCGAGCTCGTCGGGATCACGACGCTTAGTGTCTCCGTCGTAGATTCCCACAGTGATTTGCTCATCCGATGGCCGCCCCCGATTGAGCGTAAAGAGGTAGTCAATCAACCGTTTCAACTGGTCCTGTGCGAGTGCTTTCGTCGGATACGTGAGGACGCACTTGACGCTATCCGGCGGATGCTCGTCGTGCTTGCCCGCCTTCGCCTCCGTGATGAACTGTAGAATGGGGATGAGCCACCCCTCGGTTTTGCCACGCCCCGTACTTGCGGTTAAGAGGGTATGGTGGTCTTCTAACACCGACTCGACTGCGGACTCTTGGAACTCGTATAGGGATCGGAATCCAGCCTCAGAGAACGTCTCCGTGACATCATCGTGGAGGCTGTGATTTGTCGCGAACCTCTCCCACGGGGTATCGCTCACTCGAGGGAGATCGAGCACCTGAATGTAGGGTCCCTTCGTCCGGATGAATCCAGGTAGGGCACCCTCAAGCGACTCGTCGGATCGGTCGTGATACCGCGAGACGAGGTCCTTGACCGCTCGCTGGGGTTGCGAACCAGCGTAATGTTCGGCGTACGATTCCCGCATCGAGTTCGCGAGTTCGAGTGGGTTGAATTCCATCGGTGGCAGGTTGGGTGGGATGTTGTTTAGTCAGTAAGTTGTTCGCCGACTTCACCGCTTGTGAGCGGTTGTATCGTCACGTCCTCACCGTCGAGGATGCCTTGGAGGCGGGCACGATCGAACGAGCGCTGGTCGTTTCTAACGTCACAGCCATACTGGTACAGACAAGACGGACAGCCGTTCTCGCAGTCACAGTCGAACTGGTCTTGCATCAACCCGACCGCACGGTCAAACGCTCGGTAGTCCCCGTCAGTCTGTTCAAAGAGAAGTCGTGCGACATCGACCCCTCCCTCTTGGGATTCGAAGACGTCAACGGATTCCTCACCGACGTATTCCGCGAGGTCACGAATGTTGACGCCGCCGAGGTACTGTAACGCGACTCGAAGGCCGTGAGCCAACGTATGCGACAGGTCACGGTCGTGGAGATCGACCCGAACTCCTTGTGTCTCGTATTGGTATCCCAAGCGAATGAACTCGGAGTCGGCCCCGCGACCATCGGGGAAGTGTTCGGAATCGGCACTACACCGACGCTCATCGTCGTCGTCGCGATAGATTACTCCCGAACAGTTCTCTTCGCCGCATACCTCAAAGGAGGTCGTCCTTGGGTCAACCTCGCCGGATTTATACTTCGTTTTGTAGCTCTTCGTGTGCAGGAGAACCGAATAATCACCGTACTCGATCGTCCCAAGAGGTTCTCCTTCCGCGTCTTGAAGTTCGAACTCCCGCTCGGATTCGAACTCGAGTATCGATGTCTCTCGCTCGGCATACGTGTTCTGTACCGGTTTGTTCGGTTCGTCGTGGAGGTACCGCGCCTCGTCGCCGTCCGCAGTCAGTTTGAGGTTGTCGTGGTACGCGTCGACCGAATCGAGCACGGCTAATTGTCGTCGCTTGAGCGGGACTCCGCTGTCGCAGTCGCACTCTTTTGCATCGAGATCATGTGACGCGTTACAAGCCGGACAAACGAGCTCGTCGGCCAATTGGTCCCCATCGGACGCCTTGCGCACCGTGTCACGAAGGTCCGAGCTGGCCTTGTCGTCGAGCCGGACGCGCGAGACCGTGTACGTCTCGCCACTATCGAGATAGGCGGCACCGGGGTGGAGTTCGGAGAGGGCCATCTGCATCGCACGTCCACTGTCTTGCTCACCGACGTTCCGTCGGTCGTACCCTTCGTCGACGAGCGTAAGACCGGCAGTCGAGGCAACGTTTCGCATTGAGAAGTCGTACTTGCTCGTGCGTGACTCTTTGAGGAAGTCGAAATAACTTGCGTCCCCTAAATCGGAGAGATAGTCATCGAGAACCTCGATGCGGTCTTTGAGGCCACGCCGCTCACGCATAATGCGGGCACGCTCGTCCGCTCCCGCCCGCTGCTGATCACGGCGGAGATCACGGTTTCGCTGTTTAAGGCTGGACAACTCTGACTCGAGCGTCCGCTTGTAGTCGCGATACCCAGTGATGTACCGCTCGTCAAAGTTTTTGAGAGCGTCTTCGATGAGGTGCCCGAACTCGTCCTTGGCATATCGTATGTCACCGCCGCAATCGCTATCAGCGCACGCTTCTCGCTCGTCGTTAGCAGCGTATCGCCGCTCACACTCCTCACAGTAGCGGTAGTCGAGGAGGGACTCGAGATAGTCGACGAGGTCTTGCTTGTGATCGTCGACGACCTCACCGAGCACGTTGAGCTTTGAGCTGTCGGTGCCGAGTGACAGCGTATCGGCTCCCAGTGACATCACGTGCGTCAGTTTGCTGGCGTCTTCCCGCTCGCTCTCCCCCAGCGTGTTCCGACGGTGGTACGTGTCGCCACCATCGATCGATCTCGCACGACCGTGCCGACTCACATCCCACGGAATCGTGAAGTTAGACGCTACGTAGTCGAAGATCCCCCACGATAGCGAAACGCGGAGGACTTCCTCGTTGTGCTCGTTAAGCGGTACGGGAGTCGGTTCAGTGTCGATGAGTTCGTCCGGGTGGTCGTAGTAGTAGTAGTCGATGGGGTTGCGCTGGCTGACTGAATGTACCATCGAGGAGTGAGAGCTCCGTCCCGCACGTCCCACGCGCTGGAGATACGCGTTCATGTTCGGCGGTGTCCCGTACAACAACAGCGCGTCGAGATCGCCGATGTCAACGCCCAACTCCATCGTCGGGCCCGAAGAGAGATGATGCGGATAGTTCTCCTCACGGAAGAGGTACTCCAGCTCCCGTCGCTTGCGTTTATTCGTCGCCCCGAGATACTCTTCGGAGATTAGGATTCGGGTTTGCGAGTATTCGGCGCGATGTGCACGCTGGGTAAACCGGGGGTGCGAACTCGACGCGCGCTCGGAAAGTGACGCCCCCGAGGGGACAGCGGACTGTGTATCCAGTCCGAACTGATGGTGGAGCGTCGTGTAGTACCGTTCGGTCGTCGGGTCGAATCGGATGTTGTCCCCGTCGCCTGCGACCGCGATATCGAGTGCCGCTGGATCGAACGAGACGTAGTCCTCGGTGTGTCCGTAGGCGAGGATATCGCGAGCGACCAGGTCCTCTACGACCGCCGCGGCAGGACGGTCGGGACGGGGTGAGTCGAAGTTCGCGACCCGGTAGTCGCTGCCTTCATCGACGAGTTCGCGGACGATCGCACGCTCGTCGCTTCCGAGGTCATCACGGCCCGGAGCGAATCGCACATCGATTAACCCGTCTTCGGCAAGGGAGCCGTCCCGTTCGCCCAAGCGCTGGCTGTAGGTGTGTTCAATGGCGCGTCGGGACAACCGGTCGCGAAGCGCGTCATCGTCGTCCCAGCGCTTTCGAGGTTGGTCCTTCAATCGCGACTTCAGGTCGAATTCGACACTCCTCGCGACTTGCGGCGGTTCCAGCGCCTCGTTGACCTCATCGACGATGTCCGTCGCGTCCTCGAGAACCTGGCCGAGCGAGGCCCAACCTGTCCCGTCGTCACGGGACGACGCACTCTCGATCAACAGTTGGTCGAGCAGTGTTTCGGATTCCGGTTCCGAAAAGTCCCGACTGAGCTCCTTCATGTCGCGGTGGGAATCAGCGAAGGACAGGAGTTTAGCCGCCTGTTGGCCCTCCTCGTCGGCAACGCGGCGCAACATGTATTGCGAAGTCGTCACCGCGAGATTGCTTGGGCCCCGCATTAACTCATCAAACCGGCGATCGACTTCGTACCGCGCGTATGGGTGTGGGCACGGTACAGCCGACCGTTGGGAGCTCATCGTGTGAATCTGCCCGCGGGTATCGATGGTCTTGTAGGCTTGGTGGTGGCCGGTTCGTGAGTGGATATTCGGGTCCTCGCAGTCACATCCCTCGTCGCCGAGGAATGCGGTATCACACACCCGGCAATGCTGGTCATTGCGAATCTCGAAGAGCCCTCGTTTCACGAGGGTCGACGCGCCACAGCCACAGTGGTCGGGGTTTTCCTCGAAGTGGACCCGGCTACAACTGTCGTTCCCACAGACCCACGGCAGGAACCTAGTTGAGGTGAGGGGGGAACCACAATCGAGACATCGGTCAGGCGCCTGCTCAGGATGTTCGTAGGTTGCGTGGCAGGTCGGGCAATCGAACTCCCCCTTGACGGTTGCGAGAGCGAAGTCAGTCCCGCCGCAGCCGTCACAAACACGACCCCCCTCGTGCTCCGACTCACATTGCGGATTAACGCAAGTGAACGTCTCCCCATCAGTCCTGACGGTCTTGGAACCACACTCAGGGCAGTCGCTAGTCGTGGTTCGTTCGGGTTGACGTCCACAGTCCAGACACTCGGTGAACGGCTGGAAGGTCGTACGGACCATCTGAACGGTGGTACCGCGCGCTCCCTCGCATCGGCCGCAGACATGCTCTTCGTCTTGATCGACTGTTCCGTGTTCAGTCGGGGTGTATGGATCTAGTTGGTCGCAGTTCGGACAGTACCACGCGATGAGATGCTCGTCGCTACAATGTCGACAGTAGGTAGCGCGCGTAACGAATTCGAACCCACATTCCCGACAGTCGTCCTGCGGCGAACGGTACGCTGTGTCGCACGAAGGACACGTGTAGAAGCCGTCAATCGGCCACGAGAACACGTGACTTCGGTTCTCGAGCATCCCGGAGAACTCGCCGAGGGTCCGGACGTTCGACACCAGTGTCGACGCCTCGTCAGCGTCGAGATTCAGTGCTGTCGCCAACTTGTTGTTCAGTTGGGACCGCGTGAGCGGATCGTCGTACAGCAGTTGGTGGACGTAGCGGACGACTTGCGCACCGGGGTCGTCTTCGACTTCCGTGAGATGGTCGAAGAGGGCATCACCAACTAAGGTCTCTCGGCGGTCGCGGTCGTAATCCGATGCATCTTCCAAGGTATAGTCGAACGCGGGGAGACCGGGCACCGCGTCGTCCGGTGTGGCCGTCGCACGCAGAATGCGATCAACAGATAGACGGTTCTTCGTCAGCGCTTCCGGAACCACCTTCGGAACGTCTCCGTTGAGGTCTCGGGGTGACTCACTCACCTGATTGACGTCGACGGCGCCGCTTACCTTCTGGAACAGTTCGACGTCGTTCTCGACGGTCGCGCTGCTTGCGATGAGTTGCAAGTCATCGACGCCCCGATTCTCCCGAAGCGACTGAATCCGCTTCATCAGCGCTGACGTGTAGCTCCCGAACAACCCGTCGTAGGTGTGGACTTCGTCGAAGACCAGGAACTCAGGTTCGTAAACGAAACGCTCGTGCTCATCTTCAGCGTTGGTGTTGATGAGTCGGTAGTTGATCGTGTCCGGGTTGGTCAGCAGGATATCGACGCCGTCCTCGAGGATGTCGTTTTTCGTCAGGCGCAGGAAGTCGAGCGGTACGCTGTTCTCCTCATCGTCCTCGCAGTGAGCCTTCTCGGGGATGAGTTTGAACCGAGCCCCCGTGTTCCGGATTCGGACGCCCCCGCCACAGTCTTGGCATTTGGCGAGTTCGTCGTTGTACCCCGGACATTCGAAGTGGCGGAAAGTAGCATTGAGGTACCCCTCCGCACCTGATTCGCCGACGTTCCGCGGCGTGTCGCCGTCGTAGATGCCGACCGTAATCTGTTGATCGGACGTCAGCTGCTTGTTGATGAGGTAGAGATACTGGAGGAGACGCTTCAGTTGGTCTTGGGCGAGGGCCTTCGTCGGATAGATGAGCGTGGCTTTGACGCTCGTGTCATCCTCCTCGTTTTCGTGCCGCTTGTCCTCAAGAATCTGATTGAGGATCGGGATGAGCCAAGCTTCCGTCTTTCCCCGCCCCGTTGCGGCCGTGATAACAGTGTCGTCGCCATCGAGAATAGCTTCGATACTGCGTTCTTGGAAGTCGTAGAGACGCTCGAAGCCGATTTTGGTAAAGGCGCGACGGATGTGGGGTTCGAGCTGTGTCGAGCGAGCGAAGGCTTCCCATGAACGACCGCTCCAATTCGGAATATCGAGCGCTTGGAGGTACGGACCTCGCATACCGGTGAGGTCTTCGCCCTCAACGAGTCGGTTGGCGACATCGCGCGCTGCTCGGCCACCACGACCGATGAAATAGTCGTGGTAGGCTTCTTGCATCTGCTCCGCGCGGGCGACGGGGTCTTCCATCGTTAGAGGCTCAGTTCAACGGCCGACTCAAGTTCATCAACACGTTTCATCTCTCTAACCGTCTCCAGCGAAACATCGGCCAGCGTGAGTTCCCGCGATTGACTGAGCGTCTTGATATCCTCGACCGTCGAATCGGAGAGATCGTGCCTCTTCTGGAAGTCTTCGAAGCTCTGTAGTGACTGATGTTCTTCCCAGTTGCTTACTGCATTGTTCCACTGGGAGGCGAAGTTAGACCCTGACCCACTCGAGTCCATCAACTCCCGGGTCAGGAGTGTGTGCATGTGATTGAGCGTACGAGAGAAGTCCCTGTTCTGGCTACCCAATATCTTCTGGAGTTCCTCGGCCGCGCTGACCTTCGTACTCCACTCCTCTCGCTTCGACTCAAGTTGGCTCTCGATCTGCTCGGTGACGTTGTCTATCTGCCGTTTTACCGACTGGATTTGTTCGATGTGTTTCTCTACCTCCGGGGTTACCTCAACTTCGGGGTTGCCAGTGCTGTCATCCGCCCCGAGGTCGGTTTCCTCATCACCGACATCTCCGCTCTGGACGTTCTCCAGCAGGTCGTCCTGTGTCGTCTCGACTGCTTTCTCCGCCGCCTGTACAGCATTGCCAGTCATCGCCGGTGGCGACCCGTCGAACGCGTCTTCAAGAACAGTCTTGTAGTATCGCAGGTCGCTTAGACTCTCCGTGAGGGCGTCGAGTTTGCTATTGACCTCTCGGATGTTGTGCCGCGCGACGGAGACGTGGAACTGGGTGTTCTGCGCCTGTTTGTGCTTCTTTGCCTTGTCTTTCAGGGCGTCTACAGCAGTCGGTAGCGATTGGGTATCGGACATTTACAGGTCCTCCGTGATGTCGATGACTTCCTGTCGCTTCTGTTCGTACTCACTGTACTCGTTGAGGTGCTGGATACGATGCTCCAGGTCTGCTCCAGTAGAGTGCTCCTCCTCTTGGAGCTTATCGATGAGCTTGTCAAACGCTTCGTATATCTTCCAGGCGTCCTGCCCGTGTCGACTCCGGGCGAAGTCATGGAGACGTGCGATGAGCGTCGTACCGGTTTCACCGTCCATACTCCGGAACCGCTCGATGTCTTCTCTGAACGACGTGAGCATGATATCGTCCGGTGTCCCGTTCGAACCGACGCCGAGGAGTTCCCGCGCCTTGACGTAACTCTGCTTATCGCCGATATCGAACACACCTCGACACTTCTCGAGTGTGTCGAACCACTCCGCGAGATCCTCTACTGTGTGGCTGCTGTCGTACCATCGGTCGACTGGTTCCAGCGCCTCTTCGATGTGAGAGGCGTCGTCTTCGACAGTAAGTCGCTGAAGTTCGGCCGCGTAGGTGGATATGCGATCGAACAGCGTCGAGATGTTCGTCTTTGCCTTACTGCGCGTTGAGCCGATTTTGTACGCGTCGGGGATATTGCCTGCGTCGATCATCATCGCGTCGTCGACGTGGGCTTCGAAGTCAGCAGCAATCTCGTGTCGTGCCTCTGCCAACCGCTCGTAATCGACGACGTTCGACTTGAGCAGGAAGAAACCCTCAATTAGGTTTCTGAGGTCGCTCGACGACTTCGTCAGGTTCGTGAACGCTTCCTTGAACGCGCTATTACTGTCGAATTCTTCGGTGATGAGATTGCCATATGGTCGGTCCTGCTCGTACTCCTCGAAGACCAATTCATCGGGAAGATCGTTCTCCTCAATCTGAGTCCCCTTCGCGGCGTTGATGAGGAAGAACTGTCCCAGAACCAGCGTTTTTTCGATGGTGAGATCTTTCGGGAGGCAGTCCGGCGCTTCAATCTCTTCGCGCATATCCCGCTTGAATTGTGCGACGTTCGTATCCGCCCACGCCCGCAACTGGTCGAAGTTTGTGTCCGTGGTGTCGAACGTCTCGAAGAGTCCGTACTCGAGCATCGGGGTGTACAGGTCCGCGTTCTCCGGCCCCCATTCGAGTTCGATGTCGATGTTCGCTTGGCGTTGCTGGTCTCCCTGAATCGACACTGGAACGCTGCTACCGCGGGCGTAGTAAATCGCGCTCGCCGAGCGTGTTGACGCGTTCGGATTCCCGAGACGTGTCGGGTCGTGCCAGCGTTCAAGGGCTTCGATAGCACCCTCGTGAAGCGTGTCCGAACTCGGGTACTCTTCGCCGCTAGTCACCCAGTCTTGGAACTCTTGGAACTTGTGCTGTCGTTCGCGTTCTTCTTCCGACAGTTCAGGTTCGTCAACGGGCTCAACGGGTTCGACCTCGTCGTCGTCATCCTCCTCTTCTAGTTCCTCGTTGTCACTGTCGTCTTCGGTATCCTCCGAATCGTCTTCCTCCTCGCTGTCGTTGTCGCTATCAACCTCGTGTTCGGGCGCTGGCGGGTTCTTGATTTTATCGAGGACGGCGCTTCCTTTGCCCTTATCGAACACGACGTAGTCGCCTCTCACCGGGGCTTCGTCGCTGTCGGGTAGCTCGATACCGAACGCATCGAAGACACCCGTCTCGACACCGATGCCGCCCTCAACAGGAACGCCGTACCACCGGCTGATGTCTTGGTATATCTGGTCATATCCCATATCCACCTCGAACGTCGGCGTGTCCACGAACGAGTTCGACTTCATCGCCTCGTACGGCGGCAACGTCGACTTCAGGCAGTGCTTCACGACCCGCAGCAGAAGCAACCGGGGTGTCTTGCGGTCGCTGCCCTCGTCATTCAGCTGTCGGTAAGCAACATGGATGAATCGCTCATTGAAGGGATAGAGCCCATCGAAGGCCTGCTCAACGGTATCTGTAGCACTCCCGACCTCAGAGTGGCGTTTGATAGCGTTGAGGTATGCCCGAGTGAGTTCGACGGAAGCGTCGTCGTCGAGGAAGTACGCCTCGCCGTTCTCGTCGGTCATTGTCAGGTACCCCTCGGAACGACCCTTCATGTACGTGGCCGCGTCCGAGCGAGTCATCGCGTCGTCGATGTTGTCCTGCTCCCAGCCGATCGTCCACCCGAGGACGATGTCGTAGTGACTACTGCTGAGTTCGAAGATATGGTCGAGGAGTTGCTCCTTTAGAACGCTGAACGTCGTGAGGTCCTCGCAAATGAGGACCGGTCGGATTCCCTGCTCCTGATACAACTGGGAGTATTCCTGAAGTTGTTCCTTGAAGTCGCCTACGAGATTTCGGGAGAGGTACTCGTGGGCCTCCTTCTTGAGTACCGAGTACAGCAGGTCTTTGTTCTCGGTGAGTTTGTTGCCGAAACTCAACTGGAGCCGAAGGTCGCGGAAGTCCGACCGAGTGAGGAGGTTAAAATCCGGGTTTTCGTCACGAGACTCGAGTGCTTCTTGGTACTCCTGAATGTTCTTCGCGAAAATCTCGCGTAGGTCGCTCTTGTCACCCCGTTCATCGGTGAGTTCTCGGACTTCCTGGTCCGAGAGGTGGTCAGTAGACCAGATGCCCCGCATGTACTCGACGATAGCGCTTGCGGCGTCGTCGGGGTCCAGATCGTCGATGTTCTGGACATCGGGATCGACATCCAGCGGATCAGTGAGGACGTCGATGATCTGGTCCATCCGGGTTTGGCTACGGGATACGTGGAGTGCGACGTAGTCCTCGACACCCTCGTCGTCCTCGCCGAAGCCGTTGATCTGGTACTTTGTCCACTCACAGAGTTGGCTCTTTCCGGAACCGGGCTCACCACGAACGATGAAGATTCGGTTGGGGTCGGCCTCATCGTCGCTGTCAGGTCCTCCGACTGTTGAGGCCGTGATGGATTCGAGGAGGTCCTCTTGGGTGACGAAGTCACCGGAGACACCGATTGGCGTGAGCGTGTCGGCGTAAATCCGGTCGATATCGACGTGGGTCTCCCTGAACTGCTCGGGGGTCTTCTTCGCCGTGTGCGCTTCCGAGGTGATGAAGTGGTCAACTTCGTCGTCATCCCAGTACCGGTTCATTTCGTTCGTGGGTGCGTGTTGTTGGGGACTGTCGCTCATTATCGGGTGAGAAGTTGGTTGAGGGGGTAATCGTACGCTGTTTCGTCCGGGCGGGAGTGAATCGAGAGGCGAGTCGCATCACGACGATTCCCGCGAACGTCTTCGTCGAGATCTTCCGGTGGGATTTCGACCGCGTTCTGGGAATCACCAGGGTTCGATAACGAAATCACACCGTCGTTCTCCATGTTTCGTAGCACGTCGGCAATCGCTGGATGAACCCGCGGTGTCCCCGACCGCTCTTCATACACCGCGAAGAGGTTGTCGTTGACCCAGTCAAGCGCTCGTCGAAACTCCCCGTCCTCGACCTCGACATCGTCGTAATCGGGGTCTTCGTTGGAAGTCGTCGGGGCGAGCACGAGAGCATCGTACACGAGCGCACGACACGGGCTCAGAACGAGTTCGTCGTCCGTCTCAGTTAGTAATCCCACCTGTTCACACAGCGTCACCCACATATCGATCTTCTCGGAGGTCCAACTGAAGTCGTAGTCCGTCTCACGCTTCAGGATGGTGCGCAGATTGTCTCGGTCGGCGCTCATCTTTCTCCCGTCTTCTTCTCTGAGCAGTGCGTGGTAGACGTCGGCGAAGTGCTCTTGGCGCCCTTCCTGTTGATTACAGTGATAGAGGAGGCGCGCTTCAAACGGTAGTCCACCAAATTGCTGCTCGTTGATACGCTGGACCGTGCTCCTGATGTCCCCTGACGGGCTCTCGACCAGGTCGATCGCGTTCATAAACCGCACTACCTCCACGATATGGTCCGTTTCGCGTCCGTTCTCGGTCGGCCGACCGAATTTTTCGGTGAGCTCATCGACGCTGGTCGCACCCTGAATAGTGTTGTAGATGTGCTTGAGTTCCGGGGCGCGAACCGAGATGAACCCGGTGAGCAACTTGTCGGGCTTCGTGGTCGCTGGCGTGTATGTCGTACTCATATGTTCTATTGGTGTCGTGTGCGGTAGCTATCGAGTCGTTTCTCCTCGAAATCCACCCGCTCCAGCATGTCCAGCATGCTGTTCGCGATTTTCTGTGTCGGTCCACGCTCAGTCCACGAACGGAGGGCTTCCCGGATTCGCTCGGAGTAGTCATCCAGCACTTGGTCTACGTCCTCGCGAATCAGGTAGTACAGCGGGTCCCACGCCGGACTGTCTGCTGGGATCTTCGTATAGTCGAAGAGATCAGGAATCGTTCCCGCCTTGAGGCCCGCTTGTTTGTGGTAGGACGAAATCTGATGGAAGTACAGATTCTGCGTCGACGAGAGGGGTAGGTCCGAGTCAAGGTTCTGCTGTAGGTATCGTTTTAGCAGACCCTTGTACTCGGAGACCGTACACTCGAATTCGTCCACGAACGACTTCCCTGGCTTCTGCGTATGGCGTGGCATCCGTGGTGAACTCGTGTCCGTTACGAGTACGTAGGGGACGCCGTCAGGCCGTTCACGAAGCAGTCGTCGGACGACATCTTGGTCGTCGTAGACGCTCTCTTCGTCCTGTAACTCACCAGTCAGCATCTCTTGGCTGACGTAGTGCACCAACGGGAACTCGACGTTATCGACCCCGTTGGCTCGCAGGTCTTCGTTCGGGAGGAGGTCGTAGTCAACGAGTCGCAACCCGTTGTCATAGATGCCAGGATGGCAGACTTGGCCAAGGCCAAACTCCGCCAGGAGCGGCAACGACCGTAGTTGTGCACGTGCCTGTGAACCCGTCTTAGCGAGTTGCGGGTCTCGAATCACGAGAAACGAATCCCGTGTTCCGATGAAATCCGCAAGTGCGGGTTCGCGTGTGTCGGGTGAATCTTGCATGGGGTTTGCTTGGGAACCGCGTTCGGCGTCGAGTGTGGGATGGACGCCGATCCTCGCATTCTGGTAGGTAGGCATAGCTACCCGAACCGGCCGTCTCCGGCCTCACCAGGGTGCGAACAAGACATCGTTCTATCCCCGCGAGCATAAAAGTGTCGGATATATTAAAATAAAGATAGACGCCTCTATACGCCCCGGGAGAGTTTCACCCGGTGGCGCGGTATGCGAGCAGTTGACAATCTCGGCCATATAACAAATAATTATTGGTGGTACAACAGTTCCGGTACTGTTGCAGTTATCTGGAACGCGACTAGCAGCACTCAACCGAATTTGCAATTCAGCGTTGGATTCTGGCGAACTACTGTGCGAATCTATTGAGTACCGTTGCAATATTTCGGAACAGTAAGAAGGGGTTAACGTATAATCACCCATTATGCGAACGTATATTGCACCTCTGGGGTTCGATAGCCGACGTGTCGTTCGACCTGTATTGAGTGAGGGTCTTGATGCTGATGACGAAATAGTACTCTTACAGCCATCAAATGCTTCAAGCCGTGGTGAAGACGCCCTTGACGATGTCGAAGATGTTCTAACGCAGGTTGCTCCCGATCTCACTCTCCATACAGAACAACTACCTTACAACGACTTTGTCGAGACCATCCTGTATTGTACAGACCTCATTCAGGCAGCGGATGGTGAAACAGTCGTCATTCTTGGGGGAGGTGCGCGAGAAATCCTCTTTCCGCTTGTCATTGCGACTTTCTCGAACGAACGATACATCGACAAGATACTCCAGATGGGAGATATCGACAGTAGCGTGCGTCAGCTCCCGAAGCTGAATCTTCGCGGGAATCCAACGAATGCTGAAACGCAACTTCTCCGAAATCTAACTGAGCTGAATACTCCACTATCGATAAGCGATATTGCTACCGAGCTTGATAAATCAAAAAGTACAGTTGCCCGTTACGTCAGTAGTTTGGAAAAGGAAGGATTCGTTGAGACACAGTCTAAAGGCCGTTTGAAGACGGTGAGAGTAACCGATAGTGGTAGGATACTATTGAGATGGTAAATAGATATCTGGCTGAGATCGCGTGTTATTTTAGTAAATAATTTTTCGATCCACGAATGTCGCCCTCGGAAAATACTTCGGAGTGGCGCTTAGCGCGTTCAGAATCAATTTCTTGAGGGGTTCCATCCCATTCAATTCGTTCGTCCCTTTCTGGATTCGGAATATTCGGGCTGTGTTCAAGACCTGATGTATCTGCGGTCCAGCTATGTATCCAACCCTCCAGATGTCCTCCAAAATTTTGGTCGATGACTACATGAAAGAGGGTGTCCTTCAATTCATTGTTGATATATCCCATGGAATTGAATATCGGTGTGCCATCAACCTCCATAGGATATGCATCGGTAGGTAGTCTTAATTCGCGTGAATCATTTGAGGCGGGATTGACACAAACGATCGCATTTGATTGATTGGCGTCTGTGAGTGTTGTCCAAACAGCCATTCCAGAATCCAACGTCTCAGGCAGATCTACTCCATCTATCTCATATACCTCTTCAAGCAATTTCTTCATACAAGTGGATATGGGGGAAATGGCATATATTTTTGTCTTTTATGCCCACCAATTGTTATGATTTGTATAAATTGGTATCCAAGTCTTCTGGTCGATGGGCACTGTCTAGTTTAGAACCTCGTCAGCTGGCGTTCGATCATCGAGCGATTGGTGCGGTCTGAGACGGTTGTAGTAATGTACAAATAACGCAAGCCATTGGCGAACGCTCTGCCGACTGCCCACCCACGAGTTGTGGAAACGGTCGAGGCGCATTTTGAGCGTGTGAAACCATTTTTCGATGAGGTTTCGGTCGGTATAGTCAACCCGACCGTTCAATCCTAATCGTGCAAGGGCAGTCCGATAGCCGAACTGATCGACGAGAAACGTGGTATCTGAGAGATCGTGTTTCTCCGCCAGTCCAGACAGAAACGCAGCCGCTGGATCCGTGCCATGGCGTCCGAACAACGCTACGTCCAAGATGAGTTTCGTGTCGATGTCTATTGCAGCGTACACCCAAGACCACTCGCCGTTAATTTTGACAGCGGTTTCGTCAACCGCGACCCGCGACGGCTGCGCCGTCGGCGGGTCGGGAACGCTGTCAGAAAGCCGATGTACCCACTGCCAAACCGCTTGATGAGAGCGTTCAACGCCTAATTCCGCGAGAATCGTTGTTATCTCCCTGAGTGAACAACCGGTCGCGTGAAGCCGGACGGCGAACGCCCTGATGGGCGTCGCCGTCCGTTCACGCTCCCAAGTTTCTTCTAAATCCGCTGCAAAGCACTCGCTGAGCAGGTCTGCGAGCATCTTGACCAAGAAACTCAACGACCTGCTCGTTCCTCAAACTGGCTTAACTAGACAGTGCCGGTCGATGCTATCTTCTGAATCTTTTATTTATATTTTCTCTTGGACGAATTCCGTTGATATCTCTGTCTTTCGACTCTCAACCGCTGCATCTAAAACTCTACTACAGGTCGAGAGGACCTGCCTAATATTACCTTGAGATCGCTGTAAAATCAGGTCGAGACTGTCTCGTGTGAACGGTTGTACGTCAGAGTCCGACGTATCAACTGTGCGCTCTCGATCCAGATAGTCGCTCGTTAGCTCGTAGAGGTTCTCGGCAGTCAGCGGTCGAAGCGCAACTTCTTGTCCGATGCGTTCACTGAAGGCGTGGTATTCACTCATCACATCCTGCCAGACCTCAGGTGCACATCCGAACAGCATACAGAGTCCATTGCTGTTCTGGTCCATCAGATGGCGGATGCTGTTCAACGTCGCCTGTTCGTCCTTCGGCGAGAGGCGAGCAATACTCTCGAACTCGTCAACGAACACGAAGACGCCCGTGTAGCCGAGGTCGAGGAGGAGGTTCTTGAACGCAGTGAACGCACGAACGCCCATGGTGTCGTCGTCGAGTGCGCTGTGGATTTCCATCTCCTTGCGTTGCTCGTATCGAATCCCCTCGGCGGTAATCCACTGCCATGCGTAGAGATTGGTGTCCTCGTACACCATATGGATGATCGCGCGAGCGAAGTCCGCGAACTTCGTCACATCGCTCAGTCGACGAATCGCCTCCGGAACGATTTCGGAGAGGAGGACTTCGCCTTCGTCAATGAGGGACTCAACTGCACTAGGGCTCACGGGGTTGTGGTCAGTAATGTCTCGCGTGACGGAGGCAAGGTACTCGTAGGCGATTTCTTGAACGCCGTTGAACCCGAGATCGTAGACGAACTCGTGGTAGATGTCGAGGAACCCCTCTCCGGGCTGGGCGACGTAGCCGACGATCACGTCCTCACGGTCCCGGAGGAGCGATCTGGTATATTTGAGGGTATGCGACTTGCCGTTTCCGTACTTTCCAGTAACTACGAGATGCTTCGACTTTCCCGTTGAGAGCATCGACGAGACAGTCGAACTGATCTTCTCCGAAACGTGAGGTTGCCCGCAGTAGATATCGGGATCTTCTGCAGGGACGGGGCTATATGGGAATGGATTGGCTTCGAGGTTGTACTGCGAGTAATCCCGCTTCTCGTCGGTGATGGTGAATGCGTCGGACATTATGGATCCTGTGTGAACGTGATGTCGCGGTCGTGAACTGCGAGGTAGTAGTATTGCTTCCCGAACTGTTCGACACCGGCCATTACCTGTTGACTAGACTGCGAGGTAGAAACGAGTCCGTCGCCCTCACTGAGTTCGATTCGCTTGATTCCAAGCGCCGCGTTCTTCGCTTCCGTATCCATTGGAGCTCCGGAGAGTTCGAGTTTGCCGACGTTCTGCTGACAGAGTGCGAGCAACGCGTCGTTGAACGACTCGCGTGAGCAGCCGATTCGCTCGCAGGTTTCCTCGCGAAGACGCGGAATTGAGAGGTATCGCTGACGCAAATCTACGCCTGCTGTCTGTTCGATGTCATCGAAGACGTGCAACAACTGAAAGGGGAAATTCGGCGGGATAGAGTTCTGTGCAGCAGGATAGTAACTGCCCGTGAACGCGTTGCGCTGGACACGCCCGAGTCGCTCGGCCCAGTCGCCAACGACCTCGATACTAGTCTGGTTGAACGAGTACGGTGTGAACTCGTTCGCCTCTTCCAGACGTTCCAGAAGTTCCTCTTGGTCCGCGTGTTCTGCCTCTTCGACCACCTCTACGAACGCGCCGTAGTGTGGACTCCGCGTTTCCAGAATCGAACTCACACGCGACCAGTCTTCCTCTTGGACTGCCTCAAGGAAGGTAGATCCCACACCCGTCGTCGTGTACTGTGAACCGTCACCGGTGTCGTCTTCGTCGAGAAGGTCGATTCGAACAGCTTCGAGAATCGTTTCTCGGGCTCGACGTTGGCTCACGTCAAGTTGCGAGGCCACATCGTCTGTGACCTGTGCCTCGTCCTCACAGACGTACGTGAGTTCGACCAACCGACTGAGCGTGACTGGTCGCACAGTCGCCCGTTCATCGCTCATGTGAGCCTCCTCATCTGCTGCTTGGCTGTCTTGTACGCACGCTGAGTGACCTCGTTTCCTTGGAATCGAAGGTCGAGATACTCCTCGATGTCACGGTCGGATTCAGCAACGTAGCGGAAGCGACGGAGCTCTGTGGCAAGTGCCCAGAGATTGTGTTGCGTGAGCGCCGTTCGGTCCTCTCGTATGTCATCGAGACTTCGCTGACCACAGACTGGGCAGGGACACGGGAGATGCTCGAGCGAGTCGATATTCCGGAGTTCCTCCCCGCCGAACCCCGGGATGAGGTAGTTTCGATTCCCTGCACTCCGGATGAATGCCGAGGAATCGAAGCTATCTACTCCCAAATAGAGGAGAAGCGGTTGATATACGAGGCCACCGAGACCGTACACGTGGAGGTGCTTGTCGGTCGCCTTCCTCGCGGCTAGTATCAGTTTGGTTACCTTCTTGTAGTCCGTTCTGATGGGGACTAAACTTCCAAGGGCATAGCCATCGAACTCCCCGTTTTTCTCTAAGTAGTTGAGGTTATTTCGAACGGTCTCGGGGTCGTACCCATGAACGCTAGCGATGAGAAACCCGTCGCCGTCGTGGTGATCACTCGCTTCAAGAGCGTACTCGGTGCTCTTGTTGACTCGCCGTTCGTTTTCGGCGTCGCGGTTCTCCTGGGAGAGGGGAACGTCGACAGTCCCGTAGATGTCGGCATCAATTCGACGCTGCGTGTCGAGGGTTTCTGCTGGGGTAGTGTCCACCTCCCCCGTGGTGAAGTCGAACCCACCACTATCGGCGAAGATGATCGTATCGTCCGGGACGTCCATCTCCTCTCGGAGAGAGACATCACCGGTAAGGCGGTCCCACATCGGTTCCCGGTTTCGGATAGACCGGGCATTGACCATCGCCGCGAAGAATTCTGGGATGGTGTCGGCGTACGCGGGTGTGTTGTCGCTTGATCGTTTCCCGATGTTCCTCACCGGAAATAGAACCGGTGTCTCCAGTTCTCCACGAGGAAGATCGAGAGTTCGTCGTCTGTATAACATTCCTCCCGCTGTGGTAAGCTGTTCCCTTACTTAGATAATTTTGGGATAGATATGGCACATATATTCCAATTTGAGCCTCAAAAGAGATGTAATTCATAATGGACTGATAAATGGGAACGCATCACTCGTCGAAGTCGAGTAACGTAGGCCCTGAGTAGATCTGAATTGTATCCCACTCATTGGGGCAGTCACCGCCAACTCGCGCAAAAAACCCCTCTCCGACAGCAGTTAACACGTACTTGTTCGACCGGGTCTTTGCAAGTCCGAGATGAACCAGCCACCTGTAGTGAACTTTAGCCCGTGGCACCCACGATTTGGCACTATCCACATCGGGATAGAGGTAGCCGATTCGCTCGCCGAGTCGCTGTGCGGCAGGCGAATCCTGTGTTACTGGAACGTTCTCCATTGAAAGTTGGTGAAGCGCTGCCAGCATCGGAAGTCTGTGCTCGTAGTAAATAGCCATCCAGAGGAGCAATTGCTCGGTACTGGATAGCGACGCTTTCACTCCAATACCTAATCTCGATCCTCGTTGACTCTGTTGGGTAGCGGGTTCATAAGACACTGCTAGCCATCGACCACGGTTCGTCAGGTCACCCTCATCAAGTAGGTCGAGTGCCTCCAAGAGCCGAAATACTCCCTTAATTTTCGATGACCCGACAGCGCCTCTATTCTGAGCAAGAGCTTGTAGGTCGCCGTCGGGTTCACGACACCGTAGTTCGAGCAGTTCACACGCTAATGGCAAATCGTCCCAGTCCGGTTGGACTGTATCGAGATACTTAGCCGACGACGAACGAACCACTCTCGAACGTTACTTTGCAAGCATCATATAATTACTGCGAGAAAACAAGAGGCTTCAACAGAGCGGAGTTAGTATTCTTCAAAGACCGTCTGATCCAGTTCTTCGTCGATATACCGGCAGAGTTTCTCGATTGTTTCGGGTCGTATTGTATCTACATCGTCCACATGATAGGCAAAGTTCTCCAGATATGCACCCTTGAGGCCGATAACGATCGTACCGTATTTCTTGGCATCCTCAGTCCGAGAGGGGACGGACTCGATGTTGTCGAACTGGTCTTCGACAAGTTCCCGGTTGAACACGACACCGATGCGATCAGCTGGCACTTCCTGTACCATCTGGTCAACGTCGATACTGGTGTAGTAATCGCTCCCGAGCGTGAAGAACACGACATCGTAGTCCGCCTCTCTCAACAGTGTGCGGAGGTCTTCCTGAATTCGGAGTTTCGTCGAGCGCTCCCGAATCTCACTCACCTTCATCGAACTGAACGTCACCTCGTAGGGGGGAAGTCGCTCGTCCTCGGCGACAAGGCCGAAGCCAGCGCTGATGAAGTAGCGCTCGACGTCGTGGCCGTTACCGCGGAGATGACGGACAGCGTCCCGGACGTAGTTCTGCTGGCGGCCGGTATAGAGGTCCCGCGCTGCGATTCCGGGAACGTTTTCTCGGGCAAGGAGGTTCTCACGCGAGAAGTTGAGCGTCTCCTCGGCGCCGAACACCGGTGCGTCTTCAGGGATTTCCTTCGACCCGGAACACTGGTCGATGACGAGGACATCCAGGTCGGCGGTTTGAATCTCCGGTGGGTGGGGTACAAAGTCAGAGCCAACAGCGTAGTCCTCGCCGCAGGTTTCGAGCACTTGTTCACGGAGTTCGCCCGCGTCGCTGACAGAATGGACTTCACAGTCGTTTTCGCTTGCCGAAGCGACGACATCACTGTCGAGATCCCGGTCCGGCGTGTGAACGAAGAGGTGCTGATAGCGTGCCGCCTGCTCCGCAATATTCGCTGACATCCGGTCAGGCGCAAAGGAGACAATCGGAGGGGCATCTTCCCACCACTCGACAACACCGGTAGCATCGAGGACACCGAGTTCGGCGACCGGCAGGTCGTGAACCGCAGACCAGAACTCCGGGTGTTTGCTCTGGAGGTACTCCTCAGCCGTCTCGTAATTGCTCAGGCTCGCCGTTCCCTGTGTGGCAACGAGGATCTTCGGGAGGTCCTCCTCGAATTCATCGTAGAACCGCCGCGTGTTATGGAATCCGCGGCGCCGGTTTCGGTCGTTACCGCGGAAAATACACACTTCGATGCCATGCTCCGTACAGATCGGGCAGTCGCATCGCTCCCAAGGGCGTTCACGGAGCGTCTCCTGATACTCCTCCAGGAGGTCGTCGTCGTCTATCCACGTCGCGTATTCTCTAACTACTGCCCACACACGGTCGTAATCGCTGACGGCGTCGGTCTCGTCGAGAAGGCCTGTTGCGTAGGGGAAAGACCGGAAAACCTCTGTGGCAGTCTCTAGGCAGTCCTCGTATTCCTCAAACGGAACGGGGGATTCGGGGGAGTCTTCGCGAAGGAGCCTGGTGAGTTCACGGCGGAGATTACTGCTGAAACTGGCCTGCAACTCACGGCCGTATTCGAAGTCTTCTCGGAACGCAGCCTCGACCTCATTGAGGAGTCGGGCGTCGAATTGTTCGTCGTGACGGTGTTCCCAGAGGTACGCTTTCGCTGCTGCGAGGATGTCCTTCGCAAGGGTGTGCCAGTCCTCGAGCGCTTCGCGGATCGAATCACCGGCGTCGTAGGCCCGCAAAGCGACGAGAGCCTCTCGCCCTCGAAGGGACGTTTCAACGGCCTCCGCCAAACTATCCCGACTCGACGGATAGCGGATTCGGATCGCGTCGTAGCGCTCCTCGTGCGTTAGCCGGAAGTTTTGGCCACCGGTCCACGCCGAGCGAAGCATACTCGCGCTGTCGAAACTGGTCATCCCCGAGCGGCCGATTGTCTCGAAGCCCTCCGTCTTCGCAAATCCGAACACGTGAGAGTCGACGCGGGTCTCGTGCTCGCGTTCGAACGCCTTTACCGTCTTTCCAACCTCCTTGACGATTCCCCGGACGTCGTGAATCGGACTCCCGGCGACGCCACCGATACCGAGGTAGTCGTATCCCATCTCAAGCACGTCGGCAGCAGCCTCACTGTACGTTTGCGGGTTCCAGCCCTGAATAGCGACCATCAGACGGAAGGGGTACTCACCCTCCTGGTAGAGGTCGTACATCTCCTGGGCGTTCCGTAGCGTGAGGTCGTATCGGAACGCCGCATCGTCTTCCCGGTAGACCGCTCGCGGGTCCTGCGCGAGACGGGCGAGCACGTTATCGATATCTCCCCGGAAATCCTCGATACGGAAGGGACGTGGCTCGCTCGCTCCACGAATCGAAGGTTCGTACTCGTCAACGTACTCCGGCCACTCTTCTGGCCACTCATCGGCCATCACGTCAACGACGTTCGTAATCGCCTCGGGGATATGACTCTCATCGAATTCATCGTCGAACGCGCGTTCGTTGAGGTAGAGACGACCTTTGTCCTTGCCAGAGCCTAAGACCAAATGGTCGATCGTGACGCCAACGGTGACATCAAGAGTTTCGTAGAACTCTAGCATCCCCTCGTTCCCATACGGGGGGAAGGGGAGCGATTTGTACCCCCATGCGCCACAGTCGCTAATCGTCGGCAACCAGTTCGGGACAGAGAGAACGGGGTCGTCGTAGACGCCGTGTTCGGCGAGTCGTTCGGCCTTCCGGTCGGTTTCCTCGACCTGTTCCCGGGAGATGAGCACCCCGTCGACCGGAGTCGTCTCGGGGTCGAAAATATCCCAAATGTAGCTTAAGTCGCGCTCCTGGCGGTCAAGCGACGAGAGTTCGTCGTGCTCGAAGTCATAGTGAGCGTCGACCGCGTCGTCCCACTCAGGAACGTAGAACCTCACAGATTCAATTCACCGTCTTACCGTTATTCCGCTCTCCCATATCAATCTCACCTTCCGACCCCGAAGTTCGGTATCAAACCAGCTTGGAATATTCTCCCGATAATACTTTGTGTCCCCCTCGGGAAGGGAGGCTATGGCTCTTGAGGAAACGTCGGGAGCGCTCCTCTCCGAAGCAGGAGAGCGGACGCTCCGAGTGGGAGAAGACCGCCCAATCCGCATCAGTGCGGGCCACCGTATTCTCCACCACGACGGAAAGTGCAGTCGGCCACACGGGCACAATTACGAAATTACTGTTGAGGTCACTGGTTCACTCACCGATGAGGGATGGGTAGTTGATAAGGGAGATATTACCTCAATAATATCTAAGTGGGACCATCGGTTCCTCTTGGAATCGGGCGACCCGCTCGTCGAGGCATTCGAGCAGAGCGGCGACGGAGACGGCGTCGTCGTACTGGAGCACCCGCCAACGGCTGAGGTGATGGGCGTCATCTTAGAGCGAGAATTGCTCGAAGAGTTCCCCGACACTGTCTCAGAGGTATCCGTACAGGTCCGGGAAACGTCCGAACTCTGTGCGGGGGCGATGCGTTAATGCCGGTTAGCTCGACGAACAGCGAGGATTCGGACAGTATTCCAGACGAAGAAGGCTTGCCGATTAACGAGCTCTTCTACTCGCTCCAAGGGGAGGGGAAACTCGGTGGAATGCCGACCGTTTTCGTCCGCACGAGCGGGTGTAATCTCCGCTGTTGGTTCTGTGACTCCTATCATACTTCGTGGGAACCCACGCATGCGCAGATGGGAATCGACGAAATCGTCGAGGAGGTTCAGTCCCACGGGCGTGCGGAACACGTCGTCCTCACCGGTGGAGAACCTCTGATTCACGAAGATTCGGTGGCACTGCTGGAAGAGCTCGACAAACTGGGCTACCACACGACGGTCGAAACGAACGGGACAATCTACCGGGACTGCCCGATCGACCTCGTTAGCATCAGCCCGAAACTCGCGTCGAGCACACCGACACCGGAGAGAGACCCCAAAGGCGACGGCGAGTGGGAAGAGCGGCACGAGGAACGGCGTATCGACATGGAGGCGCTCAGCAGCCTCGTAGATGCGTACGACTCACAACTCAAATTCGTCGTCACTGGTCCCGACGACTTGCCCGAGATCGAGGAGTTAGTCGAGCGAGTCCGAGCGCACGCAACTACGACGATCCCGGACAGCGAGGTTCTCCTCATGCCCGAGGGGACGACGCGAGAAGAACTCGACAAGACTCGAAACCAAACTGCGGAACTAGCGATGGAACACGGCTATCGCTACACACCGCGCCTACACGTCGACCTATGGAACGACGCACCTGGAACGTAAGATGACGAGCAACAAACCCGGACTCGCGCAGCACGCAGACGAAGATATCAATCACGAGAAGGCACAGCGAGGCGTGCGCCTTCTGTTGGAGGCCCTCGGCGAGGATCCGGAACGCCAAGAACTACAGGACACGTGGCAACGACGCGTCCCGGACGCCTTCTCGACACTTACTGAAGGCAACCGTGAGGCTGCCAAGCCGACGATGCGGACCTTCGATGCTGAATCGGACAGCCTCGTGGTGAAGACGGGGATCCCCGTCTACTCACTGTGTGAGCACCATCTCCTCCCGTTCCACGGAACTGTCGATATCGCATATCGGCCCGACAGCGAGGTCGTCGGGCTCTCGAAGCTCGCACGATACGTCCGCTGGCAGTCGCGCCAGCTCACGATGCAGGAGCGACTCACAAACGACATCGCGTCTGGACTCGCTGAGGAACTCGACGCCGAGGCAGTACTCGTAGAAATGAACGCAACGCACCTCTGTGAAGCGATGCGGGGTATCGAGACGAAGAGCACGACCACAACGAGAGCGACCGTTGGAGACCCGACAGACGAGGAACGCGAACAGTTCCGGAGCGCCATCGCACGGGAGGAACAGCGATGAGCGACGAAAAGCGGGCGGTCGTTCTGGCCTCGGGTGGGATGGACAGCGCGACGGCCGCAGCGGTCGCTCAGGAGAAAGGCTACGACCTCTACATGCTCCACACCTCCTACGGACAACAAACGGAGGACAAGGAGCACGAGTGTGCGAAAGCGCAGGCAGAACACTTCGACGCCACGGACTTCCTCCATCTGACGACCGACCATCTCTCGAAGATCGGCGACTCCTCACTCACTGATGACGAGATGGACGTTGAAGAAGCTGATCTCGAAAGCGATGAGGTTCCATCTTCGTACGTTCCGTTCCGGAATGCAAACCTCCTCTCCATGGCAACCTCATATGCGGAAGCGAACGACTGTGACGCCGTTTTCATGGGCGCTCACTCCGAGGACTTTTCGGGGTACCCCGACTGCCGTCCCGAATTCTTCGAGGCGTTCCAGCGCGTCGTTGAGGTCGGTACGAAGGACGAAACTCAGATCAGTATCGAGGCGCCGTTTACCGAGTGGTCAAAAACGGATATCGCCGAACGCGGGACTGAACTGGATGTTCCGTATGAGCTAACGTGGAGCTGCTATCGAGACGATGAACCGGCTTGTGGGACGTGTGATGCCTGTGCGTTCCGGCTTCAAGCGTTCCAGAATATCGGGGAACGTGACCCGATCAAGTATGCGGAACGGCCCGATTACACAGAATGAGCACCGTTTTATTAGTTCTTAGTGGAATGCGAATAATAAGACGGGATCAAGCGTCGTTCGCCACGTAGATTAGCGTCTGTACGTCGATCATTGATGCATCGTCGGTGACGGCAGCGATTCGTTCCAAAAGATCACGGCACGCGATGGCGACCTCTTGGTACTGGCGGGCGTTGAACCCGGTGTCAACACCATCTACCGTCGCGTACGTCGAGAAGAAGTCGTCCAGCCGCTGGTATTGGAACGCGAGATGTCGTTGCGGATACGCGTACATCAACAAGGTCGTCGCGGCGCGAAGCAATGACCCAGGCGACCGTTCGTTTTCCGCCCTGTCCGTGAGCGGGCGGCAGAACTCGTAGAACTCGTCAAGCCGCTCGACGATGGCCACCTCTTCGTCGAAGAGACGACTAAGGACGACAGCGGCCTCGTCTGGATTGTCGCGACACCGTGCAACGATGTCGTCCCATGTGAGACGGTGGAATCGCCCACCCATCATTTTCGCCGGCACGTTCGACACGACATCGAATTCGGTGTCCGGATCCTCCAGGGCGTCGAAGAACGAAGGGACATCTTCCGGATCGAGGCTGGTGAGGTCGAACTCCTTCTTGACGACATCTTGGAAGTATGCCTCGAACTGCCACTTCCACGACTCGATGTGCGTCCCGCCCCAGTGGGCAGTCTCTAAATCGTCGTACGCGCCGGAATCCCGCGCTTCAACGTGGTCAGTTATGAGCGCGTCCACACCGTCCCACTCGATCTCCGCAGCAGATTCTGTCCTGAATCGATATCCGATCAATGGCCGGAACAGTGACGCGTACGGACCGGTAAGCTGTGCGGAGACTGTTTCGCGGTCAGTCGTTTCCACGAGCTTGAAGAACTCGTCTATTTCGGCGTAGATAGGGAGTTCGCACGGCTTACCCGCTGATACGTGCCCGACCCGCGCCTCGTACCTCTCCCGGAATGATTCGATAGCTTCGATGACGGATTCCCGGGTAGCGCCGGACTCATGGCCCAATTCTCCCAAAACCGTTCTTGCTTCCGACGAGGGGATCGGTTCGTGACCGCCTTGCAAACGGCCATGGAGTTCGTATAAACCCCACGGGACGATGTTTTCGCCGAATCGACCCTCCCAAGCCGGGTCGAACTCGTCTCCAGTCCGCATCTCCGAGAGAACGGTAGCCAGCGATTCGACCGCATCGTCAGCATTCAATAACATTGCCGGGCTAGGTTCCCAGTAGCTGGCGAGCGTTTCCCCGCACCAGAGCGCTCGGAACGACTCCTTGGACGAGTCATCGAGGAATTCATCGACGCGAGCGCGGCACCGTCGTGTGCGGTTCGTTTCGGAGAAATCGATACCGGGTCCCGTTGGTCCATCGTCGACCAGTTCCGACCACGCGGAAAGGGCGCTATCAATCGACTGTCCGAGCGTGGATCGAGTCACGACTCAACTTCGCGTATGTTGTTCTTAGTTCTTCGCCACGGAGGAGTTCAGCTGGTTTTCCAAATAGGGTACTGTCTAGCGAAGCCAGTTTGAGAGGTGATCAGGTCGTGGAGTACTTAGATCAAGATGCTCGCAGACCTGCTCAGCGAATGCATTGGGTGGGTTGAGAAGAACCGTGAGAGGCTGAAAATTCATCCGGGGGAGGAGGTGCTCCACGAGCGGTTTAGTGATCCTGCGGAAGCCGTCGCTCCGGACGCTGGCCGAATGGGCCGACGTTCGCGACCGATTGGTCGTCGATGAGGACACACAGTAATCGAGAACGCCAGCTGACGAGGTCCTAAACTAGACAGTGTCATCAGTCCATCTCACCGAGAGAGAAATCTGGTTCATCGGTCAAGCCACCACTGGATCCCTGTTCGTATTCAATCTCTGTTGGATCTTCCACAGTGCCGACAAAGACAAGCGAATCACCGAGGAAAGTCACTGCATGATTAGCTTCGTTAACGATTACGCTCCCGCCGCCCTTCTCAGCATGGATGAACGAGGCGACATCCCGATAGCTTTCTGATTCGATAAATTTCCGCCCGTCTCGACTCCTGATGAACGGCCGACCTTCGGCATCGACACTGAATTCGAATCCGTCGCTTGGTCCCGGATATGGGTCGCCTTGGGCCAGTTCATCGGGATCTGGAATCGTTTGACTTACCGGAGGATCGGGGATTTCGTCGTCAGTCGCTTGCCTGAGATGACCCGTGATTGCATCTTCTTCGGTTTCCCATGTGAGATGGCGGACCTCCGCTTGTGAGAGTTCGTTTCGCCAGTCGTATCGCTCGAAAATGTTCGCATCTACAGTGTCTCGTGCATAGAGAACGAACAACTCTGCTTGCTTATCCGGATCTTCGCCCGTCCGAAGGATACGGCCGAGAGTCTGGATACGCTGTCTGATACTCCCTGAGGAGACACGTACGATACCTACGTCAGCAGATGGGACGTCGACGCCTTCGATTAGCGCCTTGACGCTCAGCATCACGTTTGCAAACCCGTCGTCACCGAACCATTCGATGGCGAAATCGTTCCAAGCCTTATTCCTATGCCCCGAATGGTACATCACGGGTCGGTAACTCGCAGTGAAAAACAGTTCTTCCAGTTTCTTGTCAATGCGTTTCAGTGCCGGGTATCGCTCGTAGAGTTGTGCGCGGTCGACGTCAGTGTTCGTGAGTTCACCTGTTCGAACGTCACGGCCCCGTGTTTCACTCGGAGCGACCATCCGTTCTAACTGCTCGATCCGCTCCTGGAAAACAATCGCTTTCTGATCGTTATCGACACTTTCTGAGAGCAGTTCCAGCGTAACGGCTTGCCGAGCAACGGCGTCAGCCACCAGTTCCCGTCGCTCCTGCGTGTATTTGAAGTAGTCCGAGATCTCCGGCGTCGCCCTGTCAGCGTTGTTCCGAATGACTTGCAGTTTTCGAGAAAAACTCCCACTAAGTTCGTACAAGCGGTTCTGGTATTGCCGCTCGATATCCGTTACCGCGTCTACTACTGCATCGGTCAACCGCTGATATGCCATCTGTTCGGCGTCGGTGAGGTCAAATCCGATGTAATTTATCCGGAAGTCCGGTATCAGGTCACGGCGTTGTCCCTCGTCGTACGACAGTTCGTAATAGATCTCGCCGAGATTAGCGACCAGCATCTCATCTTCCGGACTGCGCTCATCAGCGGTTGGATCAGATAGCGGGGTCGCAGACAGGCCCAAACTGGCTGTCCTGTCACAGTCGAATACGTTCGAGAACGTATCGCCAGTGTAGCGATGACACTCGTCAGCGATGAGGAGATGCTCACTGACACCCGCGGCTTGCAACGTCTCTGAGAGTGCGTCGTTTTTAACGGCGGAATTGACAATCGAAACGAGGACTCGACAGCTATCATCGAACCCGTCTTTATGCCCATCACCTAGCCAGCCGATGTCGTCGGACGGGACACCGAGTGTCTCGACGAGTTCTTCGAGCCACTGGTGCATGAGTACCTTCGTCGGGACGACGACCGTAACGACGCCGTCCGGGTGATCAGAGAGCCACTGGCGCACGACTTCCAAGGCCATCACTGTCTTCCCCGCACCAGTCACTACTTGTGCGATACCACGCTCCGTGTCCGTTTTCTCATCAGTGAACCACTGCGTAGCGGCCTCTTTTTGCCACTCGTACAGTTCGAACCCCTCGGGGAAGGTGTACGGTTGCCGGTCTGGCACCATCGCTTCAACAGTGGCTCGTGAAAACCCGCGACCTGCGCTGGCTTTCGCCCGCGCTGCTGCGGTTTCTGTGTCCGCCGCGGCTATCTGTTCCAGTATTGCTGTCGAAAGGCCTGCAAGGTCTTGAGGCGTAAACGATTCGAAGTCCGCACAGATCGAATCCCGCAGTTCCCGACGGTAGCGCCGTTGCTTGACGTACGTCTCTGAACGTTTGAGTCTCGGCTTTGAGGTATCTGCCAGTACGGACTCGTCGAGATACTCTTGCCTGGCTGTATCGAGCAACTGTCGGTGTCGACCGTGGCCACCGGACTCACGGTACATGTAGTATTTCGCCAGGTCACGTTTCACCCGATCCGATGGCGGTGCTGTGTTCGGCCCTTCCCGTTTGAGCCACTGTTCGAACTGCCACAAGATATCGGCGTTACGGAATCGCTCACTGAATGTGTCCGGATCCGTCGTTTCGTACCCATGTTCACCGTTTCGCAACGCTCCCATACTCTCCAACAGCAGCGGGTACCCACGGATCCCCTCCTCGTTGAATTCGTATCCGTATTTTTCACCGAGACGTGACTGGATTACACCTTGGCGTACCTGCTCGCTGGCCTCCTTGACCACGTGGTGGACATTGTACAGCCCCTCAATTCCTTCGGGAAACGACCCTTCTAGCGCCCATGACTGCTTAACCGCATACCAGAGAAACGTCTCGAAGTTGATGTCGTTCGACCGCCAATCGTGAGCAAATTCGTACACTGTGACGCCGTCGGAAGTCTGTCGAAGAACGCCGAGCTGAATGTACGTCGATACGATGCGCCGAAGATACTGTTCTGAATACGCTTCCCCATCAGGTTTCAGCAGTTGTGCGCGAGCGCGTCGAACGAATTCCGGTTTCTCGATTGGATCGGTCGAATCCCTCGCAATATCGACGAAACACCGTGCCCTGTCCGCAGTCTCTTCAACGCCGAACAGTGGTGGTGGAAAGCGTCGCCCCATAGATCACCAGTCGATCGGGTCATCGTCGGGAATATCGACATCTTGGCTACTCTCCCCCTCTCGATCGGTATCTGTATCGTCTACAGTGTGGTTATCGATTTCTGTTTGTGACGTTTCACCGAGGGAATCAAGCCAACTGTCGACCCCATCAGTTTTGTTCTCGAATGGATCGGTCAACGATGGCGGGTCGCCGATGGAGAACGGCGTCGTGTCGACTTGCCCGACATATATTGGTAGTTTCTGCACACCCCCTCGGTCACGTCGAAGCGCGATGAGGTTCTTCACCACTCGCGGGAGCGAATCGAACTCCTCTCTGGTCTGCGACGGGAGTTTATCCAAGTCCACGAGTGTCAGCACATCGTTCCACGGCGTGACCCGCAAGGAACCCCCCTGTGGCTTGTACCGTGACAACGTTGTCACCAACTCCGGCGAGAAGGATTCTTGTACTGGATGGCGCTTGTGCGTCTGCGAGTTATCCCACCAGATTCGCTCAACACCGGCTCCAAACGAGTATTTCGCACCATCATACACACTTGGCCAGAAATCACCGGGTTCCAAGCCGTCAGGCTGTACTGGTACACTGAACTCCGGGTCCTGGGGTGGGACTAATTCTCCATCAAGATCAAACGACCCGATCCAGTACGTTTCGTACTCGTCGTCATTTTCTGCCCTGGTAAGTACATCACCCCCCTCGGTAATCCGAATGCGGCCACCAAGGCGTTTGAGTTCAAGCAGTGACTCTACGACATCTTCAGGAGCAGGCTCTACGTACAGTCGATCAGTTCCCTGGTAGGCTTGCCACCAGACATCGCCATCAGGGTTCGTTCGAAGTCGATAACCGCGATAATGCTCAGTCCATCTGTCGCCGGGGTCGTGTCTCGATGTCATCAGTAGCTGGTGACGGTCAGAGGGACCGTTTCATCATGTATTCACAGCCCGAGATATATGTCTGACGACGGAATTAGCAAGAAGCCGTGAACTCTGAGCGAGGTGTTCGACTTGCTCGGTGACATTATTATGATGAGAAAGAGCAACGTGATGTTTATCATCTACGGACCAAATTGTGTGTGTAGATGTCACAAGAGGTGTCGGATTCCGAGCTTACCCCGGAGCTCTCATATTCTATTGACGAGCCTTCAACTGCCGTTGAGGCACTCTCAGCCGACACTGCGAACGTGACGAGCCACCTCCTCAGCGTGCAAGCCCGAGAATTCGAAATTGCACAGGGCCAACAGGAGCTTCTGTCCGTTGAGGAAATCAAGGATCGGATCAAACTGCTGGACCACCAACTGCAAGCCGCTCACCGTGCCCTGTTCAAAATGAGTGGCGGGGCGCTGTTCGCCGACGAGGTTGGACTCGGGAAGACGATAGAGGTCGGAATGGTTCTCAAGGAGATGGATTTCCGAGATACGCGGGACAGCTTCCTTATCCTGACCCCGGCACAGTTGGCCCCACAGTGGCAGAAAGAACTGGACGAAAAGTTCGGACTGGACTTCGTCTGTAATTACGACGAAGAGTTCCGAGGATTCGATGCTCATGATAAGATAATCGCCAGTGTCGACACGGCTAAATCGAAAACCAACAAAGACGACGTTCTCTCCCGCCGGTGGGACGTCGCTGTTCTCGATGAGGCCCACTATGTTCGCAACGCCGATACGATGCGATATGAACTCATGGACGAGCTCAGCTACGGCGAGGCGTTCTTCGCGACCGCGACACCGATTCAAAACGACATTTCTGACCTCTACAACATTATCGATCTTATTCGGCCGGGGATGCTCGGTACCAGACAACAGTTCGACAACCGGTACGTCGTCGATAGCGACGATGCACAAATCAAACGCAGCGAGGAACTACAAGAGAAACTCAACCGTGTGATGATCCGGAACCGGCGTGAAGAGACGAAAATTGACTTCACGAACCGGAAGGTCCACACGAACGTCTTTGAGCCGTCGGCGGCAGAAACGGATCTGTACAACGCTGTCACGGATTACGTACGGTCGAACTACTCCAGTGCTGGTGCTCGCCACTTGGTGCTGTTCACATTGCAAAAAGAAGTTGTGTCAAGCCCGTACGCGGTTGATGAGACGATTGACCGGTGGTTGGCTGACAAGGACAAAATCATCTCGACGAGTGAACGGAACGCACTACGGGATATCCAGTCGATTATCGATGGTATTGACCGGACAACGAAGCAGCAACGGCTCCGGCATATCATCGAGACGATTCAGGATCAAATCGGGACGACCAGAGCGATCGTGTTCACGCAGTTCCGACCGACCCAAGACGCCATCGCGGATAGTATTCGCGGATTAGATCTCCCGGTTCACATTGTAAACGGCGACCTCTCCAGTAAGGAGAAAGAACGCAAAGTGGCACAGTTCAAAGACAAGGGCGGCATCATGGTGGCCACTGACTCGATCAGTGAGGGCCGGAACATGCAGTTCTGCAACGTGTTAGTGAACTATGACTTGCCGTGGAATCCGATGAAAGTCGAGCAGCGCATTGGCCGAGTCGACCGAATCGGGCAAAACCGTGAGGTCCACGTCTTCAACATGGCCTTGGAAGATACGATCGAGGAACACGTCCTGAACAAACTGTTCGGGAAAATCGATCTGTTCAACCAATCAATCGGTGGCCTCCGAGATATCCTCTCCCGCATGGAAAAGTCCGGCTCGGACTTCGAACGAGAAGTATTCGAACAGTTACGCCACGCCGATTCCAAGGTCGAACTCGAAAACAACTTCGAGGACATGGCGGTTGACCTCGAAGAGAACACGGAAGCTGCGGAGAAAATGAACGATTTCAACCGCGGTGTGTTCGACGGCTTCGAATTCGGTGAGAACGCATGAGTGTTGACGACGTCAGTACGCTCAACCGGCTAGAAGTCCGCCGGTTTACTGCGACAACACTCGAAGCATATGGCGCCGATGTCGATCGGAAGAATGCCGATACTTGGCACGTCACACTGCCAGAACCGCTGCGTAATCTCGCAGAATCTCCCGAGGTCGCCGTCGTGTTTGATCCGAAAGACCAAGAACCAGGGCGTGACGAGATTCTCGTCCAGCCTGGTTCCCTCGCATTCAACCAATTACTTGAATTAGTAAAAGAGGAGCTCTCGGTCGGGCACCTGTACCTCACAGCAGCGGACATGCAGGTCACGCTCCCCGACGTTCTCGATGTCTCCGAAACGACAGCGAGGATTGACGAATTCACCCCCGAACAGACAGCTGACGCCGTCGCATTTCACTTTCTGGTCGAAATGGAGAGTGTCTCATCGTTCCACCGGGAGCGATTCGAAACCGTCACGCTCGATTTAGCGAATGGGAATCCCCAACCAAAGGTTACCGAACGGCTTCTAGCTCACACAAGTACGCTCAGCAGAACACACGAAGAAACCGATATCGACCCGTCTGACGACGTTATAAAAAAGCGGTATAAATCGGCCGTTCAAGAGATTGAACGTCGCATCGAAGATGATGCGGCTGAATTACTTGCGGAGGCCACTGAAGCCGCATCGACTCGGGCGGACGAAATCAGCGACCTATACGACCAACGACGGGAAGAGCTCACAGACGAACTTCACGGTGCAGAGCTGCGCCAGCAACGGAAATCGTTCGATAAACGCGAGCGAAACGAAATCGAGGACATGGTCGGCCGGCATGATGTTAACGTCAATATCTCCCTGGTAGGGATGACGCTGCTTTCCCACGATGTCGGCAGCCTCAAACTCTCGATTGACGACGGTGACCGCACTGGTACGGCGGTGGCTCGCTACGCACCTGCTACCGGGGAAACGCTTCACTTTGGTTGTGCGACGTGTGAAACGTCGTTTGACCGGAAAACTCGGCCACAAGTCTGTGAGTGCGAGAGCACTGTTTGTGCCGGTTGTATCAACGTCTGCGAGGAGTGTGGTGCAACAGGCTGTCCGGACTGCGACACACCGGTCGCGGCCTGCGAACTGTGTGGCTGCGTGGAATGTCATCAGTGTGGGTCAGTCTGCGGAGAGTGCGGGCGAAGCGTGTGTACCAACCACACCGAAATATGTGCGGAAACTGGCCACACCACATGTTTAGCTTGCGGTGAGGACTGTACCAGCTGTGGGGCCTTCCACGCTGACTCAGAACTCCACCGATGCCGTGTCGATAGCTATCTGTACTGTAACGCGCATTCCGGCACATGTGCTGAGTGCGCAGACACGATTTGCGACGACCACCTCCAGACCTGTACTGCCTGCGAGATCGAGCTTTGCCCTGACGACCGCGTGACCTGTGAGACGTGCGGAGATACGCGCTGTCACGACGACGCCATCGCCTGTGACGGCTGTGGCGGGTATCACTGCGCTGAATCAGTCGACCAATGCGAGATCTGCGTGAATCAGTTCGGAGCCGCTCACCTCTCGACGTGTACTACCTGCGACCGCAGTGTGTGCGCGACGGACTCAACGACCTGTCATGCATGTGGGGAGACGGTTTGTACGGACCATGCTATTGACTGTGGTGGGTGCAGTGGCGCGCTGTGCGCTACGCATAGCCACGAATGCGATATTTGTTCCGACTCGTTCGGTGCGCGACACTTAGCGTCGTGTGACACGTGCGGGCAGGAGATTTGCGGGACTGACCGCGGTGGCTGCCGAATCTGTGATGACATCGTCTGCACTGATGACTCCGCAACCTGCACCGAGTGTGGTGATGTCGCTTGCCCAACTCACACTGACCAGTGTGATCTGTGTGAAGAACCGTTCTGTACTGATCATCTCGAATCGTGTACCACGTGCGATGACGATATTTGCAGTGCTGACCGGATAGAATGCGCCATCTGTGACGCGGTCACCTGCGATACGCACGCAGAGACGTGCACTCAGTGCGAGAAGGCCCTGTGCCCGGACCACAGCGACACATGCGTAACGTGTGGGGACGTCCTCTGCCCTGCTGACCAGTCCCGGTGTACAGACCACGACGCCGTACTCTGCGATACACACGTCGAGACGTGCACTCAGTGCGACGAACCCTACTGTACTGACCTCGTTTCGGACTGCGCGTACTGTGATGGCGCCGTTTGCCATCACCACCAAGATACCTGCACCCACACTGGTGACACTGTTTGCGCCGAACATAACCAGGTCTGTACCGTCTGTGACAACGCGTTTTGTCCGGCTCACTCCGCTGTTGCCGATGACACTGACGAAGTCCGTTGTCTTGACCATGCAGCGGAATGTACTGACTGTGGCAGTCTGTTCACCCCCGACCACCTGGAAACCTGCAGTCGATGTGGCGAACACGTCTGTCAGGATGACCGAGCTGACTGCGCGACGTGTGGTGAGGTGCTCTGTCAGACCGACCAAACTACGTGCACCGTCGACGAGCAACCACACTGTGCATCGCACATCATTGCCTGTGACACGTGTGGTGCGGGCGTCTGTGAGGATCACGTCAAAACCTGCGCATACTGCGGTGACCTCCTCTGCCACGACGATGCAACGATGTGTGCCACGTGTGACGAGCCCCATTGTGAATCCCACATTCAGGAATGCCTCGGTTGCAACGACCCATCGTGTGTCGTCCACACAGCCACCTGCGCAGAGTGTGACTCCACGTTCTGCACGGACCATTTAGAGGAATGTCACAACTGCGGTGACCTCGTCTGTCGCGCCGACCGAGAAACCTGCGAGTCATGCGGTGAAACAGTGTGTAGCTCGGACAGTGCGGACTGTGTCCACTGTGATGAGAGTTTCTGTGCGGATCATCACACCCGTTGTGGCACCTGTAACAACGCAGTCTGCCGTGCGGACAGTACTGAGTGCGTCGACGATGAGGACCGGCACTGTCACGAGCACATTACTACCTGCAGTGTCTGTCAAGATGAGACAGACCAAGAGAAGCCCCGGTGCCAGAATCACCTGCAAACGTGTGTCGTTGACGAAGCGAACCTCTGCTCCGAACACGCGCACACAGATCCGGTTCTGGACTCAGCAGTGTGCGAACAGCACCAGACGACCTGTAGCACGTGCCGGCAATCCGTTGCCACAGCTGCGGTTGAGAACGGGGAATGCCGCACCTGCCGCGAGTTAGCTAAAAACGACTCACTTCCGTCTAATGTTGAGGACCAACTCCCTGACTCGCTCAGTTTCCGGTCAATGCTAATCAGCATCAATGCATCGTACGTCGTCGTCTACGGGAAGCGGCTCGTGCGATCGAACGAAATTGTCGTGGTTGAGCGTGATACTGGTGAAGTCGTTGAGCAGTACAGAACCGGGGTACTTGCCCGACTCTCCGGAGGGCGACTATGAGCGACAGTGAAGACTTCTTCTCCTGGTATAATCCGGATGACCTCCGTGCAACTGTCGTCGATGGGAAAAATAACAATATCGGGACAAGCCGTATCGCAAGGTATCTGGCCGAACAGGAGTTTGACGACATCCCGCCGTCTCGTGTCCAACACATCGTCGAGAGTATCCCCACTGCTGAGGACAGCTCAGAAACGACGATTGACCTCACGCAACCCAAATCCACGGACGCAGAGCCCCGAGATGCTGTAGCTAAACAACTCGCAGTTAGTGACTTCGAGTACGTCTCGAACCGTGAAGCAGCTCGACTTCTCGGACTCGTGCTTGAGCAATTCGACGGGAACACGGAACGGCCGCCGGGAGCCAAAGAAGTAGAAACCGATCTCGTGTGGCATCGACAGAACATAACTGTCGCGTTACGCATCGTCCCAACCCTCTCAGAGACGGTCGACACCAGCCATGTCAATGCGGTACTCGACGGGACAGTCGTGCCGGACGGCGTCAGAAGCCCATCAAAGCTGGCAATCGTCACGAACCGCGCGTTCACCGACGAGGCCCTCACTTTGGCGGACGAACACGACATCCACTGTTTTGATGCCGGGCACATGGAAGAATGGCTCCGCCGAGCTAGAATTCCGATGGATGCCGTCGGTACGGTACTCGAAGACGGGGAATCCCACGACGGGCCGCTGACAGAACTCGTCGAACTCCCGCCGATACCAGAACCCCGAAACACAGCCGACCCGCTCGAAATCGACCGGGCGTTCGACATCGACTCACTCACCACGCCTGCCGAGGAAGGCGACCCACCCGCTACAGATGGCCCGCCGGATAAGAACCGGGGGCAAGAGGGAACCGGGGCGAGGCGGGCGACTGCTCGAGACGACCCGCTTGGGGGCACTCAATCCCCCTCCGGTGAAACCGGGACATTGTACGCAGACCCTGACGAAGACGGTGACTTCGATGCATTCGATCGGTTTGTCGATGATATCAAAAACGACAAGCAGCAGTCGAAGTCGGCCGATGATGAAGACACAGAGACGAGCAGCGAGACATCGAGTAGCGGTGATGAAGATACAGGGGTCAGCGAGACATCGAGCAGTTCCGATGAGGAGTTGACTACGTACGCTGATGTTGATCGCAAAGAGCTGGTGTTCGATCTCTTAGACGCCAAAAAAGACGCGGATGAATTAATGTCGTGGAAAGACGTGCGAACTCATGGATCATACCCAGTCGAATATTATCAAAAAGAGTTCGATTCGCTGGCTAGCGCCCTCGACACGGTGGGGATTGACTATACAGCAGAGTTAGAATGACGGCAAAATTAAAAAAAGAGCCGACCAGCGTTCCGTTGGAAAATCAGCAATCAGTCACACTGCAACCCGGGAAACCATGGCCGTCCGCGTACCGTGGCTCGAAATACAGTCTCGTCTCTGACGAAGACTTCGACGACGCTGTGCTCAAATGGGAACAACGCGACCTGGCAATTTTCACAGAGCAGCCAGACGGGTTGCGTCGTGCGCTCGTGCTCCTCGGGAAAAGCGGCGGGTACGGGAGTTTCCGAGTCACCGCTGACAACGAAATCCTCACGAAAGTCAAAGCAGACGACTACAAACACGTGAATGAAGCCCCGGTCAGCACGGGGTGGATTCCCGTGTACGTCGGGAAACTCTCAGGGACACTCAACTTCGACGAGGTCGACTCAGACCCGCACACACCACGGAAGAACAATATCAAGGTGTGGAAGGGATTCCCGTTCCACCACGGGGAACAGTGGAGCGTCGGCCAAGACGGAACCTTGTTCTGGAAATGGAAAGATTACCGATTCGACTCCGCGTTCGACCATCCAGAGCTCGTCGCTGAGTATCAAAAATACCGCGGAACAGCCGGCCGGCTGTACGTCACAGAAAACGCTCACGTATGGGTGAACGTCCCGAAAAACGATATCGCACCAGCGAAACGATCCGCCGTCCGGAACGCGATCAAAAAGTGGCAACAAACGGCCGAAAACGAAGACGACACAGCAACTCTCCGACTCGTCAACCGCCGACTCGTCGCCACCAGCGGCGGCGACGATCCCTCAACCGGTCACTTCCCCATTCACCTCGGACAGCTAAGCGACTTCGACGGCGGCGTCATCCCCCGACCAGTCGTCGACGAACCAAGTTACTTCCAAGCCGTCTGCCAGTACGAACACGTGTGGGAATGAGTCTTGCCGGCTCCCTTCGCACAGGCTGTGTCGCTAGTCCGATCCGGTTCAGCATTCCGGCAGAAATGAATTAACCAACAAAGGATACGACTGATCGCTATTCGTTGGTTAAGTCTATCAGCGCCCGGCGAAGAGTGGAGGCGCAGTTCCGTTCCCACGAACCATGACGTAACCGTATTTGTCCGCGTCCTGAACGAGGTGGAACAAGTTGCAGAACAGCAGGACCAGATCGCTCGATTGACGGACGATGGACCTCCGAGAGGATGGAATCCCGCGAACTCGTCCACTTCGTCACCCAGCAGACGCGGTTCGCACTGATCAACAACATCCTCCAGCATCCCGAGCAGCTCCCCTCAATGAACGAGCTCGACCCCAGCGTGAGCGATTCCACCGTGCCCTCGCACACCGAGCGACTGTATCATCCTTGCGTTACTGTCGGTAATGATTTCGATGTAGAACGCTCGACACGGGATAGTACCCGCGTTACCTAGCGAAGCACCGTTTGAGTCATCTGTTTTCAAGCGGTGGTACCCCGGTTACTCCTCGCCGAACAGGTTCGCAACCTGCGCTTCGACTTTCGCCTCCGAATACGCCCGTGCGTAGTCGTGAACATCGTCAAGGACCGTCTCGAATTCTTCGTCAGCGTACGCTTCGCTTTTCTCGACAGCCCAGTAACCGTCCTGCTCTCGGGAAAGGTAGCGGATATGCTCCGCCGTGATGACGATAATGTCCTCGGTTACCTCGGCGTCGCCCTCCGAGGGTTGTTTCCACGTCACCGACATCGCACGCTCGACGCCGTCGGCGCCGTCAATCTGTTCCAAGTTTGACTCTGAGAGCGGTGCGTCAGGGAGCGCGGAGACGATGTCTGCCATACGTTGTATGGGCGGCGAGGGACAATGAACCTGATTTCTCGCGATGGGGCGATACAATCGAACCAGCAGCGCTGACTAGCCGGACACACCACCGTGTCCGCAATTCGTTCGCACGACGGCGGTCAGCACGCCCCGCCGCCCGCGGCGGCAGCCGCCCCGCCAGTGACGACAGCGGCGTTGTTCGTGCGACTGTAGTCCTTCGCCTCGCCCCACGCGACGGGCGCGATCTCGTCATCGATGTCGTCCGCTTGCTCTACGGCATCGCGGAGGTTATTGAGGGTGAACCCCGCATCTTCGTCGTTGCGCCGCGTTGCTGCATGAATCACGCTTCGTTCGAAAGATGGTCTAGTGTGCCAATCAAATTCGACGGGGGAAGGGGGATTGCTTAATTGTCTTCGGGACGAACCACTGCATACGGAATACGCTGGCTTGATCGGATATGTGGAACGATGAATCGCGTTCGCTTCCGGACTGGATCGAAGACGGCTACGAAATCCTCGTTGCCGAAATCCAGGAGAGTGACGGTGGACTCTCGCAAGCGGAAGCGCAGAACCGGCTATTGGATCACGACGCGTTCCCAGATGAATCCGCTGATGCGGAATATGCGATTGAACGGCTCCTCGATTCTGGCTGGCTCTATGAAGTCGATACATCCCTCCGAGTCACTGATTCGGAGCGCGACGTGAATGACGGAAGCTGTTAACGCTCGGGTCGGGGGGCAGTCTCGTAGCGTTTGATGTCGTCGGGCGGAAATCACGCGTGAGAACTTCGAACCTTTATATATCGACCAAGAGAAAACCTCGATGGAATGTCTGACCTAATCGTCAAAGCAGCCGTGAAGGACGCACTCTCGGGCCACAACGTCTCGGCAGATTTCTACGACGCCCTCAACGAAGAGGTCGCCGAACTGCTCGACGACGCCGCAGAGCGTGCCGAAGCGAATGACCGGAAGACGGTCCAGCCCCGCGATCTGTAGATTCAGAGTTCACTAATCAACCAGTTACGGAGGATCAAGGAGAAAGCCCCGTATTTTAACGCGGGGATGAATCCAACACTCCCATTCACGAACCACCGTCGATAGCACGGCCTGATATTCCAACAATTTCTTAAGGCGGTACATTTAATTACAAATGTAATGGTCACGGTGACTGTCACCGCGAAGTTCCACAATCCATCCCTCTCACGGCGGAAAGAGTGGCAACACGCCTCTCGCCTCTACCGTGACACCAAGCAGTTTTGTATCGACGGGTGGGAAAATGGGGACTTCGACAAATCCGTGACCACTGCCAGCATCGACAATGACCTCTACTCGGCCATCCAGAACCAAGCCATCCGAGAGGCAAAATCCGACCACAGTAAGGACGGAGAAGTTCGCTACCGAGAGAGTCAGCCATTCGCCGTCAACAACCAGAACTGGGAACTCGACACGACCGAGAACGGTACGGTCGTCGTCGGCTTCCCGTGCGTCTCCCAATGGTGGTACACACCTCTCGAAGTGTATGACGATATTGCCGGCCCCGTAGACCGACTGGTCGAAGGTGACGCCGACAAGACCCGTCTACAGATCTACCGTCGTGGCGACGATTGGTACTGCACGTTCAATATCGAGTACGACGCCGACACGTCGGGCGAGACTCCCGTCGGCGTCGACATTGGCGAGCGACACATCCTCGCTGTAACCGCGTATGGCGAGAACGAGTCGATGCTGGTGTCAGGTGGTGAGGCGAAGTACGTCCGGCGCAAATATCGTTCCCTACGCGATTCGCTCCAACAAGCGGGTGCGCTTCGCGCACGCAACCGCGTGGGTGACAAAGAACAGCGTCGGATCAAAGACCTGAATCACAAACTCTCCCGTCGTCTCATCACGTTCGCGGACCAGTTCGAGAATCCCGTCATCAGGATGGAAGACCTCGAAGATATCCGCGAGAACAGTTCGTGGTCGGGTGTCCACTCGTGGCACTTCCACCAACTCCAACAGTTCATCACGTACAAAGCGGAACGCGCTGGGATCCGCGTCGAGACGGTCGATGCGTACCATACCAGCCAGCGGTGTTCGGCCTGTGGTTCGATGGGAACCCGTGATGGCGACCACTTTTCGTGTTCGGAGTGCGATCGTGGGCGACACGCCGATCTGAATGCTTCGGAGAATATCGCTCAACGGGAGGGAGAACCATGCACGGCGTAACAGTTCGGCTGACGCGAACCGTGCTACCTCGCTGGTTGAAGAGCCAGCCGTCTTTGGCGCTCGCTGTATGCGGGGAGGAAGGCCCCATTGACAGGGCTATACGCGCTGGAAAGCACACTGTTGGTCATAACTCGGTGGCGACCTTTGACGTTCCACGCGAAAGCGTACCTGAGAACCGAGGAAACGCGCAACCTGAATATCCCCTTCGGGGAATCCTCGCTCTTTAGGGCGGGGAGGATGTCAATCGCTGTCGTTGAATTCCTCATAACTCACCTCGCCAGCAATCAGGTCTTTTCCCAGTTGGGTAAGTCGGTACGCGGCGCTTTCGGGATGCCGGTCGGCAAGTCCACGTTCGACGTATTCGGCGCAGCGTTGCGAGACCCACTGTCGGCTGAAATCCGTGTTGAGCTCCAGACTCTTTGCCGTATGCCAGCCTGCATACTCGCCTAGCTCTTCGAGAATATACGGATCAGCTGGAACGGCCCAGTCGATCTCGCGATACATTTCAATCGAGTGTGTATCACTCGGTTCCATATATCCACCGATAGCTTGTGTACCATCTCGACGTTCTCTGCAGTAACAAATATAAAACTGTAGAATACGAACGAATGCCCAAGCTTATATTCTCCAATCTATTCACGCAACTCGTATGTCCACTCCATCGGTGTCCAACCGGGGCGACAGGTGGTGTGAGATGACCACTCATGATTAGGTCTACAATCCCCTCCCCCCGCGACACACTGTCTCAACGAGTATCGTCACGAACGCTCCGAAGAGCCGGGCTCTCGCTACTCGTGCTCTCCCTCCTCGCTGTTCAACCGGCGATGGCCCAAGACCAGGGAGCGATCTGTAGCGCGGCCAACCTCCCGAGTATGATTGAGGGGTTCTTCCAGATGACGACCGGGTTGGGTATCGTCGGGCTCGCCATCCTCTGGCAGGCCGACGCGCTCATCAAGATGTTCACGCTCGACCCCGATCAGAAGAAGATCCTCGAACGCCACCGGCGTTCGGCGACGAAATCGGCGGGCATCCTCGTCGTTCTGGGGCCGCTCTATACGGTCGCCGGGTCCGTGATGGGGCTTCCGCTGGCGCAGTGTGTCAATCTCGTTCCCTGGTAATCACTTCCCCACCGAATCGTGAGTCCAGCGCTTCACCAGGGGGTCGCCGTGCTCGTCGCGGCCGTGTTCATGACGAGTCTCATCAGCGGGATCGTCACAGCTGACCCACCACGGCCAGGAACTGAGGCCAACGGGCTCACCGAGAACGAATCGGCGACGCTCTGGTCCGGTGATGCGGATGACTACATCACCCAAGAAGACTACCGGCAGCGGTACGGCGAGAATCGCAGTGCCATCCACCAACTCGCCAACGGAACAGATATCACGTTCAAACGGCCGCCGAAGACTGCTGCGACGTGGACACGGAACGATTTTGCTGACCTCGACGCTGGCGGGGCAAATACGTCCGTACACCCACCGCACGCGGACCTCGAAGATGGCATCTTCATCGATGATGCCCACGCCACGATCTTCGCAGTCCAGCCCTCTACGCGGGGGCACCTTCAGCGCAACAATACGCCGCTCTACATCGCGCCGAACGGGACGCTACGGGGCTTCGTCGACTATCGCGTTCGGGTCCCGAACGGGAGTTCGTCCGGAAACACGGTTATCGAGTGGTCACTCGCAGAGCACGAAATCGAGGAAGTTCGGTTGCAGAAGGACGGCGAGACAATCGTCGAGCAGGAGGGTTCCCATACGCCAGCGCTCGATTACCAGCTTGAGGGTGACCGGCGCGCAAATCTCACGCTCGAAGCGGAGATCAGCGTCCGTCTGAAGAAGACGGCTTGGAGTAATCAACGCAATCAGACGGATATCAACGTCACCTATCGGACGGAATCACGCAACGTCACCGATTCGCTCGACGTCAAGGTTTACGACCTTTCGGCGTATCCCTACTACGCCGAGTACCCCAACGGCGACGCCGGCGTGGCGATCTTCCAGTCCCGCCCGTGGCAAGGCTATACCCTCACGGAGGGCGGTGAACGGGTACGGGGTGTCTGGCGGTTCTACACCGCCCGAAACACCAACTGGGATACGCTCGTCCGGTCGAACCGAACGGATAGCGCCACCGTCGAGGCCGATGCGATTCCTGTCTACGTCCATGCGTACCCTTCGCGTATCGGTCCCCGTGCCGAACCGGTCCGAGACGGCCCCGAACTCATCGAGACGTGGGGGACTGACCGTCCGTCGCCAATCGGTTCCATGGGGGAGAACGTCAACGTCGATGTCGTCAACCAATCGTATACGACGACGTACGGCGTCGCCGTCCGAGCGGAGACTGTCGACCGTGACGCGCTCCACGTTGCGGGGATCGTTCGTGGCGTGAACGCCTCGATCGTCGAACCCGATGGGGGCTCCGAGCGACAACTCCGGCGCAGTAACCTCACCGTGGAGGTTCTCGAAGAGAATCAATCACAGGCAACACTCCGAATCGAGCTCCGAGACAATCAGACCGGCGCCCCAATCACGCTCAACGATAGTCGCAAATCCCCGATTGGCGGGACGACCCGGAGTGGGCACATTACTGTCGCAGATCAGCGCGTCGAGACCAACGCATCCGGCGTGGCACTCGTGAGAATCGACGAGCCGGGATTCTACACGGCCCGCTATCATCCGGGGTCGTGGATCACTCATAACCCCGCCTATGTGGGTGCGACTGCGAACACTCGCTGGCACCCGCTGGGAACGATTGAGGGGTGGTTCGCCCTCTTCTTCGAGGTCGGCTGGCAGTTCATTCCGTTTCTCGTCGTGCTCTACGCAGGCAACCGCTTCCTGCAGATGGTGGGACTCAAAGACACCTTTCGATGAGATATGATACATAAGACACGCTATCGCCGCCGAAACGCCCGCCGAACAGCTGTGGCACAGCCTCCTGCAATAGGTGCCAGTGACGGCGTGGAGACGAGGAACTGACCGATGGTAGAGCTCATAGACGTCTTCCTCGAAGGATTCAAAGACGCCGTTGACTGGGTCACCGGCCTATTCATGGACGGCCTGCGGTCGGGCTATCGGACACTGACCGAGACGATGTTCGGCACGCCGACGCCACAGACGGACGGCGCATTCGTCTTCGGGACTCCGAATAACGCCCCGTGGCCCGCGATTCGGGACGGACTGCTCGGTGGCGAAATCATGCTGATCGCGTTGTTCCTCCTCGTGATGAGCGTGCAGGGCCGTCACGCGATTCGGATTTTCAACATCGGTAGTGCGTACGAGACGCGGAAGACGAAGCGGACGGCCTGGGTCGGCGCAATTTTGATCGTGTCGTGGTACTGGGTGGGGTCGTTGGGGCTGTATCTCGTCGACGGGTTCACACTCGCGCTGATGCCGGAGCTTTCCTCGCTCACATCTGTAATGACGGACTTCTTGCTCACCTCCATCACGAACCCGGGGCTCGCCCTCCTGTTCGCCCTTGTAGGAGGGATTTCGATGTGGGTGCTGGAGGCGCTATTCTACATTCGGGAAGTGCTCCTCTACGTCTATCTGTATGGGATGCCGATCGCGTTCGCGTTCGCGTACGGGAACGTCCCGGTTGTCTCGGACATCGCGATGGCGTTCAGCAAGCGATTCGTTCCGCTGGCCATCCTTCCGCTACCGGCGGCAGTCGTCCTCAAGGGCTACGATATGCTGTACGCCGTCGGGCCTCTGACGCCGAGTACGGCATTTCTCCAGTATCTCGTTGCGGCATCACTCCCGCTCGTCGCGCTCTACGTCACCTGGAAGACGTTCACCTACGCGACGCCACTGACCGCGAAAGTCCTCGGCGGTGCAACGAAAGGAGCAACCCTCATCGGTGGTGTGGCCGCCGGAGCCTATCTCGGTGGGGCCGGCGTCGCGACGACCGCTGCCCGGTTCGGCCCGAAAGCCGCCGCAGGACACGCGGTGGCACGGAAAGCCGCCACCCGAGGCGGGAACGGAGACGAAGACGACGGGACGCCGTCCTATCGGCGCACCGAGAATGATTCGCAGAATTACTGATACAGAACGTATTCACGATGTCATTAGATCAAGACGCAGCCGCACGACGCATTATAGACCAGTTCGGTGAGGAGAGCCGTATCCCCTACCTCAATATCGAGGAAGGGGACGTGGGCGTCCTGATTGCCTTCCCCATACTCGGATTGTTCATCGCCGGGCTCACCGGCCTCGAATCACTTGCATTCCCGCTCGTCGTGGGTGGCATCGGCATCGGCGTCACTGTCGTCTACGTCTCACCCAGCCACCTGAACGCCTGGACATGGACGAAGGACGTCTATCGCTACCTGAAGCGCCCACGAGTCACGTTCAGCGCGCCCGCCGAAGCCGATGGTCGCACGAACGAGACAGAACGGAACGAGGGCGGCCTCGCGAACTACACGCCGTTCAGGCTCGACGAGCGGACACAGGACCTCACGAACGTCGAGCGGGCGTGGCCGGGCGCTGGCGCAATCCAGCGTACCGATGGAGCGATGGAAGCGTTCATCGAGATCGACCCCGACAACATGGACTTCGCGATGTCCGACGACTGGGCCCAACTCCAGGAAGCCGGCGAGGCATTCGCCAACAAGGAGCTGGATTCGAAGCTCAAACTCCATGCGACGACCCGCTCGTTCCCGGTCGAACAGATCACCGAGAACATCGAGGACCGACTGAACGACGAGGATGTCGCGGAGAACCCGATCTTCCGGGAACTCCTCGAAGAGTACCAAGAGACGCGGCCAAAGGAAATGCGCGAACGGGGCATCCAGCAGGTCCGCTACTACATCGGCATCGAGGTCACGCCATTAGAGGTCTATGACCGATACCATGACGAGGGGACACCCGCCGAAAAACTGACGCGGTTCCCCGTTATCGGCTTCCTGTTCAACCCGTTCGTGACTCGTCGCGAGGACCTCACCGACGTCGAGCGCCGCGTCCGGATGTTCGAGAAACTGGATAATCGGGTCAACGATGTCCGCTCCGAGTTCGTCCAGCAGGCTTCGGGGTGGTCCGCTCGGCGGCTGAGTACGGTTGAGCTGTTCGCCCTGAATATGGACTTCTGGAACGGCCGCGAGTACGATCACGACGAGGCGGAGCGCGTCGTCCGGGAGCAACCTGTCGTCAGTCACTCGAACCGGGAGGGTGAGTACAATGCATAGTGTCCTCCTCCAAACGGGGAGTGGGCCCGTCAGTCAGGTTGCGGACTGGCTCTCGAATCCGACCGCGGCCGAGAGTATAGCGCTCTTCGTCCTCGCTCTCCTGATCGGCATCGCTGGGAAACACCTCTGGGACCGATACACCGAAGACGACATTGAGGAAGTGCAGTTCGCCGATCTTCTCGACGAGGAGCTGCTCGAACAGGGCGAGGCCGAACACCAACTCCTCGATGATATCGCTGAGTCGCATAAGACGGTCACTGCGCCGGCGGCTATCGAGTGGGGAACACGGGCAGCGCGTGTCGGAGAACAATGGACGACGACGCTGTATATCGCTGACTACCCGGACTATCCCAACGATGGGTACCTCAGCGACCTTTTCGAGAAGACGGACGTCCAGTTCGACCTGACAGCCCACATCACACCGAAGAACCAGAACCGAGCCAAGAATGAACTGCAGGAGATCGCTGAGGACCTCCAGGTCGACGCGGACCTCGAACAGAGCGTCCGGAGTGCCTATCTACAGGAGCGCGCCGACGAAGCCGCAGCGACGTACACGGCCGTCGAGAACGGTGCGAACGTCTTCGACCAGGGGATGTTCGTCACCGTGCGGGCCGACGAGAAAGACGACCTCGAGGAGGCTGTCCAGAAGGTCAAACGTGCACTCCGTGACGGCCCGGCGAACCTCACGCCGAAGACGGCTATCTGTCGGCAGGATACTGCCCTCCAGTCCGCCGCACCCATCGGTGACAACGAGTTCGGCCGCACGTCAATCGCGCTGGGTGGGGCCGTCGGCGCGTTGCTGTCTTCGCCGCACAACGCGACAATTCTCGAAGAGGGCGGCGTCGAGGTCGGCATCCACAAGGACAACCAGGCTCCGGTAGTCATCGACCCGTTCGCCCGAGACAACGGGTACGCGATGTTCACTGTCGGCGATACGGGGTCGGGAAAATCGTTCAGTTCGAAGCAGAACTTCATCCGGTCCATCGAGCAGAGCAAGGACCGCATCGGCATCATCCTCGAACCGTTGAACAACTGGGCCGGTGTCTCGGAGGCGCTTGACGCCAAGCGCATTACGGTCGGCGGGACGCTCGGGCTGAACCCCTTGGAGATCCGCGAGACGCCCACACACGTCCAGCGGGCGATGGGAGAGGACGCGAGCCCGTTCAACGAGAAGCTCGACGACGCGATGAGCTTCCTCGCCAACTTCTTCGCGCTCCGCGGTATCTCGTTGGGCGACCGCCGGACGACACTCGAACTCGGTCTCAAACGTGCCTACCAGCGGAAGGGCATCACCGACGACATCTCCACGCACGGCAATCCGAGTCCGACCATCCGCGATATGATGGACGTGTTTGAGGACATGGTCGACGACCCCGAGTCGTTCGTTGTCCGGACTAACGAGGAAGCCGGAAAGATCGAAGAGGACGCGACGTGGCTCCTCGACCAGTTCCGCCCCTTCGAGGAAGATGGGCGCCACGCGAATCTCGGTCAGGAATCGGACTTCGACATCCGCGACGGGAAGGTTGTCTACCTCGACCTTGCCCAGCAGGAGGGCAGCGTCGACAGTAGCACGGCCCTAACGATGCAGCTACTCATCTCGCTGGTCTACGAGCGGGCGAAGGTCTCGGACAAGGAGGTCGTGTTCTACATCGACGAGGCCCGCTACATCATGCAGGACGCTGCGAGTCTGGCGTTTCTGGAGACCGTTTTCCGCCACCACCGCCACCACGACCTCTCGATTCGGCTCATCACACAGACGGTCGACGAGTTCTTCGAGCACACTGAGTCCGAAGCGATTCTCGACCAGTGTGCCGTCAAACAGTTCCATCGCTTAGATGGAATGGACGAGGAGTGGGCCGACGAGTTCGGCCTGAACCACGCACAGATGCGATTTGTTCAGGACGCAGTGCCCGGCAACGAGGACGCCGGGTTCTCCGAGGCGCTCGTCGGCGTCGACGGCGAGTGGCGCGGGATGAAAGTCGAAGCGATGCCCAAGGAGAAACAAATCATCGACTTCGAGCCGACCGAGCAACAGCGAGCCTCGCTCCCCGGTACTGGCGAGGATGGTGTGGAGACGGACGTGCAGGCGTTCGGGGACGCCCTCGAAGCCCGAGCGACTAGCGGAGACACCGTGTCAGAGCCGGAGCGGCCGGCCGTAGAGACCGACGGTGGGGCAAAAGAGGGTGATGGCGATGCGTGAGTATCTTCGCGTGACGCCGACGTCCGAACAGCCCGCCCTGGCGCGTATGCCAGAGGAACTAGAAAGTCTCCACAAACTGACTACAACGGATTCGACGGGGTTGGTCGACAAACTGAACCCACTGCATAGCGGGACACCGCCCCGGTTCGAATTTCTCGCGCTCAGCGAGGGTGCGGACGAGCCCGTCGAGTTCTACTATGGGTCCGACGAGCATCTGGATACGCTCGAAACGCGTCTCCGGTCGATCTATCCCGAGACGTTCGACATCGAACGCACCGAGGTCGACATCGAATCCCGACTCGTGCAGCCTGTCGAATTCGACCGAGAGACGTTCGTTGAGCAGTATGAGTCCGGCGAACTCCAGTACGAATTCGGTCCTGACGAGCAATACGAACTGACGCCGGACGACAACAGTCATGCCGAGCTAGCAGCGGCCGAATCAGCCGCGGATGGAGGAACGGTCGCCGCCCCGTCTGTCGACCACAGTATCGAAGTTGGAGATACCGCCCTCGAACTCGACCCACCAGATGCGATTCCCAGGGACGAACCGGTCACGACGCTGGCGAAACCAACGATGACGTCGAAGGGGACGGTACTTGCGCGACCAGCGACTAACACCGTCTCCCCACTCGGCGTCCGGTGGCAGGGCTCGGCGACTCGAAAACGGGACTGGATGTCCTCTCTTTCGCCACTCACTGATGACGGCACAGACGATAGTCCCGACGCCGTCGACCAGCCTGGTGGTGCACTCGCATCACTCATCGATGACTTGACGGAGGCGAGCGCACCACTGGCGTTCCAGGTCGTCTTCCAGCAGCGAGATAGCTGGCAGAGCGACGCCGGAGTTCGAACACAAGACATCATCGATGGGCGGGATACCCGGGCGCAGCGGTTTTTAGGGCCACTCTTGGAGTTTGACGACGGGTCTGAGGACCGAAGTCGGGAGGATTTGAGTGACGCACAAGCAGCTCGTGTCGGCGCCATCGAGGCAAAAAACGCGAAGCGCTCGTTTACCGCGAATATTCGCGCCCTTGGCGTTCCGTCCGATGACGACGAGCGGGAGGCACTCGACGAGCGACTGCAGTCACTCGCCCCCGTCTTCGATACGCTCGACGGGCCGTACTATGGGGTGGAGGCCGAACGGGTGCGCGACAACGGGTTGCGACAGGCCAAGAAAGCGCAGCACGCACGAACCGCGCTGCAACGGCTCTTGGACCGCGAACTCACGACCGGTCGTGGAAAGACCCGACCCGAGTTCGTGCTGGATGGCCGCGAGCTCGCGAACTTTCTCGTCGTTCCCTCCTCGGAGCAACTCTCCGTCGAAGGCACACGCGGAACACGTGCGGAACAACAGAGTCGGAATCCGCTCGCCCGGCCACATCAAGACATTATGAGCGAATTCCGTGGCGGGATGGCTATCGGCTACGCCCTCGACGAGAACGGCGACCCCAAAGCGGTCCCGACACACATTCCGCCCGGACTACTGCCGATGCATTACGGGCGGTTCGCGTCGACGGGCGGTGGGAAGTCGAAGGCCATCATCAACGACGCGCTCTCCCTCCGCGAGACGACTGGTGGTCCTGTCGTCCTCGTCGACCCGAAAGGGGACGGAATGTGTGAGAACTACCTGCGCTGCCACTACGAGCAGTTCGAGGGGCTGGACGATGTCTACCACTTCCGCGTCCCGGAAACGATTCCCGCGTTCTCCTTCTTCGACATCCGTCCGGCGCTCGAAGCAGGCCGGAACCGCGAGGACGCAATTCAGGACAAGGTCGACCACTTCCACGACATCCTCCGGATGATTATGGGCCGCGAACAGTATGGCCAGGCGTTCGTCGCGAACGAAATTCTGAGCTACCTGATCAAGGCCCTCTTTGACGGAGAGTACGGCAGCGACGTGTTCGGGCTGAACGACCTCTTCGCCGCCGCCCTCCGGATGCAGCGCGAGCAGACGATCCCGCCCGTCTCTGCGGACAACCAGAACATCGAGGAATCGCTGACGCGCCACTTCGCGAAGGATAACCACCAATTCCAGGTCTCGATGGACGCCGTCGGAAACCGGCTGGACAAACTCAGAGAAGACGCGCACCTGAGACGGATCTTCAGCCACGTCCCCGAGCAGAACGACGCCGGCGAGTACGTCGACAACCGCTTCGACTTCCGCGAGTTCCTCGATGAAGACGCCACCATCATCTTCGATCTCGGCGACCTTCGCCCGGAGGCACAGCGAGCGATCACACTCCTGCTGTTGAGCAACCTCTGGGACGCCGTGCAGGTGCGCCGTCGCGACGGTCAGACCGACTACGAGAAGCTCACGAATCTCATCATTGAGGAGGCCGCACCGGTGGCGTCGACGAAGCTCGTCTCCGAGCAGCTGCTGCCGCAGGGCCGGTCGTTCGGCCTGAGTATGGGACTCGTGATGCAGTTCCCCGAGCAGGTACGGAACCGGAACGAGCGGGCCTACGACGAGGTGCTGAACAACATCAAGACGAAGCTCATCGGCAACATCTCGATCGAGCGTGATCTCGCGGAGTCGCTTGCCCACGAGGACCTGAGTCCGACTGACCTTCGAAATCGGGTCAATACGCTCCCCAGCGGAGAGTGGATTGCGCAACTCCCGTCCCCCTCGTTCGGGAAGACAGGGCCTGCTCCGTTTTCGCTGAAGCCGCTTCCGATTGCGGCGGGGCATCCAGAAAGCGACCAGCCGTTCTCTGTCGAACAGGAGGACCACTTTGAGACTGTGGCCCTTCCACGACTGTCGGAGCGTACACAGGCCCAGTACGGACTTGTTGAGACCTCACACGAATCAGCGATGGCTGACGATGAGGCCTGGGGAAGTGAACCGAACGATGAACGGCCAGCGTCAGTAGAATCGACTAGTTCTGTGGGCTCGACACAGTCGTCGTTCATCGGACAAGCAGCTAGTGGTTCAACAGCCGACGAAGAGAAGGAGGAAGACGCGGACACTATTGATTCGTTGTTTGGAGAGCCCGAGTCAACTGAGCCAGGAGAACCAGTCGGTGAAGAAGAGGAGACGAACGCCGTCGGCGAAAACGGATCGTCGCCAGTACAGGCAGGTGGTGTGACTGTCTCCGATGACGAACTCCGACAGCGCGGGCTCACTCACGACGACATCCGGTTCTTAACTCGCGTCCTCAACGTGATGAACAGGGACACACCGAACCACACGCTCTTGGATTACATGAGTTCGTTCAAGAGCGACTTTGATAATCTGGACGTGCAGCGGCTCATCGACCAGGACCTGCTGGAAGAAGGACGAGCCTGCAGTCGGAAGTACTACACCGTCCTTCCGGCAGGGCGTGAACTGCTCGGCCAGAAGCTCAAGGTCGGTCCTGGTCAGGGAGATATTGGCGAGAAGACGCCGCACAAGGTCGGTGTGAAGCTGCTCGAACTATGGTTAGAAGCGCGCGACGAGATCGCACAGGTCGAACCATACTACGAGTACGATGAGGAGACGGTGTTCGACGTCGCCGCCTTCGATGCTGATAGAAAACTCGTGTGGGTCGGTGAAGTGGAACTCCCGAGCAACAACAAACACGCGCCGGTCGACGACTACGACAAGCAGAGTGCGGTGGGTGCAAACGTTGTCTGGGCGTTCAACAGACGAGAGACAGCCGCCGAGGTGTTGGATCGACTCGCAGAGGCCGACCGGATAGAACACAGTGTGAGTGGGCGTGCAGCCCGTCGGTTCTCTGATATTCGAGAGGCCGTCGAATCGTTCGACGCAGAAGGGATGACGACGATTCGGAGCTTCAACAAGCTCGATGAAGAGTTCAATCCATGAGTTGGCGCCAAGCTACGCGCGAGGAGATATACAGGTACTACACGGAAGAGTTCCCCTCGTACGTCGACGAGCTCCCATCATTCATCACAGCGAAGGGGCCGAAACAGTACGCGCTCGCGTTTCGAGAACCCCACCCGGTACGGAATGACGAAGTCCCAGATAAGGACTTCATCAGACGAGATACCTGGCAGACGAACGCCGCTGGTAACCGGAGCACAGCAGCGTTCCACGACTTCGACGACATCCTCGAGCTCATCCGCCATCCAGCACGGAACGATCCACTCGGACGAAGTGACTTCGCGCTCGCAGATCCCGACCTGCTCGATGAATCGGACCCGCGTCCCGATGCAGTGTACTACGCCCTTGATCACTGGGAACGGCCGTGGGTACTCCTCGTCGATATCGACGCGAAAACGATAGCTCGAGAGCGAGCAGCGCAAGCGGTACCGGACGAAGATGTTTCAGGGGACAGCGAGGCACTACTCGATGCCGCGGGGATTCTCGAAGCCGACCCAGCAGGCTACCCATATACATTCGAGGATATTGAACGGGCCATCGAGTACGGCTTCAAGGTGCGAGATATCTTCGAGAACGACTTCAACGCCGAGGAGACGATGGTGGTGTACAGCGGCCAAGGCGTTCACGTCTACTTCCTCGATACCGACCCTGCCCATCGATATGACGTTAAGAGTCGAGAGGTGCTGAACGACCTTCTGCAAGACACCTACGGAATTCCCATCGATCCAGTGGTTACCGCCGACCGTCGTCGAGTCGCCCGGCTCCCCTACTCGTTGCACGCCGATGTCTGTAGCATCGTTCAACCCATCGAGAGCCCGAACTTCGACGTTCGGTCTGCGACACCGGAGGTACTTCAGTCATGAGCCAGTCGACGCCTGTCGAAGACGAGCGTACCGCCTACCGCGTTGCGACGCTCCCGCTCGAATACGGCACGACACGCATCAACCAGTTGTTCACGCGGGGATACAATCGCTACATCGTCGACGGCGAAGATCAACCAGAAGACCTGTTGAACGACCTCGAGCGGTTCGGGACAGCGGCGTTCAAAGAAGATGTCAGGGCCAATGCTGCAGAGGACCCTTTCGTCGACGAACCCGGAACACTCGCCGTCCTCGCGACGTTGAGCGCGGTGTGCGTCAAAACACACCCGAAATTCGAGGGTGTCCCGCCGCGGAAAGTGCAGGTCCTCTACGATATCCGCGAGCTCTACGTCAACAACCTCGCCTCGCTCCTTCGAGAGTTCAGTGACGGGAGTCTCCAACAAGATATCGCGGAGATACTCTACGCGAAAGACCCCGGCGCGGACGGACCGCACCCCGGTCGCGTCTGTACGGGAATCAAAGAGATGCCCGAATTCGGTGATGGATTGTATCTTGAAATTCCGATGGCTGCAGCATCGAGGGACTGCCTCGTTCGCGCCGATACTGAGACAGGTGAAACAGGAGAGCTACTCACTCGCGTCAAGGACAACTGCCTCTACGTGCCGGTCGGTGATTTCGACGCGAAGTATCGCGAGTACGCCAGACGCGCGTTCAAGGAGCTCCTGCGAGTTCAGGAGGAGAACCTCTCCGAAGACCAGATCACGTGGCTAACGACGAATGAGTCGGCAATCACAGAGCGAATCGACCGCTTCATCGAGACCGGGCACCACGAACGAATCTGGCGCGACTGGGATGCCGGTGAACGGACTATCCGTGTGCTTCGGGACGCGATTCGAGACGCACCTAATGAGACCGCAACGCTGGGAGAGTTCCACTCCGCAAAGGCACTGTATGCTGCGGTCGACACGTATGATCCAGAAGCCAACTGGAAACAGAATGTGCGTAATCGCATCTCGAGTCCCCGCAGTCTCGGGAATCTCCTCGCATCACAGCGCGACCACCGGAGCCTCACCATCCGACAGCAAGGGACCACGAATCAGTACCAGATTCAAGACGCTTCGCGCGGGAGTGAATCTCTCAGCGTAGATTCAATCGAGGACCTCTTCGAACTCCCCTGTATGGCGAATATGGAGGAGCGATTGCACGAGAAAAAGCCGGTCCGGAAAGACCTCTACAACTTTGCGCGGATGGTGATGTGGCTCCCGCAGTACCAAGACAGCAGCCTCGACGAGATTGTCGCGGATCTCAAGGACGTCTTCTCCCGGTGGCCGTGGTACGATGAACAGAAGACCGAGTACCAGGTTCGCTATGAGTTCTCGAATACGATTGGAGGCGACACCCCGCTTCCGATGAACTGCGACAACGACGATATGCAGCGGTACTGCATCGGACAGGACCAGTGTCCATATTCGATTTGGGGTAGTCTCCCCTTCCCAGATGAGATGTACAACCAACTGGATGAGACCGAGTCAGCTTCGAACGAATTCTGATTCCTCAGGGCATACGTACCAGTTTTAGCATATATTCACTCAGAGGATAGAACGGATGGGATTTGAACCCCGTCAATTACTTTTCAGGCGTTCTACGGAGTGATTTGGGCAGAATGGAGTAGAATCCGGACTACAACAGAGAATAAGTCCCCTCTCCGGATGACCCATCCCTGCCTACTCTCAATCTTGCTGTTACTCAAACCGGCCGGTTTCGGGGGGTTCAACCCCCCGTCACACACATTTTCGTTCTCTCGTCTCAATCACCGTTTTGTCAAGGGCGTTGTAACGGTCAGAGATGTGCGCGACGGGACTCTCGGTCGATTTGCGCTCGGGATAGGTTCGCCTGCACCTTCAATATCGTCCAAAGGAAGACTAGGGTACACCGGTGCAAACGCCGCTGGCTCTCTCCAGCCGAGGGGCTATCAAACGATACATATCTATAGCCAATATATCATAATCCACTCATTAGATGGCGGTGTGATTTGTGGTGGAGTTTGTCGTCCCCGAGAGGGCAAGGGCTGGAGTGAGTGCCCACTCAACAATCATGTCTTCATAGAACACGAGCAACAGCAATTGACTAGCTGGCGAGCGAAGAACCGTGGGCAGACTCGAATTGAAGTTCTCTCATAACGGAAGTCCGACTACCACTGTCTCGCTCGTCGAGTGCGCACTCGGTCGTCCTCAGATCGAACCGACGAGACGGTGAACTACCCTGCCCTACCGCGCTCGGGGCTACTCGCCCCTCGCTTGTTGAGGGCAGGGCTTCCTGTTTCTGTGTCGGCACGTGCACCCGAAGGCACAGTGGTTCCAGACTCCGCAGGCGACTTCCCTTCACAGGCGGTTCGGAGTGTCCCACTCCTACCGAATGGACACTCGGCCACAACCGGTGGTGCGCGCTTCTTGTCGCGCTTGAACACCGTCGGCAGCGTGGCGAGCATCGTACTATCCCCATCAACTGCGTGGATAGTAAGCGTAACGGAGGAACTGTTTGAGAACCGTGCGGGCGCTGTATCCCCTCCCTGCTCGCGCCTTCTCTTCGGTCGGCGCTCGCTGAGGAAGGGGGCGTAGCGCCCTCAATTAAAGCTAAAGCCTGTTTACTAGTTCAGACCCGTTACTGGTTAACCAACACAGAACCGTAGTCCTACGTAATGTTGGTTAAAGTCGTTGGAGCGAGCAGTTTGTACGCGCCTGAGAGGCCGAGGCGCACATGCGTGCGCCAGCGTGATTCCTATGACCGGTACAGACGCATTCGATGATGCATCAGCCGACCACGAACGATTCGAAGCGGAACTCGTCGCACAGGACCAAGATACCGCCCGCGTCGCGATAGCGGACGTTGACGACAAAAGAGCTCATTCCCTCGTCAATGACCTCGTCGATGACAATGTCGTCACTCCCATCCCCGACGAACGGGTTCTCGTCCACGAGCCAAGCGAGGAGGCATTCGAGTCAATCCTCCAACTCGCCGTCTTCCACCGGGGCTGGACGGCCGCCCACGACGCCGAGGGGGAGTGATGCAACAGACGCTCTCCGGCTGTGCCTTCTGCAATGGGGCTCCCGGTACGGACGTGGGGGAGGCCCACACCTGAGGAAAAGACGAGCGAGTCACGACCCCATCTGTGTGCTGCCAGCTAGCGACGGCGGTAGTCTGAAGTACATGGACTTCGAACTAATAGGTATGACCTCCGATCGCGACCGCGTTCGTCCGGATGGCGGGATTGACGCGCTGGACCCCCCACCGATGGACGTCATGGACGAAGAAATGCTCAAGCCAGAGACGCTAGCCCAGAACGCCCCCCGGCTCGAGACGGTCGTCCAACTGCTCAACCACCCAGCACTGGCCCGCGTCTACGTCTACGTGTGTTACTGGGGCCCGGTCGCCCCGCCGGAGATCATGGAGACACTCGATCTCTCGAAATCGACCACCTACGAGTACGTCGATCGGCTGGTCGACCTCGGCCTCGTTGAGCGCGATGACTCGACGCGTCCCCAGCAGCTGACTGCTGACCCGATCATCATCGCCGAACAGTACGTCCCGATCGTCATCACGCCGACCGTTCTCCACGCCTTGGCGCTCCAGGAGATCGACGAGGACGTCGAGTACTTCATGGACCGCTACGGTCTCGGTAAGCTCATCGCCGCGTTACGGGGTGCTGGACTCCACTTCGCGGGTAAGACAACCCAGCGGATGGTCGCCACCGATATCGACGTTCGCGAGACGGAAGCGATGATGATTATCTACGCGCTCAAACCGGCACTAGCCGTTGGCCGAGACCACGATCCGTTCTTCGAGTATCTGTTCCCGGACGTCCACGACGAAATGGATCTTCCCGACCTTGACGAGATATCTGGTGCCCCAGCCCACTCGTCGGACCCCGATCGGTGAGTTCGACGGATGGGTACTGACGCACCATTTGCTGCCGATCAGGACGTCCTCGTCGACGCGAATATCTTCTACGCGATTGGTCGTCCCTCGAATCCTCAGTACCGGCGGTTCCGAAGTGCGGTTCAGAACGCAGGCGTCGTCTGCAAACTCCCCCAGCGCGTAATCGGTGAACTCGGTGGCCCGGAGACGGATCGCGTCCGAACGGCGCTCGAGGAAGGCTGGGCAGAAATTATCGATGCCCCATCTCCGACGGATGGCGACGCTGTCGCCGCAAGCGATATCGCCAGACGAACTATTGCGAGCGAAACCGATCAGGCCGAACACGAGGTCGAGAAAACCGATGCGATTCTCGCCGGGCTCACCATCCAGTACGTCAGAGACCGCTCAACAGCGGGTGTTGTCATCCTCACAGACGATGGCCCTGCGAAGAAAGGGATTGAGAACGCAGTCCGGGCACAAGGCTACACGGACGCAATCATCATTTACGGATTGGCGGATATCATCGGCGACGATCCCGGCGACTCGATGCGACTGATTTAGCTGATTGCAGGCGGCATTCCGAACGCTCTTGACCATTCGCAGGCGGCGACACTGCCCATGAGCTCGGGGGACAACAGCTCCCGGTGACTGAGACGACCTCTCGCTTTTTGAGTCCACTAGGATGGCGGCTGGGTTACTGAGCGAATCCAGTTGGAGGTGTGTACGTACCGGCTCGCCCCGCTCGCCGCTGCCGCCTTCCGGTGAGCAAAGCTCACCGGCGTCCCGCTCACTTCGTTCGCGGGACCTCCGCGTCGCTCGCGACCGACCATTCCGGGCGGTCTGCCTGCAGTAGCGGGCGGACTGCCGGGCTAAAGTGCATGTGCCCTCGACGCCAGCGGGAAAGCGCGAGGGATTGCGCGGCGTGGCTGCTCACCCCCCCACGCTTTCTCCGCTGGCCGCTCGCTCCGGGCGGCTCACCGGAAGACTCACTCCGTTCGTCTTCCGGGCCCTGCCTCGCTGCGCTCGGCAGGACGGCGCGCGGTGCTGGATGGGTGACCTCCTCGGGCGCGCTCTCGCTCGCGCCCGGAAGGGCGCTCGCGAAGGCGCGAGCGAGAGCGCGTAGATGGGTCTGTCGGGTTGTCATCTGTGAGAAATCCGCGATGGTGGAGCATCGCGGTGTCGGACGCTATGGCGAGCGCCTTCAGGAACGGTGAGTTCCAATGTCTAGTAACAACGCGAGTCGCAAGGTCGTTTCGATCGATGAACAGGCATTCGAGAACGCGGACGAGCAGACGGTCGATAAAGACGGCTTCCCGGTCGTTGACGAGACGCCGGCGTTCGAGGCGGCAGTCGAGCAGGAGACGCAGGCGAAGGTAGATGCGAACCACCCGGACGGGATCGCGGACACGAGCGAGGACCGGATTCACGGTGTCACCCTCGAACAGGAGGAGCGCATTCGGGCGCGGGAAGCCGAATTGGAGCGCATCAGTGCCCAGGCCGAACTGGGAACGCAGGAGGGCCGGGAGCAGCGCACGCGGGAGGTCGTCAGCGAGCTGTGTGGCCGTGACGAGCCGGCGCCGACGGAGCGTACGGATCCCCGGGAGAAACTAACGCAAGACGAACTCGCGAAGGTGAACAAGCAGGCGATGCGGATCAGCGACGAAGTGAAAGGCGGCTGGTCGAGAGCGGTCGTCGCGAAGCAGCTGGCCGAGAAGGTACAGTGCGGGCGGGATGTCACGAAGGCGGTACTGGAGACCCTCGAGGAACTGAAGGCGGCACCGGGGGCAATCGTGCCCATTGCGGATGTGCCGGACGTCCCGGTCGGTGAGGTGACGGTCCAAGGCACAGTGCAGACCCTTTGGGAGCCGAACAGTAGCGCGATTCAACAAGTCGGGCTAATAACGGATGACAGCGGGAAAATCAAGTTCACCTGTTGGGAGAAATCCGGGCAGACAGTGGTGCGTGAAGGTCAAAAGGTGCGGTTCCAGGCGGCAGCCAAGAACTGGTACGAAGGTCGGTGCTCAATCGCGCTGACCGGGTGGTCTGATATCCACTTCCCAGATCGCGGTCGCTGGTGGGAAGAATAGCCAGTCAAGGCAACCCCTTTTTTTGCTGTGTGCCGGACCGACCCAAGCCCCGCCGCCCCACCCTCCGCTGCGCACGCACCCACAACCTCGGGAGTCGGTCTGACATCTATGTCAGAAACTGAGGAATCCTGATGTTAAGCGAGTGCTGAGTACGATGGAACGTGAACGGGAGGACGCATTCAAGATTCGGTAACACTGATGAGTTACATATTTTCGAAGGCTCCCCGGTCTCTAAACGGCGCTACAGTGGCAGACGTTCGGGATTCTCGCAGTGAGTTTTGACAGGGCCAAATTCAATAAATGATTCCTATCTGTGGGTTCTTGAAAGAGACTATGACAGAATGAGGAAGGCGCTTTTCTGTCTTAGTTCTATCAAAAAATACAACCAATTTTATAAGATAATGCGCTGTCCCTGTGTCCATGACGTCTTCATACACAGGAAAGATAATCTCTCCCAGTACTATCGGACGGTTCTATAAGCACCAAAGTTGCCGGATGTACCTAAACTGGGAGTACAGCGATCCTTTTCAGGATGCACTCTACGACGAGGATCGTGAGTGGTCGAAGGCGAAAGTCAGTCCTCTTCTCTCTGAAACTGGCCAAGAATTCGAAGCCACGCAAGTCGATAGCATTGTTGACCCCGAAACACTAGTAATCGCAGATTCTGAAGACTCACTTTCTGTTGATGTCGATAATACGTGGGATTTCGAACCGGAAGATGAGTACAAAGACCGATTGGATGATGGACGCAATCACTTTCGTCTGATCCTGGAGCACCTCAAAGGGGACAGTATCACCGAAAATAAGATACTGCTCCATCAAGCGCCGATGCGAGAGAGAATTTTCGGATACGAAGTTGGTGGATTCGCCGATTTACTCCTGTTCGAGCAAACTGAGACTGGTGTCGTCGCAAACGTTATCGAGATTAAATCGGCGGATGAGCAGAAGGTTCCTCATCAAATCCAAGCTGTCACGTACACACTCTTGTTGGAAGAAGCAGCTGCCGACGTCGGTCTGACGATCCAAGAATCCACAACACGGGTTGTCACACAAGCAGGCCGACTAACGCGTGGACTGGTCGAAGAACAGGAGTTCGAGGCCGAATCACGAAAAGCAGACGTCCGAATGTTTTTGCAGGACAACGGCATCTTAGAGCAGGCTCTCGATCACTCCGAGTTTGATGACAGTTATACAGAGATGCGGAATCGGATTGGCCCACGATGTAGCAGTTGCTCGTACGAACCCATGTGCATGGGGAGAATGGCGGAGAAAGATGACTACGGCCTTGAGCTGCTTCAATTAGAACCAGAGACCCAACGCGCAATCGAGGCTTGCGGTGTCGAATCTCTGCGGGATATGGCGGAACTATTCGTAATCGAGGATGAAAGGTCCCCGTCGGCGACCACATTTACTGAGTTACGACCACGAGATGGAGAAGCCAGGGATACGATTGAGCAAATCAAACGGCAGACCAATTTGGACGATCTACAAACCAGGGCCCAGATCGCCCATCGCTTCGTCGAGGAACTCGATATGGGGGATTCCGGAGGAGATTACTTCGAGAACGAACTTCAGGGGAGCGGTTACAATCTCCCTGCAGACCAATACTTTTCTGGTGGAGATGATGATGACGGCCCCGATAGTTCAGTTACATGGGGCGATGTTCCTTGGGACTCACTCATCCGAGTGTACATCCATGTTCAACACGACCCAATTCTCGACCGTCTCACCGGGCTCGCTGCCTATATTGAATGCACTGGAACCTCTACTGGTACCGGGAGTGAGGACGACGAGGGAGATGACCTGGACCCGATCTGTCCGATAACTCTCGATTTGGATGAGGAGACTCAAGACGCCGCTGAAGAGGATCTATTGTTCAAGTTCTTTGGCCAAATTGGCGACCGAATCAACGAAGTCGCTCCTGACGTTTCTGGTGATTACGATGGAGAGGCTGATGTCTACGACTCTTTGACTTCCAATGAGGGCTTCGTCCATTTGTATCTATACAGTAAGCAGCAGCGGAAGCAACTGGTTGAAGCTGTGCGACGGCATAATGAGCTCCGATGGTCCCCTCCTGTCAGGCGACTACTCGGATTTCGGAAGAACATTGACCAAGGGATGCTTTCCGTGATCGAGGACGAATTAGTCCAGCGGCACGCACTGCGATTCCCTGGCCTCGGACTACCACAAACAGTTGCGCAATTCTACGAGGATGAATGGTTTGACTGGAATATGGATAGGCCAGATGGTACCGGGTTCACCCCTGCGGAATATTTTGACGAAGAACTATTCGAATCTGGTGTCTCCAAGAGTCGCTCGAGATACGATACAGAGGGGGAGATACAGGGCTTTGATTACGGTGAATACCAGCCAATTGTGGGGGAAGACGGGACGTCTCAGTTGCAGGGAGGTTTGTATCCCATAATTAATCGAAACCTCCGTCAGATCCCACCGGAGTACGTCTACGCCGCGTGTGGGAAGTTAGAAGATGCCCTTGGAGTCGACGTAGACCGTCGGAGTGACGAAGAGATCGATGACGAGGAAGCCGAGTTTCTCGAACGGGTTCACCGGTTCCGTACAAGATTCGAAGAACACCCGATCTATGGAGACCCAGTAGAGATCACCAAAGAGGACGTTAAACTCCTCATGCTCAAGTTCGCAGAGGCTGTGAAGTTTATCGAACGATCTGTCCGATACAGAGACCAGGGCTACCAGAAAGCCCCTATAAATCTCCAAGAACTCACAGAGTTGGAACCGGCTGAATCCTCACTGGCAGAGACCTGTATCGAATACCAACAACTCGAACATCAAGAAGAAATCGAGAACGTCGAGTCGGGTCTCCGGAAACCAATAGGTCAACGGCTTGGCTCGGGCAACTCGCTAATGTTTCGGTGCGAGAGTTGCCCCACTGATCCAGATGAAGATGGGAGTACCCAAGTGACCGGCGAGCTCGTAGATGAGAACTTCGAAGTCGCAACTGGCGACGACTTAGCGGACAATCCAATCAACGTCTCGGAGAACGATTGGAAGGTTATCACACGTGTCGATCCGGATGCAGAAGGGCGGCCGGAAGTCCATCGATACTCTACCCCAGAGAGTATGCAACACTCACCCGTTGCAATCGTCCAGAACTTAGATCTGGATGGAGGTCGGATAACAGTCGACATTCCCTGGCCGAACTACAGTTTTCCAAACGACAACTATGCCTACATGGTGAATCACAATTCTTGGGATACTGTCGACGAGATCGATCCAGAAGAGGAAAATTATCTGACCCAACTCTCGGAGGGTGAGTACTACATCATCGACGACTTAATAGATGACATTTCCAACGCACGGGCGTATAGTGCACTCAATGCGTGTTATCCACACGAAGACGATGATGCGGACGAATTCGTTGCCCCAAACTTCGTTTACCGCACGCTGCAAAGCGTGTATAGAGGCGAGAACACCGACCTAGAGATTGACCAATGGTCTGAGGATTCCGTAGGCGACTATTTGGATAACTTAGAAGCTGAAATCGATGCCGCCGGGGACGACTGTGAATTTTCTACCCCGAACACAGAACAGGAAAACTTCATCAGGGATGTTGACCTGAAAATCTCGACGCTCCAGGGCCCACCAGGAACCGGGAAAACCAGCACCGCCTCAGCACCAAGCATTCTCTCTCGAATGTATGCATCAGCCGACGACGACTCGAATTTTGCAGGCATCGTATCTGCGTATTCTCACGAGGCCGTCGAAGAAGTCTTGGAGGACGTGCACGATCTGGCAACCTTCTGTCCCCCGAGTGAGGATTACAAACTCGTTCGTGTGAATCCGAAGGAAAGCGCAGAAGAACACGCCAACGTTGATTATCTGAATTACCACGACGATAGCGACGAGGGTGAAACTGGCGAAGCTGATGAACTAGCTGATATCTTCGAAGAGTACGTGATGACGGAGGAATCAAAGCAGGTTGTCTTCTTCGGGCCTCCTGTCTCACTCCGGGGGTTGATCAACGCTGTCGCCGATCAATTGACCGACGATGATGACCCCAAAGTAGAGGACCTATACGAAGATGGAGAGTGTGCAATCTTTGATTTCGGTCTGATCGACGAAGCTAGTATGATGGATCTTCCCTTGATGTTCCTCTTTGGGGCGTTCCTCGAGGAGGAGTCACAACTCCAGATGATAGGGGATCATCAGCAAATGCAACCAATCCAGCAACACGATTGGGAGACAGAGGATCGCCGCTCCTTAGAACGAAATCCGCCATATCTCTCAACACTTGACTTCATCCGGTTTCTTCGGGATGAATTGGAGGAGGAAAAGCGTGGATCCTTCGATCGGTCACCCCCTGAATGGGAGGGGATCGGTGGACCTGATAATGGGAAAGATGATCTGTTGCCGATTCACCGATTGGTAAAGACCTACCGTCTTCCCGAAGAATCGGCGTGGTTCCACACTGACCTCATCTATTATCCCCGTGATGAAATTCAACTTGAGAGCGAGATTGAGCATGACTCGATCGAGCTTGCAGATGATGTGCCCGAGGACGTCGAAGCAATCCTTTCGCCATCCGATCGGATTACACTCGTAGTTCATGAGGACGAGTCAGCGACTACGTATAATGAAGTGGAAGCCGACATCATTGAACGTCTCTTTGACCACATCGAAGTTGCCCCAGCAACGGACAATGATGAAGACGAACCTGGTTACACGGCAGGTGTTGTAGTTCCGTATAACGATCAGGTGACGCTAGTCAGTGACCGATTGGATGAGGACGTGACTGTTGATACGGTCGAACAATTCCAAGGAGACCAACGAGAAATAATGGTGCTATCAATGACTGGTAGTGCACCAGGGCATGTAACGAGTCAGAGTGAGTTCCTTCAAAACCCACATCGACTCAACGTCGGGGCAAGTCGAATGCAACGCAAAGTCATCATCCTAGCCAGTCGCTCGATCTTCGAAGCCGTAACTCCAGACGGGGACACAGCGGCCTATGACGAACAGTTACTCTGGAAACGTATGTACCAGACTATGGGTGGGTTTAGAGGAGGAGAGGATGATTCGTTCGAACTTTCAGAGCTATCAGATGCCACCGTTGAGGATGATGCTGAAGCCAGGATTTTCAACGGATGGCCTGAGGAAAGTATCCACGATGACATCGACGAACGCCCATCGTAACCTCGGATGGTACCTGGCCGGTCCCAGGTTTCCTGATATTGACGAGGTGATTCTCGCTGAGGAGGGCTGCGAGCATGCTAGCCAACTCACTCACCACTCGTGCATTTCCCAACCTAGCGCCACTAGACTGTGGCCCTGAAGACGGCCTTCTGAGACTGCAGCCCCGCTTTCCGCTACTGCGGAGCGTACAGCGCCACCGTGATGTTATCGCTCCCGCCGCTCCTGTTCGCATAGTTCACGAGGGTTCTGCCTGCGTCGCGTACAGAACTGGCTTTGGACACGACGGTCTGGATCCGCCTGTCGCTAAGTTCGTCCGTCAACCCATCCGTGCAGAGCAGTAGAACATCATCCTGAGCAAGCTCAAGATCGAAGACATCAACCTCGATGTCGTTGTCCCGCCCCCCGACAACGTTGTACAGATGGGTTGAGTTCCGCAGATTGCCCGCCATTCCGTGGTGGTGCGTTTCGACGTGATCGTCCGTGACTTGCCGGATTTCGTCGCCCCGGATGAGGTATGCTCGGCTGTCGCCGGCGTTTCCGACCAAGGCGTTCCCGTCCTTGATGACTGCCGTGACCAAGGTACTCCCCATCCCCGCATACTCATCCGGCTGCTCGTCCATTTTCCGGTGGACTGGGTCCTCCGCATCTTCGAAGCTAAGCCGGACCGCTTCGGCATCAAGAGCACCGGCGTTCAATTGCTGGAAGGATTCCCCGAAGGTCTTCACAGCGGTCTCGCTGGCGATGTGGCCGGCGTTGTGCCCACCAAGTCCGTCGGCCACAACTAGGCCGAAGACATCGTCCAGTTTGAAGCTGTACGTGTAGTCCTCGTTCCGATCCCGCTGTTTGCCTTGGTCTGACTCAGTGTATCTGGCCATCTTCAGCTCTTGTGTTCTTGGGATGTTTCCGCGGCTTTCGCAACTGGAGTGTATTATGCCTGCCCCGCGACGTTCTCAAACTGGCTGTACCACTCGCCGAGGCTGTCAACACCTGCAGGGAACAGTTTCGTATACTGACCATCTTGCTCTTCGCATCTCTGTTTTTCTTCGTCCGTCAAATCCGCAATAAATTGGGCGGGAGCCGCTTTCTCCCTTTGCTCTACTACATAGTCTCTGATCTCCGCGTTCCCTTCGGTAATCCGATCGAGAAGAGCAACCACTGACTCACCGCGTACCGTCTTCATGCAGGTCTTGCACGTGAACTCGGTCTCCCCTTTGAACACGTTCTCCTCAATCCCATTCCCTGTCTCATACATTTCATACATCTGTTCATGGACTGGCGCGGTTTCGCTCCGCCAGCACTCCGGACATTCGATGATATGTCTCTCCAGCTCATCCTGCATCTCCTGAAACAGTTCTACCTTAGCCTTATTTAACACGCTTTTAAGCACAATTGCCTCCTTCTCATCCCGAACCTCCAGTTTAAACGGTTCGTGACGCCGCTTACGAAGGACCCGAGACTCTAGGTCCATGACCACCTTCAGATCCTCTTCCAAGCTCATACCTATCGAAATGACACCTCCGTATTTACTATTACTCCGGTTGCGGCTTCGTTCCTTTCCCCGTCCCCGGTACTTCTCTTGGGAGCGATCTTCCCGGCCATCCTCGTCAATCCTGTCCACCCTCACCGCTCTGAACTGGTTCAAATATAGATACATATAATAGTAATACTCTGTTGAAACTATCAAGGGCTAAAATTTTTCAGTGGGTCGATATAGACAGAGGTTAACGTAGTATAGCGTTCACTTTCCATTCGGTTCGGACCTCCGAATCACCAGATTGGTTATCAGTCATCTATCGCTCGTTGAGGTCAATATCCTGTGAAATATCTATAATTTCGCTCCGAAGGCTAGGGTATTCAAGGTGCTCTTCCTCGTCGCTCTCTTCAAGGAACTCAATGTATCGTTCCTTCATCTCATTCAACATCTGCCACATTTTGAATACCACCTGATCCCGCTCTTCTCTGTTGACGGTGACGTACAAATCCTTCATACTGCGATTGCCGCTGTTGGATTCCGAGATGCTTTCTTTCGGATCGTATTCTGCCAAGTAAGTCTTCGCCTGTTCAAGTTGTTTCTGGGCGAATTCATGTTGCCGCTGCTTCTCCTCCTCTTCAACGTCTGGATAGTTATCGAAATACTTAGCCAGGCCAGGCAGGTTTCCGGCGATAATCAAGACCTGATTATTGTCTTGATATTCAACCATCACAACCGAGTTATCGATTGACAGTGTCGAACCCTGACTTGATAGGGGAAGGTGTAGATTTCGTCCACATCGTTGCGTTTTCGGAACGAAATTCTTGATCGGGATGTCATTAAACCATGTTATAATAACACTCTGTTCATAGAAATCTAGGGGATAGTACGCACGTTTTTCTCACCGCTATTTCAGCAATCTGTGCTACGTAACGAGGGGTTCTGTTTCCGAGAGTCACAGATTCTCGGAAGCGGTACAGACCATCGTGTTTAGTTAAGCGAGTTCCACCAGACGGCGAAGCTCCGCAACCAGGTTTCGGCGGTTTCTGGATCGACGTGACTGAAACTATTACTAAACGAGGAAGTACGTTGTTTTATTTCTCGAAAGATACGTTCAACGGCATTCCGATTTCCGTGGCGAATCGTCTGAAATCGGAGGCCTGCTCGTTGCAGTGCAGTTGCTAAATGATGCGCGTTATCAACGAGAAACACGGTGTTTTCAACGTCGTGTTTCTCACGAAGCTCGTGCAAGAACCGCTGCGTTAAATCCGTTGTAGTTGTCGTAAACAGCTTCATATGCAAGAATTCGTTCGTTGTTGGATCGACTGCAGCGTACAGCCAGAACTGCTGTCCGTTGATTCGGATCACCGTTTCGTCCACTGCAATCTGATCCGGACTGGCGTTGCTGGCGGGCTGTAGGTCGGCCTTCTGAACCCAGTCGTGAATCGCTTTCCGAGAGCGTTTGACACCGAACTTTTCTAATTCTGTAACGGTATTCGAAAGTGATAGTCCCGCCAAATGGAGTCGAATACCGAGCTTCATCAGCTCGCTCGGTGTCCGCTCTCGCTCCACAAAATCCAAGTCAATCCAGTCGCTACAACCGCTGAGGCGGGCGATTTCTGTCATAGATCAGCACAAAATCGCTCCGCCTCACTTTTCAGCCTTAACCAAACACCGCGCGGCGAATGGACTGAGAAACCCGATCGAATAAACCAGCAAACAATCGCGACACAGAAGTCCTGACGGGTACTCCCGAAACCACATAATCACGACTCTGGTGAGTTATTCACCGAAACGGACTGCACAGGCGGTGGGAACGATATACGTTGCTATCTCCACCACATTCTTCTTCGTCTAACTGGCCGTTATTCTAAGGCGGGCAGGTATTCGTCGTTCGCGTCTAGCAGGTCGTCGACCATCATATCAATCGAATCTAAGTCCAGCGCCGCGGCGGTCAGGGGATCGAATTTGATCGCCCGCCGGAGTGCGTCCTCATCATTGTGGAGGCCAGCGCGGACGGCCTGCTCCTGAACGTTGATGTTCGTTCGGTTCAGCGCGGCAAGCTGACCGGGAAGGTCACCGACTGTCGTCGGATGGATACCAGTTCCGTCGACAAGACACGGGACCTCGACGCAGGCCACGTCGGGGAGGTTGGCGATAGCCCCGGCATCGTTGCGGACGTTGAGGTTCATCCGGCGGACGGTGTCCGTCTCCCGCGAGTGGATGATATGCGACCCGTATTCGGAGGAGCGCTCCAGTGAGAGGTCCTCCTCAGCAGGGTCGAACCCGGCATCTAGGTCAGGCTGGTAGGACTGCCAGTGTTCGAAGTACCGACCGGTGGGCATCCACTCGATCGTGTAGTAGCCGAACGCCTCGTCGGGTGTGTACTCGTCAATGATTTCCTGATCGGTCCGGAAATAGGGAAGATACTCGCTGAGGTGATGACTCGACTCGGTGATGAACGCACCGAAATGCTCCATGACATCGAAGCGTACCGGATCCTTCTCTCTGATTTCGGGGTTGTCGGCTGCATCGCGGAGCGCAGGGTAGAGGTCCTCGCCGTCGTGTGTGAGCTCGAGGTACCACGCCATGTGGTTGATCCCGGCGACCTGATGCTCGATCTCCTCGGCGGGGACATCCAAATACCGGCCGATAGTGGCGGTCGTGTGCTGGACGCTGTGACAGAGACCAACAACCTCGATGTCGGTAGCCTCGTCGACGGCCCAGCATAGGATTGCCATGGGGTTTGTGTAGTTCAACAGGATGGCGTCGGGGCACAGTTCTTCCATCTCGTGCGCCATCTCGAGCAGCATTGGCATCGTCCGGAGCGCCCGGAAGACGCCGCCCGGCCCGAGCGTGTCACCAACGGCCTGTTTGACGCCGTGTTCCTGCGGGATGCGGATTTCGTTCTTGAAGGGCTCTTCACCACCGATGTTGACCATGTTCAGCACGTAATCAGCACCGTCTAGGGCCTCTCGCCGGTCGGTCGTCGTGCGGATCTCGGCGGGGAGGTCGTGTTCCTGAACGAGTGCTTCGCCGACCGCGGCCGTCCGATTGAGGCGGCGCTTGTCGATGTCCATCAACGTGATTGTGGCGTCTTGGAGTTCTTCGAAAGAGAGAATGTCCGTCATCAGGTTCTTCGCGAAGATGATGCTTCCCGCGCCGATAAACGTCACTTCCACCATAAGACGATACTCATGGAGAGGTCACAAATAAATTTCTAATAGAATAGATGTAGGTTTTGTCGATTGATTCTAGATTATTTAGTCAAATTCTTATAACTAACATAGACGGCTGTCAACGATTCCTGGCGCCTATCACTTGCTATCTCTCCCCCGCTTGCCGTTCCCGATCACGAGTCGGTATTATCGAACAGTTTCGCGTTGACCGTCGACGTATTCGCCACCACGGGTGGAGTCATCTCTCGTTGCTGGGGATTCACTCAAGTCGTGGCAGGTATGACTCGTTGGCCGTCAACAGTTCTTCAGTCATCTCGTGGATCTCTGGTAGCGTCAGTTGTGCCGCAGTTAGTGGGTCTTGCTTGACTGCACGATGTATCTTTTCCCGGTCATTCTCTAGTGCCCCTTCAACTACGAGCTGATAGACTGCTGTATGTTGTTGGGGGAACGTTCGGATCGATTTCGGAAGTTCTCCGACCGAGCAGGGGTGGAGTCCCGCACCGTCAGCGAGGACGGGTACCTCGACGCAGGCATCTGTGGGCAATGATTCGATTGCATTCGTCTCATTACTAACGTTGAGGTTAAATCGACGGGTAGTGTCGGTTTCGAGAGAGTGGATAATCCGTGATGCGTACTCTTCGGACCGCTCTGCGCGGACCTCGTCGAGATCAACGTTCAGTTCTGGGTCGTCGCGCTCCTCTGAGCGTTCCTGCCAACCCTCCAAGTACGTCGCCGTCTGCATCCGTCCGGCGTGATCGCTACCGGACATCTTTTCGATGGTATCTTCATCAGTTCGGAAGTACGGGACGTACTCGGACATGTGATGAGAGGATTCAGTCGGGAAATAGCCGAAGTGTTCCAGCATCTCGAAACGGACCGTATCCCGATCGTATATCTCCGGAACATCAGATGCGTCGCGAAGATCGGGATAGACACTCTCACCGTTGTGTTTCACTTCAAGGAACCACGCGACGTGATTGACCCCGGCGACCCAATATTCTAATTCGTCCTCGGGAACATCGACGTAGTCGGCTATGGCCGCAGCAGTATGGGGTACGCTGTGGCAGAGGCCGACCGTTTCGATGCTGGTCGCCTCGAACATTGTTTGGCAGAGAATGGACATCGGGTTCGTATAGTTCAGCAAAAGTGCGTTGGGACACACATCTTCCATATCTTTCGCGAGGTTCAGCATCGTCGGAATAGTCCGCAGCCCTCGGAAGATCCCACCGGGACCAATCGTGTCACCAATAGCCTGTTTGACGCCGTACTTTTCAGGAATGCGAATCTCGTTCTCGAACGGTTCGGTTCCACCGACGTTAATCATATTGAGGACGTAATCCGCATCGTCTAGTGCGGCGGAACGGTCGGTTGTTGACTCCACAGTCGCATCGAGGTTTTCGTTTGTAACGATCGCGTCTGCGACCCGTGTCGTTTGGTCGAGACGGTGTTTGTCGATGTCCATCAACACGATTGTGCTATCAGATAGCTCATCGAACGAGAGGATATCACCGATGAGTTTAGTAGCAAACACCATACTGCCTGCTCCAATGAACGCAATCCGGGGCATACACCACGTTCTCTAGATAAGCGGTTAATAAATGTGCTTATTGAACGGAGACTAGAACGCAAATAATGCCGTGGTGATCGTCTTCCTTGGATATAGCGGGGGGCTCAGCCTCAGTAGAGATTACTCTGCGAATAAAGTGGGGTGCTAAAAATATATTAGTCTCGTAAATTGGATTCGTTCGGGAGTATAAACCAATCAAAGGCTTTTAATTCAGATAACTGGCGTCTCCCCGTGTAAATGCAGGCTCGGCCGAGTATCCGAAAAGTACGACATGGAAGACCTGTCAGACATTTTTCTTATGAATAGTTAATATTGAGCTCGATGAGGTTTGCACCTTCCTGGACGAGTTCAGGGATGGTTTGCTCGAATCGTTTGCCCTTCATTCGGCTTACTGGCGCCGAGATACTCACCGCCCCCAGAATTTCTCCGTCGTCATTGGTGATTGGAACAGCAATACACCGAAGTCCGTTTAAGCGCTCCTCATCGTCAATGGCATATCCACGTTCGCGAATTGTCGCTCGTTCCTCGTCGAGGATCTCGCGGTCCGTTATCGTATTCTCGTTGACAGCAGGTAACCCATGAGTTTCCACAATCTCATCTACTCGTTCGTCTGAGAGATATGCAAGAATCGCCTTTCCCAAGGCCGTTGTATTAAGTGGACAGCGGAATCCCGGGTGAACGTCTAGCTTCGGCCCCTGATCCCCGTATGCTTGGTGTAGATACACCCCCATTCCGTTCTCCTCTGTTAGTAGGTTGACTAGTTCACCGGACTCATTGGCGAGTTCGTGTACTTTTTTGAGTGCCGCCTCGTGAAGTCTAATCTGCCTTCGGCGCGCCCCCCCGATTTCGAGGAATCGCAACCCGACGTGATATTCCTCGCCATCTGAAACTACGTAGCCACCCTCCTCGAAGTCCGCTAGCCAACGTTCGACTGTCCGCTCGGCGAATCCTGTTTCTTGTGCGAGATCGCTGACTGAACAACCGTCTTGATCGTGAAGTGTCGTGATGAGCGAGAGCATCGACCGAGGGTTAACTCGGACGGACTGATCGGCGACATTCCTGTACTCCTTTTCGACCTTATCGACGTATCCCAGTTCGTGGAGAGTCGAGAGATGATTGTACGCAGCACTCTTACTCATGTCCATCGCCTCCGCGACATCAACTAGTCGCATACTCTTGTCGCGAAGCAGCTCAAGGATTCGGAGCGTTTTGGCCGAGGTTTGTATGTTGACATTGTCTATGTTATCCATGGTTGTCGATACCTCGGGTACTACATATAGTTTTATTAAATTGAACTATATGAGTTCGTTAAAAATAAATTTAGAGAATATCGGTATCCTATATGTGTATGTCCCCGGCAATTATTCTTTATTGAACAAGATCGGACGTGTATTCTACTATAGGGGACAGAATGGAGTATCGTCGAATCGAATAATACACCGAGAGGTTACGGACGAGACCGATGAGTGTGTGGGCAGGCCTAGTGGTTTACTGTTGATTTTTACACATTCAGGCGCAGGGGGTGTCAATTCCGGCGTGGCAGATGCACCGATGGATTAATGGGAAGCTCGGAAGGGGAACGTGTATGGCTGGTCACGCCAGTTATGACTTCGCTGGAGAAACCGCGATAATCACGGGATCGACGAAAGGTATCGGGTACGGCATCGCCGAAGGACTCGCAGCGGCTGACGCTAATGTTGTCGTCAACTCCCGAACTGAAGAGGATGTCAAGCAAGTCGTGGCGGATCTTGACGAGTGCGGTGACGGGGATGTAATCGGCGCCCCGGCAGACATGTCCGAACCAACCGAAATCGAGGCACTCGTCGATATCGCCATTGAGGAGTTTGGTCAGATCGATCTGCTAGTCAACAACGCTGCTGTCTGGCCTCGGGAGGAGTCCCTTGTAGAGGCGTCGCTTGAGGACTGGAACTTCGCGATGGACGTGAACGTCCGTGGACAGTACTATGCGTCCAAATTGGTCGCCTCACACATGATCGAGAACGGCATTGAGGGGAACATCATCAACCATACGAGTCAAACTGGCGACCGCCGAACGGGTGCACGCGGACTCTATGGCATATCGAAGACCTCGGTTAACGGGTTGACGTGGCGATTAGCGGTCGAACTCGCCGAACACGGAATCCGAGTCAACGCCATCTCGACAGACGTCACGGAAACGCACCAGCTTCACAAGGACGCCCGCCTCCTTGCGGAGGATGACCCCACCCAGACCGAGGAAGATATCCTTCAGGAGTGGGCCGAAGAACGGCCAATTGGTCGACTCGGGCAACCAGAGGACCTCGCGAACGCCGTAATGTACTTGGCAAGCGACAAGGCATCCTACGTCGTCGGTACGATTCTTCGGGTTAGCGGTGGCGGCAATCTTGAGTAGGGGCGTCCGTATCGCAAGGCGGGTGATTTATTATGCGGATAGAAGAACGAACCCCTATGGGACCCGAGATCACCCGGATCGAGAGTACCGAATTCGAGTACCCTATCGAGAATGTCGGCACTGACGAACTGGGGTTCAACCTAGTGTATGACCCGGACTCAGTCGCGAACCGGAAGCTGTTCGCCATTCAGATTCACACTGACGAGGGCATCACCGGCGAGTACATCGGCGGGAACTCACCTGGCGCCGCTCAGATCAACATGTTCGGCGATTACCTCGTCGGACGAAACCCCCTCCACCGGGAGCGTCACTGGAGTGAGATCAAGCGCGCGCTCCGGAAGTACGACCGGATGGGAATCGGCCCTATCGATATCGCGCTGTGGGACTTTGCGGGCAAGTACTACGACGCGCCGATACACGAACTCCTTGGATCATATCGTGATCGCATTCCGGCGTACGCTTCGACATACCACGGTGACGAGAACGGTGGCCTCGACTCTCCGGACGCCTTCGCCGATTACGCGGAGGAGTGTCTCGAGATGGGCTATTCCGGCTTCAAAATCCACGGTTGGGGAGGCAGTGATGCGTCACGAGACGTGGATCGAGAGGTCGAAACCGTCCACGCCGTCGGCGAGCGCGTTGGGGATGAGATGGATCTCATGTTGGATCCGGCTTGCGAATACGAGACGTTCGGCGACGCGCTCACCGTCGGGAGAGCTTGCGATGAGGAGGATTTCTACTGGTACGAAGACCCGTACCGTGACGGAGGGATCAGCCAGCATGGCCATCGGAAACTCGCAGAGAAACTGGACACGCCGATTCTCCAGACTGAACACGTCCGTGGACTTGAACCCCACACCGACTTCGTGGCGAACAATGCGACGGATTTCGTCCGGGCTGATCCGGAGTACGATGCAGGGATCACGGGTGCAATGAAGATTGCCCATGTTGCGGAAGGCTTCGGGCTGGACGTGGAGTTCCACGCGCCCGGGCCCGCCCAGCGACACTGCATTGCGGCGACGCGCAACGCGAACTACTACGAACTGGCGCTTGCCCACCCGGACTGTCCGAACACACAGCCGCCGGTGTACAAAGGAGACTATTCGGATGCAATCGAGTCGATCGATGACGATGGGACAGTGTCTGTCCCCGACGGCCCCGGCCTTGGTGTCGAGTACGACTGGGACTACATAGAGGAGAACAAGACCGGCAGCGTTCACGTCTACGAGTAGGCCTCGCCAGCTGATTTTGGAAGTTAGTTCGTGTACAGACTCACAAATCTGGCCAAAGACTGTACGCGTAGTTGACCCTGTCTGGCCTTGTCTCAGACAAGAAGACATGGAGGAGGTACCCGTCGTGGTTCCACTCCAACCCTTCACCAGTCCCGACAAGTGATATCGGCTCCGGGTGATCGGGTCACAGAGTAGAAGTGGCCGGCGAGGTGCCGTTGGGGGTCGGTCTTGACTTCGACGCTCCCGTCGTTGGGCTGTGAATCTCCCGTTGGCTCACACGTAGGCATAGGAGTTAGTCCATCGTATATCATTAATTCATATTGGTGGTATTACATAAACCTGTGTAGACGACAGATACCCTTACAGACCCCCAGACTGCATTATTCATCATACTATGAAGACCATCGACGCACATACACATGCGTGGGGCGCGCGAACCGACGAACTCCCTTGGACGAGTAATGTGTTGCCACCGGAGTGGTCGGGCCCCTACACGGCACATGATCTCATTGACGACCTCAACCATGCCCATATTGATGAGGCAGTTGTTGTGTCGACGCCCTTGTACGGCCGCGGTCGCCGTGCGAACGAGTACACGATGCGGGCAATTGAGGCGTATCCATCCAGGCTCTGGGGTGTCGGGATTATGGACCTGTTCGCCGACGATGCTGACGAGCGACTCCGCCGGGTGGTCGGACACGATCGGATGCTTGGGGTCCGGATGCATGCGTGTCTTGAATACGATACCGTTCCGACAGAGCTGAATCGGGACGCGACGTGGATCCTTGACGACGAGCTAACTCCTGTCTGGGAGGCGGCTGCCGACCTCGGGACGACTGTGTTTATATTTCCGAAGGCACAGCAACTGGATGCGGTAGAGGACCTCGCCGATGCATACCCCGACGTGACGCTCGTCGTTGACCATATGGCGTTTCCCGACGATACAACGGCACCTGATGAAGAACCGTGGACCCGATTTCGCCTGCTCGCCGAGCACGAGAACGTCTACGTAAAGATTAGCTCACTGCCTAGATCGAGCGACGAAAGGTTCCCCTATCCGGACCTTCACGGCTACGTGCGAGCACTGCTCAATTGGTTTGGTGCCGACCGGCTGATGCTTGGATCTGACTATCCGTGGATGGATTCGTGGGCAAGTTACGAGGACTGTATCTCTTGGCCGGAACAGGTCGACTTCCTCTCAGCGCGTGACCTCGCTCACCTCTCATATCGCACCTTCGAAGAGGTACACGGCTAGGTTCATTCGCTGCCCGACTCCAGCGACCAGACTCGTTGGACGTAGGGGATGTATTGGCCTTCCTCAGCATCCATATCGACACCTTCCTGTTTGAACCGGACCGTGTAGTGTTCCCCACTCTTCTACATCAGGGTCCTCAGGCATCACTATCAATTGATATTCATGATGCGTCCGAATGCGGTTGCTGTTCTGTTTTCGAACCGCGGTGGAAGTTCCGACCGAGCCGAGAACACCGTCATCCAGCGTTTTTACTCACTCATCGGCGCGACGATAACGGATGATGAGTTCAAACGGACCGACCACGCTCTCCGGCCGCTGCGCAACCGGATTAGGCCGAAACCTCGGTCACGCGGTAGCTTTCCCCCACAGTCGTTTCGAAGACCAAGACGCCGTCATCACGGTAGGAATCAACAGGAGACCCGTCACTTGTCTCAACACTGAGGGTCGGAGTCGCCCGGACGCGGCAGACCGTCCCCGAACTAGAGCGGATTGTCGCGCCGTCAAGACTTCCAGCCGACCACTCGACATCCACCTCGAAGTCACCGCGCGCACATAGACCTGTGGCCGATCCCTCGTCCCATGTCTTGGGGAGTGCTGGTAAAAGATGGAGCTCGTTACCGTGACTACCCACGATCATTTCGACAATGCCAGCAGTGGCACCGAGATTCCCGTCAATCTGGAAGGGTGGATGGAGGTCAAAGAGGTTTGGTGCCGTCGAGTCCGTTAACAGCGTTCTGATCCAATTTCCTGCTCGCTGACCATCTTCCAAGCGGGCGTACTGATTGACCAACCACGCGGCACTCCATCCAGTGTGCCCTCCTCCATGTTCGAGACGTCGATCGAGTGATTCTCGGACCGCGTCTGCGAGTTCCGGGGTATCTCGGGGCGTGATTTGGTCACTTGGATGGGCGCCATAGAGATGTGAGATGTGACGATGGCCTGGGTCGACCTCTTCGTAGTCTTTAATCCACTCTTGTAGCTGACCGTGTTTCCCGACCTGCATCGGCGGGAGGCGCTTGATTGCAGCGGTCAATTCTTCGTGGAACTCGTCGTCGATTTCCAGCAACTCTGCAGCCGCAACGCAGTGCTCAAAGAGATCACGAGTGATCTGTACGTCCATCGTCGGGGCGTACGTAACTGTCGCCTCCTGTCCATTGTCGGTGACGTAGGCGTTCTCCGGCGACATCGAGGGCGCCGTGACCAGCCAGTTCTCGTCGGGATGTTCGACGAGGAAATCCAGTACGAACTCCGACGCCTCTCGTAGGATGGGGTAAGCCGTCTCGCGGAGGAACGATTGGTCCCGTGTGAACGCGTAATGATCCCAGACAAGTCGTGAGAGCCAAGCCGCCCCCATGGGCCAGATACCCCACCTCGCCCCATCGACCGGTGCCACACTTCGCCACAGGTCCGAGTTATGATGGACGGCGAACCCCCCACAGCCGTAGTGGGTCTCGGCTACACGCCTGCCAGGACCACGTAAGTCATCCACGAAGTCGTACAGCGGTTCCGCACACTCTGCGAGGTTCGCTTGGAGGGCCGGCCAGTAGTTCATCTCCAAGTTGATGTTCAGCGTATAGCCACTGTTCCACGCAGGCTCGAAGTCTTCGTTCCAAACTCCCTGGAGGTTTGCCGGTTCTGTTCCGGGGCGAGAACTAGCGATGAGGAGGTATCGTCCGAACTGAGCGTATAACGCTGTGAGGTGCGGGTCCTCAACTCCCTCGGCCACGCGTTCAAGGCGCTCGTTGGTCGGCCGATCCACAGGACTTCCGAGATCCAGTTCTACACGCTCAAACAGGTTGCTATGGTCAGTGATGTGTGCGCGGCGCAGGTCGATGTAGGGTCGATCTGCCACCGTCTGCAAGGTGTCCCCACACGCTACGGTTGGGTTAGACTCCTCATGGCCAGTAAATCCGGTTAACACGACCGTTACCTCGTCGGTATCCGTGACTTCGAGACCAGCGCTCAACTTGCCGGGAGCGTCTCGCCCAGTTACTGGCTCAACAGCACCTGCCTGAGCATCAACGTGTGCCTGTGCCTCAAATCTGACACCCCATCCGCCATCTCCACTCCCCTCAGTTGGCATATCCGAGACGGTGCCCCGGAGGTAGAGCTTATCGTTTTGAACGGCTGTACTGGCGTCCTCTTCACGATGAAGTCCCACAGTCGCGGCTACGGTATTCGGCCCGTCAGCGGTGATTCGGATTACGATGATGTTGTCCGGCGACGAAGCAAAGTATTCGCGGGTATACGTCGTTTCTCCGTGGTCATAGCGGATCCGTGCGACACCGGCCGATAGATCGAGTTCGCGTCGGTAGTCGCTTACGTCGTCGTGTTCCGTTTCGAGATAGAGGTCGCCGAACGTCTGATACGGTCGCAGTTGAATTGGGTCGCCCATCATCTTTTCCTCGGCGAGTGACTGTGCTCGCTCAACCTCCCCGTCGAAAAGCAGACTCCGAACTTCGTCTAGGTGCTCACCTGCAATCGGGTTCGTGCGGTCCTCGTGGCCGCCCGACCATAGGGTATCGGCGTTGAACTGCAGCCTATCGCTTTCGGGTTGTCCAAAGGCCATCGCCCCGAGTCGGCCATTTCCGATCGGAAACGCTTCCAACCACTCTGTTGCCGGTGTATCGTACCATGTGGTAGTCTTCGGATTAAACTCAGGACCCATGCGTTCAGGTGGGTCACCAGTTGCTTAAATTTGGGGGGATAGCCAAAAGGACGCGAAAGTTTGATGACGTACTCCGCCGGACGTTTTTGTGAGTGCCATGACTTACACCGCCGGCATCATCGGGACCGGAGGTATCGCCGGGATGGGGATTCTCGGGATGCACGACGAGGAACAGATCGGAAACGAGCGGGTCCGGGCGAGCCATGCCGGCGGGTACGGCGAGACCGAGGACGTGGACCTCGTGGCGGTCGCCGACGTCGACGAGGAGAAACTCGCGACGTTCGGGGAGGCCTGGGACATCGGGGACGGCCGGCAGTACGTCGGCCACGAGGCGATGCTCGAAGCGGAAGACTTGGACGTGGTCTCGGTCTGTACGCCCTCCTTTCTCCACCACGACCACGTCATCGACGCCGCGCGCATCGGCGACCCCGACGTCATCTGGTGTGAGAAACCCATCGCGTCGTCGGTCGCGGACGCCGAGGAGATGGTCGAGGTCTGCGAGGCCGAGGGCGTCGAACTCCTCATCAATCACTCCTTCCGGTTCACCGAGAAGCTCCGGCGGCTGAAGGAGCTCGTCCGCGAGGAGGATCTTATCGGCGACATCCGCTCGGCCGCCGTCCAGTACCGTATGGAACTCCTCCGGAACTCGACGCACGTCCTTGATACGCTCCTCTACATGACCGACGCGGAGGTCGAGCACCTCAGCGGTTACGTCAACGGGCAAAACGAGGCCGTCGACTCCCTCCAGGCCGACAAGCGCGTCGACGACGCCGCCGGCGGCGGCCACGTCGTGATGGACGACGGCTCCTTTTTCACCGTGGACTGTACGATTCCCCGGGCGGAATCCTCGATGACGTTCAACGTCATTGGCACCGAGGGCAAGCTCTATCTCAACAACGACGACGGCGAGCCGTGGCGCTACTGGGAGTTAGAGGACGGCGAGCACATCGAGCGCGAGCTCCCCGGTATCGAGGGCGCCTGGACGTGGGACGAGGACTACCGACGAGCGTTCCCGAACGCCGCCGAACACGTCGTCGAACTCCTCGACGGCGAGGCCGAAAACCGCTCGACGGGGCGCGAAGCGACGAAGTCGCTCGCCATCATCATCGGCTTCTACATCTCTGAGTACACCGGGGCGCGCGTCGAGTTCCCCCTCGACCCGCCCCTGCGGGACGTCACCATTACCTCTTGGTGAGTGTCGGAACAACGATATTCTGTGACCGATCAGCGCTTGCACCGTGTCGGCGTCCACAATACCAATACTCGACAGGGCCGCAATCAAGCCGGAGCGGTGGGGCTCGACGACTGGTGGGATCCCCACGCCTTGAACCGTGCTCGCGGTGAGTGCGTTGGTGAGAGTCGTCAGCGCGTTGAATTCCTTGGGGACTGCCTCGCCCGCCCGCACGGGATGTCACCAATCGGTATCGGGTCCGTCTCCCAGACCTGCTCGATAACTCTGGGTGGGGATATCTGGGATCCCCGCACGCCTGAAGAAGTGTCTCTTTTGGGCCGCTGGTCCATTTCGTATCGTTGTGCTCCACACGCTAACGATCAGTATAGGTATCGATAAGTGTGACTTCTTACCATATCCCATGACAAAAACTGCCCGTCAGACTGTGTGACGGCAGAAACCCACCAGATGTCCATATTCTTCGCTGACAATATCAATTAAATTTTAGCCTCGATTAGATCGTCCATCGGCTCACCCTATATTTTGTTGTGCAGGTTTCTACAAATCTATCCAGGTATGGAGAATATATCATACACTATTTCCACCACAGGAGAACACATTATAGACAGACACGGAATAACCAATACTGATCAAACTGAGAGAAACTACAGATCGTATTCGCACAGAAAACCGGGCCAATACAATCATCTAGTCTCTTTTCTCCGCGAAATATACTGGTGCCATAGGGGTGGTCTTTTTAGATTACACAGTTATGTGTGTAAATAACTCGTGGTAAATTACGCCGATATTAGTGTAATAGATATCTCACCCCTTAGATTACGGTGACATGCGTGTAATCTTCTCCAAGGGTGGGGCGATATCACTCTCACAGTCTGTATCACGGTAGGTGATGCGTACACTATTAGTAAATACACCGAATCCCCCCACCAATAGTGAACGATTGTATCCACACATGGTAAATATATTGTTATCTAAACTTATCATCCCGGCACGTCCCCGAATGCAGCACAGCACGCCGTCGGTTTACTTGAGGAGTAGATCGATAGGTACTCCTTGAGATGGGGGGAACACGAACGCTTGCTACCATCATCGGATTCCTCGGTGAGTCCGGGAAAGAACATGTAGTGTTGAACGTGTGGCTCGAATCGATTCAGTCACAGTATCGGTCGTCGCGAACGACCCAATTCTTTCCCCGCTATCAGATAACCGATGTACCGAATCAGCTCCACGGCTTCAAATCATCTCTAAAGTGAGTCAAAGCACGATAGACACTTTCACTCCGGGGAAAAGCTCATAAGGGCATAGTTTATTGTTGTTAATGACGTCCGCAGGTAGAGCGGCCCCCAGAGCCATAGAAGCAGGTTAGGGATGAGTTCATCGTAGCCCGTTTCAACGGGGCCGCTTGTCCTACGGGACGTCACTGAACCGTCGGTCAGTCCGGGTACAGTCGGTTTCCGGTCTACCGAGACCAGCCATCGTGTGGAGCTGAGCGCCCTTGGCGTCTCAAGCTTCTCTGACACCATGGAAGCTGGGGAACCCTTCGGGGTTCCAAGCTTCTCTCAAGACGATTGTGGAATTGTCAAGAATATCTATTCTAGTGCCGTAATCATCTCTCGCCTTCGGTTGGCGTACTACCTGTGGTGACCCCTACACGTGATCTTCATCCACGATGCCGGATACAATACTTGCTGTCAACACATATTACTGTGTTTTGGAGATGATGGTGTTTGAGAATTTCACAAACTATTGCTTGTACCGGAACGCCAAGCTTCCGTTATTCCTCATGCGAAGTCAATTCTCATACGTGAACTGTTCCACTACTGCGGCCGTCTCACAGCTCGTTCCACGTCCCGTCGCATAGAGACCGAGAAAGGTGCCCGTAAATCCGTCCGCGACTTCGGTTGAGAGGTAGCGTGTCGCTGCGGAAGCCAAGTTTTCACCGTCAACGAGGAAACGATACGTTTCCGTGTCGGCGTCAACGACGAGGTCAGTTGTCTCCCCGACAGACACACGCCCAACTACGTCCGTCGCATCACCGATACGGAGGCGCACAACGGCTTCTCGGCGGCCATCACGGCGTGTCACACCCAGTTGATAGTGATGGTCTTCGTCAGCCATCACGGCGAGGCCAGCCTCCTCATCCACGCCGGGGTCAAAGTGTAAAGTCGCCTCAGTACGACAGTCAAAGGCTGTCTGGCGCCGCCCGACGAACGTGGCGTTGGTTTCATCTAACGTCTCTGGGCCGCCGTAGAGATGTAACCCGTCTTCGTCTGTCTTGTATCGTTCTTGGTCGGGATGGCGACGGAACTGCCACTCAACGCCTAATCCGTCTGAGAACGTAGTGTCAGTGTATTCGATAGCGCTCGGTCCTCCCTTCCGCTCCCCAGGTAGTGGCCCCTCCATCTCGGTAGTGATTGGCTCACCACCGTTGACGATGGGCCATCCATCTTCCCAGCTAACGGGTGCCAGAAACGTCTCACGTCCGAGGTGATGGTACCTTGGCCACATACTGTGTTGACGGATGCCCAGACAGAAGAGCCACCAGTCACCCTTACTGTCGCACACAAGATCAGCATGACCAACAGCTCGAATGAAGTCACGTGGACGGCCCCAGTGTGTGAGGATGGGATTATTCGGATTGCCCTCATAGGGGCCAGCTGGATCATCTGCGCGGGCTACGATTTCCATATGTCCAGCGTGAGTACCTCCCTCAGCGCATATCAAATAATAGGTGCCGTCACGTTCGAAGATATGGGGGCCTTCCGCGTACGGGTCCCGAAACCCCGTCCAGAGTGTGTGTGGTTCGCCAAGCTCGCCTGTCTCCACATCCATCTCCGCTTGTCGAATTGGGTTATCAGGATCATCCGCGTGATACGTGAAATAACATGTGTCGTCCTCAAAGAAGAGGTCGGGGTCAATACCTGGTGCATCAACCCATGTCGGATCTGACCACTCGTTCTCAGGGTCGTCGGTAGTGACAAAGAAGTGGCCGTCACCGCTAACGTTCGTGGTGACGAGGTAGAATGTGCCCTCGTGATAGCGTAGTGTCGGCGCAAAGATCCCACCGGAAGAATCGGCATCGTGAATAGCAAGCTGGGACTCACGAGTGAGAACATGACCAATCGGCTCCCAGTCAACAAGGTTCTCGCTCTGATACAGCGGGACTCCGGGCGAATACTCGAACGAACTCGTAGCGAGATAAAACGTTTCGTCAACCCGGCAGACCGTGGGGTCAGGGTGAAATCCTGAGAGTATGGGGTTCTCGTAACGCATGTTTCGCATCTCTCAGCCGGGATTATTCATTCTATTGGTTCAGTCCGTTCAATTACCGTATACTAGCCTATTACTGAATATTATCCAGAAAAACCGTAATTTGAAGATGCTGAAGCGATCCGGCTCAGCCGACCGTTCTGTTAGACTTAACTAGGAGGCTCGTACTCCTGATCGTACTTCGGTTGCATAATGCCAGCTAGCACTTGGAAGGCATCGGTGAACCCGCTGACTTCGTGATAGGTGCGGTTCGCTGGATGGCCCTTCGGGGCGAAGTTGAAGTCTCTGACGTTACCCCAGACACCCCACGTGTACTGGTGGAACTTGAAGTCTGGCAGGTAGAAGTTGTAGTACCGGGCGCAGAGTTGTGCGTTCTTCCGGTACTGCTCCTCACTGATTTCAGGATCACGGAAGGAGTGGACCAGATCTGCGAGGTCAATAGCAGTCGATTGCCCCTCGGGGAGATCGGGATTCGCTCCCGCACGCTCGGGCCACATATCGATATCCTGCGGGTCATCCGGAATGCGAACCTCTAGCGGTTTGCCCTGTGCATCGACAGTATCATGCGTTGTCTCCGGCCCTGTCGTCTCCGGGTCCACAGGACTGGTAACGACAGGATCGTTAGAGTCACCACCGATGAGGAGTTCCCGCCATCCTGCGCCTTCAGACCAATAGGCGTGGAACGGATCCGTAGCTGCTGGACCCCACTCAATAGCCATATCGTAGTTGAGATTCTCACCTTTGAGTGCCTCTATCCACGCAGTCCCCTCCATCGCGTTGAAAGAAAATTTGAACCCGAAGTCTTGGAGCATCTGCTGGAGTGACTGAGAAAAGCCAGCCCAGTCCGGGTTCCCCGAACTGATATAGTTCAAGTCAACGGCATCACCCTCCCAATCAGTCCAGATGCCGTTCTCCTTCGTATAGCCCGCTCGCTCCATCAGACGGGATGCGAGTTCCGGATCTGCCTTCATCGGCCACTCATAGAGGGTGTCAAGGAAATCCTCGGAGAAGAACGACCCCGAGGTCGTCTGCAGAATGCCAGTATGATCCTTCTGGGGGAGCGTACGACCCGCCCCCCAACCGTTAACGGCTGCCGTCTCCCAGTCTACTGCTGCAATGATAGCCTGCCTGACGCCTATGCGGGCAAGATGCTTGTTGTGCCAGTTGAATAGAACCAAGTCGTTACCAGTCTGGAGATATCTGTCTATTTCTTGGGAGTAATCCGGGAGCATCTCGCGATTCGTGTTGCCGCTATCCTCAAGCACAGCACCCCGCCCAACGTCAAGTACGCCCTGGCTCTTCAACACCTGCCGACGATCTGGTGATGCAAAGCGGAGCTCCAAGTTCGGAATGGCAATGTGCTCGTTCGGATGGTCGTCACGGAGAGTTGCAGACATACGCTCAGCACTCACGTCGTCAGAACTCTCAACTCGGTAGGGACCAGAGGCCCATCCCTCATCCGCAATACGACCGTATGAGACGTTGTCGCCCTCTATATCGGAGATTATACTGTCGACTTCATCCTCATTTGCGGCATCTTTGAATTTCTGAACGTATGGTTCAGTGAAGTCCGGGTGGAACGGTGGGCGGCCAGGTATGTCGGTCGAAAGAACTTGTTTGCTGGTCGGGTTCGGATCCTGTCCCTCGACTTCACCTTTATCCCGCCACCAGTGGTACTCAAACTCGCTGATGGCCTCACCGTTGAACGTCGCAGCAGGTGCGAACTTCTGTTGGTCCGTGTAAAAGTACAGTCGGTCATCGTTGACCTTTGCAGGGGCGTTAATGGGTGTACCATCCCAGTATGTCATCTCGGGATTCATCTCCCAGTATCGATCGTAGGGAGCTTCGGTACGGAAGTTCAGCGATACTGATGGGACGCTAATAGTGTCTGTGCCGGCGATCCATGGTGCGTCGAATTCATGCTCATCAAGAAGCACCTCATTCGCTTCGGTAATGAGACGTGGGTCAACCAACTCTCTGATCCACGGAGCACCAGTTGAATTCCCGGAAGTTGCCCACTGATTTAGATTGGACGATGCAGCTGTGTTATTAATTGAAACGGTGATTGTCTCACTTACCGGCGGGCCCTGTGACGTCGTAGTCTCAGTTTCGTTGGAGGAATTGACATCGTCGGCATCCGAACCATTATTCGTTCCGTTGGTCGGATCCGAGGAGTCCCCTTGATTACAACCGGCGACTCCGGTTGCGGAAGCAGCCACAATGGCCTGTACGTACCTCCGTCGCGATAGCGATTCCTGTCCGTCAGGCTGCATGGCACGATCTGCCATAGACGGGCCAATGAAAAGAGAGTATAAAAAACTAACTTAACGATATATACAAATAGCGGTTGGAATGAAAGCCACCATAGTACGACAGAAATCAGAAATATCGAACTAGGTTCAACATATCAAAATTATCCTCTCCTATACTAGAAAAAGTTATTATACTATATCATTGAGGTAGAGTATGGCGAAGAACAACCGTGAAAATGATGTGAAGACGGCTCGGACAACTCTCCGGATTCTGGAAGCACTCAAAGAGCAAGATGGGGCAACGGTGACGGAACTCACCGAAGAGTTTGACCTCGCGAAGAGTAGCATCCATAACTACCTGAATACTCTAAGAAATGATGGATATGTGGCAAAGGAAGACGGCAAGTACGATTTGAGTCTGAAGATACTCGATTTTGGCGGTTACGCGCGACATAAAGAGCGGATTTATGAAATCGCCAAAGACGAGGTAACAGACCTCGCTGAAGAGACTGGTGAATTGGCAAATTTACTCGTTGAAGAACACGGCAAGGGAATCTATCTGCATCGGGCCCACGGAGAAGACGCTGTGATGACAGATTCATACATCGGCCAACAGGTGTACCTCCATAATACCGCCTTGGGGAATGCAATACTGGCCCACCTACCACGCGAGCGAGTGAACGAAATACTGGATAAACACGGAATGCCTGCGACGACGACAAATACGATAACTAATCGAGAAGAACTGTTCCAAGAATTGGAAACCATCCAAGAGCGGGGTTTCGCCCTCGACGACGAGGAACGCGTTGAAGGGCTTCGATGTGTTGCAGTTCCGATCATCAACAACAATGACGTAGTAGAAGGTGCGATTAGCGTCTCAGGTCCGACCAGCCGCTTTCGTGAGGAGCGTTTTCATCAAGAGCTTCCGCAGCAACTCCAGACTGTCGCAAATGTGATCGAACTCAACATCACGTATAGATAATCACTTGATCACCCCTCTGAGGTATGAATTCGAAAAACGATGTTCTTTATTCCTGGATATCTATTTATAATAGGCTCCACTAAAGCACCCATAGAGAATACAATTCTGGAATAAAAAATGGGATTCTATATATTTAGAAATGCCACACTGAAATTACATCACTATTAGTGTAAATTATTTCGTTACTGGATGGATATTCTGCAGACGTATTGAGTGAGAGGCTATAGCCTGTTCAGTATCTCTGATGTATTATCTTGGGGTCCCGGTGTCTCCATGGAAGAATTCCAGAATTAAATTCCGAATGTGGAACATTCTGAATATATCTCGGGGGTCAGGGCTGCAAACCACTTATCTGAACAGACCCTGTGGCGGAGTGGAAAAATTTATACTCCCTATCTCTAATGGGCTACTATGCCAGCTAGTGGCAATCAAGCGGATAGTAAAGTCAGTCCGTCACGTCGTCGGTACATCCAGGCGATTCTCGCGTCGACGGCTGCCGGTATGGCCGGTTGTAACCAAGACAGCGATGGTTCCGACAGTTCCAATGGTTCTGGTGGGAATCAGACGTCAACCAACGGCACCAACGGCACCAACGAGAGCGACAGTGGCGAGATGCAGGGCGATCCCGTCAGTAATACTATTACCGTCGCGGTGAACAACACGCCACAAGGTTCTGAGCTAAATCCGTGGATCAAAGGTGCAGACACCACGGGTCAAACGTGGATGCGGGAACTCTGTGACCCTCGTAACGTCCAGCAAGGGTCGGCAATTCGGTACAACGGGGCGGAGTACGAGACGCCGTGGGTTCCGGGACAAGACACTATTCAGATTCCGACCATCACGAATAATCTCCGGTACGAGCCGCCCTACGACAAGTACTGGGACATGAACACGGAACTGACCTACTGGAACGGGGAGCCCATCAACGCCCCGGCCAAGCTCAAACACGAGTATCTGTACTACGGCCGGGACAACCAGATATTCAACGAGACAGCCACCTTCAACAACGAGGTTATCGACGATTCGACCTTCCACTGGTGGAACAACAAGGGCGAGGTCGAGGGACAGGAAGCCAACCCCCAGAACATCGTAGTCATGGAAACGGATGTCCCAAGTGAAGCGCCGTTCAATCCCACCTTTACCACTCCCTACTACGAGCGCTTCCAAGACGCGTCGAACTCGGATGAGGTCAAGCAGATCTCCGACGAACTGACGGGCGACAGGGTTACCTACAACCGCGTCGCCGACGAGCAGTTGATGTCCGGCCTCTACAAGGTCGAGTCGACCGACGACGTCTCTGCCGAGCGTATGCTGCTGAAGAAACGGGACGACCACCCCAACGACTGGGCTACCATCCCCGAACTGGAAATCAAGTTCGCGAGCGCTGACCGACAAGACGTGCTGAACGTCGCTGGCAAAATCGACATCGGTGGTGGTCCCATCCAAGAGAGCGGGGGCAACGTCAACCGGTCGATGCTGCCCGATTACATTCAGGACATTGATACTTATCTCCAGACTGGCGGGGACCAGATCCTGTTCAACTGGAACAACAAGCACCTCCAGAACGTCTGGGTCCGCCGCGCCCTCATCGCGGCCGCCGACTGGGAGACCGCGACGGCGAATGGCTGGG